>OFET01000044.1_pt1 | contig 229907 bp, 261 predicted proteins | sample 1521211 | NCBI WGS metagenome assembly OFET01 (sample SAMN03766358, study PRJEB24113) | microbial mat metagenome | isolation source: enrichment culture HLUCC-A from microbial mat sample contains cyanobacterium... | reverse complement strand
GCAAGGAGTGTGAGCAGTGGCCAAGATGAGACTAACAATGCGCAAAATTAAAGACATTCTGCGTCTTCGACATGAGGCAGGGTTGAGCTATCGGGGCATCGCCCAGTCGCTCAATATTGGCTACGGCACCGTGGTGGATTACCTGACCCGAGCCAAGCAGGCGGGGCTCAGCTGGCCCATTCCCGAAGACCTGTGTGAACGTGATCTTGGACGGCTTCTCTTTCCAACCCAGCCGGTGACCGGCCAGCGGCGTTTCGCGGAACCAGACTTCCCAGCCATCCACCTGGAACTCAAAAACAAGACGGTAACCAAGCAGCTGCTGTGGCAGGAATATCGCCAGCAGCACCCCGAAGACGGCTACAGCTATGCCCAGTTCTGCCATCGCTACAAGGCATGGCTTGGGCGTCAGCAACGCAGTATGCGCCAGTCCCACCGGGCCGGGGAGAAGCTCTTCGTCGACTACTGCGGCCCCACGTTAATCGTCGTGAACCCGGATACAGGCGAAGCCCGCACGGCTCAGGTCTTTGTGGCGGTACTGGGAGCGTCCAATTACACCTTCGCCTGCGCCCACTGGAGCCAGGGCCAGGCGGACTGGCTGGATGCCCACGTGAGGGCCTTTGAGTTCTTCGGCGGGGTCCCGGAGTTGATCGTTCCGGACAATCTGAAAAGTGCTGTCCGCGAAACCCACCGTTACGAGCCAGTGATTAATCCCAGCTATCAGCAACTGGCCGCGCACTACCACACCGCCATCGTGCCAGCCCGTCCCTACAAGCCCAAGGACAAAGCCAAGGCCGAGGTGGCGGTCCAGATCGTCGAGCGCTGGATTATGGCCCGGCTGCGTCACCAGTCGTTTTTTACCCTCTTCTCACTCAACCAGGCCATCCGCTTCCTGTTGGAGGATCTCAACCAGCGGCCCTTTAAGAAGCTACCCGGCTCCCGCGCCAGCCAGTTCGAACAGCTGGATAAGCCGGCCCTGCGTTCACTGCCCAGCCAGCCTTATGAGTACGCTGAAATCAAGCAGGCCCGTGTTCATATCGATTACCACATCGAGTATGACAAGCACTACTACTCGGTTCCCCACCATCTGGTAAAGCAGGCGGTTGAGGTCCAGGGCAGCAGCCAGATGGTGGCCATCTACAGCCAGGGCAAGCGACTGGCCAGTCACCCGCGCAGTTACCGCCAGGGTGGCCACACCACCTGTCCGGAACACATGCCGCCCTCCCACAAAGCCATCCACGACTGGACACCAGAGCGCTTCCTCAGTTGGGCCGACGAGATCGGTGAAGCCACCCGCGAGGTGGTGAGTCACTTGCTCAAAGAAAAGCGCCATCAGGAACAGAGCTTCCGCCGCATTCTGGCGTTGCTGGGCAATGCCAGGAAATACGGTCGTGACCGGCTCAACAATGCCTGCGCCCGGGCGCTGGCCATCCACTCGCCAACCCGCAGCAGCGTGGAGTCCATTCTCAAGCAGGGGCTGGATCAACAGCCTCTGACAGCGGAGGAGGCACCCACTCAGGACGAGCTGTTCCTGGATCACCACGAAAACCTGCGCGGTGAAGAGTACTACCACTAACCGACATTAGAGAGACTGAAATGCTTACCAACCAAACCCTGAACACCTTGCGCAGCCTGAAGCTCACCGGCATGGCCGAAGGCCTGGAGCAACAACTGGCACAACCCTCTACCCATTCTGAACTGGGCTTTGAGGAACGCCTTGCCCTGATGGTCGACCGGGAGACCACGCACCGCAACAATAACAAGGTGGCCCGTCTGCTCAAGGCCGCCCGCCTGAAAGTCCAGGCCCACCCTGAAGAGATCGATTACCAGCACCCGCGCGGCCTGCAACGCAGCCAGTTCGCCGATCTGCTCAGCAGCCGCTGGATCCATCAGCACCAGAACGTCCTCATCACCGGCCCCACCGGCTGCGGTAAAACCTACCTGGGGTGTGCCCTGGCGAACCAGGCCTGCCGACATGGTTTATCCGTGCGCTACTTCCGGACTTCTCGGCTGTTGGAATCGCTCAGCATTGCCCATGGCGATGGGCGCTTCGCCAAGCTGATCCAGCAGTTGGCCAAAACCGATTTACTGGTGCTGGACGACTGGGGACTGGAGAAAATGACCTTGAGTCAGCGCAACGATTTACTGGAAATCATGGAAGACCGCCATGGCCAACGTTCCACCCTGATCACCAGTCAGCTACCGATCGGTCAGTGGCACAAGGCCATCGGCGACGCGACTCTGGCAGACGCCATTCTGGACCGCCTCCTGCACAACAGTCACAAGCTAAATCTGAAAGGAGAATCCATGAGAAAGGCGATGAGCAAAATGGGGCATTCCGATCACTCCGAGTGATAGGATGACCCTCGGCGCGTTAGGTTGAACAGGTGATCGGAATAAACCGGAACGGGTGATCGGAATCGCCAGAATACGCAAAAGTACAGGTTCTTAATGGATACGGGGCGAGTACGCAATGATGCGGCGGATCCGCCAGCCAACACAACTCGCTCTTGCTCTGATTCTCACAGGTGTGTGCTGGGCCGGCTTGATTTATTCCGGCACCTCGAATGCTGGTGGGTGGAGTGCATACGAGTTATTGGCTGAGAAAGCGGAGACCTGGACCGTTCATGGTCGCGCTGCAGGCGTTTCGGGACCCGCGAACTCGAGGATATGGCTGACCGCACAAAAACACTGTGTCGGCAGATCCTCCAACGCGGTGAAATTCTCATTTGGCTCTCTGGTTGCGGGGGTTTACCGGCTCTATTTTGTTAGTGAGCTGGTGCCGGCAATACAAGCCGGCAATACCAGCGTTGAGATTCGTGTCGATGACGGCGAAGCCTACCGCCTGCAGCACGAATCTGCATCCATCGATAATCTCAACCAGCTCCTGGTGTCCGGTATTTTGGTAGACGCCAACGACCAGCACCCGCTTTTCGTGGATCGTCTGATGAGCGGGAGTAAGGCAACAATAAGCCTCAGCTACAATGGCAACCTGATGCTTTCACAGTCGTTCTCCCTTCGGGCATCAGCCGATGCGCTTGGTAGTGTTCGGTGTCCGGAGCCTTCCTCTGAAGTTGCTGACTCGAACAGCACCTCAAGCCCCTGACAGCCCCCTGTCATGCCCGGCTGGGGATTCAGCGCCACGTCGCGACCACGCTGTTTAACTGTTCCAATATGACCTGACGGATAGATAACAGGGCGGATGTCAACGCTGATGATGTTGGTCATCATGGTGAAGCTCAGCACCTGTCTCTGTTTATTTATATCAGCCGGTACCGACAACGTGCTCAGACTTTCCTGGCTTTTCCGCTTCGGTAGCGCTTCTGAGCATCAGCATCGATGTACTCCTCTTCAGTGAAGGCGGCCGATTCATGGCCAAGATCTTCAGAGACATCTCGAATAGGACGACCGGCCTCGAGGTCCATTGAAGCTCCGGTGTGTCGCAAAAGATGCGTTTTTTGGGAAACCTGACGGAGCTCTTCCGCGGCGTCAACCAGGCCCTCTTGCTCCATCCGGCTGGCGGACATCAACATGGACTCTTCCACGATTTTCTCAATAGCCCTTTTGCTCAGGATGGGTGCCTCGCTCCCTCGGCGGGTTATCATCGGCGCCATATCCTTGGGGGTGGGTAAGGGCGGGAGGTTTCTATACCGTCGGTACCGCTTCAGATACTCGAGGTATTCATCCGGCAGGGGAATCCAACGATCTTTTTCCCCTTTACCGCAAACGTAGAGATCCCAGAAGGTTTCGTTGTCGAGCGTCGTGCGGGAAAAATCTCCCATGGTCGGCTCAACATATCCATCAGTGCCCTCGGTTCCATGTGAGGCTAATTCGAACACCCTTAAATACAGCACCTTCATCGTCACCACGACGAAAAGATTTCTTTCGTAACGGTCATCCGCATCAGCCGCGGCCGTGATCGTTTCCAGGATGTAGGACCACTGCCACGCAGTGAGACGGGGAGCTGTTGCTTTACGAGTTCCTCTGGGAGAGCCTTTCTTCTGACCGGAGTTTTCTGCCTTGCTGGCTCGTTGAGTGCGCCTGGTGGCGTCAACCATTGGTGACCGCGCCAAATACCCGCTAACCACCAGCTTTTTGAAGAAAATGTTCAGGCTTGCCACAACAGCATTCATTGTCGCTGGCTTTCTTTTTGCGCCGGCATCATAAAACGGGCGCCACTTGGTATTCGTAACCCGGGATCCGCCCTTAGTCAGAAATCCCCGCTGGCGGCCCTCCTCTGGGGTGGTTGCCCAACTGCAGGGTGGAGACTTTACCAATGTCATGTAGTGATCGATGTCATCCCCGGTGAGTTCTTTCAGGGTTTTTCCCTGTAGCACCCAGGCCACATTCAGCAGACGCTGAACCTCTCCCCGAAACTGAGCATAGGTTCCCGCAGTGGCTGTATGCTTGAGCAAAAATGTTGCCGCCACCATCCAGTCATCATGGGCGCCCTCCGGGCACTTATTCAAGAATTCTTGAAGGGTAGGGTAGTCCTCAGGTCGATCTATTTGGCTTTGCAGTTTGGCATCTGTGTCAAAGAGCGGATGCCCAGGAAATCTGTTTGCACTCACTTGCCACTCTCCAGAGTTCGAAGTTCACTCCAGCTCACACAGGTTGCTCTTTCCTGGAATTGCTCCATGAACGTTTTCCGCCCCGGGAAAAGCCGGCACCTAAGTCTCTTAATGGACCTTGCCTCCCGCAGAGCATCGTGTTTTTCAGTTTTGGTGCCGACGGCATCAACCATGGCTTCCCGGTCCTGTATTCCGAGGCACAGGGCTAACCATAATGCGCCGGCCTGACTTTCGAGCGAATCAGGATCTCCTGCTTGGCTCACAGACTCAAGCCGTGAGACTGAAATGCCCGCTGCTGCTCGATTGCCGGAGGCATTTATCGTCAAATTTTCACGAAGAGATTTCAGGGCGGCTATCTCTCTACGGACGTTTGTGATATCCGCCTCATCGCTAACACACTCGAGCATGGCCTTGCGGTCCTGAAGGGCCCAAGAAATGGCTAATAACGTGGTTCCTGAGTAGCTTCTTAAATCCATAATTGGTGCCTGTGCAGCCTGTAAAGCCTTTGCAGCCTGTGCAGGGGAGGCTGCTGACCTTCCAGGTCGGTTGATCCTTTTAGACGATATTCCAACACTGTTGCGCCTAGAACACCGGAGCCAGCGCCGTAATCGTTGACAGTTGCTGTCGCGGGAAGGCCCAACATACCGACCATCTGTTTGGCAACAGGCATTGGGGTAAAGTATTGCGCAAAACGTTTGCGATTTTGATCTCCAAGTTTCGCTCCCGATTCTCGGGTTTGTTTTGCGAAATCTCTCAGGGCAAGTGTTGGCGTAAGACCCGAGCGTTTTTTCAAACCTCCCTTACCGCTAATTTTTATCGCGTCATTTCAGCTTTCTACAGTTTTTCTTATATTTTATTATATGACTTTTTTGGTGACTGTCCAGATGCTCATACAAAATCGGAGGGCGTTTTTATCAACACTAATTTCGTTTGATACTTTAGGGTAATGCTGTCCGGCAAGTTTTTTGTGTTTTTTTGTTGCTGTGTTTATCAATCCTTGATCTAGCATTTTCATTGACATAACATTAAAGAATCATTACGCGTTGAGGGTTTCACATCATGAGCTTCAAAGTATCAATCACAGGTTGTGCGATCGTGCTCGCTGTAAGCATGGCGGGTCAGGCATTTGCAGAGTCTCCCTACGAGATGAATCGCTCCGGCGGGGTAGACGCAACAGGCGGTAACACTGACGGTAGCTTGAGCGGTTACCGCAGCTCCAGGTTTGACGAACTGGCTTCGTTGACAGCGCCAAGCCTGGAGGAAATCAAGGAAGACGTTGAAAGTCTCAGAACCGAGGTAAACAACAACTACACCGCCACCCAAAATCTGTATGACCAAGTGAATACCGCACAGGCCACTGCAGATACGGCGCAGAGCTCAGCCAATCAAGCAAAGGCGTCCGCAGACTCCGCGTACTCCCGAGCAAATGATGCTTACTCCCGAGCAAATGCGGCTTACAACTTGGCCAGTAGCGCAAACGGCAGAGCGTCTAGCGCTCACAGTCTCGCATCACAAAATAAAATTGTGGCGACTTCAAAGTGGCGCTCGGGACGGGTTGAATCTACCGCGTCTGCGTCGCCAGCTACTTCATGTCGGGCTCCTTCAGGGACCAGATATTTGTCCAGGGTTTGGATGGACTCTGGCTACCACGGAAGAGGTGGCTCTGACAATTACTTCTGGCTTTGTTTTTATACTAGATGACAGGCATCTCCACCAATCATCAAGGCCCAGCTAAGCTGGGCTTTTTTGTGGCTGACAAGCGCACCATGCCATGACCAATACCGCTTGTCAGTGAGGATCCATAAGAGTGCATCTACTGGCAGGTAAAATCATTGGCCATGACAGATACACCCTGCGCTGCCAACGGCACGTAGAATCATATAATTAGGATTATATGATTATTTGCGACTCCGGGCGCACACTGCCCCGCTTATGGGCCGATGGATTACACAGAACTGTCGACGCACGGGAAATGTAGTGTTAATTAAAAAGGGGCGCTGCGGCGCCCCTTTTTAATCCCATAGACTAGACTCAATCCGCCTTTCAAGATCATTTTCCTGGTCGTCAATGAGTAGACTCATAAAGTCCAGACCCGTTATTTCCTCGATCTCATCAACAGATGAAAGATAAGAAGCCGCATCGTACCTTGTGTTTTCCCTGTGCGGCATCCAGAAGGCGATGACTTCGGGCCCGGACGGATTCACGACGATTTTATAAAAATGGGTTGGGACGGCAACGCCCTCTCCTATACTTTGGTGCTCTGTTGGCACGTAGGAACCGCTGATCACGTACATTCGACCATGTTTCCTTGTCCAGGATCGAACTTCCCCTTCAAGAAAGCCCCAAACCCCCTTGTGGCCAAACATGTTCCGGTTGAACCCCGGTAATTGGGGAAACATGTTGGAATAGAAAAACGTTTCAGAATTCGCGTCCACATTGTAATCGATGCTTCCGGACGGAGCGCAGTGCCCCCTGTCGAAGCCGCTCCCCCTGTAATCAGAATCCCCTGCCCCATATTGAGCATTGACGTCAGGGTGGCCGCGGAAGTCATCCTGTCGATCTACATTGATATCTAGCGTCTCTCTTTCAATCCAGTAAGCGCACCATATTGGAATTTTGTGTTCGTAGCTATACCCCAATGCATACCCGTCATGACAAAGTGTGATGTCAGCTCCTCCCGGGTTACCAAGCTCAAGATGCGAAGGGCATAAACTGGAATCCGCAGAAGCCTGAGAGGTGGTTATCAGGATGACCAGAACCGCGTTTGCTGCTGTCATTTTCATAGTGGTTCCAAATTCTTTCAGGGTGGGGTTGCATAAAATAAGTTTTACATCTAAAGTCTGCATCATATAAAACTTATTTTACATGGCAGGCAAAAGTATGTGTACCCCCTTCAACCAGAAAAAGACCATCATCTCTTGCCCAACGTGTTCTGCGGAGATGATCTCTTCCAGGATCGATCCAAACTCCGGGCGCGTCAAAGTGGTCCACTTCCCAAACATGAAAAACGTTCTGAAGACCTCAACATTTGACTGCGCCGAAGAAATTGAGCTCACAGGCCTTGAGTACTCACGGGAAGTTCGGCGCCGATACGCTGATGGCAGGATCTTCGCTGCCAACTGCACGGGCCTTTGCCTGGCCTGTCACAACCCTTTCACTGTCTATCGAATCGTTCACACATCTGGCCCCGTACCCGCTGAGCATTCGGCCGTCGATTTTCAGCACGGTTACCGCACGGCAGAAATCTACAACCCCGATTTACAGGCATTTGCCGGCGCCCATTTGCTGGAAGATGTGATGCACCACGGCGCTTACTATGGGTCTTGGTTGGAGTGCTGGTCAGAGGCGATCCCCTATGCTACTGGCTCGGACGAAGATGTCTCGAATCTAACTTCGCGATCCCTGGATGCCGCAAGTTCCATCTCCCGAAGGCACCAGAAAGTCACCCAGGTCTACCGATTTGAAGCAGGAATTAACTGAATACGTGTTGAGGCGTTGTTGGGGGCTTCGGCCCCCTTTTTTCTTTGCTAATGTTACGCTTTGAAATAACAACCACCTTGCCTTGAATGGCTTATTGTTTTATATTTTGGCGGTCATAATATGTAAGGATTTTTCGTGGCTGCTGAAGAGAACCGTGTCGACCGGACGAATGTATTCCTAGCGGGTATAGCTATTGTCGCCCTGGCTGCGGCAATGCTCGGCTTTATCTTCTGGGTGCTTCAGGATCAGCTCATCTACGCCTGGCGGATCGTGCGCTACTATCAGTATTCAGCTACCGCTTACATTCCATTTATCGGCCCATCGTCAGCTGAGCTTCCTGCTCTCCTTGAGTTTCTGAGAACAACCCCCTCAAAAGACTTGTTCGTATCGACAATGTGGGAGATAGACCAAACGTACGGTCGCAATTTCGGATTTCTCCTTGCTAGCATTTTTCTACTAATCGGATATAGGCGAATATCTAATGGAAAGGGCTCCTTTGGCCCTGAACTAAATGTTGAAAGCGTCATCGACGCTTTGGCGCCACTATTCCCTCACCTTCAGTACGTAAAGGATAATTCCGCGGTTGGAAAATCCATCAAATGGAGCACCGAACCGGGGGCAGATAATCGCTTTGCAATGCCGCTCCAGGTGTTTGAGTTTGCTGAAATGGCACCTACGCCGGGCCTTGAGCGCCTTCTCACCCCTGAGCAACTTAAAGAAGCCCGGCCGATTTATCTGAAAGATGAAAAGGATTTTTTTGCGGCGTTCGATGAGTCAATGGCCCGAAAGGCGTTCGAGGCGCAAATGGGCAAACCCCTGACCACACCGAAAGATTTTTCAGAAGAGGAAAAGCTGGCCTATAACTACTTCCGCAAAAAGCTCGAGGCGAAGATTCCCGCGGCGGAAGTTAAAGGGTTGATCCTGCGCCTCTCCCAGAAGCACGGCTTTGTCAGAACATTTCTCATGAGCCTGTTCGAAGAAGCAAAACGCGTCGGGATCGTCACCGCCAATGATGAGCTTTTACCGATAATGGATAGAGATCGGGCGCTTTATTGGTGCCTGGACTCCGTTGGCAGGGACACTCCGTGGATTGAGGCCGCTGGGCCCTATGTCCACAAGGACATGGAAGATTTGGTAGGTATTAGGATCACGGAGCCTGAGGTTACAGAGGCTGTACAGAGCCTCAAGAGATATCTAACCCTCGATCGCGCCACCGAGAAAGAAATGGCAGAAGCTTCAGGTGATGGGGGTATGGACTAATTATGTCATCAATTATTGGCGTTCACGGTGTTGAGCAAAACGAAGACTTAAGCAAAGCCCTCCTCCAGAGAGAAATCCGACCCTTCAGCATGAGAATGCTTGATGCCCTTCGTAATACTGGGGGCATTTGGATGATCCTGTTTGCCATACTCCCTCTAACCTTACCTGCGCTCAACGAGCTTTGGGTGTTCATTGGCCTTCTGCTGTGGTTAATCACCAGGAAAAAGGCTAACCCCTGGGCGCTGGAGCAACCCAAAAAAGTTACAAGGACTATTACAGGAAAAGAAAAAACGGTTGGAAGTGGCATTTTCCCGGTGGGCTATGCACTAGAACAAAGCGGGAAACGCCGCTATTTGTGGCTAAGCGATGATGCAGTTAGAACTCATTTCATGGTGTGTGGAAGCACCGGCTCGGGCAAAACCAGATACTTGCTTTCTTTGACATACTTGGCCCTTCTGGTGGGATCAGGAGCTCTATACGTCGATGGTAAGGCCGATGTCGAGTCGTTCTGGTTACTATTCGATTTGATGCGGCGATTGCGGCGAGAGAAAGACCTTCTCTTGATGTCTTTTCTGACTGGCGGGCGGGAGTCTGTCCAGTTAAGAAACATGCGACGACGGCTCTCGAATACCAACAACTTCATGGCGACTGGCGCCACAGAGCAGCTTGCAGAGACCGTCTCGGGGCTTATGAGAGATGTTTCTGGGGATGCCGAGATGTGGAAGGGTCGGGCTCGAGTCCTTGTCTACAACATCATGAGAGCTTTGGTTAGTCTCCGAAACCGGAAAAAGATCTCTCTCAATATCCGTGAATTTACGCAATACCTGCCTCTCCCAAGAATCATGGAGCTGGCCAACAGGGATGACATTGACGCTGAGACTAGGGGCGGATTGAAAACCTACCTGCTGGATTTGCCCGGCATGACCCTGGATGCAGTTGAGGCGCAAGATTACAGCTCAGAAAAAGCAAATGAGCAGAACCAATATCTCCAGATGCAACTAACTGAAATACTTGGAGAACTCAATAATACGTATGGGCATATTTTCAACCCGATAGTTGGCGAAATTAGCATGCCCGATGTCATTTACAATCGGCGTGTGCTTTTTGTCATGCTGCCTGCATTATCCAAGACCCCAGATGCGCTTGCCGGTCTGGGTAGGCTTGTCATTTCTCAGATACGAGCGGCGCTCACGCCCGCTTTGGGCTCGGATGTGGAGGGGGAGCGGATGTATCTGGTCAACGCCCGACCCTCCGGAGCGCTTGTGCCGTTTCTAATGGTGCTGGACGAGTACGGTTACTATGCAATTCGGGGTTTTGCGGCTATCGCCGCTCAGGCTCGAGGTATTGGGATTTGGGTGTGCTATGGATTCCAAGATATCAATAGCTTGCAAATGAATGAAGGTGCAAAAGCCGAATATCGATCGATAATGGCCAACACAAACTTTAACGTGGCCATGAAGTGTGAGGAGCCAGAAGAGACTGCCGAATACTTCCGGCGCCGTGCTGGGCAAGCCCGCACAGCTCAAACTCAGGGCTCAGAGCGTGAGCGTGGTAGCACGTTTAACAAAGTCTATGACAAAGGTGACATTGGAATATCTGATCGCGATAGGATAAACGACCGGGATTTGGCTGCCCAGGAGAAAGGTGGCGCCCATTTCATTTATGGCGACAAGCTTTTCCGCGGGCAAACAATGTTTTTTGATGCCGATAAAAGCCCAAGCGCCAGATTGAACCAGTTCCTGCCGGTGTTCCCGCCCAAGATGAGCCGGGCAAAGCAATACAAAGACATGAACGAGCGCATGCGGGCTCTGTTTAGCGGTGAGATGGTTCCGGACCCCGATAAGGCGCCTGAGGTGCCGCCACATCTGCAGAACATCATCGCTGACATCCGGGCAGCTCGACTGAAGAAAAACTCAATGATCAAGTCGACCGTAATCGGCATAGGCATGCTCAGCGTGCGTCTTAAAGAGTCGACAGGACAATTCGGGCACACTCCTAAGCAGACATCCAAAAAAACGACGAAAAAGGTTTTGTCGGGGCTGTCCGCCGGCGGAGCCAGCCCGAAACAGGCCACTTCCACGGCCAGAGAAACAGCACCAAACTCAATCGACCAAAGCCAATCCAACCTTCCCTTCCCCGCCGAGGATAATGCTGAACTTGAGCGAGAACGGCGGAAAGCTGAAGCAAGAAAAGCGGCGATGGAAGCCAGGAAGAAATCGGAACATACCGACGACACCGCTAAGGATGAAGGCGATTCATCGGCCGGCGATGCTTCACAAAGCTCTGGCGATTCCGGTGGATACCAGAACGCTTTCAAGAATTCCATTCGTTCAGTTGTGGCGCAACAGGCGTCTTCTGAAGCTGATCAAATCGCAGATCCACAGAAACACTATGAAACTAACGCGAAGGCGATGGGACTTTCTGACGCCGAGTCTGCAAAAAGCGCAGAGGCGAGCTACAAACGTTTGTCTGAATCCCATGACTACCCGAGTAAGCCGATACCTCCTAAGCGGGATAGAGTAGAGGTCAGATCTGAAGCGGATCGCTTGAAATCAAGAATTAAAGGTATTGATAAGCTGAGATAACCTATATAAAATAAGTTTTATATAAAGGTAGGAGGCAGACATGGCGGCATCATCTCAAGAGCAGGACGGCATTTGCATTGTTGCTTATCCAATAGAGTACGCGCTGGACAACGGCCCTGATGATTATGTGATGGCAACGGATCCTTCTGGTTCCATGATAAAAGTTAGCATGCCATCAACGGCGGCAATGGATGAGCTGCGTGCAAAGTACGACGTTGATCACACACCCTCCATCGCTCGCTTTGCTGACACCCGCGAGGGCAATCCAATGGCTTGTGATCCGGCGCCGGATAACGGCCCAGATTCTCCCAGTGGACAAATCTTGTTCCAGCAGGCATTCCTTCTCGGCGAAGATGGTGGCATTCCTCATTACCGAGCCGGGTGGGGCTCTGTCATCTGCAGAAACAATCATAATCTTCAGCCAGAATTCGGTATCGGATTCATGGAGATTGACTATAAGGAGCAGACTCTAACGCGAACCCAGCGCTCAGAGTTCACTCAGCTCAAGCAATCTTTTAACGCTATTAACCGCAAGCTTTATGCAGCGGGTGAATCGCCTTCTGGTCAAAAGCTGCAGCAGGAGCTAAAGACTGTTGCACGTAAGATGGACGAGATGACCAATCCTGCTTTTCGGGCTGTCATGATTCATCCGGAAGAAACTGTCAGTATGCCGCTGGCAGGCATCAAGGACATTGCTCGTGAAATTGAGCATGCAGTAAGTCGCTACAGTTACCAGGGGCGCTTGGGTGGATTCCTGCTTCGAGTCACAGATGAAGCAGGGCGTGTCCAGCCTGCTTTGAGCGGCGAAGGTTATGCGTGGCGAAAAGGTGGTGCTACTCAGGAGGCAAGTGAGGTTTCCCGGGGGTACCTATATGCTTCCGGCCGCGGGAGCGTTCTGAAGAACTATCAGGGGCAAGGGTATACGGTCGATGTAATCCCGACTGAGCGCATCAGCTGCGGCCCAGGCGGAAACAACACATACCAGCGCCCCGCCCAGATAGACACACTCAGAAAAATGTACCAAGACAAGCGCACTGGAGCCACTTTGGCATACCCAATGGCATTGCGCCTGGCAACAACCCGGGATCATCAAAATCATTTGTTGGCCCGGGCATATCCAGTTGGACCAGCCATGGGGCACCCGTTACAGATCGATCCCGAAGGCGCTTTCACTTACCCACTTAGGCTCGATGGTGCGGATCTTACGCTGGCGGATCAGTACAAGAACATGCGGACGAATCGGGAGTTTTCCACCGACATGAGTCTGTTGGCCGAAGGTGAGGCTTACCGAGTTCGGGACAGCAGAGGCAGTGAGTTCAATGCAACCTGCGAATCCATCGACGGTACTAATCAACTGGTCGTGAACGGGTTTGCGCTACCTGAAGGCTTTGAGTTCTCACCTCAATCAGGTCGTTTCGAAAATAAACCGCCAGAGCCTGAACAGCGTGTAGAAATGAAAGCGGCCCCATAAGGAGCCGCTTCATATTTTCTACTGATGCAAGTTGGCAGTTGAACTTCTTTGACCGACCTTCAAATACTCTCGCTCTTGAACGTCATCCAGAGAGCTCATCAGTTGCTCAATTTCAAGCTCAGTGACCCGCAAGTCCATGCGTGTTGCCAAAGCATCGATCATTGGCCCTATATTGGAAGGGTCTGTGTCTATGGTGATTGTGACGGTTGAGATCGCATCCAACCTGAGATATTGCATACTACGAATCGAGACAAAACCGACGTAATATCGACAACCTTCCGGGTTTCCCTCGACCCAGCCAAACATCAATCCATCTTTGTCCTGGAGGTATTTAATTGCATCAAAACGATTACCCAGCATAATTTTCATCCTTAGCGTTGTGTGATGTGAGATGCTTCTCACACAACAAGGATGCCCGCTTCTGGCTGTCACCCTTCACAAAATCAAGCCCAAAAACCGACTCTAACTTTGGTATTGGTTGCCAGGCGTGTGCGCAGAATTTCTTTGGCAACCTATTAGACCTGCATCGTCATAGATATCTTGGCACTGTGCTGCTATTTTCCGCTCCGTCAGCATCAATCACTGCATTAATTTCTTGGACAGAATGTCCCACTTCTTGATATTGAATTCGCCTTCCGTGAGCGTTCCTTCTTTTCGCAGATCACCCAGCCCACGGATGAGTCGAATAGCCTGATCGACGTTATCTGGGCCACCGGTAATTCGTTTTTTGATGGCCTCCAGGTCTGCAGCAGTAATAAGGCCGTCTTGTTTCAAGCGGTGCAGTTTTGTGATTTCCTCTGAAATGGAGTGCATGCCCGGCACAGAGCTCGACTTGCCATTACAAATAACATCTATATCGTTTCGGATTGAGGTCTCAGTAAAATAGGTATCACCTTCACCATTATCTTCAGCGATTCTTTGCAAGTACTGAGCTTTTTTTCGCCCTACTTGGACGACGTTTCTCCGTAATTGTGAATTCCATGGATTTTCCTCAAGCTGTCGTAAAGCCTCCTCATAATCTGCATTAAGACTGGCTTTTGACCGATCGCTTATATCGGACATCCATATTTTTATAACAGTGCCAAACCACCAGACGGTCAAAAATGCGCCACCAAAAAGACCAAAATCAAAGCCGACAAACACCGCTATAAAAACACCAGCAAGAACCACTGAACCCATGAATGATGAGACTTTCATCGTGCGATCTCTCCTGCGATCGGTCTTTTTTGCGATATAGTTATGGCAAAGGGCTGCCAAACCCATCCTCCGGGTCTTTATCGCCACACATGTCCTCTGAGATCAGGTTTGGCTACTTATCCCGCCAGCCTTCATTCATAGTGACGTGAATTCCGCCTTCCTCATGGTGTTTCTTCACTAACTTTTTCAGATCAACGAGAAACTGGCGATAATATTTGTCGTTCGGCGAATTCCGGTGAAACCAAATAAACGTCTCGTTATTGCGGCCGATACCTGAAACCACCTTGTCAGAGAAAAAGCTGCTTTCTCGCATACGTTTATTTCTGCGGGACAACCGGAGCACCATCACAGACAAAACCACCACCAGGAGCGCCAGAATTAGGCTGCCGCCAATCAAGGCAGTGTCCTTGCCCTCCCCGGCCCAGTCAATGATGGGATCACCCAGCTCACTGTAGCTATTGCCAATCGAGATCCCAGTAGAGGAAGCTGCTTCGGAGAAGTCTACGGCAGGCAAACCTGATTCTTCCGCCTTAACACGAGCCTGGATTCTCTCCCTGGCCTCGGCCACCATTTCTTCGCGGCGTTCTTTGGCGATACGCTCGCTCCGTGGTAATGGCGCTTCCCGGCCCAGGCCTTCCTCTACTTCTTGGATCAGAGTGGTCATTGGTTACCTCGACGGCGAAAAATCGAATCCGACGATTGAATAAATTTCCTCAGCAATCAGACGCTGATTCTTTTTGGTCAATGCCTTTTTCGAGTATTTGATTTCCAAGCCGTCCAGAATCAAGTCGAGGTTCTGAGCGACATATTCATAGATGCTGACAATCGCCTTTGCGGTGTCTTTTGTGCTCGCTGGTTTTTTGACCTGCTCAACCATTCTTTCTTCGACCACCCTTTTTACAGACGCCTCAACCAGAGAGTTAGGGTGGTACCAGATGGTCGAAAATTTCTCTTTAAGCACTGGGTCTTCGGAGACCCCATAAACCATGAAGATCTGAGCGATCCCGCCTTCCTGGGCCATGTAATCCACGAAATCAATGTGGATTGTTCGCTCCGAGTCAGATTTCGTGGTGGGCTTCCGCCAGCGAATCACCTGCCAGGGCCGCATTGTCGTACCAAATTTTTCGTTCATTTTCTGAACTGCGTCTTTTTGGCTCATGCCGCGGTCACGGCTGTATTCAAGCCATCGACTGATGAGCTTCCGTTCGTCGACCTTGCTTAACGGCGCCGGCATGTAATGATCTTTAGTTGTGCTAGGCATTCAAGTTGGCTCCATAAAAATACACCTATACTGGCAACTATACACCTTGTTTGGTGCATCCGCAATATAAGCAAAACTCAAATTGTCAACAACCTAAGGAGAAGCCCTGGCTTTTGTTAGGGGTGGGCATCACGAGGAAACCCGGGAAGTTTACTCTTCCCGGCTACACTGAACTCAAGGTTAGTACGATAGGGGGAGCTTCCTGGTCGAGATGTAGAGCCTTCAGGCGCCGCGGTGGTTAACCATTATTAGGCGAAGGTCTGGTCGGACTTCAAGCTCTATTTCTGGCCATTGTTGACGGGCAATAGTTTCTAGGTACTTCACATCTTCCATGAACTCTTCCCCGAAGAACTCCACAATGTTGTTGAAATAGTAATGCTCTCGATTGAGCTCAGGCGACCACATCAGCCGATAACCACGATCTGCGGTCATCATGAACAGGATGTCGGACAGGTAGTTCGGTAATGCCATGTAAGGCTTTCCGACGTATCGATCGGCTTCTGTCTGGCCGAGAACTGCTGGGGCCTCACCCTCATATACGTAATAATTGTAGGCGGATAGCCGCTTCACCCTGTAGCCGGCTTGAGAGAGCACATAATTAACCGCATCATCCTGATACCGCTCTCCCTTGAAGGTAATCGGTTTGTTGATGTTCAGACCTGGCTGATAGAAAAACTCATCGTTTTCCTGCTTGATGCGCTGTAGAAATGCGGCAAATGGGACATAGTCTTGGTCGGCCGTGACTATTTCCGACTTACCGTCCGGATGATAATAGAGCTCTTCGTCCGACGGCGACTGCGCCATTAGGCAAGTAGAAAAAATCGCGGTGATTACAGCAACTGGGATACGCATAGCTATTTTGGACCTATTGATGGGCCTGAGTTTTCATTCGCCTCAAAGGCAACCTGTTTTCCTCGAAGGTGTGAGAATGGATCTTTTTTCTGACTCCTTTCAACATCGAACGACCTGTTGTGGCTGCGTTCAAGTGCGCTTCTGGGTGAGTTCATCTGTGCATTCAGGGTCGTTGTTTGACGCAAATGGCTTGAAATCTTTTTCCCAACCATGTTTGCAGACACGTCGTCGAGGCCGGCAACCAGTTTTTGAGCGGGCTCGTTGATCATCTCCTGTGGAGAGCGATTATTACTAAAGCTTGCGCCAGCGCGAGGGTCAGAAAAAACGCCGGCACTTTGATCCATGAAGTTTTTAACGAACCTCCCGGCCTGCTCTTTATCTAGCGATTGAAGGCTGGCGGTCATTCTCGCTGTGTCCGCCAGCAGAGCTTTTAATGGCGCCTGGGGGTCTTCGGTAAGGTCCGCAAGCGCGTACTGCTCGGATGCTTCTTTTAAATCTTTGATCGCGCCTGCCCTGTCCCATTGCCCCTCATAGCCATTAAGCTCTTCGCTCAACTGGAAGCTTGCAGTAATGGTGCGCCCGAGGCTTTCTTGATTAACAGCTGGATGATGCTCGGTTTCCGCCATTTTAAGCTGGCCACCGGCCTCCTCGAGCCTTGAAAGCATAGATTGCCGAGCCTGCCATTGCTCATGCGATGGTCTCATTAGTAATCGCCTGTATCTGCCACACTGGTTCGCCCGCCAATCTCAAGCTTCATCTGCTGAAGCGTCTGATATTTGTTCAAGATATGCTCAAGATAAATGTCCCCGTGAACTGGAGTTTTGCTGTGATACCAGGCAACACCTTTCCAGACATCCCCATCATTTTCGTTGATCTTGTTGCGCAAATGCCAGGCGGCAACGGCTGTGTTTATACACGGATCATTCATTATTTGGTGGGTAGTGATGCCGTAATTACGCTTCAACTCGCCCGCGTGGACCGTATTTACCTGGAACGGACCCATGTCCCAGGAGCCGTCTGTGTTGAGGTTCCTCTTTCCGATATCACCGCGCTCATGTTCTCTTATCGCCCGAAGCAGGATTGGGTCTATCTTATACGCTTCCGATGCTTCCATAATGCATTGATTAATAACTTGTTCTTGGCGCATGTCATTGTCGTAGATGATAGGTAAATCGAGCATTTGTCGGGCCTTTTAGCTTGCTTATTGGGCTATTTTATTTTATTATTTACATCAAGACAACATTGATTTTGCGCTAGCATTAGATTCTTTAGGGAGCACTATGAGTCAGTTCAATCCAGAGCAACAAAAAGCCGTACAAGCGGACCCTGGTCCGCTTGCGGTCGTTGCTGGGCCTGGGTCTGGCAAGACGAAGGTGATTATCGGCCGTGCGGCTGAGCTGATTACCTCAAGGGGTGTCCCTGGCTATAACGTGCTACTTGTGACTTTCACGAACATGGCGGCGAATGAGATGAAGCGGCGGTTGGTGAAAGAGGTGGGAGCTAAGGCCGAGGGTGTGGCTTGCGGCACCATGCACGGTCAGATCCTGCGGAATGTTTTAAAGGCATATCCGGATTGCCCGCCTTTGCAGCGTCGGGGGCTCTCCGGTGAGTGGGGAATCCTGAATCCTGACGATCGCTCTGCTCTGTTAAAGCGCATTCACCCCCAGCTCTGTGAGTCCACCCAGGACTTTATGTCTGAACATAATGTATCCATGGAAGAGCTTGGCGGTGTCATCAGCCTAAGCAAGAACTGGGGCTTTTCTCACGACAGGCTGCGAAAGGGTCTGAAAGAGAGTCATCCAAAATTCAAGCTCTACTCTTGTGCCCTTGAGCTGTGGAGCCTGTATGACGCCGAACTGAGAAGTAATCGGATGATCGACTTCGATGACATTCTCATTATTGGTGCGGAAGCCGTCACCGAGTGTGACTGGATTCGGAAGTCATTGGCGACTCGTTTCCAGCATATTTTCGTGGATGAGTTCCAGGACACTAACGCCATCCAGTTCAAGTTTCTGAAAGCGATCGCCCAGGATCATGGCAATCTTTATGTTGTGGGCGACCCTAAGCAGTCAGTCTATCTTTTCCGCGGATCCATGCCCGGAATCTTTGATCAGTTCTTTGAGGCGTTCCCGGCCGCGGAGGTTGTGAACCTCAATCGGAACTACCGGTCTGCCCCTCATATTGTTGAGCTTGCCAACAAGCTCACCGGCACCATGCCTGACCGCATCGCTCACGACCGAGATCTGATCGCAATGCGTGAGGACGCGGGCGCGGATGACCCTGCAAATGCTCTCTCTGCCTTCTACACCCAGTACTCCTCAGATTACGAGGAAGCGAACGCAGTTCTTGAAAAAGTTCTTGAGATGAAGGACAAGGGCTATGGCCTGGGCGACATGGCCATCCTCTACAGGAAGAACGCGGCAAAGCGTGCTCTGGAACAGGTGTTCATGGCGAATAACGTCCCTGTGGTTGTTGCGAATGACAAGGCCTTGTTTGATCGGAAGGATGTTCGGGATCTCCTGGCCTTTCTGCGGGCGGCCTGGCAGTCCTGGGACAAGCTGGCGTATCGCCGGGTTATTAAGAATTTCCCCGTGGGGGTGACCGAGGCGACATTCGAATCTGCCCTGAGTGATGCCGGTGGCGACGTGTTCCAAGCTGTCGATGCGCTGGTCTCCCGGAGTGGACAGCATGGAGAGAAGTTCAAGAGCGTTGTTGATCAGCTGACGCTGCTGCGCAAGCATGCTTACAACGAAGATGGCGATAGCGTGAAGTCAGTTATTGACCACCTGGTTGAGCACTTCATCACCGCAGACTACCGGGACAACGAGGATCGCCTGCAGCAGGCGGTAGAGCGCCTTGATGTGGTGGGCAATGAAGTGGCTCGCCTGATTTCCGGAAAGATGGACGCACGGGATATTCTGGAGCGGTTCGCCCTCATGGAGACTGCCCACTCCAGCAAGAGCGATGAGGCTGTGCAGCTGATGACCATTCATGGCTCAAAAGGCCTGGAATTCCCAATCACATTCTGCGTTGGGGTGGATGATGAATCCATGCCTGGTAGTAACGTTGATCGAGAAGAAAACCTTAACGAAGAGCGGCGGATCCTTTTCGTCGCCATTACCCGGGCTAAGGATCACCTTTTCCTATCCTCGGGCCGCCGGCGCCGCCAAGGTAGCCAGGTGATCAGTTGCGATCCCTGCCGGTTTCTGTTTGATGTGAATCTTGTGCGGGCCGAGGCCCGGAATGAAACGAGCATGACAGAAAACGCTGCCTTTTCTAAGCTGCCGCCGATCAAGATCCAGAATCCCGATGCCGCACCAAGGCGTCGGCCGGGGCGCGGGAAAATCGATCCGGATGCGCTGGCAAGTTTCGAGCGAGACCCTCAGGCTCAGAAAATGATGAAAAGATTCAATGCCACCGTGCTGATGTGCATGCCTCGCAAAGCTGCGCACAGCACAACGACGGAAGGCAAAAGTGCAAAGTGATGGCTATCATAAGGGTTCTTGTCGTTCTGGTGCTGGCGGTTGTGTCACTCCAAGTCCACCCAAACGAATCCGTTTCTAAGGCTGCCAATGCCCTCAAGGCCGGCGATTACGAGGAAGCCAGGCGCATTGCCAGGCCTCTGGCTGAGCAGGGAAATTCGGACGCAATGTTGCTGATGGGGATTATGTCTTTCTCAGGCCTTGGGGTTGAGAGGGATCAGCGAAAAGCGTTCGACTACTACAGTCGGGCTGCAGAGGATGGCCAGGAGGCCGCCATGCACAATCTTGCAACGATGTACTACCGCGGTGAAGGTGTAGCGATTGACTTCGCCAAGGCCCGGGAGTGGAATCGCCAGGCGGCAGAATCAGGCCTGCTTGTTGCTCAGCATGATTACGCCACCATGCTTGAGGCCGGCGTAGGCGGTCCAAAAGATCTGGCCGGCGCCGGCCGGTTCTATGATATGGCCGCCCGGGGAGGCTACCCCAATGCGGCCTATAAAATGGCGAGAATGCTGAAGTCGAATCAGAACAGAAATCCCGGGGAGCAAATCCAGTATTTGTGCATGGCCGCCAAAGCTGGGCACTCCCGGGCCCGATCCGAGCTGGGCTCATCCGTTCAGCAATGTCGGTAACAACACCGAGATCACGAGAAGGAAACATACAACTATGTCCGAGCGCCAACCGATTACCCACTCGCCCGAACAAGCCTGGTTCACCGGGCGTTTCGATGCTTTTTCTGAGCATGGGAATTCCACGGCCCGGATTTACCTTTACCCGCGGCAAGATACTGAACAGTACCCGGCCGATATCAGGATAACCACCAGCGATGGAGATCACACTGAGCAGGTATTCGAGGGTGAAGTTGAGTTTGACGGTGACCGACTGAAGTTCTTCGAGCATTCCGCGGGAACCAGGGCTCTGTGCACGCTGTCTGCCGTTCGGGCTACGGGAGAGCTTTTCGTGGGTGGTCCTGAGACGAACACCGGCTTATTCGAGCCTGAACTGGCGCTTCGCATCGCCCAGTATCGAGAACAGGCCCAGCGTGACACCAGCAGCCAGGACAGTCGGACAGCCAAGAGTCAACTCCGGGCGTTGGTTCAAAAAGGAAAGCCGGTGGAAATCCATGTTGACCAGCATGATCCTCACGATTCAATTATGCATTAATGTGAACTGAGGCAGCCCTCCCCTCCGGGCTGTAGCAGCTGCGAATATTACGGGCAGGCGGGAATCCGCTGCCCGCATCACCTACCTCCCATCAGAAAATTCCGACCGGCCGCCTTTGTTACCGGTTTATCAGGCGTTCACTGAGATGAAACAAACTTCAAAACCACGGGTCCGCCAGCATGCGTCCGCCAGCATGCGTCCGCACCATGAGCTAGGCCTACGATTACCTTGAATTGCCGCAGTATTGACGGGGTTTGTAAGCGCGTGTGTGTGCGCTCCTGGGTGACTTATCGGTCATTCAGAAGCGACGGTGGGATTGGGAGTTTGAAGTTAAAAAAAGCAGGCCGAAGGCCTGCTGTATTGCTTTTTACTGGGCGACTGTTGGCCACGATGGCCGGCCGCCCATGATGACGTCAGGCCACGTCAGCTTCCGCGGGCTCATGATCTTCAGCCGGCGCGTCTGCAACCACCTTCGGCAACATCTTCTCACGCACCTTCGCTTCCAGCTCCATGGCAATCTCCGGGTTGTCGGCAAGATACGTGCAGGCATTGGCTTTGCCCTGTCCGATTTTGTCACCGTTATAGGCGTACCAGGCGCCAGATTTCTCAACCAGGCCCGCCGTAACGCCCATGTCGATAACCTCACCCAGGCGGTTTATACCCTTGCCATACAGGATCTGGAATTCAGCCTGCTTGAACGGTGGCGACACCTTGTTCTTCACCACTTTGACGCGGGTTTCGTTACCAACCACTTCGTCGCCATCTTTCACCGCGCCGATCCGGCGGATGTCGAGGCGCACAGAGGCATAGAACTTGAGCGCGTTACCGCCGGTCGTGGTCTCGGGCTCCCGAACATTACTCCGATCTTCATGCGGATTTGGTTAATAAAGACCAACAGGGTGTTGCTGCTTTTCACGTTACCGGTCAGCTTCCGCAGGGCCTGAGACATCAGGCGGGCCTGAAGGCCAACGTGACTGTCACCCATTTCCCCTTCAATCTCAGCCTTCGGGGTCAGTGCGGCCACGGAGTCGACAATGATTACGTCAACGGCGTTCGAGCGGGTGAGCATGTCAGCAATTTCGAGAGCCTGCTCGCCCGTATCGGGCTGGGATACCAGCAGATTGTCGATGTCCACCCCCAGTTTCCCGGCGTAGATAGGGTCCAGCGCGTGCTCTGCGTCAATAAAGGCACAGGTCTTACCCATCTTCTGGGCTTCAGCGATTACCTGAAGGGTCAGGGTGGTTTTTCCCGAACTCTCGGGACCGTAGATTTCCACGATTCGACCGGCCGGCAGGCCGCCAATGCCAAGAGCTACATCGAGACCCAGGGAGCCGGTAGAGATGGAAGGGATCGCGACCCGAGGCTGGTCGCCCATCTTCATCACGGCACCTTTACCGAATTGGCGTTCAATCTGAGAAAGCGCTGCACCGAGCGCCTTGTTGCGTGAATCAGTTCTGGAATCAGTCATGGCTTTCCTCTCATGTTAATGTCCTAACCAGAACCAGTTAATACTATTATATTTGCTTTTTGACAAGTTGTTTATGTTCTCTTTGTGTTTTATCTTAAGTCCAGCATTGAACAAATTTTAATCCCAACCTCTCTTTGGACGTTGCCATGATTTTCAAAAACGCTCGCCTCTTTCGTTTCACCAAACCCATGAATATCACTGCCGATCAGCTCGAAGAGAGCCTTTCTGCCGACGCCTTCAAATCGTGTGGACCCCAGGAGTCATCCCGTCTGGGATGGGTATCTCCTCTGGGCAAGCATGGGGAGCAGTTGGTGCACGCTGCCGACGGGTGCTATCTGATCTGCCTTCAGAAACAGGAGAAGATCCTGCCCGGCTCTGTGGTCTCAGAAGTGGTTGATGAGCGCGTTGAGGCGATTGAGGCAGAGCAACAGCGGAAGGTTCGCCGCAAGGAGAAGGTCGAAATCAAGGATCAAGTGACACTGGAACTGCTCCCCAAGGCATTTACCCGCAACAAGCGGACCTATGCCTACCTGTCCATGAAGGACCGGATCATGGTGGTTGATGCCGGTTCCGCGAAGGTGGCCGAAGATTGCGCTAGCGCACTGCGCAAATCCCTGGGCTCGCTGCCGGTGCGCCCGCCGGTAATGAACGCTTCGCCAGAATCGATTTTTACAGGATGGTTGAGCGAATCCGCGGAGATTCCGGAAGCCGTCACCCTGGGTACCGATTGTTGGCTTGTCGATCCGTCTGAAGACGGCGGCAAAATTACCGCCAAAGGTATGGACCTAGAAAGCGACGATCTGCGCACTCATATTGACTCAGGCATGCAGGTCACGCGAATGTCGATGGAGTGGGACAGTAACCTCACGTTCTGCTTGGATTCCAGCATGACCATTACCCGTCTCAAATTCGGGGCGGCCTTTCAGGAAGAAATGGACGGCGTTGATGCCGACGACGTCCTCGCAAGGTTTGATGCAGCATTCAGCCTGATGACCCGGGAGATTTCCCAGCTGGTACCGGCCCTTTTTGAAGTGTTTGGGGGTGAAGATCGTTCAGCTATCGTGGAAGTGGAGGAGAAAGGAGAATTCCAGGCTCAGGCGCAATCGAGCCACCGCCCTGCTCCGCCAGCAGCTGCAGCAAAGCCATTGCAAGGCAATGATCGCGTGGACGCGCTTTACGATGAGGCCAAAGAGTTTGTTGTGACATCCCAAAGGGCGTCCATTTCAACCATTCAGCGAAAGTTCAAGATTGGGTATAACCGGGCTGCCGGGTTGGTTGAGCAGCTGGAGTGCAACGGCGTCATCACCCCCGCAGGCAATGACGGCGCCCGACGCGTCATGATGACGCAGTCTGCTACACAAAGCGTTCTTGATGGACACTAAGGCCGGCATGAATTCGGCGGGACCTGGAACCCTAACTGTGAATTTCTATGGATACCGCTGTTCAGCGCTTCGCTCGCCTGTCGAGGATCTATTCGGACATTCAGAACGGCAACAAACGGGTGACTGATGTGGATTTCGAGAAACAACTGGACGCCTTTGCCGCCGCGGCAAGGGTGGCCAGCGCACACAAACAAATAATTCCTCAAGCCAGCTCGTGGACGACCTGGATAAAGAAGGTTATCTGGCGCCCGGGATGGGGTGATCAGAAACTTCATCGGAGAGCCAAACCGTGAGCACAGAACCCTCTATGCCAGCCTTTCATGAGACGCTTTTAGCCCCGCAAACCGGCGAGGAGGCTAAGCGTGAGAGCTGGCTGCGCGAACATGCGGAGCTTTTTACCGACACCGACGAAATCACATTCCTTATCAATCAGCTGGACCAAGTCCGGGATGCCCTCAGATCGGTAGTCACACTGTTGCCCTCAGAAGCGTATGAAGGGTTTCCCACTGTGTCCGGCCCGCTTCTTCTGGCCGGGAAAAACGCCCACACTCAGGCCAACGAGGCCGAAGATTGTGATCACGCGCTCAACCTTCGCACCATTGCTGTCAGACACGAAGAAGCGGCCGTCGACCTACTGAATATCAGAATGGACATCCAGAACCTGTTGGATATGGACACGCCAGAGGACGACGACTTGCAGGGCCAGATTAGCGACCGCGACATTCAGGATCGCTGGCATACCCTGATCACCGACATTGCCAACTGCCAGTCCGAAACCCCGAGCGTGTCAGCCAGCGGGCTCCTGATTCGGGTGGACTGGTTTGAGAGCCTTCTGATTGAGCCGGATTTTGGTTTTGAGCTGTCCGAGGATTTGGTACCGGTGGTCAAGCAATCCATCGAAGTCATCCGAGGTGATCTTGAGCAGTTAACCGGTAAAAGCACCGAAGCGATGATGCTCATCCATAAGATCACCCACCGAGAGTCACTGCAGAAAAGTGATTGGCAGGTTGTGGAATCCTGGCGAACGCCGGGCGCAGCCGAAGACGAGCGGGTCGGCTATACGCGTCGTCCGGAGTCATCCGCCAATTGGTATCGCCGGGCTGCCAGCCGGTAAGCAGGTCATTGCGCAATGAATCAGAGCAAGCATTCACTACAGGACCGCCATGATTCAGAACGTGCCGCCGGGCATCCGGGGGCTCAGGTGCGCCATGCGCCAGAAAAAGGGCGCAGCGCAGCAAATAATAGCGCGCTCGCGCAACATCCCCCAAGCCACACCACAACAGCAACACCCTCCCCGGAGTCCGACTCACAAGATTCGGGAAAGGTGTTCATCGTGATGCGGCATGACAACCTCAAGCAGCCTCACGCGATCGTCCGGTTCGCAGAAGATGCGAAAATATACCGGGACCTTGGCCACAAGCTGTTCACGACCACAGAAGCCAGCATGATGCTGAAGCTGATCAAAGATCCGCGGTTGCACAGGATTATGGACGACCAGGCCTGGGCATCTGTATCCGCCCACCTGGCTATTGAGGCAGGCCGCCAGCAACGAGCCCAAGAGCGTTGTTCTGGTGAGGCAGCCGAAGGCGTATGTCCTACCCCAATGGATCTGCCCTTAGAAATCGCAGAGATGCGGCTGGACTTTCTGGGGCGCCATCCCGACAAGCGCAATGCCCAGATGCTGTACGAAGTGATCGAAGTCATCCGCATTGCAAACGGGAAAACCCCGTTGTACCGGGCTCAATTCAGCCAGCAAAGCCGGAATGCTGAGTTTTGGGGCGTCATTGAATACACACCCATCAGCGAGCTTCAAGACCAAGCCAGCATATTGCGACACCAGATCAGCGTTCTTCAGTCGCAAACGACACACGAAGACGCGAGCGAACCAGAACTTGCCCGAGCGATCGACGCCCGCAAACACCACCTTGAAGAAATCTCCCACCTGCTACTCAACCATCCCAACGGGCAGATGGAAGACCCCCACAACACCACATTGGACCCATAACCATGACAGACATCACAGGCCTCGGCGGTCTTGTTCGAACGATGATAACCGAGCTCGGTCAAACATTGACCGACGTCTCCGGCCAGACCTTGGCCGCCAGCCTCGATGAAAAACCGTTGACTGCTCTGGAGATCGGCGCCAATCCAGAATCGATGACACTGAACGAACTGAAGGAGCATGCCGAGCGTTTGACCGCTCTCATCAACAGTTCAGAATACATCGACCTCGACCCCCAGAATTTTGACCATCTGACCGATAACGCCGATCCTCTGTTGGATCCCGTCATGGCGCTTGCCGAGACGAGCCGCTTAATCAGCGAGCATCATGACAATCCGAGCCGATCAACGTCAGCCACTGAACCTGAACCACCTATTCTCTTTCCGGAACCGCCCACGCTGATGCCGGATGACACGGCATTCAGCCTTTAGAGAATCAGGAGTAACGTGATGTGAGCAGCCTCGCGTCGATGCACGATCGCACCTATTCACTAACCACGAGCCTAACGCCTTGGCCCGTACCTTTATGCACCCAAGCGAGCAACGCACCAAAGCCCTGCACGATCTGATTGAGGTTCAGTGGGTGTCCGAAGGCAAACCAATAAGGCGCACCATCAAACCACTATCGATAACCAACAGCGAGAGCCCTATGCTTAAGCCTGAAACCGTAACTAGAGATCCCTATGGCGACTGGACGCACTCCGTATTAGAGGCGTTTGTAGGCGGTCGCGAGCTAATCCCGGGGCCAGAATGGAAAGCCTGGTGCCAGAGTCACGGCATTGAGACACTGAGGGTCGAGATGGAAATGGAGCTGGATGAAACGCATCCGGCCTGGATTCGCCACTTCGATGACGGAGAGCCCGGGTCGGTCGGGTGGAACCCGGAGTCCCCCAGTGAGGACTGGCACATGCTCAGTATTCACGACACCGAGGACGGGCCGGTCGTGGTCTGGTACCGAGAGCACCAAGAGGCATAGAGCCTAGCGCTTGATTGACTCAAAACCAAAGGAGCCTCCGATGTCAGTATTAACCGGCCTTTGCGATAGCAAGGGAGCATCAATAAGGATCGGCGACATACTCCGAAAGCCAACTGAGTGCAGTGACGGCCCACACGGTGGGTTCGTGTACTTTCGAGTTGCGCAGCGGGGAATGACGCCAGTGATGATTTACGAGACATCGGAAACTGGTCATGCCCTGCCAAAGGGTATGTCCGGGTGTGCGCTGTGTGATGAATATGACCAGGAAGAATTCATTCGAGCGCCGGATCTCACAGAGATCAGGCCAGTGGACCAACTTGAGGTTGTGCGCTGATCGTCGGGGGTCCACGGCCTGCACGCACGAAGCAAAACAGACACAGGAAAGCAAAGATGGCCAGAGGAAACGACATTGTTGCGCTTGTACGAGCGGCCCTTGGGGGTGAGCGTGACCGGGTGTCCTCAATCAGCAGGATCATAGCAGCCAATGAGCCTGAGAACTCTCGACTGAAACTCAGTCTTGAGCGTATCCTGCAAAGCACGCCTGTATCCCAGCCTATGACAGAACTTCTGCCGCGGGACCTTGTGAATTTGTTGCTGTCTGAACAGCCCCGACTAGACCTGTCCCAGACTGTTCTCCCGGAGAGTGTTCGTGACGAACTTGAGGAGGCCCTGGAGGATCAGGCGCACTCGGAAGAGCTCCATGAAGCGGGGTTTAGCGCTCCCAACAAAATCCTGCTCTCGGGACCGCCAGGCAATGGCAAAACGACGCTGGCCGGGGCCATTGCGCGGGCGCTTGATCGACCCTTCTTTATCCTAGACTTCAGCGCCATCGTCAGCAGCCACATGGGTGAAACCGGCTCCAAACTTGCTAAGGTGTTCCGCGGGGTGTCAGGGTTGCCGTGTGTCATTCTATTGGACGAAATGGAAACGCTGCTCTCGGAGCGGGCCGGCCAACAGAACACAACCGAGGTTGGCGAGGTTAAGCGCATCGTTTCAACACTCCTGCTGGAAATTGACCGCCTTCCTGATCACGTCATGCTTGTGGGAGCGACCAACCATGACGAGATGCTGGATCGGGCTGTCGTTCGCCGTTTCGATTTCCATTGGAGCCTGCCGGCCCCAGGGGCACTCACTGTGGATAGCTGGAGACATCGTTTTGCCGACCGCCATCCGACTATCCCGGTTCTTTCTGAGATGCCCGTGCCAGAGGCTGACGGCCGTTCTCTGTCGGATATTGAGCGCGATGCCGAAAAATGGTGCCGCCGGTGGATCATAAACCAAGCCAGGCAGTCGACTACTACGGCCCGGAGCACAGCCAATGCCCATGCCTGACATCCGCCAGCCGGATTCACCCTTGTACAACCTGTCTGACGACTATGAACGGCTTCATGCGCTGATTTGTGAGGGGCACCGCATTGCGGCCTGGGCCGACACTTTCAGTATGGCTGATGAGCACGGTAAGCCTTACCGGGATATCTGTGAGGTGCGAAAATTTCGTGCTTTCGAGATCATGATTTCCTGCAGGGGCACGAGCTACGGGAACGTTTTTCCGTTCATGGCGGAGAATGGGACTGAGCGGGAAGTATTCGTCCGAATGTGTCGAGGCTGCAATCTGCGATGGATATCTCCCGGCCCCGAGGAAACATCAACAGTTGCATGCATGTGACGGCTCATAAGAGGATAAGTCGGCAATGAACCAGAAATATCGATACGGGCTTTACCTGAACCCACAAGCCAACGATGCGCGGCTAACGGATTTGACTGAGTCTGAAAGATTGGCGCGGAAAATGTCGATTGAGAACCATGGTACGCCGGTAGCGGTCTGGGATGCGGATGACCGGACTGTTAAATTGTTTGCCGGCTATGAAGAATTTGTGCCATCTCGGTGACGGCGCTTCAATCAATTGCAGACTTAATGAGTAAGGCCCGCATTGGATTTCACTAAAGCTCAGCTGCCTTTTTCAATCAATGGATTTCCGATTTCATTCCGGAGCGTATCCTTGGCTTCTGGGGAGGTTTTGTGGGTACCTCGAGGAATTTCTCGGAACGACGTATCCCGATGCTGGCGGGTGTACGCTGTCAGTGAGCAGGGAGTGTTTGCCTGCAATGTTTCTGACTCCGAGCACGACTATTCAGAGATAGCATCTCTGAGACAGGCTTATAAGCTTCTCATCGAGAGTCACAATCAAAACACCTCCCGATTCCAGGTAGACCGGAGAAAACGCTCTCCCGGCAATGAGAGAGATCCATTGGTCGATTCCGGCTATACCGGCGTCATGATTTCCAGAAACTCGAGGAAGGGCTACAAGGAAATTGCGGTATCGAGCCAGATTACAATACAAAACCCCAATGGTAGCCTGAAACATAGCACCTTCTACTCTGGATCTGTCAGCGAAGCGGCCCGGATCACAGAACCAGAATACCAGCAGCAGAAGCTTGAGTTCCTGATTCACAGTGCCGTGGTTGTGAGACGTTATTACAACCGCCTACGCTCCAATGGCGAGTACCCTGCCGGCCCCCTCCGGCTCGAAGATGTACCAAACGATATTCGACTGGCACCAGTTGTGATACCGAAGCGTTTAGATGTCACAGCCATCCTTGATTCCTACGTTGTTCGGGAGTGGAAGCCGACCGTACGAACAACTGGGGGTGACCCTGGCAAGCTTGTGGCGGCTCTACAGGCCCATCACCCTGAAATTCCGTACAAACGTATTTTGCTCAACGGTTTTCAAATCAGATTTATAGAATCCGTGGCGGAAGGCCAGACCTTTTACTTGCCAAAGAGTGTCTACCGGGCGCGGGGATGTTGGCGACTTCGCATTATCCATAGGCACGGTATTTATCAGGACGAGTTCACAGATGATAACCATAGCCGGGATATGTTGCGATCGTTGCTGGCGGCCTGGTGCTCCTTTTTTGCTGAACTGCTTCACCTCGAAGCGCCGGAGCCCAACACCAGGTGGTATGCCACAAACGCACTGCTCGATACCTGCATTGATCACATCAGAATTACTCCTCGAAGCCGGCGAGCGAAAAAAGACCAGAAGTTCCACTGGGGCTTTACGGTTATGTTTGGAGCCCCAAACCGAGAGGGAATAGAGATTCGCAAACCACTAGCCTCGTGGCGCCTGGCCTCTGTCACAGATGAACAAATTGACCGTGATTTGAGGCTGGCGGCGGGCCTCAGCGCCTACCGGGATTATTTGGTCACCGACGGCAGACATGAAGAGGCCGACGCGCTTGGGCCTGGATCGGAGATTCCTCACAAATATTTCCCCGAAGCAGTACCCTGCCGAATTACGGCCGATGATCTTTGGTACCACGCCGAGCAGATTAACGGGCCGAACGTCGAATAATCCCTGCCGCCCATCATTTTGAACTTCGTCGCCGACCCGGGGCGACCTGCAGACACCCACTCACCCGCCATGCCCCAGGCAAAAGCTTACGCTTATTTACTTGGAGTTCTCCAAGGTCTATATTGTTGGAGATCTCCAACACGTTAGATTTGCGAGGCTTCATGCAACCAAACCGACCAGAGATTCAAGAGTTAGGAAAAGCTTTGTCAGCCTTGTACTCATGGAACAGCTCGACAGACATTGAGGCCCTTCAGGTCCTGTTATGCATCAACCTTTATGCGGATGACCGGGGCTACGCGCAGCTTGTTGATGTCCGTCGTGAGGTGGGCATTGCGCATGACCGAATGACCCGATCCATCCGATTGCTGCAGGGACATATGAAGAGTCAGAGCATTCGGCTTATTGTGGGCGGGACTGATCGCCAGCCGTTGATCGACGTCACCACCTATAATGACTCGCCGAGCGTCAAGCGAATCGCACTGACATCGCATGGTCGCGATATCGTGAACCAAATCCTCATGCCGGTCATTGAGCGTCAGCAGCGAATTGATGAGCTGGAAGCGCAATTAGAGGCCCAGGCCAGCCTACCGGACGCGGTACGAGCATTAGGATACGATCCGAACAAAATTGGCAATCCGCGGGTTACGTGGCTCGACACCCTGTTTTACGATCGGGCACGGCGGTTTATGTCTGCCCTTATTAGCGATATTGATGCCCTTTCACCCCAGCAAATTTACGATCTGGGCCTTCCCACTGTTCAGCAGTGCTTGTGCGACCTTCCCCATTTCTGGCCTGGCAGCGAGTCCGCCGACTCCGACAAGGTTCGCGAGCAGCTGGATGTAACCTTTTCGCTGATTCGTGAGCTGCATCCGGACAGCGAGAAGCCATCTTCAGAAAAACCGGATGATGGAGCGCCGGCCCAGTGAACACTCAACATTCCCAGCGCAAGAAGCGCCAAGGTCCCCGGCCGGCCAAAGGTCCGGAATGTGTCGTCAACTACGGAACTTGGTACCTCGCAAAGTTCGGAGACACTTCGCAGAAGAATCTTCGAATGAAGATGCGCAATAAAACGGACCAGGAAGAGTGGATTGATGAAGCCCTTCAAAAGTTGATCAGCCTTGGATACCAGAGCGATGAACGCTTTGCCGAGCTGATCGTGCGCCGCGGCGTTGAAAATAAATCATGGGGGCGCTCCCGGATAGAGGCGGAGATGGTTCGCAAAGGCGTTCCTTCGGAAGTGGCTAAGGAAGCGCTGAGGGCGCTTCAGGGCGATGACCCGGATGCCAGGGCTACCGAAGCACTTGCCAGAAAGTTCCGGGCCCGGGGACTAACCGACCAGAAAGACCGCGCTCGGGCGACCAGGTACCTCGCCAGCCGAGGGTTCGATTTCCAGTCTATTTCGACGGCTATTTCGAGACACAACGGCCAATCCGATTAGCGGACCTGTGAGCTCCATCAGGGCCCTCTGGGGCCTGGATTGTGTGATTTAACCTGAGGGGCTGGTTTGTTGCTTATTCTGCCGTCCCGGGGAGCTGGCGTATGCTCAGCAGGAATATCGCCCTTCAGGATAAATTCCCGTGAATCGGGAGGCATCATCGCCTGGTATTCCCTAAATTCAGCGGCGCCGGCGACGAACCCCTCGTTTTCGATGTCCCGGTATGGCAGGTAACCACGAGGCACCGCCTCTCCGCTGGGCGACACCCGCCAAAACAGGCCCATCACCTCGATTTCATGGTCAAAATTGTATGCGTTATCGGTGATATCGCTGCTTGGCTTGCTCACGTCGATGGTCAGTATTTCCACATCCATCAGGTTCAAGCTCAGGTACTGCATTTCTTGCATGTATGCCGACACGTCCTGCGACAGTTTGGCCACATCCTTGGGGTGGGCCACCCGGGATGCAAGTTCCTCCGCTCTACCCTGCACATACTCCCACACTTCGATGGCCACCGGATTCTGGTGCAGGACTGCCTGATCAACCAGGTTCTTGAGCGCCGATCCAGTTTCGATCGCCATTTTAGCGATTGCCGCGGAGACATTGCCCTCAAGCAGATCAGCGATCAGCCCGAAGTTGGTAAAGGTCACGGAGTCAGAGGCAGAAGTAGCCGCTTCGCCGGCAGACTCAGGCTTGTTCGAAGGTGGGCTTGACCCTCCAGGGGTTGGGTCGTTAAATTTCACCATCTGTCGTAGGTTGGCGGCCAGGGCGTTCGACGCCATGGTGTGTACAGATGAGCGCACGGTCGCACGCAGTCGCACCTGCTCCGTTGCAACGTAATCCGCGAACGCACCCCCAGAGCCTTGTCTCGGCCGACCACTCAGCAAGCCTTTTGCTGTATCCAGAACTGAAGGTCTAGGCTGATGTTTTGGGGGTGTCGGAAGGATCTGCGGGATGATTTTCTGGAAATGCATGGCCGCCTGTACGCCATACCGGTTGTTCAGGAAAGCCATTTCGATGACTGGGGGCGCCTTCAGGGTTTTGTCGACGTACAGGCCAACACAGATGGACGGGGCAAAATCCACGCCGTCGTGAACCTTGGACCTTCTGGATACCAGCACTTTCCGGCTGACTTTTTCATACCGTTTCGCCACTACAACCCCACCCCTATTGCTCAATGTTCAATTAGTACCCGCATCCTGAATCATAGCCTAATTTACCTCGCACTGGGCGCGTGATAATATAACTGAAAGCAATTAACAAGTTTCTCAGTCCCAGAATTTTTGGTTCCAAAAAAACACGAGAAAGGGTTCAGCTTGATTTCAGCTATCCTGAGCGAACCTTCTTTCCAATACCGAGGCCACAGAGCCGGGGGGAATATGCTCAACATCTGGAAGCATCCGGTCACCGAAGCGGTGCGCCTTTATGTGGCCCCGAAGATCATCAAGTTTTCTCTCGTGAATTCAGGCCAGGCTTTTGAGCCAAAAACGGTGAAGGCATGGATGGAAGAGTCTGGCAGCAGCTGGGCCGTTAAGGTGACCGTCAAGACTGACGACCGGATACCCAGTGAATCCATCGAGGCTATAAAGTCTGCGGTGCTTGAGAAAACGGGGCTCACTGGCAGTGAAAGCTGGTCCGATCTACTGGTTCTGGCCGCCAGCAAAGATACTCCCGCAAAAAAGGCACCGGCGAAGCCCAAGAGCAAACCGGGAAGCTCCCCGACTATGGCCCGGGCCAAAGAGTCGGGACGCCTCGATATCGAAAGCATTAAAATGCCGGGGGATATCACCATAGAGGTCGATCATCGGGAAACCACGCTGATCTCTGAGCTTTTGTCGAAGCACCCCAACATTACGGTTAATCGCGTCTCTCTGGAGCTGGCGGACTTTCGCATTGAGGATCGCGCAGGAAACGAGCTGCTGATAGAGCGCAAGCGGTGTGAGCCCACCGAGGCCTCTCCGGATGGCAAAACGGACTTTGATGCGAGCGTCGTGGTTGACGGCCGGCTGTTTGATCAAGCCGAAAGGCTGCGCTTCAAAACCGCGAACTCCGACCACCAGGTGATCCCCATTGTCCTGCTCGAGGGCGATGTGCACGGCAATTCAAGTATGCTGCTGCAGCAGGTGGACGGAGCTTTGAGCTACCTTTCCGTTATTCAGAGAATCAGTGTACTCAGCAGCTATGGCGCCAATCACAGCGCCTACATCGTAGCCAAGCTTGCCAGCCACTTTGTGGATGGCCTTTACACACCGATTGTACGGCACAAGAAAAAGCCCAAGGCCCTGCTCAGTCAGAAACTGTTCGTATTGGAAGCGCTGCCAGGCGTGAGTTCTGGTATTGCCGAAGCTCTCCTGGAACATTTCGGATCCGTGAAAGCGGTAGCGTCTGCAAGCGAACAGGAGCTGGCGGCCGTCAAAGGTGTTGGGCCAAAGCGATCCCGGGAATTGATCAGGGTCCTCGGTGAGCTTTAACGAGCGTCACCAACCCCCTACAAAGACAGGGCGTAATGACGCCCAGGTGAATAAGAGACTGCGTTATGCCTTTCATTGCCCCCACGACGAAGCTTGCCCGGCTCTGGGTCGATGTCGTATCGAAATCCCTTCAAATAGAAAAGAGTGATACCGCAGAAATCTATGCGCGGTTGTGTGGCTTCAATAATTGGGACCAGGTCGTGGGTGCCATCAATAGAGGGAAACCCTCCCCTTCAGATGAGTCTGTCTCCCAGGACGTACTGGAGACCAGGCATAAGACCTACATTGAATGTCTGGTCGATGAATTTGGCATGCAAAAGTCTCTGTCTGAACACATCATCGAAAGAGCATCACCGTCCAGTTCTCGAAAGCCACAGCGTTTCTCCATCGACACCGAGGCCCTTTTCGGGGCTGGCCGCGATGATGGACTCAATCTCAAAGAGATGTTCGAGTCTCTTGGTGGTGGGGCCGATGGCAAGGATATGGAGCAGATGCTCGAGGACTTTGCCAGGGAAGCGCTGGGCGACTCAATGCCGGAAGATTTCAGCTTCGATAACTTCGCCGATCGCATGCGAATATCAAAGCCGATAGACCCGGGCCTCTACTGCGATATGGTGGAAACGATTGGCTGGGATGTCGTTGAGGGAAGCTTTAATCCTGAATATGAGTATGGAGAGGAATCTTTTGCTGTCTGGAAAGAAGGCGAGCAAGTCCCGGTATACCTCACGTCTCTGACCCGGGCGCCTCACGATGTGGACGATGAGATGGCCGATCGGGTCATGGAGCTTGTTGAGGCACACGCCGCAGTAGATTTGGGCGCTGATGAGGCTCTGCTGTTCTGGGGCGGACCAAGCATGAAACAGATCCGCGGGCACATGTATACGCATTTCGGCATGTATCTCACCGGTGGGAAATGGCACGAGTTTGTGATTAGCAAGGATATGACCATCGACGATATTTTCAGCCAGCACCTCCACGCGGAGTCCGTTGATTCTCCCCGTAAATCCTGGAGCGACAAGGATGCAATGCTTGCTGTGGGGGTGGTCCGGGCGATGCATGGCATTCCTGACGGTGAGAAGGTCTCTTTTGTTGAGGTGGGCACTCAGAGCGGGTGGAACACCATTTTGCCGGGTGATGGCGACGACCTAAAGTAGCCAGAGGTGTTCCAGCGTCCTATGTTACTTCCGCTCCACAAACGATTCATGCTCGCGGCCAGAACTGCGATAAGCCCAAATGACTTTTTCTTTCACCTGGGCTATCAGCAAATCGTCCTGCCTCGATCGCTGCGCCGGCTCATGGCCAAAACGAAAGCTCACCGAGATTGGTTGTCTGGTTATCACGGCTATTGGATAGGTCCAATCAATGGACCTGAATGCCGAGGCATTCAGTAGGTCGTGGCTGGGCCCGCAATTCTATAAAGAAATGAGGATTCCAGGGTTTTTAGCTGGCAAAGCATGAATGGCAGCGCTCCCAGCCACAGAAAGCCGATAATTGCGATAAACGTCGTGAAGGCTGTTTTAATCTGGAACTCTCCCCGAACCGTGAAACTATCTAAATCCTGCTTGATCCCGTGGATAGAAGAGTGCACCACAAATTTTGCTCATAAAAAACCAAATTGCAGATACTAGAGAGTATATGCAGTTTCTGAGTACAGTCCGGCGGCGGGCTGGCGGTTGGCCGTTTTCAAAATAGAGGGGGGATCAGATCGTGCGGATGAATTTCACTATACGCCAGGCTCTCACGAAACCAAATGTCTCTTCCACGATCGACGTGCAGCCCCAGCAATGCAATCTCCCTTTATAAGGGTAAACCATAAATGGTCCGGACGGCGTTTCTATACTGCTCAATTTCCTAATTGAATTTACGTTCCAACCAGTCACGAGTCCGCCTTGGATGGTCAGCTTTCACGCTTCGGATCCTGTTTTATTCATCACTTAAGTTTGCATGCTTTAACTAATTTATAATAATATCAAATTCCGGAAATTAATGCTCAGGATAGATATCTAACATTCAACCAAAAGGCTTATTTGGCGTTCTGGTAGGTGCCTATGATCAATGTTTTATTTATCCTGAAATTAAAAAATTCCCGACGATAAATGGGGAATTTTAAACTTTCAACCAAGGTGAGAATACGTGGCAAAAATTAACGATTACTACCATACGCTCCAGATGATTGATCAACTGACAGCGGATCTGCGCGAACTCGAAAGTGATCCTGATCTTAAATCGGAATTGGAGTTTGAGCGAAAACTTAAAGATTTAATCAGTGAACATGACAAATCACCGCGGGACGTAGTTCAGGTACTATCGGCAATTGACCCTGTTGCAATCAACTTTGTACGCGACTCATCAGCCAAAACCGGTCGACGCCGCCCGAGACCAGTAAAGATCTATGAAAATCCGCACACAGGTGAAATTGTTGAGACACGAGGACCAAACCACAAGACTCTCAGAGAGTGGCGTGAGCAGTATGGCAAAGAGACTGTTCAGTCCTGGACGTCATAACCCCTTGCGGGCAACACGTTAGGATCAAGTTGCCCGCACCACCCTTTCCTTGTTCATGCTTTCGTCGTGTCATCCACCTTGTTTTTAAAGGAATATTATTTTATTGTTTGTGATCAGCTTCGGATCGGCAAAAGTTGAGTCGATATGGGAATTGTGGGGGCGGCCAACGCGAAAGAAATGCCAACAATCTCAGGTGAAAGCACGAATGAATGATGTGAATGAATTTCTGAAGGTCTCAATTTTTAGTTCTCTTGTGGTTTTTTTAATCTTGGGTAATGCATGGGCTTTACACTGGATTTTCAGTCTTGATCTCCGATACATGCAAGACATCTTTATTTCAGCTTTTCTCTCAATTTTTGTCACCATAGTTGAGCTGACTATTTGTAGGATAGTCACTGGCAAGCTGAGGATTCGAATTGTGTGGGAAGAGCCGTGTGAGCAATCAGATGAAGTGCAGTAATTTCTCAGGTTCGATCCATTATTAAAGAGGCGCGGCAAAAAACATGGGCCCCACTGTAAAAGATCCGGTAAACGCCATTGTTAAGAATCTCAGCAAGAAGGCTGTCGTGTGGAACTACCTGGTGGCTCCGCATGCCAACGAAAAGACCGGGACACTGCTGTCGCCCAACGGCGATCCCATCTGGATTGATTACCACAAGCTGCCTTGGGCTGATCTTGCGGATAACTTCCAGGCCAAATTGGTCGCTGCAGGCCTACCGGATAACATCGAGGTGTTTGTAGGCGACGAAGCCTTCGATTTGCACGACATCAACTCACTGGACTGGACCTGCTCCAAGGACCCCGACTACGATCTGGACAAAGCTACCCGCGAATGCATCCGAAACTCTACAATCAGGGACTTTGACGCCGGTTTGTTCAAAGGCCCGAGCCGGTATCGATCGTTGCACCTGAACGAGAAGGGTTTGATGGGCATGCGCTCACCAGTATCCGCCTTTTTCGTCTCATTCAGGTTCAAAAACATCGACCAGGCCGGCGACTACATTTCTGACGTTACCTCGCTCGTTTTCGGCGTTGCGCACATGCTGGGCTGGTCAAACCGTAACTCCGACGATCTTGAGTGCGAGATCCCGGTGGATATTCGGGAGTGGCTGACCAGAAATGTCGGCGCGGAGTATGGCAAAGCACACTCGATTATCCCCCAAAGAGCCATTTTCAACACAGCGCCTAAATGACACAAAACCCACCTGCCCTTATCCACCCGCTGTTTGACACCGCGGGGAATCTTCTCCAGTTCGGACTGGACCTTGAGCGCTATCCTTCGCTGGCGGATTTTCTTGAATCCTGCCCCGCAGGAGCCGTGGGTGATTGGTCCCAGGCCGGCAAGTTCCTTTCGGAGTACACCGCAAGCCAGGGAACATTTTCCCGGTTTCGGTGCGAGATTCAGCGCTTCCTTCTGTTCTTATGGCGAGACCGGCAATTAACCCTGACGACGTGCAATGAGGACGATGTGAACGCCTATATGCGGTTCCTGAAGTCACCGCCGGCCTATTGGATCGGTACTGCACCGGTGAACGCGTTCAAGACATTCGACGGTGACCGGGTCGCGCAAAATCTTTGGCGGCCGTTTGTCGGTACCGGAGACTACTCGATGCGACAGTCGTCGCTGGATGCTGCGGTCAGGGCGTTGAGCGTGTTCTTCCGGGTCCTGGTGTCCCGGGGGTACTTGGACCGGTCACCCCTGGCCAACGCCCGCCGATCGGAACAGAAGGCCAGCATCGCTCAGATTGAGGACGACGATGAAGATGAGCTCGCGCAACGACTGACCGACGAGCAGTGGCATTTCCTCAAGGATAGCCTGCTGCTGGCGGCCGAAGACGATGACAAGTACGAACGGCATCTGTTTGTAGTGATGACGATGAAGGGGCTGTACCTTCGAGTGTCTGAGCTGGCCCCGCAAACCAATCCCTTCACCGGTGAGACCCATACACCGACAATGGGCGCATTCCGCCAGAGAGTGGTCTCAGGCAAGCGGTATTGGCACCTGAAGGTTCTGGGCAAGGGCAAGAAAGAACGGTACATCCCCCTGCCCTCAAGCTATCTCTGGTATTTGAAGCGGTACCGGCGCTGGCGGGCCCTGCCCCCGCTACCGGAGCCCGGGGAGAAAACCGCGATGATTCCGCGCCATAATGGGGGTGGCCAAATTCAGAAGCGGACGGTTGAGAACCTGGTCAAGGAGGCGTTCCTGCTGGCGGGTGACCGGCACGAACGGGAAGGCAATGAAGATGAAGCGGCCTATTTCCGCCAGATGTGCCACCACACGCACTATTTGAGGCACACGGGTGCGTCCATGGACATTGAGGCCGGCCGTCCGATACGGCACGTCTCAGAGGATCTGGGGCACGCATCGGTCGCGTTCACAGAGGCCATCTACATCAGTTCCAGCAGCACTGAGCGGTATAAAACCGGCCTCGGGCGAAGCATATAGGGCCGGGCATGTTCAGCAGGCGAGTGAATTGCATTAACAAATCGATTCCACCCTACCGTACCGGTGACCTGGTAGGCATACTGCAGGGCGAGGACGAGCCTCAGCTTGTGAAGTGGCTCGGTATCATCGATCGGAATGCTGCCCGGCGGATACCCGGCGCCAAAGAGGTCGCTCTCGATTTGATCTCCTACCAGCCCACCCTGCTGGACCATACAGACTGGATCAAACCACCCAGGGCGATCGTGGGCTGCCTGATTGACGAGGGCGCCATGGCTGTCATGGACGGGCAGAAGCCGTTGGTAAAGACGTTCCGAGACCTCGGCCCGGCGGCCGGCAATAACTCGGCCACACCGACTTAAACTTTGATGGGCTCTTCCGGCTTCTTGCGGGGTTTGCGGCCGGGCTTCTTCTTTTCTTCATCAGCGAGTTTCTTTTCGACGATCGTATCGCTCAGAACGCTGGGCTTGGCCATGGCTTTCTTCATGAGATCTCGATGCTCGGCAATCACCATGGATACGTTGTCGGCAGTGTCTTCATCCAGGCCCTTGCAGTTACGCACCAGAAAATCCCTGAGCTCATCCGCCAGCTCAAGCAACTTGTCTCGGGCATCGGCTTCCGCCTTGGTTGAAAACACACGATTCTCCTTCAGCGCTTTTTCCAAACCATCTCTGTCTGAGTAAAACAGGGCTGTTACGGCCATCCTTCATTCCTTTTTACGGTTGTTGTGCTCTGATTTTCGGGCGGGGCTATCACCATCAATCATCGAAAAAATCAGATCTGGGCTTCAGGTATTCCTCGATCGTCGGCTTATCGGCCGTTGGCAGGTCGGCCGTAGACACCTTGGATTCCTGGCCGTTTTTCTGCTTTCTTTTCTTCTTTCGACGTTTGGTTCCGGGCTTTTTGGTCGGATGGCCATATCTGTCATAGCCTTCCCGCTCAGTTTCCCCCTGGTCAACGCCCTGATAGTTCGCCTTGTTGCCGGGGCCCTGGTTGATCGCAGGGAAAGGCATAATCGGGCCATCCCCAGCGCCTTCCTCCGATGACCGCTTTGGCGCGGCGACCGGCAACCCCCGGCGCCTGGTCTTCATGGCCACGTAAAAATGGCTACCCAGCACCGCGAATGACAACAGCACTACCATCAACGATGAGAACCAGTGCGGTGGCAACAGGATCCAGACGACCAACAGGATAATGGAGGGAAGGGCCCACTGCCTAGCGGACACTTTCAGGTAAAAGGCCAGAACAAGCGCCATCTCGATCAAGGCCACCGGTACCGCGGCGAAGGTGATCAGCTCAAGCATTACACTAGCCCGTACAAAATCGCCACCATCAAGGCAGGTATCAGCAGGCCCAGCCCGATAACCGGTGACAGGTTGGCCACGGCCTCGCGTTCTGATTCATAAAAGCGAGCGATAATCACAATCGTCCGGGTGGTGACCCAGCCCAGTACTGCAATCAGAGTCAGAATTCCGAGTTTCAGATGGATAGCAGTTTGGGCCGACAGCACAAGTGCAAGTAGGCCACCGGAGACCACAAACAGACCGAACAAGGCCATGTACGTCGCCAGCTTTTTGCCCTTAGAAACGGGTTTAACCTCTTTTTCCGTCATAACAGTATCCATGAAACATGCGCGATAAGTGGCTCCGAGGCGTGGTTTCCAGTGCAACTTCAGGGCGCTCATAACCTCGAATCTTCCACAAAATGATACTTTAACTTATGGCGCCGGGCAAGATAAAGGCAACATTTCTCGCTTTTATAGCCTGTATATAAAAACAGATATGAGATGTTTCGACACATGTATAACATGGGCACTCCTGCAGCAGATTATAGGACCACCCCCATGGAATTCGGATTGAGGAAAATTGTACTCATTGACAGCTATGTCGAGGGGGCGGCAGCTGAGCTGGACGTGTCCGGCCATACAAATATTTCCGGCGGCAACGGAAAAGGCAAGACCACGTTTTTGCGCTTGATTCCCATCTTTTACGGCGAAAGCCCCCGGCGGTTGGTCACCGCGTCAGGTAATGGCAACTCCAGCTTCAATGAGTGGTACCTGCCCCGCAAAGGATCCTATCTCGTGTTCGAGTATATGAGTCACGGCGAACCGCGAATGGTTGTTTTCTGCAATCGGGCAAACGAAACCCGCCACCGTCACATCTTTATCGATTCGGCTTACCGTGAAGACCTTTTTATGGATGTCGAGAATACGGTTATTCATCCGGCCCACCGGTTGCTGGAAGCAGTGCAGCGGGAGAACCTTAACCACCTGAACGTCGACACGACTCACGGCTATCGCCAGATACTGCTCGATGGGACTGTGCCCAAGGCTTATCACTTCAGCATGGTTCCCCGTAATAGCCGAATGTCCCAGTTGACACCGCTTTTTACCGGCATGTTCAAACGGGATGCACAATTTGCAGATCTCTCCCGCGTCATCCAGGAATACGCAATGGACAAGCTGGATGACGACTCCAGAAAGATCCTGAGGGGTTTCTCGCCTCATCGTGACCACCTGACCACGACGCTGAACCAGTACGATGCCTACCAGGCTCTGGAGAAGGTCAAGCCCCAATGTGAAACCCTGAAATCGCTCCTTGATGAGCATCGGGCTGCCCGCAAGGGACTATCCGCCAGCGTGGTTGCAGCCGGCACACTGCATTCCAACCTTGGCCTGTGCCTACGGGGTTACGATGAAGAAATCGCCCAGACCGAGCGCCTAAGGAGCGAAGAGCAGACTTCATATCAGATTGAAGCTACACGCCTTTCCGGCCTGATTGATGAACTTGATGGGACACTGGGACCGAAGACTGTCGAAAAAAATCGAATTGAGCGGGAATATTCCGCCTATGAGAAGGCAGAGCTTCCGGACTGGGAAAAGAAGCTCGGAACCCTCGACTCGAAACGCGCTGAGCTAGCGGGCCTAAAGACTCAACATGCGGCGCTGTCCAATGCCTCGGACGAGATCCAGAAGCCCATCGATCGGGAAATAACACAAACCAAAGAGCGGGCCGGGGCCGTGATCAGCACACTCACCAAATCCCGGGACGCGGAGAACTCCCAACACCAGGCGAGACGTAATCATCTCACAGCCTCTCATGCGACACAGGTAAGAAACCAGAACGAGACTCACAAATGCCAGTGGGTAGCCAAACAGACCGTGGCCAGTGGCCTGGAAGCGGATGTCCGCGTCCTGCAGGAGCGTATCAGCAATCCAAAACCAGATCCCAAGTTGGCCAGGCAGATGGAGATTGCCGATCGAAATTATCAGAGTGCCCAGTCGGATTTCGAGGAGGCCCAGAGCGAAGAAGGCGATGCCCGGGAAGCGTTCGGCGCGGCCCAATCATCATTTGACCTGGCGGACAGAGGCTTTGAAAAAGCCCGGAATAGGTTGGATGAAATCGAGAATGAACATTTCGAGGTCCAGGGTCTGATCAGTGGCAATGAAAACACCTTGATTCACTTCCTCAATACGCACCGCCCAGGATGGGAGGACACGCTCGGGCGCATCCTGCAACCCGATATTCTGCGCCGTTCTAACCTCTCGCCGGCGATTGATGACAAGCACAGTGACGCACACAGCTTATACGGTGTTGCAATTGATCATGGCAAACTTCCCGAGCAAGAGCTGACCCCGGCCGCGCTGACCGCCCGCCTCGCGGAACTGGAGGCTTCACTGGCAACTGCCGAAAAAGATTGCACGGCCGCTGAGAAGGATTTGAATCAGGCGAACAATCGACTCAGTGAGGCCGGCACACGAAAGGGCAATGCCGGCGAATCGCTCCGGCAGGCGAAATTCCAGCTTAAAAGTGCCAGCGATATGCTGACGCAGATACGCAAGCAAGTTGAGGAGTCACTGAACAAGGCCCTACAGGCAGCGAAACAGGAACTAGAAGGGACAGAAAAAGCGCTGGCGGACGCTCACATGGAGCTGGAAAAGCTTGAGGAGCTGCAGAGCGCCGAGCAAACCGAGCTCAGAAAAGAGCAGGAAGCGGCACTGGAGGGCTTCGACGAAGCACATGAGACGCGCCTCAATGAGATTGCCCGCCAGATCAAGGATGCTGAGGAAACCCGGGACGCGGAGATAGAGCGCCTGAAGCGTCAGCTGGATGAGGCCATGTCTGAAAAAGGCATTGACCCGCGGGAGTTAGCTGCCCTTGATCAGCGTTGCAAAGCCTTACAGCGTGAAATTGACGATATTCAGGGCAAGGCGATCACCATCAAAGGGTATCGGGATTTCATGGACAATGATTACGCGTCCCTGGACAGCCTGATTCGTGAAATTGAGGCGGTTCAGGCCGACGCACGCGTCTTAAAAGAGCAGAAAAGGACCCTTGGCCAAAACTGGGAAGCCGCCAGCCGAGACTTTAACCGGAAAATCGAAGATCTGCAGGGGGCCAAGCGTAAAGACAAGAGTGACTATGATGCCTTGGAGATTCGGGTCCTCAACGCTGAACGTGAGCATGACCTCTCGGTGCGTGAAGACGAAAACCTGCTCTCTCTGTATCAGGAAATGGCAGCTGAAAAACTCATTGACGAGTATGTGCGGTGGCTTCGTGAAGAGGCTTCCTTAACCAGTCGTGTTAAAAAGCTCAGCGACCAGTTCGCGATGATCTTTGAAAAACACCCGGGCACGCCGAGCACCCAGTACTGGCAGGAACTCGGGCTGGAATGGGATGGCACGGACCACCGAACGCTTGCCCGGGCAAAGGCCATGGTTGAATATTTCCATGGCGGCAAGCATGACATTGTTTATGAATCACTGGTGAAAGGATTCGGGAACCTGGATCAGATCGATATTTATCGCCGGGCCATGGAAAACTTTGACGGACGGATCCGGCGCTTTAATCGCGAGCTGAGCCAGCACATGACGCAATCGCTGACCTTCAGCAGCTTGAGCAACATTGATCCCACGGTGTCTTTTGAGCTGGAAGATCTGGACTATTGGAAGGACATCAGGTCGCTGGCGGACTCGGTTCGAGCATGGAGAGAAGAGGCCGGCATTAACAGCATGCCTAATGATGAGCTGGTTCGTTCGTTGCGTAGTTACCTTGAGACCTTCGAAGTGTCACGGGCGAACGTGGCCGTTGACGAGCTCTGGCGGTTAATCCGCTTCCGCTTCACTGTAGTGGAGAACGGCAAGACGAAGAGCGTCACCGGGAACCGTGATCTATCCGGCGAGACAGGCGTCTCATCCAATGGCCTGTCCTATCTGATACTGATCGTTGTGTTCCTCGGTTTTGTGGACATGCAGAGAAATCGACATCCGGTGCGCTTATCGTGGGCCTTGGATGAACTCCGAGCCTTCGACAACGACAACAAGCGGGCGCTACTGGAGCTGCTGAGCCAGCACAATATTAACCTGGTGACCGCGTGCCCGGATCTCGAAGACCGAGACCTGGGCATTTTCCACCGGGTTTACCAGCTTGAGGACTCCACTGGCGACCTGCGTTTTGTTGAATGGGAAATGCCGCCGGCAAGAGCCGCCCTTTCTGAGAACCCATTCCTTGAAGCTGCGGAGTAAACGTCATGGATTCGAACGCTTTGTCCAATAATCATGCCAGTGGCCATTCCGAAACCTATCGGCAACTGATTACCACGCTACTTGGGGGTGGTGTGGTCTGTCCCTGGTCCTCTCCGGCCGAGTCGCGATTGTTGGAGAAGTCCGACATTCAGAACAAGGTCAACTCATGGGTGGGCGAGCTGGGTATGGAGCTGGCAGAAACCAGCTCTGGTCGCGGCCATTATCTGGTCTACCGGGGCTTTGACCCTGCGGTGAGGCTGGTTGCTCGTGAGATTTTTTCGCGAGTCATGAAAGACCTGCGATTTTACGTTCGCATGCTGGAGATGCTGATGAACACCCTGCATGCCGATACCACTCTGGTCGCCGGGGAAGAACTGAGATTCACAGAGCTGCTCAACCAGGTGGGCCAGAGCCCCAGTCTCCAGACCCAACTGGGTGAACTCCACTCCTCCAAAAAGTATGGCGCGGTGAAAGAGCAGTTGGAAAGCCTGTTCCAAAGGATGACCAAGGAAGGCCTGATCGTCGAGGCGAACGCCAAGCACAGCATCTACCAGGTAACCGCCCGTATTGAGCTGATCCAGGACGTCATCCTGTTCATTCAGGACAACGAGCGCTTGCCGGAGATAGAGGATGAGTCGCCGGCTGCCAGGCAAGGGTACCTGACATGAAAAATAGCGGAGGGTCTGACCATACCGATCATCATCCGCTCAAGGATCTGATCAAGCAGATGTACGGGGCTCGAGACCTCATTGTTGGGGCTTACGAGCGCACTGGGGTCGACTTGGACGACAAGTCCATGGCCCAGATAGAACCTCTGATCAAAGCGCACCTGGTGCGCCGTGAAGGGGTCGCCGGGCTGAGGTTGAACCAAAAACTGCAAAAGGTCTTCGACAGCGCTCTGCGCAAAAACCGCATTGCCGCGATCAATACCGACCTGAACGCAGAACTTATGGCCGCAGAGCTGGCCATGCGGCAGCTTCAGGACGTCAAAATGTCCGGCATGGTTGATGAGCTGGCGCCGGCGCGAGATGAAGTGGAGCAGCACCTGCTGTCGATGTACGACATCCTCGATGACAGCTCCACGGCCATCTACAACCGGGTCACCAGCAGTTATGGTCTCCAGCGCAATCCTGATATCCGCCAGCGGGAGAACGAACTCTACAACCGGCAGCTGACCCAGCTGGTTGATAGCTACCACCAGATGCGCAACGGCCTTTATGAAGAGCCGTTCACGCTTGATCAGGACATCGTAGCGTTTATCGGTAACCTGGATATTCGGTGCATGGAAGTGGTGGACCGGATTACCCGGACCCAGAACACCATTCGGGACAACTTATTCCGGGTTCGAGAGCTTGAGCAGCGGGCTCGAAAGATCCGGGCCGTTGCCGACCATCTGCGCCGTAATCCCGGGTTTGAAGCAACAAACACGCAGGAAGCGCTGGATGCACACCCTTACTTCAGGTCAATTTCCCCTACCACTGTGTTGGCGGTGCCTGACCTGAATGACAGTGGCGTAGCGGAGAAGTGTTCTGAACTGGTAGGTAAGCTGAGTGAAACGCTGAAGTATCGCCAGCCAACCACCGAACGCGGTGAGTCTACGTTGCGCAGCCGCGGCCAGGTCGTCAAAAAAACCGCGCCCTCGGCCCTGGACGCCATGGCGAAATCCCTGCTTGCCCAGTGTTTCGCCGATCGAAAACCGGTCTCTGCCCGAGAATTCTGGAACACCCACGACCGGCCATCAGCTATTGCTGACCTGCATGAAAGCGAATGGCTGTACGGCCTGGCTCTATACATGGATGCCGACCCCGTCACCGCCGGCGGTCGGAAAACCTCGGAGATCGCCTTACTCTACATGCATGCGAAGGCAAGGCACTCGCTGTCAGGCACTCATGAGTTGGTGGACCTGTTCGTCTACCCGGCGCACATGACCCGGGGGGACGTTGCCCAGGCAATCAGGGTGCGAGAGAGCCGGCAGCAAGAGAGCCCCGCATGAAGCCAAGCCGAAGCCTGGTTAAGCAGGCCCTGAAGGTCGCCCAGTCCCCGCGGCAGGAGTTCCGGCTCAACAAGGCACTGGCCCAACTGTCAGAGCAAGGCTTTGGCACCTGCTTCGGGCGCAGCTACCAAATTGACCGGGTAGCCCGGAAAGCGTTGCGTGATTGGCTGGCGGCCGGGGGTATTGCCTGGACAACGCCGCTTTCAGCACTCGATGGTGACCGGATAGATGTTTCCCGGTTTGTAACCAATGAGAAAGTGGCAACCCAGACAACCGCTGCCAAACGCGTTCTGGTGGCTCCAATGGGGCCGGAGGTGCAAATCAACGGCCACCCACTGCCAGTTATTGAAGGCGCCTTCATTTCGATGGCCATCGGCGATATCGTGACTGTTGATGCCCGTCAGTTGCTGATCATCGAAAATAAAGCAGCCTTTGAGCGTATGGCTGCTTTGTCTGGCGATTTTGACCGATTGGGCGTGCTGGCGGTCTATCGCTCGGACCCACAGAACCCACATGGCCAGCAATGGGCTCAGCAAGCCGCCAGCTGGAATAACATTCCCCTGGCCGCCTGCATGGACTTTGACCCCGCGGGCCTCAGCATGGGGATCAGCAGTGGTGCTCAGCGTCTTCTGGTACCCAAGCTCGAAGATCTCATGCACCTCGATGGAAGCCAGGACGACTTCCGCAATCAGCACATTGACTGGCTGCGACTGCGCCCGCTGGCGGACAACCCCCACACCCTTACACACTGGGTTCGCTTCTTACGCGACCGCCGGGCAGGCTTCACGCAGGAGCGGCTGATTTCCCATGCAGTGCGGCATGAATGGGTCGTGTTGCCCGATGAGGTGGCTGATGACTCATAAAACGGATTTCAGGGAGTTCGCCCGTCATGACCGGTTCCGGGCTTTTGAGATTTTGCTTTGGTGGGAAGGCCAATGCAATGCTTCGAATCTGGGCCTGCTGTTCAATGTCCGGCGGGAGAATGTGAGTAAGGATGTCCAGGCCTATCGATCGGATTACGGGCGGGGCGTGTGCTACGACTCCGGGATGAAAACGTACCGGCCTACCGACCAGTTTAAACCGGTGTTTACCGAGGGCCACGTCTCTGAGTATATCGACTTCATTCGCCGTTTCCGGTGGAATGACGCCTGCAGTTCAGATGCCTTTCTGGAAACCGGACCTCGCCCGTACATTGAGCCCTGCCCTCGACTTTTCCGGTCGGTGCTGAGCGCGATTCGAACACAAAGCCCGATGCATATTCGTTACCGATCGTGGAACCATCCAGCCGGCCGCGACCGGGTGATTCACCCACATGCGATCGCTTACTCCGGGTTGAGATGGCATTGCCGGGCCTATGATGAGATTACGGGCAGTTTCAGGGATTTTCATCTCGGCCGATTTGACAACTATCAGGTAGGCACGAATGGGTCAGCCTTCTCCGGTGAAATGGATACGGACTGGCACACCTATGTCGACGTGGAGCTGGTACCCAATCCCGAGCTTTCGGAGGGTGAGCAACAGTTGGTGAGAGCCGACTATGGCCTTCAAAAAGAGGCGCTCTCCCTAAACTGCCGGCAGGCTATGGTTTTATACCTGTTGAAAAGCTACCACGTTGACCCAGAGTTGAACCTGGCAGAACAGACCAGCCCTCGCAGCCGGCCACTGGTTCTTCGCGACCCTGCTGCAAACCCTTCAATAGGATAAAGCCTTTGTCGCGTTAGAGCTCGACCTTGTGGTTATGGTCGAGCTTCCTGATTTCGGATTTTCTCAGTACGCAAATCCGTTCGCTACCTTCCACCTTGATGCAAAGTTTACCGGCATTTGGGCCGGTCTTGGCGTTACGGAATTCCGCACCCTTGATAACGAAGTTTTCGAATTTGTCAGGGTGGTCTTCCATCCATCCCGCTTCAAATAAACGGAAGCGTTCAGGCAGTTCTTGCTCTTCCCTCATTCTCTTTAACGCTTCCTGTCCCCAGGGCATTTCCGCGAAAATATCGACTTGCATATCACTCATAAACGAACTCCTTTTAGATGGTCCTTTTGCCATCCTGTGCTGGACGGCGGTTAATTTTGGCTAATGACGGCGATCAGCGGCTGCGAATCGCTTCACGCCGATGCGATTCAGCGCCGCAATAGTGTCCGGATCCTGAACCCCTGTGACGGGTAGCTCGTGTTGCCTCTGGAAGGCCTTAATAGCGGCAACCGTGTTAGGACCAATGATCCCATCGATGCGGCCACGGTACAGACCTTCTACCTGCAACTTTTCCTGCAGGGATTCAACGCTCAATGGGATGTTCAGATCGACGGCGTCAACGGGCGCTGCCTCGCTGCCGAAGCCGCCATGGGCTCGTTCGTCGTAGAGCTCTGTGCCCCGAACGGTGTCTGCAAGCGCAACGGCTGCGTGACCGATAGGGAAAATAACCGGCTGAACAGAAACCACCCAGTCGACAACGCCGGCCGCCGGGTGTAGATCCGAAGCTCTAATGGCCTGCTGCATCACCTGAGACTGGAAAACCTGGTTATCCGGCACCATAAGCGGAAGGTTCAATATCGCAACCAGCCCGAAAAACTTCACAACGGCGATTCGGCGGGTGCCAATGATGTCTTCCCAGTGCGGTTTGTAGATCATCAGCAATGATAACGCCCGCCATAGTACGCTGAGGGCATTGAGAACGGAAAAGAACAGGCTGAACGCCAGTGCGATGGCGGGCACATAGATAGCTCGCAAGGCCTGATCGGATTGCTTAATGTTCACAGTGGCGGGGCTTGCGGGCAAACTCTGTAGGGCCTGGGCCACGGTATCTTGCATGCGAACAAGCACGACATCGGTATAGAACTGATCACGAGAGACGGAATCCAAAGGCTGTGCAACGATTGTTGAACTTAACGGGGCCTCGAAAAACGCCCTCTGTAATCCCGAATTCCGCATGAACTGCGAGTGGGAAAAACCCAGATGGGGGTGGCCCTTCGGTGGCGTTAGCCCTGACGCCCTGAGCCGGGTACCAGTGGCTCCGGCAATCATCTCGCTCAGACCCTGTGACAGCTGCTTTTCCATGCGATTGACAACGATGCGCCGGGCTAGCCCTTCGGCCCGGATGATCGCGTTTCCGTGGCGATCGGTTCTGTGTTGAATATCACCGGCGCGGATGGTCAGCGATTGATCCAGCTGCAAGTGGTCCTTAATCGATGGATGGTTGAACATCTCGGTGGTCGACAGCCCGGGCGGTGTCTGCTTGATATAACTGCGAGAATAGCGTTGGTGGCGGTCAAAGAAGTCCTGTTTTTTGTCTTCAGGAGCTCGGGACCAGGTCTTTCGTGCCGCTGAGTGATACTGATCAGGCGATAGGCACTGCTCTGAGTGCTGCCAGCGTGGGCAGTAGTCCTCAAATGTCGGATAGAAGCCAAAATCTGAATAGAAACGCTGAGCGTTGCGACCGCGGGTTGGTTGGTCAGAGTCGAGATAACAAAGGTTACGGTCCATCTTGCTGAAACTGAGGATGGCCTTGAACTGATCACCAAAGCCCCGTCGAGTGCTGCAGCGGTTGTGCATGTTGTTTAGGGTTTGCTCCACGCGCCGGTCCAGCGTCTCCCAAAGATCGCGTTCGCGTTTGCGATATAAGTTGTCGACCGTTTCCATGCGATCAACCGTGACCGAATATTCCCGGGATGAGATCAGATCGATGACCTCGGCATCAAGATCTGCTTCAAGGGTCTTCACCTGTCCCTCGTAGTCTGACCAGGCAGCCGCCATTGCCTCTGACGAAGTGAGGAACGAATGATAGGCTTCATCGAGACTGCTGGCGGATCGGGAGTGAACCCCAAATTTCACAATGTCCTCGCCGGCGTCCGCGATTTTCTCAACCAGGCGCTGGTTCGTCATCAGAGCCGGTCCAAGTAGCGTCAGGAGCGTTTTGATGTCGGTTCTATCGAGATCCTGCGAGGTAATGGGTAGATGGTCGAGACCCAACACACCCTGCCTGATTGCGGGAGCAAGGTGTTGCACATAGCTTGCGGCAAACCGCTCTTGCCGATCCGCCCTATCCACCACAAGGCGGTCAATCAATGCGATCTGCAGGTGCCACATAATCCAGACGGACAAAGGCACCAACAGTGCCGTCCAGAACACGAACCGAGCGATGACACCAGCATTAACCCACTGAGAAAGTTGCGGCCGGGCCATTAATGCACCAATGAACAGCAGTGCCAGGCCAGCGCCGGCGAGCACCCGGCCGGTCACTTCGAGGCTATCAATCTGGTCGAGGGTGCCGGTGGCACCGGAGGCAACGTTCAACAAGGCCGCATTGAAACCCACCTCAGCCAGCAGGTAAAGCACCTGCGCAACCAGAAGCACCACCAGTGGCCATGCCCGCACCGGGTAGCCTCGCCACGTTTTGCGGGGACGTGGCGCAGAGGGAGATAACTTCACGATTCTGGCTTGCCCAGGGTGGTCGAGGCATAAAGCTCAATCAAGCGGGACAACGTGTTGGATTTCCCACCGCCGGGGGCAAGGCAGATCTTGTGTCTATCTGGCTTTGAAGGGTGATTGCTCGGGCAGGTATTGTGGGTGGGCTCGTGAGGCATGATGTCAGTTCCGTAGCTTGGTGTTATTGGGCTCGAGCATAACCGTCTTCCTCGAGACGTTTAAGGATCAGGCGCTCGGTACCGGGCATAAACCAAGTGTGTTTACTCCAGCGCACGGCTTGGTTTCCTATTTGACTTGAGCGGACACTGATGCCTCGTAAGCCACCATCGAACTCTTCGTGCCCTGGCTGCATCACGCGAACGATTTCAATTGCGTCGGAAGGGCCACACTTACGCCAGACCTGGCCTTTTGCAAGCGGTGCCGGTACGAAGGGCTCGTTGAACTCCCATCCACCAGGTAGATTCTCAGGAAATTTCATGGAGTCCTCCGTGGAGCATTGTCCTGTGGGAAGGTGCCGCCCGCCCATTGTCACGCTCCCTCTTTGAATTTGCTCGCCCACTGCAAAGCAACAACGATAACGCACAGCACGATCACTGCAGAGGCTGCCCGGATGACCAGCGCTAGCGCATCCACAGGGTCGGTAGGATCTGTGGGGTCAAACACCCAGGCCCAGGGCAGCCCGATGAACGCAAGCGCCATAACAACGCCGCTTACCAGGGCGTACATACTTCTGAAATCATGGTCGTTTCTGCTCATGTCGTGAACGTCCTATGGGGCGACAATCTTGCCGTTTGATGTGATCACAGGCGGATGGATGGGCCCCACGAAGTAGCTCTTACCTCCGCAAAAACGCTGAAAACTGCCATCCGTAAATGTGGCTCGGATTTGCCCGTCTTCGTTAAGGACCTCACAGACACGGAATAATTGGCGCCGCTCACACCAGTACCAATACGCCCCTGCCTCTGTCGGCATTTCGAAATGTGCATCCATGGCCGCTCTCCTGGTTATCGGGCTCAGTGCGCATCCGCTGCGCACTCACCCTGCCGGTGTTTCACCTGTGTTACCGGTGAACCGTTTTTCTGCTTCTGTCTCATAGATGCGAGTGCCAGCGTCGTCTTCCACCCAGCCCCGCCAATCATGCTTTTCGATCATACTGATCTTCTCCAGGGCCTTGCGCCGCATCATGGGGCTGCCCGGATCCGTTCGGACCTTGCTGAAGATGTCCGGGTTGCCTGCGATAAATCGGACATCTCATCGCTTGTTTGTTGCCATGCGACTTCTCCTGATCTGAATAGTTCAGTGGTCGCCCAACTCGTTTACCCATAGAGAGACGCCATAACTTGAGGTAAGCAGGCCTGCGAGCCACACCAGCCCGACCCAGAGGGCCGGTGCTGGCGGAACACCATGGATCGAGGTGTACAGCGGCGGGAGAATCACAATGCCAAATCCCAGCACAATCAATTTGCCGTAGTGCCTGGCAGCTATCCGATGAATCATTTGCACGGTGTCACCTATTGTCAGGTTTGTGGAATGACCCGCCCTTCACCCGCCTGGCTGAGACAGGGTCCGTGTGTCCGCAGCCATGGCGTCCGTTCGCCGGCCCCGCGGCGGTTACCTGGGCCGGCCGGCGCTACGGCAACATGCTCAGTTGTCACTGAACAACTTCCCATCCGTCATCCGTCGGGACAAAAGCAATTCTGGAGCGGGTCTGAAAAGTCTCCCCCTCTGCGAACCGGCCGTGGTTTTTCAGCAGGCGGCGCTTTACGTATGCTGGTACGTAGGGACGGTTGACGGCCTCTTCATAGCTCATGGTGAACCGGTTAGTGCCGGTCACTTCCACGACATAAGCGCCATCGTCCAGCCAAAACCCGTCTACCCGCTTGAGGTTTATGGTTTCCAGATACATCGGAGCGTTGTCTTTCAGGATCTCCTTGATTTCAGCATTACTGGGGCCTTCATTGTCGGCGCTGCAGCCAACGGCAAAGAGAAGGCTAACGGCCAGGACCACTGCGTTGCGTGTTTTCATCAGGGGTTACTCCACGTTGATCGGCTGCCAGCCGTTTTCCGAATCGACGAAGGTGACCGTGTAACTGGTGGAATAGGTGTCACCCTTATCGAACTCGCCATAGAACATGCCGGCCATTTTGATCCGCCTCTGGTCAAAGCCTGTGGTGCTGGCCAGCAGATTGTCGTAACTGTCGGTGAACTCATACTCGGCGTTGGCCTCGATCACATAGTTGTTATCACCCTGCTCATAGCCGTTCACTCGCTCCACGGACGTCAGCTTCAACAACGAGCCTTCTGCGTTATCGAGCGCAGTGCGCAGTTCGGTGTCGCCGGGATTGCCGGAACAACCCGCCAGGGCCAGCGCCGCCACAAGTGCCATTATTTTCTTCATGCCGTTCTCCTTGGTGTTGGGCGCGTCACGCCCTTTGTGTTCGGTGAATTCGCATTCTCGGGCGCGGTTTCACAACCGATAATCTCTGAGCCACCCGATGACGCTCTAATCAACCGTGTTCTGAATACACCCTGAACCGCCGAACACAACCGGCCATCCCGGGCAACTTTTCTTTCACCGTGAAACTGACACCAAATCTAAAGCATTGCCAGCAACATGTGTGATTATTATTAAAGCACACAGACAAGCACAAAGCAATAATTTACCCCCAAATCAGAAAGGACACCCAACTACCTCCCAGCCTGCCAACTCCGAGTTCCATCCGCGCACTTTCGGGCCCCCGCACCTCCTGAGCAAATTCGGTGGCAACTTACTCTCGTTTCCCCTGGATCATCGGACCTGCTTACATCCAATCGCACCATAGGTAAGTCAACATGGAATTCTTTTTTGCGCGGCGCGGCGCGGGCCCTGCCCTATTTTCGGTAAGGCACGGCTTCGCCGGCTTCGGAGGGGTGGCGGCTCGGTGCTGATTTGGGGGTAAATTATGGGTTGGGGCGGTGGTTTATGGCCCTGGTGGGTGGTGTTTTTAGGGCCAGCAGGGTGCACATGTCGCGGCGATCGGCCGGATTCGGTTCGTGTGATTTTAATGTGGCTCCTAAATCAACCTGAGAAACTGTCGCGCAACACTGGTGAGAAATACCAGTTTTGTCATCGGGACCGGGCCAATACCAATGCGCCTGTGTCCGTTACCCGGGCCGCGGCCGGCGCTCAACTGTGTGCCGGCGCACCGATCCGGAGATGACATTGATCCATTATTCATGAACGACGCTGGCGGATACTGACCACTCACTGCTCGATGAGTGCTCGCCGAGCGGCCGGTTCCCGCCCTGACCTGGCCAACCAATGGTGGTTGTGCCGCACCGTTTTTTGTTGCTGGCGAGATGAAGTTGTTTTTTGCTACTCTAACTTCACACCTGAATCAAACGGCAGACATCCATGCAGATCCCCCTTTTCCTACAAACCTACACCCAGGACCATAAGGTGGAGCTGCTGACTCGACCGCACCGTTCCCTGCAGATCATCGGCTTTCTTTGTCTGGTCTGGGGTTTACTAATTGGTGGCTGGGGGCTGGTCACCCTGCTCGGAGGGGCTCCCGACCGCGGCATCAACGCCACCTACTTTCTTTTTGCCCTGGGCGCCTTACTGCTGGGCTTCCAGTCGATCTTGTTTGGTGTGCGCAGAACGGTCGATTACTACATGAGCTGGCTGATGATCACCGATCAGCATATTGTGACCATGACCGGGGTGGCCCGGGTGGTTCGCAAACTGGACCTAGACATCAGCGACGTTCACGGCGTTGAGGAAACCCTGGCGGGCCGGGTTCTAGGGTACGGATTTGTAAACGCGACTGGCTATAGCGGCGAACGAATTGCCCGGGTACCAGTGGCCAATCCACATAAAGTGCTGGCCCTGGCCACCCGTTCTGGCCGGAACCTCGCAGCGCCTGCGGACCCACAGAAGCGCCATTGAAACTGACGTTGTCTTAATCGTAGCCCAGGCTCAGGATCGGATGTCCGGCGCTCGGTGGATGTAGCGGTGCATCATTGACTCCTTGCGCCGAGAATTGGGTTTCGCCGCAACTGCCAACCTTCGCGTCGATGTTGTTAGAAGAGCATAATTGTTTTAACATCGGTTTTGTTTTATCACTTATTTCAGAGTAAGCCATGACCCAGATGCCCTACGACATGGATCGGCCGACGTCCAGTAAAGAGCGTGATCTTTCCCTTACGGACGCGAACCGTTTATTCATGGAGCTCGGGAATGCTGTCTCTCACGACAAACTCTACACCCTTGCGGATCACGAAAGCCTTGTCCAGAACCTGCTGTACGTTATCTCCTCGCACGAACAAAACCAGCATCAGATTGCAGACGAAATCCAAAGTTGGAGGGAGGAAGTCCCTTTCGACTTTACAGCTCGCCTTCAAGAGCTGGGCAACCTGGTTGAACATCTGGCCGGTGGTGATAAACAATTGACGGATGCGGTGAACGAGCATTTCCGAGCGTTTTACATTTACGTGAAGCGCTTGCATAGCGAAATACGATCGGTCTACCACCCCTCTCGATACCAGATCACATATTACGAGGACGGAATTCCCCATCCTATCGCACCACTGCGAATCATCCAGGTCCTTGAAGGCGTGGAATCCCGCATCAACCTGCACATTAATAAATCCAACCCCGCCTAGCCTGCGGACATAATCTTGCTTTCTTGACAGCCAAAAGGTAACCTTGCAAGGTGTATTTTTTGGAACGACGATCTATGAGCGACAAAGATCTTGAAAGCATTCCGGAGGACGTAAAAGCGCCCCTTCTCGCAGCTTGGCGTGAGTTCCAGATCGCCCGCGGTGCCGTTCGGGCAAACCTTATCGACGACGAGCGAATAGGTTACGGCGGCAAAGCTGTGGACGCCAATGGTCAACCAGTGTCTGCTCATGGAATCGCTGCAGAGCTATATACCGATTGTGAGCGGGAAGACGGCGATGATGCAAAGCGATCGAATCACGCCTTTGGCGTCATTATTGTTTCGCCAAAGACCGCGGCGGCGATCGCGTTATTGAACGAAGCCAAAGCGCACATGATTGAGGTCATCGACCAGCTGAAGGCCCAGCAGACCTACTCGCTTGAGGTGGTCAAAGCGGCCGCCGGCCTTACCCGGATCCACTACTATAAAATTAAGCGGCCGGTGAAAGGTTTCTCCGGTGGCCGCCTTGAGAGTGTGCGGCTTTCGATCGAACAAAAAATCGATGTGAAGTCCCGAACCGTTGAGGAGTGCGAGGAACTTCTTGAGGGTTTCGATACAAGCCAGACCCACATTCAAACACAGCTAAGTATTTTACGGCGGATGCCACCTGCCACTCCCCTGGCCTTTGTGTTTGAGAGCACAAGCCTCAGGATACTGGCCAACGCCAGTTACCCGAAGGACCCCCAGACTAATCGGCGAGAGCACTTGAAGCTACGCAGTGTAATGCCGTTTTATGTGGTATCCGAGAACAAGGACTGGGCGCCTGAAATCAAACTTCCAAGCCACGTCACGCTTGAAGAAAGGATTGCTAGAAAGGAGCGCAGAGATAGAAGGATCAATCCTGATCCGCTACTGCCGAGCATCCATGTCCACAGCTATCTCTGACGACTAACGCTGAGCGAAGCGGCCAACTCACCCGTTGGCCGCTTTCTCATTGCTTTTTTTCCCCGGGCTCTTCTCTCCTCCGACAACTGAGGTATTTTTCAGGCTGGGAAATTCGTCTGAAACGGCAGAGTAAATGCCATGAGACACGCGCTGGATCACTACAGAAAAATTCAGCTTGCTGCGAATGTTGAACCGGTCAGTTTCACGACGCTTACAAGCCTCCATGATTTCTGAGTCTTTTGACTCCGGATTCTTCTTGAGAAAATCCCAGATCGTATACTCAAAATCAGACAGCTCTTTTTTGGGATCAAGCTTCATCGCCCTTTCGTAAATGCCGTCTTCAGAGGTTGGCTTGCAGATGCCTTTCTCAACACCGATTCGTGCAATGGCCTCCGGCGGAATTGCCACATCGCTTTTCATCGCTTTCCGTGACCGCACAATTTTCTTGTGCATCCACTGTTGATTTGCTTTCTTCCGAACGGAAAAAATTCGCTTAAGGCGAAGCTCCACAGGATTTCGGCCGGCATTCTTCAGCAGAAAGAACCCGATTCTCTGCTTTGTAAACTCATCACTGACTTCATCCGTCAACCAGACGAAATCGCTTTGCGCCTCGAGCGCGGCTACCAAGCACCGAATCTGGTTCGCGGGGTGGTGGTGCCCGGTGGTAACCTCTTTGACCAAATAAGGAATGTTGGTAGCACCATGGGCGGTCACCTCTTCCCGGGCTTTCTTGACCAGTGATTTGATCACCCCTTTTTTGGGCTCAAGCACCAGAAACCTGACATCGCCTTCTTTCACGACGGCCAGCTCATGTTTGAACTTCAGTTCATCCAGCAAATTGACCAGGGCTTCGATGTCGACGTCCTTGATATCCGTCCACTCCTGCATGTAAAGAAGGTTCTGCATATCCTTCTCTGTGCAGGGCGCCATCTTCGCCAGAACGGTGCAAAGCTGACTCAGAGTTTCAATCTCTTCATCCGGCGTGCCGAAGCTGAGCTTTTCGCCAATACGCTCAACGCCCTTGATGGAGCGCTGGCGGACAGCCTCTTTGGTGACACCGATATCCTTCGCAATATCCTCAAGCTTTTCCTTTGGACCCAGGCCAAAGCCATTGTGACGATTGAGAATCATTCGTGTGGTGTCATCAATCCCGTCTGCAGCGTCAAGCAGTTGCGCGATTTCAGTTTCAATCTTTGTATGTTGCATGCCGTTCTCTCAGTGTCTTTTCATAATTTTCAAACTAGAAAAGACTTTGCAATTTCGAACGCCGCTAACTCTCGGCAATCCAAGGCGCCAATCTTCTGTCGGCTTTTCAATTGATGATGGTAATAATATCGAAAAAATGCCTTGCCTGACACTGTATTTTATTTTCTTTCGTAAAACAGTCATGCAGGATGAATTTTACAATTAACTGTATTAATTACTTTTTTTTCATTTCGCTATTTTTCGACCAAACCTTTGACTTGCCCTTATCTCAAAGTTAATATATCATTTAAATCCACATCGAGACACTCAATGGCCGTCAAAGCAATCGATCCTCAGCTCACTGCTTACTACGAGCAGACGCGACACCCAATGCCTGATGCTTTAAAAGACATCAACGTCCGTAGTATTCATGATAGAGCCAACATCAAATACAACGAAAAACTCTGGCAAAAGGTTCAGGAGCTCAACCAGGACGGACAAATTCCATCAGTCTCTGAATTCCGCAGGATAGCCGCAGATGTCAGGTGCCAGGTCGACATTGAACTATACGAATGTGACGAACCAAATCGCTTTAGCATGGATGAAATTATTTATCGGGTATGGGATTGTCAGATCGGCTTATCACCAATCAGCGAGCCGGGAGCGGAGGCTGTTGAGGGCGACTACCGGCTAGCTGCATCGATCTCAATTAGCACTCGAGGCCTGTCCAAAAAAGAAGCGACTTGGATACGTAACTGTTTTATTAATCATCGGCCAGACGACTCCGGTGGGGACCATACCGTGGCATTGTTGTCGAGCATCGACGTTGACACCATCGAACTCGTTGATCGCTGGTTGCCGAAACGAATCCGCAACCAGCTATTAGGTCACGTTCGGGGGCATGCAGAAAACATGGGCGATGCTTACAAACTCCCGCTCTCTTATAGGTGGAGACTATTTATCGGGAAGATCCTTTAGCCGGATCTGGCGAGCCTTCAGATAGGCTCGACCCCGTGAACGGCGCAGCGCAATGAGCCCAAGGCACAGCGCTGACCCGCCAAACAAAGCCGCAAACACGACGAATGCGCTAAACATATATCACCTTTTTTCCTCAAAGCCTCGCTGAGCGAGGAGTCCCATAATTGTCTCTACCGGGTTGTCCCGAGGGTAGCCGTCTACCCTCACGCCGTTGGATGCCATGAGCGTCGGGGTCGAGGTAACACCCAGACCGTCCTTCTCGGCGACCGCAATGTCCCGAATGTTCTTTAAATAACCGTTTTCACAAAGAGCCTGTCCTTCCAGCTTGTCTCCAAGATAGGCGCGGTCCAGCATATCCCGACGATCATCCATGGTGTCCCCACACAGCACTTTGCCCATTATCTCTGCCTCGGGAACGTCCATACCTCGGCGCGGGAATAGCGCAGCGCGAATTGTAACGCCGCGACTTTGAAGCTCTTCAAAGTCCTCGTGATTACGGGTACACACAGGGCATGTGATGTCGCTAAACACCGTTATGCGGTGTTTCTCATCTCCCTTCGCGGGATAAATAACCGTCATCTCATCCGGAATGATCTGGTTAGCAAGGATCGCAAGAGCGGCGTCCAGGTTCCTCTGACTGCCTGCCGCGGCACCTCCGGACGGAGAATTTGCCACTTCGTCGCGGCTTTCAGCCGGTGCGGATCGTGGCTCAGGATCTGTCGAGAGTGAGCTTTGCTCTTGTTTTTTTGCGACTATCGGGGCGGTGTTCCCATCACCCCCATCGGACCCAGCGAGAGCCTGTAAGCTGGCCAATCGCTTCTGGGTAACATTCTCCCCGGAATCGACATCAATCAGATCTCCCCGTATCACCAAATCACCAAGAACGTATCTGAGCTGGCCGTTGTGATATACCTCTACCAATCCCGGGTGGAGATCACTTGCTTTCACCTGGTTCAGAGTCAGTTGAGGCTCCACCATCCGGATCTTGTTGAACGCATCCCGCTCGATTGCCTCCTGGCTCCGGGCGTTCGAATTTTCTACATTGGCGGACTCTGTTTTTGATTCGCCTCTGGGACCGAAGATCACCAGTACACAGAAGATAACGGTTGCCAGGGTGGCCAACGCAATAACAAGCCCTTTATCGATTCTACTCACGCCACTCATTCCCATATCCTCTGATGCGGTCACAAATTAAAGTCATACGAAGTTAAAACTAACTGCCCCGCTCTATGCAGCGAGGCTCGATTTCAAGCCTTTACGACAGAGCGACTTAAGCTCACAGGTGCCGCAGGCTTTATTCTGATTCACCGGGTTAATCGTCAGGTCTCCGACCAGAATCTTACCACTGAGCACCTTCAGAGCCTCATCCCAACCCTGAGTCAGCTCTGCAAGCTCATCTTCGGTAATGCTTTTCAGAACCTGGCCATCGTTCTCTACGGATGTGTACCCGGATAACGCGGCCCTGTCACGGTTCAGGGTGCCCAGTGCCACCCCGGCAATCGGCTTATCGGATACCCGGGTTAACGCTCCGATCGGAACCTGTGGCTCATACAGGGAATCTACGCCCCATCCGGCCAGGGACGGAGCGTTTTCCTTGTAATCGATAAAGACTTCTCCGGCTCTCTCGACCTCATCCACCCGGTCACGCTTAATGCTGAGCTTTACACCATGAACGTCTACTTCTGTCGCCTCTTCCATTTCAACGACCTTGAATGGTTCTCGGGACGCATCCACTTGCAACCAGTTCATGGCCATCAGGCAGAGCCGGCGTTTTTCAAGTCGCTTGACCGCGTCAGAAAGCAGGGCGGCCCGCTCGTAATTCTCAACCGTATGCTCTGCAGTGCGATCCAACAGATTTTCGAGATCTTCCAGGCTCTGCATCCAGCCCATCAGGGTTTTGTGGTCTTTCAGCTCTTTCCACAGGTAATACATCATTCCATGGCTGAGCTGACCACGAACTGCGTGACTTACACCTTCCTCCGGCTCCTCAATGGCCCTGATACCCAGCCGATGCTTGGCATAGCCACGAAAAGCGCACAAAGCGTAGTCTTTAAACAGGCCGACTCCGCCTTTCATTGCATTCGCCTGGGGAGGATTGAAGCTCTCCACCGTTGTGGTCAACGTACCCTGGCTCCCGGCAGACCAGAAATCGCCGGCAGAGGTGTACCCTTCAACCACGGCCGCTCTTTCCACCTCAGTGTGTCGTGCGACCAGCGATGAAGGAGATAGTTCGTTATCTCGATCGCTTCGTGGGTAGCTGAAGATCACCTGGTACCCGGCTTGGCTGTAACGGTCAGTCAGTGAACGGGCGAACTGAAGCTCCCGCTCAGGAGACGCGTTCGGCATGCTCTTGGCACGCTGCATCGCCACCGGAATAAACGGGGTAGGTGCTGGAGCGGCTGGCCAGCGGTCATCTCGCATACCCATCACCCAGACGTAATCGAAATTCAGGCCTGCGCCTTCCAGGGCGCCGAGAATTTGTACAGGCGAATCCTTAGTTTCAGGCTGGAACGGTGTAGAGCGCACCAAGCGACCGAGGACTGCGACGGCCTTGGAAAGAGGAATTGCCTCAAGCACCGCATCATTGCCCGCCAGCTCATGAAGCACCCGGTGAAAGGCGCGGACAACCTGATACTCGATGGAGTTCAAACCTTCGTCCCCGGGCCAGCCGACAGCCTCAAGCTGATCGCCAATGTCTTTGGCCCACTCGCTGGGGAGTTTCATAGACTCAGGATCCGCAATGGCATGCAGAGCCGCGGTGATTCGATCCGCCAGCCCCTGACAATCGCCCATGGCGTCAATCCAGTTTTTGCGCTTCAACTTCCGGGCACGGCTTTCAGAGATCTTCCGCCAGACTCGAGCACGTTGTTTGGATTCGTGACTACCACCCCCAATCAGCGGAGACATCATAAGGCGCTTCACTGTATCGGCATCGATCTCGGGTCGGTTAAGCGTCAACACATCCATGGCGGTAACCACCAGGGGTTGGCCATACAGAGGCTCACCGGCCGAAATGTTGAACACCGGCGCATAGCTATTCACGTCAACGCGCAGGTGGTGCGGGTCCAGGATCTCAGAAAATACCCGGTGAACTTCATCCCGGCGCTGGCCCAGGTCCGGCACGATGATGCCTACGGTCTGATTTCCCTTCTGAACAATGGTCTGGGCCCACATGGCAGCCAGGCGTACTTCATCTCGCTCATCAAAAGCGGCTACCACTGACGCCTTGCCCTCAGGAACCGGGCGGACCTCTTCCCGAGAAATATCAGCAGCGGCGAGCTGAAAAATGGCCTCGTATACCGGAGGCACATCGTCAAAACCAATCAGGGTCAGGCTCTGCACCGACCGCAGGGCTGACTCTCTGTAAGCCGCCAGCACAACTTCAGGCACTCGGGCAGCCGGGAGTACGTTCAGCAACTCACAGATAGACTCGAAGTGATGAACCCATCCGCAGAAGGCCTCCGTAGCCTCGGTGTCTTTAAACGCTTCCGGATCGATTTCTTCCTGCCACAGCTTCATGGTCTTATACGCCTTTGAGGCCTGCTCCGCGGCGGCGCGTGGGCTCAGAATGCCAGACTGGGCCTGTGTGGCGCTGATTACCTGTTCCCAGAGGGAGATTTCCTGATCACTCGACAACAGCGTGCTGGGATGATCAGAGTCCTGGTTCTGATACTGCGCCTCCTCGAACTGGGTTTGAATCCAGCCTTCAAGCGAGTGCACGTTCGGGGTATTCCATGCGGTGGCCTGTGCGCTCTTGGATTGAGCGTAGCTTTGCAGCATCTTGGCCCGGATACGCCGGTTCGGCGTGAGGATCAGGCTGCCCTGCTCCAGCTTGCTGGTGAATTCTGAAATATCAAACAGTGAAATCGACATAGCTTCTCTCCTAATTCCTAACCTGCTAGAAATGATACTTTAACTTTTATATGAAAGCAAGTTTAAAAAATGGAGCCATCTAGTTGGCTAAATCGCCTTTCTGCGGGGCTTTCAGATGCTTTATAGTCGTTTTTCTCAGCCAAACACGTCTTGCATTTGACCTGAAGTTGTTTTGTTACTATATTGTTTCAGGTCGCTTGGTATTCCCGCCTGTGACTTTATTGGTTGTTTGTTTTTTTCCTGGATGTAATGTTAGCCGGCGCTCTGCGCCGGTTTTTTTTGGCCTGGGCGTGGCCGGGACTCGCTTTCATGCCGAAGTAGACGTCATTTCCTTACCCCGATTACCTTGCCGGGCGGGATTGCATTGATCGACACATGCGGTTGATTTAATCTCTAACCATTCGATCGGTGATATGCCACACATAAGAGGTTGGCGGTGATCATGCGCCCCGAGACCGGCTGCAGGGGCTTCCCCGCCACTTCAAATTGACCGCCTGCCTCGTGTAATCAACGGCGGCCGCCCGCGGGTATTCACTTCTTATTCAACCGTCAGAACAGGAGTGTGCGTTGTCCATCCATTTTTACGATCATGGTCAACTTTCAAGTGGCTTTGTCGGATTCAGAGTTGTGGTGGCGTTCAACAAGCAGCATCGTCAAGCCTGGTTCTCTACAAAAAAAGCGCTTCGACAGGACGAATCCGATTTTGTGTATAAGCGGGCGCATCTTCAGGCTCAGATTAAAGACGCTGAGCTGAGTGCAGAATCGGCGCTGCACCAGTACAAGAAATTTGTCTCAACGGATCATCCAAACACCAGCTCGGAGCGGGGTGTCGGGGTTCACTGCCTTACCCTGCAGATTCGTCTGAACAACACCGAAGGAAGGAATGGCCAGCGCTGGGAACCAGGGTTTCTGGTCAGCTTTTCGGATGGCGACAAGTGGTATGGCGGCAGCCGGCTGTTCACTTTTTTCAATAAACCCTACTCTCAAGCGTGGCGAGATGCAGTTCTGTTCTGGGGCGAGAAGCACGGCATCCTCGACGAGGACATTCAGCGCGTACTCAATGCGCCCCCGGAGCCGGAGCGCTTCAAACTGCTGCGCAGGGTACTCAACGAAGGCTCAGGAGCCATTCGATCTGATCGAATACCAATTGAGGTTCTGGAGCCAGTGTTCCGGGAAAAAAGACAAGTCATTGCTCTACAAACCGTGGCGAGAAAACACCAACTATTCAACGAAAGCCGGGGGCCGGACATCGAAGATATCGCCTTGTGGTTTGAGCAGAACGGTCCAGCGAAACAGGCTTAATGTTTTTTCGTTGTTACCAGACCCCGCCGAACGGCCCTATCAAGTGCGGCCTGGCGATCTTTCTTCGTTCGGATGCTTCCAGCATATCCACCCACGCCTGACTCGAGTATCACGTTGTGGGGATGGGGCCTGAGATTGGTGTTGAAAATTTTCCCGTCATCATCGGTGGAGTACCGAATCTACGACAGTCCGTTCGTTAACGAATCAATCACAGCCTCTTCCCGTTCATTCAATAGAGTTCACCCACCGGGCAAACAGGGACCCAGCTTACTCTCATCTGCCGTATGACGACCTGCCTTCGGTAGTCAGTAAGTTGAGTGCGCGTTATCGACAATGTCGCAAAAATCAGTTTGATACAATTAATCGACATCCACAAAAACTGTTAATAAGAGCATTATTGACTTATCATTTATTTGCTATCGGAGCGCTAGGGATGACTAACTCTTGCGTCGATGCCGTATTTTGTCGTCTGGCGCCCACGCCTTGGTGTTGGTTGAGACTGTGCGCGAGGGTAACCCCTACACAGCAAAGATAACACCCGCTAACCTGCGCCCTGGCGCGCTTTCCACAATGCCATAGGATTTTTTGCGGAATGACTTCAAGCCAACAGAATGAGCCTTTCAGCCCTGACTTTCTGGCCTGGAATCGTCTCTTCGGTCTCTCGCGCATTCCGGTGATTCATCAGCTGCTCGATAGCAGCCAAAACTGGCTTCACCCAAGCTTTCACGAACACCCCTGGGCGCCGAAAGGATTGGATCTTTTAGCGACCCAAATGGCGTGCCAATTTTCAATGCCAGAGGCAGGTAATCGCTTCAAGAACGGGGATCCGCGGAGATTTCTTTGCGGAACCCCTTCCAGCCTTGTCATTTTCTTCGGTGGTGTTGGTTTGCTTTCGCGAGTCCTACTGCGGCCGATGGCGCCATGTGACGTAGATAACCTGCACCAGAGCAACCCGTTTAGACTGCTGGACATACCGTTTCATCAGCAGGATTGGGCAGACGAAGTCTCCGAATTTCCAATGGAATACCCAAGGTCTCATTTTGCTCTGCAACCGAAGCTAGGCTGCGTCGAAGTGCTCGCTTTCACTCCCCTTGAGCCTGACCCTCAAGACGACGGCAGCATCTGGTACCGGTCCCCATATCTGCCTCCTGAGCATGAGCACTCTAAGGGTCCCGCATGCCCCGTGATTTCTGATATCAACGACAGACTTGTATTGCCTGAGGATTTTTTCTGAACTCTTATTTGTTTCTATCTGCGATCAAGAAACACAGGGTATATTTTAAAACATCGGTCAAGACAAGATTAAGGAGGCGGCGGTGGCCAAGCATAAACCCTTCGGCGACAACCATATCGAAGTAGCCAAGCATCTGGATTTTCTCAGTCGGTCACCGGCTTATAAAGGCTACCGGATAATCACCTGGTCAACCGGTGGCGCAAACATCATTGGTGCGGCCATGGATCTTTCAGACCGAGGGTTTCTAGGCGTAGAGAAGACCCTTTCTGGTCTTGAGCCAATGGTTACGATTACTATCGCCCGAGACCGGGTCCCCCGGATGTTGGAGATGGTAAACAACAGTACCGCCGGCGGCGCCTGATTTCGTCAATCAATACCTCATTAAGCCGTCTCTACCTTCCGTGCAGGCTCCCTTCCCACGACTTGCGAATTGAAAAACCATACGCTTTTCTTTGTTGCATCTACACCTTGCATGGTGTAATATTGTTTCAGGTTAGGATGAATTCAAGAGAGGCAGCTATGACACTTACACAAGACCAACAGGGCCGAGATCTGGCCGTCGATACCAGTCAGTCGGTGATTGTTGAGGCCGGCGCCGGCTCGGGAAAAACCGCAAGCCTGGTCGTACGCAAACTGGGACTTCTTGCCATTTCGGACAATCCGGAAGAGGTTCTGTCGATCACTTTCACACGTAAAGCTACTGCAGAAATGCGTAGCCGGGTGATTGGTGCGTTGCGCACCGTCGCCACCGGCGCCACCCCCACCAACCCTTATGAAGAGATCCTTTTCGATCGGGCCCGGGCAGCTCTGGACCGTGACCGCGAAATGGGGTGGAACCTGCTGGACAATCCGTCGCGCTTGAGGATCGTAACTTTCGACTCCCTGGCACACATGATTGTTCGCATGTCCCCAATCACCTCTCAGCTTGGTGGTCCGGTGGTTGTTGAGGACGATCCATCACCTCTGTATGAGAAAGCCGTCGACCGACTCTTCCAGGCGTTGGACGCCAATGGCAATGCTGAGCTTTCTGATGCGGTATTCCGGTTCCTGGATCTGATGGACAACAGACAGATTCGGGCGCGGAGTTTCCTGACCAGCTTGCTGGCTCGCCGCGATCAGTGGCTGTCTTACGTGCTCAGTGCCCGCGATCGGGGGGATTTCTACCGTCTGATCAACGAGTCCTGCACGGACCTGGCCAATGGCACTATCAACGAAGCATTGACCGTTATTGATATGGCCGGTGTTGGACCAACGCTGGCCCAGCTATGGTCGTTTGCGACGGAGAATGGCGTTAAATCGGGGCTGATCAATGAGCTGAGAGCCTTTTCACGCTTCCCGGATGATGGCGAACTGAATCTGACGTTCTGGCAGGCGCTGGCCGACTTTATGCTGACCGGCAAGGGCGATTTCCGTAAACGACTGACCGACAAAGAGGGTTTCCCTGCCCCGAGCAAGCTGAAAGGCGAAGAGAAAGAGCAGGCCAAAGCGATGAAAGACTTGTTCGCTCAGGTGATTGAAGAACTTGAGTCCATCAATCCGGACGCGGCCACCCTGCTAGCGCGTTGCTCCGTCCTGCCCGAACCCTTGGAGGATGGCTCCGCCGCTCTGGCGTTGATGGATACGCTGGTCGACATCCTGCCGGTGTTGGCTGCTGATCTGCAGCTGATTTTTACTGAGCACGGCGCCGCAGACCATGGTCATGTCTTTCAAGCAGCTCTGCAGGCGTTGGGCGATGATTCCCGGCCCGGGGAAGCGTCCCTGGCTCTGGATTACCAGATCCGCCATCTGCTGGTGGACGAATATCAGGACACCTCTAAGCCGCAGACCCAGATGCTGAGTCGACTGGTCGCAGGTTGGGAGCACAACGACGGTCGAACCCTGTTCCTGGTTGGAGACCCCAAGCAGTCGATCTATAAATTCCGGGATGCCAATGTATCGAACTTCCTGGCGGCACGGCGCAATGGTGTGAACGATATCCGCTTGGCACCGGCGTACCTCACAGAAAACTTCCGCAGTACTGCGGAGATCATCAACTGGAACAATGCCGTTTATGGTCCGGTGTTTCCCGCGGAAGAAAACATTGCCCGCAGTGAGGTTGCTTTCAGCCCCTCTACGGTTCCGGCCGGCGTTGTTGGTGGCGACCAAGTCGTACTCCGGGGCTTCTATGGCGAAGATGCTGACAATGCGACGTCCGAAGCCGAGTTCATCGCCACAAAACTCAAGAACATCCAGCTGGAGCATCCCACTGACACTGCAGCGATTCTCGTGCGCAACCGATCACACCTGCGTGAGATCCTTCCAGCTCTAAAACGCCACAATATTCCATGGAAGGCTTCGGATATTGATCCGCTGTCCTCTCTGGGCGTGGTTTCGGACATTCTGTGCCTGACCCGGGCCATCATGAACCCGGTCGATAAGCTGGCGTGGGTCGCCCTGCTGCGCTCACCACTGGCGGGCATTACCATGGCCGAGATTGACGCCCTGGTGGGTAAGGCCAATCACGTTTGGTCTGCCATCAACGGTACGGATGAAACTTTGACGCCAGACACCAGAAAGGTCCTGAACCGGTTCGTTTCTGTCATGTCTGAGGCTCTCGGCCGGTACCGCAGGAAATCCCTTCGCAAAATCGTTGAAGGTGCCTGGGTCTCCCTGGGCGGGCCTTCCATTACGAAGGATGCAGGCGAGCACGAAGCGATCCGCCAGGCTCTGGACCTGATCTCGGAGCTTGAGGTTGGTGGGACCATCATGGACACCGAAAATCTGGCGCGATCGGTTTCACGCCTTTACGCGTCCGATTCAAGCAGTGCCGACAATGCTGTTGAGATCATGACCATGCACAAGGCCAAGGGTCTGCAGTTCGATACGGTCATCCTTCCAGGACTGGCAAACCAGACTCGGTCTGATGAAAAAAGCCTTCTGTACTGGGACGAGTGGCTGAATGAGTCCGGCCGGTACCGGATGGCCATGGCGCCAATGGCACCTCCCGGCTCCCGGGACGTTCCCTTGTACGATTTCCTTCGGGCTCAGGAATCCAGCAAATCGCGCCAGGAAATGGCACGTCTGATGTATGTGGCCACCACCCGGCCTCAGAAGCGACTGATTCTTACTTTTGGCCTGTCGATCCGGGACTCTGGTGAAATTGCAACGCCGGCGAAATCTTCATTGCTTGGCATCATCTGGCCACAGGTCGCCGGGCAGGAGCTGATGACCGAGTCCGCCCCGCGAGATACTGCATCTGAAGAGGCGGATATGCGGATTCACCGGATTCGTGAAGAAGAAGCCTTTAAACCGGAGTATCTGGCCGGGCCTTTGGCCCAGTACCGCGGCCCCGATCAGGGCTTCGGTGCCGACAATGTGCCCGAGCTTTCATGGGACAACGCCGTTGCAGCAGCTGCCGGTACTGTTTTTCATCGCTTCCTGCAGCACTTGAACGATAAGCAGATCCGCGAGGTAAATCCGGATCAGGCGGGCCATTATAAGCGGTTCTGGGAGCGCCAGCTGCGCTCGCACGGCCTGCCGATCGGCAAACTGAACAAGGGGCTGGCCCTGATTGAACAGGCCTATAAAGGGTTGGCCAGTGAAGGCGGCCGGTTCCTGTTGGCCGAGCATGAACAGAAGCAAGCCGAGAAGCCGGTATCGGTTCTCATCGATGGCGAGGTCACCGACCTAGTGATTGACCTGACGTTTGTTGACGGAGCCGATCGCTGGATTGTTGACACCAAGACCAGCTCGCCACGCGATGGTGAAGATGAGCAGGCTTTTGTCACCCGGGAGCTTGAGCGGTACCGGGGGAAAATGGACATGTACGTCAAAGCGGCTGCTCATCTGGATGGGGATAGCACGAAACTTGCCCTGTTTTTCCCGGCCATCGGGCGCATTGCCACCTACTCCTGATACGCACGGCGGCTACAAACGGTAATCGATGTAGCCGCCCATTCCGATATATTATTGGTACTGGCCTTTAGGGCGTCAGAAAAGGACAACCTCCATGAGCGAAGCAACACAACCTCTTTTCGACGACCCATGGTCACTGCAAGAATACGCTGCAAGGCAGACGCTCAACGTCGGAGACAACTGGAAAATACGCTCAATCTCAACAGGCATTCACCCTTCGCTTGAAAATCAACTCACGGAGCTGGGTAACAGACTGGACCTTGCTGATGACCAGAAATGGCAGGAGATTGACCTCACCTCCAGCGTGCTCGCCTGGTTACCCAACGGGTGGATACTTGTTGTCATGTATAACGAAGAAAATCCCAGTGAAGAAAAAGCCGGGTTTGTGAACGTCAGCGAACACCAGCTACCTGCGTTTCATGCACCAATGGGTAACGCATAGCACATGATTGAACCTCTGATTCAGCAAATCGACAACTCTTGGAAAAAGGTCCTTCTACCCCTGTCGCGGGAATTCTTCATCAAAGAGTTGGGCGATTTTCTTGCAGGCGAGATGGCAGAGCATGACATCTGCCCCGGGCCCGAGGATTGGTTCCGGGCCTTCGCGGCCACACCGCCGGAAACGGTAAAATGCGTCATCATCGGGCAAGACCCTTACATGAATGGCGAAGCCATGGGTCTTTCGTTCAGCGTTAAACCTGGATACAAATTGACTCCTTCAGCTCGCAACATCGTCAAAGAGCTTGCCGGGGCCAGTGGTGTTGCGGGTCATACAGGCGACTTCTCTGCTTGGGCGGAGCAAGGCGTGTTAATGCTGAACAGTTGCCTGACCACTCGGCACAAGGAGGCCGGTGCACATGGCAAAAAAGGATGGGAATTGCTGACTGGTTACGCGATTGAATATCTGTCGTCTCTAGACCAGCCAATCGTGTATCTGGCGTGGGGCCGGTGGGCGCATGAAGTGGCCGCTCGAGACGCCAACCCCAATCACCACGTTATCCAAACATCACACCCCAGTCCGCTGGCTGCCTCCCGGGCTGGCAAGTCGTTTCCAGCTTTTATCGGATCGGATTGCTTTAGGTTGGCAAATGATTTTCTGCAGTCAGCTGGCACGGCCCCTATTCACTGGGATTTAAAAATCGCGAATAATGGGAGTGACGAATCAGAGGCGCAAAGGTCGCTATTTTGAACATAAGCAACATCAAAAGTAATCCGGTCAGGCCCGCCTTTTGTCCTGAATGCAACTCTGCCCTGCGCGACACCCTGGGGTTCCTCTTCCCGTGCAATCACTATCCGCTTACTGAAGTAGATGAAGCACGAAACGAACGAACAAAAAGGGAATTATTGAAGCGGTCACCGAATAGTTAGTGCCACTCGGAGTTGAGAAAACCAGACGGTGGCAGTGGTGCCTTGATTCCTGGATCCCCAACGATCGAGTCTTTAACGTCTCGCTCAACTTCAATCCAGATGTTGTCGCAGCTTTCCTGGTGGGGTTCAGGATCAATGATCTTATAGAGTTTGTAGTGGTACCCGGCGAACAGGACTTCTACCATCAGCCCCGAATCCATATTCTTTTCCCAGTAAGCGACCTGCCCCGTTTTGTCCTGTTTTTTCAGGCCCTTGATGAAGTTTTCTTTGAAGCTCCAGTAATCGCATTCAGGTGCAACAATCTTGAAGAACCTCTGCAGAGGGTATGCCAGGGACCGTGTGGTCGGCTTGCCTTTCTGGTTTGTAGGGAAAATAACTGCTCGCAGATAGTCATATACCTCTTGAAGTGACCGCTCTACGTCGTGGCGTTGCATGACCGAATGGGACCGATAGATGGCTTTGGTCATTTTGTTTCGGACGATACGTTCCCAGAGAAATTTACCCAAGCTGATCACCAGGTGGCGGGGCTCTTTTCGTTCCGTCATGTCATCGAGTACTGCCACGTTGTCGATGAATCTGAAGTGGGCTTCCTTGACCCACATATCCAAATTTCCCAGGTGAAAGAACTCCATGAATTCAGAATTCTTGGCATCGTCGACAATTACGTCGAACCGGGTGGATTCCATGGCTCTGATGGCTCGATAGATCCGACCGTGAACATCGCTGTTATGAGGTTGGCGCTCTCCCATCTCATGGGCAATGTCGACCAGGTCGATTTGGAAGTTATTTTCAAGACTTTCCAGACCGATGCCGTCTTCACAAATGGCTTTTTCGAGTCGGCTTATGCACTGGCTGAGTAAGGTTCTCATGACTGGCTTGTCGTCCCAGTGCATCAGTCGGTCGCCGTTGGTCAGAGTCGAGGTCTCAACGACAACCTTCTCTTTTTTGAAATACAGGGCCGTTCGCATGAAGTTGCCCTCAACCTTATCCCATGCTGAAGCTGGCATGCACCGACTGAGAAAGGTAAAAAAAAGGTTTTCCATGCGAGGTGTCGATTTGGCCAATGTCTTAATGTACTGGGTGTTGCTTTCCTGAATCTTCCGCGACTTTTTCATCGGATTTACAGACGATTCAGCCTTGGTGAGGATTTGTCCTTCGTATTTTTTCTCCAAGTCTTCGATATAGCGCAAACGCCACAAATTGTGCTTTTTGGGCTTACCGTCGACGTCGGAAACCCGGGTTCTCTTAGTGCAATCAAAGATCCCTTCTTTGCCCAGTTCAACACAGTACTTCCGAAACGTGGAGTCAGCGATAACCAGGCCATGGGCAATTAAGAACGGGTCGACATCTTGGGCTGTTAGAAATGGACCGCTTTTGGCTTCCTGCGCCGAGAGGAGCGCCTGAATAAATAATTTTTGTTTTTTGGTAAGCGGCAGATGGGCATAGCGCTCTTTGTGATCAACCATAGCTTGGCTGATTTCGAAGTGCATGCCCCGAGGATCCATTTTTTTGGGTGATGCTTCTTCTTGCGCAATAGTATCGCTTGGGACGCGATGAAATTCGCCCTCAATGATTTGCGTGTCCATGCCCTAACCCCGAAATAGTATATTCTAAGCCCATAAATCGATCAGAATAAACTCTAGCGGCCTGCTGTCAAGTTTTTTCTCAAGAAATGGTTAATTTTTGGTGGTTGTCAAAAATCAAAAATTGATCTCACACCTATCGCGTTTCTGATCAAAGCGTTCACTTCGGATTTTCAGAGTCAAGCACTGGCCTGGGGATGGTTCTGAATGGGCTTTTATCAACAGAAAAGCTGTCTGTAGTAGTAATATCTTTTTTCTAATGTGTTTTTTGTTTTTTAATACTCTTATATAGGGCCTGTTTAAAACTCCTAATAGTCTTTATTTTTCAGCATTTTGAAAGCTATTTTCGGGAAGCCTATTGCTCTGATCACACTGCTTTCAGCTATGATCACACTACCCCCTTTACTCTGATCACACTGTTTCCTTGCTCTGATCACACTGCTCGCTAACACCTTACCCACAAGTGTAGGATTTCAAAGTGAGAGTCGCTTTCCTCGGACCCAACTTCATATTATAACGGTGAACAAATACTCCGATCGTGGTGTATTCCAAGGACGTTTTTATGATCAGAGCCGAGTTGGCAACTTTACTGCTTAGCCCGTTGTTTTAATAGTATATTTCACGGCCTCAAAAACGATCATTGCCACAGGCACCTGTGAATATGCAGCCCAAAATTAGTCGATTTTTAAGCCCTTTTTATGATCAGAGCTAACGTATCGGGGTTTCCGCTGTTTTTCCTCGCTTTTTAGCGCACTTGGGAGGCGTTTCGGAGAGGGAAAAACAATCAGCGTCCTGGTTTTCGCATATTCTCCCAGCCTAAATCGGTCAGAATTGCTAATGAATAGATTGAATTAACGCTTGGGGCCCACTGCGGCGGGTCGGGACCTGCTGTGATCACACTGTTTTCCCAGAATTGGTACAGAGCCCCGGGCCAGCTCTGATCACACTGTTTTCCCGGAATTGGCACAGAGCCCCGGGCCAGCTCTGATCACACTGTTTTCCCGGAATTGGCACAGAGCCCCGGGCCAGCTCTGATCACACTGTTTTCCCGGAATTGGCACAGAGCCCCGGGCCAGCTCTGATCACACTGTTTTCCCGGAATTGGCACAGAGCCCCGGGCCAGCTCTGATCACACTGTTTTCCCGGAATTGGCACGGAGCCCCGGGCCAGCTCTGATCACACTGTTTTCCCGGAATTGGCACAGAGCCCCGGGCCAGCTCTGATCACACTGTTTTCCCGGAATTGGCACGGAGCCCCGGGCCAGCTCTGATCACACTGTTTTCCCGGAATTGGCACAGAGCCCCGGGCCAGCTCTGATCACACTGTTTTCCCGGAATTGGCACGGAGCCCCGGGCCAGCTCTGATCACACTGTTTTCCCGGAATTGGCACAGAGCCCCGGGCCAGCTCTGATCACACTGTTTTCCCGGAATTGGCACAGAGCCCCCGGGTAACTCTGATCACACTGTTTTCCAAAATTGGCACCAGAGCTACCGGCCATCTGCAATTGCACTTCGTAATTGGCCACGATTCGAGCATTCTGACTTCAAGGCTAAAAAAACCTGAAAGCCCCTAATCACGGGGGTATAGTCAATTTCACAGCCATATTTTCGAACAGAGCAAGCTCGATAACAAAGTGGTCAAAAAATCTCCAAAACCGTGCCAACGATTTTTTTTCTTCGGAAATGCAGGGGTTTAGCAAGGTGGTGGTTTTCACTTTCCACAAGGTTATCCACCGATTTTGTGGATAACTTCCCGGCCTTGGCGTTGTAGTCTATTATTTTAACTCTGCGCAACTGACGGGGTCCCTATAGTGATCGACATCGACTCAATCCGAGAGCTAGCAACTGCCTATCGATATGAACAAAAGCTTACCGGTGGCGTTGTGTTGGTGTTCGAGGATGAAGTCTATGGCTGGAAGAATGCGTTGCGGGATCCTGGTCACGAGCAACCGGGCTCATTGGCGATTGACAATGAAGGATGGGTGTTCATCGCCGAGGGCGGAAGCGAGTATGAGGGTGCTTTCGTCTGGGCGCTTCACCCCCAGCACCTGATTAAACCTGTTTGATCAGGTCAGTTCAAAACGTCGTCCAGGGCCCTGAAGGACCCTACCCACCCCGTACACTGCAGATTGACTCGAGTACAACTGATACTTCCAACCTTGAATCATTTACGTATAATAAAATTACTTACCGACTTAACCAAACAGCTGAGTAATTTGTGAGAAAACAATTTTTACTACCAGTCTTGCTGGCCGCTGTCTTCACCGGCTGTTCGTCAACCACCGCGACCAAGGACTCCCTGGATGGCGATGCAACGGTATATCGCACAGGGGATCTCCCCTTCACCTATCCGGAATCGCTACTAACTGGCTATAACAGCAAATCTTGTCTTAACTGGTCTGACAGCAACATCGTGGCAACAGACAAACTATTCCTGTTCAACGCAGCAGGGCTCAGCGATTCAGAGTCGAAAAGGCTCTCGGAACGCCTCGATCGAGAGATATCCAAGCTTGCGCTTTCCATGGACTGGGCTCCCTACCGGTGGCTAGACAGCTTACCTGTAATCAACCAGCCTAACGGTGCGGCGCTTTTTGCTGATTCGCTCGTTTCCCTCGACAGGGCCATTGGAACTGCAGATATTCGAGTTGGCCGGGGCATGCGCAGAAGCGGAGAGCCAGAGGAAGAGGACGATATCTCTTATGTGCGCCAGAAAACGCTTAAAGTGGATGTGGCCGATTACGTTATGCCAGGGTACAAGCAAGTAAATGATTGGCGCTCGCCGGCTTACCATGCATATAAGCATTTCATGAAATTGCCGCGGAGTGAGCGAGTCGAGAGTGTTCGAAGATATAACCAGTTGGCAGATACCCACGTTGGCTCTGACGTGTTTGACATTCTTCCCGGCCGACTCCTGGTGTGCGTTCATCGCGATTTGGAGAAGGGAACCTATGCTGAAGGTCACGATATGGGGATCAATCTGAGCGTCGAGGCGTCCGATCAGGATGTCCGATCGGCGCTAGTTGCTTCCTATCAGTCGGCCCGGACCAAGGCTTATGGTCAGCTCGACAGCCTAGTCCCAGAATGGTTTCTGTTGGGTCAACGGGTTTTCCATGGGGGTGGTCGGGTGGCTACGCCTCAAGAGGGGTATTACAACAGTCCCATCAACTCGCATGGTGCCGCCTATGCCCAGAAACCTGAAAATTATCCGGCTCTGTCTGGATTGGCGTATCGGTATATCGGTGAAGCAAACGAGATGTCTTTAATTTCCAGTCTCCTTGATGCGGTACGGTATCGAGATATGCCGAAAGTGGGTGGCGTAGAGGCTCACTCTCAACGGTATTTCCGTGAAGCGTTTAATAAGCGAGTGCGGGGGCTCGATGGCGGGCCATTAAGCTTAAGGGGACTGGATTATGGATGGAATGGTTTTATTGGGTCTCTCGAGTAGTCGCTACTTGACTTGGTTCTGATATTATATTATCATTTGTGAAGGTTAGGAAATAGGAGAGAACCTGATGAAAATTCAATTTGTAGTGAGTGTTTTGGTTTTGTTTCTCGCCGGTTGCGGCGGCGGCGGTAGCAGCTCTGGTGGATCTGGCGGTGACATTATCGATGATAACACCCCGGTAGCGGCGTTTGATGATGCTCATCTTGGCCTGATCAATCACGAATATGCACAAACCCGCTCAATCACTGGATCCGGTGTTACGGTAGCCATGATTGACGACGGCGTGAACGCCGATCATGAAGAGTTTGCGGGTAAGATGTTGAACGGTGATTCTGGCTTTTACGAGTCGGCTCTGAGCTTTTACACGCTTGATGAGCAGGATGAAATGGGGATCACAGGGCTAGGGGTTTTTGAGCCCATTTTCGTTGAGAGCCAGGCTGACGGTACTGGTCACGGTACCACTGTTGCTTCGATGATTTGGGGCGAAAATCTGGGGGTCGCGCCTGGTGTAGACTTCCTTGTCCTCGACGTTCAGGAAGGGGCGTCCCCAGACAGCGGTACAGCGAAAGGCTTTATCGCTGAGCTTGATCGCCTTGGTGTTGATTTCGCAAACGTCAGCATGACAGGAGTTGATTCTTTCGAGGACTCTGAGTTCGCGGAGAACCAGCCTCTTTTTGATCCTCTGAACAGTGGCGACATTGGCTGGATCGTTTCCGCGGGTAACTTCAGCAACGACCTGACCGAGTTCTTCAATGATCCTCTGGCCTGCGAAACCGTAGTCCCTGCTGCTCGCACAGAGGATCAGGCTCGGAAGTGTGCTCGACAGCTTGACCCCACCAATTATACGGCTGTGGTCGAAGTGCCAGAGCTTGCCGACAACTTCCTCTATGTTGGCAGCATCGATATCAGCACACTTGCGCTGTCGGTGTATCCCAACGAGGTCGACACGGCCAACGGCCGAATTGACGGCGGCTCTGCGTTCCCCGGCAGTGATTCGCGTTTTCAGGATCGATTCCTGGTTGCTGCAGGCAAGTCTCTGAGTACCGCGGTTACTTCCAGCAACACCGGTTATGGGACTGCCAGCGGCACATCCTTTGCGGCCCCTCAAGTAACAGGTGCAGCGGCGCTGGTTAAAAGCCAGTTCCCTACCCTGACCAACGAGTCAGTTCTGCAAGTCTTGCTGGACACCGCGGATGATAGCTTTGAAGGATATGACCCTTCGCTTCATGGTCAGGGAATTCTTGATATTGAAGCCGCCCTGCAGGTCGACCCGGCGGATTACGATACGCTTCGATAAGACCTGAACGGTCAACCTGTGAGCGAAAGCCACTTCTGCGAGGAAGTGGCTTTTTTTGTACATTTGCATTTCGCTTTCACTTGTCCTCATAGTTTCCGCTATAATTCTTGTTTCAGTGGCGGATTAGATTTAACAAACTATGGAACTCTACCTTTGCGAGAAGCCTAAAGTTGGCAACAGCCTGGCCAGAATCCTGGGAGCCGGGCAGCGTCAGGATGGTTACGCTACTGACGGCGCCAACATCTACGTTACCTGGGCCATTGGCCACCTTCTTGAAGTTCTTGAACCCGGGGAATATGACGACAAGTGGTCTCGGTGGAGCATCGAGCACCTACCCATCATCCCTGATCAGTTCCAGCAGAAGGTCAAAAACAGCGTTAAAAAGCAGTATGGCATTGTTGAAAAGCTCGTAAAAAAGGCCACCAAGATCTACATCGCAACGGACATCGACCGTGAGGGCGAAGCCATTGCCAGAGAGATTCTTGACCGCGCCGGGTACTGGGGAGAGATATACCGGGTGCCGATCGTCTCTCTTGACACGGCCAGCATCCGGCAAGCGTTAAGCGACGTGGCACCGGGGCAATCCACATTCAATCTCTACCACTCCGCGATTGGCCGGGCCCGGGCAGACTGGCTGATCGGAATGAACTTTAGTCGCCTGGCAACACTCACGGCTCAAGCCACAGGAAGCCGAGAATCTTTACCCGTCGGGCGGGTACTCACAGCCATTGTTGCACTGGTGGCCCACCACGATCAAAAGCGAACCAACTTCACGCCGCACGATTATTTCACGATAGACCTATCTGCAGATTTCCATGCTGGCACAGTAACCGGCCAATGGATTCCCGGGTCCGCTCATTGCGATGATCACGGGCGATGCACTAACCAGGGTCACGCACAGTCGGTTGCCGGAAAACTGCAGGGGCGGGACGCAACTGTGTCGGCCGTGAAAAAACGCGAGTCTACTCAGAAAGCGCCATTGCCATTCGACATGACGGCGCTTCAGCAATATTGTGCCAATCGTTGGGGGTATAGCGCCTCAAAGACGCTCAAGGCTGCACAGGAGCTGTACGAGACTCACACTGTCATCACCTACCCTCGCACGGACAACAAATATCTACCGGATAGCCAGTTTGGTCAGGTTCAGGCAATCATTGACGCGCTCAATGATGGTGATCCGGAGTTGCCGGCCCGATCCAGGCTGGCGGACCCAACCACCAAGCCTGCTTGCTATAACACGGCAAAGGTCAGTGCTCACCACGCCATCATCCCGACCACAAAATCCATCTCCTTCAACTCGCTACCGGAAGTTGAGCGCAACGTGTTTGATGCCGTTCGCCTGAGATTTCTTGCTCAGTTCTGCCCGGGCACCAGAATGAACAAAACCCGGGTGACTATGGAGTGCGAAGGCGAGAAGTTTGTAGCAAATGGCACTGTAACTGTGGACCCAGGCTGGCGGAGCCTGTTTGGTAATGACGACAAAGCCGCGGACCCGAAAGACGAGGACGATGATGAGAACGAAAGCAAGCATCCCTTGCCCGACGTATCAGAGGGCGATAAAGGGCCTGTATTGAAGGCTGACCTGCAAACAAAGCAGACGCAGCCACCCAAAGCGTTCACCGAGAGCTCCCTGCTGGGCGCAATGAATAATGTAGGACGGTTTGTAGACGAGCCGGAACTCAAGAAGATTCTTGATGAGAAGGATGGCATTGGTACCCAGGCAACCCGGGCATCCATTTTGGATAATGCGTTTCGCTATGGGTATCTGAAGCGGTCAAAGAAGCAGATCATCGCCACAGACAAAGCTTATGGCATGCTGAAAATCGTGCCGCCGGCAGTGGCTTCACCAGGCATGACCGCCGGTTGGGAGAAGCAGCTGGATAAAATAGCCGCCGGAGAGTTGGAACTCGAAGTCTTTGAGAAGAAGATTCAGGCCTGGATCCGAAAGATTGTTTCTGAGGGCATCCAGAAAATCGAAAGCAAGACGATCGGTGCCACTGCCTCAGATTTCGGTGGTATCGATGAGTCGGCTCACAGCTGCTTTGAGTGTGGCGGATCCCTCCGAAGAATAGCGGGCAAGCATGGCCACTTCTGGGCCTGCCAGAAACGCGATGAGTGCGGAGCGACATTCCCCGACGTTCAGGGCAAACCGAAACAGCGGGAAAAGCAGCCGGACAATGGCCCTGAGTGCCCTGAGTGCGGGAAATCAATGCGGTTGCGCATCGGTGCAGCAAAGAAAGGCAAAGGGCGAAGCAAGGGCTCCTCGAAGTTCTGGGGGTGCAGCGGCTACCCTGACTGCAAATCGACCATTCCTTATGAAAAATAGTCGCGAAACCTATTGACTATTACACCTTGCAAGGTGTACTATTGTTTCAGGTTAGGTTGATTTGTATTTTAAGAATCGGCCATAAATTCAGAATTTTACGTTACGTTTATGAGGTAATTTCTATGGCTAGGGGGGTGAATAAAGTCATTCTTATTGGCAATCTCGGGCAGGATCCAGACACTCGTTATACGCCGAATGGCAGTGCAGTGGTGAATCTGAACCTAGCGACCGACGAGAGCTACAAAGACCGCCAAACCGGTCAATTGGTACCGAGAACGGAGTGGCACCGGGTGGTGATGTTTGGGAAGATCGCTGAAGTCGCAGGCCAATATCTGCGCAAGGGCTCCAAGGTCTACATCGAAGGCAAACTTCAGACCCGCAAATGGCAGAACAAGGAAGGCCAGGACGTCTACACCACAGAAGTTGTGGTTGACATCAATGGCCAGATGCAGATGCTGGACACCCGCGGGGGCGACGGTGGCGGTGCAAGCCAGGGAACGCCTGCGGGCCGGCCGCAACAGTCCCGCCCAGCGCCCTCTCAGAATCAGCAGCCGCAGCAGCCGCAGCAGCCTTCTCATGGCGAGGGCAGTATGCCTGAGCCGATCGATGACTTTGATGACGATATTCCGCTCTAGCCAGTTCTTTTCTTACTAATTTCAATATCTTGTGAAATACTGGGGCCTTTAATTAGGCCCTTTTTTTTTAATTTTTTGTCGTCACGTCAACCTAAAATGGTTGCTGTTTAAGGTCCATGTTCTATATACTTTCATTGTCTCGGGCTGTGGACCTTCATGAACGCCTCAACGTTTTCATGGTTCCTCCTGTTTGTCCTAACCTACTAGCAGTGGATCGCCCAGCCCGAGACCCTTTTCTGCCCTCCGCGAAACTCCAGTGATCTGTTACTTCTTGAATTCCGCATTTTTCCGTTAACGATCTGAACCCTGCAATACGCCGATTTCAAACAATTTATTTGCTGGGTATCGGCCATGGGGAACAGAGAAATTAGCAACGCTTCCCTGGTCTTTACTGCTTCCTGGAAATGCTTAACGAAACTGGCGGCGCGCTTCAGAATCGTCTATCTTTTGAGCTTCTAGCCGCTTTACTTCGAGGTTTAGTTATTTTATCATTATTTTGTTTTATTGACTTTGCAATGTTATTGAGGGCTTCCTCTTGGAGGTTTGCCCTCTTTTTTGAGCCAGCATAATGCACCTTGCATGGTGTAATATTCAGTGATATGCTTGGTCAGTGGTCATCAGATTTCCGGTTTTTCGGGGGAGACATTGGACTAAAAACCCTCTCACGCAACTCCCCCGAATCTACACAAAGCCCGCTCACCTGAGCGGGCTTCTTTTGAGTGGTTGTCAAAATGAAGACAGGTGACTGGAACCCGTTGAAAGTGAAAGTTATTCGGCGCGAATTCGCTACTGTGGCCTTTTTGCTTGTTTTCGCGTTTTTCGGAATTGTCGGCGGCGCCGTATTCATCCAGATATTTCTCACCGAAGATGCCCCTAAAGAGGTTGCGGGTCCAGCGCCTGAGATGGCCGACACCACTAGCTCGGCTGAGATGACCGGTTCCAGTAGCTCGGCTGAGGCGGTCATTGTCCCATCTGCGTTCGCAAGACTTCCAGGTTGCGTAAGCACGGCTCAAAACAATATTCCTGTCACGCTTTATGTTGCCGACACTCCTCAGCTCCGACAGAGAGGGCTCCAAGGCGTCCGAGGACTTCCATCAGGGCACGGGATGCTATTTTCCTACGACTCGGAGCAACCAGCCTCAACGTCTTTCTGGATGTATAACACGCCGATCGATCTCGATATTGCGTTTCTGGATCGCCAGGGTACGGTTCAAGCCATCAGAAGGATGCAATCCTGTAGTGGGGAGCCGCAAAGCTGTCCGCCCTATCCCGCCGGCACCCGTTTCCATGGCGCAGTTGAGTTCCCATCAGGCTTTTTCAGGAACAATGCCATCACGGTTGGCGATCAGATTTCTGTCGACTTGTTCATGAGCTGCCCGCAGTAGCCGATAAACCCGCTCTTTTTTCCTTATGAATACACCTTGCAAGGTGTTGATATTTTGTGGCACAATAGTCTCAGGTTAGGGCAAATTGTAGCCGCTCAGTTGTTTTATCACCTCGGGCAGCCGTTTGCTTCTTGTGTAGATGCAAATTAGCAAGTTCAGGAGTGACCAATGCCGTATCGACGTGTATTCAAGGGTTTTTGCGTGGGGCGAGGGAATGTTAAGGACATTGTCTCCGGCGCGGGGCGCGGAGATCTTTTTGACGACGAGTCTCAGGACCACATCTGCTCATTCAAGATTGGCAAGGCCGGTGACGTCTCGGACATAACTTGGCATGAAGTGGCGAGTCAATATGAGGCTCGAATTCTCTCTATTGGTCGAGATCACCACAACCAGGTAGCTCAGAAACAAGGAGATGTTGCTCACCTGGCTTCGCATCAGATCCATCAAGACTCAGCTTTGAAGAAATCCATTCTTGAACATGGCCTGTTGGTGCTCGTTGAAGATCATCTTCAGGACGCCCGGTACCAGTCTTTGGCGAAACGAAAAATCATCGCCAGAACGTCTGCGGATCGGATCGCTGAGATTCCGGGCGACTATTCATTGTCCCGGCGGACTGAAATTCGGGACGCCATCAATCAACACCTTCCAGATAATGAAGAGGTGTTGGAAATCATCAACGATCGGTATTTAAGCGGCCAGTAAGGCCCACCCCCAAAACAGAGGAAACCATCATGGAAAAAATGAACGAACAGATCTCAGATCGACGCGCTGCACTGGGCCTTTATCAGGGCGCAGTAGGTGAGCAATCCAACATGACCCAGCAGATGTACCAGCGGATTGAGTCCGGCGGTGACTGCAAGCTGTCCTCTCTGGAGCGTATCGCTGGGGCGCTTAACTGCCAGCTTGCGATGGTTCCAGATGAGAAGATGGCGCTGGTCGACATCGTGCTTAATGCTCCGAACGCCCGTGTCGCCGCCAAGCGGATCGAGGCTTATCAGAAGAAAGTCGAAAAATCCGTCGAGGAGCATACGTCTACAAAGGTGGCTTAAAGCGATTTCTAGCATTTACCTTGAAGTAAGCTAGAGTTAATCTGTCGCTTGCGTGTAAATGGCATCTCGACGAGACGTTTGGTGGATCCAGACCATTAAAGTCGAACGCCCAAAACTGGGAGTGGTTTATCAGTGGACGTAAATTATCTGTTTCTTCCTTTGAGCGTGGAAGCAATCACTGGCCTCGAATTGGTGCTCACTCGAAAAGACATCGATAATCGCGTCCTGTTTCGGGGTTGCCGTGAGATCACTACGGGCTTGAAATCAGCCAAAGTAGGCGAATCATTGCCTCACGATTACGACGGCATCGTCGTTCAGCTCTATTCCGAACTGGGCGCTGACGACCTGGAAGACCTCATTGATGACCACAGTCGGAGTCTGCAGCAGGCCGACATTCTTCCGATAGAGGCCGTGCATCACTCGATTGACTCTGATGGTAATGTCTGTCCCGCGGGCACAGGAAGTCTGCTTCTAGCGGGGGTAATGGAAGAAAACAGCGCTTATTATTCACTATCAGCCAATTGCGATCTGGCTCGGCGCCATTGCCGGGTGAACCTACTCCCCGAAATCATCTATGAGCCGGAAGAGGCCGTTGAGCGCTTCCTATTACTGAGGCGAGAACTGGAGCTTTACCTCGGGTACGGTGTGCGTAAGTTCACTGGCTTCAAGGACAATTTTTACGATCTCCACCAGGACAAGCTTATGAAGTCGGTTCGGTTGGTAGAGGTGGTTGCCGAAGAGCGATTCCCAAAGTTCAGGGATTGCCTGATTGAAGCCGAGTTCAGGAATGATTTTGTCCACCTTGTTCTCAACGAGCTTTTCAGTGATCCGCCCGGTGAAAACGGATGGATTGCCCATCACACTGCCAACGATCTTTTTATCCTGTTTTCTTTGATACGGGGATTGTCCGGCGCAGAGGAATGGATGGAACGCCTGCCCGATTCCGTTCCTTCGGATCTAAAGGCTTTCCTCTGCCGCATCGTGGGAAACTGCTGAGCGGACTTCACGCCAGGAGTAGGACGACCCAAGTCTACGGATGGGTGCATCATCGTCTGCAGGTTCTTTGCAGGCCTGTACACCTTGCTTAGTTGATACCTCGGGCCGGCGAAAGCTGGCCTTTTTTGTGCCCTTTACTTACCTTCCCCGCAACACTATATAAAACTTGTTTTACATGACCCCCCTGCGTTTGATAGTATTATTTTTGACCAACACATAAACAACCTCCTACGCATTTCCCCGGAGACATGAGCAATGAACGCTAAAGCTGAAATCGGAACTCCCTTTCAGGATGCATCCATCGACATCTGGTCCAGCAAGTACCAGCTCAAAGCTAAAAATGGCGAAGCCGTGGATAAGGACATCAATGCAACCTACGATCGGGTCGCCACCGCGATCGCCAGGGTCGAGAGCAAGGGCAAGCAGGCTCAGGCCAAAAAAGATTTCCTGTGGGCGTTGCGAAACGGGGCCATCCCGGCCGGTCGCATCATGTCTAACGCCGGCGCAGAGGCGCACAAGCCCGCGACCAGCACAATCAACTGCACAGTTTCAGGCACCATTGAAGACTCAATGGACGACATCCTGAATAAGGTCCATGAAGCTGGGCTTACCCTTAAAGCCGGCTGTGGTATCGGCTATGAATTTTCCACCCTACGCCCAAAAGGTGCTTATGTCGCCGGTGCCGGGGCCAACACGTCCGGCCCGCTGTCCTTCATGGATATTTTTGACCGCATGTGTTTCACGGTTTCCAGTGCTGGCGGACGGCGCGGCGCCCAGATGGCCACGTTCGACATTAACCACCCCGACGTACTCGATTTCATCAGGGCCAAGCGGGAAGACGGATTTCTGCGCCAGTTCAACCTCTCCCTGCTGATCACCAAAGCGTTTGTAGAGGCCGTGAAGGCCGACAAGCCCTGGCCGCTGTCATTCCCCGTGACTCAGAAAGAGGCCGACGCTGAAGGCCTGGACCTGAATGACGAAACGCAGTTCATCTGGCGGGAATTTCCGGTCCACACAAACTATGTGGTTAACGATGAAGGCCTGGTGGCTTGCAAGATTTACCGCACGGTTCCGGCGACTGAGATCTGGAACACCATCATGACCAGCACCTATGAATATGCCGAGCCCGGGTTCATCCTGATCGACAAGGTCAACGAGATGAACAACAACTGGTTCTGCGAAGACATTCGCGCCACCAACCCCTGCGGCGAACAGCCTTTGCCAGCGTACGGCAGCTGCCTGCTGGGTAGCGTGAACCTGACGGAATTCGTCACGGATCCATTTACTGATAACGCCCGATTCGACTATGAAAAGTTCGGCAAGGTGGTGCGTGTATTCACCCGGATGCTGGACAACGTGGTGGAGATTAACGGTCTCGCCCTCGAGCAGCAGCGCAAAGAAATTGAAACCAAGCGCCGCCACGGCATGGGCATCCTCGGGCTGGGCTCCGCCCTGGCAATGATGGGCATCAAGTATGGGTCCGACGATTCGGTGAGCTTTACCGAAGAAGTGACCAAGGCACTCTCCATCGAGGGATGGAAAGAAGCGCTTGAACTGGCAAAAGAGAAAGGCCCGGCGCCCATCCTTACCCAGGAGTTTGAAGTCACCGGTGAAATGCTGCGTAAGCGGCCGGAAATGGCAAAGGATGGCTACAAACTGGGCGACAAGGTGCCCGGGCGAATCCTTCACGCCAAGTACAGCCGGTACATGCAGCAGATTGCCGAAGCTGACCCGGCCTTGGTTGAAGATCTGGCCGCCATCGGCGCTCGCTTTACGCACCACAGCTCGATCGCCCCGACCGGCACCATCAGCTTGTCACTGGCCAATAACGCCTCCAACGGCATCGAGCCGTCGTTCTCGCACCACTACGCCCGCAACGTGATTCGGGAGGGCCGCAAGACGAAAGAAAAGGTCGATGTGTTCGCCTATGAGCTGCTGCGGTACCGCCATGACGTGAATCCTGATGCAATGCCCCTCTCAGATGATCCTGAGAAGAAAATCCCGGATTACTTCACGGCCGCGGATGAAGTGACGCCCACGCAGCACGTTATGGTTCAGGCCGCTGCCCAGAAGTGGATCGACAGCTCGATTTCCAAGACAGCGAACGTACCGACCGACTTCCCCTACCAGGACTTCAAGGGCATTTACATGACCGCTTTCGAACAAGATCTGAAGGGCTGCACAACCTTCCGCTTCAATCCGGAGGTGTTCCAGGGGGTTCTGGTCACCGAGAAAGACCTGGAGAACACCATTTACGAGTTCACTCTCGATGATGGCAGCAAGGTTAAGTGCAAGGGCAATGAGCAGATTGAGTATGACGGCGGGATCCACACGGCGGCCAACCTGTTCGATGCCCTGAAAGAAAACACGTACGGCAAGATGTAGGTTCTCCCTACGATCGCTGACAGACCTGAATATTGAGACTGGGGGTGGATTCACCCCCAGCAGTGGAGACAGAGCAATGACTGAAGCAGTAAAGAAGATCGATACAAAAATCGTTGGGTTCCGGGTGGCCGGCAAAGATGAGGCAGCCGCGGCAGCCCCTGAGACAGCCCAGAGCAACGTTATTGAAATGAGTGAGTCCATCGGGCGACCAGAGGTCCTGATGGGCACCACGTACAAGCTCAAGCCGCCTGTGGCTGAGCATGCGATGTATATCACCATCAACGACATAATCTTGAACGAAGACACCGAGCACGAGCTGCGCCGGCCTTATGAAATCTTCATCAACTCCAAGAACATGGAACACTTCCAGTGGATCATTGCCCTCACCCGCGTTATCAGCGCCGTTTTCCGTAAAGGCGGTGATGTCACTTTCCTCGTGGAAGAACTGCGGTCTGTCTATGACCCGAATGGTGGTTATTTCAAGAAAGGCGGCGTTTTCATGCCCTCCCTGGTCGCGGATATGGGTGCGGTGATTGAAAAGCACCTGAAGTCGATCGGGCTCATCAAGGACGAGGAAATGAGTCAGCACACCAAGCAGATTCTCGAAGAAAAGCGGATCGAGTTTGAGAGCAGAGGCAAGCAGGACCCTGACGGCGAACAGTTCCCGGCAAATGCCACTGTTTGCGGGAAGTGCAACACCAAGGCGGTCATCCGGATGGATGGCTGTGATTCCTGCTTGGCCTGCGGCGAAAGTCGTTGTTCATAGCCCCCCAAAGTGGTTACTTCTTCCTTTCAAAGGTGATCGTTATGAAGCGTGGAAAGACAGAAGTTGAAACGCTCAATCTTAATGGTTGGGGACTGGGTGATATTCTCGAAGGTGACGAGGGTCACGGGCCGGACCAGATCAAAATCATTGCCATGGCGAATGAGCGCTTTATCTGCCAGTGGCGAGACCGAAGCACCGGGGAATTCCAGCGAGAGAGTGCAAACACGACCCTTGCCTGCCGGGAATGGCGCAAGATCGGCCATGATCCGGACTATCGCCACATTCCGAGCATCGGCCTGAGAAAAGCCAAGCAACTCGGGACGATCCGGGGCGTTCTGGTGGAGACTACCGGCGGGAAACAGGCCGCTGGCCATGACCTTGGCAGGGTTCAGTGGCTTCCGAATACGGAGCCATCCGCCAGCCGTGGATTAAATGGGCATGATGACGATGTCATCGACTACCAGGCTGTGGCCAACAGCGCGATTCGTGACATCTCCGAAGTGGCCGATTTGCTGGGATATGGCAATGACTTCTCTGAGCGCCCCATCACAGATCTTGTCCGTGAATTCCTTGCCAAGCAACGCATTGAACCCGGATGGGAGGTTCTTCCCGTAGATCTTCGCACACATCTCCACGATTTTCGGGAGGCTATTGATCAGGTCATGGCCACCGGCGACGAAGACGGTTATTGGAAGCACCAGCTTCTGACTCTCGAGCGAGTGGAATTGATGCTGATTGATCGTGCGCTGGAGGATCCTGCCTTCACTACTGCCCAGGATGGTATCAGCTGTGGTTATCCTGAACTGGATGCCGGCACCGAAGTAGCCTGATGAGTTACCAGACTGCAAACCATCGCCCGCCGTGCGCGGGCTTTTTTATGCCTAGCGTTCCGCCAGACCTGGGCGCGGGGCGCCCTTTCATGTGCACTGAGGCCGGGTGGCTGCGCACCGGCTGCGCCGGGGAAACAACTAAAAGATACACCTTGCAAAGTGTATTAATTCGCGTACAATGGTTTTCAGGTTAGGACAGGCAACAGAGAGGCAGAAAACATGGGGTATTCAGCATCCCGAACCGAGATTTCCACTTTTTCAGGGCGCTACATCGACCTGAGCAACCCACAACCGGAGTCCTTCGTCATTGAGGACATCGCCAGAGGGCTTGCCAACACTTGCCGTTTCGGCGGACAGTGCAACGGATTCTATTCTGTCGCGCAGCACAGCGTTCTGGTGAGTCACCTAGTACCACGAGAACATCAGATGGCGGCGCTTCTGCATGATGGCGCAGAGGCCATCCTGACGGACGTTGCCACCCCTTTGAAAGCCATGCTTCCCGACTTCAAGGTCATCGAGAAGCGCATCGAGGCAGCTATATTCAAGCGCTTTGGACTGCTCTTCCCTATGCATTCGTCCATCAAACAGGCCGACCTGAAGGCGCTGGCCACTGAGCGGCGCGATCTTACACCTTGGGGGGACGACTATTGGCCGCTGCTTGGCGAGGTTGACCCTCTACCGTTCAAGATCAAGGCCATGAATCCGAACGAGGCTTTCAGCGCCTTCATGGATCGGTTCTATGAGCTGGCGGACAGTCTGATTTTTGCGTAACCCGCCAGCATCAACCTATCACGCATTCCCGCCCGCCATGCGCGGGCTTCTTTGGTGCGCCCGGCACGGGCGCACTCCTGGAGGTGAAAGTCCTCCCGAGAGCTGGCCACAGCGAACGAAGTGAAGCGCAACTGCGGAAGGGCGACCGACCGTGGGGAGGCAGCGTGGATCGTAAACCGTGAGCCGATGAACAAGAATCGGATACGAGGCACTGCCGAGCAGGGCGAGCGGGCCAAAAGCCGCGAAGCTCTTGTGGCCAAGGCGAGGTGGTGTAAATCCGGCGGTTGTGCGGTGAAGGAGTGTGCTCTTACCCGGGGAGATCTCGCCTCACGCCTGAAAGGGCGACGTGGCGACACGGAGCGAGAAGTCAGCAGAGGCCATAGTAGCTGCTTATTTGGGGCGAAGGGCCGAACGAGAAGGAGCGTCAAACGCCTTGTCGATGAGCACTGTACAGCATCAGATGCCCGCGTCAGCGGGGCGGGTCGCAATGCGGGAAGGTGAAGCCTTACCGGGCGCGATCAGCGATGAAACAGCACTCCCGCGACCAGAACCGGAGGGCGCAGGGCGATGCCTGCTGGCGCAGGTATTCGCACGAGAGAACATGCAACGGGCATGGAAGCGCGTGAAGGCTAATAAGGGAGCGGCGGGTATCGACGGTCTGGATATAAACCAGACGACCGAACACCTGCAATGGGCGTGGCCAGAACTCCGCAAGCAGTTACTGGCGGGGTCCTACCGGCCACAGCCTGTCCGTCGGGTAGGCATCCCGAAACCGGATGGAAGCGAGCGGGAGCTGGGTATCCCCACCGTGACCGACCGTCTGATTCAACAGGCACTGCTGCAAGTGCTGCAACCTCTGATCGATCCCACCTTCAGCGAGCACAGCTACGGTTTTCGTCCGGGCCGTCGGGCCCACGATGCTGTACTGGCTGCGCAACGCTACGCCCAACAGGGCCGCCATATCGTGGTGGACGTCGACCTGTCGAAGTTCTTCGACCGGGTCAACCACGACATCCTGATCGACCGCCTGAAGAAACGCGTGAACGACACCGGAATCATCCGGTTGGTCCGGGCGTATTTGAATGCGGGCATCATGGATGGCGGAGTCGTCATTGAGCGACACGAGGGTACGCCGCAAGGCGGTCCGCTCTCGCCGCTACTGGCCAATATCCTGCTGGACGAGGTGGATCGGGAACTGGAACGCCGAGGCCACCGCTTCGCTCGCTATGCCGATGACTGCAACGTCTACGTGCGCAGTCAGAAAGCCGGTGAACGAGTGATGCGACTGTTGCGTCGCTGTTACGGCAACCTGCGCCTAAAGATCAATGAATCCAAAAGCGCGGTAACCCACGTGTTCGGTCGCAAGTTCCTCGGTTATGCCTTATGGCAGACCAAGGACGGCGAGGTGAGGCGTGGACTGTCCAGCAAGGCGTTGCAGGCGTTCAAGTGGCGGGTCAGGCAACTGACCCGACGCAACGGAGGGCGCAGCATTGAACAGGTGGTGGAGAAGCTCCGCCGCTATCTGTTGGGATGGAAGGGGTACTTCAGGCTAGCGCAAACGCCACGCATCTGGCGATCACTGGATGAGTGGATACGCCGTCGCTTGAGAGCCCTCCACCTAAAGCAGTGGCGGCGCGGCAGAACCACCTACCGGGAACTGCTACGCCTTGGCGCAAGCCCTTGGGTTGCGGAATCCGTGGCGGCCTTGAGTCGCCGCTGGTGGCATAATAGCCGTTCTGCGATCCATAATGTGCTGACGATTGCTTACTTCGATCGGTTGGGCGTGCCGCGACTCTCGTGATACCGCAACTTCTCGAACCGCCCGGTGCGGACCCGCTTGCCGGGTGGTGTGGGAGGGGCGGAGCCTAATGGCTCCCCCCTATCCCGATTGACTGACGTTCCGCCAGCACCTGGGGCGCGAGCGCCCTTTCATGTGCACTAAGGCCGGGTGACTGCGCACCGGCTGCGCCGGGAAATACACCTTGATTGGTGCTTGCTGCGTGATAGACTGGCAGTCGGTTAGGCAAACAATATTTTAACGAGGACGCCATGGGCTACCGCATTCGTTCCCTCAATGAGCTCAATGATCGCCAGGCGGGTACCAGCATCAACCCGAAGATTGCCGAACGCATCGAGCGCGAATTCAAAGAGATTAAAGCGCAGTCCGCCAGCTCACCCCTGAAACGGTCGAAGCAGAGCAAACGGCCGGCGAATGAAGCTGAGCTACTGGGCCTGCCCTGCAGCCCGGTCCCGCCGCAGAATCCGGCTGATATCCTGTACCAGGCCATGGTCCGGCGCTGGGGCAGATACTATAACGGGGGCGAGGTGGTCTGGGAGCTGCGCCCGTTTGAGGATAACGGTTATCGACTGGATGCCGCCCTGCCCCGGTTTCGCGTTGGCTGTGAGTTGGACGGGTGGCAATTTCACGCCAAGTTCGTTGATAGCTTCAAAAAAACCCGCGAGAAACAGTTCATGTTCTGCCGGCGGGGCTGGCTCCTCTTTCAGCTTTCGGCCGAACAGGTCAAGGAATCACTGGATGACGTCATCGACGGCATCGCTGAGGCACTTGAGTACCAGCAGTACCAGGATGATTTCCGGCTACACCAGTACCCGAAAGGCTGGTCGAAACTGATCCGGTAGTTAAACTACTGCGGTGATCAACTCTGAAGTGGGCGTAACCAACATCGATATGAGGACATGCTGTGAGTAATTCGGCGAACGATAAGACAGAGAACCCATTTAAAGCGTTCCTTCAAGGTGCCAATGCTGAGGAATCTTCCAAGGATCGCGAGCGCCGCCTGCGGCGCATGGATGACTCGATGGTCGTGATCTATGCACTGGCACCCGATCCGCCAGAGGCCGTTGGCACTTTTCTTTCGCCGGAGAAACAAAGCGTCTATCTGGACTACAGAAACCTGCCCTGGAAGCAGCTGGCGGAAGATCTTCAGAAGCAGTTGGGCGCTATCGGGGTGCCGCAAAACATCAAGGCGTTTGTTGGTAACGAAGCGATCGACATCAAGGACCTCATCGATATCGATGAGCAAAAGGACTACGACCCGATCGTTCAGGCAAACCAGGTCATCACGAAGATGCCATACAAGGATTTCCGGGGAGGCATCATAAATTTTCGAAACCCTCGCTCTCTTCGTTTCACTCCACGAAATCTCGCACATAGGACGCCGCCGGCGGCTATTTTTGTCGGCTTTCGGTTCAACAATTTCATGCAGTCCACTGATTACCTGAGCAGCATCACCTATCAGCTCTTCGGAACTCCTGACCACTTGGGGGTACAGCCCGGCCATCATCAAGAGGTTCCTGTGCCCGATACGATAAAGGCGTGGATCGAGAGCGCCTGTGGCGTCGTTCTTGGCGAAACGATGGATATTTACCGGGTGGGGATTGTCTACCGGGCGGACTGAGTAAAGAGCTAGCGCCAGAAAAAGCGCTGCATTGATAGCAAAAGTCCGGCGTTATAGCTTATTAATACACCTTGCATGGTGTCTTATTTCTGGTACAATGGTTCTCAGGTTAGGACAATCAGAGAGCAGCAGTCATGAACGCACCAATGGCAGGGTGGCGCAACAAAGCGCTCACAGTCACCGCGAAAGGCACAACCGTACGAAAGGCCGACAGCCTGGCAGACCTTCATCGGCGCCGGGACGAGGCCCAGGGTCAGTTTTACACCCCGGACTGGGTGTCCGAGCAAATGTGGGGCCTGCTCCTGCCCGTTCTGGACCTGATTAATCAGAACCACCAGCGAAAGGCGGCGGTTCTGGACACCTCTGTTGGCTCCGGCCGACTGCTGCAGTTTGCCAACCCGGATCAGCACAACCTGTATGCGATCGACGTTGATCAGCGCTGCGTTGATGCCTTGTCGGAAGACGCCACGGACGCCGGGTTCACGTTCGACATGCAATGCGCGGGCATGGAAGAGGTCAAGGCCAAGAACTTCGATGCGGCGATTATCAACCCGCCCTTCGGCCTGCATCTGGAGCACCCCCAGATGGAAGCGCTTCTGTCCACCACCTATGGCACCTTTGGCCCCAACACCTCAGCCGTCAGCCACCTGTATGCTGTGGATCAGGCGTTGTCTGCTGCTCGCTACGTGGTTGCCCTGCTCCCGACCTCCGCCCGCGAAGAGTGCCAGGCACGGCGCCGGCTGTGGGCGGAAATCCTGCTGCCTGCCGATACCTTCAAAAGTGAAGGCGCCAACGTACACACAGCGATCTATGTATTTGGCCCCAGCCGGCCCGCCAGCAATCCGATCTGCCAGGAAGTGGCTCACGGTCAACCGTGGCCGGCACTCTTTACTGGCGAAGAAGTCGGACATGACTATCGGGCGCCAAAGCTCACCGTGGGCGGCGTTGACATCTCAAAGCCAACCATCACTTTGCCGGTTACGAACGACCGGCGGGTTGAGCTTCATCACCACCGGCGTACCATTAAGCTGAAGTTCTTTTGTGGTCTGACAGAAGCGAAGGTTCGAAACGCAGTCCTGCGGGATGGCGTCAAGCGCGTAGACGCCGTAGGCCGAGGCGGTACCAAGCATCGCTACCCTGACAGCATCAAGTACAACGGTGATGGTCAGCTGCTGCTTGATGTTTATCTACTGCAGGAAGATCCTCAGGCGGCTTTTAAGGGGCTTCTGGACGTTATCCGGGGCGCCGGCGGAGACCCCCGGGTTTCTGACACGCTTTCTGGCTTCTGGGAGAAGCTGAAGCGCAAACATGCCCGGGCGATTGTCCCGTTCCGCCATACCGTCAAAACATCCTCTGTTGCCCAGATTGAGGTTGTGGCCAAGCGCGGCATGCTGCTTGAGCAGGGCAATGTGAAATCACCGGCCGTGCGCAAGGGTGAACAGCTGCTGGCCGAGCCGCAGGGTGGCGACTACCTGGTGGAAAAGGACGGATACCGGGTCCAGTACCGCCGGGACCAGCTTCAGCGCCTGTTTGATTTTTCAGATGGCGCGGACGAGCGTTCTACCGCCCAGTGGCAGGTAGTCCATGAAGGGCTTAACGCCACTTTCCCGGACCTTGCGAACCAGTACCGCAAACAGATCGCGGCCGCCGGTATCGACTGGCTTTGGCCGTATCAGCTTGAAGCACTGGTTGAGCTGCTGATTACCCCTTACGGATGCATTTCTGCCTGGGAGCAAGGCACCGGCAAGGCCCGCCTATCCCTGGCACTGGCCCTGCTCTCCGGACGCGGCATGATCTGTGTGGAATCAGGACTGGTGCTTGAGATGGTGCGTGAGATTAAAAAAATCGGGCTGGCGGATCATCTTTGGCAAACCATTGACGGCCCGGAAGACACCCGGGAGCTCCGCGCCATCAATATCGTCAGCTATAACCGGCTCAAAGCCGTGGTTAAGGGCAAGCGTTACACCGTGGCGCATCTGCTGCGGCGCCGGGCCCGGGTGGTGATTGCCGATGAAGGCGGCATCCTTTCCAACCCTGGAAGCCAGCAGAGCCAGGCCCTGCTCCAACTGGCCGCCCGGAAACTCTATGTACTTGATGGCACCCCGTGTGGAAATTACCCGCGAGACATCTTGCCGCTGGCTTCCACGGCGGCGGGCAGCTCCCGGGCACATCAGCCGTTTGGTCTGCGCAACGACCTGTACGTTGAACCGCGACTGCTGAACAGCGCCTATGCAGCCCAGCGCGGCGTTGACGTTTTTCGTGAGCGCCATGTTTCCTTGGAGTGGGCCACCCATGAGTTTAAGGACGACCTGAGGGCGGGTGCCAAGCGCGAGATACCGAAAATTAACAATGTTGTCCAGTTCCGGGGATGGGTGGCCCCGTTCATCCAGCGCCGACTACGGAATGAGCCCGAGGTTGTGCCCTACGCAGGCTGCCCGGATCCGGTAAAGGATGCGGTTACGCTGGACTGGGACAAGGCCCACCTGCTCCATTACCTGACGCCGGCCATCAACTTTGCCCGGTGGTATGAGCAGCACAAGAAAGAACGCAACATTGAGGGCAAGGGCTCGAATCTGGTCGCGGTGCTGGCCCGGATCAACGCCGTCATTCAGGCCGCCAACGCGCCGCACTGTCACGATGCCGGTGTCGGACGTGTGTACACCCCTCTCACATCAAAACAGCGCTGGACGATTGATCGGCTGGAGCAGCTGAGCGCCCAAGGAAAGAAAACCATTGTGTATGCCAGCTCTCCGGAGACGCTGGAGCGCCTGCAGGCGGCCCTGGCCGACCGAGGCATAGAGGGCGTCATCTTCACCGGTAAAGGCTCTATTGCGGCTCGCACGAAGCGCCTCGATGAGCGTTTTCGCTTTGGCCCGGCGCCGGTGCTTCTGGCCTCATTGGGGGTGAGTCAGCGAGGGCTGAATCTGCCCCAGGCCAGCCACATCATTTTCTATAACCGAGACTGGACGGCAGACGGTGAAGCTCAGGCCATCGCCCGGACCACCCGGCCTGATCAGGAAGCGATCGTTCAGGTTGAGTATGCGCACCTGCGGGGCAGCATTGATGAATATCAGGCCCAGGTGGTCGAATGGAAGCAGGCGGCGGCGGATTCCGGCCTTGATTGGGGCGACGGCGCCACTGAATCCGATGTGTTCCAGCACATGGACGCCGTACTTGAGCGCTTCTGCCATGACGTTCTGCAGATGAGCGCCCGGCAAAGTTACGAATCGCTCTGTGCGGCCTAAAACCGTGGTGGTACACGCTCTTTAGGTCGTCCAAGGAATTTGTCACTTTTATTATATACACCTTGCAAGGTGTCTTATTTCTGGTACAATGGTTCTCAGGTTAGGAACTCAACAGGAGAGCCATTGTGAACAATTTCAGCAAACCCATCCTTGACTACACCGGGTCCGAGCTTAAGGCCAACTGCCGCGAATTTTTCGAGGCAGGGATTAAGCAGTTTCTGGTATTCGCCATGCATGGCGCCCGTCTTGAGAATCGCTTCGGCATCAATGTAAAACCTCCCTTCGCTATTGATGTTGCCGACCAGCTGATCGCTACCTGGCGGTCTGCACTCGTGGAACAGGTGTCGCGTGAGCACTCGGAAGGCCTCAACTCAGAGATCAGCCTGCCCTGCCCTGACGATGGCAGCGGCTACCCACGGATAGTGGAACACCCCCAGCGGCACGAATGGGTCCAGCTTCGCTCCTCCGGCCTCCTTGAAGAACACATGGCGCTGTTTGACTCCGCAATGGCCCCGGTTGATTTTGAGGCGATCGAGAAAGCCATCAAAGATCAGGCTAGAACGCTGGTTAATCTGGGCCTGAAGTCTGCGGCACGGGACGTGGCCAGTCTTTTATGCGTAATGCCTCGCGGCCCGATGCCAAAGCTTACAGGCAAAGGCTTGGAGTTCGAAAAGTACGGGGGCTGCTCTCCGGAGGGGATGGATCGCTATTATCTGCTTCGCGAGCTGGAGGAAGTGATGGCGTCGCTGAAAATTGCCGAAAATGAGACCGGCATCGAAGGGGTCCACCATGGGCTTTCGAGTATCCTTCGCGAACTCTCAGGGTTCGGCATGATTGAAGACATCCCTAGCCGGGCCAAGTTTGGCACTTCGGTGTTCAGTGCCACCGTGTTCAAGAACAAAACGAAGTTTGTTCTCGCGCGTGATCATGCCGATGCCCTGCTGAGCTTTATCGCCCTGCACGGGAATATCGAACTGCCAACGCTCGAAGCCGCATAAGGGGATACCAATGAGCAATCTTAATTTCGAGCTGAAGCTGATAACTGGCGAGCGGTTTGCCCAGGATCTCCGGAACCTTTTTGACCAGGCACTGCCGGCATACCAACAGGCCCGGGAAGCTTCCAGTGTTCTTGGCGGCCTGGGGGTGAGTATTTCAACGCCCGATTTCCCGAAAATGGCGTCAGAGGTTATCCAAGGTTTCCTCAAAAACGTTGAATCTGAATTGACGAAACAGTACTCCGAGGGCACCCATGCCCGGATCGATTTGCAGGATGATTTTATGTGGACCAGCCGGCGGATTCGGGAGGTAACGGACGACGCGACCGATTATGCCCTTGCCGTTGAACTGATCCTGCAGAAGTTCCCTTTTGAGGAGTGCGCCAAGCACGCAAGGCTGCAGGCCTCTAGCCTGGAAGACGTCGGGCTGCAGAAGGCGGCCGACAGCCTGGCCCAGGCCCTGCACCTGATTCAATATAACTGGGGCCACCAAAACCCCCTGATTCGTTCAGCGGGAAGCCGCTTTATCTGTAAGTACACGTTCGATTCCTTTTTCATTGGTTACAACTACGCATGGCAGGACGAGAGCGGAATCAATGCAATAGCCTCGGACTTTCGGGTTATGGAACAGGAAATGGGCGATCTGGGTATCACGGCAGCGCTCCAGGCCTGCGCCAAGCAGCTGAGGGGCGAGCGTCACCCGTCCCGAACGAAGGTGGTTGCTGGCGGGCCTGTAGAATGCATCGCCTTCAAGAACCACATGGACTTGCGGTTTTCACAGGAGGCCACCGATATGCTGCTGGCGTTCCTGAAGCTCCACTCGAGCAGAACCATTGTTGATGTTTGCGAGGTGTAACTGTGAACGAGCGTGATCTTTCGGTATCGGTTGAGTTATCCCCAGATAACACGTTGGCAACGGTTCGGTTTGGCGAGCGCAACCCGATCGTGGCTAAAGTTCTGGGGGTGGATCGGGAAAATGGCTCGGTAGTGCGGGTTTACCTGGACAGGCTGATTCACACTACCGTGAAAACCTACAACCTGAAAAGCTGGTCAGCATGGGGCGCCATCTCCACAATCTTGGAAAAAACGCCTCTTTCGCAAAAAAAAGTTGATTAGCACCTTGCATGGTGTCTTTTTTTCATTACAATGGATTTTAACGAGTTCAGGAAAAGTCCTGAATCACGATCACGACCGGGTGGTTTCTCTCCTGCCTGAGAACCTAACCTAACCTCCACCCGGTCGCCTATTCCAAAGCCCGCCATGCGCGGGCTTTTTTATGCCTGGCATTCCGCCAGCCAGGGGCGCCAGGCGCCCTTTCATGTGCACTGAGGCCGGGTGGCTGCGCACCGGCTGGCGCCGGAACCTGCACAAGATACACCTTGCACGGTGTCTTACATTTGGTACAATGGTTTTCAGGTTAGGAACACATTCTCAGGAGACGCGCATGAAAACCCGCACCGAACAAGTTCAGGCATTGATTGATAGCTGTGGTGGAAGTATTTATGGCAGTTCGAGCACCCGAGATGTTGCAGACTGGGCCTATGAAGTGGCTTGTAACGACACTCGACTTGGCTATTGGGAGCAGGCTCTGAACGAGGAGGAAGGCGGATCTGTCCGGACGGCTGATGTGCAGGGTCATATTGATTTTTGTGGTGGCGATTTTTGGGGCTCCGACCCTCTCGTACCGGTGAGCGATTGGCAGAGTGAAGTGGCAAGCGAGGAAACTCGGCTTGGCTATTGGGAATACGCCCTTGAAAACCGCCCAAGGCCCTGGGTTCTGCGGAATTGTGGTGCGTCGTCCCCTTCCCGCATGTTCTGGAATGGCGCCAGCGGGGCTCTGTTTGGCTGGACTGACCTTGATCAAGCCCAGCGATTCGCGGACGACGAGGTGGCTTTAGCCGCTCAGACGCTGACCGTTGAGGATGGTTTGAGCCTAAGCTGGCTCAATATCCCGCTGGCGGAAATGATGGACTCCATCAACCCGCTGGACGCTATGACGGATGACCTGACGGCCTTTGTCATGCGCAATGAATTGCCGGAGCTTTCGGCGGACGACCTCTTAGTTCTCGATATCATCACGGGATTTCAGCGACTGTACCTTGAACAGTTCGTGCGCCAGTGGGAGCAGGCCGAAGATGCCGATGGCGAACCCAGCATCTCGCTCCTCACCAGCGTTGAGCGAACGACCGTTCATCTTGACCTGCGGGTGGACTATGACCTGAACGGCGAGATGCCGGAGGATATGGCTCGCAACCTGCGCTCTGCCGTTGAGCGTGAGATTGGCAACGGGGCTCTAACCGGCACCGGGCCTGCAGAAGTGTCCGAATATTCCATGGACGTGCTCACCGCCCCTGAGGACCTGGAAACATTGGCGGTAGAGCGGCTTATTCAGAACGGGTACGACCCTCTCATGGCGAAAGCCGTGGCTCGGTTTGGCATGATGGCGCCGACCGATTTCATCGAATCCATTGCCGGCAGCGAAGGCCTGCTCAGGAGCGCAAACTAATGTCTCGCCAGATCCTGCCCAACGAGCTCGCCGAAGTGGTCACTGCCCTACTTGTTCAGCCGAAGATTCTTGGCCAATTTGACAGCCCCGATCGGCACATGGAGTTTATGGAGGCGATCGGTGAGGTGGTCGCCAATTTCTGCGGGGGCCAGATTAACGGCGTTCATCCGGCGGACGGCTCTTTCGACGGCAATCCTTTTTTGGACGCACCAATGTTGTCAGTCTGGCCGGACAGCCGCTTACCGGATCTTCAGCATTGCGTTTGGGGCCCTTACGATCCTGACGGGTGGGAAGAGGTTACTCCCGAACAGTGCGGCATCGAACCGAACGCCACTCCCTTGCCACTGACTCCCGAACAGACACGGAAAACCGTTCAGGCCCTGCTTGCTGAAGCGTACCGGGTACAGAGCGAGGATGGCTCATCATGAATGGTGAGATACCCGCCTGGGAATCCTTTCAAGGACGGCCGGCGCCGCACGCTGGCATGAAGATCAGGCTGTATAAAAATCTCAACCGCCAGCACCGCTTCTCGCTGATGGCCATGGAAGGCCCGCTCAAAGGAAGAGTGCTCGGCTACACACCGGCGGCATTGGTTCGAGATATCGAGATGAAGATATCCCACGGCGGGCGGAATCGGGTGCTGAATGAAGGCGTCCGAAACGTTCACGCAACCTGCCTCTGCACCTTTGAGGCCATGGCCACCGAGGCTCCCGCCACATCTTTGCCTGAAAACCCTCGAAGGGTCACTTACCAACCGTTTTTGAGGGGGCATTTTTGAGACAGGAACGACCCCGACACGCCGGTTTGGGTGATTGAAAAGGCGTGGGCGTTCGGCCCCGACCTCCTCTGCCTCGACTGACGATCGAGTTCCCTGCCCGCCATGCGGGCTTTTTTGTGTCTGGCGTTCCGCCAGCCCCTGGGGCGCGAGCGCCCTTTCATGTGCACTGAGGCCGGGTGGCTGCGCACCGGCTGCGCCGGGCAAATAAATCGTAAGTACACCTTGCATGGTGTCTGCGTTTTGCTACAATAGTTGAAGGTTAGGAACATTCAACAGGAGCACACACCATGGCTGGCAGCATTGTTGTCCACCACCTGGCGTCGGAGAAAGAGCAAACTTTTTTGCCTGATACCGAGCATCAAGTCATCACGCCGGAGTATGCCGTTGCATACTGCTACGCCGAGGAACATCACCGCTTGAGCGAGTTTTTCTCTCTGGTGCATCAGCACCAGGACGACCTTCTCGATCGCATCAGAAACCATTATCCCATCCGCTATGGCAGCCAAACGATCGGCTGTGGTGACTGGGCTTGCCTGGCGGTCACACTGGCTAAGGGAGCGTGAGCCATGATTTCAAACTTCACAAACTCGGTGAACGACTCTATGGGACGCCTGCTCGATAACGACGATGAACTTCCGAAGTACAAGTACACCCGTGAATCGGATCGGGACAATAACATTGTCACCCGCCTCACCACGGGCTCGGCAGTCAATCGTATTGAAGGCATATCGGTTGCCGCGTCCGAATATCGGGATGGATCAGGGGCTGTTTGCTATGTGACCAGCGCCAGCCGGCCCGCGTTTGTGAGCCGGCGTTTCGATGGCGAAACCTGGCAGGAAGCTTTCCGCAAAGGTGCTGCGCACCGCCGGCAGTTTCTGTCGTGACCGCCATGCAGTGGATTTTACCCGAACCCAGAGAAGAAGGAGGCTTTGTGGCATCCGCAAAGTTTATTAATGAGCGCATCCGAGAGATTGCCGACGACCCGAGACTGTTTTCGGAGCTCAAAGGCAGCGATCAGAGCTTCATCACCCACCTGATCAAGGCGCAAGACGCGTCCGGGAATCGAAAGCTGACGGCCCGGCAGAAAAACATCATCAAGAACATTCTCAGGCATTCGGGCGTGGGCGAGGAGGTTGAATCGTGAACATTGCCGTTCTGGACCTGGAAACGACGGGCCTGGACCCGGAGCAAGATGAGATCCTGGAAATCGCGATCGTCGATGAAAACGGTGACCCGATGCTGAACACTCTGGTGCGCCCTGTTCGTCATCAGGAGTGGCCGGACGCACAGCGCATACACGGGATTTCTCCGGCAGACGTGGAGCATGCGCCAACGCTGGCTGATTTGACCCAGCAGATCCGGGACTCAGTCGAGGGGCGAACAGTCATCATTTATAACGCAGATTTCGACGCTGCCTTTCTTGAAGGGTACCTCGATTGTGCTGCAGACATCCGATGCTGCATGGAAGCTTATTCCGACTACCGCGTTGACCGGTATGGCGAGGAATGGCGCCGGCACAAGCTTGTCATGGCCGCTTACGATGCTGAACACGACTGGGGCCAAGATGCAGCTCATCGGGCGATTCATGATGCTGCGGCTACGTTGTCAGTCTGGCAATTTCTATCTCGATAGCTTGATCTTATGGGCCAGCAGCGCCATGAGCCAGTTTAAGTATTCCCATGAAGGTTGGATTTGTGCATGTTAGACACACCTGATTCATTTTTAACGGACACATTAGAAAGATGGGAACGGCTATCACGAAATTTCTACATGCCAACCCCGGCAAGCAGGTCAGAACCTTGCTGTATGTATAATTTGGAGCCGAGATGAGCTGTAATCAGATATTTAGAGGATATGTTCCAGAGGTCGATCTACCCATTCGCCAGGGCCAAAGCCTGACGATACCAGCGGGAGTGGCTGTATACAGGCCAACGGCTCCGCCATCTATGCCAAGTCGCGTGATTTTAAGAAGATCGCAGCGCGTTACCGTCCATCACATCCTACCAGGTAGCAACTTGATGGATCGGCATGGAACCCCAGAGTCGGACCCCAAAATTGTATGGCCTGGATCTGGTGGATATTGGTGCGAGGTTCTTTTCACGGATCTGGCAAAGGCTGGCGCCATACCGAAAAACGGTTAATGGGAAAACGGGAGGTGATATGAGGATATTTGTGCTTTTTGGTCAACGTGAATGCGACTACCCAGGCCAATATGCGCCTGAGGCGCTGGAATGCATCGATGAAAACGGCAACTCTGACAACCCTGATTTTCTGGTAGATCAGAAAGCCAAGTACGAGAACTCCGGCGAGTTTGACTCGTTGGCAGTCGTTCAACTGAGCCTGCCGGGTGAAGCAGTAGACAACGCGCTTTATCCCGATCTCAGCCCTGTCAAAGCGTCAGTAGAGCATGACAATTGATTGGAATTCGGATAAGCGATATCGCAGTTGCACCGAAACTAGCCAACCCCTCTCAGGTGCCGTTTGTTATCGCGAGGGAAAAAGTCATTACGATCATCCGATAACTGGAAGCCAAAGGCGGGTATCTGGCCAACTGGGTAGTTCGTCATGGACAAGCAAGACAGAAACGCACCGCGCTAAATATTACTGGCAGAAGACATTAGAGTTTGATAATTCACATTAGAGTTTGATAAGAGATGCCAGACGCCTTGTTCCATACGCTGTTTTTCAGATTGAAGCCAATCTTGTGCGCCGAAAATTATCAAACTTTAGATGGACTGAGTCGTTGCAGGCCCCATAGATCAGCAACATTTTTATCAAACTCTAATGTCTTCTGACAATTACCCCGCCGATTCAGGCTCTCTGTACGAATCCCTTTAATTCTTAATTTCCTTGAATCTGGGCCGCGGGGCGCCCCTTACATGTGCACTAAGGCCGGGTGGCTGCGCACCGGCTCTGCCGGCGAAACAGGCCACACATACACCTTGCAGGGTGTACTTTCTCTGGTAAAATGATTCTCAAGTTAGGAATTCAACAGGAGATCACCATGCCATCCACCGAGTTTGGAATTGAATCAGTCCGCGTCATGGACGCCGCCAATACCCTATTGCAGATCCAGGGCTGTAGCCAGCGCCTGGTGGCGTGCACAGGCGCTTTCGAGCGGGCTTATCAGTACAGGACGGCCAGAGGTAAGACCGCGGTAGTACCGGTCTACCGCCGCAACAGTGTTCTCACCGGCGTGCGCAGCGTTCTGCAGAGGGTGAATGAGAAAGCTGGGTGCAACTGGCTGATCAACGGCCAGGCCAGCGTCAATATGAAGGAACTGCTATTCGCTCCAGAAGGCGGGGCCGTCATCCAGTACAACCGCCAGGATGTCCACGCGATGCAGTACGAGCTGGCGGTGGGCATCAATCACCCTGACCCCACCACGCTGGCAGACAAGCGGACAGCGGACATCGAGGCCTATTCCGGCAATTCTGGCTTTCCGGCTGAGACCGTTCTCATCACTCGTGATGAGCATGATATTCCGTCCTACATCTCCCTGGGTAACGGTGCCGAAAAACAGGCTGAGTCAGCCTGAGGCTCCCATTAGCCGCCACGCCGAGCACCTTTGATCTATTGAACACCGATCTGCCGTCTGCTGAACGCGCCGGCAGAACAAACTTAACCCCTATTACATCGCGATTTAATCGAAGGAAGCAATCATGCCAAACCATTACTCCCAGTCATCATTCATTATTGAGCTGACGACCGAGCAAACACAGGCCGCGATCGAGGCGTTCGAGAAACTTAAAGATCCGATTTTTGAAGAACAGGGAACAGCCCGGGAGGTTGCCAGCCAGATTATTGATGAATCTGCAGACGCCACCACCCGGATTATCAGCCATACCGTGAAGAATCATCCCGATATTGGCTGTGAAGACCTGGAATACCTGGATTTCGGATTCAGCGTCGAAGCTGACGAAAACGGGCTCTGCATTTTTGGCGAAGACAGCTTCGACTCTGATCATGCGGCCGTCTTCGCTCAGGCCATCCTGAAGACATTCGGCCTACCAGACCTTGTGCTCTTTGAGGTTGCGCATAGCTGCAGCAGGCCTCTGCCAGACTCTTTCGGAGGCCATTCTGTTGCAGTGACCAAAGATAGCATCCGGTTTAACGGTGCTTTGGTTTTTCGAGAGGCAGAATACGTCGCCCATCAGGAACAGTGCCGGTACTTTTTCTGCAAAGTCAAAGAAGTTAATGGCGACATCGATTATGACGTGAAATTTCTGATGCGCGTCGGCCACGATCAGGATAAAGACGAGGCTTTCGCGGACATCGTCGCTAACTTCCGTGACGACAATGCTACCCTCAGCGAGGGGCCAACGGCCGAAAACTCAGACGGCACCCTCGTAACGGGTTTAAGCATGACAGAGATTGAGCCAATCGAATTCCACACCATGAAAAAGTACCTTTCGGTGCTCTGAGCGCTTCTCGATCCATCATAGCCCGCCATTGTGCGGGTTTTTTTGTGTCTGGCGTTCCGCCAGCCCCGGGCGCAGGCGCGCTTTCATGTGCACTGAAGCCGGGTGGCTGCGTACCGGCTGCGCCGGGGGAAATAAAACCTTGATACACCTTGCATGGTGCTCCCTAGCTGGTACAATAGGTTTGTTGATTTGTTGAATCCAGCAAGCCGAAGGAGGCACCCCATGGCGAAGAACAGCCCTACCAACGAGTCCGCTGTAAAGCGGGATCTGCGCAGCCCGAAATATCGGATGCGCGTGGTCAAGGACAAGACCAAATACGACCGCAAGAGCATGAAGCGGTCAGGCATGGAGAGCTATCAAAAGGCAGCGTGATCGTTGTCTTCTGATAGCTCTTCAGTGCCAAATCAGGCATCAGGTTAGGACAGGCAGGAGTATGTTATGCAGGCGGCCCAGGACTTCTATGCACCGAATGTGGTGACCAAGAACCTCAAGCTCAACATGGTCAAAGACCGGCCCAGGGTTCGGGTTTCCTCAAATTTTCTTCCTCTGATGGGATTCGATGAGGGTCAGCGCCTGGTCACCGTCCCCTCCCTGGATGGTGGGTTTGTCGTGCGCCCCAGTAACGATGGCGCCTTCAAGGTTCACAGCCGGCGCTACAAGCGGGCTCGCACCAATAACCCGCTCGAAGCCGTCATGGAGTTTTCAGGCAAGGATCTCATGCGATCCTTTCCGCCAGCGTGTGAGCGGTTTCACGTTAAAATGCGCCATGGCGACATCAAAATTACCCCGATACCCAATCGCACGGCGGCCATCATACGCCGACTCTCCGGGCACAACGTGCTCAATGCGGCGGCCCTGATGACTGGTGGTATCGACATTCACGCCATGGAGTCCGTGGGCCTTAATGTCGACGCGGTGGTCGAATATCGTCCGGATGAGGCTCGCGACATCAGCGCAGGACGGTCCATCACCGAGGTGAACGCACTGAACACCCTGCGCAACGGCACCCCCAGAATTCTGATGAATGAGGACATCTACCGCCTTGATCCCCGCATGCTGCGCAAGCTGGCGGACGAAGGCGACCCGATTTCGATTTTCAGTGCAGGCATTCAGTGTGACGACTTTTCCCGAGCCAAGGGCGCTGAAGCCCGGGCGAAAAGCGTTGCTGACCTCTCCACATCCGTCGACATGATCTACCCGACTCTCAGGGCGATTGAAGAACTTGAGCCTATGCTGGTCGTCATTGAAAACGTCCCCTCATTTGGATCCAGCCCTGCAGGGGATATCCTCAAGACGACCCTGCGGCGCTGGGGCTATCATCTCGCCGAGTCAGTGATGGATGCCCGGGACTATGGCGGCATTCAGAGCCGGCGTCGGTATCACCTGGTGGCCAGCGTGTTTCCGGGATACGAGCACCCGAGCGAACAGCCTCGAAATACCGACACGATCTGGCCTCTGGTTGAAGCCAGGCTGAGCGAATGCCGGGACATTACCGACAGCTACGCCGTTACCAGCCCGAAAGCGGCTGAGCGCAAAAGCCAGTTTATCACTCGGGAGTCGACGTCCTGCCCGACTATTATCAAGTCTCAGGATCGACTGGTGAAAGATGGGTGTTATATTGCAGATGGCGGACGAGTCTACGCCCCCAGCCCTGCACTGATCAAGGACCTGATGTCCATTCCCCAGGACAAGGACGGTCTGGTAACGTCATGGATGGCTAAGGAACAAGAGGTCGAGCTGCTGGGCCAGAGCGTAGACTACAGCATGCACAAAGCATTGATGGGTTCAATCAGAGATCACTTGCTGCAGAATGCGGGTGACCGGACCATCGTTCGAACACGACAAACTGAGCTGTTTGGGAGCTGATCATGATCCGTCATTTGTTAACCGCATTCGCGTGGACCCTGCTATTGGTCTGCACTAGCCTGCCGGCCGCCGCCATCAGTGTTCAGGATTACTTCTCCATCCAGGAGCAGGCGAGCGAACAGAACGTCAATCAGCAAGAGGCGCGGACGTCGCTTAACGGCGTTCATGCTGGGCTTCACGATGCGTTCTCGGCCATGCTGTTGGCGGGCAATGGGACGATCTATACCAGTAACGGCGCCCTGGTCTGCATGGGTGCAACCCGTGAATTCAGGATCCAGAATGTTCGGGAGCTGTTGGTGGATGCGATCGGCACATACGAACGCCCCGCCCTTTCTCCTAATGCGCTGGCGGAATTCCCCCTGGGGGTGCATTTGTTGAAAGAAATGGCTACCCGCCACTCTTGCTCAGACTCCGACGCTCCAACAAACTGATATTTTCCGGTTAGCACCGAAATTTTCATGCCAGCCTGATAACGGCAAATTGATCCCCTGCTCGCCATGCGCGGGCTTTTTTGTGTCTGGCGTTCCGCCAGCCCCTGGGCGCGGGGCGCCCTTTGTTGTGCACTTACAGCCGGTGGCGTAGCCACGGCTCGCGCCGCGATCAAACCCATTCAATACACCTTGAATGGTGTACTATTGGTGGTAAAATGGCTCTCAGGTTAGGACATCACACACAGGCAGAAGAGATATTCCATGACACACACGCAAAACCCTCACGAAGAGCTCGTGATCCGGATGCCCCGTGCGGCCGCTAAAGAAATATTGGCAGCCACTGAATTCGTCTCCTGGGAGAACGATGATTTCCAGCAGGGCGTTAAAGCACTCCAAGACGTGCTGGGCATAGACCTTGCGACCGATACTGAGGCCACCGAGAATGATGAGGCGGAGCAGTATGTCACCGTCGACGTGAGTATTGAGCGACTTGTTACCTACGATGAGCTGAGCGACGAGGACCGAGAAGTCCCTGAATCAGTGAAAGTGCTGGTGCTCAAAAATGTTCCGGAGCACCTGCGAGCTAATGCGGCGCTGGACATTTTCCATGTAAGTCAGGCGATTGATTGCCTGGAACATTTTGAAGTCACGGCGTCACTGAACGGATCGCCTCTAGTTGAGGCTCAGGATCACGAATCCTATTCGCTATCCACTTCCGGCGTGATTGCCTCCACTTCTCCGAGTCGTGTTCGGCTCAACACGCTTGCCGTCAAGTTCCTGGACGCCTTTGAGAGTGCTGACGCTATTGAGGTTGACGGCCATTTTTTCCGGCACTACGACAACTTTTTAGGCGACTTCGTTGTGGGTTATCCCGACGAACTGCTTATCGAATTATCCTTCGACACCGTCGACGGTGAACTCGATCTGAATATCTCTGTTCAAGACCTGAATACGTCTGAGCTGGATGAAGAGGGCCACACCTGGACAATCGGTGGGCGCGAAATCACTTTTCATACCGTCAAGCCTGTCGCCACCAACCCTGTTAATCTATGAGGACCATGTCATGACGATACTGAGCAAAACCATCGCCCGCCAGCTGGTCCTGCAATATCCCGAAGCTTGCCAGCTCCTGTCTGTACTGATGAGCGCTATCGACCTTGAGCGTAAGCAGGTGGCTTGCCACGAGGAGATCGCTCAGGTGGATCTGGCAAACCTGCACCAGTGGACAACGCCGACCCTCGACAATTTGTCGATGTCGGACGCCACGCCGGTCGAGTCTGATCATGTGTTTCGGGTGCTCTCGGAATTCGCGGATGCGCTAAAGGGTGCAGGCCTGTCCTTTCAATCCGCGGATGATGAAGCTCAGATTTATTCCAGCCTCAGAAGGTCTGGGTCTGGTCAGCGGGTCACCTGGGCCCTCGATACGGATGCGGACACACCGTTCCATGCAGCGAAGTACGCCAGGGACATGATGCTTGACGATGAATCTCAGGCAAATGTCTTCGAGGTTCTGGATCGGGATGGAGAGAAAGTTACTGTCGATCTCACCCGTGACCGTGCTGACGCACCCATCGGCATTGAACAGGCACTGGCGGATATGATGGACGATGTTGATCTTGGCCTGTGGGAGGCCCGTGTCGGGCTCATCCGGAGCGGGCTCCCGAACAAGGGCCAAGTCGGCAAAATTCATTGCCTTTATGTTGCGGCTCACGATGAACAGGACGCCCGAGACGAGGCGGTGGCCCTGGCCATTGAAAACATCTACGCCGGCAGTGCGCTGGAACCCGATTCTGGTCTCGAATTCGCCACCGTTGAGGCACCTCAGCGCCTGAACACGAAGAACTTTATCTGCCAGGTTTACGGTGTCGACACATCGGGGGACACCCCGCAAAGCGTTATGCCCTCGCCGCTGGCGGATTTCAGCTATCCTCACAGCAACGAACTCTGCGCGATCAAGCACATCGTAAAGACCCGCTCCCAGGACTGTAATAGCCGGATCTGGCAATACGATGACCGAGAGGCCTACGCCAAAGCTCTGTGGGAAGATTTTGGCAACGTGCCCGTGTCGCCTGAGAATGAGACCATTGAAGACGATTGGATGATGTTTGCAGCCGGTACCGATCGGTATGAGATATGGCACTGGTTCGAAACCGAGTTCGGCCTCTCAGTGGCCAGCGACCTGATGGGGATGGCGTAATGGCCACCCTGAAATGCAGCCACAAGGTCCATGGCGTATACAACCAGGACACCGCCAGCCACTATGTGCTGGCGGATCAGGCCCCAGCTCAGACAGACGCGCTGAAAGCCAAAGGCCTGATTCCAGTGAGCTACTGCTTCTACCAGGGAAAGTGGCGGGAAGATCTCGCCTACCTCTCACATGAGAGCCTGCGGCAAGTGGTCGATTTCGCCGATCAACGTAATATTTCAGTGCATCATTCCTATCGATCGTACCTGGCCTGATTAACCTGCCCTGCCCAGCCCGCCCAGTGCGGGCTTTTTTTGTCTGGCGTTCCGCCAGCCCCTGGGCGCAGGCGCCCTTTGTTGTGCACTGAGGCCGGGTGGCTGCGCACCGGCTGCGCCGGAATAATCCGATCAAGTACACCTTGCATGGTGACTCACTTTTGGTACAATTGCCTGCAGGTTAGGAATTCAACGCAGGCAGGAACCGTTATGACGACCAACATCACCGCTACACACATTATTGCCCGTCTCACCACCGGCGGACGCTGCGCTTTCGATATGCTTAACCCATGCTTCGACAACCGCCCCAGTGATGTACCAGGTCGATACGCTGATGGTACGCCGGCTTGCGATTATTGCACCGCCAAGGCATTCCTGCAGGGTCGCTTTGAGGAAACTCCACAGGGAGGCGCAGAGGCAGGTCCTGTTGAATGGCGGGTTCAGATTGAAAAGGCGCTGCGCCTGGCAAAGGTTTTTGACGACGGCAGCGATGGCGCGGATGGCGAAAGTGCCGCCAGCGTTGTCAGTATTCTCTCGGATCTTTTGGCAAACATGCCATACGCTCCCGAGCTGAATCAGAAACGGGGCTCTGGCATCCCGGAAGATGCTTTGTGGGAGGTTTTGGAGGCTGCTGCCGATGTCTTGTTTCGACGGACGGCGCCACATGTGTGGGAAGCCCAGGTTCAGGATGCTTGTCGCAAAGTCATCATGAAGTGGCGCGAAAAATCAGCGGCGGCCCACCGCCCGGAGGATGATGGTTGGATCAGGATTACGCAGGAACATCCCGAACCACCGCACGGAGGCAACTGGCTTACCTTCCGCCCGGCGGCCCCGGCAGACAGCCGGGTGACAACGCTATGGTTTGACCCGGTGCACAACGGATGGTCTGGTCAATACGAGGTCAAAGCTTATCGCCCGCGGCCGGATGAACCGCGAACATAGGATCAAAACTCTGAAAGGACTGGATCATGGAAAAGCTATCATCCGCCCAGGCCGAGGTCATGAAGTGGCTTGGCAAAAAATGGAGCGCTCAGCCGAGTCACGGTGAGGTTTGGACCATCAACGGCGGCAGTGGCCGCCAGGGCGTCACCTGCTCGACCAGAACGCTTAAAGCGCTTGAGAAAAGGAAGCTTGTTCAGCAGAACCGTTACGGGTGCTGGATTGCCACTGAGGCCGGTAAACAGCTCACTGCTGCGTTGGGCCTCTAACTCAAAATCAACTTTTCCCAGCTCCGCCGGTTTTAAGTAGGAAATCGCCCTTCCACACATCATACACCTTGCATGGTGTCTTTCTTGTGGTACAATGGTTTCAGGTTAGGACATTCACGGCAGGAGATTTCCCATGCAGACATTCCGCAATTTCGTAAAATCCGAGTACGACAACAGCCCACGGCTGCAAGAGTATTACGGCTCTTTCGAGCAGTATTTCTCGAATTACTACAACAACCACTACTTCCGCGAGTGGTTGGAGACCCTGCGCAATACACAGCCCTCTCTGGGCTTTGTGAACAGCATTGCGCGGAACTACATCCAGCTGGCCGGCTTCAAGCCATCGGATATCAGCCAGATCCTGGTGAATATCCATCTGCAGTATGATATGGAAATCCCGGCGGTGGAAGGTATTCTGACCCAGGACTACTGGATCCAAAAAGCTCGCCAGATGCACTGGATCGACGTCGAAAAGTCGGAGGCTGCCTGATGAGCTATAGCGAGGCGCAGCGTAGAGCATTCAAGAAGATCGCTGCCGGTGATACCGGCAGTGGCGAGAAGTCTCGGGATATTTTTCGCCGGATGCGCGAAGGCGACCGGGCCGATCTCGCGCACCAAGTATCCGTTGGCCGCCTGACCCGGGAGCAGGCTGAATTCATTTTCGGAGGACCCCTATGAAGTACCTGTTAATCCTGATGTTGCTGGTTGCCAGCAGTGGTGTCGTACAGGCGGATGTGGTCAAAAAGTCAAAATCCGGGATCTGCCATGATCAATACTCGGATTACTACGACCGAACCAGCAGCTTCACTGAATTCGGTTCACTGGCCGCCTGCCTGGATACCGGCGGCCGTCTGCCGAAGAATTACGATGGCCCGGGCCCGAAAGCGGGCACCTCTGCCGCCGAGGCGACGAAAGAAGCGGAAAGCCAGGGCATTGCCTTCTCACAGGTCTACGATCGGGATGACTATAACCACTGGATCGACCAGGACGGAGACTGTCAGGACCAGCGGCATGAGGTATTGATCAAAACCTCTCAGGAGCCAGTCACATTCAAAGACGTTTCCCGCTGTTATGTCGATACCGGCCAATGGTACGACCCCTACACAGACAACACATTCTTGAATGCGTCCGACCTTCACATTGATCACATAGTGAGCTTGAAGTATGCCCATGAGCGTGGGGCGCACTTGTTTCCACCTGACCTAAAAGAGGACTTCGCCAACGATCCCCAAAACCTGATTCCGGTTGATGCCGCCACTAACATCAGCAAATCAGCGAAGGGCCCTGCCGAGTGGTTGCCCCCGAACCAGGCTTATCGATGCCAGTTTATCGAGCGGTTCGATCGCGTCATGAAAAAATACGACCTGGAATACCGTAGCCAGGAGCTGCGAGTGATCAACCGCATGAAGAATGCCTGCGCCGACTAGCACATTAACGCTGAAAATGATGACAACGAATAGATGGGAGAACGGACAATGAAGATACTCACAGAGCGCCAGAAACAGGTATTGGCATTCTTGCGAGGCAAGTCTTGGACGAGCCCCACTGAAATCGGACGCTCGGTATGGGGGGAAGGCCACCATTCGGCAAGTGCCTCTCCAGTGTGCAAGCGATTGGTCCAGCTAGGAGCGCTCGAAAGAAACGAGATGGGTCATTACCGCTGGCCAGTAGGTTACATTTAAAAGCGGAAAAACTTAACCCGAACGGCCTGCATTCTGTGCAGGCTTTTTTGTGCCTGGCGTTCCGCCAGCCGGGGCCTGCGGCCCTTTCATGTGCACTAAGGCCGGGTGGCTGCGCACCGGCTGCGCCGGGAAAAATAAACCTATAATACACCCTGCAAGGTGTCTGCAATTTGCTACAATGGTTCTCAGGTTAGGGCAACGAAGACAGGCAGGACATCATGGGCATCTACAAAGAAATCGCAGTCAAGCAGCTTTTTGACATCACCAACATCAAGCGCATCTTTGAAAGCCATCTGGATCGCGAAACACTGGAGAGCTACCGGCTTCCGATCAGCAACCCCAGCGCCCAGGTCATCGTGGGCCTTTCTGGGGGTGCGGACTCCTCGGTACTGGCGCTGTTCGCCGCGGCCTACCTAGCCCCGCACTACCGTAACCTGACATTCCTTTTCACGGATACCGGCGCGGAGCCCGATAGCTGCTACACCGCACTGGACCAGATCGAGGCCATGACGGGCATCACGGTTGTTCGGCTTCAGCCAGAGAACGACCTGTTTGGCCTGATCGATAAGTACAATGGCTTCCTGCCGTCAGGGCGCGCCCGCTGGTGCACTCGACAGCTCAAAATCGAGCCGTTGACCCAGTACATGAGCACGATCGACTCAGAAAACGGCTACGTGTCTCTGGCGGGCATCCGGTACGACGAGGCAGATCGCGACGGCATCACCTTCCAGTACAGCATGGAGCAGGACGCGAAAGCCGCCTTCCCGTTCATCGACCTCAAGATCACCAAGGCGGTGGTTTTCGACATCCTGGACCGCACCATCGGCATCCCGGAGACCTACAAGTACCGCAGCCGTAGCGGCTGCTATAACTGCTTTTTCCAGCGCGTGGCAGAGTCCGTTGGCATGCTGGTCAACGACCCGCACAACTTCGAGACCACCGAGCGCCTGGAGAAGCTGACAGCCGCGGACGAGAAGCGCTGGGACAACATTCCCCAGACCCTCACCGATGCCGGATTCCCCGCCGCGTACCCGGTGCCGGCGTTCATCGACATCCGCAAAGACGAGAAGGCGCCCAAGAAGGCCCCTGACGGGGTTAAAGCCCGCAAGGATACCGAGACAGAGGATTTGTTCGCTTTCGAGCCTGAGGCCGACGAGCTGGCGTTTGACGAGCTGTTCGTGGCGTTCGCCCTTTACAGCGATTACCGCATCAGCCAGTTCACCGGGCGGGAGTTCACCCCGGGCACCTACTGGCAGGAGCTGATCACCCTGAGCCCTTCGCTGACTGGCATCAAGGCCGCGGTCGGCAACCACTACAAGTTCAAGGCCACCACCCCGATGCCCCACTACGATCTGGCGGACATGAAAATCGTCATCACCCAGATCCGGTTCCCGAAGGGCACCATCGACACCGGAGCCCCGGCCTCCGACTCGTTCACCTGGAAGAGCGAGACGGCCTATAAGCAGCTCCGCAACCTGGTCAAGCACTGTCAGGTGGTCCTGCAGGAAGCTGACCTCAAGCGTCGATACGAGGACGCCCTGGCGATCCTGGAGAGTGACCCGGCGGATGAGCGTACCGCCATGGACGCCGCCGAGCAGGTAGACGTTATGGGAGCCATGATCGCCCGGTTACCCCGGGTCGCCGGAGAACTGGTCTGGGAAGGCCTCTACACACCCAGCAAGACAGTGGCTGACCAGGTCCAGATGCAACTGGACGGCATCAGTGTCCAAACCGAGCGAAAGGCCGCCAAAGAAGGCCTGGAGCATGACGAGGTCCCTATGGCCTGCCTCGCCTGCTCGATCTGAGCCCGCGCTGACTCCACCGCCCGCCATGCGCGGGCTTTTTTGTGCCTGGTGTTCCGCCAGCCCTGGGGCGCGGAGCGCCCTTTGTTGTGCACTGAGGCCGGGTGGCTGCGCACCGGCTGCGCCGGGGAAGCTTGTCTTTAATACACCTTGAATGGTGTCTCTTTGGTGGTAGAATAGAAGTCATAGGTTAGGATTACATACAACAGGCAGGACATTGGCATGACTCAAACAGCAGAACAAACCGCAATCTTAATTGACCCGGTGACGTGCACCGTCAGCACCGTTGCATACGATGGCAGCCTTGCACGTTTTGAAGAACTGACAGGCTCCGATTCATTACACGCAACGCCAGTAATGAACGCCTTCCCTGGCGGTTATCTCGACGATGATAACTATTGGGTCGAGGGTGGCAGTGCCCTGGGCGATTACGCTTTTGAAGACACCATTCTGGGCGATGATGACGCCATGCACGTTGATGACTGCTATTTTTCCGCTTTCCGCTCCACTGTAACCCGTGCGCAGGCCCTGTGCTGATTGTCGGCGTCGACGAAAATGGCAAGAGCTGTGCTCCGGGAATTACGGCCGAACAAATTGAACCGTTGATTCAATGGATGGGTATGAATGCCTTCCTGCCACCGGCAGACCCAGCCATCCGCATCTACTGAAAAGGATTGAACCAATGACACTTGCGGATCTTTACCGGCATTTCCTCACGTCCAATGAAATTGTGGACGATGTTGTCCAGCGAATGCGCTTTCACGAAGGCATTGACGATAATTTCGAAGCGCACCTGCCAGAGCGGGTGCCGGCGGAACATTACCCATGCGACTGGGTAACGAAACTGGCTCACCCGATCGCAGAACAAATCAAGGAAGCTGGCAACTTCCAGCGGGTTGAACTTATTGGTCCCATGGGCCTTGCTAGCCGAGTCAGCTTTCATTGCTATACCTCGGAAGATGAGTCTATCGGTGATTGTCGTATGATGACCGTCCAGCCGGATCTTTTCTGCAGCACCAGTGGGTCGCCTCTGCGCCTGGTGGACTACAGCAAACACACCGAACAGTATGCCGCTGGCACAATGGGCGACCTCAACGGACTCAACTACTCCAGCACACACATCGATCCGACAACCACCGGCGAAGGATGGCTCAAGTATTTGAGCTGATCGCTAGGGGAACGGAGTATCAATCGAAAGGATCAGCATGCCGGTCATTCGGAGTAAACCTGAGAAAGTCGAGTTGCCTGAGGCCACGCAGGCCCGGGAAAGAACGCTACACGATGATCTGGTCGACCGGGCATGCCGCTGGCTTAAAGGCACCTGTGGCTGCAGTGTGGCCTTGGGTGAGCTGCGGGCGTTTACCGGCTCCGGCGAAACGCCGGATGCCATCGGCTGGCGGTCAGAGTATTCAATTCTCGTTGAGTGCAAAACTTCACGGGCTGACTTCTTTTCCGATAGGAAAAAGCCGTTCCGGACGGATCCGGAAATTGGCGTCGGTACCTACCGGTTCTACCTTTCCCCGCCTGACATTATTCGACCGGACGATCTTCCGGAAGGGTGGGGTTTGCTCCATATCGATGGAAACCGGATCCGGCGGATTGTCGGTCCCCAGGGCAATATATGGACATCGAAGGATAATCGCCGTTTTGTTTTTACCCGGAATGAGCCCGCCGAAATTGCAATGTTAGTCAGCGCATTGCGCCGCTGCTCGTAATACAAAACCCTGTCATATCTTGTGGAACGGGCCCGCCAAGTGCGGGCTTTTTTGTGCCTGGCGTTCCGCCAGCCCTGGGGCGCGGGCGCCCTTTCATGTGCACTGAGGCCGGGTGGCTGCGCACCGGCTGCGCCGGGGGAATAAAAAGCAAATACACCTTGCAAGGTGTCTCATAATTGATAAAATAGTGTTCAGGTTAGATCAAAGCGCAGGCAGGACATTGATGAGCAATTCAACCACAACAGTGATAAAACGGCCTAAAGCTCGCGGGCCTGCAACCACCTTTTACCATGGATCTTCACTGCCAGGCTTTAATAGTTGGCGGCCCGATCGGGGCTTCAGTGACGATGCAGATATGCTGTTTTTGTCTCAATCGCCCAATGTTGCCACGCGTTACGGCACCGTTTATCGACTGGATATCCAGACATCCACGCTGCCGGCCATTACCGTTGATGAGTGGTTCAACGGGAAATGCCCGGACACCAGTTTTATCATCTGTGGTGATGGCGGCTATGACTTTCCGGTCGATACTTTGGTTCTGCGGGAAGATCCCCGAACACGCTTTATTCCAGTGGATGATGTCACAAGACTCGATGACGGCCTGGCCATCACCCACGACCCCACCTCACCTAGCGACCGGCAGTTTGAGGCATATCTGCTGGAGCATTGCGACGGCGATATTAAACAATTTCAGCCACAGGCTTGAACTTCCATCCTCACTTTACCCAGGAGAGAACCATGAAATCAGTCAAAGTTATTGCATCTACAGGCTCGGGGCCGCTTATCCACAGTCCTTCGCTTGCTGTTTTTCCCATCACCCAGACAGACCTTGACCGTATAGCAGAGATTAAGGAACTGGCTCTCAGTCACAACCTTTCAGAGGTTCGGTACCAAAAGCCGGAAGTCACTTATCACGGCGGGGACTTCACCCTCTGCACTCCAGAGGTGGTGGTCTCTGGCGACCAAATCTGGATCAGCGCCCTATTCCACGAGTACGACAGCGAAATCCCCTGCAACACCGTGACCTTCGATTTTAACGATCTGGTCAAGGCCTTCGAAGGGTCTGCGGATGGGGATGCTTGGTTTGCCGGCCAGTCGGAGGACGATTTGCTCGAGCAGGTCTGCGAGAACGCGGAGGATTTTAGTCTCGCCAAAAATCCGATCGGGTACCAGGTCGCCAACACTGCGACCGGTGAGCACTGGAATGATCGGCCATCGTATGAATTGATCCCTTACTCGGTCGCTCTGCAGGAATTCAATGTGGCGAAAGAATTTGGCGATCACTGGGAGCTATGGCCGATCTACCCGGATACCGTGGAGGAACCGGTATTGATGCAAGCATGACTGCTACGGGATAAACCGTTCCTGCCAATAGCCCGCCGTGTGTGGGCTTTTTTGTGTCTGGCGTTCCGCCAGCCCGGGGCGCAAGCGCCCTTTCTTGTGCACTGAGGCCGGGTGGCTGCGCGCCGGCTGCGCCGGGAAAATAACTCATTAATACACCTTGCATGGTGTCTGTCATTTGCTACAATGGTTCACAGGTTAGGACAAAACACAGGCAGGAGAAAACGCATGATCAACTCAACCCCCATCCCATTCTTCACTGACGACATTGAGATCGTCGCCCACACCACTTCGGCTGATCTGGGCGATGCCATCGGCAAACCCATGACGATCCGCGAATTCGGTGAGCGTGTGAAGGCGCCGGTTTATTTGGGCACCACCCCTGATGGTGAGCTTTACGCTGCCGCCGGGCGCTACCCGAACATCCAGTTCCTGCACGGCCCGGAAAACATCCAGGCCGCGGCATAACGTCCAATTCGGCGGGACCCTGGCTCACGGGTCCGCCTTTCTTTATTCAGAGGCGCTCACCATGAACTCACAGAAAAAACTGACAGATCTCATCAGCATCGACGAGAAATGCGAATTTCACGGATCGGCGGCCCTCCCCTTGCCGGCCGGCTTTAAACCCGGATCACTCTATGTCCGGACGCACATCCGACTCGAAACGCCAAGCTATCGGCAAATCAGCAATCATTCCCCGCGATTTCCGGACGATGACTCCCGGGATACGTTCTATGAGCAACTGGAGGCTATTCTTACTGACGCGAACATGATCGTTGACGGCACCTATGCGCGGACCTTTGGTGAGGTTCCTGAGCAACTGCACATGCACCCAGATGACCTGAATGGATTCGTTTCATTTGACCGGATGGGACGCATTGTTGAGGCCATCATGTCAGGCCATAGCAGCGCCAGTACTTTGCGCTGGATCGACGTTTACGCCATTTGCGAGCAACTGGACGACGATGAAAAACTGATGCGGTTGAACCATTACCGGGAAGCCCTGGCGGAACGACTGCTGACCATGGCTTACACCGGCAAACGGAAAGTGTATCGCGATGTAACATCTGACGGGCTCTTCTATGAATATGGTGCCATTTACAAAGGCTTCCCTGGCCTGCAGTTTGTCGAGCATTTTTCCAGAGGCATGGGCGGGTGCCCGGTATCAGCCAAGTTTGAGCAGTCGCTGATCAACGACCTGATTAACCAGGGCCTGCTGCATGAGCGCAGCAGAGACGACCGCTTGTGGCACCGCTCCAGCATGAAGACAGAGCTTGGCAAGATCCGCAAAGGCGATCGGGGTGAGTTCTGGAGCGTGGCTATGCGCGTGGCAGAAAACGAACGCTAAATCCGCCCTTCGGCAAACATCCAACAACTCCCAGCCCGCAGTGCGGGCTTTTTTGTGTCTGGCGTTCCGCCAGCCCGGGGCGCAAGCGCCCTTTCTTGTGCACTGAGGCCGGGTGGCTGCGCACCGGCTGCGCCGGGGAAAATAACTGACTAATACACCTTGCATGGTGTCTTTATGCTGGTACAATTATCACCAGGTTAGGACAAATCAGGCAGGAGACACACCATGAAAATTTCAGCCGACCGGCTTTCTCAGCGTGACATTGATTATCTGTCAGCCGCTGCAGACGATCCGGAGCAACTCAACGCGCTGCGCATGGCGGGCAGCATTCATATCACCATCGGCAGCAATCCAGAGGATAACCTTTGGATGCATGGCAGCACCGATCTTGGCCAGCTGCTTAAAGATGCTCAGAGCCTGAACTATCACCATATTTTCGTGATGCCCAGTGACAACCGGCGACTGCACCTACGGGACGAGCGCTGCACCTACCAGCTTCCCTATCAGATCAAAGTTCACACCCACGGCCCGAGCGCTTCCATCGAGAGTGGTCTTCGCGCTGTGCTGGCGGACACCCAGGGCGCTGATGACGACATCCTCGATGCCGTATCGGACACGATGGAAGCGTTCCTGCTGGCCCTGGCCAGCAACGGCGTGAATCTGGATGATCCGAAAATCCATAAGTCCTTGAGCGATGCGCTCGATGCGACGATGAACCACATCACCCAGTAGGAGGCACGCTGATGATTTCCCAATTCAGCACGAATCAATTCGGCCTCGATCTCGGACATGAGCTGGTGGTCGATCTGTTTGCCGGCGGTGGCGGGGCATCCTCGGGCATCGAGAAGGCGCTCGGTCGTCCGGTCGACGTTGCTGTGAACCATGATGAAATGGCGATCACTATGCACGAGGCCAACCACCCCCACACCCAGCATTATTGCGAGTCGGTGTTCTCGGTAAATCCCATCAAAGCAACAGGCAATCGTCCTGTTGGACTTTTGTGGGCAAGTCCGGATTGCAAACACCATTCCAAAGCCAAAGGCGGTAAGCCTGTTTCCCGCAAGCTGCGCGGGCTGGCATGGGTGGTCATTCGGTGGGCCCGGCGCTGTCGGCCCCGGGCAATCATGCTTGAGAATGTCACCGAGTTTCAGGAGTGGGGTCCGCTCATCCCCAAAACGTCAGACACCGGCGAGGTGCTGCGATTCCCGGACGGTAAACCGCAGCTGAAACCCTGCCCTGTGCGCAAAGGCCAGGAGTTCCGAAAGTTCGTCGCCCAGCTGGAGCGGCTTGGTTATCACTGCGAATGGAGGGAGCTGGCGGCCTGCGACTATGGCGCCCCGACGATCCGAAAGCGGTTCTTTCTCATTGCCCGGCGTGATGGTCGACCCATTGTGTGGCCGGAGCCTACCCATGGCAAACCAGACTCCCTACCGGTTCTGCGTGGCAAACTGAAGCCTCACCGCACGGCCGCGGACATCATCGACTGGTCTCTCCCCTGCCCCAGCATCTTCGATCGGAAGAAAGCGCTGGCGGAGAAGACCATGGCCCGAATTGCTGCCGGTATCCGCAAATTCGTTCTGGACTCGCCGACCCCCTATCTGGTCGACCCGAACCAGGCAGCATTGAACGAGCGGCCGAACTGTGTCGCGACCGCCTCAACCCTTATTCAAACGGGGTACGGCGAGCGTAAAGGTCAGGCCCCTCGAGTGCCAGGCCTGGACAAACCCCTCGGGACAGTGGTTGCTGGCGGATCCAAGCATGCACTGGTCACTGCCTTTCTCGCTAAACACTACGGCGGGGTGGTGGGTATTAAAGCGACTCAGCCACTTGGCACCATTACTACGGTTGACCATCATAGCCTGGTGGCCTGCCACATGATCAATCTGAAAGGCTCAGACCGCAGGGCTCGATCCGCCAGCGAGCCACTGTCCACTATCTGTGCCGGCGGCACTCACGCCGGACTGGTAACCGCTCTTTTGAGGAAATTTACTGACAAGGCGGCCAATGATGCCATTGTGACCTTGGAAGTTAACGGGGAGACCTACGCCATTGTCGATATCGGAATGCGGATGCTGCAGCCGCACGAGCTGTTCAACGCAAACAGCTTTGACCAGGATTACATAATCGCCCCGGAGGTAGACGGCAAGCCTATGACTAAACGCGATTCCGTTCGGATGTGTGGTAACTCGGTACCGCCGGTATGGCCCCAGGCGCTCGTCGCAGCCAATTTCGCTCATGAATCCGCCGTCGCCAGAAATGGCTTAGCGATAGCTTAATCACGGAGTTCAATCAGATGTATCAGGTAGCCTTAATACAAATCATGAATAGTGGTCAGGCCTATGACACAGCAGTCATATTCAACGGGGCTCTGGTAGCTACGGCAGACCCCGGGCTTGGAGATGATACCGAAGAGGTCGAGGATCTGGCTGTTCATCTGGCAATAGCCATGGGAACCACGCCCAAAATAATTGGCTATGATCGGGGCAAACTGGAAGAGCGATGGGAATGGGAGCAGGTTCGCCGAGATCTGATCTGCCTCGGCGATGTTGTAGCCGGTTTGGGCGATGAAGACTTTGTGAAACGCTTCTACAGATGCCCAGGCTGTGGCTATCATTGGGAGAACATACGGACCACGGTAGGCGATGAGGCATGCCCTGTTTGCCACGGCCCCGGTGTCACTCCTTACTGTACATGCAGACCAAGGGATAGCGGATTCGACCCGCTGCCCCATTTGGCCGGGCATGAGCGTCACTTCCCCCTCAACACTAATAACTTCACGTACGAGGTTGAGGTTTCACGAACAGCTACTCGCACTGCAGTGATTTCTATAGAGGATGCAGCAGGTACGGCCGATGCTATTGAAAAGGCCATAGAGCAGGCAGGCGACGTTGAATTTCCACTAGAGAACGATGCCAACTATCAGTTTGTGGGGGTCCGGAGCGCTGCAAAGGAATAATGCTGCCTCAACGCGAGTCAAGCCCGCTATTGTGCGGGCTTTTTTTGTATCTGGTGTTCCGCCAGCCCAGGGGCGCGAGCGCCCTTTTGTGTGCACTAAGGCCGGGTGGCTGCGCACCGGCTGGCGCCGGAAAAACAAACATTAAATACACCTTGCATGGTGTCTGCATGCTGGTACAATGGTTCTCATATTAGGATTTTACGGATAAAGGCAGACAACTAATGACTAATCGGGATTTGATCAAGGCGCAGCAGTTCGCGAAGAGCATCCTTCTGGAAGTGCTGACCAATGACACCCTCAAGAACATCGACAATTTCGGGGATCTCCATGATCACTGTGATGCGAACTGTCTCGGGGGCGCCTGCGAGCCCGGGCACTGGCTGCACGATGACCCCATGGAACATGCCATTATTGATGAAGCCCAGAGCATCGTTAGTAGCGTTCTGGGGGTGATCAACGCCCATCATCCGGACGACGAGGAGTAATAGCCAATGATCGCTCAAGATATTCAAGCGCTGGCGGCGAGCAAAAACATCGAACTGGACGCTGTGCCGTCCGGCGGCCGCCATGATCTACTGGTGTTCTCTCCAAATGGAGACTCGAAGCCGGTCTTTATTCTGGAAAATCCGGATAACGGTGACGGACCATCCAGCGCTGCCCAAAAAGTCGGCGTTATCTGTTACCCGAACATCGACATGTGGCGGGACTGCGTGGAAGCCATTTTCCCGGATGCTGAAACTGCCCTGACATGGCTTGGTGACCAGGATTTCCGGTCAGCCCTGAGCTTTGAGATGTCCGGCTTGCTAACTCGGGTCGAAGCCCAGCAAACCGCGGCGGCCTGCGTGGTCTGGTCGGAAGAAGGCACCCGTGAACTCGAAAAGCAGGATTACACCTTTCATGAAATGGCGACACAGGTCATAAATCGCTCAGGGTGCGAGTTCGTTTACGCGCCACATCCGGTACCGATCGATCCTGAGGATGAATGATGGACCATTATTTGGATGCAACCGACCTGAGTGTTGATCAGGCTACCGAACTGTTTCAGGCGCACACTTTTGACGACCTGAAAGAGCAGCTGCTATGGGTCAAAACGTGCTTTGCCAATGAACGAGATCTCCATAGCTATCTGGCGCGTCTGGTCAAGGATATCTATAAGCGTGGGTTCTCGCTGTATTCGGGTGAACTGGAGATTCAGCCATTGTTTGCCGATCGCATTATCGAGAAGATCTATGTCTGGGTACGACCAGAATCATCAGCACTTGGGCTGACCAGTCTGGACACCCGGCTGTCGATGTATGACACAGCTGTACTCCAGTCCGATCCGATCCCACTTATTCCCCAGGCAGTGGCAATATTGCGGGCGTACAAAGCCGGCTACGCTGCTCGCAGCCAGGAAGTCCAACTAGCGCTGTCTGGACTGCTGGGCGTCAACGTGCGAGATATGACAGACGACGACTGATCACCTGACACTGAGCCTTGAACAGCCGCCTCTAAGCCAGATGCAGTTTTTCAAAAGAAGGAGATTTCACATGGCAAAGCTACGAGAAATGATCGGATCATGCCCAGAACTTAGCCCTTTTTCACAGGGGAGGAAAGCTGCTGAGGAAGGGCGCCGCCCTCCAGAGTATCCAAAACCCAATTCAGACTGGGCCTCTCGACTATATTTCAGGGGCTATCAGTCATTCACCAGGACGAACACTACCTCATAACGGCAAATAGTCTCAGCTGCCCGCCATGCGCGGGCTTTTTTGTGCCTGGCGTTCCGCCAACCCTGGGCGCAAGCGCCCTTTTGTGTGCACTAATTGCCGGTGGCGTAGCCACGGCTGGCGCCGCGTAAATTCGCACTAAATACACCTTGCACGGTGTCCGCATTCTGCTATAATCAGTCTTAGGTTAGGCAAACAATTACAGGCAGGATTCCCATGAGTGTTATCATCTATTCCCGCGTAGGCGACAACAACGGCACCCGCAGAATTTGGATGGAAGGCTTTCACCTTCGCCACGGGGGCATTGAGCCGGACACCATTCTCCATATCCGCCAGCAGGCCGGGAGCAGCGTATTCCAGTTGCACCCCAAGCCGGGCAGTGACTCTCTGGGCACCGTGCGCGTATCACGCCGCACCCTGAAAGACGGGCGGATCAAGCCGCTGATCGAGATTAAAGATCCAACGATTCTGGACGCCCTGCCGGGCCAGATGAAGCTGCGCATCGGCGTTTTCAAGGGCAAGATCACCATTCGCGCCCACGTTGACGAAGAGCGCATCAAGGCCCGCGAGAAGGACTTTCTTGAAACCCTGATGAAGGGCGAGCCGCTGAAGCTGGGGTCGCTTTTCCACGGTGGCGGGATGCTCGATCACGCCCTGCACGCTGGCCTTGATGCCGTAGGCATCCACAGCTACACCAAGCTGGCGGTTGAGTGGGATTCCCGATATATCGGCTCCAGCTACGCGAACAACCCGCACTTTTTCCGTGAGGACTCCATCCTCATCAACGGGCCGATTCAGGATTCTGTCCTGCCGACCGATCTGGGCCTGCACGTTCTCACCGGGGGCGTCCCCTGTGTCGGCGCCAGCAAGAGCGGCATTTCCAAAAATGGCCTGACCCATCCGGAAGAGCACGACAAGGCCGGGTCCATGTTTTATTACTTCCTGCGTTACATCGAGTCGATGAACCCCTCGGTTATCGTTCTGGAGAACGTGGTCGAATACGCCTCCAGCGCCTCTATGGCGATCATCCGCTCAGTGCTGGACCAGTGGGGCTACATGATGCGGGAAACCGTCCTGAACGGTAACACGCTGGGTGATTTCGAGAACCGGGACCGGCTGGCCATGATTGCCACCAGTAAGGGCCTGAGCGAAATGAACCTGTTCCAAGAGATCCGGGCGGTAGCCAAGAAACCGGCAACGCTGGCGGACATCGTGGAAGACATCGACCCGGAAGATCCGATCTGGAAGGACTACGACTACCTGCGGACCAAAGCTGTACGCGATAAGGCCGACGGCAAAGGCTTCGCCATGCAGGAGCTGGACCTGACCGCCGACAAGGTCGGCACCATCGGGCGCGGTTACGCCAAGGTTCGCTCTACAGAGCCACGCATCATTCATCCGAGCAAGGAAAACTACACTCGGCTGCTGACCCTGACCGAACATTGCCGGGTCAAAGGTGCCCCGGAGCGGATCATCGCCGGCAACTCCAACACCGTTGGCCACGAGATTCTGGGCCAAGGCATCAATGTCAGCGCCTTTACCGCCGTATTCGTGGAGCTGGGCATCGAGATGCTGACCCAGATCGGCATGACCGTTGGGTCTATGGCCGCCAATGACACATGGTTCGACAGTGACATCCTGTACCTGAGCCCCGAGCAGCAGGACATGCCACAGGCCGCTGCCATCGACTTTGGCCAGTACAAGAACGTGGTGAAATTTGCCGATGACAGTATTGCCCTGATCAAGGCACCCATCGAAGCGGTCGCGCAAGCGGCCGCCTGATCACAGAGTTAGCCTGGAATTACGCGTGACGATCTGACCTGCTCAACCAAGCACTGCCTGAAACCTGCCTTGCCCGCCATCGTGCGGGCTTTTTTTCGTCTGCGTGCGGCCGCCCGGGGCTGCGCCCTTTCATGTGCACTGAGGCCGGGTGGCTGCGCGCCGGCGGTTTGGCGTATGACTTAAAGTACATATTTGGACGTTTTAATTATTTTAGTGCAATTATGGTCATACTGATGTATACTTTCCCTAAGCAGTCAGAGGAGCGAGACCATGAAGGCAAACCAAGTCAGCCAGACCACCAGCACCGCCAGCGAAGCCGAAAAAGGCCGCGTTGCCCTGAAAGGTTTTTTCAGGATCACCGAGCAGTGGGGTTGCACCCAGAAAGAACGGCAGATCCTGCTGGGTGATGTCTCGCGCAGCACACTCAACAACTACGCGAAGCTTGAACCGACCCGGCTCAGCCGAGATGTCATGGAGCGCATCAGCTACATCTTCGGCATCTACAAGGCGGTACAGGTGCTCTATCCAACGCTGGATCGGGCCAACAAGCGTATGCGTCTGGGCACCACTGACCTGCCTTTCGCGGGCAAGTCAGCCATGGAATTTATGACCCAGGGGTCCATGCGTCACCTGGAACTCACCCGGCGGTACTTTGACGCCATGCGAGGTTGGGCATGATTACCACCCCCAGCCTCGTGCTGCCCGAATTCAAGACCTACCGGGTCATCCCCAGCCATTTCCCCCCGATCGGCCTGTTTGAGGCTATCTATGATTCTAACGAGGAAATGGAGCTGGCCTTTGAAATTGAGGCAATGACCAATCCTCGCCTTCTGGAAGACGCCGGGAACATTGCCCTTGTCCATCCAGACGACCGGATTTTCGGCCCGGGCGCTACGCCAGTCATGGCGTCCTTTACCCACATAGGTTTTGGCAGCCGGTTTGCCACAGAGCACTTTGGGGCCTACTACGCTGCAGACTCTCTGGAAGCGGCGGTTGCTGAGACGGTGTTCCATAAAGAGCGCTATCTGAGAAATGCCAAGGAAGATCCGGTTGAACTCACCATGCGGTGCTATACCGGGTCAGTGTGCCAGGAGCTTCACGACATTCGGTCAAGCGCTTTCGACTGGCTACACCAGCAAGATCCGGCGACGAGCTATGCCGTCACCCAGTCTTTCGCGGCCCAGATGCGGGAGAAGGGCTCCAACGGCCTGCTGTATAATAGCGTTCGGCATCCTGACGGCCAGTGCATCGCGGCGTTCAAACCGAATGCGGTCAGCCCGGTTGCCCAGGGCGCTCACCTGAAATACGTGTGGGATGGAGAGCGAATCACCCACTGGTATAAGGCCACAGCGCTGCATGTCATTTGACGCTTGCGCCATAAATACACCTTGCACGGTGTATTTATTCTGGTACAATGGTTTCAGGTTAGGACATCTGATGCAGGAGTATTTATGAAAGACGTGACTGATTACGCTCGCAAGCTGGGCTACAAAGGCGACAAGCCGATCCTGGTGAAGGATGGCTATGTGGTTTCCCCGTTCCGCCAGTTCTGGCCGAGCTTTTGCCACGATCTGAAGGTGCAGGCCATCAAAGCCCAGATCAAACCGGGCGTACTTGTCCGCTATGACGATCTCTCCCTGCGCAGCCAGGGTGAGGCCGAAGTGGTCAGCGTCAAAGGCAACTTCGCCGTTGTCCGTTGGCCGGAGGGCTACACCAGCCACGAACATATTCCAAGCCTGGAGATTGTTCCGGAGAAACAAGGAGCCGCCGCATGACTTCACTCAAGCAAAAGCTGGAACAGCAAGGCATCGAGTCGGTCATGCTGGACGGGCTGGTGCAGGATGCGGCCTCTCAGAAGGCCAGCGCGGTCAACAATGAGGGCATGTCCGAGCAGCTCCGCTTCCTGGAAGATGACTGCGGATGGAGCGAGCAAGAGATCCTCGCAGGCGTTGGCGAAAGTGACAGTGTGAACGGTAGCTTTGAAGACGACGCATGATTAAACTCACATTCGCTCTCTATCGCCATCTGGCATCCTGCCATTTGGCAATGGCACCCGCGATAACCCTTTAAATTCTGACGTAAGAACCTGTGCTTTCGCTAAAAACATAAACTTGATTTTATCATACAGTTGCAATATCACAAATTACGAAATATCGTAATAACGTAGTAGTATCCCCAAATGGTTGAATTACAATCACCGCCCCGGCGGTACAAGGAGTAAAGATGAAAAAGCAATTGATTATTGGATCCGCCGTGGCTATTGCCCTTGCTTCAACTTCGGCCTTTGCGGCCGGGCCGGTCCAAGGCGGCTATATTGGCGCGAACTACATTGCAGCAACGTTTGAGGAGGATGATTTTGTCGAGGACGTTGACCTCGACATTTTGAGCTTCAAAGCGGGCGCCAAGGTAAACCCATACGTAGCGTTCGAAGCCCGGGCTGGGTTCGGCATTGGCGATGACAGCGCAACGTTCGGGTCAGTAACGGCCTCGATCGAAGCTGATTACCTTCTGGGCGCCTACGGTGTTTTTGGCATCCCGAATGAGTCTCCGGTGTATCCGTACGCGGTGCTGGGCTATTCAAAGGGTGAGCTGACATTGAAAGCAACCGGCCCAGGTGGATCAGCTTCAGCCTCTGCATCTGAGTCCGACATCTCCTACGGCATTGGTGCGAACCTTACCATTACTGAGAAGGTGGATCTGAACGCTGAATACATGCAGTTCATTGACAAAGACGGTGCTGAAATCAGTGGTTTGACGGTCGGCGCTGTTTATCGCTTCTGACCCCGCCAGTCGGTAGCCAGACCGACCCTGAGCTCAATCTTAAAAACCCGCCAATTGGCGGGTTTTTTATGCCTGGCGTTCCGCCAGCCCGGGGCGCTAGGCGCCCTTTCGTGTGCACTGATGGCCGGTGGCGTAGCCACGGCTGCCGCCGGGGGAAACAGCTGATCAATACACCTTGCGTGGTGTCTGCACTCTGGTAAAATGGAGTTCGGTTAGGCAAACAGGCAAGAGGCAGGAAACATGACCATTTCACCGGTACCAGAAAGCGATCTGGAAGATGCTGATCTTCTCGCAGATCAGTTCGCTGAGTATTACTCGGAAGAGTATTCGGGTGCCCGTTTTGCGGGGCTGGACGACAGCAACGCCCGTCAGTGGGCGAACGATAAAGCCCGCAGGGTTTTTCCCGGAATTGATGAGGCTCACGCTCTACTCGATCAGGACCGCAAGTACCGGGCTCAGGAGGCCGAGAAAGCCCGTCTCGCTGCAATCGCAGCAGGCGATTCGGAAGATCCTTGGGGCGAAGACATTCCATATTAGTGAGGGGCGCAGGTATGAAGGTAAACAATGTTTCAATGAATTTGGCGACCACCGCCATGTGCGTCTGGGAGACGCTGAACGTCCCGGGCCACACTGACGGACCCTACGGAGAGTATCTGGAGGCGGCGCTGGCGGACCAAGGCGTGGCGGAGATGCGCGAACGCGCCGCCAATCTGGCCGTCGACATCAACTGGCTGTATGACCGTGTCAGCGAGTTCTACGACCTTCCGTTCGATATGGAGTTTGTCCCTGGCATCATCCAGTCGCTGTTCACGCTGGCGGGTCATTTCGGTGTGGCCAGCTGGGACCGGACGATCAGCCATGAGGACCTGATGGCCGCATGGACGCATTACAGCTCCGCCGATCTGGATCTGCAGCAGTTGCTTGACCCCGGCACCCAGCTGAGCCTGTCCACGGGTACTCTCGGTAACCACCTTGTGGCAAAGCCAGCCGACGCTGAGCCCTTCGTGTTTGGTGATTTCCGGTCGGTTGATGATGCCCGCGCCGCCCGCAGAGCCTTTGAGCGATTGCAGGGGAACCGGGCCGATCAGGCCGCCTGACCCTTTATCAATTCCACCAGCCCGCCATCGAGCGGGCTTTTTTGTGTCTGGCGTTCCGCCAGCCCCTGGGCGCGGGGCGCCCTTTCATGTGCACTAAGGCCGGGTGGCTGCGCACCGGCTGCGCCGGTGAAAATAACTGATCAATACACCTTGCAAGGTGTCTCTATTTTGCTAAACTGTACTCAGGTTAGGCAAACAAAGCAGGCAGGAGAATCATCATGCAAAAGCGAGCGATTGACAGCATCCGCGAACAGGTACTCGAAGCCATGAAGCAGGGCCGCGCTCCCTGGCAGAAAGGCTGGACCCCCGCCAAAGGCGTCCAGACCCCGTTCAACGGCAAAAGCGGCCGGCAGTACACCGGCTGGGCTAACACTCTGTCCCTGTTCTACAGCGCCGAAATCAATGCTTACAGCTCACCCCGCTGGGTCACTTTCAAGCAAGCCAAAGAAGCCGGAGTCTGTGTCCGCAAGGGCGAGAAAGGCACTCACGTTGAATTCTGGAAGTCGTACACCCCGAAGAAAGCCCAGAAAGGCGCAAGCCAGAACGGCGAGGATCGTGACGACGAGGTAGGCGGATTCAAGCGCCTGACATCCCGCGTCTATACCGTGTTCAACGAGGACCAGCTCGACGGACCCCTTGAGAACGCCCCAGAAGTCGCGCCGGTATCGCGTAATATCCAGTTCGTTCTCGATATGGCCAAGGCGGCGGGCGTTAAGCTCGCATTCGGTGGCGGTGATCGGGCCTATTACCGCCCGGGGCTTGATATGGTCCGAAGCCCTAACCTCGACCAGTACACCAGCGAGGAAGAGGCCATCGCGACTCTGTGCCACGAATTCATCCACTGGACCGGCTCAGAGGCCCGCCTGAACCGTGACACAAGCTGCTACGCCACGGAAGAGCTGGTCGCCGAGTCTGGCGCGTGGCTGCTGGGCGTAGAGCTGGGCCTGCCGTTCACCCCGCAGAACTCAACCAGCTACCTTGCCGGTTGGGCCAGCAAGACCAAGGACGCGGATCAGGCGCTGGACAAAGCTTTGATCGACGCACAGAAAGCCGCCCGCTACCTGATCGAAGCCGCCAAGAAAGCGGGCCTTCTGGACGACGAAGTCGAAGCCCTTGACGAAGCCGCTTGATCCACTCACCCCGGGGGCGCAACCAGCGCCCCGCAAACTTGAGCTTTTGCCCTCATGGCCGCTGACGCGCCCTTTCATGTGCACTGAGGCCGGTGGCGTAGCCACGGCTGGCGCCGTAAAACATTAGCCGAATAAACACCTTGCACGGTGTACGTGCTATGGTAAAATGTTTTCAGGTTAGGCAAACATTCACAGGCAGGAGTGCATCCCATGATGAACCCGAAAGTCATCAAAACGAACGTCAAATCTTTCAAGGTCCTCAGCGACGACAAGGTCCCCTTTGGCCGGAAAATCGACACCATGCACGCCCTGAAGGCGTGGAAGCAGAGCGGCGAAACCCGCAGCGCGTGGATCAGCCAGAAGCGCCGTTCCCTGGCGGCGGCTTTGCGCGAGTTTCGTGACCTGTATCAGGCCAAGGAATACTACGCCGAATTCGGCAAGAACGACGACACCTTCGAAATCTTCTACCGCGTCTAACGCGGGCGCAGAACCCGGGCTGGCGGCGGGTGACCAACCCCGCGCCAGCTGCAAGCCCATTGCAGTCAACGAGGCGAACATGACCATGACTCCCGCAGATTTTGACCAGACCCGAGCAACCATTACGGCCGCTTTGAGAACCTATCAGGCCGCAGGCTACGGCGATCCCGCCAACCGCCCGGACGAGATCCATGACATTGCCACCGCTGGTGGGGACGTCATCTCGCTGGACGACGATGGGATTAACGAACTGTGCGAGATGCTGACTTTTGGACTGATCAATTTCACCGAAAGCACCGACGAGTTCGATCTTGAGCCTGCTGACGTACCCGCGACCGGGGCTGAATCGCCGTTCACAGTGATTGAGCAGGACGAACTGAACCGCTTTCAAGTCCGGGTGACCGGGTTGGGCGACATCCTTTTCAACCGCACCACCGAGGGCCTGATCATCGATGTTGTTGGGTCCGATACTGGCGACCGAATCCTTGCCTCACTTGGCATGGAGGATGGTGACTTCCACGATTCGTATGATGATGAGCCAATCCAGAGTCTCAGCACACGCATGGTTCCGGTTACTATCAATACCTTTGACGATGAAGGTAATCAGGTGGACACCGATACCATGGAGCTGGCGGACCATCAGGTGTCAGACGTGGTGGACCATGCCAGCCAGTTGGTGGTGGTCATGCGCGACATTGCCCGAAATGGAAAAGGCATTGAAGCGTTCGATCAGGTCTACAGTGAGCTGGAAAGCGCCATTGTCACAGCGGGCATCGTCAATGAGGACGCTCACCCCTTACCCACCCTTCATTTGAGTTCACTTCAATCACCCAGGACTGAAGGTAAGAGCGAATTGCGCCGTAAGGCAGAAGAACTATTGAGCGATGTGATCGCAAGGGAAGAGTCCGAAAGCTCGACATTAGCCATCTCATTCACCAACACGGGAAACTAACCCCATGGCAGAGTACGGGAATTGTAGCTTGAGAGTGCCAACCGTTCTGGCCAATCAAGTCCGGGCCATCCTGGCCCGGGCGGACGGGGCGGCGAGCACTGAAACCACGGTCAATTGTGGCACCGGTATTGTGCTGAACTTTGACGGTATTGCGTGGGCCAGGCTCGAGTGTGTGGAAAACGGGGCGCTTGAGAAGGCCGGGATTCCTTACGACTTCCACGCGGACGCGGGGGATGAGATAGAGGAAGTCGACAAAAGCCTGCGGTTCGTAGATGGAGAAGCCGTTCACACGAGCAATGACGACACTTCGCCGTTCACCCTGTCGGAGCTGGCCAAATATGTAGAGCAGGACCGGATGCAGGACCTGGCCAACGATATCCGGGCGGCGGTCGAACAGACCCGGGCTGCTTCATGGAGCAGCCAGTCGGACTACATTGATCTTTTGCGCAAGCAACTCACCTGACATCAATCCGGTCGGGTACCGGCCATAAACCCTCTATCACGGCCCGCTGATATGCGGGCTTTTTTGTGCCTGGCGTTCCGCCAGCCTGGGCCTGCGGCCCTTTCATGTGCACTGAGGCCGGGTGGCTGCGCACCGGCTGCGCCGGGGAAAATAACTGACTGATACACCTCAAATGGTGTATATGTTTGGTATAATAACTTCGGGTTAGGCAACAATTACTTAGAGGTAGAGGAGAGCATTATGCTGTGTGCCAATAGCGTTGAAGTGACCAAGTTCCCAGTGAAAGTGTCACTGAGGGACGGACAGACAATCATCACTGTTGATAAGGACTGGGGGCTCGTGACCGCCAGCGTGGGCGACACACCAGCGACAGTTATCGCTAAACACTCGCCAACTTCGGGCGCTTTCCGAGAGTTTCTGGAGTTTTGGGGCTGCGTATTCGCCGATGAGGTAAAAACATCGCTTGCATTCAACCAGCTCATTCAAGAACTTTTGGCCGGACGGATGAGGCAGGATACGGACTGCCCTTACCTGTTTCTGGACATGACTCAGGATCATGGCGACATCGAGGGCGCTCGCCCTTTGCTTGAAGCACGGAAGTATGGGGGCACGATCGAGGCCTTTAATCCGGATGATCACTACTGCAATCAGGCATTCGCGCTCGAGGAAGATCCCCGGGTAAAATTCTATTGCATTATCGAGGACTTTGAAGGTAACGATTACCCAGTTGGCTATGCAGCCGGGGTTACAGCGGTTGGCGGTCAGAAGCCGACGTTCAACATGAACAGCGAGACATTTTCATCCACCAAGGCAGGCATTATCGAAGTGGCGAATGCAATTGGCAGCTTGCACTCGATGAAGAACACCCCTGAGCGCTATGTTTGCGCCGCTTCCCCTATGCCGATTGATGACTTTAACGATGACATCCCGCTCTAGAGCTCCCCTTTAGATCCTTCATAGCCCGCTTAATGCGGGCTTTTTTGTGTCTGGCGTTCCGCCAGCCAGGGGCCTGCGGCCCTTTCATGTGCACTGAGGCCGGGTGGCTGCGCACCGGCTGCGCCGGGGAAAATAACTGCTCAATACACCTTGCAAGGTGTCTCTATTTTGCTAAACTGTACTCAGGTTAGGCAAACAAATGCAGGCAGGAGAAAGACCATGGTTTCAAGTGATCAGATTTCAGCAATCAAGACCGAAACACTGGCTACCCTCGTAAAGCGCGATTTTCCATCCGGTGACTTTCATACCATCGAGCGCCTTTTCGTGGAGTTCGTTACCAGCGGCGCGGGCGCCTATGAAGATTATGCTTCGTGGCGTCATGCGTGGAGAGATTTCGTTGAGTTCTCTAAGGATGAAGAAGTGGCAGAGGAAGTGGCAGAGGAAGTGGCAGAGGAAGTGGCAGTCGTCGTGGGCTATGTGACCCCACGAGTTCCCTCCGCCCTGCTGACCGCGCAAAACCAAATGGCGCTTTTTTAATCCATTGCGGGCGGCCTTGAGCCGCCACATTAAGGAGCTTCAAAATGCACACCACATTCAGCGAATTGCCCGATAACGCCGTATTTACTGGGCTGGGCCGCACAGGTGTCTTTCTGAAGCTGAATCAGGACGAGTTCCGAGCCACGGGAACGGTGGATCGGAGCATCATCAAAGCCTCAAAAATTGAGCGCCGCGCTCATGTGAAATTTAGCCATATTCGCGGCCAACGACCATAGGACACTACACATGAACACCAGCATTCCACAGTCCAGTAATATCGAGACTTACACTGCTGTAGCCATGAGCACCGGTCACTTGAGCGAAGAAGACAAGGCGCTGCTCAGCAAGCAGGCAAAAGACCCCGGTTGCTCGCGAATTATGGAGCGGGAATATGGGTTCTTCATCAAGGTTCCTGGTGAGCCGGCCGATGTTGGCTACAACCTCATCGAAGGCGGCAGCAAAGAACTCAACCGCATTATTATCTGGGCCATGGGCTGCGGGTTCCAGATGATCGAATTCGACGCGGATGCCAACTACATTGATGGTTTTGCAGTTCAGGAACAGGATTAAAGACAGACCACCACTGAGATTGACTTGCTGGAGTACACGGTATGAACACCCAGATTGTGACGCCTGAACAGGCCATAAAGCGGATCTTCGATGAGCACTTCGAAATCCTCGATCAAATGTACGTTGGGGGTGATCTTAACGGCACCTTACCCATGCGCTTTTGTCTCGACGGGTTGCCCGAAGCCATGACCACTTCCGGCAATCTGTATGCGATCTGGTGTGTGACGCTCGAAGGCGCTCTGCACATGGATTGGGGCTGGGGCTGGTACGAAATTGTAAACAGCATCAGCAACGATGGCTTCCTGATCGAGCAAAACGACTTGAATTTTATTGCCGAGACTTTCGCCTTTCTGAACGAAACGTTCGGCAACACAACGCCAGACGTGCCAGCAGACCTGTCATGCAGCCCCCTTCACGATCTGCTGACAGAGCACCTGCTGGAGCTAACCTGGTACGCAACCAAATTTCCAGAAGGTTCGTTCAATTTCAGTAAAGCGGAGTTCATCACCGAATACGCAACTCTGGCGGCGCCCTACGTCGATCAGATCATTGCCAGAATTCAGGGAAAGCCCGCGTAACCGTTTATGGCCGGGGGGCCTGCTATACCTACCTACCTTCCCCCGGCCACCCTATTTCTCCAGCCTTGCCCGCCATGCGCGGGCTTTTTTGTGCCTGGCGTTCCGCCAGCCCCGGGGCGCGGGGCGCCCTTTTGTGTGCACTGATTGCCGGTGGCGTAGCCACGGCTTGCGCCGCGTAAATTCGCACTAAATACACCTTGCAAGGTGTCTTTGTTCTGGTAAAATGGGTTTCAGGTTAGGGCAATCAATACAGGCAGGCATCATGTTCGATTCACAAGTTTCCACATTCGAGCCAGGCAGCATCATCGCAACGTCTTCGGACGTAGTAATGCGGGAGTTCCCTGTCGTGGTTGCGAACTCTATCGAGGCGATCAAGAGCGCCATGCGCAAGTTTGCACTGATCACGGTGGCTTCAAGTTGGGGAAAAGACAGCTCTGCGGTTGTCGCCCTGGTGATCGAAGCGGCCACCCAGCTTCGCGCTGAAGGGGTGAAGGCCCGCATCCGTGTAATGACCTCAGACACGCTGGTTGATTCCGCTCCAATGGTGCGTCTGGCCAAACACATGGCGTCCCAGCTGGAAGATCTGGCCGCGGCCCGCGACCTGGACATCGAGCAGGTGTTCGTGACGCCGGACCCGATCGACCACTACCTGGTCACCATGATCGGTGGCCGGGGCACGGCTTCCGTTGCAGGCAGTGATGCTACCTGCTCAGTGGATCTGAAGATCCGCCCGATGCAGAAGTACAGCCGGGAGCTGGCCAAGCAGTACGGAAAAGCGAACATCTGCAACCTGATCGGCACACGCCACGAGGAGAGCGCCGAGCGGAGCGCCCGTATGACCAGGCGCGGCGAATCTGACCTGCAACCGGTCGAGCAAGAGGACGGTATGCACCAGATGTCCCCGATCGCCAACTGGGCAGTCGGTGAAGTGTGGCAGCTGCTCAACGGGACTGTCGGGAGCGTTGGCTTCGAGACTCTGGATTTCTCGCGCACGATCGCCGTGTATGAGGCGATGGGCGAATTTACCTGTGACACGCTGTCTGTGAACACCAGTGCCAAGGCAAAGAGCCCCTGCTCTGGCGGTCGTGGTGGCTGTGTGATCTGCCAGAAAGTGACAGTCGACAACTCCATGGACCAGATGCTGGGCTCATACCCATACCTGGCCCCGCTGGCTCGCCTGTCCAAGGTCATCCAGGCGGGCCACTTTCTGCCGGAGAACCGCACCTACCTCGCCCGATCGGTCGACAGCAGCGGCCTGATCCGTGTATTCGCTGGCGGGTACTCCGTTGAGTGGCAGGCCAACCTGCTGAAGTGGGTTCTGACGATCGACGCCCGTGAAGACGAGTACGTCGAGCAGAAGTCCCAGAAAACCGGACGACTCGCCGAGCGGCGCTTTGGGTGCCTGCTGGAACAAGAACACCTGTGGCTGATCGCTTTCTCCTGGGCGCGGTACGGTCATCAGAAGCCCGGAGAGTTCGCCCGAATCGTTGAAGCGATCGACGCCGGAGTACGATTTGAGATGCCTTCTGACGCGGAAATCGAGTCCATGAAGGCCCGGGCCGAGCGCAAGGGCTCTGGCAAGACCCTGGGTTACCTGAAGCCGAAGAGCGTCCTAACCGGCGCAGCTTTCCGGGACAACTGGCGCGACCTGGTCAGCGCTGAAAGCGCTTGTGCGCCAGATCTGATGATCACCGATGGCGACCGGGCGATGTACGTTGCTTCCAGCGGTGCCGCGCATGACACGATCGGGTCCGCGCCGGTTGTCAGCGCCGACCTGAGCGCGTTGCGTGAGCAGGATGGCGGCTTTGGCCTGACCTACGACGAATTCAAGTTCTGGCACGCGATCGAGTTCGCTGGCGGACAGAAGTCACACAACGACGAAATGATGTTCCTTCTGCGCGAAGGCATCATCAAGGCTCGCAACGGCTACCAGAGCCAGATCGCCACCTACCAGGGCTTGAACCTGATGCTGGATGACCTGCGGGCTGACGGCCCGATCGGGTCGCTGGCGGAGATCCAGGCCCACCCCCGGTTCATGACCGAGGACGAGGCGATGGCTCTGAGGGCCGAGCTGGCGGTCGAAACCGGCGCTCTGGTGGCCAACGACAAGCCGGAATCAGCCCCGGAGCCAAACGTACACGAGGAGCAGATGGTGATGGACTTCGCCATCTGACTCCTCAACCGAACTGCTGGGCAGGCTCTGCCTGCCGCCTGCCAACCTACGGGCCTGTCCAGCACCCTTTGCCTACTGCCCTGCCTTGCCCGCCTCGTGCGGGCTTTTTTTTGTGTCTGGCGTTCCGCCAGCCAGGGGCCTGCGGCCCTTTCATGTGCACTGAGGCCGGGTGGCTGCGCACCGGCTGCGCCGGGACGAGACCCATATTATACACCTTGCACGGTGCTCTTGTGATGATAGAATGGTGACAGGTTAGGAAAACACACAGGCAGGATAAACACATGGCGATTCCTCAGCGTCAAAGCACTGACGAGCATGGCTCCCGCATCGGCACGGTTGGCACTGTTGGAGGTTTCCAACAATCTCTGGCCATTGCAGACCTGATGCGTAAGGCCCAGTACATCGATGAGAGTGCCATTCAGGTTGTCATTGAGCCGGAGTATCACGCCGTCACTCTCCACGATGTTTTCAATTCCGAGCACTCTGTCCACCTGCATGGCATGGAGGCAGACAACTTTGTCACTGCTAGCCGCAAGCTGGCGGACAAGGTAGGCCTGTCCTACCGGGATGCCGAGAAAGTTGCGGCGTTCGATTATCGCCAGTTAATGGCCGGTACCACCGCACGGAATGGTCGCTCGCCCATTCGCCTGGTCAGACTTTGCTGACCTGTAAGAAAACAACTTGAGCGCGGCCGTCTACACCACAACAAACCGGAGCATAATCATGACATGCCAGCCAACGACCAATTATTCCCAGGGCGATCGCGTCCGGATCAAAGATAACGGTGAGGTTGCAACTATCCTCATGGCCGACCCAGATCCGGACACCCACGCGAAAGTCGAAGGTAATCAGACCTGGTACCTGAAATTCGATAACGGCTCAGAAGGTGGGGGGTGGAAAGACCTCGACTTACTCCCCTATTCACATTAATTCCTGCCCCGGCCGGCTAACTGCCGCTGTTGGGTGCGCTCTCCGACGAGTTCCGCACCAGACAACCTGAGGGGTATAAATACTTTGTTCTTCGAAAGGATGCCGACTGTGTCGAGGTTCCGGCAGAGCAAGCCCCACATTCCCTTTACTCACAAAAAACCCCGCCATGAGCGGGGTTTCTCGTTGCGGGCCGCGGTTAATTCAGCAGGCCGGCATTGACGTCCTGATCGCTTTCGCTGGACGCAACGTTGGCAACGATATCGTTGCTGTCAAAATACACCGTTAAGGTCTTGGTCTGCGCGTTGCCGCCAGCGAAAAGCATGCCGACGAACGGGATAAACGTTTGGGCATCTACGCTGCTCCTGGAAAAGTTGTAGATGAAGTAGGTATCGTATCCGTCAATACCGGCATTCTTGCCAAGGGTTCCGGTTCCTTTGAGGCCGGGTTCTCCCAGAGTACTCAGCACTTCCGTTTTTGTGGTTTCGCCAATCACGATCTGATCGACTTGGTCCTGGGAGTAGTTTTGTCCAGTTGTTGAAGCGCAGCCTGTCATCAACATTACAGCCATAATGGCAATCATTGCTTTCATCAATGTTCTCCAGTCCTGAGTTTAAAGCATGCGCTAGCCACATGCATGTTTGATAAAACAATTGTCAATAAAAACGAATTAAATAATAAATCAATATTGGAAACAAGGCAATCACCGAAGCGTCAGTAAAACCCTGACCATCCTGTATGGGCGCGAGGCGCCCTTATGTGTGCACTGATTGCCGGTGGCGTAGCCACGGCTGCCGCCGGGGAACCAACTGGCATATACACCTTGCATGGTGTTCGTGATTTGCTAAACTGTACTCAGGTTAGGCAAACAAAACAGGCAGGAGAAAGATCATGACTCAACTGGTTTCCTCGCAGGCAGCAATGGGCTTTATGGCCGCTGAGATTAAGCGTCGGCAGTCCGAAATCCGCATCGCTCGAGATCAGGCCAAGTTCGTTCAGGGCAGCCACGTTGCCGTTAATGTTGATCGTCGTTTCTCGACCGTCCACATTCTGGACCTGAACGATGAAAGCCTCGACGTGTTTCTGCAGGGCTCAGATGCTGACGAATTCATCGACGCCGCGGACGACCTTTACGAGTGCCTCGGTGAGATCACTATGGAGCAGGCCTATCAGGTCCAGGCCCACCCCTACCTCGATCTGATGGTGTAATCATGGACAACCGCATTTACCTTCGCTTCCCGTTCGTGATCAAGGTTGCCGATATGTCCGTGCTTGAGATCACGGCTCTGGTGGACAAGCTGCGCAACCACTATGACGCGGATTTCCGGTTCGATGCCGACGCGTTCTATGGCTCCCTCATGGATATGATCGAGGACGCCAAGGACCCGATGAATTTCCTGTTCGGGCCCTACGTTGGCATTCACGATAAAAGCAGCACCGGGTTGGCCATCTTCTCCAGCTCGGTTATTCCCGAGTCTGGAAGCTGCTTGACCGTCGAGCAGCTCGATGAGTGCATTATTGAAGGACTGGTACCCGCGCCATCCTCGGATGCGAAGACCGTTTTCCAGTTCAGACCAGGCCCTAAGCCCTTCATTGTCAAACGCCAGCGTGGTCAGATTTATGGCTACGAGGTCAACACGTACCGGATCATGGCGGAGAACATCGCCGATGCCGATCGACGCCTGAACGCACTCGGCCGGACCTTGAGCATCGTTCCGGCGTAACCCCGCAGAGCAAGCCTATTGCCCGCCCCGTGCGGGCTTTTTTGTGCCTGGCGTTCCGCCAGCCCCTGGGCGCGGAGCGCCCTTTCATGTGCACTGAGGCCGGGTGGCTGCGCACCGGCTGCGCCGGAAGATAATGAGCTGCAATACACCTTGCAGGGTGTCTTACATCCGGTATAATGGCTCTCAGGTTAGGCAAATACAGGCAGGCACACTCATGGACATGCAGCGACTCACCGAGCTCTTCAATACCATCAAGGCTAATACCGAGGCCTATGGCGGCGACAAAGAACTGCGTCGTGCGGCCTTCAAGGCATTTTATGCGATCAAGTTTCGCAACGCTGACCTGGCAAAGAAGCACGGCTTCGCGCTCGCCAAGACTTACACCTACGATGCGCCGTACCCCGATGCCACCGGCACGGTTAAAGAGTTCGCGGCCATCGTTGAGCATGCCCATCGCACACTAAAAGTGAGGGTTTAAGCCATGCAGGTCGGTAACATCAAACAATTTGCAACCATCGCCGGGGAAGACGGAGAGCGTTTAACGCTTCGGATTCTGGATACCCCTGCAGTTACTGACGGCGGGACGCTGGAGCTTTCCCTGGAGTGTGGAGACCACTATTTCAGAGCGATACTTGACGGGTCTGAGGCTGAACAGCTGGTTGATTTTATCGGGTTCAGCTACCGAACCGCCGAGACAAAGCTTCTTGTCTTCAGCGCAGACAATGGTGAGCGCCTTACCTTTCGGCACTCCAATATGGGCGAGCCATACCGCGAAGGGATTGACGTCCGAATCGAGGGCGCAGAGGACTTCCCCGATTATCTTGGCCCGTTCATCGAATCCCGCGGTGTTCGTGAGATGTGCGATTTTTTCAACCAATAACCCGGAAAGCCGCCCGCGGGCGGCACCCCCAGACAAGGAGTTACTCGGATCATGATCAATTTGTCACTGGAACAGTCGATTGTCCGTGTCCTCGAAGGTTTCCCGGGTGAGCACTATCCAGGCTTCGGCGATGGCCGGAATACCCATCGCATTGAGCTGGGGGTGGATGAAAAGCCGATCAGCGATGAGGAATCCGACTATTACTTGCTGGTGTTTGTGCTCACTGAGGAAGATCGTCTGATCACCCCCACACTCAGCCTGGAGCATCACAACCCGATGGGCGGTCTTGAGGCCCAGTGGACATTCGATATTAAGGATCTCATGAACCTGTCTGACGAGATGGTCCGCGCCATCGAGAATATGGACCTGGATGCGGCCGCGATCGAGATGGCGGCACCGATGCTTCAGAAGATCAAGCAGCTCCATGAGCTCACAATTTTAAACGGCGGCATTGACTGGCCGGCAAAGAATGAGACGGTTGCTTACTTTGACCGACTGCAGGCCCTGGATAGCGATCGGGTTAAACGCCAGGTCAAAGCTAAGGGCCAGTTGATCCATTCCTATCTGGGCCAGGGCGGTTGTGACTTGGACGCGGAAGCCGTCATCAAGGCGGTTGACCGCTACGGCGCCCGGGCGGCGGATCTTGAAAATCCCTTTATGGTGATGGGTGTCCGACAGAATCATGAGGTGGCCATTATCGACCGCTTCGGCTCCATCGTATTGATTGCCCTGCGCCTGGATGAAGTGAACAGCCAGACGGCGACAGCGCCGTACTCCAACCCGGATCCGGTAGAGGGTTCCGCCAGCACCGCGGAAGACATCACCGACCAATACGACGAGACCAACTCCGGCAGGATCGAAGCCTATGGGGTCACGCCGGCTACCTTTGAACGGATCTGGACTGAATTCGATGCATTCACCCGGGGCGATGTTCGGGACGAGCTGATTCTGGATATCAACGGGTGGGACGAGAAGCAGCTTGAGCCACTTTGGGATGTCCTGGCGAAAACACTTAACGATGTACCGCCCTACTTCCTGTTTTACATTGCCCGTTAACCGGGCCCTGGGCACGATAGAGTTATCCGTTTTGACCGGCTGGCACCTGCCTGCCAACCTGAAATCCGCCAGCCGGTCACCCTATTGAAGGAGCAGCGCACCATGAGCGATGCAGAAAGCAACGAAAACAGACTGAAATGGTTCGAGGTCGAGTTCCTGACCCAAGGCTACCACCGATTTACCGTCGAGGTTCAGGCGGTGGATGAAGACGCCGCCGAAGAGCAAGCGCGGGACGATTCCTACGCGGGCCTTGACTCGGATCAATGGTGGAAAGAGTTAATCAGCGTTGACGAGATCCCCGGCCCCCGCCGGTAGTGAATGCTGAACGATCACGACCGGGCGGGCCTGCCATTGCCTACCTATCTCCGCCCGGTCCCCTACCCCTGTATCGCCGACCAGGCAGCACGAAGGAGAACCTCATGAACGGCCGGGACGAGTTCGAAAAACGCAACCCAGTACCTGAGGACGCTCAGTGGAGCGAGAAGAAACAGGGTTACTACTGGAAGCAGTATCCAGGCGTGAATCACCCCTTTGATAACGACTGGGTGACCTGGCAAGAGGCCTGCGAATGGCAAGCCAGTCGAGAGGCCGATCGCCTGGCGGCGATTGCGGAGATCCGACGGAACGAAGCCGGGCAAGTGTACCTGTGCAAACCGGACGGAACGGCGTTTCAGCCCATTACCCACATTGGTGAAACGCTCTACACCTTGCAAACCACGCAGCACACTGATGCAACATGCGCCTGGTGGCGAGAGCCGATAGATTTTAATGGCAATGACTGGAAATCGGGATGTGGCGCCAGTTTCAGCTTCATTGATGATGGCCCGGACGTGAACGGGTTTCGCTACTGCCCGAAATGCGGACTCCAGATCATTGAAACTGCGGCCGGCGGCGGGAGCGACTAAGCTTCATCCGTTTCGCAGCAAGATATTGAACACTCCCCTCCTTACACAAAACCAATAAGCCTGGCGTTCCGCCAGCCCCTGGGCGCGGAGCGCCCTTTCATGTGCACTGAGGCCGGGTGGCTGCGCACCGGCTACGCCGGGCAAAACAACCAGCAGATACACCTTGCACGGTGTCTGTATTTTGCTACACTTTACTCAGGTTAGGCAAACAAAGCAGGCAGGAGCAATACCCATGAGCAACGTAACTCTCACCGACAACGAAATCCGCGCCATCAAGCTGACGCTGAACTACGACAATCGCGATGACCAGCTGTGCGACAACTTCTCCAACGCGGGCATGGAAGAAATGATGCTCGAGTTCGGATGGAGCCATCACCAGGTCGCCGGCCTGATGGGATCGCTTGAGAAAAAGCGTATGGGCTTCTATGACAAGGACGACGAGCTGTTCTGGCTCACTGAGAAAGGCGTGGTCACCATCTTCAACATCATCGAACAGGAGCAGTCTCAGGCCGCATAAGCGGCTCTGAGGCCCAACACCATGCTGGAACTGTCACTGGCCAACGCCATCGGAGTCATCGCCCTCACCATGACGGCGGTGGCCCTGACCCGAACCTCCAACCACGGGCTGCTGCTCACCCTCGGGGCCGCTGTCTCACTCTGGGCAATCCATTACGGGCTGCTTGGCTCCGTATCCGGCTTTGCCGTGCATGTCGTTGCAGCTACCAGCCTCTTCGTGGCTCACTGGACTCAGAGTGCCACCACCGGAAAACGAGCCCTGATGGGCCTTTCATTCAGTGCCTTGGGGGTGACCGTTACATGGCACTTCGGAACCGGGCTGGCGGACGTGCTGGCTGCGGTCGGATGCGTCATCATCACCATGACTCAGTTCAACGGGAACGGGAACACGCTGAGGATCGGGTTCATGACCGGCGAACTCGTGCTCTTTGGCTTTGCCTTGCTGGTAGGAAGCCTGCCGGGGATGATCGTCACCGCCGGGAACTTCGGCGCCGGAGCCATTGGCCTCTATCGTAGGCATCGGGCTGCAAAGCCCTGTGCTCTCACCACCTGAGCAGTTATTTCCTGGGGCGCGGGGCGCCCTTTCATGTGCACTGAGGCCGGGTGGCTGCGCACCGGCTGCGCCGGGCAAAAAACCCTTAAATACACCTTGCACGGTGTCCTGCATTTGGTAAAATGGTTCTCAGGTTAGGCAAACAAACACAGGCAGGAGAACACCCCCATGATGACCCTCACTCTTAAGAACACATCCAGCCCGCTGACGAACATGATGGTTCGCATTGTGGAGCAAGGCGAAGGCTACGGCCAGTACAACGCCCAGAGAGGGGAGTACGCCCTGACCAACAACAACCCTGAGCCGTTGGTCGAGTTCTATGACCTCGACTTCTTCTGCGACCGGGCGCCCTATGTCGGTCAGTTCGTTTCACGCTACTACATGAGCACCTTGCTCGAACGCGACACCGGCGGCCTCTGCCTCGATGGTGGTGAAGCGAAATGGAATCTGAATGAAAGCGAAATGAACGAGGTTCGCCGGTTCCTGCGGGCCGCTGAAGCCCAAATCAACCACGAAAGCGCCTGAGAGGTCGTTATGGATCAGTACACCATCCAGATCCGCTGTAAAGATACCGGAGCCGTTATCGCGGCCCGGGCACTGAGTACCGATGCCGGCGCCCTGCTGCGCCGCCAGACCGCTGAGGACCTTGCCAAAGCCAAGGCAGACCCACGCGACGTTTATGCCGTTGAGCTTCGGCGTGACCATACCTCAGCGCCGGATAGCCCCGGTTCCGTCATTGACAAATATGAACTGTCCGTTTGAGGACAAATCCAACCGGACAAAAGGGAATCACTATGATCACCGTAAAAGCCGATGTAACTGATATTCAATGGGACACCGACAACCCAGGCGAGCTTGAAAGCCTGCCCAAAGAAATGAACGTCACAGTAACGCTCGACATCGAAGAAGGCGACATTGAAGACGGTGATGTCGATCAGGCGGTCAGTGACGCCATCACTGAAAAGACCGGGTTCTGTCACAAGGGTTTTGACATGGTGTACGACGTACTGCGCACTATCTACGTCAGCCCTCAAGGTAAGGAGGTATGCGGTACCGATGAAACCATTAAAGGGCAAGCTTTCATTAATCCCGAAACCCTTACCTTGAAAGACGGCAAGTTGGTGTTTGAATACGGGGGTGAAACCGATATCTCATGGGATACCCAGACAAGCGTCATCGAAAATGGAGAGCGAGTTTTTGTTGATGAAGAAGGCAATACCTTCCCAGAAAGTCAGCTTCATTACCTTGACCCGGCCAACGGCATAACTGAACCCACCCCGGTCTGGCCCGATCGTATCAGGGTGGCCGTACCAGTGGTGATCGATTCCGACCGCGGGGTCCGAATTGACGGAGCGATGATCGAAGGCGCCGTTTTTGACGATGAGATGGTCAATTACAAGCTCATCGAGCGCGGAGAAATGATTCAGGACCTTTGTGACTGGATTGGCGAAGCCAAGGGCGCCGAGCGAGACATGATGCTCGCGGATCTGGTCATGATCTGTGGATGGGAGGACGAATATATCTGGTCGAGCATCACCACCAATGAGTACCTGTCGCCATCCAAGCACCGAGAAGATTTCAACGCAGTTTGCACTGATGTGCTGGCGGCCAACGAAGCCCTACGGATGGAATAAATTGCCACTGGGGGTGATTACCACCACAGGCTATAGTTTTGCAATAGAATGATCATGGAACAAGCCGAACAACCAGCAAAGAGGACACAATTCATGGCGCGTTCAGACATCTTTGCCACCACTTCAATGCTGGCGGGCGTAATGCTGATCAGTTACTCCATTAACGGCGTGGCGAATCGCCACGTTTTACCAGATGAAGACCTGGCGAGTATTGCCTCTGTCCTGGTCACTTTGGCTGCAGCGGAGATTCCCGGAGCACAGGATGACTCCCTGACCCACCCGGCCATCCTGAACGTAGTCAACACGCTTGACATGAAAGGCGGGCGACTCACGTTCACCAGCAACAACCCAACGCTTTGCTTGGAACTCCCCCGGGCCTTGGTAGCGCATTCAGGCGCTACCGGCAAAAACGTAATCACAGCCATCACCATCAATGGCCAGCGGTACGCCCCAGATGACGCCCTGCGATATGACGTAATGGCGGGTTCCTGCTATCTGCACAACCACGCCAGCGAAACATTGAGCTTTGCTCTCGATTATTCCGTCTAGCCCTGACTGGTCGAACTGAGCTCAGATTAAGACGGAGAAATTCAGGTAATAATCCACCAGTGAATCCACGCGCCCCCAGATCAATGCGCCCGCCTTGTGCGGGCTTTTTTGTGCCTGGCGTTCCGCCAGCCCCTGGGCGCGGAGCGCCCTTTCATGTGCACTGAGGCCGGGTGGCTGCGCACCGGCTGCGCCGGGGAAAATAACTGCCCGATACACCTTGCATGGTGTCTATATTTTGCTACAATGGTTCACAGGTTAGGAAAACAAACACAGGCAGGAGATTTACCCATGAACATGGCGGCCCAGATTCCCAGCGAAACCACCACCGACCTGCGCGTAGGTCGTCGAATCCATTGCAAGCTGTACGGCGGCAAGAACGGCACCATTACATCGGTCGAGGGTGAGCCGGGCCTTGGTAACAACCGGCGCATGATGGGCGGCGTGGTCAATGTAGTGACCGGCCCAGAGGCTTCTATCAGCGTGGTCTGGGATCACGGCGGCGTCAGCATCCGGGTGCCGGAGTGTATCGCTACCGGCGTACAGTGGTATTTCCTCGATGAGCCAGACCGCTCTCAGGTCGAGATTGACGAGGCGCTCGCCTACGCCAAAGAAGTGGCCGAGAAAGCCGAAAAGGCGAAGCAGGCCGCCGCCAAGGCTTTCGATGACAGTGTTGCAGCGTACCGAGTAGCCGACGAGTTCAAGCACTACGAGCAGACCCCGACAGAAGGTCGCACCGATCGGTCCAAGCTGGCCGCGAAAAATATTCGCAAGTGCCTCAAAGACAACTTTCCCGGCGTGAAGTTTTCCGTTCGCAAGGATGGATATGACTGCATCCGAATCTCATGGCCCCGCGCAGACCACGGCGATGCAGTAAACCACAACACCGTTGAAGAAGCGGTTGCAGACTTCAAAACCGGCCATTACTGCCCGCATGAGGACTATCACAGCTCAAAGGATAGCCCGTTCAACATGGTTTTCGGCGGTGTTGATTACCTTTTCGCACAACCCAGTTTCGACTGACCTGCCCAGGCTCAACAATGAGCCCTTGCCCGCCTTGTGCGGGCTTTTTTGTGCCTGGCGTTCCGCCGGCCCCTGGGCGCGGGGCGCCCTTTCATGTGCACTAAGGCCGGGTGGCTGCGCACCGGCTGCGCCGGGGACACTAACTCCATAAACACCTTGCAAGGTGTCTTTATGCTGGTAAAATGGTTTTCAGGTTAAGGCAAGTATAAGGCAGGCAACTCATGAATCAGTACAACATCGACAGCACCGATGATCTCTTTCAGGCCCAGGAAACCCTTCAGGATAACGTCCGGGCGATCATCGATCACCACACGGCGTTGATTGAAGAAAGTGATGGGGACGCCTACATCCTGTGCAAAGACTTCCTGAACGCTATGGAGCGCGAGGGCTACACCTTCGATTATGGTCTTGATGGCGTTCCTTACGATCTGCAGCCAATCCAGCCGGCAGGAGGTCAGACCGATGCAGATTAAACGCCGCCGGGAATCACTCCGATTGGCCGAGAACATCCTCGGACACCGGTACCCAATGCGATTCGGTCAGCGCCCTTTCCGCTATCGCTGGAACAATCCGAAGCTGGCGGAACGCATGAAGCGGCACGATCGCCGGATCACCCCCAGCATTCGGGACCGCGCAACTTTCGAATACCGACTTGTCAGCTCTGTGCTAGACGAGCAGGCCGGGCCACCGGTGAAGCGAACCTATCGCGGATGCCTGTCTACCCGGCGGCGCCGGGGCAAGCATGACCCACGGATGAAACTGGACAACCTGCGCATGATCGCCGGCAACTTTTATTGCTAAGGACGCTCTCATGACTCAAACGACACCCATGCCATCGACTCACCCAGACGACTTCAGCGCTTCCCAGACCCTGTATTCTGGAATTCTGACGGGCCCGGCCATTGATGCCCAACAATTCCACGGCACCTCAGAGGCCGATGTACTGGCTCAGATACGCACGGCCTTCGCGGCCGAGGCCCTGGACAACCTTCCGGGCGTCAAAGTTATCCACGATCACCTGGACATCGAAGCCCAGCTGCGGCGTCTGCGCCTCACCCCGAACCGCATTGAAGAGCTGGCGGAACGGATCCGGTCAACGACTCCGGACACCCTGGGCACCTTCTCCGACTTGCTCACCGATCAAGAAGTTATCCGCGGCTATCTTGGCATCAACACCGACGAAAACATCGAAATCGCACGGTACCAGCTCGACACAATCACCACGCTGGCCAACCGCAAGCCCGCGGCGATCAATGTCATTCACTATGACATCGAGTCTGGAATGGCAATCGCGCTTGAAGGCCTCGAACACCTGGTGGGCTACTACCAGATCGGACGAACCGACACCCCTCACCCGGATGACTATGAATGGGATAACGGGTTCGACTTTTCGTTCATCACGCCGCAACAGGCCGAGGCCATATCTGCGGCGGGCTTCCCTGACATCGTTACCCGATACGACCGGATGGGCGCCGTTTGCGAAGGGTGACCCGCTCACCCCTTACCCACCTTCTGTAATGAGCCAGCCCGGGGCCCCCGGGCATAGCCACACTTCCAAACTGCCACGTAGTGACAAGCCTGGTCGTGGCATCTCGCTGGCGGAGTCACCCTTTCTGGCGCTTTGCGCCCGGGCCAAAGGCCCTTTCATGTCCACTAAGGCCGGGTGGCTGCGCACCGGCTGCGCCGGATAAAATAAAACCATAATACACCTTGCGCGGTGTCTTTATTCTGTTAAAATGGTTCTCAGGTTAGGCAAACAAATACAGGCAGGAGAAAGACCATGGATCAGCAAGCAACCATAACCGCATACAATATCCCTTCCGGCATGGGCGGATCGTTCACCGCGTCAATCATCGAAGACCACGGCGATACCGTCAAAGTCCGCATCTGGTACGGCAAGCCCACCCCCAAAGGATGGAAGTCCTGGGGCGAATGGGACGGCAGCACCCGCGTTGTCAGCAAGTCTGACCTCACAGGTGAGCACCAGCACAAGCTGATCCGCCCGATCGAAGAAGAAGCCAGCGCGCTTTTCTTTATCAAGCCCTACGAGGCTGAGGACTATTCGCCGGAACAGGCATTTCGCAAGTACATCTGCGTGTACCCCGACTCAGACTTTATCGTCCTTGATGAAGTCAACACCGAAGGCAACACCATCAAGCGCACACCGGCTGACCGCAGCGCCCTGACAGACGAACAGATCCAGCAGGCCTACCGCGATCAGAACAACGCCTTTCCATGGGTCATGGTATGGGAGCGCAACCCCGGGCAGCGTTATGATTCAGCATACAGACAGATTGGGTCCGAGGGCTTCTAAGGGTGTGCGCCATCCAAATCAATCGGCAGGCCCGCTCCGTGTGGGTCGCTCTTACCGGCTGGCAAGCGCCAGCCTAATGGGCCTACGGCCCTTTTGTGTGGACTGAGACCGGGTGGCTGCGCACCGGCTGCGCCGGGGGGAATAACTGCCCGCGACACCTTGCACGGTGTCTGTGGTTTGCTAAACTTTACTCAGGTTAGGCAAGCACACGCAGGCAGGAGACACACCATGATTTCTATCGGATCACTCGAAAAAAGCGTCAGGGTTCTGGCAAGGAAGCTGGAGAAAAACGGTCACCATGTCAACGTAAAAATCTTCCGCTCTGGCGGTGATATCCATTGCGCTCTGAGCAGCCGGACATCACGCGTCGATCTGCAGGTAGATCACCGCAGAATCCGGTTCCACGCCAATGGCTACGGATCACTCACTGAAGATCGCGGCGAAATCGGCGGCTTCGGCGTAACGTGGGGCCAGATGAAAAAAGAAGCCCTGAAACGCCTGCAGCTGGCTCCCCTTTAACGGGTCCAGCACCTCCCCAATAATCCACAGCACCGCAGGACGACACCATGGCTTACAGAATCTCGGATCGCATCAAAGAAATCTCCACCGTGGCGCACGCGAATCGGTGCTCCCAGGCAGCGGACAAGCGAGCGTTCTGCATCCACGCCATGGGCATCTCTGCGGAGCACCCCCGCGCTGACTACTGGGTGGATATACTGCAAACGGCATTTGCCGGCATCCTCGGAGAGTCCTTCACTTCCACATTTCCCCAGGCAAAAGGCACATCCACGGCTCAGTACAAGCTCAGGCAGTGCAATGTCACCGGCGTCTACGTGGCGGAAACCACCGTTAAATGGAGTCGCAAGTATGGCAAGTGCGATCGGCGCGAGCACAGCAAGCACAACACGGTCTATACCCGCAGCGCTCTCACGCAATGGGGAGCCCGTAACGGGGTAACCGTTGAGACCGATGATCTGGAGCTCATGCCCGTAACTGAGTAATAAACACACAGCCCCGGCCCGGCACCACCCGTAGCGAAATCCCTCCATGATCCACGGAGGGTCCATAGCTAACGCAACTCTCATCTTCCGCTCTTACTATTCCCATCTGCCCAGGACTGTACTGCTCCGTCACTTGGGCGATTGCTCGACAGTTTCGAGGCGTTACCCGGCGCTACGCGCTTTCATGTGCACAAATGCGCGGTGGCTGCGCACCGGCTTGGCGCCGGAATTCCGCAACCCAAGACACCTTGCACGGTGGCTTTAATGTTGGTACCATCATTCAAGGTTAGGGCAAATAAAAGGCAGACAATCATGAAAGTACAAAGCATTCCCAAGTCCCAGAAGATTCAACGCATCCTCATTCTCCTCGCCATGATCGTACTCGGCGCTCTCTTAGTCCTGGTTGGCTCTATCGGCTATGAAGAAGGTCGCCCCTTTGGTGAATTCGTTGCCAACGCGCAGTTGATCGTCGGCTCCGTTCTGATGGCCTTCAGCTTCGCAGCACTGGTCAGGTAACAGGGGATGACAATCATGAACAAACCAAATGGCTTTGCCGGCTCGGTGGTCTCATATCCCGATCGGGGTAAGTGGGGCAACTCCCGCTGGAGAGGAAACTGCTCAGGACACATCATCAAGGATGCCTTGGGCTCCTATCTGGATTGGAGCAACCCAGACGCCCTGTTCGTTGACCCCAGTGAAGGTTCAGGAACATCCGGTGATGTCGCCCGGGAACTGGGGGTGAACTACGTAGGGCTCGACCTGCATTCAGGGTTTAATCTTCTCAAAGACGACCTGCTCGAGTCTGTGGGGCGACCGGCCGAAATGATCTTCTGGCACCCGCCTTATCACTCCATGGTCGAGTACTCCAAGAATGTATGGGGGAATGGCCAGGCCCACCCCGACGATCTGAGCAACTGCGATTCCATTGCCGATTTCATCGAGAAGAGTCAGCTGGCAATGATGAACATCTATGACGCGCTGTCTCATCAAGGGAGAGGAACCTACTGCGTGCTAATCGGGAATATGCGCAAGAAGGGTCAGTTCTACGATCTGACCGGCATGTTGCAGCGTGCTGCCCCGGGGAAGCTGCGCGACATCATCATTAAGCAGCAGCACAACTGTGTTTCGGACTCCAGACGGTATGGGGGTGCGGCGTTCGCTCGTATTGCCCACGAGACCCTCTTGGTGTTTGAGCGCGACCACAGAATCGTCTGTTCAATCGATTTCGCCATGCAGGTGGAGCAGCGCTTGGCCAATGCACAAAGAATGACCTGGCGCACGGCCCTGAAGCGAGTCACCAGGCCGGGCGAGACGATTCACCTGAAAGACCTTTATGCCCGTCTCTCAGTTTACGCAAAGCGCATTGGCACGAATCAGCATTTTGAAGCCAAAATCCGCCAGCTGGTCCGGCGCTTTGGCGATGACTTTACGCCTCTTGGAGAAGGGGTCTATCAGAGAGCGGCTGCTTGACGGCCGCCTTGAGCAAGACTACACCACCTGATATTATAATTCGCCCTTCCAGTCAAGCTGTTATCGGGCAACTAAGTATCAAGGGGTGTAGTCGACACACTCGCTGCGCGATTTCGTGTGCACTAACGACATGATACATATGCAGCGGCCGCTATACTTGGAGTTAAATTGTGAACATTGAAGCGATCAAGGAAACCGTGCCTAGCCATTTCCCAGAGAGCAACCAAAGCCCCTTTACAATCGGCGACATTGCAACCGCTGACATTGATGGTCATCTTGACTTCAAGTGCGCCCTGTACTGGAACCGGAGGGAGGTTGCTAGGGTAGACTCAAGTTCGGGGCCTTTCGAAGCGCTTAACTGGGAGTGGGTCGACAAGTCGGCCAAAGATGACTTTGCCGCTTTCCTTCGCTTCGCAAAGTTCCCAACTGCTGATCTTTTTGTAGGCAGCATGATTGCATGCTTGAGCAATATTCAGTGGCTTTCCAAAGAATGTGTGAAGGATACTTTGTTTCGTTTTGCAACCGATCCTGCCCACGTCTTTAATCGCGTTAACCACCCTTTCACTCCTGAGCTAAAAGCTAGACTTATCAACCGCTATGGGCCTGATATCTACTTTTTCAATGAAGCTCTCTCGCGCTTCGTAAATACAAACGATTCCCTTGACTGAAGTCCTTATTTATTTTATCTTATCTTTAGAATTTAGAGAGGGTTTGGTTTGTCAAAAGAAATCGACTTTAAGGCCTTAGAGAAGAAGCTGTGGCAGCAAGGATCGTCCGATGGTCCTGACAGCCGGTTCTCATCAGGTGAATTGTCACCAGCATCAGTCGGCCTTGCTTCAATCCGTATGAAGCGCTGGACACGTCTGCTGATTGCTTCTTCTTGCGCCTTAATAGTTCTCTCTTGCCTTACCTGGCTCTCAAAGACCCACCACGTTCTAAAGCTGTCGACACAAGATGGCTATGTACGCGCTGTCGAGCTGTTCGTAAAAGATGAGTGAAACTTCAAGCAAAGTGTCAGCGAATCGGCGGAAGCCTAGCCGAAAGGTTACTGCTTCCCGACCCTCTGTAAAGAGCGCCTCGGTTAAGGGTGCATCAGCGGATGGAACATCACGCTCAACAGCCTTGCCGTCGGCAAAGGTTGGTCCCGCAGTGTTCACCCAGAACGCATCAAAGCTTCTCTTCGTCGATAGCAATCTTGGGAATTTCTGGTGGGCGCTCGGCCTATTCACGGGCTCTTTAATCCTTTTTTTGGCTGTTTTCTTTTGGACGCCGGATCATTACAACATTCCGGCAACGGATGACTATCGCCTCATTGAGCTTAAACCTCTGAGTGAACGGGGAGATATCACTGATAACGACGCCCGAGATTTCGTTACAGATGCCCTGGTGGACACCCTCTCAATCTCGCACCTGAGCCCGAAAGGAGATTTAAACAATGCGCTGGACACCTACTTTACGGGTGAAGGTCGAGCCGACTTTTTAAGCGCACTGGAAAGGAATGGTGACCTTGAGATTTTGACTAGCGGAGACGTTGCAACACTGGCAGAACTCCGATCAGTGCCGGTCATCGAAGATTATCGCCTTATCAACGGTCGTTTCACCTGGGTTTATCGTGCCCCGATTGTTTGGAGGTGGGATAGCGTGCGGGAAGGCCGGCGCCAGTTCGCCAACATCGACGTGACAGTATTCGTGGTCAGAGAGAGTCAGTTACGCAAAAGTAGCGGTTTGGCTGTAAGCGCCCTTGTGTATGGAGGCTCACAGTGACGTTTCAGGAATTTGGTAACAAAAGCATTCGCCCCCTTTATTTGATCACAGCAATTTTGATGGTAGCGGTCATGATAAGGCTTTTGATGCCATTCTCCCCCCGTATTGATATTAGTCCTGATGGTCAGCCGGCGCTCAGGGCGCCATTTCTTAGCATTCCTAACATTGGACCAATTGCCCGAGAAGTCTGGCTTGAGGACACATTGCGAGAATGCCTTTCGTTTTTGTCTACGAAAATGAATGAGGTTGTTGAGCGGTGCGCCCTGCTCTACTTCGACATTAATTCCCAGAACGCTTTTTTAAAGGTGGTGCCTCGTACGAGCTTCGGTCGAGTTATGAGCAGCAATCTGTCCGTTATTTCTGAGGTTCAAGCTGTTAATACGCGGGGGCCTTACATGATTTACGAAGGCTCACGTTCAGGTCGACCATTGTGGCGGTATCAAACAGAAATAATGACAACTTTATTCTCTGGAAGCCAAAGATCTACCCGCAAATGGCTGATTGACCTTACGATGACATTTGATACGCCAGACTCTTTGTACTTTTCCGGCTTCCGAATCACTAACTTTTTTATGAGGGAGCGAACCTGATGAAGCGATACTCCCTGCTCTCTGTGTCATTGATTTTTGCATTGGCTGCTTCACCGGCGCTCGCCCAGGAGGACGATGGTATTGTTGTGTTCTCTCCCAGCGAGACTGATGAAAAGGTTATTAAAGACCGGCGGGGTGCTATGCAGCGCTACATCTGGCAAGAGCGCAATCTTGAGCCAACACGAGAAGAGATGCGGCGCCTGGAGCGTGAAAAATCTTATCAACGTGAGTACGAGCAGCGCCTCGGAATTCCGCCAAAGATTATAGTCAAGCAGCGAATTACACAGGATGAGCAAATTCGGGCGCGAAACCAGCCTCTGCGTCAGTCTGAGTGCGAGATAAAAACAATCTCATACAACGGAGCGAACCCTGAAGCGATTCGACTTCCGGTTGCTACCAGATCTCCGGCTCATATGATCTTTCAGGATTCCACTGGGCAGGTTTGGCCTCTAAGCGGTCATACTCAGGGTGATGCCGGATCCTTCTCAAGTTCCATCCTTGAAAATCAAGATCACATTTATGAGATTGCGGTTGTCGAACCTTATGCGACAGCTACGAACAACATCCTCTTAGAAGGTTATCCGCAGCCAATCGTTGTTCGTTTGGTGGGTGACGAAGAAAAGAATGTGTGCGTGCTTAACGTCCGATTAAACATGCCTGGGCCCAATGCCAATACCAACCCGGTGATGTTGTCGGACTCCAGCTATGGTGGGGGAGAAGACGACATCATGTTCCGCCTTGCCGTCAATGATATTCCGGATAGTGCAGAAGAGATCTCTATGGCGGGCCTCAAGGATGCTGGTCAAGCATGGATAATTAACGGTCGGCTCTATGTCCGTAGTCGCCACTGGATGGAGAGCCCTCCTCGGGCACAAATTCAAGATGTAAGCGGGATCTACGTTTACCGTATTGAGGATCCATCCCAGGCCACTGCTTATTTACGTACAGCAGACGGCGAATCCGTTCGCATTACGATTGGTTCTTAAATATGGCTGAAGAAACCGATAACTATGAGAACGAGTCGTTTTTCGATGACTCAGGTGCTGAGCAGGACCGCGAAGATCGTGAGCGTCGGCGGGCGGCTTTTATGGCGAACCTCAAAAAAGGGGGTCGTGGATTCTTGTTTATTGTGGTCGCTGTTTCTGCATTTGGTGCTTATCAGTTTTTCATATCCTCTGACGACGAACCCCAAGACGAGAATACCGCGTCGGTGGTCAACAGGAGCGGCTCTGCTGTTGTTGAGGAAAACGAGGTGCCCGACACAAGCCCTATTGCTCAGCGCCAGAGACAGGCGAGAGAAGAGCAAAGGGAAGAAGCCCAAAGCCAGGGTGAAACTTACATTGATGACATCGTGATGCAGAACGAACAAAAGCAACAGGAGGCTGCATCAGACGAATCAACCGATACGGTTCGTGACACGGGAGACCTTGCCATTGAAACCGTTGGACGCCAGGCAAGCAGGGTTTCGCCTGTAACGCCCCCCAGCCGCACCCAGAGATCCCGTGAAGGCTCTCAAAGAGAACCAAAAGGATGGACATTGCAGGATGAAATAGATGAGGCCAAAGGGTACAGCGAACAAGTGGTTGCTGACCTCCGGCGCGTTGCTGAAGCGCAATCCAACCATGGTGCTTACGAGCAATATTCCAGCGCGCTTCGCGACGATCCTTCAGATTCTAGGTCAGGTTCTTCAGGTGATGATTATGGTGACGAAATCCCCTTTGTGTCTGGCGGTTACGGAGAATCACTGGCGTTCGACCAGAACCCTAGCGGCGAGTCACCGCGGACTTTCAAAATCCCGCCCGACACGAGACTGCTTGCGGTTACCACCGTCGGCCACAATTCTGATACCGGCGGTCCAATAGCCTTTGAATCAGTCACTCCACCTCTGGATGGAGCCGTGTTCTTGGCTGAAGAAGCACCAGTTCAAGGTGAAGCAGTGGTTCCTCGGATTACCCGAATGGTCTACCGCGGCGAGACGTACAGCGTTCAGGCGCTGGCCGTTAACGCCCAGACTTTTCAGCCGGGCTTGGCTAGTGACGTTGATAATCACTACTTCAGCCGCTGGATACCCTATTTGCTTGGCACTTTTGGTGGGGCTTATGCAGAAACCTTGCAGAACAACACGACCACGACCAGCCCGGAAGGCTCCACTGTCAACGAGAACAGAACAATCCCTGATACTGACGACCAAATTGCATTTACGGTTGGGTCCGGCCTGGGACGAATGGTGCCAGTGCTGCAGCAGCAAATAGATCGTCCGGTTACGATCACAGTTGATAGCGGCGAGCAGGTTGGAATTTGGATTTTAGGTGAACTTGAGGTGAGGCGATGAGTTCGGATAACTGGATTGAAATTATTAACCGCGCCATTCAGATGAGCGCTGACTGGGAAGTAGAAGATTCGGAAACCGGAGTTACCTTCGTCTATGACGTTGAGGCTCTGAATGAAATGCTTGTTTCGATCGAGGCGGGAGCTACCAGCGATGAGATCGTACATCAGTTCGGAGATTACGTTGGGTCTGACTTCGAGCGGTACATAAGCGTTCTGTCAGATGCTATGGACTCAACCGAGGAAGATGTCGAGCCGGATCCATCTGTTGACCTCGAGGAAGAGACACCCATCCGTGATGAGTCATTTGACGAGAACCGGGGCTTCGACACTGAAGATGGGTTTGACGAAGGTGGTGGTGATGAGCACGAACCTCCAATGCTTACGAAAAAGAAAACCAAGAAAGGACTGATCGTTGGTGGTGCTTTGGCGGGGCTTCTCGCTGTCATAGGGTCAGGTGGATTTGTTTTCTATAACCTGCTTTCAGGACCTTCTACACCTGTGGCCAGTACGAACAACGTTCAATCGCTCAAGGCCACGCCTAAGCCCGCGTCAGAAAGCGAGGCGCAAGCTGAAAATAGCAATTCTAACCAACCACAGAGGGCTTCTGAGCGCGTTGTTTCCGTCACTCCCATGGGTAATCCTGATCGAAGATTGGACCAGCAAGAGCAAGCCAGATCCCCCGCCGTGCAGGCTTCCAACACTCAAATGTCCGATCCGATTATACGGGATAAGGAGGTAGACTTGTCCAAAGAGCAAATAGAGGACATTCGCTCCGACCTGGAAGAACAAATGGCCAGAATGGAAGATGTCGTTTCCTCTCGGATGTCAGAACGTCTTGGCGGAATACAAAACAGTCTGAAGCAGCTGGAATCCCGACTTTCCATGCTGGACCAGTTGGAGAGTCGGCTCGACAAAAAAGAGAGCGAAGACGCGCACCAGGCACGCCAAATGAAAGATAGGCTTAAGGGTTTAACGCGTCTTGGCGAATTCTCGGTTCTTACTCGCGCCGGTGTAGATAACCGTGTTGTAGCCCTGAGCCCTACGAACCGGGTCATTACTCTCGAAGAGGGCGAGCAAAACATTACCGCGGCCGGAAGCAATCTCACGGTAAAGGAAATCATAGGTGATGGGGAGGCAGTGATCTTTTCTGATGGATGGTTTATTGACAAAGTTCGTGCCCCTGAGTCCTTGAGGGAGAAGCGTGTTTCAGCCGCTCAACAAAGAGAAGATAGCAAGGATAAATCACGACCAGAAACCCGAACAGCAGGTAAGTCCGACTCACCTAATCCCGCGTCAATACAAGCTTCTCGCAGCAACGTCGTCGCATCTAATTCAGATGAGCGATTCCCTTCAATCAAACAAGCACCTCAAGGATGGGCGGCTACAGCATTAATACCCCCTCGCCGGGCAGTGATCATGACGCCAGATGGCAACTCAATCACCATTACCCCCGGCACTGAAATCGCTGGCTTAGGCAAGGTTCACTCCGTCAAAACGGATCGAGTACTTGCTGGCCAGTTTTACATCCCACTAAGCAATCTGTAAAAACTGGAGACTCCCATGAATAACCTTGCTCTGAAGTTTTACGTTTTCGTTGCCGCTTACGCGGTTAGCACTTTTTCACATGCTCAGCAGGATCTTGGTTCACGAATTACTGAAGAAGATGGCCTCATAGACCAGCTTACTGCAGTTGGTGCTTTAGTTCTGGCCGCAGCCTTCCTGGCTGGCGTTGGTTGCGTTTCATATGGCATCTGGTACTACATCAAGAAGTCTGACAATCCTCAGGAGCCTGACGCCGGCTCTAAAGCATTGAAGTTCATCCTGGGCGGCTCAGGCCTCACAATTGTCCCACTGTTCATTGGTATCTTCGCGATGACACTCGGCGGGGATGCCGATTCAGTGAATACTGCAAACGATCAGCTGGACGGTTTTAGCCAGTAATATGAAGCCAATAGTACTGTCAGTTAAGCGTTCGCAGTACAGAATGGATGATGCCCGGTCCCATGAGAAGGACCGGGCTTATCAGCAGATTCGACCGAAGATCCTCGAGCGGGACGACCATACCTGTCAATTCTGCGAGATCCGCCTCGAAGGCGGCCTCGAAGTGCACCACATCGACGGTGATCATGGGCACAACTCGCCGAGAAATCTCATCACAGCGTGCAAACTCTGCCATTTAGCCCACCATGTAGGCTTCATTGGCGTAAAGAATTCTGGAATCCTCATTCGACTCCCTGGTATCCAGCAGGCGGAACTTAATCACCTTGTTCGAACATTATGGATTGGGGAAGACTCAAAGCTGATCACCGTCAAGGATCAGTGCGTGAGCTTGCTGAGGAGTCTTCAGTTAACCAGCGCTGGTGCCGAATCCCTACTTGGATACACCGATCCCAAGCTACTTGGCGACTACCTTCTCAGATTGACTGATAAAGAATACAAAAGACGGATTGGCATTCTGAAAGACATAAAAGTCTTGTATTATCGTGACTTCTTCGAAGACCATATTCAGCGAGTGTCCGAAATTTATGCTGGGTACCCAGTCGCACGGTGGGCAAAAATAGCTGAAACGTTTGCCGTGTAAGGTTGACCTACACCCATCTATTATATTATCATTCTCCTGCGTGTAGAGGGGTTTGAGGATTGTGATATGCACACTACAAACCCTAATTCGGGATCTTTTTTCCTGACCGGACTGGTAATTTTCGGGTTGGTTTATTCAGCCTGGCTTATTGATCTTCCCCCTTTTTCCTGGTGGGACGGGTTCCTGATGTGGTTTTATGAATGGGTACTTGATTGGCGGGCTGATAGCGATAACACGCTGATCTATCTGCTGGTCTTTGTACCCTTAGAGATTTTCTTTTTCTTTTTAAAGTACCTCTTGTTTCCTACGTTTTTTACAGCATTTCTGTATGAGAACCGCTGGTAGCATCATTGCCAGCGGATTTCTTACTGGTCCCCTTTATTTTTTTCTCCCTCGGTTGGCCTTGCGTTGTGCAAGGTCACTTTCTTTCGCCGCTTCTTCTTAACAGGTCTGGAAGGATAAAGCTCCCAGTCGGCAGGCAAAGCAATTGGCAGCGTTTTAACGGGGGCGAACACCAAAACCTGCAGCATGTCCAAAGGCGTAAGAAAGACGTTTTCTCTGATGCAGATCTGGTGATGGGCTGTCGTCAGAATTAAGATTGGCAGGCTAACAATGCCAATCATGCTCAGGAAGATTCCGCCAACATTAAGGTCATTAGCGGTAAGGTTATAAATCACACCGAAAAAAGCGACGAACAGAAATGACTGCACTATCCGAACGTGCCGGTAAGCTACCCTCACCATCTTTTCATCTACCCGGTTTTTCCGACACCGATCGGCCAGGTCGTAATCCTGGTAGCTTGATCTTATCTCATGGACATCCACATTACTGGCACTTTTCCACTCTTTGAACCCAGACTTCAAAGTGGATCCCAGTCCGGTACCAATGGATTGCTTGACCATTGTGACAGGCCCAAACGTTAGGGATAAGAACTGCTTTGTTTTTGGAAAACGTTTTTGGTCAGCCATCTATTAACCCTATTTTTTTGTCGGCGTTTGCTGGGCTTGCCTGACATTCTTCATGCCATCTACCGCACTCTTTGACACGCTCTGAGTGCCACCGGTAACTGCGCCCTCAACCTTGTCACCAGAATCACCGACGCCAAATGGATTCACGATTCCGCCCGCTACCCAGTTGTTCATGGAGTCAGGAATAATGTGTTGCACTGAATAGATGAATTTCACTAGCAGTGTAGACGCAATCAGGTACAACATTAACTGCGCCGAAACCTCGAATACTATGTTGCTCCCCTCTCCGGATAATGCATTGTCGATTTCCCATGCTTGCCAGAACTGATCGTTGAAAAATCCAAACGCCGGCGCAGCAATAGCGTGAGACACAGCAACACCTATTACTATGAAGAACGGTTTTAGGAAGATTGCTGCGGTTAAGGATATTGCCTTTAAAAATCCAGTATTGATTGCACCGTCACCGTCTGAGTTTGTGAGCAATGCAATAGCAAATGTTGACGCAAACATTCCTTCGATCGTCGTAGCTAGCCATCCTACGACCTGCATTACGAAAATTATGAACGGAATCATTGGGAGGATGTATGTCAGATAGAATCCCGACGCAATTAGCAAGTATGACAGCGTGTTTAAGAATTCTCCTAAAGATGCGATCGCATTGGCAATAAATCCCCATAAAAACCCAGCTGCTGCTTTAATTTTACCGGGAGATATCCCGTTTGCGGCATTATTGCCAGCTTCAACGACTCCACTAAGCTTGAACGCTGATAGCTGGAAGACCACCCCTGTCGTAGTCATTGATGCTCCAAGGGATGAAAGTGTGCTTATTGGATTGGGGTCCCTGGTGTTCCTCCAATCGCGATCCCCGAGCGACGAGTTGGCGTCTTGATTATCGACCGCTGTATTATTGGCTCCGGTTTGATCCGTATCTCCGGTAGTAAGAGTGCCTCCAACACCCTGGGCAACATTCAACAATGACCTTGATAATCCCATAGCCGCACTGGATTGCGCCGCCCTGACGTTGCATTCATCTGCAGTACAGTAATCAAGGACACCAATTTGCGGTCGATTGGAGTCTGCATAGGACGCTCGATATTGCTTCGTAAGATTAATTACACCCTCCGAGTAGGCGAGCATATTTTCCCTGGCTTCGCAGCCTGTGACCCATGTGACAACTTTATCAAGGATATCAGCCTGAGAGGTGGCACACTTGAACTCCTGGTTGCTTGCACTAACCCGGGAATGAGCAGTAGATGTATTCGATATTGCTATACTCGAAATTCTAGGAATCACGCTATACATAGACCCAAGCGCGGCCCAGCCACCATCGATCACTGGCTGGAACATTGTTCCGCCGAGCCGTTCCGATATTAGAGCCAGTTGGTCTGACACCCTCGTGTATAAATCTTGATTGAAGTTTATGATCATTCGATAAAATACCTTGGCTTCCGTGCTTGTTGCGGCGTCAATAGCATCAAGATCTTCGGTAATGGCTGTGTAACGCTCGCTGTCGATTGTTTGATCTACAAACACAAAAACACTTTTTGTCAAAGTCTTTAGTGCCGGACGGTAAGCATTTGCTATACGGGTCTGGGCAAATGTCATGACCGACCTCATCGAATCATTGGTTACGGCGCCGCCGCTGTTTGAGGAAGATTCCCCAAACAAACCTGCTGACCCGTTATTCGCTGTCTCCTGAATTTCACGCTCACCTTCGAACCGAATTTCACCACATTGGCCATTATTTCCAAACGTAATCCGACGAAGATTAGAGGTATTGAAAGCGCTATCAATTGCTGCTGATACTGTTCCTGCACTAACTAATGTTTTTTTGTCATTTCCATTTTCGGTTACAAATGCTCGATAGGCGTTGAAGTCATCTTGTTCAATAAATTTTCCAGGTAGATAACTTGTGACGTTACCGTTATACGTTTCTGCATTGATGACCTGTGCATGCGGAGCTTGAGCATCTCCTTCGAACGCAGCTCCGAATAGGGCGCACGAAGCAATCTCTAACATTTCAAAGACAGCGTCCGCCTGTTCGGGCGGGCGTGCATTATTAATGGGAAATGCGAATGCATTCGTTACGTAGCTTGCCGTTACCGAGTCGGCAAAACCTGATCCAGCTTTGGCGATATCCATCATTAAAAGTTGTGACGTCGCAATCGATGTTGTTCTCTCCCCCGATCCAATGGTAACAATTGGAAGAATCAAAGCGAGAGCAGCGACAGTCCTCGCCGGCCAGAAAATTGAGTTAATGCCATCCGCAGAGAACGTGCCGTTCCAGGAATTCTTAACCATCTGCATAAGAAAGGTATAAGAGGTGATGATCAAACCGAATGCAGCTGCGAGAATTCCGCTATAACCGAGAAGAGTTGACAGCAATGTAACTTCGTCTAGGCCCACGAAATTTCCGTAAATCAATGGCCCCTCTTCCAGGCCGCGGGAGGAATCCTCATCAAGAACCCAATTACCGAATACCTTTGCAAGCAACGTCTCCGCTACGCTTTGCGGGGCAGGCTCAAACATAGATGTGGCTGTGTCGATCCAGTTTTCATCTTCCATAAGGAGATACTTCAATAATGGTTAGCGGGCAACTTGTCTTAAAGTGAATTATATCTTGTTTTCATTCTACTGGCGACAAAAAAGGGAGGCCGCAGCCTCCCAGTCCCAACAGTATAGTTCCTTACATGCTTTCTGCGGCTTCCTTTAGGTTTTCAGCAAACTTAAGGGCCTGCTCTTTTGTTATATAGCCTGTATTGGCCGTAAGTTTGAGATAGTCCGAGTCTTCAAGAACATCAACGGAAAGACTTTTCAGGACTCGCCCTGGGGCCTTTTGCTTCAGTGCCTCACCCGTTTGCTTTTCGTCTTTCGGTCGTTGTTTTAAGTCGGCGCCTGTCTTATCAGGACCATCGGCACCCCCATCATCTCCATTTGGCGCCACTTTATCTTTCTTGGGATCTTCAGGCAGTTCCAGGTAATTTGGAGTCCATGAATAGGATAGCTTGGACTTACCCGTTGCCTGCTTATACGCCATTTCTGCGGCGGCCTTAGTCACAGTTCCGTCTTCGTTCAAGGCCTGCAGGACCAGATCTCGTGCAGGATGTTTCCGGCGCTCTGTTCCATCTGACTGTAGAGCGGCAGCCAAAAAGTACAACGCAGACAAGTTCTCTAATTTCCTGCCCTTAACCACCTGGCTGAGCGAGTCGCTGATGAACTTGTCATAGATCTTCATTCCATTGATGATTGTTGTCCGCCGACTTATCTCTGATGTGGGGCGTTTAAGACGCTCTGCCACCCTGCTGACTACATCTTCATAGCCCTGGGAGCGATACCTATCCAAATAGGTCTCCGTAATCTCCAGCAACTCCGGAACGGTAAACGCGGCACGCTGCAGGTTCTCATCAACCTGATTGTCGAATTTCACCTCTTCGCTGGGCTCTTCAACAAGCATGCAAAGTACCTGGCGGTCCTTGCAGTAGTCTTTCTTTGCCCGCCAGCGAGTCTCGCCAAACCAGATCTGAATCCTCTGATGTTTGTCACTGAAGTAAACCTTGATTGGCGTGTGCTGCCCAAGCTCATCCATTGAGGATGCACGGGCTTTAATCTCTTCAACATCAAAGTGCTTTCGAGGCTGGTCTGGGTCAGGGTGAATGTCTTCGGGCGACAGCTTAAAAAGCCTTTCTTCCTGAATGTAGACCTCCTTGATGGCAAGGATGTTGGACAGCTTGCTAAACTCTTCGGTTTGTTGAAGTGTATCCTCGGAGTCGAAGCTATCGATTGACTTGTCCGGGTCTTTTAGATCACTCATTGGTCACTTCTCCATAAATTTTTAGAATCGATTGGTCACGGTATTTGTTTGCGAGTTTCTTGTCAGCTTCGCTCCGCGGGTCTTCGACGCCAAGCTTACTGAGAACATCTTCGAAAAATGTCTTCTCAATAAGATATCGGGCCCGATCGTTCTTCAGGTCAGCTGCAGTCTTTCCGGCCCACTGTAGCTTCGAGTATGGGCGATACTGGAGGATGGGCGTCGAAGCCATGCACATAATTCCACGACCTGCATCGCACTTCTCTGTCTGTCGTTCGATGACACGCCGCTCCTGCTTATAAGACCATCCCGTCTCAAGGTTATTGGGGACAACCACGGCTTTTCGATCCGGGGACACCCCAGCCTTTTTGAGGTGAGCCAGGTGCCCTGCGCAGATATTCATGTAATTCCACACCGACTGCAGATCATATCGATCAAGCTTAGTCACAATCACAATGAGATCGGCAGCTGTAAACGAATAAAGAGTCTCGGGACGAATGGCAGCCTTAGCTGCCCCTGGTGTCTGATGGGCGCTGTCACTTTCCTCTGATCCATCCTTGGCGGTACCCGGTGGGGTATCAACAATAACGAAATCATACCCAGCACCAATTCTGAGGACATCCTCTCTGATCAACTTGGACGTCTGAAAGTGATACCCAAACGAAGGATCCCCTACGTACTTCATCCTCATCTTGAGCGCGTCGGCTACCGTGCCTTGAGTATCTTGCTCAATGATTAACACCTTCTTTCCGTACCTGTGGAGAGTCCCGGCCAAATGGATCGTCACCGTCGATTTGCCAACACCTCCCTTCTTGTTACCAACAACGATGACTTTCGGCTGGTCACCCATGGCTTTCTCCTGTTGCCTCTTTGCTTGTCTATCCTACAAAATAGATCTCGTATTCTCCACAATTCCGCCAACCACGCAACACCAGTTTGACAATCAACCTCAATAAACTCTCATCTACCTCAGTTTCACCGTTAAACTAAGCTCAATCCTACCTGAACATTCATGACACACAGACCACTTGACGCCCCTCATTTTCACGGTTAAACTGACGTTATGCGTTTGACAGATTATATAAATTATATAATATTTATACATAAATATAATTATTTATATAAATTATTAGGTCAAAACAAAAACCCGTGAATTTTTCGATGAATTTCCCGATGCTGATTTCGGAAAAACTGCTAAAAATGCCTGTTTTTCTCGGAGTTCCAGCTAAGGAATTATCTGAAATTAGGCGGGCAAAAACTTCGTATTAGATAGCCTTTTTTAAGGGGATTTTATGGACGAGATCGGTGTTGCACTTTTCGTGGATAGCAAACGGCCGACTGATGGCTATGCCTGTGATAGTGACGGTGTACGGGAGATTGGCGGGACACATGAGCTCTCAACAGATACGCTTTGGGTGACCAGCATACGCCCCTTTGACTTCATGAAAGGTGGATTCGGTCAGTTGCGTCATTTGAGATCAAGCAACTTCTTTCGGGTCGATCTTGGCTACTTGATAAGAGAGTGGGGGCTTGAGGGCGACATTTCTGAGGCTGCCGCATACCTGCATGAAGCTCTGAACCGTTCGCTCGGCGTGATTATGGATAGAAACCCCATTGATCCCGGCACGGCAAGGACTGGCATCCGTCAGGCCCTCACCGAGATATTGGTGCCAGACAGAATAAACGAAAGCCTTCTGGATGATGCGGTGGTTTGTGACGCTGTGTTTCAGTCCATCCAGTACAATCAGGGACGAACAGGGCAAGCTCGGATTCCTGCTGGATCGAAGATTTTCTCCTTCGTTGTTCCTCGTTCGGCGCTTGCCTCTCACCTGCTAAGCCTCCCCCTACCCTCTTCTAAGAAATGGTCGCCTGTTTCTTTCAAATCTGGGGTTCTCAGGCTTGGCAAGGCTAATGGTCGTACGGCTGGCGACCAGGAGTCCGAGCAATCCTGGCAACGTCTCCTAGACGCTTGTGAGTCCAAATTCTTTGTGCTGGATATCGACGTTCGTGAGACTGATCGCAGGATGGCTTCTTATAAGTCGTTCGGTGTCGGAGATCGAACCAGTCGACATTACGCAAGCGCGGAAGAGGTTGCTGAGTTATCCAGTTACGCGATAGTGGACGTAAGGGGCGGCTTCGGTTGTGACAAGGAGGAGGGTCCAATCACGCATCCTGACATGCCAGATGAGTTTAGTGTTGCGCGCAGCATTGCGAACGAAATCTATCTGTTAGGCGTGGCATCAAACAAAAGTTCCAGTAGCCCGAGTCCGTGGGCGGCCTATTTGCGATCTGTCGAACGGATCCTGCTTGGGCGAATTGCGGATCAGTTCACTCGTAAGGGGTTCGTTGTCGGCAGTTATGGCACTGGAAGGGTAAATGTGTTCTTGCGCTCCTCTGAGCACCAAAAGGCGTCAGAGCTCGCCTTGAAGCTCGGACTGTTGCCGCCCTACTCCTACCTAAATAAGCCTGCAGACCCAAATTTGGTTGCCTTTGATCCTAAGTTATATTATCGTGACGACCACATAGACCGATTAATTGGATTAACAAATTTCGTCGATCGGTTGGAGTCTGACTGGCTTCGAATGTTTGTCGTTGCGGCTGCGCTTAAAGGCGAAAGCCCGAAAGCAACCCAGAAAGAGCTGGACTCTTTATTGGACCTGCCTGAAGAGCGAAGGCTTGCATCCTTTGAATCTCTTGCAGAGAAGCATCTCCAGGGGATTCCCGAATCAGTCGAAAACTCTGACAGCGAAGACGGAAGTGACGATGGCCTTACTTTCTAATGTCGCGACTGAAAAACTTTTTTGCCAAAACATTGTCCCTAACAGCCTACGATCTGTGCGATCTTCAGGCTGTAGAGAACGAAAGAACATTTGTCACGGTTGACGGATTCTATTGTTCCGCACTTTTGCTTGAAGGCTCTAAAAGTTTTCTCGGAGAGGAAGGTCACCCTGATGCCGTCAGAGCAACCGCTGAGCAGCTCAACTCCCTTTTTAAGCAAGCAGGTTTCCAGATCCAGATTTGCTTTGTTCAGGACCCGGAGGGCGGCGGCAAGTACGTCACTGAAAGAACGCTTGCAACACTTAAAGGTACGGCTGAAAAGTTTGATCTGAACATTGGTCCTCTGATCGAGGAGCGGAAGCGAATTTGGGAATCCAAGAATGTTCCCTTCGAAGCCACTTATATTGTCATTAAGACGTCGCTCGCCTCACTGTCCAGGGCAGACCAAGAGCGAGCGGCGAAAGACCGTACTCCCCTACCCTACTTGGCCATGGCGCAAGACCCATTCAGGGGCTACAAAAAGCTACTTGCTAAACATTCGTCGTTCGTTACAGGCGTAAAGAAAGCTTTCGAAAAGACCTGTGTAGTAGAGGACCTGAGTGTCCACCAGGTTGGATGGGCAATTAACATGTTCATCACGGGGCGCTACGACGACCGTTTCCGGTTGAAGCTTTCTCAAAGTAAGCGGGCTGTGCCGCCGCGCCTGCAAGAATCAACTACGTCACCTGGCGATCCCAGTCCCGCAATGCAACCTCCGCTGGCTCATCAGTTTTGGACTGAAAGACCACAAGAAATTGAGGACGAACCGTCGCTCGTGAAGTGCCATAACCGATATATTGCCCCGCTGCAGATCGAAACTTGGTCAGATCGACCGCAAAAATTCGAGCACTTGGTAAGCCGTATCGACAGGAAGTTTCCCTTCTGTGTGAGCTTCACGTTTCAGACCGGAAAGAACGAAATTGTCAGCTTCCTCTCAAAGAACTGGCGCATGGCCAAGATCGCTGAAATCTTCAACAAGGCCAATTCCGAGCAGGCGTCGGCAGCAAAGATCTTGCAGGAATATCTAGGATCGAATTCCGCGAACGCCTTGAAAGGTCACTTATCGTTATCGACGTGGGCCAAGACAAAGGACGAGTGTTTAAACCGTAAAGAAGAGTTGTCCGCTGTTGTCGGTTCATGGTGCGGATTGCGGCCGGTGGAATACCTGGATGATCCAGTAAAGCTCTGGCTGGAGAGCATGCCTGCGATGGCAAGAAAGTTGGTAAGCATTCCGTCAGCGATCGAGATTAGAGATGCCATTACCTACCTGCCCGTTGATCGGCCGGCCACCTTCTTTAAAGATGGCCCAATGCCACTATTCTCTGTCGACTATAAACCAATGCCTTTCAAAATGGGTGCTGAGTTTCAGCAGACATGGAATAACAATTGGTTTGCACCCCCAGGGTCGGGTAAATCGGTTGGCATGTTCGGCTCTTGCTTGGCGCTACTACTGAACCAGGAAAACCGGCAGATCCCCAAGCAAACATACCTCGATGTTGGTCATGCGGGCGTTGGGCTGGTCAAACTCTTTAAAGCGATTCTGGGTCCAAACAGGGCGCATCGTGCGCACTACTTCACTATGCGCAACGATGGTAAAACCTACATCAACCCGTTCGACACCATGACGTGTATTCGGTATCCAACGGAACAGGAGAAGCAGGATCTTTTGACAATGCTTTCCACCGTATTTGGAGCAGAAGCAGAGGCAACTGAAACACGCTACCTAGAAGTCGCCATTCCGGATCTGATTACCAAGGTTTATGAGCTCAAGTCTGACAAAAGTGGCGGGAAGGGCGATCCGAATGTATACAAGCCTGGAGTTGAGATTGAGATAGATGAGCGGATCAGGCAGGGGGACATAACCGTGCCTGATGATCCGATCTGGTGGGAGATAGCTGATGCGCTCCTGTATGCCGGGGAGCCGCGTTTGGCCCAGCAGGCAACGCGGCAGGCAGTGCCATTGATGCGTGATTTGAACACCATCATTTCTTCGGATGACGACATCAAGCGCCGATTTGGGGACATCACTATTGGTACACAGGGGCTTCTTGATTATCTGCGGATGTTCAACGAATCCACCATTAGCAATATTCCGATGCTTTCATCCCCGACTAATATCGATCTCTCAGAGATGGATCTTCTCGTTATCAACCTCGGTGATGTCCTGTCTACTGCCAGCGCCGTCGAAAGGAAGAACTCATCCATTTACTACCTTCTGGCCATGATGGCTGGTGGCCGAGAGTATTTTCAGCGACCTGAAATTGTTGATTCGCCGAAGTTTTCAGATGACCCATTTATTAAGAGTTTTCACCGGGAGCGAATCAAAGGCTCTTTTTCCACCAAGCGCCATCTGATCCTCGATGAGTACCACCAGTTCAACAAGATTTCCGCGATGGATCAGGCGATTGTTCGGGCCCGACTGATTGGACGCAAAAACAACCTGATTATTTCTCTGGCCACCCAGTACGATGACCAGGTCTCGCAGATACAGCGTGACACGGCTACCAATACTTTCTTTATGTCTGCTGGCGATCGAAAGATCATGGATGGCCGGCAGGAGCGATACAAATTCAGTGATGACATCAAGGAGCAGTCGCTTCGGGAGCAGGTTGGCCCGGGTACCATGCTTCATCAGGCTATCAAAAAGGAAAACACCACCTGGCAGGTCTGTCGTGATGTTAAAGGCCCGCTTGAGCTATGGGCGTTTTCATCGACAAACGAGGACTTGGATTTACGGGATGCAATGGAATCAAAAATCGGGTTCTGGGAAGCCTGCAGAGTTCTGGGAAGAAATTTTCCCGGAGGCTCAATCGGTGATTTCCATGCAACGTTTACAAAATTCGTCCAGCGAACCTACGAGGACCGTGAGGCTTCAAAACGCTGGCATGAAATTCTGGCTAAAAAAATCTTATCGGAGCCTGATACATGGCGACTTTCGATCGTGGAGGAAGATGAATGATGCGTGGCTTTATTACTGTTATTGGGCTAGTCAGCCTTTTTGCTGTCAGCGGTTGCGCCAGTAACGAACCTGTTGCCCCGGCGTCTGTTGCTTCCTCGAACCTGCAGGAAAGCATGGAGCGTGTCGAGGTTGAAATCGTTGACGAGCTACGACTGTTGGCGAAGCTTCGCGATGAAGACCGAAAGCGGAAAATGACAGAAGAAGAAAAGCAACAACGAATCCAGCAGGCTCAGAAGGAACGGGTGCCGCCGGAGTTCCAGCAACGTGCTTCAATGAATGTTCCACCGAAGGATGCTCATGAGGTCTGCACTTTGCTCGCCGAAGCCGTTGAGTATGAGTCGAGCGTAGAGGGACCTATTCCCCGGCGACCGATATGGGTCCGAATCAATATCCGCGATGAGCCTATCTATTCAGCTGTGATGGACCTCGGGCGCCAGACAGGAAGCGCCTTCACCATGGAGATCTATCCACTGAGCAAGCTGGTTCGCTGCGTGTATAACCGGGAGATCAACAGGTGATGAAACAGTGGTTCGTATTAGCCGGCGCCTTGACTCTCTTTGGTCAGACGCTTCAGGCAAGTCAGCTCGAGCGGGTTTCGGCTCCGAATGACCTGGACGAACTGGTAAACATGACCAGCGACCACCTCGACTCGGACGACCAAGAGGATGCTAATGCTGCTCTCCGACTAAGGGCTATGCGGCAGGCAGCCGAGGCCGTCGGCGTTCAAAAAGGCTATGCGGCCAGGATGGATGAGTACCACGACACATTAATGGACCAGGAAAGTCGTTACGACGAAGCTTTCGATTTCCGCCAGCTGATGGAGCTGGTACCAGGAGAGTATGACAACGAAGTGCGTTTGTACCGGCTCCCGGCAGTCATTCAGGAGGCCCGCAATCACATTGAAGGCGACGACCGCCTGCTCACGGCAACCGGTACCCACTACCGGATTCTCAAAAATACACGCCTGACAACCGTTCCGCCTACCTGGCGGGACTACCTGTTGACCACAACGAACATGGAAGCGAACAAGCCGGCTCGAGAAATACTGCCGGCCGCTGACAATGAGCGTGAGCGTGAAATATGGAGCACCCATATCATGCGTGGGTGGAATCGCGGATCAACTCAGGCTGATCAGGAAATCGATCTTAGGATTTCACGTTTTCGTCGAGATTTCGTTGGCATGGTTCGTTACTTGCGACTTCTCGAGCAGGGCTTGATCGATCCAGACTTCATTGCTGTTCAAAACCAAATGGTTTCCGGGGGAGGGGACGGATTGGCCCTCGACAAGACCACTTACCAGATAACCACTGAAGCTGAGTTCAATACCGACCATAAAAAATGGCGGATGGACGTTCTGGATCCGCGTGAGAGTTTCCGGGAGATACCGATCGAAGAACTGGATTATGAGGTGTTCCGTGATTCCAGCCAATAATGGCTCTCGATTTGATGAGCAGTACTATCTTCCTGAGCACATTTCGAACGTGGCAACTCAAGAGCATGTGCAATCCATCCTGAAGCACGCCATGTACCTCGGGGCGAGCGATATTTTCTTCACCTCCGATGTTGAGCCAATGATGGATCTCCACGGCCGCAAGCGGGTGATCCTCCCTCGAACCCTTTCGCAGCACGAAATGAACGCTGTTTTGACTGAGGTTGCGGGGCAGGGCTCGGATGCTGTTTTGCTGGGGGGGCGCAAGAAAGAGTTTTCCTACGTTGTGCCCATTGCCCGGGGGAAGAATATTAGATTCCGCGGCAGCGCCGTGCCAGCCAGGGCCAACGACACAATTGGCTATCGCATCACAATGCGGACCATACCGGGAAAAATTCCGGCCGTTGAAGACCTGGGCATCGAGCCAGAAATCATTGAGCAATTCCTCAATTTCCGCAAGGGTTTGATTATCGTTATCGGTGCAACGGGCACCGGCAAAAGTACGACCCTGGCAGCTCTACTGAATCACATGCTAAGCCAGCCAGGCGCCAACATGAATATGTTGACGTGGGAGAATCCGATCGAGTTTGTATATCCGCTGGCCTACGACTCCAGTTTATGTCTGCAGCGGGAAATTGGCCGTGAATGTGAATCATTTGTTCAGGGGTTGATGGATTCATTGCGCCAAACGCCAACACACTCTTTGGTTGGCGAGATCCGAACCCGGGATGAAATTGAGCTGGCGCTGATGGCTGCGAATACGGGGCAGGGCGTTGTAACCACTACACACGCGAACAACGTGGCGACCGCGGCCCGGCGCCTGATCGCTCCATTTGAAGACTCGCAGAAGCCGGTCATCCAAGGTGATTTGTTTGACCTTGGTCAGTTGTTTTTGGCCCAGGACCTTCTTCCCACGGTCGATGGAAAGCGTTGCGCCATCCGAGAATACATCACGATGACGCCCTCTATCCGCGAGCGGTTAATCGGTGCGACCAACATTTCATCGGAAATGATGCGTGTTCTACATGAAGAGGGCGTGACCTTCGAATCGTCTGCCAGGCAGCGGCTCGAAGAGGGAAAAATCACGGAGAAACAATACGAGCGCGTAGCCCGCCCTTACCAGCATTTGCTGTAACCCTTTTTAATCAACCAGGTGCCGCATGGACGAAAGTTACGTTGCGCATTCGCGGAAAAAAAAGATCTTTCTCGGGTTGCCGGCCAGCGCTGGCCTTCCCATCGCTTTAATAATCCCGCTTGCATTCATTGTTGGCGTCTTTGGCGTGTTAGCCATGCTTGTCTGGGCTGGTTTCTTGAAGTACACGGACTCTCGGGGCTATTCATTTTTCGGCTTTTATCGCCGCAAACTACGCCGCTGGGCGGGTGGTTATACGGCACGTCCGCGAACTCATAGAATCGTTGACTATTAGCCGAAGTAAAAGTAACATTTAATTGTGATATCAATTTATCTGGTGAGACAAATGAAGCACACCGTTCGCTGCCTTTCTTTCGTCGCGTTGTCGACGCTCGGTACTGCCCAGGCCGGGGTTTACATCGCGCCGCTGGATGACGACGGGTCTATCGAGTTTACCGAGGACCCTATGTATATCGAAGTTGATTCCGAGCGAGTTCAAACCTTTCTCCCCAAGTCTCGGGCAGAAGGGCAGAGCAAAAACATTCCCATGACCGATAGCGATCGACTTAGCGTTGAGTCCTCTGATAGCTCCGGTGGTATGAGTCGCGGGGCCGGTGTTCCGATGCGTCAGGCTTTACAAGCGGTTCTTCCGGATGAGGAGTGGGCGGTCAACTTTGATGGCAGCGTGAGCCCGCGAGAGCCGGCTGTATGGGCATCGGACGGTGACTGGTCGGACATTCTCCGTGATATAGCGAAACGCAATGACGTTGCCATTGCTGTAAACGAAGAGAACAAGGTGGTTGGTGTTTCGCGTGATCCTGGCTATGCCCGTCTGCTTTCTTCACCAGATGCTGATATTGAAGGCTTGCGTCAAGCCAGAGAGGCGGGTGTCCCGGCCGCTGACCGGAACATCGGTCAAATGAAGTATGGCGACAAGGTCTGGTACATCTCTGATGAAATCACGATCCGTGAAAACCTTGAGTCCTGGGCCGAAAAGGCTGATTGGTATCTGGACTGGGATTATCCGGCTGATTACACCGTTCAAGCGCCTGCTCAGTTCGTTGGCAGCTTTAAGGACGTTGCTCGAGAGTTAATGTATGCGTTGTCCGATGCGGGCTATCCGATCGGTGCAGAGGTAAACAGCAAGAACCGAGTGCTCAGAATTCGAGGAATTAAATAATGCATCGCCTGATCTTAATCCTATGTTCAATCCTTGTAATCTCTGGATGCTCCATGTTTGGAACATTTCCTGAAAAGGATTCAGCAAAAGACAACGCAGTACTGGCAGGTGATGAAGCTCAGGCGGCCATAGATGGGGCCGAGCTCCATCGCCATCGGGACGCCTTCAGGGAGGTTGATCGCTACTGGTTGGGGGCACCCAAAGAAGTCTATTTGAAAGAGCCGTTGCCGAAAGAGCTGAAGCGATCGTTGAGTTACTCGACTTTCAATCCGATGAACATACAAGAGATTTCAAGGCTTGTAACGGAGGTGACCGGGTTGCGCACCCGCGTGGCCGAGGATGTTGTTGGTGATCTCCCGAGTCGTAACCAAGTTCCCCAAGATGGGCAAGGACTTCCAGTAATGGGATCCCAGTACAGCGAAGATATTGAGTTAATGGGAACCGGAAGAGAGAAGATCACCTTTGATGTCGATGGGACTGTTGAAGACCTACTTAACCTTGTCAGTAGCCGCATGAACATTTCATGGCGGATGGACGAAGGGGTCATAATCTTTCATCGGTTCTCGACTCGAACGTTCCAGCTCAACATTATTAATGAGTTGATGGAAACTAATTCTAATTCTGGTGAGCAGTCAGACGGTGTTGGCGGCTCCGAAGCAGTAAGTAGCGAGATATTGCGCAATATCTATGAAGATGTGATGTCTGGCATCACAGGCCTTATGTCCGACTCTGGGGTCATGACACGATCTGCCTCAACCAGCTCATTTACGGTGACAGACACGCAAGATCGCATAGATAGCATTGCCCGTGAAGTGGAGCGGGTGAACGAGGATCTGACTCGCCAGGTTGCCTTAAACGTTCGAATCTATTCAATCAGTGATGTTGATAATGAGGAGTTCGAGTTTTCTCTGGACCTGCTTTACTCAGGCATGGATGCGCAAGGTCAGATTCAGAAAATTTCCGACCCGGTAGGAGCTGTCAGTGGTATCAATTTCAATGGTGCTTATCTCATGGGTGACTGGGCAGGATCGACAGTCAACTATGACAACGTTGCCCTAAGGGAAAATGTATCGATTGTCACTCGATCAACAAACATCACGACTAATAATCGGACGATTCCAATTGAGTCTGCTCGCATCACCAACTACATAAGTTCAGTGACCACATCCCGATCTGACCTTTCAGGTGGTGTCGATACTGAAATTGAGCAAGACGTAGTTACTACAGGCCTGTCCATGCAGGTGACGCCCAAGGTTTTGCATGACGACCGCATCCTTGTCCACTACAGCATTAACATCACAGACCTCGTGTCGTTGTTTGAGCGAGAGATCAACGATGCCTCAGTCCAGCAGCCAGACATTACGCGCAGAAAGGTCATTAACCAGGCGATTATGAGGAGTGGCTCAACACTCGTTCTAACCGGGCTTCACATTAAGAACAACGAATACAAAGACTCTGGGGCTTTCTGGCCTGGCTTTAAACTGTTTGGTGGCAGCCAGCGTGATAATGCAGACCGGGAAATGGCAGTCATCATGATTACTCCGATATTGCTTGGTAATTCCGTAGGGGAGCCTCGTACATGATCCGTCTGCTCGACATTAACGGGCATCAGGTAGTCGCTGGTCTTGCGTGGGACTCATTGGCCGGATCGACGACCAAAGGCATCGATGCAAAGGAGCGCGTCATTGACTTTGATGGTGTCGCATACCTGAAAGGTCCTGACCCAAGCTCTAAGAAAAAGCGCCCACCAGTTAGGCTTTTGGCGGGTGGCTATGCAACAAGTGAAAAGATGCTCGAGAGCTCTGACGCCATTGATCAAGACGATATTCTCAAAAAGCCATCTCTTTTTCTCTGGGTTATCAGCGAGCTTGAGAAGCAGGGCATCGGATTAGATGAGGACGGCAAGGTCAATGGTGTTGTAAAGCTTGATCTTGGCAATGGTGAGACCTGGCTGGGCGCTATCCGGCGTTCACGGCCGACTGCTTTTGACGACTCTGACTGGGTTGGCACAGGGGACGCTGTAAATGCTGCGCTGACTGGCTTGGTATCGGATGCAGAGTCCCTGATCGATGACATCGAAGTTTATGAGCTGTCAGCAGAGGATTTGTTGATAGCCAAGCCAGCGAGATCAGTTGGCGTCATTGTCAAGGGCCGCGGCGGCGCAGCGGCAACTGCATTCCAGCTTCTGATCGTTGCCGGCCTACTGGGTGGTATTGGATTTTTCGTTTATGAAACGTTCTTGGCTCAAGAGGAAACGGTGTCTGCAGCGGGGCCGACGCCTGAGCAGCAGCGGATGCGGGCTCTTTCTTCGTACGAACGGGCAATGCAGAGCGATTTCGGCTATGCGAGCACCTTAGAAGCGTATGAAGCCGTCACTGCTAATGGAGAAGGAGTTCCTACGCAAGTCGAAGAATGGGAATTGAAGGCGATTTCATGTTCGGCCTCAAGCTCAGAGTGCATTTACCAATATCAGTCACCAGGCTTTGGGTCTCCGAGTGCGATTGAGGATGTTTTTGGCATTCCGCTAGAGATAAACCTGACGGGCCGTGAGGCTCTCTATCGATCTCCAATCGATTTTAAGAAGCGGATCGACCGCTCTTTTCGTGTGCCTGCCTCCGAGAATGTCCGGAAAGCACTTCTTGATGCCGGTGCTTTTTTGAGGAGCCCAGCTATTGAACTGGCAGTAGATATTACTGCACCAGAGACGGTCGATATAGACAATGGCTCATTTTTATCGCGCGAAAACCTGAGTGAAGCATACCAAAAGGGCGCAATTTCGGTGGGCGGTCCACTTGGTCTTTTTGACGTAGCAGCTACGGAGTTGGACATTGAGGGTGTTGTGGTTACAGAGGTTGTTATAAATCAGGATGAATTTGCAATGCGAGGACATTATGCATTTGAGTAAAGGTCTTTTGTTAAGCGTCATATTTGTCGCTTCAGTTTTCGGTGGTGGTGCCCATGCTCAAAGCCCCAATGGTGAGCCTCTAAAGATCGGTGGCGAGGGGGATGGAGAAACCGTTGCCGAGCGCATCAGGTTGGCGAAAAGAATCAACGCTGAAATCATGAACTCGAAGTTGGCTGCAACCAAGTCAGAACGGCTCGCTGCTGAGAACGAAGTGCAGCGAATGATGATTGAGGCTCGCGACCTTGCTTCACGAATGAACACCTCAGCCTCTGAGGTTGATCAGCTGCGCCAGGAGAATGAGCGGTTTCGGCGCCTGCTGAGTAGCCAGAGTAACAGATCTGACGAAGACTCAACACCTGCCCCACAGACGACGAGTGAGCCGCCGATCAACATTCGGGTTCTGAACGTTCTGCAAGGGGAAGGTATAACAACTCGTGCTCGAATCATGGTTATGGGGGAGGACGGATCACCCCAGGGTCAATTCCAGATTAAAGAAGGCTCGAGCGTTCAAGGATGGAATGTCGAACGAATTGACCAAAACACAATCCGAGTCTCCAAGAATGGAGAAGAGTATACCTACGGCGGCAACGGACTTCTGTAACAAGTTATGGCAGCTAAGGTTTCAGTGATGAGCATTAAGACCGATAAGAAAAGGCTGGTAATCCGGAGCAAGAAGCCGGCCTCTGAAGCTTTCGCTAGCTCGGTCGAAAACGATCGCAAGCTCTCTTTGGTTGCTAAAAAGGAGGCAGCTTTTAACTCCAGAGCGGCCGGTCGGATCGCAAGAACCAAACGCATCAAACAAATTCAGTCGTCTGGAGAAATCCCAGTACCTGAGCGTCTTTTATCGCGGAGGGTAAGTGAAGATGACCCAGATAATGAGCGGCCATACGTTCTCCAGGAAGACGTTGCGAAGAAAGCAGCCATTTTCTGCGCACCATCCGGTACAACGTGGATTCTGAAGTCTTATGAACTCACAAAAGATGAGCTGGAAGCATTTGTTTCGACAGAGGGTGCTGTTCGACGTGCATCTGAAACATACCAGATAGCTGAGTGCCCACACATTATTTTCAAAGAATTTTTGGAGCATGCCCTTGATCTGCACCAAAAGAGGATATCCGGTGGGCCGAGTCAGCAACATGAGCAATTCGATACGCTTGTACTTGATGCTAGCGCCCGCGGTGCATCTGACATTCACATAACGGTAGCTCGCGGGGCCGTTGTCGTAGAGTATCGAATTGACTCGCGAAACATCCGTGTGAAGGGTGGTGAGTGGGCAATGTCTGTAGAACAGACAACCAGTTTCGTCAGGTCAGTGTTTAATACAATCACTCAAGCAACAGAGGATAGCTTCAATCCTCGGGTGCCGCAGGATGCATCTATTGTGCACAGCATTGATGGCCGGAAGTATCAATTGCGTTACGCCCACGACAACGTCGAGGGCGACGGTTTTCACGTTGTATTGCGCGTTCTCGATGATCTCAGTGACAGCGAAGATGACGAAGGGCCCACGTTCGTACCGCTGACGAAGCTTGGCCTTTACCAGGACGAGGTCGATATCATTGAACGAATGCAGGCCGTGCCATACGGTTTGCTCTGTGTCTCAGGGACCACGGGTTCTGGTAAATCCACCATGCTTAAAAATATGATTGGGTCTTATGCTGAAATAAATCTCGGAAAAAACATCATCACTGTGGAAAATCCGGTCGAATATCGGATCCACAATGCCAAGCAGACATCGGTGTCTTCTGCCGAGAAGATGGGCGCACACCTAGTTTCAGCCATGCGCCGCGACCCAGATTGTATCCTAATTGGCGAAATTCGGGACAAGCAAAGTGCAAAGGTAACTATCGAAGCTACTCAGACCGGCCACTTTGTTTGGACCACATTACATGCTTCTAACGCGCTGGCTCAGGTGGCGCGGCTTGAGGACATTGGTATTTCACGCCTCACATTGGCGGCGCCAGAATTTATTGCCGGCATGCTTCACTTGGCACTTGCCCGCAAACTCTGTCCGAAGTGCAAAATTCATGTGAAAGACGCCCTTCTGAAAGGCCTAATTCCGCGGGACCGTTATGACCGAGTAGTTTCTGCCACTCGCATTCACGTCACAGATGGGAATGCGAGCATTGAGAACGTGTTCGTAGCGAACAAAAGTGGGTGCAGCAATTGCAAAGCCATTCACGAAGACAAAATTCCTGGTGCCGTAGATGTAAATGCTGGATTTAAGGGGCGGATGTCAGTACCTGAAATGGTCCTCCCAAACCTTGAGATACTCAATGCTTTTAGGACAGGTGACGACTTGGCGGCCTATACAGCGTGGAGAAAGGCAGGAGGCAAGACCATTCAGGAGGCAGCTATCCGCAGAATGATGGACGGCCACCTCTGCGCCAATGAAATTGAGTCTCAGTTTAAACGCCTCGACCATAATCAAGAATTTTATTCGTAGGGCCAAACCAATGTTGAATGCCATATTCCCAAGCCTTACAAAGTCGAATTCCGGCACTAAGAAAAAGCCGAAAAAACTAAAAGGGAAAATTAAATTCGAGATCTACGAAGAGATCGCGGCGTTTCTCGAAGATGGTTTTACTCCGTATAAAATTTCCGAAATGATGGCCGTCGAGTATCGCAATGAGAAGCGCGACCCCAGAGGCAAATTTTATCGATTTTTGGTCATTCGAATCCGTGAAGGCTACAGTCTAGCAAAGGCTGTCAAAGGATTGGTACCGCAGGAAGATCTATACGTTATTGAGTCAGCGGAGAAAACTGGACGGCTGGCAGAAGGCTTCAAGCGGCTAATTTACTTTACCAAAAAAAGTGATGAGCTAAAGGCGAAGATGTTCTCACTTTTTAAGCCTTTGGCCATGGCTTTTGCGGCATTGGGAATTCTTTATGGATTTTCAAGCTCAGTGTTACCTGACTTTGCAACCATGGTTACTGATGATCAGCGCGGGGCCGCCACGACTAGCCTTATGCAAATGGGCGATTGGCTCGAAGTATATACCGCCCCAATTTTATTGGTGATTGCTGTTTATTTCGGTATCTCAGCAGCACTGCTTACTACCTTCAGGAACCCAATACGCGATCAATTTCTAAACCGATATGTTCCACCCTGGAACTTCTACCAAATGTTTTTAGCCAATTCCTTCCTGCTCACATTAGGAACCATGATGGAGTCTGGCATGCGAACGAAAGATGCTCTTCATATCGTGAAACAGTTTTCCGGGCCCTATCTGTCCGATCACATTGACTTGATGGAGCGCTCTCTAAATCAAGGTGCCTCAGACGCTAAAGCTATAGCTACGGATCTTTTCGACAAAGAGAGCGCTCGCAAGCTGAGGACACTGGGAAGCTCAGGACAACTTGAAACGATGATGCAGAAAATCGCACAACGATCACTGGAAGCGTCAATGAAGCGTGTCGACAAAATTGTTGATGGCGCCAACGTATTTATGAAATTAATTATTGCGGGAATAGTAGTATGGATTGTTTTCGCAATCGGTGGCGTAATTTTGCCTATGATATCCAACACAAACTTTGGGGTTTAACCCTTATTATCCGTCAAGAGGAAGTAGTGACCATGAAAACCATGCAAACCAAGAATACCAACAAAGGCTTCACTTTGATCGAACTGATCGTTGTGCTGGCCGTAATCGGTGTAATTTCAGCTGGACTGTACCTGGCAAAAGAAACGCTGTTCAGTTCCGTCGACTCACAGAAAGAGGCCACGACGTATTTGCAGATCCTTGGGGCCACCCAGGAGGGCTTTGGGCTTGCATCAAGCTATGCGGACGTCGACGATGAGTGGGTAATCGGAACTGGCCGTGTTCCTCCGGAGTGGGTTTCTGGAACTGAAATTCGCAATTCCTTCAACGGAGTCGTAACAGTTGGTCCTACCGGAGCAGGTAACAGACAACTTCTCCTCACTTCGGAAGACATTACATCTGAGGCATGCCAGGCGATCATGAGGATCATATCTCGTGAATCTGTCACCGTCGGCACGAATACCTCTAACGACAACGTAAAAGCGGATCCAGGCGACGAGTACGATCCAATCGCGGTGCAAGATGCTTGTACAGCATCGGACCCCGTTGATATCAATATCGTTGCAAATTAAAAATGTCGGTGGGTATGGACATGAGAAACTTAACTGGTGTGCAGAAGGGCTTCACTCTACTTGAGCTGCTAATTGTTTTGGCGGTCTCAGGAACCATACTCACCATCCTAGTGGCGATTGCTAAAACCGTAAGAGAGAAAGACGCCATGTCTGATCTTGCGGGTGAAATAGCCATCGTTTCAAACGCGGTCACCGCTTACGTCTTTGACCAGGGGCCAGCAGTTCCTGTTGGTCCCATAACCTATAATGGCATTGATTGGCTACGAGATAGCACATGTGGCGGCCCGGCTACGACAGCTCCCGGGACAGGATATCTAAGCTGCAACTTCAACGCCGACCTCGCACCACGATACGGTTTGGGCTATGAGACTGTGGTCACCCGTGATGCTGCGGCTAACAACCTGGTTGAGGCGTCAATCACTATTACGGGAGCCCCAGTCACCTATGAAGGTGTTGAACGGAGAGACTTATCTGGACAAGCAATGCGGATTGCCCGCGGCAGGTTTGCTAATGAGTCGACGAGGAATGTCAGTGATACCACACTTGATGTTTATATTGACTACCAGTATGACCCGCTTACCGGGGCAATGGTTATAGTTGTCGACAATGCCTCTGATGGATCGGATCCATTCCTTTCGATCACTGGACAGAACGAAATGCAAGCTGATCTTGATGTTGGTGACGGCTCATACGATGTTGTTGATGCAAACAATGTGTTCTGGGGTGGAACCCCAACAGCCACAGAAGACGCAAATGGGACACAGTCGGGACTGATAGGCGATTTAGCCGGCGGGGCGCCAGGCATTCGGTTAAATGCCCGAGGAGCATCCGCTGGCTCACAGATAATCTTTATTCGGGATGGCTCTGATACAGATTTCAATGTTCGTATCGCAAACCAAGACGACGGTGAGTTGTTACTTGAGGCTTCAGAAAGCGTCCTCATGGACGCCCCGCTCGTGGATTTACTTGATGGCGACATGGTTGCTAATGACTTTTATAGCAAAACTTTAGGTAGGAGCTTGAATCAATCTGTGACTGACGTATTCATGGCAAACCACGATCAGCTGATCCCAAAGCCTGATTGTGATAGCGCAAACACTGGCTTGAACCCAACGATCTACACAGCCGTATCCCGGTTCGCCGGTGTTGATCGATCAGACCCAAATGCATTGAACAATATTGCTGCATTTCAAGCTTTGGCAATAGACAATGGAACGACGTGGAGAATAGCTTTGGAGGGCATTGTCCAGGAAGAAGGTCTCGTTGTCCCTCCTGACGATCTAGCCGCTGTGATGGCTGTCACGAAGTGTTCTTAATAACGAACATGTTGCACACCAAATTGGCTGAAACGCTTCCTCAATAAAGTGTGCTTCGATTTCGTAATTGAATTTGGGCTATTCTCTTTGCTGACATGCTCTAAATTAATTGAAGTACATCACTAATCCAATGCCGGATATCCTTTTCGATGTTGGATTAATTCCAGATCAACTTCTACGCTTGTTTTAGCACCAAAGAAATCGCAGACTCAATCGATAATTGGTTAGAACCCCACCCCGTATACCGGGACACACACCGGAATGGATCGAAGACTATAATCGCAGCCGCCCGTACAAGGGACTGAAAATGAAATCGGCCTGGGAGTACCGGGCAGAGCTGGCATCAAAGTAATGAGGTGGTGTCCGGTTTAACGGGGGCAACTACACTAACCAACTATCGTCTTTCAATTAGCTCGTTGCTCAGTCGCGCTAGTACCTCTTTCGAAATCCTCATAAAGTCTCGCCAAAGTCATTAAAAGCCGAATCAGCGGACATTCAGTCTGAAATTATTTGTTCCACGCTAACGATTATCTCAACAGTGTTCATGGATCTGAAAGCGGCAAATCCTGCAGGACGATGCTGGAACATTTTTTACAACAACGGAGGAGGGTAGTCACATACGCGGGCGCCATGGGCACTAGCGGTGCTTAGATTAGGCTACCAGCACATAGATTCTGAGCCACCAAAAGTTAGCACCATAAGACATTGAGTTTGGTTAATAAAAATCAGGCCAAAACCAAAAATCAAGTGCGCTAATATTTTTCCAGTTTTAAATGGTATTGAGGTGCCGTACATGTCATTTCCAAACATAATTGCAACGTATGCGTCTCTAAGTCCCATGTAGATTGAGATCAAGCCTATTGCTATTAATATGCCATAAAAGGCGATGAGAGCGCCGGCGGGTACGTACTTACCTGGGCCTTGCTGGACACTCAGTGTACTCGACTGGGCGAGCTCTCCGTCTAAAGCAAGTGCCTGAAACTGGCTTGGCGATACAGGATTGGCGGATCCTCCAAAAATGGTAGCGTTACCAATAACCACAAGAAAAGGGAGCATAATTGCCAGGGTCCCTATAGAAATCCCAACAAACAGCTTCCCGGCGCTCATAGTTTCGCGTTCGTTAGATTCCGCGTTCATCCAGCGCTTAATTGAGCCCACGACCATCATGAGGCCGCCAATTGCTGAAGCCACAAAAATGAGTGCAGCAACCCCACCAACTTGCTTCAGTGCGTGTTCAGCTCCGAGTTGTGGGTCAATCTCTTGAGCCAGACTTTGGCTGCTAAAAAGCATCAACAAGAAAAATGGAGCGGCTAATTGTGCCGCGTATTGAGCATAATTATCTTTAATTGCCATTCGTAGCCGCCATTAGGCTTAGTAAAAGATTGGCGCTTTTCTTTTGCTTCAATATTTCATTAGCAAGCTCGAGCTCTTGTCCCATCATTACCGCTATTTCTTTGAGAACAACGGAGTCGTTGGCACACTCACTGGGTCCGCCTGACTCAGATGTGCAAGTCATTTTCTTATGCCAATCATCATTTGAGAAGCGACTGTTAACAATGAAATCTTCGCGTGCAAGAGCCAGACTATTGCCTTGAGCATCGGGAATATAATCCGTCCTTATCTGCTCAAGCACTGACCGGAGCGCCCCTTTTCTGATGGTTGCTCTTGAAAGTTGAATTCGTTGTGCTGCGCTCAGCTCATCGAAGCTGTCTTGACCTAAAAGCAATCGAGCTCGCTCGCTGTATGGACCTACTAGAAGGTCGATGAAAAGCTGACTAGCTTCGACTTCTGCATCAGAGTAAACAAGGTCATTGGAGTAGGCGCCAGTCCTTGAAAAAAGATCAGCCCTTGAAAACGCTAACTCCTTACCTGTCCCCTGGAGCGACTCATTGAGTCTTGACATGGTGTCAGCGATTTGCTCATTGCGCTGCTTTTGATAACCCGAAGCGCTGGTACCGGGTGCGCTAAGCTCCTCATTCCAATACGATGCCATTGATTTAGCAACTTCAGATCGTGCTGAATCCCCGGCCGTGTCTCTTGCTCTGCTGACACTAACGTTGTTGCATGCCATAAAAGAGGGAGTAATCTGAGCATCCATGGATTGGTTGTGGGTTTCTTCAAGCGCATCAGTAATGCGAATAATGGTATTGGCAGCAATATTGTTGTCATTTGACTGTTGATCATTCGCTATATTGATGTCGGTCTCCATTCCGAGTCTCTGAATCGCCTCATCACGCGCCCACGACTTAACGTCAGTGACCAGCTTCCTCAAGGATAGGGTAACCGCGGTCCCGTCAATAACGGGTATCCCCGCGGCACTTACAGAGACAGGTGTTGCTGCAATCATGAGGGCAACAGCAATGCTCTTAAGAAAACTTGGGTTCATTTCGTTCCTCTCCAAACTTTACTTTTTTACCGTTAGGCAGAACGGCTTCAATTTTTGGAGCAGGAGGAGTTGATCTCAGCGCGAACTCTTGACCAGGAACCATCAATTTAGTCAAAGCATCAACATGTTCTGCTCGTGTAATAACCTCCGCTGCCACAAGACTTTCCAGGCATAGCTCGTCCCGGACTTCGTTGTCATCGTAGCCGGTGAATTGAATCAGACGCTCTTCTGTAATGGGCCCTATGTATTTAGATACAGGGCCGAGCGACCAGCCTTCTTCGAACAGAATGTCTCCAAGACTTTTTCCGAACGCCATTACACTCTCCGTTTACTTGTCTCGCGGCCGAACAAAAGTTATTATATTTTAAATAATCACTTCAGACAAGGCACCATTTTGAGCTCAAAAGCCCTCACAGATTCTGATATTGCGCGGTTCTGGAACGAATTTAGTCCTCAAATTCAAGAAGTCCTTGCTGCTGCTGAGGACCGTGAAACATGGGTGTACCAGAGGCACGATCTTCCTGAGCTTTTTGACGCCATTCAAACATCGCTGCCCGATGTCGTACAGATACCTCCATCCCCGGAGCAGACAAGCATCCTGAACGATCTAATTTCATGCTTGGCATCAGTTCCGTTCAGGGAGTGCATTGCCGCGCTCGCCTATTTAGAGAGAAATTCGCTCAAGGAATCTCTCTCATCAGATGAAGTGGGTACAGGAACTGCGGCATTCATGGTTGCTAATAGAATTTGCCTGTCGAGATCAGGTGATGTTGCGAGTGCCCGAATAGTCCGAGACCGCGTTCAGTTTCTTGTGAAAGTTGGTTTCCAAATTAGCTCATTTAAAAGCTCGGCGGAGGAGGTTGCGTCTTATGCGTAATACGGTGTTTCAAATTACGATCTCGTTGGCAGTCTTTATAGGCTGCACTGATGCGCTTGCTCAAGAACGCCCCAGAAGCGCTGTTGCTCAGAACTGCGAAGATTTGGATTTCACAATTAAGCGAGAGGAAAGCCCTTATCACTACACGAACCCAAACGAGGCCTGCAACATTTCGTTGAAGCTGGACGGGTTGCCGTCCAAATCCGGGGGCGGGTATAGCTCATCAGGTAATGATGCCTGCGGCCAAATTCAAAGCGTAGTTGGCGATCTTGAAGGGCGCCTCAATGAAAGGCTGCAGGGCGCCTTGGGTGAGATTGGAGACGTTGTGTCGCCGGAAGATCTCGCGCAAATTGGTGGTGCGGCTGGGGTTGACGTGAGTGGTATCAGTAGCGCTCTTCGGGATGGTGCAACCTTGGCGGAAGGGTCAGTAACCTCAGAAACTGCAGAGACTTTGACGCAAACGCAAACGGATGAAGGAAGGGATGGTCTTCGCGATGATTTTCGGCAAGGGGCGAGCGAAGCTGCCCGCGAATCATTAAATAACCAACAACAAGGGCGGACAACTCCGGGCATTAATTCCAGCTCCGACTCTTCGGGTTCGTCGGAATGGTCTATTTTCGACTGATGATCATTGTCATTGAGTCCCCATACAAAGCCCCACGATTAAAGGCAATATTGAGGGCGTTGAAAATTGATGCTCAGATCGTTTCCACTCGCGGCCGACTATTTGACTTGCCTGTGGATTCCTTCGGAATCACGGATTCTCTTGAAGTTTCATCGCTGCACCCAGTTGATCCAGATCACTTCTCTGCAATCCAGGAAGACCTCCTTGATTCAAACCTGTGCGTTTGCACCGATCCCGACGACGAAGGCGACTTTATAGCCTGGACCATTGCGACCTATCGTGCCGGTAAGAAAACAATGAGGGCGGCCTTCCAGGAGTTGACGCTTGATGAGGTTCGGCGATCTTTAGCTTCCGCTACGGCTGTCAGCCTCAATCCACCGCATGCACTAGCAAGAAGGCTTTTTGATCGCATGCTGGGCTACTCAAGCAATGACGGCATGTTTCTAAGCCGGACTGCTGGGGCAGTCCTGGGGGCCGCAGCTCAATTGAGCATACCAACTAAGAAAATCATAGAATCAGTCCGTGAAAAAGGCAGAATTCTTTATAGCGAATCTTATGAAGGCCATGGGGGTAAGTGCAAGACACATCGACAGGAAGAAGGGTTTCATGACCTCCCTAGCTTAGCGCATTGCTACCATCTAGCGCCGGAAATTGGCGTCACCCCAAGTGAGATATTCAGATCGCTTCAGAGCTTGTACGCCGACGCCGAAATCTCTTACTTCCGAACAACAAGCACTGCACTCAATCAAGCAGCAGGGGAAACTCTCCGGCGGATTGAAGATGAATCGGGATTTGAAAATTTGGCTCGAATATCGCGAGACGCCAACGCTGGCAGCGCTCATCCAGGCATATATAGCACCAGGTATCTCGATTCTCCTCCTGATCGAACTTCTACACGTAGACGCCGAGAAGGCCTTGATGAAGTCCTTCGAAGGCGAATCTTCAATGCGACTCTGTTTGCTATGGCGGGGCAAGAGACAAGATCGATCACCATCCTGCCGCACAATGGGGAGGCTTACCGGTCTATATCGGCTGATTACAGGGGTGATACCTACTCGTATCCGCTAACCAGAGTCGCGCTTGACGAAGATATAATTTCTGGCGAGCCAAAGGGTAGGCCGGGGAAGCATTCTTATTCCCTCCACAAGGAGACTGGGATTGCCCTAACGCTTATTAATATGGGGGTTGGCCACCCGAGTTCATGGGCGTCCCTGGCAAATCGATACTGTTGCTTTCTGACGAAGAACGGGACGCTAAGCGAGCGAGGCGGGGATTTTTTATACAAACACCAGCTAGAGGCGCCGATGCTTCTTGAGCCACAAGTCGCTGTTGCCATTGAGGCTACACTTCTCGATCCATCAAAAACTATTGAGCAGAAAATGACGGCTGCGTTGGCGCTTGCAGACATACCGGAGGCACGCTTTGAGCGCTTACTAAGTCCGAGTCGCAGTGCTGACCCTGAGTCTATTTTTCGCAATCCCGGTCCTAGTTTATAATCACCTTTACATAAAACTTGTTTTACATTAGAATTTTTCTAAGTTCACTAATTGGAAAGATTCATGTCTGAACAAGACGCCCCAAACTACCTTCTTTATGTTGTCGGTAAGGACAAGGCTGGAAAGCCAAAACTGGCTCCAGTGATGGTTGCTGCGACTGGTGCCGACATTCAGAGAAAAAAGCACATTGCGACTGCGATTGAGATGGCTGCTGACCAGGGTTTTGAGTCGGTCAGTGAGGTTTTCTTTGCTGACGCTGTTTACTCTGCTGTTGAAAAGGGCATTGACCTACAGGGTGATACTTCGAAGATTTGTGTGGATCTGCACAACGAAATGATCGATCGATCCAGGCCTGTCAGCGAGCCTCCAGAGGTGAACGGGGCGCTCTGGCGAATTGCGGAATCTTCACTGGAAATCCTCGATGCCCTTCCTCCTGAGTCCAAAGTTCGATTCATTGACTCATTGGGTAGCAATCAGCCTTCTTGGAGCCGTGCTGTGTATGGGGTATTCCGCACCGACGCCAAAGGAAAGCGTTATGTGGACAAGGTTCCGGTCGAGGAATTGGGCCAGATTAACCACCTTGAAAAAGCTGGGATGAATATCGACCTTTTTCTCCGGATCCTCGCGAAAATAGGGGTTCTAGATAGCGTGCTTAGTATTATTGAGCGCCGAGTAAAGGACCTATCCAAAACCCGGAAAAAGCTGAAGCTGGATGGTATCACTAAGGCTGTAAAGACAACATCTGTCGCACAAACATCAACGAAAAGCTCGGCCAACCAGAACCGCGGGCCTTTTTGATATAGCGTCCTACTTGAGGTAACCCCATGAGTACTCATTTGCCTGCCGATATCAGCATCAACTTCGAGAAGATTCGCAACCAGCTTGGTCTAAAAGGCATCAATAACGAAAAGCTCCAGGACATGGTAAAGCATGCGGTTGTTGATCAACTGAAAGAACATCTGGGCATGGAGGTTGATCTTAATGACCTCGATGTAAGCCCCGTGCGACAGCCAAAAGAGTCGCGGCTTGAGGGCACGATATCCTGGCAGGACAAGAACTGGCTTACTGAAGACGAAGATCTGAGCATCCAGACAGAGGAGATTCCCTACCGTGTTGCGGTTGACCAAGGCAGTAACACGATAGCAATCACATCCAATCCTGGTGTGGCCGGCATTGAAACTAAAGTGGAGGTGGATCTGGCGCCTGGAGGGCTCACGAATATAAAGGTGTTTGGGCCTACGGATGGTTTGCTGGCGCGGTTGGTACAGAAGGGGGATGTCGCACTGGTCAAAGAAGGCAAGTTTGCTGACATGGACTTCTCGGCCACTCACAATAACTGCATGGTGCTCACGCGATCGAGTGCGGATCCTCGGGCAGTCCTCACCATGGTTGAGCGGATGCCTAGCTTAATGGCGGACGATGTAAAGCCGAAGCTTGATGGCTATGGAGTGGATTATGAGCAGGCAGAATACATTGACTATGAAGGAATGAAAGCACCAGAGACCAGTGCGCCAAGTCGGGGGCCAGGGGGCATGGGGTGATGCCCGGGCTCCTAGCGCTCCCAGAACATGCGCTTGTCCCTGCGGATTTCTATCTCAAAGGAATCGGCCTCTTCGGCCGTGACACTTGAGAACTCCATGTCCTCTGTCATCCTAACAAAAGTCAGACGACCTATGTCGGCCAGCTTATCGTGCAACGTTCTCGGGAAGGGTAAGGCTACAGAAATAATGTTTCTGTCCCGGGTATCGTCTGTTCCAGCTCGCATCACCAGGTAGATGTATTCCATGGGATGCACAATGAAACCGCAGGCAGATTGAATGCGACTGAAGGTGTCAAAAACATTCACGTCATACCTGTGTGAAGGAAGGCCAATAACGATCGCATCATCCTTAACGACCATCCCGAGTGAGTTACAGAACGCTTTATCAAGAAAGAACGTTTTTTTGTACCGTTTCTGGATGCCTGCACCATGCCGTGGGGAGAAGTTCAGGATGGCACGCTTAAGGTTGACTAGGAGCGATAATTCTTCACGAAGCTGTTCTTGTCCGACTCCAACGAGATGTTTTATCATTCTGTCAACTCTCTTGATTTAATGTTATAGTTATATTATCTAATTATTGGCTAAGAGTCGATATGAGTACATCACCAACCAAGATTGCCGAAGAGATTTTCCGTCGCGCCATGGAGCTTGAGGGCTTGCACGCCTACAAGCTTCAGATGGCTGAAGGTGAGGCTATTGATTTCATAGATTCAGTGTGTGGAGAGAAGGGCGGATTAAGCAGCCTAATGATGGCCAGCGATCGGCTGGCTGTCATGCAGTATGGAGAGCGCCTCTGGGATTGTGGGTACGTGAAGTCGGACACATCAGGGGATGGCATGGCGGCACTGCCTATTGAGGAATTCAGTGATTCGGAGGCTGCAGGTTCGTATCGCGCTTTTGAGATCATCGATGCAGCATCAGAGGTTGGCCTTGCGCTAATGATTGCAAGGGACACGATTAAACAGATGTGCAGCCCGGTCGATGAGGGATTGGCGAGGCTTAATCCGGTGCCGGGGCATTTTTTCAGCATTGATATGCGAGACCCCGACAAGCGTGAAATTCCATTTGAGAGTGCATCAGAGATTTGTGCGTTCGGTTTTCGGCAAATGCTGGAATCCAATCGGGAGCTGGTTCTGACGCTCGGCCAGGGCATGGATTATCAGCCCGTTCCCAAACAATCCAAAGAACCGACAGGACCAAAGGTTTAACGTATGAGCAACTCCCTTGATACCTCTACTGCGCTCCAAGTTTCGCGTCGGTTGCTGAAGAATGCGGGATCGGACCCCACCATGATTCAGGAGGAGTTTGCGAAGGCCTACAACCTCTTCTATCAGTTCTGGCCTAAGGCGTCGGCCAAGCTTGACGGAGCGTCCGATGCAAGGTTCGATGTTGCTATTCAGGTGGCAGACTACGTTGCCGACATAGTCTCCGGAAGGATTACCGAAGAGCAAGGCTTTTCAGCCATCACGGCCGCGGTATTCAGTGTAACAACCGAAGAAGCAAGTCTTGGTGGGAGCGCCCAGGAAGCGGAAGCCGAACTCCGCAAGCTTATACAGAACTCGGAATCAGCCATACTGGCTACCGCTTTAAAGGTGCGCAGAGCTGTTCAGCAGATGCCGCTTGGCCAAGACATTGGGGTGGCGGTCAGCTATATGCTCACAATGATCACCGATCGATCAAAGGAATATGCGGTAGCACGGACTCAAAGCATGACGGAAATCGACGGCTACCATGTTTTTCTGAAGACCCTGCCTATTGTCACCGATATAGCACTTGATGCTTGGAGTCGGCTCGGGAGCAGTTACTACAACCCGACCGCCATTGTGCTTGATAAGTCCTATGTTCGTGCAGCGCTCTCTGATTTCGCCCAGTTCGTGTCCATCTATGACATGGGGATGGGGCCGGCGATCGCCGATCTAACTGAAAAGACCGCGGAGTTTGTAACCGAGATTGCAGAGGCTGAGGTCGCGAAGTTTGAGCATCTTTCAGGGACCGATATCAACGGGATCAAGCTAGGCGTAGCTGATCAACTGATCGGCATAACCGAGCGTGCTTGGCGGCTATGTATGAACAACCTGATATCAGATGTTGACGATCTTCTAGCAGAACCCGATAAGGCCAAGCAATGGCTTGAGGAAACTGAAACACCGATCAAACCTGACGTGTTCCTGAACGCCGTTCGATCACTGTACTCCCAGCTTCCTGCCTTTACACACGACGCCGATATTGACCTCGACCAGGTGGATGAACTGGTTCGCCAGGAAATTCAACTGACAACCGAGGCGGCACAAGCAATGATTGATGAGATGACACCCTGGACCATGTAGCCATGCGATTTTCCGCCCATGTTTTAATAGCCTCGATCTTAATTTTGATCAGCCCGATCAGCAACTCGGCCGGCATTCCTATAATCAATGGGACCGCGGTGCAGTTAGCCATTCAGGAAGAGATCAAAAAGCGAATCAGCGATGAGCGCAGAGAGGCTATGGCAGATCTGGCCTCCAGAACAGGCATCAACATTTGGAAGGACCAGCAATCCAATGATGGAAATATCGCGGCCAATACGACCTCTCGACTAACCGGTGCTATGTCCGGGATTCACAATCGCAGGTCAGACTCACAAGTGGCGCCTTACATGGATGCCTGTAACGGAGTATCAATTGCAAGGACCGCTCAGTCGTCAAAAGAGGACGAAACCTATACCCGGGAAGTGCCCAATCGGATTGGCGAACTTTATCGAGCAGGGCAGTCCCCGGCGCTACGCGAATCAATCGCGAGCTATGCAAGTTCTGATGTCGCCGTCCGCGGTACCGAGAGAGCGCGTGTTGCCAACGACATACGAGACTATGAAAACACCAGGGTAGGAGTGCTTGATGACGTCCTGATTACGCTTTCTACATCTCCGGGCGGACTCAACCAGGTATTCAACCCGGTGGTGACTGATCTTCAGACGAAAGAGCGCACCGATTACGTTCGCTCAATGCTGATTGGTGACGGACTCTCTGATTCAACGGTCAACCTTCCTCTCTCCGATTCAAATGAAAGCACCCGTAATCGTAAAGTGGTTGAGGAAGGTGTGTATCAGGTAAAGCGGGACCTACGAACGCTCTCAACCTTCGTGGATAGCCAACAGACCGCTGTTTCGGGGGGTAACCACCTTCCCCTCGAGCCCGCTATTTTGGCAGCTGCTGACCCGCTGAACGAAGAGCGTTTTGCCATTGGAAGCGGGACTGCTCCCCAAATGATGGTTGATAGGTCCATGCTGCAACGATGGGTGCTTGCCAAATCAGCAAAGCTAGCGGCGATGCTTCAGGAATACAGACGGAATCAGATTGAGATTATGCAACTTGCCCTGTTGCTCACGCAGCGGGGCGAGTAAATTTTGACCGCAACTATTGAAGCGCTTACAATGTAAAATAAGTTTTACTTCTCGGCGGGCTCACAATGGCAGTATCACAGTCTGACATCAACTTCATTCAACAAAACTGGCCCCAGGCGGCGAGCATTCCGGTCAATGAAATTCGGAATCTCGCGAGTCAGTTGGAAGTCTCTTTTAGCGATTCAATGACCAGCCTTCTTACCCAAGGAAAGTCGATTGATGTTGAACAGCTGCGCCACCAGGCAGCAGTGGACAATGTAGAAGGCTCTATAGACATCGGCGACATCCCCCTTGACCTGGGTTTCGAGCGTCCTGAGCCAGCCCCACAGCCCGCCGTCGACGTTCCTCTAGCGCCTGAAATAGACCTCGACCTCGCTCAGTACGACAACTACTTCCAATCCGGAGTGCTGGATCTGAGCAATCAGGAGCCGGATATTGATCCGTTCGACATTGGCATTGAGCCTGAAGCCGTTTCGCTGCAGCCGGCGAGCGCCGAAAACGAGCCAGAGCCGCCGCAGCTTCCGCCAAGCTCAGAGCCAGAGGCACTTCGAGAGCAGATTCTTCGAACACCGCAAAACGTCCCCAGCCAAGACAAAGCGCAATTGCTGGCATCCAACCCGCTGAATGGTTACGACGCTGAAGCTGAACTCGATGCGATCGACGCGAACGACAATTATGGTGAATATCACAACACGCTGGCCGCTTGGCTCCAGCACACCAAGTACACCCCGACTGGCGGGTTGGGTCGCTACTATTATTCACCAAACCGCTTCCTAAAGGCGGACGAAATGAGTGAGCGGCTCGACAAGTTCGCCGAAATCGATAAAAGCCCGCGCACACCGAGCGAAGATCTTGATCGCAGCCAAGTGAACGCTATTCGGTTCATCGGCAAGTTTTATGCCAATACAGGCGATATGGGCGAAAAAATGGATGGCGTCATTTATCACAAGCGGATGTGGCACCGTCCACAAGAGCTTTTTACCAACAGAGTCCTGGCCGGCGAACCACCAGTTTTGAGGCCCGTGGAGTTCAATATGGCAGCAACAAACAACCCAGAAAATCAGCCAAACGCACTTGCAGAACAGCAGCCGGAGACGGCCCTGGAGGTTGATCACGGCCCCGAGGCCTTACCGGAGACCGAGAATTCGAACCCTGAAGCGGCTCAGGAGAATCTTGCTTCGACCGCCGTGGAGCCGAAACCCGAAGAGCCCCGCGCTGAGGAGTCGTTTGATCCAGAAGATCCTGCGATTAAAGCGGTGGAAGAGATGCGATTACTGGCTGATGCAGCCGGGAATATTGATAACGACATAGCGGAAGAGATCCTCAGAAATCACGGCATTTCACCCGACACAGCGATTGCGTACTATCTTCGTGAGCAAAATGAGATGCAGTCGGGAACGGTCTTTGTCCAGGAGATGTTCCGGCGTGCAACCACCAAGGCTCACATGACGGGCCCTTCAAGCCAACCCAAGCAGACGATGGAGCCGAGTGAGGAGCAGAAGGCTCAGCAGGATGCCAGCAATACCCCTCAAGGTAAAAATTCGCAAGACAATAAGCCTGGTGAGAAAACAGGACCTGCAAAGAACGATCCACAAAATCAGGCGGCTCAGTTTACTATTGGCGGGGCAGCTATGGGTTCAGTTGGCAACATTGCAGCGAAAAGCGTGGCGGCCGGCGCGGGTTTCGCCGGTGGAATTATTAAAGGTGTCTATGGACAGGCATCTGGCTTCTACAAGCAACACCAGGAAAGTAAGAGAAAGTTGGGCTCGGATATCCGTGCAAGCATTAAAACTTTGAGCACCCAAATTGATTCCATTGCTCAGGATCGCCAGTCCATGAAATCAGCATCCAACGCATTTGAGCGCAAAACGATAGCTGATCGGATGGCAAAGAAAATGATTTCATTCGATCGTACGGCAATGAGATTCACCGAAACCCTGAGCAATCCTAAGGCTGCACGACGTATTCAAAAGGAAGGAATGCAGGGGCAGCTGGAGTCTCTGGGAGGCAAAGTGGAAAGCGTTTTCAAGACCATGGAGCCAGGGAAGGGCGAAAAGAAGGCGTTTGATAATATTTCCGACAGCATCAAATCCACGATGGAGTCTGTCAAAGCTCTAGTAAACGCAATCAGGAACTTGATTCCAGGCTTGAAGGCCGAAGGCCCTGCTTCGCCACAAATGCAAAATGGTCCGATGTAAAAAGGCGCCCGCAGGGGGCGCCCTTCTTACAGAGTGATCACTGATTATACATTCTCAAAAATGTCAGCGAGCCGGACGTAGGCGCTCTCAGCTTGACGGAGAATTTGACGTTGTTTGGTGCTCATTTCACGGTTTTCATCGTGCGCTGCTTTGAGCTGCTCATTAAGCCTGGCAACTTCGGTCTCCAGCTCAGCGATGTAGTTTTCAGCCGACTTTAGATCGTTGAATCCGCTCTTCTTTTTCAGGCTTTTGCGGCTCTTAGTTGCTACGCGAGCGGATCCGAGTTCGCTTCGTGGTGTGAGCTTAACCTCAGATAGTGCTGCAGGCCGCCCACGTTCTGTTTGTTGGCCCAAGATCGGCTCTTCAATATCAAACTTGTTGGCAGTGCTCATATTTGTGCCCTCCGAAGGACTGTCTGTGCGGGACCGAGCCCCTTCACAATACTGACTCAATTACCATTTTACGTTAAATCGACAGAGTGTTCAGAAAGGTAGTTAAAAGTACACTCTAATAATAACATTTATACAATGCTCCAACACAGATGGATTGCAATTTTGAGACTCAGGTCTCCTTAAATTGCGTTCATCTCTAACTCTGCGCTTGCCCCAGTTCCATTTTTTGGGCAGACTATGTAAAACTTATTTTATATGGCAAATGTATGAACGCACTAGCTCACGGATCCGTCACTGCTTTACACGCTTCACAATCTGCAGATGTCGCCTTCCACCTTGGTAGGCGACTTGATGGGGCACAATCCGCGATACGTCACTCCATGGCAAGTGCTTCAAACTTCCACCATGCATTGATAGGGACCTCCGGCGCCGGCAAAACATACACGATCCGGAAAATGGCGATCGAATTTGCCTCTCAGGGAGTTACGCAGTTTGTATTAGACACCCAGGGAGACTATTCCGCTGGCGAGTTTCTGGCGAACCATGACATGAAAGGAGTTAGGGTCAACGAAATCAAGTTTGGCTACGGCCCTGGAACAGCTGGCCTCAATCCCTTTTCTATCCATTCAAACGATGAGCAGGGTGGGTACCATCACGCTGTGATTGGTGTTCTTGAAACGATTCGCCTATTCAATCCGGCGGTCGGATCGAGACAGAAAACCCTTTTAAGAAAATTGGTAAACAGCACTTACCAGCGGAAAGGAATCACCATGGAAAATCCCGCCTCATGGCAGAAAAATCCGCCAACGATGAGGGATTTGCTAACGACCATCCGGGATGAAATCAGTTCAACCAAGCTACGAGTTGGGGGGGAGGCGCTTTTCGATGGGATTGAGGAGTTGCGGAAAAAGGCGAAGCGTTTAGCAAAGCAGGCGAGGGAATCCGCGTCAGATGAAAAGCGCGGACAGTTGCAGGAAGAAATAGATGAAGCGAAGGAAAGCATCTTCAATAAGTTCCAGCAGATCATCGAGGTTGAGGTCGATGATGAAGAAAAGCTCCCCTCGATCGCCGGCACTGTTAACCGACTGGAATCTGTGCATGACATGATCGAAGGCGTCATCGTTTCAGGGCTTTTCGACGGAGAGCAAATTCGTCCAAAACGGGGCGCGATCAACGTTCTTGACCTCACCTCGTTAAACCAGGTCGATCAGCAGCCGGTTTTTTATCTGCTCCTGGAAAAAACCTTTCATAGCGCTGTTCGCACCTGCGAAAAGTTGAATCCAAAAGTCCCAGATATGATGTTTGGCTTTGACGAAGTGAAGCTCTTTACGGCGCTCGCGGACTCGCCACTTAGCCCAATCAACCGCTTCTTTACCGAAGGACGGAAGTACGGCCTGGGGAGCCTGTGCGGGCTCCAGCATGCCAAGCAGCTGACAGACGAGATGCGATCCTCTATAGGAACCTTGCTCCTGCTTCCTGTGGCAAAAGAAAAAGTGGCTGACATAAGGAAAATATGGGGCATTCCAGAGCACCTGATGTCCAAGCTACGACCAAAGTCAGATGCATACTACGGCTTTGGCAATAACGACTTTGTACCTATCAAACTTTTTGGCTGACACCTTTTTTTAAGGTAAACTTTATTTTATCAAATTACCTTGGAACTATAGTATGTCTCGTTTTATCTCTTCCAAATTTTCTGGCGCCCCCAGGGCGGCCCTGGCCGCCTTCTTGCTGACGCTGGCTGGCGGCTGTGCCGCCCCAAACTCAAGCGTAGAAAGCCTGAATGAGCCGGTAGTGTTCGTGAATAGTCTTTCTGAAAAAGTTCAGGAGCGATTTCCAATTTCAGACTGGGACACCACCAAAACTACTTTGTATGACCCAGAGGTTGAGCTATCCGACGAAACTGGTGGCGTATGGGTCAGGGTGAAGGGGCAAACATGGCTTTGGGGTGATGAAAGACGGTACCGGTATTCGATTGATTTGCTGACCATTCCGGAAATTGATACATACGAGCGTGTGGTGACCCTGCAGCCCTCAAGAGAGATTTTTTGGAACTTGGATGACGTCCCTAAAATGCATAAGCAGAAAGTGATGGATATGACGTATCCGATGCTGCTCGACGTTCTGCATGACCAAGGATTTATGGACGTTCAATTCGAACGTCGTCCCAAATATCATGAGTAATAACCTGTGGCCAGAAAAGAGTTAAGCTTTGTTGCCCATGTCGATTCGGTCCTCTACCGACAGGAAGCGACTCAGTTCGCCGTTTTGAAACTGCGAGACGCTATTGATAACCAGAAGGGCGCAGTCAAAGAGGGCATGACCTGTATTGGAACAATGGCTGACATGCGCCCGGGCATGCGGATATCCGGAAAAGGCTATGTTGGCAGGGACAATCGAAACAAAAAGCAGCTCAAAGTGCGTGCTTTTCAGGCCAGATTTCCTCGGGATGTAAAGAATGTCGTGGCTTTCCTGTCTTCAGGTGACATTCCGGTTATTGGCACCAACAAACGACTTGCGCTCAATCTCATCTATGCATCAAACGGGGGAGCGCTCCCCCAAGGCGAATGCCTCACGATCAACAAGCTGGTCGAAAGTCCAGAAACCTTCGAGATCCCCGGGGTTGGAGCGAAGGCCATTGAACGGATCTCACAGTGGATACTTTCTGAAGCAGAGCGAATTGCGAAGGTAAATTCTTTTGTCAGGGACATCGGCTTCCGACGCGAGTCGGCGCTGAAATGGGCCGAAGAAATAGCAATGGACCCGTTGACGATGTTGATGGTTAGGCCGTATGAGTTCGGGCCTATCCTCAACTTGCCCTTCAAAGAGATCGACCGGGTTGGTAAGTCAATACTATCAGGTGATGAGCTCCAAGCATCTCGCTATGGCTCGGCCGTTTTGGATGTCATGCAGAACAATATCGGCCAAGGATCCACGGCTCTCAGCTATAAAGAGTTCGAAGAAGAGCTGGCTGATCGACTGGATGATATGAAGCAGGTCGAACAAGCTATCAACTCAGCCAAATATGTCCGTCTGTTCAGTTTCACCAGACTAGGCAATGATGGTGTCGTCCAGTTTTTCAATGACGGGGCCACAGAGCAGGCGATTGGGCGTGAGCTTAAACGGTTGGCCTCCGCTGAACCTCGAATAAACCCAGAGAGCTGGGAGGTAGTCGAGCCTTCTAAACCTCTAGACCCCACTCAAAAAGAAGGTGTCCTGATGGCGTTGCGTTCAAACGTCTCAGTGCTCACAGGGGGGCCAGGAACCGGCAAAACCACAACAGTCAGAACAATCCTGGATAGCATAAACAGGGCGGGCTGTATCGATGGAACTTCGGCTCGAATGTCGCTTGCAGCTCCCTCAGGACTTGCCGCTAAACGGATGAAGGAATCCACACACCTTCCAGCTCAAACTATTCATAAAACTCTTGAGCTGACGCCAGGCGGCGATCCACAGCGTAATTTGAGCAACCCATTAGATGCGGATGTAGTTGTGTTTGATGAAAGCTCCATGACGGATACCGAGCTTTTCCTGCAGTCGCTGAGAGCAATTCCTTCCGGGGCAAAAGTTGTGATAGTAGGTGACCCTGACCAACTTCCTTCGGTAGGCGCCGGCAATGTTCTTGAAGATCTGATCAATGCGAAAAACAGCTTGATTCCGAGCTATAAGCTAACCAAGGTTTTCAGAAACGCCGGCCCCATAGCGTTCAATGCACATGACATCAACGCTGGCAAAATGCCAGAAATCAAGGGGCTTCCTGAGAAAGGCAAGCCTAACCGTGAATGGAACGTGGTGCTTCATAAAACTGACAAAGAAAAGCTAAACCGGCTGCGCTGGCTGGTCAGCACCGAAATTCCACAGAATTATGGTATCGAGCACAAAGACATTCAGGTTCTCGCATCGCAGCACGCAGGCGAACTTGGAACGGTGAGGCTCAACAAGATGCTTCAAGACATCATCAACCCAATGGGCCCTGAAAAAGATCAGATCTTCTATCGCGACTTTGCCTTTAGGACCGGCGATAAGGTGATGTACCGCTCAAACAATCCAGCGAAGGGGTTGGTGAACGGGGATATTGGTTATATCCAGGAGATTGACCAGAAATCCTATTCATTGGTCGTTCGTTTTGACGACGGAGATATCAAGCTCGACAAGAAGGATCTATCCGCCACAGAGCTTGCATACTGTCTGACAGTTCATAAGTCTCAGGGATCAGAGTACAAAGTAGCGATCGTTCCAATGTCTGAGGATCATAATTGGACCAGGCAGCTGTATTACACCGCCGTTACTCGCGGGAAAAAACATGTTTTCACGCTGACTGATGAGAAAACGCTTGAAAATGCAGTGAACGATACGCGCAGAGTTCCACGAGTAACCGGCTTAATCGCGGCCATCCATCAGGCATGCATTGAAGGCTCATCTTACAAAATTGTTGAACCAGGACTGAATCCTGTAATGGTTGAGAAGGACGCCAGTTCCACCCCTAGTGACAAAGTAGAGCGCGTCCCCGACAAAGGAATGGTATTTTAGTTTTGCGGTGAGATCTTCCGAATCCTGTTTCTGCCAAATTGGAACAACAAAAAAGCGCAGAGCCAAATAGCCCGCCCAGCCACCCAGGTGAGATATAAGATTATTGCCACTGACGAGAAAATTAGAAAGCTCGATCGCAACTTGTTCTCTGAGAAATCAAGCATCCCCATTTTGCTGGCGATTACCGCCTTGTCAGAGGCCGTTATTAACTGCTCTCCAGTAACCACAGATTCAAGTTCTGAACGCCCCTCGCTTTGAGCTGCATCCACTAGGTTGTAGAGCTTATTAATATTGGTGCTAGAGGGGGATCCAATCGCCCGGTTATAGGCCAGAATTATCTGAGCTCCCAGGTCTGATGTCTGCTGTATTTTTGCATCCCGAAATTGATTTTTGATCTCTGTTGCCAACTCTTCTTTAATCACTGGTCCAGCTTGGAACCCTGTATAGAACGCAATGGCACCAAACACGAGAGATACACTGAGGACCCTCTTAAGGGCCCTCAGTGACATCTTGAACGGATACAAGAATCTAAGTGTCACGACAGGATGAGGTAGGTTGCTACGCTGATTGAAAATGAACTCACAAGAACAAACCCTGACATTGCGAGCATCTTTGCTCGACGGGCCTTTTGCAAGCCCTTGAGAATCCGTTTTTTCGCTTCCCTAGTTTTCACCAGGTCTTTTTCAGACATCTGCCGCTCAAGCTTTTCGGCCCGGATACGACTAGACAATTTCTTGTTTAGTGACCGGGCGGATTCAACCTGACCATCGAGCGCTCGTATTTCAGCTTTCTTTTCAATGATAGCGGTGGTTAACCGACGATTAAGACCGCGAACGGTTTCAATCGTTTTCTCTTGCTGCTCGATCGTAATTTTATTCTCAGATCTTCGTTCTTGGATCCATGCAAGAAAACATTTGGCCTGCTCAGCCTCCGCAATAGCAGACTCCATCCTTTTCTGGGCTTCGCTATCAGTTACCGTTTGCCTGGACTGCTCTTGCAGAAGTCGAATGCTTTCTGCTTTTTCATTCAGCTCCGAAAAACACTCACTGAGTTGAACCTCTAACGTCTGCCTTTGCGCTGCTTCAGCCTCATACGCATCGATTAGGTTTGCAGCGCTGCCAAACCTCTCGGCAAAATTTTCTGGAATATCCCCCAGTAGTTGGCCGAAGCTCAGTATCTGAATTTTCTGATTGGATATTGCGGCATCCTTATCCAGATTTTCCGACTCAAGCTTGGAAACTTGACTCATCGCCTCCGCCAGCTCCATCCTCGAGCGGGACCGGTCAATGGTTGTTAAGGTGTGCCAGAATTCACTCGAGTCCTCCGGCTTGCGGTCCAGCTCACCATGGACAAGCTCGTAGAAATCCAAGACAAGACTGGGCGAAAACTCCCGGGAAATAGAATATTGCTTTGCAAAGCATGCGGCTCTGGCGTGCACCGACCAGATCTGCCAGTCGAAACCGTCTCGACCTTGAATCTGCACTCCCGCAACAAATGTCTCAAGAGTGACGAAGCTGTTTGTTCCGGTCACTGATCGCAAGCCAGAACTCAGATTGCTGACGCGTACGGAAGTTGTTTTTCGGCAAAGGAGGTCTTCGAACATCGGCAAGTTTGCTGCCTTGGCTACCTGTTCGATCTCACTATACCAATCGAGCTGCTGAACGTTCTCTGCAACCGATACCGGCGTGCTTCTACTGTTGAACTGAACAAGCTGTGCGCTCATGTCTCACCCTGAATGAAGAAAATGTCTGAACCCAACCAATAATTTTATATTCTAGACTAAGCAAGTTGTTTTTGCATCCATCCTGTTATCCAAAGCTATCGAAATGCGCACAAAGGTTGCGCAGGTCAGCTCAACGGGTATAAAATAAGTTTTACATTCAATAACTGGTAGATGGCAATTATGGGTGGGGCATCGCAGAGCTTGGTTTCAGACGCTTTCATTAGCGATCTTCTCGATCGTGTGAACATCGTGTCAGTTATTGAGAGCAGAATTGGCAATCAGCTAAAGCGCAACGGGGCCAATTACAAGTGCTGCTGTCCCTTCCATGATGAGGACACTCCCTCCTTCGTGGTAAATGAGAACAAAGGCATTTTTACCTGCTTCGGCGGCTGCGATGATGGGAAGGCCGGCAATGCTATCAACTTCGTGCGCAAATTCGAGAATCTTGGCTTTGTTGATGCTGTTAAAAAGCTGTGTGAGGAGTGCGGCATAGAGCATCCATTTGGAAAGGAAGAAAATCTCGACCCGAAGGCCCAGCTCAGAAAAGATATTTTGGCGGCGCTCTCTGACGCCAATGTGATGTATCAGGGTTTTCTCAAGGATCCTCAAAAGCAAGGGGAAGCCGTTTCATACCTTAAGAGCCGGGGAATTGACGGGCAAGTCGCGAAAGAATTCGGGCTGGGAGTGGCTCCCAAAGAGTGGGCTATTGTCATGAAGCGCCTTTCTCGAAAACATGGTGCAGATGTTCTTAAAGAGGCAGGCCTTCTTACTGAGAAAAACGGGAAGAAATTCGATATGTTCCGGGATCGGATCATGTTCCCCATCTCAGATTCACGCGGGCGTGTGATCGGGTTTGGCGGTCGAAAACTAGACAATGAAAGTGATGCTCCTAAATACATCAACTCTCCTGACACCCTCGTTTTCCGAAAGAGTAATGAGCTATACAATTTCGATAAAGCTCAGAATGCAGGGCGCAAAACCGGGAAGCTTTACATCGTTGAAGGCTACACAGACGTAATTGCCCATGGTCAGTTCGGTATCAAGGATACGGTAGCACCTCTGGGGACGGCTTTCACAGACGGGCAACTGGAAAAGGTGTTATCGGTCACAAGTGAGCCCGTAATGTGCTTCGATGGTGACTCTGCTGGACGTAAGGCGGCCTGGAAGGCAATGAACATGGCTCTGCCGCATCTGAACGACGGCGTTCGCATGAAGTTTCTTTTTTACCCTGAAGGGCATGATCCGGACACACTTTTGCGCTCTGAGGGTGTTGATGCCTACCAGGCGCGACTTGAAACTGCGATGCCTCTGTCTCAATTTGTTGTGACGGAGCTGACAAACCGATACGGAAACAACTCTCCTGAGGCCGCTGCGAGTATCGCCGCTGAAGCGGCAGATGTAATTTCCAGGATGCCTCACGGTGTCTATCGCGAAGTTATGCTCAAGGCAACTGCCGCTACGATCGGACTTCCTGAGCAGAGACTGATCGATGCCATGTTACATCAGCACCCCCAGGCCCAGATCAAGCCGGCACACCCTATAAAAGGGCGACCTCACCCTGGGGTATCTCCAACTCGTGAGACGACATCTATGAAGGGCGCCCAGCCTAAGCAAAGTGCAAATACAGCACCGCGGGGAGCTCACTTCACTGGCGGCTCAATGATCCCCAGCATGACTCCGCCTAAGATTGGTGTAGCTCCGCGATTCCAGCAGTTTCAGCAACGATACGAAACTGAGATCAAGCAGCTAAAAGAGACAGGAGATGTCGAAGCTTTCACACGGAAAGCAGTGATCACTGAGCTGAAGGATAACCGCGGGGCAGTCAACGCACGGTACTTGGCCGACAATCTGACAAAAACGATTCAGTCATTTGTTGGCGAGGAGTCTGCCAAAACCATGGCACCGAAGATTCGAGATTACACGCTGACAGCTACAGAAAAGTTCAATAAACGATTGGTAGAGCTCGAAAAGCAGAGCCACTCGCCAAGTCGAAATCCATCGCCTAGCCAGGGCATGGGAATGGGCCGATAAAGGGATCCCGCTATGAATGAGCAACTTCAAGAAATCATTATCCAGCTGCTGCGCGATCCGCAAATGTCTGTTCAGCAGTTCTCAGGTCTTCTGCAGAGCGCTCTGGCCAATGGTGAGCTTATTGAGCGGCCGCTCCCGGGCAATAGAAAGCAGAACAGCTTTCTTCATGAACTGGCTCAGACATTACCCACTCGGTCAGACCTGATCCTCCATGCTGCCAAACAGGATCCCCAAGCAACGCTCAACGCCTCGAACATATACGGCCGGACCTTCGCAGAGATACTTGCGCACAATGAAGCATGGGATGCGTTAAGGGAGCTGGCTGATGAGCGCGTGAACATCTTGGTCGACAGCCCGGTGGCTGCAACTCATGAAACGGCGTACCGCACTGCTCTGGAGAAGGGACCTCTCTCTCTGGTGGCGGCGTTTGAAGATCTCGAAGATCACATGCTCGCCAACGGATATGAGCCAGATCTTATCTTCCGTGATCGACGTGACCGCATAGGAAACACAATATTTCACGATTTGGCCGGCCGGACGGATCTCAGCGCTCAAGATTTCAAAACTTACCTTGATATGCAGGCGGATAAAATCGTCGGGAAAGATTTGCGTGAGCTTCTGAGCTCGAAGAACCACCGGGGTCAGACATTCTTCAATGTTGTCATTGAGCAGAACCCGCAAGCCGCTCTTGAAATTGGCCGGCTGCTTGCGAACGAACTATCTCCCGCTGAGTTTGATCGCCTGGCTGTTTTCGGCGGCGACCCTGGTACCCGGATACAAGATCGCGATCTGACGGTTCCGGAATCGACCATTCCCGTTCTCCAGATAGGGCGCAAGCCTATGCCGGATGGTGAGCAGCTGATGAATTTTCTTATCGACCAGGTCCCAGCGACTTACCTGCACTGCCATGCGACAAACGGACAAACGCCCCTGTCCATCATGGCAAAGAACGGGTGGGTAGATGCACTGGGAAGCGCTCTGGAGAAAGAAATTGACCCTAACTACGGTATCGAACTGGGAGTGACCAATCCGATCTTTGAAGCAATGTCGAACACTTCCCGGCCGGACCTGGCGCAGCAGTTTTTGCGGACAATGGTGGATACGGACCTTGATCAGCGATGGCTTCAGGAGCCAGCCTACGATTCAGGTTCGCTGGCGAAGTTTGCCGTTGATGTCAAAGACCCAGTTCTCCTGAGCAAATCCTTGTTCCTTGGTGCGAACCCCAACGGGCACCCTGCGAGCGACTACTCCCCGCTACGGGCGGCGATCGAAGGGTATGAGAGCAACCCAAAGGCACATCAGCCAATGATTCGCGATCTTTTGATACACGGGGCCAGCCTCAAAAAGCTTGATATGGACATGGTTTCTCCGAGCGAACGGCTCCAGCACCCAGAGCTTGCCGCCGCCCGGGATTTTGCATATCGCACAAGCATGATCCTTGAGATGCAGGACCGCTATGGGTATGAGTTTGCGGGAGCGGCCGTTGATGGTCTCACCAGTGAGATTGCGCCACGCCAGGGACCGAGTGTTGCCCTTGGGACCCTACAGATGGTGCCGGGTGTTACCAGGGCGCTGAATGAAAAAATCAAGAATGCGCCGGATCAAATGGCCGGATTTAGGGCTCTGGCCGAAGTCACTGTGGCCCATGGACCTGACACTAAAGTCATGGATATGACGAATCTGTCACGCGCCTTGCTGGCTGTTCCTGAAAATAACCGACAGCAGATGGTCTACGAAATGGAAAAGCTGCGTGCAGACCTAACCAGACTGCAACCGACTCAGTTCACCAAGCAGGGGCTTGATTCGTACCGACGTCAGGTTGTGGCCCTTAACCGGGTCAATAGCTGGGTGCGCGATTCACTAAACGTAAAAGATGGGGAGTGGCTTGCGGTCAGTCGGTTGGAAGCAGAATACGCACGCTTTATCCCGAGGAGTATGGCGGACTTTTCAGACGCGATCGCGTCGTCAGCTTTGCTAACATCAGAGGCGAGTGAGTTCCCGTTGTCCTATGCCGCGGATGGGCGGTGGGAGGCTTCGGTTACCATGTCTGGGAAAGAGCACCCAATGCCTAAGCCGGGTACCCCAGTAAGCTTCCTTTACGCCAACGACTCCATGCGCGACCCCTTCAAGCAGTTCAAGTCATACAAAGAGGGAGAGGCGCCCGTACGGACCCGCGGGCTTCTTTACCTGGACCATGAGATCTCTGTGAACACGACCCGGGCAGAGATGGGTAACTCCGGATTTGTTTCGTTCCAGAATCCATCGGTATATGTCGTCGATAAACTGGTCGAAGGGGAAACCTACAATATCGACCCGGGACTGATGCGCGAGATGGGTCATGATGGGGTCGTGGTCTATGACAACTCCAAAAGCCAGGTGGTCGGTGCCATTGATCTTGGCGGCAAAAAATTGGAGTTTCCTGTGGGCGCAACTGTGAGACCTGTTCAACAGCCGGGCGCGGAAGCCAAGCAGAAGCTTGAGGCGGATATGGATTCGCCGGCACCTACTGCACGAGGAGTTGGCTTGTAAGCCTGAGAAAGCATGAACGCAAAAGAGGCGCTGCAGCGTTACTTTGGATATTCCGACTTCCGGGAAGGGCAGGGCGAAATCGTCGAAGCTGTTCTCGCAGGTAGGGATGTCCTGGCTGTGAGGCCGACAGGTTCTGGCAAAACCCTCTGTTTCCAGCTTCCCGCCATGCTCAAAAAGGGTGTCACGTTTGTAGTAAGCCCCCTCATTTCATTGATGCAGGATCAGGTAGACGAGCTGGAGGGAACTGATGTACCTGCCACTTTTTTGAACTCCCAGCTCAGCGGTAAAGAGTATGTGTCCCGGTGTCAGGACATTCAGGCTGGCGTCTACAAGATCGTCTACCTTGCACCGGAGCGCCTGACGCAAGAGAAATTCCTTTTCTGGCTCATGAAAATTGACATCGCCATGATCGCGGTGGATGAAGCGCATTGTATCTCGCAGTGGGGGTCTGATTTCCGGTTTTCCTATTCAAGACTCGGTCATGCCCTTGATCGTCTTGCCAGTCTGAAGAAGCAGAAAATACAGAGGATGGCATTATCAGCCTCTGTGACAGACGAAGTTCAGGCGGACATCCGGAATCGTTTGAATCTGTCCCACCCACAGGTATTCCTTGGTGGGTTTAAACGGCCGAATATCCGATACCAGTCCGTCTACTGTGCTTCTGCCGGCGGGCGATTACACCATCTCATGCGCTTTCTGAAGCGGCTGAAGAAGGGTGGGGCAATCGTCTACTGCATCAGCGTCAGAGACGTGGAACGCATACACGGGTTTCTGCTACAGGAAGGCTTTCCGGCAACCCTCTACCACGGGCGTCTTTCCCCTGCAGACCGAGAGCAAAATCAAATACGCTGGATGAATGGGGATACGCCGATCATTGTCGCCACAAATGCTTTTGGCCTGGGTATCAATAAACCAGATGTCCGGATGGTTGTGCATCATGGCTATCCATCTTCCCCCGAAGATTATGTTCAGGAGTCCGGGCGGGCAGGGCGCGACGGTAAGGACTCAGACTGCATCATTCTATGGTCCAAGCAAGACACCATGGTGCATAACCTTCTGCTGGAAGGTCGTTTCCCCAGCAAGGAGCTCGCTTCATGGGTGGTTGAGAGGCTGCGCAACAGACCGGAAGAAAAACAGGCTGCCCCCATCAACTTGCACGCCTACTCGGAGCGGGCGCCATATTGCTCAACACCGGCACTGATTGAGCAGTCTCTTCGGTTCCTCGAGCAGCAAAACGTCATTTCTCTCAAGCGCGGCCCAAAACCCGGAACCCTGGGGGTGGAATCCTATAACCCAGAGGCACAATTCGATTATGGGGTTGTTGCTACGCGGAAAGCCAAAACAGATCACCGGCTGCGGAAGATTAAAGAATATCTTGAGACCGTCGAATGCCGCACTACACAGATCATCAGATATTTCCAGCCAGATGCACCGACTGAATCCTGCGGTGTCTGCGATAACTGCCTAACAGCCCAGACACCGGTTGATGGAGTGACGTCGCTCGAGCTTGCGGCACTGCACCTGGTGCACGCTACGAAACAGAGATTTGGCCGGGCCAAGATAACGCTCACGCTGGACGGCGTCATGGATCCGAAGGTTCTTGCCTCCAAGTTGCAGCTGTATCCAGGCTTTGGCGTCTGCAAGGACTCTGCGACAAAGGCAAGTTCACTGATTCAGGAGCTTCTCACAAAAAAATTATTACGCATGACTGTTGAGCCTAAATATAAAGTTTTGGCGCTGAGTGACATGGGCTACCGGGTATTACGTGAAAATTACCACGTATTAGCTGATAGCAAAAAAGTGAAGACGGAGGATCCGACGCCTAAAGCGATACAGGCTTTGTTGAATTTACGGGCCCAGCTGGCGGAGGCCTATGAAGTGGGCCCAGAATTCATCTACTCTCGAAAAGAAGCTGAAATTTTAGCGGAAATTCATGATGCGCCTGATCCTGAAAACATCATCAACGAAGTTCTTGGCCCGGAGCGGGGACTGCAATTTGGCTTTCGAGTCATCAATGCGCTGGCAGGCGTCCATTCCTTGGACTCCGACAGCATCGCATAAGCAATCCCGGTCGATACCGCAACGCTTCATTCAGTGAATGATTAATTCAACCACTCTCTCATTCTGGCTAAGCCGATAGCACCTTCAACCAAACAGACCAATCCCCAAACCTTCGACGCAACCACCTCTCCGCATTTCTGATCCAGACCAGCAGGGCTGTACGGGATATCTGGATTCGCAACCATCAAGCGGCTCGTGGAATTGATCCTTGTTGTGATTGGCAAGAATCACGTTGTCGCTAATTTTAGGCATCTGCCTGGGTTCCAATCATGCATTATGTTTTTTGCAGATGTTCTCTGCCGCTTCGATATCATGCTTAGCCAATTCAAAATACAGATCGTTAAGCAGGCTTCGGGCATCAGTTGCTGTCAACCTTGGTTTAAACACAGCAGGGTTGGCGCTTCGTATTACCCCCGATGAGGACCTGAATCTCGGCTTAGAGTTGGGTTCGTAGGTCATTATCGGCTTCCAATCTGATTAATCCTGTGCACTCAGTTACTCTGAGTCATAGTTGGTTATATAGGTTGGCAACCATCAGTAGGCCAAGGCTACTAGAACGTCACTATAAGACTATCCATCGTCGGTCCAGCGCGTGTGCCGCAGCCATTCGCTGCCTTTTGGGGATGAAAGTTTTCTTGGCTTGGAAATTTAATAGAACCATTCAATTCGATACTGGTCGCATGTCTGAATAATTGAGCAGAAATATCGAAACACTGATCTCGATTGATACCTGTGATAGATACCTCTCTTTTTCCAAGCGCAGATGCATCCCGAAGCTTAACCGTAGGCTCTGAATCTTTGTATAGTTTTTCCAGAAGCCATGAACCTATTGCTTCGCAGTTTCTTGGCTGTCGGGTGGCCACATCTTCTTGAGTCAAATTTAGCACCTCACAAGAAACCCGATTTGCAACTTCAGTGTTGTAAGACGCAGCTCCAAGCATTGATCCCATTATCCCTATTACAACAGATATTATTCCAATTATTCCCAGTTCTATTGCGTGCATTTTAATACCTGTCCTTATCCGTGATGACTGTGCGAGTGCTGGAGTATCGAACTCCAATATTCGAGTCGTCGCCTTGATATGCCGAAAAGAGATACGACGGCACGTTAGAGCGCTTCGTTAAGGTGTGGGCAGTCGGGCTCCAAAGACGGGTATGCAAGCTCAAACATGGAGTAATGCTCACCAAGCGAGCCGGCATATCTATCTTTTAACTGATGAAGGCATTGACTAAACTGCTGTCTGAATTCTGTTGAAACATTAAGTTCCCGGGACCGATAATCCTCGATTGTGGAATCAGTGTTGGCAAGGACGGGCGCAAGCTCATCCTCATCGAAACCTAATACCCGTTCTTTGTTACCCTCCAGCAATCGTAGAAGGTCGTTGCCTTTTGTAGAGCGAATCCCCTGATACAGGGCATCAGAAATGTGGAGTCTGTTGGAATCAGGATTTGAGGGTTTATCCTCATAGTTCGCTTGCATAAGCAGCCATAGAACTGCGATCCGTCGGTGAGGATCTTGTCTTGAAAGGTCTTCCAGACTATCGACGTTATCTCTCACTTCTGCAATGTCATCCAAAGCCTTATGGAGACGCTTTGTATTTTCGAGAATCCTGGTGTCTTTATGTGCAATGAACGCTGTGACCGCGAATGTAATTATAACGACGCCGGCCGTGATACCCAGAAGATGCTGCTTATTCATGACTCCACCATCAGTTTTGTTGAGCGCAGTGGTACTCTCTGAATTTCCCACGTTTAGATGTGTCCTTCTGGCCACCGATAATGACCAGCGTCATTTCGTTCAAGAGCACCAAGTTGCACTAGGCGCTTACACACAGGAGAAGCGCTGGAAGAGTGGTGCCCCTTTCCCCAGACAGTGCGCCCGATCTCCGTTGGGCTGGCCCAGTCTTTCCCCTTCAGGAACGCAAGAATCTGCTTTTGACGGTCTGTGAGCCTTTTCATACCGTTCTCCAACTGTTCTGATTCACTCTGTAGGGACCGCTTGCATTCCTCACAGGTTGGCTCCAGAAAATCCACACCCCACGGCAGGGCCGCGAAATGGTTGCACTCGGTTTCCACTGAGCTGGCTGCTTCATCGGGCTGATTGCCGCCCTTTGCAGCACACCAGCCCTTTCCGTCGCGCACTTTGTATGCGATGCACCACGTCTTCATGCCGCTATACGGTTTCCAATCATGTTTCGCCACGCTCAAGCCCATCAAAGCTTGTACTTGAGCCCCCGTCACCACCATCAAAATCCCCGTCGATCTGGGCGACAATTAATCTCCCTGGGCCGCCGTCGTTAAAGCGGAGAGTTCCAGATCCTGTCCCGCCAAAAATCTGCAAACCAAGCGCCTCAGCCTGCTTGGTGTATCGGCTAAGACCTCTGGCGATTCGCTCAACCTCTTTGGCGTCAAGGTCTGCGGCTTCACATTCCGATTCATTCACAAACATGAGCGGATTCCAATGATTACTGATCTGATTTCGCGGCTACTTCGAGGGCAGCCTGAATGACGAAACCCTCGGCCTGCCTAGTCGAATCATCAAGCCCCATTGCCTCAACGATCACCTCAAGCTCACGAACCTTTCCGTCCCGGAGGATGCCAGTCCGACGCCACTCGACTATCTCACGACTGCACTGGGCCAGGTTTTGCTCTGCGAATGCCTTGGCTTTCTGCTGAATGCTCATAGGCTCCGTTCTCCAACGTTGTTATTGATGCGCCTTGGCGCGAACGATATCGGCCCAGCCCTTCAGGAGCATTTTGCGTAAATCCCGATCGACACGGGCGAGGTAGACGCCCAGATCCACCAATTCGCCTTCAGGGACGGTTACAGCCGGCGCGCCCGGGAATTCTGAGACAAACTGGCGGAATCCCGCTTCAAATTCCTCGGCTTCACGACCCATCCTGACAAAAGACAAATCATCAAGGTCCGCAGCTTTATCTAAGCAATCAGCATAGCGCTCCATGAATGGGTTCGATCCGTCGTCGGAAGGCATTTGCCCTACTATTCGGGAAGCTATCTCAGCGCTGCTCAGCTTACTTTGGTCAGTCATTACCGTTTTCCAATCAGTTGTTTTTGGCTCTGGTGGCCGCCGCTTTCATCCCGGCGATCTGCCGGTTCGAGAGATTCTGGTACTCGGTCCATTTGCAGGACGGGTGTTCAGGATGTTCCCAGGTTTCGGCAGGCCCATCTTCCGGACCCATGAAAGGCGCTAACCGGGAGTCACAAACAGGGCAAAAGTTCGGCGGGTCCTGGTACTGACCACTTTCATCGATGTTGCCCTGGTTCATATCCAGCTCCCGAATTCCAATAATCAGTTTGCTTTGCTGGGGAGCCCTTCAACCGCATCCAGATCTTTCCGGGACGGGTTGTTTGCGATCCGGCTCATTTGCCGTTCACCGACACCCCAGCGTTCCCCAATGTCTACCAGTCGCCAGCCCTTAGATCGGGCCAGTTTGTGAAATTCTGTTTGCTTCTTACTGGTCATATATGTCCACTCTAGCACACCTGTCGTTTATGTCTAGTAAGATAGCACGAATACAGAAGAAAAAGGGCAGGCCGGTGACAGCAAGAAAGGTAGTTCTGAGAGATTTTGTCTGGACTGCAGGGGACTTTCGTAAGCATCACTGATACCCAGAGTAAGCTTAACCTTACCTGGATGCCGGTCGGCTCGATCTGGTGCTCAACGGCCGGACTCCCATCTAGTTGCTGTACTGGAACTCACCGTCTAGGAAGGTGAGCGTCACATATTTGTCACTGGCTGAGGCGTTAATGGTGACATCCGAGAATTTGTCATCCTCATGAATCTCAAAAGGGATGCCAATTTCCCCACAGCACTTTAACCAATGTCTGATAACCTGTGTTGTTCTCGGACTCTTCCGCCATGTGTCGGATTCCCATCAGTATTTTTCATCAATGCGCTTCTTTACGTGACGAAGCTTCTGCCCAACAATTCGATTCATCCGCTGCCTCTGAGCTTCTTCTATCCGCCTGGTCACCTCTTCAATGGTTATTCCATCCAAACTTGAGACTTCGTTGGCCATCTCATCCGGCGTCCAGCCTTTTAGGCCGACAATTTTGCGTGCAAATGAATCCATGGGTAGCTTCATTAATCGCATCCCCATGGTTCAATTACTGGATCGCTTCTGCCGAATCGATCGTTTCCGGATGCAGGAAATGAACATTCCCGCTGTTGATGTCTTCTACGCGCAAGAACTTTTGCCACTCCTGGATAACATGCGCAGGTGCTGGCTCACTTTCTAAGGATGAGTTAGTTTGATCGGCCGGCACCAGGATTCGTCGGACCATTTCTTTTCCGGGAGCAATTTGGCCGGTCGGTGCTTCCCAGTCGGCAGCTCTCATGCGATAGGTCGTGCCAATCTCAAAGTCGTTTACATTCACTCTGAATCTCCAGTTTTCCCCGTGGTGTTAGACATGCCCGTTCTTGCAGTGAGAACACCAAATGCCTTTGCTCGGACTGCACAGCGCTGATTTACCGCAATGCGGGCATTTCACCTCAATAGATCCAGACATGCTCGGGTTCCAATTAGTGGGTGATAGCGTCTTTCAGCGTTACGAGCACCCGGTACTTCTGTTTGTAAAGGCCTACAGTGAGGAAGAAGTTTCCAAAACGTCGATTGTTATCCTTTACATCAAATTGAGCCGCAATGCCCGACTCATCCAATGCAACATAAAAGCCAGAAGGAAATTTTTCTCCCTGAATAGATTGCCCATGCATTAGAGCTTGGAGCGCACTTTGGAAGTCATGATTGTACTCTTGTTCGGAATTACTCATGGTGAACCTCCCGCGGTTTCCCATCATTTGATTTTGGCTCTTGTGGCCGCCGCTTTCATCCCGGCGATCTGCCGGTTCGCCATATTCTGGTACCCAGTCCATTTACAGGATGGGTGCGGTGGATGCTCCCAGGTCTCGGCTGGCCCTTCTTCAGGGCCCATGAAAGGCGCGAGCTGGGAACCGCAAGCCGGACAGAAATTGGGCGGATCTTGGCATTGGCCATTTTCATCAATGAAACCTTGGTTCATATCCCCCACTCTCCGGCTTCCCATCAGTTAAGCCCTTTGCCCTGAGTGTCGGACGGCCACCAGCCAACCTGGTAACAAAACACTGTGAACGCTACCCCGGCTACAGCGAGGCGAGGCCCTGCATGTTCAAAAACAAACCATTTTGGGATGGCCTCTTGCCCCATCAGGAACATGAGCGCAAACAAAATGGCCATCACTGAAGCTATAAAATTGACCTTCATGCTCGCTCCCCGGATTCCAACCATCAAATGTCTGATCTGTCTGACTCGTTCGTCCAGGGCCAAACTGACCAGATCATGATACCCAACACCGCCACCCAGAAAAACGGGGCATAACGCCCTTCGAACGCCCAGACAAGCGGGTTGTCCGATCCGTGGGTTGCAAAATCATACGCACCAAACAATCCCAGCAATATCAGCGCAGTGATTGTTCCATATTTCAACCCATTCGCTGCCCTCAAGGACCTACCGCTCCCATTAACAGAGGCACTGTAACGATCATGTATCCAGCGAAGAAAGAAGCCTACGGCTAAAATACCAATTGCCACGATGATGGGGACTGCAACAAATGTGACCCAGGCCGGATAACCCTTCTGCTCCATCGCCAAATAGCCTGAAATAAAAAGCTTAACTATGGTTATTGTGAAGTAAGCCAATGCCAACGCTACTGGTAATGAAAGCGTATAAACTAATACCGACGTTTTTAAATAGCGATTTCGTGCCATGATTCGAATTCCCATGGTGTTTAGGGTCAGACTCTCCACCCATCTCTCGCAATTTTCTTTGATCTGGCAACGCCCCGGAAAATAACGATTCCAGTTACGGTGATTGCCCCCGCGAGGACTAGCAAGGAAATCACTGTCGGCCCCTCGGATCTTGTCAGCCCAAGAAGAGCGGCAAGTACAGTGCCTGCCACAGAAATTGCTAATGCAGCCCGCATGTGGGCCGACAGGGTACTTATAGCCTTATTATCTGCTCTCATTACGATGCTCCGGGTTCCAATATCACTTTGTTATGTTCTGTCGCAGGATCCAGGTCATGGAGTTGTCTTTTGTAGCTCACTTCTGAGGGTTTCCAGATCACCCAGATCCACCTGTGCCCCAAGGCCACCATCATCGGTCACAACAAAGAGATTGCCGTGATCTCTCGTGAGAAAGAGGACTTTGCCGTAGTGCTTCGGTACGTGTTTTGCCTTGCGCCGGGCGTCCTTTACATCATGCTTTGTTTCAATGAGGCGCTGGGTTGGATTCTGCCCATCAACATGCTCCAGGCACACGACAAAATCGGGGTAGAAATAGTTGTGATGGTCACCACGGACAATGCGAACTGAGTACCCCTTCTTGTCAGGGTTACGGAACCACCAGGCCACAAAGCTCGCCCGATCCAGGGCGTCAGCAAAGGCCTTTTCGTCATTATTTAACGCAAATGAGGAATCGAAACGCCCTGTGGTGAATTGTTCACCCTCAACAGACCATTGGGTATCGCGCAACAGGGCGCGATCTTCGATCACCAGCGTTTGGTCTATCTGGGCCAGCTCATCAGTGGAGGGAGGCAGGACGCCATACAGGTTCTTACTGGACAGCGGCAAGGCCAGATCCGTCGGAAATAGCATGGCTTTTGGGAGCGGGTCCGCTGGGGCAATCACAGCTTTTGCGGCCACTTCACCGTGCAATGCTTCCTCCAGATCACCAATCAGTCGGCGCACAAGCCAATAGGCGGCAGTACGGGACAACCGTTCAAGAATCTTGGCATCAACGGGTTCGCCGGCATCCTGCAACTGTTCTTTGAGTGCCGGGATAACCCGCTTCGCGAGAGTCTTCACGATGATGGCATGATCTTCGGCTTCGGCCTGGGGGAGTCGAGCCAATGCCTGCGTTGCCTCCCGCGCCACACGATTGCGGTCCACAACGATCAAGGCTTCGGTCGTGCTGGTCTGAGTGCGCGTCGTCAGCTCTGTGTGGAGCTCCTGTTCGCGCAGTCTGTTTCGAGCGGCCAGTATGGCTTCACGTTCATAGCGAGGGGGAATGACAAGTTTCGTGGCGACACGCTCGGATATCACAGCCAGATCCATGCCGGTTGGTCTCGACTCTCGCTCAAGGGCCTCTGGTAAATTCGGTGCGCCTTCATGAATGAGGTAAACCTCAATGCCTCGGCCCGCCAAATGTTGGCGCCATTCAGGCATAGAGCGGGCGGAACGAGGGTCCGGCTTGGCGGGTGTGGTGTCGGCTTCTGGCAAGTCAGTATCAAGGTCTTCCCAAAGCGTGGTCTGGGGACCACCGGCTGGCGGGACAACCGGCGTTGTTGTGTGATCATCCTGCGAGGGCGATGCGGGTGATCCGTTTGACACTCTATGGTGAGGGCTGGCGAAACCAGTGTTGCCGTCCCAAGATTCAGGAATGGGCGTATGTGGGTCAAGCACGCTCTGATCGGAAAGCTTGTTGGTTAGCTTGACGCCCCCGCCTTTGGTTTTGCGCTCCCCCAAAACCTCTACCTGGCCTTTCAAACTGGTTTTCACCTGAGCGGTCACCTGAACAGCCTGCTGATACCCCTGCTGGGCCGCAGCGTTGGCCAGGTATACATACGCGGTGTTCAGATCCGCCGGAATGTCAGACGCTTTTTGATAGGCTTTTCGTATGGGCTTGGGTACCCGCATGACTCGCCCAATGAACTGCATGGCAAAATCGCTGTCGGCAACCGATTTCAGGGAGGCCAGTACAAATGCCCGGGGCGCATTAAAGCCGGTGCCCGCGGATTGCTTGAAGATCAAAACCTGCTTGGTGGAATCGTTGGCGATGGCATCCATCATTTGCGGGTTGGGCTCATCCGATGAATGCTTGCCGATGGCATTTAAGGGCACACCACACAGCTCCACCAGGTCGCGCTCGGCTTCCTCAATGGTGCCTTTACCATTATCGACCTGCACCAGCAATAACGGTGTCAGATCAATGTCGGCCTCGGCGAGTTGCTGACCAAGGGCCAGATTGCGCAACCACGCCTGACGCAGCACCGTGCGTTTCAGATCGGCAACAGTGCTGATGGACTCGCGCAGCTTGTAAATAACCGCTTCGATGTACTTTTTGTTCAGTCGGGCGGCCACAACATCATCCCGGGAGACCCCAAAAGCCTCAAAGGAACTCATGCCAGCACTGGCCAGAAAGGTGTTGATCCGGTCGTTCTTCGGTGTGGCAGTGGCCATGGCCATGTAGTCAGGCTTTAGCCACTTCACGAAATGGCCAAATTCCGTGGCCTCATCCAGTGCAATGTGCGCTTCATCGACCACGACACCAATGCGAAGGTCATTGGCCCGCGCAAGCGCCAGAAATTCGGCCGGGGTCCGGGCCTGCTCTCCACCTCCGGCGTTGTAGTGTTCTTTGCGCCAGGCACGGCGTGACACGCCCTGTACCGTGGAAATTAAAACCTGACCCCGAGCCGGTTGCTGATTGATTCCCTGAGTGAACAGGCAGGGTGTCAGATCGGTACCATTGGTCACCAAATCATCAAGGGTCTGGTTGACGAGATTGGCGAAGGGAACGAACCAGAACCATATAACCTCGTTGTCCGCACTGATGTTGGCCAGGGTGCGCGATAACACAAAGGTCTTCCCGGACCCGGTAGGCGCTCGTAACAGGCACGGTGGCTGACTGGCTGATTGCAGACGTTCACTAAGATTTTCAATTAGCCCAACTTGAAAAGACTCGGGGATCAGGACGCTGGTTTGAGGGACGGCGATATCCAGTGACAGGTTGCCCATTACACGCTCTCCGTGGTTGTCGTGATCACATCGTTGGTCGATTTATGAGCGGCAGGCCTAGTAGCCTGATCACCGGCTTGGGCGAACCTCAAAGCTTCCTGTATTGCATAACTGGTCACCGCTTTATGATTTTCCAACGCTTCAACCATGCTCTCCGGGCGTGTCGAATAAAGTACCAAATGGTCGTGCGGCAGAGCCTTGAGGGCGTCCTGTGCGGCCTGATCAGTTGTCGGACACACCACGATGGCGCTGCTGCCAGACTGGGCAACCACCCAGATCGGTTGATCGACTGGCGGTTCGGTCAGATACCCCGTTTCGCGCAGGCAGAGCAAGGCGAAGGCATGGCTGGCGGTACCCTCAAACATCACGTCGGCCTCCTCGACTTTATCCATGGTGAGATAGGTGAAGCTATCACCAAGACCTTCGGTATCGCCGTAACCCGCCATGACACGGCGCATGCGTTCTGCGCATACATCACGACAGATGTTCCTATCGGGGTCTTTAGAAGAAGACTCCGTATTACTACACAGAATAAACTGGCGCCGACCATCATCCAGGGCATTCAATTCCATGACAGCGTGGCCTGTGGTTCCGCTCCCGGCAAAGAAATCGAGGACAATATCGCCGGGTCTGGTTGCCTGGTCCAGAAGCTGTCGCAGCAATGAGTTAGGTTTGGGGTAGGGAAAATCTTTGTTGTTAAGCACTTTCTTGTAGGTGTTGGTTCCCTCCCCAGTTGCCCCAACGGTGAGTATGGTGAGATCGTCCATGGATTCGTCATACACAGAGTCGTCAGATAACGCGGCGGGCTGAAGCCAGGATGACACAGGGCGTATCTCGCGCTTGAGGTCTTTCTGGAACCGCTTGTAACGGGGCTTTTTGGTGCCGATTTTCTTGCCTACCCAAAATTCGATGGGTTCAATGTAATCAAGCAATCGGCGAATTCGGGCGTCTGATTGAGCCTGACGCTGGAGGGCTGACAACGACTGATATACTTTAAGCTGCTTCGGAGCGCTCCCGTTTTTGATGGCACGATTGAGTTCTTGGACTGAATCGTATTGTACATAGGCATCATCGGGCGGCCACAACACCCGCTTTTGCTCAATGACAACCTCCATTGGGTCAGCTTGCAGTTTCTTTTTGGTGGGCCGTGATGTTGAGGCGAAACGCCAAACACTGTCCGGGTCGCACGGGTAGTAAATGTTCGTTTCTGGGTTGCGAATATGATAGTAGGCTTCAGGGCGCTGTTTTGCGTTGTGGGCTTTTACAAGATTATCATTTTGCCAAGGTCCGCGTGGGTCATCATCTGCATTGGTGTAGCTGGACTGATTGCGTTCGTCACCCTTAAACATAAACCCGGGATTGCTATAAACCAGTACATGCTCATGGTTGAGGGACAGGAGCGCTCCCTTGGTGTCATTACCTCCAGAGCGTACACGCCAGACAAAAGACCCAATGCGCTTGCCTGGCATTACTTCATCCATTAATAGCTCAAGCTTAGATCGATTTTCATCGTTAATGAAGACAAGAATGACTCCATCTGGCGTTAGAAGGTCTTTGGCAAGATCAAGACGTTGATATAAAAATTCCAGCCACTTTGAGTGCCGCCAGCGGTCATCCTTGTTGATATAGGAGTCATTGAAAAGCCAGTCCCGGGCACCTGTGTTATAGGGAGGGTCGATGGCCACAACCCGAACGCGCCCTCGGTGCGTTGATCTTAATAAACGCAACGAATCAAAGTTATCACCTTCAATGATCAAGTTATTACTGGCGGCCTCATCTGGCCAATGAGATGCCTCTGAGTCTACCACCGGAAACACCAGGTCGGAATTCAAGGCCTGATCCCGCTCAATCAGATCCGACTCCCAGTGCAGCCCAAGACGTTTCTCGGTCAACTCATAAGCAAGATAGCGCTTGAGCTCTTGTGGGGTTAGCTCATCCAGCTTGGCCAAAATGGCCTTTCTGTTCTTTGTCATAACCGATTCCGTTTAATGCTTCGCTGCGGCCGGCCACAGTAGTGACGAGCTGATCAGCGTTGACGTAGATTTGTTCGGTAATAAAACCGTATTCCAATGCCCGTTTAAGAGTTCATTGAGTCGGCGAGGGCCCGTTCCGGGCAAATCATTCGCTTGCCCCTGGACGCTCCCTTGGTTCGCTCAACTACCCAGTCCGTCTTGCCAGATCGCTCCACCAGACGAACTTCATTGCCGCTCTTGGTGAAAATCTTAGTGTCGCCTGATCTCATACTCCGTTCCCACATTGCGATAGTTATCAATCCAGAATTTTGGACTGCGCCTGCATTGCACGCTCAAACTTAGCAAGCGACTCACCTGACAAAAGAACCGCATGGGCCTCGTTTTCGTAGGAACCTTTCTGCCAGATAAGGTAAACGGCGTCGTCGTCCAAGGTATTCTTGGTTTTGAAAAAGCCTTCCTGTTCTGAAATCGTTACTGGTCGAACAAAGCAACCGTTCATGACATTCAGTAGACCCCAATGTTTGGTGCCTTTGAAGTTCTGCGGATTCAACTCGGTCTGCACAAATTGATTCAGCTCCGCAAGTCGCTGCATGGGTTTCGATAGTTCAGTCATTACGCGGGCCCTTTGTATCGGGTGCTCGAATTCCAATCTAGGAACGATCCCATGCTCGAGTAACGAAATCCGGCATTAGGGCCCGTAACGCGCCTTTTGAGCGATCCCATTCCCCAAACCACCCGAAAAGCACTGCTGGAAGCGCAAACGGTGCGAGGCCGATGGCAGCAGGGATACGCCAAACATTGGGTTCCATCGCTACCCAGGGCGCGAGGCATAGGGCAATCCACGCAACAACCCCCGCGATAATTAGCAATCTGTGCATTTCGCTACCTCCCCGAATTCCCATGAATCAAATTGAAGTCCTGCGGGCAATTCCGCGAGGCAAAGTTGCGCCCTCATCACGGTCAATGATTTCCAGGCACCATCCACACATCGCTGGCTTAGCCCGGTAAATCGCAGATTGCCTGATCTGATCTTTTCGGAGCAACCCCCGACTCATGTAACCACGGCTGGCCGCAGATGCTGCCGCCAAAGATCGCTGGTCAGAGACAGGCCACGGAGAATTTTCATCAATCATCAGCATTTTGTTTCCCTTAAATCGAATTCCCGTCTTCAATCAGCAGAGGGCGCGTTGATAGCGACCAGTCTACTAATGCTGTTTTTTCTGATTGCCTTAGATCGGGGCAGCTTCGCGCCGGGATGACTGACAATCAATTTGCGATAGTATTCATATCGTGCTGGCGATACCGGCCGGACTGATTGAATCTCAAGCAAGGGCAGGGTGATGCGAGCACTGTCGAGATAAACCGAATGCCCAGCATCCTCCAGCATACCAATGCTTCCCGGGCGCTTCACCGTGTTGCCGACAATTAGAACGTCAACATCACGGCGGGCAATCGCCTGTATTTCTTTGTCAAAATCACCGGCACTGTTCGGGTTTGAAATCATTTTCGTCTCCGTTATCGTATTCCCATCACTGGTTATTGATCACTCTTCATCTGGTCAGCTACCCACCAGGACTCAAAGGATTTGAACGAAGAGCGCCTGTAGCGCCGGAACCCACGTAGCCAGCTGTAAGCAATGACCGCCCAAATAATGGAGAATACGGCCCAAACGGGTACTGCATTCTGTAGGCCGAAAAAAACGGGCGGCACTAGAATGCTCCCAACGAAGAACGAAATGACGATTCCAATTGTCTGTTGAAAATCACTCATACCGAATTCCCATGCGTTATTGGTTCGCGTTATCCGGCTTCTTTTTCGGGAACACGTATTCTTTGCCATCCAGAATCCAAAGAAACAGAATGCCTACGCCAGCTAGATTCACCACCAGCCCAAAGTTGCCAACCGCGCCTTTAGATAGATTCAGGCTTTCTGAAGCATTCAGAAAGACAGTTATCTGATCGGCAAACAGCATCACAGATGCACCCATCAACAATCCGAGCACACCAATGATCATTCGCTGAATTTCCTTTGGTCGGCGATAGAGAAAGTAATTATCAAGATATGACTGATCTGCTAATTCGTTGTTCAGCTTTGCCATGTTTCCTCCAAGTCTTGAATTGAGTCCATGTTCAGGGTCTCTCGTATTCCTGACATGCAATCCTTACGGCAACGCCGCTATTGGCACGTTGCCGGATTCCCATCAATCGTCGTCGTTGTAGTAGGCATCCAGGTCCACGCCATTCAATGAAGGGTGAACCTGCCTGATGCACTCGTAAGCAAACGCTCTTGCCTTTTCTTCAGTTTGGAAAAAGTCAGGTTCCGTGAAGGGCGAAACATTCGGCCTGGCAATCCCTTCGATGTGATCGTAGTCATCACCGTGGTCGACCTTTACGAACCACTGGCCGTCAGCACATTCAACCAGGTTGACCCCAGAATCGGGAAAGTCACCAAGAGCCCAGTACACCAGCGCATCAAGGTGTTCGTGCCCAACCGTCTGGTAAAGCTCATGAGTGCTTGGTGTAGCTCTACTTTTCATCACGCTCCCGAATTCCCACGTTCATGTTTGCCGTCCTGAGAGGCTCAAGACGCCACCCAGCGCAATAACGAAACCTGATGCCGCCAGAAGCAGCGGACTCAGATCGTTAAACGCCCCGTAGAGCAAGCCGATGACTGCTATGGCAATCCCAGCCAGAGCAATCAGAAAAGGAACGATCTTTCTTTTACCCATCTGCGACGTATTCCTATTTTGCCACGCGAACGCGGCTATAAATGTCTTTGAACACCTTTTCCAGATCTTGGATCGCCGGGCGTGTCTTCCGGTGGATCGTCTCTTTCTGCTTGATGCCTGAGACTCGCATTAGATCCTTGTGGTGGCAGCCCGCTTCATACATAGCCTTAACCCATGAATCACGGAAAGTCGCTACCGTAGCTCCCTCGATACCGGCCTTCTCAATGAAAGACTTTAACTTCGCTGACATTGCCCTGGGCTGGTAGTCCGTCGATCCTTTCTTGCGAGGCGAGAGCTTATAAGGTTCGCCCCGATCATTCAGGAAGAAGGCGCTTTTCGGGTTTGACCCTCGGTACCAGGCCTGATTGCTCAAGCAAAGTTCCTCGCCCACTCTCCAGTCCATGTATCCCTCGAAAAAGGGCAATACGTGGTCTTCAGTGTGAAGCTCCCGAGTCTCCCCGCTATAGGCAGTACTGGCCGGCAGGGTCCAAATCCGGAAAAACTCGCCGGACTGATCCACCACATCTTCAAGACGGAGCAAACTGGCTTCTGACGGTGTTAGACCCCAGTAAAGCGCCCCCATGATCAACGCGGCATTGCGCTTGCCGAACGGTGGCGTCGAATTCATATCGATTAGGTGCTGAACGTCGCTCTCGCTAAAAAGTCTTTCAATGGGCATTTATGTTGCTCAAATCAGGTTATAACCGAATATGTGACACACTATAGCAACTAAGTTTTGTATGTGCAATGCATGCTATAGACTGGTTTGTGACATGGGGAGTTATCGAACAGAAAGGTTTCTTCTCACCAGGTCAGGCTGTCCCTCATTTCATGGGAATATGCGGGTTTGCAATATCGCCCACATGCTCATGGTGGATGCCAGACACAGAGCGATGCCTCCTTCACGCACGCTAAAACTTAGCATTGATTTCATGGCAAATAAGTTTTATATTACTTCCACACTAAGGAGGCTTTGTGAAGTATTCTCGCGCCCTTATAATTATCACCGGAAATTCCGGATCCCCCGTACAGCCAATGGTTAACCATATCGCAGGTCGACCATCCCATAACGCCATAACTCCGGTCGGGAGCGATAGTGTGATTGGGTATCGTGGAGAAGATATTGAAAATGCCATGGCTGGTGGAAATGCGGCCGTCCTTGCTACTTATGACCCATCTGCAACTGCCAACTTGCAGGATTGGTGTCAGCGAGAAGGCATCAACACATTCACTGTGTTCGTGAAAGCGCCTCAAGAGCTAAGCTTTTCCAGGGCTATGGGGAATGCGCAGATCATGAAGCAGGGTAAGCCGATAGATACTTTGCTTTCAGGTATTTCTCGCATGAAAGAGCAGGAAGTGTTGCGAGCCTACGAAAGCGGTGAGTTAGCCTGCATCGATAAGCCTCACTATCAAGCCTCAATGACGCCTGATGACATTCTGGCTCGGTTCAGCTCCATCATTCACAGCGAGCCAATGTGGGAACACTCCATTGCCCACGATTCCATCGTCACGTATGAGCCAGCCTATGGCCCGACACTGGACTCCCTCGCTGAACAAGTACTCGAAAGCCACCAGGATATGGCCCTCGATTCCGGGTATGCAAAACAGGCACCGGGCGCTCCGAAAAACAGCGAACCCCAGCATCCGAAATCACAGCCAAGCTCACCAAAACCTGGGTTCTGACGATGAATATTATGAAATGTCTTGCGGCGGCCACGGCCGCCTTTTTCATGTCAGGGTGCTCGACATCACAAAAGCTTTCCGATGCCGTGCACCAAGAAGATGTCGCAACCATCATTGCCATGGTCGAAGATGGCCTCGACCCCATGACGCCGACTGCAAGCGGCGAAACCCCATTTGATGTTGTTTATCAGCATGCCTTCGAATCAGCAGACAGCGATCGCCAGGTAGAAAAGCTTCTTCCGGATTTTGCGAACCAAATCAGCCGCCGGAGCGAGCAATGGGCGAGTGACTTGTGCAGTAAGGTAAGAAATCGAACTGTGGATGTTAACGAGTTCAAGCAAGCACTGGAGGACCGACCGGGCAACGTATCCATGAAAATACGTGGAAGCCGGATGAGCATCGACAATCATGTGCCGCTCGAATTCTGCCTCACCAGCGCAAACAAAACCGAATTCCTTGGCGTTCTCCTCGATAATGGTGGTAATCCGAACGCAATTGGAAGAAACGGTCGAACGGTGTTGGAACTGGCCGTCTATTACGGTCTCACAGACGCCGTAGACAAGCTTATCGCGGCCGGCTCTGATCCAAACCTGACGATTAGAGAGGACAGCAACATACTTGCCTTGTTTCTAGGGGCGGGGAGCCAGGGGAACCGTGTCAACGATCCAGTTATCCTGTCGTTCGTTCTTAGCACTGGAATGAACGTAGATGCTCGTATTGAGGGGGCAACTCCACTTGAGCGAGCGGTGATTTCCGGGCGGCGCAATGTCGTTGAATCGCTACTGCTCGCAGGCGCAAACCCGGACAGAGCATTGCATGCGGCTAGCTATTACGGAGAGTTCGAGATGGTCAGTCGGCTTATTGAGGCAGGCGCAGACACCGGCTCTAACTCTGAGTATCAAGGTGGTACCGCGCTGCATACTGCCATTAACGGAATTGCGGATGGTCACTATGAGGATCTGCGCGTTCCGCTATTGATTGCGGAATCATCATCAAACCAGTCCCTAAACCATGCTGACGACGAAGGCTATACCGTCCTGGGCATGGCTGAAATGATCGGCAACTCCACACTCGTTGAAGCCTTGAAGGGCATGGGCGCTTCGCGGAGCAATCAGCCTCAAAACTAGACGCTGGAATGGTTTCTAACCCGGCGCCCTGACGTAGCCTTTTAGCGGTCTGACTGACCACCCCACGGGCGCCCACAATACCGACTGCTACATTGCCACATTCCTACCGGGCAACTCTGAGGTCGGCTTTTCTGTCACAAAACCATGAGCCAGCTCGTTTGCCGCGGATGGATCTTCTGGAGCTTGGTAAGATGGCAAAGCGTTAGACCAGCCCCCCCCCAAATGCAATGAAGCTGCATGCGCAAACCGAGCGGCTTTCTCCAGCGGAAGCCCTGTAAGAAAAGCCGCATCCGTAGGCTCCAGGTGCTTCAGATTAGCCTCAACGACCTCCTTGGAAATCTGCTCCATTCCCTGACACTGATTAACGATGCTTTCGACCGCCCTGGCCCGATTCTTCTGCAGTGTACTCACCGGATACAAAGCCCTTTGAATTTTAGGGTCGCCAATACGCTCAAAGGTATTTATGGCCTGATTCACGCCTTTCGTCAGATAGGCCCCGAGCTCCATGCTTGAGAGGTTGTTAGGCACGGTGATCACGCCAGATTTACTATCGAACCTCTGCTGGCGAACGCCCATTTCCTGTCTGACCATGACATCCTCAAGCTCCGGGTATGCAGTAAAAACCTCGTGTGCGCCAACTAGAGACCTCAGAGGAACATTCTGCTGCGTAATCTGGTTATAGGCGTCTGTTAAGGTGGTCACGTCAATAACACCCTCTCGCACGCCCTTGGCGAGCTTCTTCACATCCTGAGCGATATACTGCCCTATGTTCTTCTTTGCTCTGAGACTTGGCACAGACATCTCAAATCGCAAATGGCCAGTATCATCCAGGGTCCAGCCAGTGTTCTCTTTCAAGGTGCCGTTTAGCTGACTGGCTAGCCGCCCGAACCGTTCCCGGAGAATATTCGCTGATGTTGTGTGATCGTTCCCGGCGAGCGCATTGAGCACCTTAGGGTATGCCTCCTGCATTCCCAAAGCCTTCTGCGATACAATTTTTGCCGCTGCTTCCAGCGAGCCGAACCTCACACCTTTTGCTTTGGCGCCGAGCTTGAGAGCAATGGACACCTCTCTATCGACAATCTGATCTTCAGGGGCTACATCGTAGCGCTGCATTGGAAACACCGATTTAAGTTCTGGATCTCGATAGGTGGCCTCTACTGCACGGGCCTCAACCTCCCCGGCTGATCGATAGTAAGCACTCAATGCGTCTTCGGTTTGATACCGATACATGGGGGTGGTCGTACCGGCAAGATCGCGACGCATATCATCCGTAATCTGGATCGTTGGAAACTCCGTGCTGCCGGGCAGGCCGTGGTCGGCCTCGATGGGGCGCCATTGGGTGCGCTGGCCATACCCTTTCACCGCCTTATCAACGGCCTTTGGTAGCATCTGGTTGTAGAATGTCTCAAAGCCTTTGGCGTCAGTCGTTATGTTGGCATCATAAATCCGACCTGACTCTTTCTGGAGGATCTTGGCGGCCGTCTTGCTGTCGAACAGGCTAGAAATTTGTTCAGCCGTCAGTTCCTCACAGAAAACCTCATCACCTTCACGTTCAGCAGCAACCCAAATTAACCCATCTATATGAGCGGGATGCCATTCAACCTCATTGTACCTTTGACGGTTGCCGGCCGAGTATCGATCAGCCTGGACCGCCGATGGGGACCACGCGACGGAGTCGAATCCATTCTCGGCCGCGTAACGAATCAAGCGTTTTGCGACCGTCGCGTACCAGTCTTTGCCCAGGGGAAAATCTTTCGGGGTGTTTTCAATGCCTTGCTTTGCCCGGTCACGAGCGGCGTCCAGCCGGTGATACTCACTGGTTAAAAACTCTATCTCGCTCACAGTGTTTATAGATTGGCAAACGTTCCGATCGTACTCATCGGTCAGCGACTGGTCTTCCGGCGACAGGTCCGCGTAGTTTAAATCGCCTTCGTGATAGGATCTGATGGCATCCATAGCGCCAATTTCGGCGAGCCTATTTTGGCTGGTCGCCAACTGGTCTTCCGCTTGATTGAGCTTTGAGGCTGTAAGATTAACTTCCTCCAACAGAGCTTCGTATTGAGTCATGGCGCCTTCGGCGTCGAGATTCCCCTCCGTCTGCTGAATCCTTGTTCGCCAATCGCTCTGAATTTCCTCCACGAGGAGCGTTTTCTGCCCGTTCTCCTCAATGGTCTGAAATCGAGAGTGCGCGATGATGTTGTAATACCCAGGAAAATGATCTGAAGAAAAATCATCTCCGGGCTTCTCGCGCAGGCCATCACCAGATCCCACCATCAGCATCTCTTTATAATCATGGCCACCAGAAATAATGTAACTCTCGTATTCTGGGACGTCGGCATAGCTACGTTCAACGTTACGTTCGAGATCTGAAATGCTGGCGATCATTTCAGCAAACTCTTGATGGGTAAAACCTTCAACGGCCGCAAATATTTCAGGTAGCCCTTCCACCGCGGAGGCACCAGGCACGTCCTCGCCAAGGTCCATTTTCCACGATGTCCGCTTCCTCAGTTCGTGTATCAGCTCCAGGGGCTCCTCAAATCCGAATCCTTTATCGGCAGCTGCCAACGCGAAGGATTCGCACCATTTTTCCAACGAAGTGCGCAGCGTTTGAGCCTGACTCTTACCCTGAGACTCAATAAATACTTCGTGAATTTTCAGAGCCTGCTGGCCAACATAGCTAAGAACGTTTTCTTTGCTCAGGTTACCCTCGTTTTCAGGGGATTCTGCCCAGGACTCGAAACCTAGCCAATCAAGTTCAGCCTGCTTCACGCCTGGCTGCTTTTTAAGGTATCCCACCCACTGCACTACCCCGGCTTTGTTGAAAGGCGCCTGTTCGACGGCACGGCGCACTGATGAATGGTACTCCATCCCCGGGTTATCAATTTTTGCTGCAACCTCGGGCTTACCCGGAGATGTCCCAGTTGCGAATCCCTCTAGCACCTGTATTGCGTGCTGGGTTTCATGGAGAAGGGCAGGGATGATCTGTCTTTCTGACTGGGGAAAAATAACAATCGTTTGGCGCTGGGAATCACAAAGAGCAGAGCTTTTTGGAAAATCCTCAGATTTCGGGTGAAATGCCACGCTCCATTGTTTGAGCTCCGGGTAAGCTTCGAACAGGGCGGGATGGTTCACCAATCGATTAAGCGGCATGAAGTTGTGCGCGTCATACACAAAATCGGTTTGTAACAGTAGGCCATCAGGGTCATCGTTCTCAAAATCGAGATAGTCAGGCTGCCCCTTCGATTCCATAACGGCGGCGGCAACGTCACCCGGCAGGTTCATCATCATGTAAGACCGGGACACCCCGCGCAGTTCAATAATGTCGCTTGTGCGGGTGGCGTCCACTGGGATCATTTGAAGATCAAACCCTCCGTTCTTCGACGGGCGATGAATAAGCCGGCCAATTCTGGGGCTTTCGAGGGTGTTCCATGCAGGCTTCAGAATAGACAGCGCATCCTGATTCAATGACGTTTGGGCGTCATCAATTTCGAACCGCCATGAACCATCCACGCCTTGAAACCATCCGGTTTGCTCCAAAATAATCTCTGGATCCTCGCCTTGGTTTTGCATCTCATAAGCCTGGCTGAGTTTTCCAGAGTTGGCAGACCTTGCTCGCACCCCCATGAACATCGCTTGAGGGATATCATCGTACCGATGTACGACAAATTCACTGGGCTTTGGATTGATGCCATACGGAGCTATTTTACGGCGCTGGGCCTCGGTCATCCCTGCACGGGCCGCCGCTTCATTCGCTTCTATCTCGCCATAGGCTTTAGTGTAAGCTTCTGGGTCCGCGATTAGGCGAAGGCGATCCGTCAGTTCATTCATCCGGCGAATACTCTGTCTATCTTCCTCCAAAGCGTTCATTTCCTGCTTTGTCAGATCCGGATTAACGCCGAGGGAACCATCAAATAGGTCACCATGCAATTTCATGTAGGTTTGGACGTCGGGGTCTGACTCGAGCAGCTGATTAAGCTCCTCTTCCCATTGCTCACGATAGCCATTCATGAACGGGCTTAACCCTCGGGCAAATCCTTCTATCCTCTGAACAAGATGCTGTGTTTCGTGCAACAACGTTTCACGCAGCAGATCAGAGTCATCCAGATAGCTCTCGGGCAGGATTATCCCTGGGGTGTTCGTGGTGACTTCAGGGTAGGGCGCATCAGGATCTACGATAACGCGCATCGTCCTGAGCTCAGGATAGGCCTCGTACAGTGTTGGATGGCTGAGGAACGCCGGCAATGTGCCCGGATCTGCCGTCTCAAAGTCCCCATTAATCCGGTCGATGCGATCCCGATAGAAACCGCTTTTGCGGGCAGCCTCCGATGGGGAAATCAAATTGCCCTGTAGTTGCCTGTCTACATTCGCTAACTCTTTTTGCAGCCAGGCCGTTTCTTCCATTGCCTCAAAACTGCTCACCGCATCCTGATCTGACAACTCAAATCGCCAGGCACCGTCAGGACCTTCAAACCACCCCGTTGCCATCCAGATATCCAGCGCGGTTCGTCCTTCCATTTTCATCTGCGAAGCAATCTTAAAAGAATCCGCTCTCTCCAGCTTTTCCGCTGCCTGCTCTCCCAGATACATAAAGCGGAGCGGGGAGATTGCTTCAACAGCGTGAGCGGCACGGTGGTCAATAATTGTGGGCGGTTTCCCAGGCGTCACGTTGCTGGCAACCGTCTGTACATCACCGGCAGCCGACTCAACGAGAACAGTGGCAGCATCTCCGATTAACGAAAGAGCCTTGTCTCCCATTTCTCTCAGGCGAATACTTCCATCGCGATCAATGTCGATTCCGATTTCAGACAAATACTTTGAGACGCTTTCGGCCAGAATCTCTGCGCTCTGGTAATGCGAGATCAATGTCGAAGTGCCCACGTTTGGTGAGCGGATCAGGAATGCATCAAACTCGTTCCACTGCTGCTGCGAAAAACCTTTTATAATCGAATTGATTCTGGACAGCCTGGGCTCGAGCTCAGAGGGAGCTCGGGGAGACAATGCTTGACCGCGAGGCACTGCGGCCCGTGACCGGAGATAGTCCTTGCCTCGCTGGAGTAGGGCTTTGATATCATCGTCCGTGTACGTAATCTGACCGCCGGCCTGCCGGCTGTATTCGGTTTTAGCATCTAGCTGAATTTGATCATAGAGGCTTGCCTTTTCTCCGGGCTCCGCCAGCATCGCAATCAACTCCTCCGCGACAAGCAGCTGATTTTCACGATAGCTCAGATCAAGTTGGTACCGGTTGGCAATTTCAAACAACCGGGGGTCACTTTCAAATGATTGGTAGATCTCCCCAAACACCTGATCACGGTTATCCCCGAGGCTGGCCCTTACCCCAAAATGTCCATTGACCTCATGACGATAAGTCATGATGGCGTCGTGATCACCCTCCATCCTTGACGCGATCAGGTAAACCCGATTATCACGGGTGTCAAACACGCCCTTCACGTTTTCAGCCCGGTACCGGTGCCGAGCTATATGCTTGCGGATATCGTCCGGAAGCATGCTCGGATCTTCCACGATTTCCGTTGTGGTGCCAAATATCCCATCTAGCCTTGATATCGCCTGCCTGGCGAGACTGTCTGGAGCGCAAATATGGGCGGCTTTAATAAAGTTTTCCGACGTCATAGGGATCACAAACCTGATCAGTATATGAGCTAATTTACCATCCTATCTACACCTTGACCAAGATTTATAATAGAATTATTTTTATTTTGTCGTTTCGACATTATTAACTTAGCTTTCCAGAGGAGTGAGCAATGCGAATGTCCCTGGCTATGCCGGCTATCCGGGAGCTTGAGGCTCAAGGGTATTGCATTGCGACCCAGCCAATCGTTCACGGGGATATTGAAAACATTCCCAAGGTGGCTGGATTTGAGCTACTGGCACGACGACAAAACGCCAATGGAACAGTGAGCTTGCCAGGTGAATTTTTGCCTGAAATGAACCAGCGGAAGCTGGCGACCCTTGACGCCTTTGTGCTCATTGAAGCAATAAATCACGCAGTGGGTGCAAGCACTTCATCCCCATACTATTCGTTCAATACATCGTTTAGAAACCTGTCTGACCGTGATTTCACCGAGTTCATGATTGAACGGCTATCTCTCATTGGGCCGGATGAGAGGGCACGTCTGATGATTGAAGTCACAGACGGACACCTCGCGTGCACCCGAGGAGGCAGTTCTCGTTGGCGCATTGTGAAAAGAGTGCTGGGCCGTGTATCTGACCTGGGCGTGCGAGTGGCCATCGACAACTTTGACCACAACAGTAATCAAATGCCACTGATCAGCGAAGTTTCGGTTTCTGCAGTAAAGCTATCCAGAGCAGCGTTAAAGAATCAATCTTCTAGTGGCGAAGTGATGGACCATGAGGTGTTGAGGTCGATCGTCCAAAGCATGGTTTTCTGGGGGTGTGATGTCATTGCTGATGGCATGGAAAGCATGGCTCAGGTGTCCGCTGCCAAGCGTTTAGGAGCCAACTTCTTCCAGGGATGCCTGTTTGCCGAACCCTTAATTGCCGAAGACCTACCGAATACACCCTCATACCTCAATGCCATCCCGGTTTCGTGAGCAAAATAGCTGTAGGTCACAACGACCGTAAATAGGGATGGCCAGGCGAGCAGGGTCCAAGAGACGGCAACTGCCCGAGCAGCTGCGCCGTTGTGAGTTAGATATAGACTTTTCAGTAGTAGAAATAATCGCCCTGGATCCCATCTCCAGTAACGCGGACAAACCGTTTCGATTTTGCCCTGCACTGCCTGTACAGCGTGTATGACGAGCCGTAGCCAGCCCTCATGTTGCGCTTCCGTTCAGGGAACCACTGCCTGCAGGATTTACCGCTGTGATCATAATGTGCTTCGTAGGTCTTTCTGTTCTCGGCTGGGCAATATCTGTCAACAGGGTCGCCTCGGACTGTGCGGCGATACTCCCACTTCGTGCAAACCGAGTGCGCCGGCACATAAGTCGCTACACCTCTTTGGGTTTTGGGGAGGCCTGCGCTGTCATTGCCTCCTGCGTTGTCATTGCCTCCTGCGATCTCGGGGCCTGATTCCATTTTGCAGCTCGGAAAGCTTTTCCCTTTAGCGAGGCGCTTTGCCAGCTTTCGGAGGATTGGCTTGCACTCATTCGGAGTGCCTCCGCTTGCGGCCAGGCAGAGCAGGACTTCGCAGCCGAAGCTTGCCTTTGCCTGAGGCGCTGTTCCGACAAGAAGCAATGCTAAAACGGCAAATCCGACGATTTTCACTTTTGACACCTTTGCTAGGGTAACAGGTAACTGATTTATGATATTATAATTTCATCAGGCCAACAACTTTTGCTTAAATTTATATCGGGCAACAGGCAATGCACATAGTTAACGCGGACAACTGTACAGAAGATCAGCGTGTATTTTTATCGACTGAATTCGCCAACTCAGTACTGGAAAGAAATTGGGCGTGGTTTGAAGTGGGTTATGGGATTATCCTTCCGGGGTGTGATTATCATTTCGAGGATGCGCTTGGGTCTGTGTATGACATTAACTTCACGTTAAAGACAATACATGGAGAAATACCAATTTCTTTGAACGATGTGTGCCACCCAATCCTAACGATTTCCATCCACAACGAATCTTTCGAGTCCAGACTGACCTTCCCAGCAGAAGCCTTGCTAAAACCGCTGGACGATTTTTTTCTTTGGGCAATTGCGTCCGATATCTGCGAGACAATGCAATCACCGGCGAATGTTGAAAGTCTTGAGAAGGCCGCCGCTGATGTGATTTTTTCAGACGAACTTGAAACTGTGGATCGCAGCGACGTCAAAGTTGCATATTCTGGCCCATTCCGATCACTGATTCCGGTTTAATCCGATCACTCATTC
>OFET01000039.1_pt1 | contig 250288 bp, 252 predicted proteins | sample 1521211 | NCBI WGS metagenome assembly OFET01 (sample SAMN03766358, study PRJEB24113) | microbial mat metagenome | isolation source: enrichment culture HLUCC-A from microbial mat sample contains cyanobacterium... | reverse complement strand
AACTAACCGGTTTTACCACCGTCTCCTACTTTTTCACGCTAACCCGCGATGAACCTTTTTTTGGCCATGCCGCCGGCAAAAGGCGGCTAGCCGCCCTTCGCCGCGATGCCTACAGGTGTTCGACGCTCTCGATTTCGTACTCGACGTCGCCGCCCGGCGTCTTGACGCCCACCACATCACCTTCTTCCTTGCCGATCATCGCGCGGGCAATGGGCGAAGTGACGGAAATACGCCCTGACTTGATGTCCGCCTCGTCTTCACCAACGATGCGGTAAGTGACCCGAGCGTCCGTATCCAGATTAAGCAGCGATACGGTCACGCCAAAGATCACCTTACCGGTCTTGGGCAGCTTGGTGACATCGATCACCTGGGCACCCGAGAGCTTGCTTTCGATCTCCTGGATACGCCCTTCGATAAACCCCTGCTGTTCACGCGCGGCATGATATTCGGCATTTTCCTTAAGGTCGCCGTGCTCACGCGCTTCAGCGATAGCCGCAATCACCTGGGGGCGAGCTTCACCCTTGAGCTGATTCAGTTCATCGCGAAGACTTTTTTCGCCCGCTACCGTCATCGGGACCTTATTCATTGACTAGCTCCTGCATGCAGATCCTGAAGGCGCCGCACCGTAATCTCCCTACCGTACTCAAGCGCCATGCAAACAGCATTAGCGCCCGCCAAGGTGGTCGCATAGGGCACCTTGCGCGCGAGAGCAGTACGGCGAATAACCGAGGAGTCGTTAATGGCCTGACGACCCTCGGTGGTGTTCACAATGTAGGCAATTTCGTCGTTCTTGAGCAGATCGACGATATGGGGACGACCTTCGTAGACTTTGTTGACGTGCTCCACTGCCAGGCCAGCCGCTTCGAGAGCCGCTGCCGTGCCACGCGTTGCACAAAGAGTAAAGCCCAATGTTAGCAGAGAACGGGCCACTTCGATAATCCCCTGCTTGTCCGGTTCGCGCACCGAGAGAAACGCTTTGCGCTCGCCGGTCAAGGCAGGAATCGCCTCGCCCGCGCCGAGCTGCGCCTTGAAGAACGCCTCGGCAAAGGTGTCGCCCGAGCCCATCACTTCGCCGGTGGACTTCATTTCCGGCGACAGGATCGGGTCCACGCCCTGGAACTTGTTGAACGGGAACACCGCTTCCTTGACGCTATAGAAGTGCGGCACGATTTCGCGCTCGAAGCCCTGTTCGGCCAGGGTCTTGCCCGCCATGCAGCGCGCGGCAATCTGGGCCAGCGACGTACCGATGCACTTGGAGACGAACGGCACGGTACGCGAGGCACGCGGGTTGACCTCGATCACGTAGATCTCGCCGTCCTGCCAGGCAAGCTGCACGTTCATCAGGCCTTTGACGCCCAGCTCCACGGCCATCTTCTTGACCTGCTCGCGCATCTCGTCCTGGACGTCGGCGGGCAGCGAGTAAGGCGGCAGCGAACAGGCCGAGTCACCGGAGTGCACGCCTGCCTGCTCGACGTGCTGCATGATGCCGCCGATCACCACCTGCTGGCCGTCGGAGACCGCGTCGATATCGATCTCCACCGCCGCGCTCAGGAAGTGATCCAGCAGTACCGGCGAATCGTTGGAGACCTTCACCGCGTTGGTCATGTAGTTCTCAAGCTCGGAGGCGTCGTAGACGATCTCCATGGCCCGGCCACCGAGCACGTAGCTTGGCCGTACCACCAAGGGGTAGCCGATGACTTCGGCCTTGGCAAAGGCTTCATCAAAGCTGCGCGCCGTGGCGTTGGGCGGCTGCTTGAGGCCGAGCTTGTCGATCATCTGCTGGAAACGCTCGCGGTCTTCGGCGCGGTCGATGGCGTCGGGGGTGGTGCCAATAATCGGCACGCCCGCTGCTTCGAGCTCCCGGGCCAGCTTGAGCGGCGTCTGGCCGCCGAACTGGACGATCACACCCGCCGGCTTCTCTTTATCGGCGATCTCCAGCACGTCTTCCAGGGTCACCGGCTCGAAGTAGAGCCGGTCGGAGGTGTCGTAGTCGGTGGAAACCGTCTCGGGGTTGCAGTTGACCATGATGGTTTCATAGCCGTCGTCGTGCATCGCAAACGCCGCGTGCACACAGCAGTAATCGAACTCGATACCCTGGCCAATCCGGTTGGGGCCACCACCCAGCACCATGATCTTCTGACGATTGGAGACCTCCGCCTCGCACTCTTCTTCGTAGGTGGAGTACATGTAAGCGGTATCCGAGGCGAACTCCGCCGCACAGGTATCCACGCGCTTATAGACCGGACGGATACCCGCCGCCTGGCGCGTTTTACGAAACTCTTTTTCCGCCACGCCGAGCAGCCGGGCGAGGCGGGCGTCGGAAAAGCCTTTGCGCTTAAGCTGGAAAAGCTCACGGGCAGAGAATTCACTCAACGAGCGCTTAGCCACCGCGGCTTCGGTCAATACCAGGTCTTCCAACTGGACCAGGAACCAGCGGTCGATATTGGTCAGGGCAAAGACGTCATCGACACTCATGCCCGCGCGCATGGCGTCAGCCACGTAGAAAATACGCTCGGCACCGGCGGCCTGGAGCTCGCCCTGGATAATCGCCATGTTGTCGGGCGTGAAGTCGGTGATGATCGGGTCGAGGCCGTCGTTGCCGGTTTCCATGCCGCGCAGGGCTTTCTGTAGCGATTCCTGGAAGGTCCGGCCGATCGCCATCACTTCGCCCACCGACTTCATCTGGGTGGTCAGGCGGTCGTTGGCCTGGGGGAATTTCTCGAAGGTGAAACGCGGAATCTTGGTGACTACGTAGTCGATGGATGGCTCGAACGACGCGGGCGTACGGCCACCGGTAATATCGTTCTGCAGCTCATCGAGGGTATAACCCACCGCCAGCTTGGCGGCGATCTTGGCGATCGGGAAGCCGGTGGCCTTGGAGGCCAGCGCCGAGGAACGCGACACCCGCGGGTTCATCTCGATCACCACCAGGCGTCCGGTCTGGGGATCCATGCCGAACTGCACGTTGGAGCCGCCGGTTTCCACACCGATCTCGCGCAGCACCGCGAGGCTGGCGTCACGCATGATCTGGTATTCTTTGTCGGTCAGCGTTTGCGCCGGGGCCACGGTGATCGAGTCACCGGTGTGCACGCCCATGGGGTCGAAGTTCTCGATTGCGCAGACGATGATGCAGTTGTCGTTCTTGTCGCGCACAACTTCCATTTCGTACTCTTTCCAACCCAGCAGCGACTCGTCGATGAGCAGCTCGTGGTTGTTGGAAAGCTCGAAACCGCGGGTACAGATTTCCTCGAACTCTTCCTTGTTGTACGCCACGCCGCCGCCGGAGCCGCCCATGGTATAGGAAGGCCGAATGATCGTCGGGAAGCCCAGTTCCGCCTGGATTTCCCAGGCTTCATCCATGGTATGCGCGACCTTGGCCTTCGGGCACTCAAGGCCGATGCGCTTCATGGCCTGGTCGAACAGATCACGGTCTTCGGCCATATTGATGGCATCGGCGTTGGCGCCGATCATCTCGACGCCGTACTTGGCCAGCACGCCATGCTTTTCCAGATCCAGCGCGCAGTTCAGCGCGGTCTGGCCGCCCATGGTGGGCAGAATGGCATCGGGCTTTTCGACTTCGATAATTTTCTCGACCGCCTGCCAGGTAATCGGCTCGATGTAGGTGGCATCGGCCATGGCCGGGTCGGTCATGATGGTGGCCGGGTTGGAGTTGACCAAAATGACCCGGAAGCCCTCTTCGCGAAGCGCTTTACACGCCTGGGCGCCGGAGTAGTCGAACTCGCAGGCCTGGCCGATCACGATCGGGCCAGCGCCAATGATGAGAATGCTGTTGATGTCGGTACGCTTGGGCATAACGGTTCCCGCTGAAAAAGTGACAATGAGCGAAACATTCGGCGATGCGGCAATCGGCGTTAGCGGCGCGCCTGCATCATGGCGATAAAGCGGTCGAATAGCGGCGCCACATCGCGCGGGCCGGGGCTGGCTTCCGGGTGCCCCTGGAAGCTGAACGCCGGCCGGTCGGTGCGCTCAATGCCCTGCAGGGTGCCGTCGAACAGCGAGCGGTGCGTGGCACGAACGTTGTCCGGCAGCGTCGCTTCATCCGCTGCGAAACCGTGGTTCTGACTGGTGATCATCACCGTGCCGCTATCCAGATCCTGCACCGGGTGGTTGGCACCGTGATGGCCGTGGCTCATTTTGACGGTTTTCGCCCCCGAGGCCAGCGCCAGCAGCTGGTGCCCCAGGCAGATGCCGAACACCGGCGTGTCGGTTTCCAGCACTTCCTGGATGGCTTTAATCGCGTAATCGCAGGGCTCGGGGTCGCCGGGGCCGTTGGCCAGGAAGACGCCATCCGGGTTCAGCGCCATCACCTCAGCGGCGGGCGTCTGCGCGGGCACCACCGTCAGGCGGCAGCCGCGCGCGGCCAGCATGCGCAGGATGTTGAACTTCACCCCGTAATCGTAGGCCACCACGTGGTAGGGGCGCTCGCCCTGGGTCGCATCGGCGTAGCCTTCACCCAGGGTCCATTCGCCTTGCGACCATTCGTAGGCTTCTTTACACGACACCTCTTTGGCCAAGTCCATGCCCTTCAGCCCTGGAAACGCCTTCGCCGCTGACAACGCCCGCGCCACGGCGTCGTCACCTTCAGCCTCAGCGCCCGCCAGAATGGCCCCGTTCTGGGCGCCTTTATCACGCAAAATGCGCGTCAAGCGGCGGGTGTCGATATCGGCGATGCCCAGGACGTTCTGGCTTTTCAGATAATCGGAGAGGGTTTGCTCGGAACGGAAGCTACTGGCCAGCAAAGGGAGGTCGCGAATCACCAGGCCCGCCGCCGCAATCGAGGCGGATTCCACATCCTCAGCGTTGACGCCGGTATTGCCGATATGGGGATAGGTAAGCGTGACGATCTGGCGGGTGTAGGAAGGGTCGGTGAGGATTTCTTGGTAGCCGGTCATGGCCGTATTGAACACCACCTCGCCGCTTGTTAATCCATCTGCACCAATGGCGATGCCGTGGAACACGCTGCCATCTTCCAGGGCCAATATTGCGGGTTTGCTCAATGCGGGGTTATTCAAAACAAGATCCTCCCATGCTGGTGGGAGCCTGTGGGCGCAGGCTCAGCAATGTCTTCGTTATCCACGACGCGTAACACCATCGCGATTCAACCTGGTCATTCTCAAAACTGTTTAGTAAAACTGGGGCCGTAAAAAAGCGGGACGAAGCCGATAAAAAATAAATCGGTTTCATCCCGCTTGTTGTTCAGTGCCCTTCGGAGTCGCTCGCTCACTACAATTACTACAGACAGGTCAGCGTACTCGGGGCAGGCTTTGGGCTGGCCAACGCAACAAGCGCGCCGTCTGAGCTTTCCTAGCCACCCGGCCAAAATTTTTGAAATGTTACAGGAAATTCTGGCAGAAAACCACCCCTTAATCCCAGGACCGTGCCAGCAACAATTCTCCCGTCGCAATGGCAACCGCTTACTCCAGCCCCAATACATCCTGCATATCGTAACGCCCGCTCGCCTTGCCCGCGACCCAGCGCGCCGCGCGCACGGCACCCTTGGCAAAGGTCATGCGACTGGAGGCCTTGTGGGTAATTTCGATGCGCTCGCCTTCGGTGGCGAACATGACCGTGTGCTCGCCGACGATATCGCCTGCCCGCACGGTGGCGAAGCCGATCTCTTTGTCGCTGCGCGGGCCACACTGCCCCACCCGCTCGAACACACCGTGCTCTTTCAAGGTGCGGTCCAGGCTTGCCGCGACCACTTCGCCCATTTTTATCGCCGTACCGGACGGTGAATCGACCTTGTGGCGATGATGGGACTCGATCACCTCGATGTCGTAGCCCTCATCGCCCAGCGCTTTGGCGGCGGTTTCCAACAGCTTGAGCGTCAGGTTCACGCCCACGCTCATATTGGGCGCGAACACCATGGCAACACGATCGCGAAAGCCATCCAGCTGCGCCAGCTCGTCATCGTTCATGCCGGTGGTGCCTATCACGATGCGCTTGCCGTGCTCGGCGCAGAACGCAAGGTTGGCAAGCGTCACCTGCGGGGCCGTGAAGTCGATCAGCACGTCAAAGTCGTCGACGATATCGCTCAGGTCATCCACTGCTGCCACACCGCGCCTGCCAATGCCCGCCAGCTCGCCGATATCGGCGCCAACCAATGAGCTGCCCGGCTCCACAATACCGCCCGCCAGGGTCGCGTCAGCCTCTTGTTCAACAGCATTTACCAGCGTGCGGCCCATCCGGCCGGCGACGCCTACAATTGCAACTCGGGTCATTGAAACTCCTGCGCTTGGTTTTTTCAGCATCAACGTGGGTCTATCGCGTGGCGGCGATTATAGCAGACGCGCGGCAGGAATCAGCGCCGCCGCAGGCGGTTAGTTCTCCCAGACGATAACCAGTTCTTCATCGCCGGCCATCCGCACCAGATGGTGCTCCACAACGCCTTCCAATTCGTCCAGGTGTGCTTCTTCAAGGGTCTCGATCGCCACCGCCAGCGTCTCCGCATCGGCTCGCATCAGGCAGGTGCCCGTGGCAAAGGCAATCCTTGCCTCTTGCCCCGATTGTTCAACGTCAAACGTCTGCGACCAGTGGTTGCACAGGCGTTTCATCAGGCGTTCGCCGGAGGGCGTGGCGATTTCAGCACGGGATAAAGGCATGGGGCGTCTCCGCATCAATAGCGAGTTAGTACCCACTAGCGTAATGCGCGCAGTGCCCGGCGCCAAGCAACGAATGGTCGCTGGTCGCAACAGCGCGTTCAACGGCGTGACAGGGCACCCACCAATCCCGGTGATGAGACGTATCGACAGGTGCCGGCGTTTCGGTAATAATAGCGCGCCCTGAGAATGCGAATTATACGCACAACGGGTTTTGTTACCGGCTCAGGCCTGCACCGGGCCTTCTTGAGCGGCGCCACCCACTTGTTACTTAACCGGTTATGAAGGGATTTATGACTAGCCACGTTTCCAAATTGTTATTGAGCGCACTGTCCGTCCTGAGCTGCGCCGCCGCTGTCGCCGACGATATCACCGTCACCGATGTTACCGGACGCGAGGTTACCCTGGACGCCCCGGCTGAACGGGTGATTCTGGGCGAAGGTCGGCAAATCTATCTGCTGGGCCTGCTGGAACCCGAGGATCCCTTTGCGCATGTGGTGGGCTGGCGGGAAGACTTTTCCCAGGCGGACCCCGATAACTATGCGCGCTACGCCGAGCGCTTCCCGGAAATCGAAGACCTGCCCACCTTCGGCGGGTTCAAGGACGGCACTTTTGACGTCGAGCAGGCCGCGTCCCTCTCGCCCGACGTCGTGCTGATGAATATCGAGGCCAAGGCGGCCACCGAAGATGCCGGCTACGACGACAAACTGGCCGAGCTGGATATTCCCATCGTCTACGTCGACTTCCGCGAAGACCCTATCGCGCACACGATTCCCTCCATGCGCATCATCGGCCAACTGATGGGTGATGAAGCCGCCGCCGAGACGTTTATCGACTTTGCCGAAGCGCAGATGGCCCGGGTCACCGACGTCATCGAAGAAGCCGACCCCGAGCGCCCCAGCGTCTTCATCGACCGGGCGGGCGGCTACTCCGACGAGTGCTGCATGAGCTTCGGCCCGGCCAATTTCGGCGAATATGTCACCCTGGCGGGCGGGCGCAATATCGCCGAGGGCATTATCCCCAACAGCTTCGGCAACCTGAACCCTGAACAGATCATTGCCGCCGACCCGGAGCACGTGGTGGTGACCGGCGGCAACTGGGATGCCTATGTGCCCGGCGGCGACTGGGTGGGCATGGGCCCGGGCGCGGACATGGATAAAGCCCGCGCAAAGCTTGAAGCCCTGACCGAACGCACGGCCATGACCGGGATTCGCGCGGTGGAGTCGGACAACGTTCATGCTATCTGGCATCAGTTCTACAATAGCCCCTACTATTTCGTGGCCGTTCAGCAACTGGCCAAGTGGCTGCACCCCGAGCTGTTTGAAGACCTCGACCCCGAAGCCACCATGCGTGAGCTGCACGAGCGCTTTTTGCCCATCGACTACGAAACCGGCTACTGGATCTCCCTGAATGACGAGTGACGCCATGACAGCGGCGCCCGACTCCCAGGGGCGCGCCTTCTATCGCAGCCAGGTATTCCGCCGCCAGATGATTCTGGCGGCGCTGGTGGTGGCGCTGTTCTTCAGCCTGTGCGTTGACCTGGCCCTGGGCCCGGCACGCTTCAGCCTGGGTGAGGTCATCACCGCTCTGTTCACGCCCGACAACGTCAGCCGGCAGGCAAGCGTCATCCTCTGGGAAATCCGCATGCCGGTGGCCCTGATGGCGCTGGTGGTGGGCGCCAGCCTCTCGGTGGCGGGGGCGCAGATGCAAACCATCCTGAGCAACCCGCTGGCCAGCCCATTTACCCTGGGGATTTCGGCTGGCGCAAGTTTTGGTGCAGCGTTAGGGCTCGCTTTTGGTGTCGCGCTGGTGCCTGCCGCCATTGAGTTTGTGGTGCCCATCAACGCCTTCGTGATGGCCATGTTCACAGCGTTCTTAATTCATGCCTTAAGCCTCAAGCGCGGCGTGACGGTAGAAACCATTGTGCTGCTGGGCATCGCCATGGTGTTCATCTTCAACTCGCTGATGTCGCTGATTCAGTTCTTTGCCAGCCAAGAGGCCGTATCCGCGGTCGTGTTTTGGACCATGGGCAGTCTGACCAAAGCAACCTGGCCGAAATTCTGGGTCGCGCTGAGCGTCTTGGCCCTGGTGATACCGCTGCTTGCCCGCCACGGCTGGGCGCTCACCGCCATGCGACTGGGCGACGCCAAGGCCGAAAGCATGGGTGTGAATCCGCGCTCGCTGCGCCTGGAAGTGCTGATACTGGTGTCACTGCTCGCCGCGATTGCGGTGGCGTTCGTCGGCACCATCGGCTTTATCGGCCTGGTCGGGCCGCACATTGCACGGATTCTGCTCGGCGAAGATCAGCGCTTCTTCCTGCCCGGCTCGGCGCTGTGCGGCGCGCTGATTCTGTCGGTGGGCTCGGTGATTTCCAAAATCATCATTCCAGGCACCATCATCCCCATCGGCATCATTACCTCGCTCGTGGGCATTCCCTTCTTTCTGTTCCTCGTGCTCAACCACAAGAAGGCCTCATGGTAACCCTACAGCTGACTCGCGTTTCCGCCCGCTACGGACGTCAAACCATCATCGAGGACATCACCACGCCGTGCTTTCAGGGCGGACAGGTGGTCGCCCTGCTGGGGCCTAACGCCGCCGGCAAGTCGACGCTGTTCCGGCGCATTCTCGGCCTGCTGAAAGGCGACGGCGAGGTGGTCATCGGCGGTACCAGCGTCGAGCGCCCGGTGGCTTACATGCCACAGGAAACCGGCGCAAGCGCGGTGCTCACGGTGTATGAATCGGTATTGCTGGCGCGCATGCAGGGGCGCAGCCTGAAGGTCATGGCCGACGACCTGCCCCAGGTGGATCGCGCGCTCGAGGAATTGAACATCACCGGGCTTGGCGAGCGCGATATCGGCGACCTCAGCGGCGGGCAGCGTCAGCTTGTCAGCGCCGCCCAGGCGCTGGTTCAGGAACCCGAGATCCTGATGCTGGATGAGCCCACCTCGGCGCTGGACCTCAACCGCCAGATCAATCTGCTGGGCGTGCTCAGACGTCTGGCCGACGAACGCAACATGCTGATCATGGTCGCCCTGCACGATTTGGGGCACGCGCTGCGTTTCGCCGATGCCGCCATGATGCTCGAAAACGGCCGCCTGATTGCCTGCGGCGATACCGCCGAGGTGATAACCCCGGCGCTGTTACGCCAGGTCTACCGCGTGGAAGCGCGCATCGAGCCGTGTTCCAAGGGGCGCCCTCAGCTTATTGTCGAAGAAGCCGTTTAAGCCGCCGCCCTTCCATGGCGGCCAGCGCCACCCCGCTCAGCATCAGCGGGAGTGCCAGCAGAAAAGCACTCGAGACAGGTATCCCAAACAGCACCCAATCCGCCAACACGGGCCAAACCAGGGCAATATACTCAAAGGGCGCCAGGCGGGACGCCTCCGCGTAGCGTAACGCCAGCGTCATCGCGATATGCGCCGTTCCGCCAAACAGGCCCGAGAGCACCAGCAACCCAAACTCCGCTGGGCTAAGCGCCGCCCAGCCCAGCGGCAAAGTTGCCAGCCCCGCCAGCGCTGCCACCAGAATAAAGTAGAAGGCGATGGACGCCGCCGTTTCGGTGCGTGAAATACGCCTGACGGTCAGCAGCGCGCCAGCGGTCAGCAACGCACTCAGCCCGCCCAGCGCATAGCCTGCCAGTTGACCATGCGCGCGGCTCGCCTCGAGCCCCGGCAGCACGAGTACGGCCACCCCCGCCAGCGCCAGGCCCAGCGCGCCCGCGCGATACAACGAAAAGCGCTCGCCCAGCAGCAGCACCCCGCCCACGGCCATGAACACCGGCGTCAGCTGAGCAAGCAGCGTGGTTTCCGCTACGGGCAGCAGCGCCACCGCCGCAAAGGAGGCAAACATGGCGGCGGCCCCCAAGCCGGAGCGCAGCGCATGGCCTAGCGGGCGACGCGTGGCCAGCCCGCCGGGAAACTCCCGGCGCAGCACCAGAAACACCACAATGGGCACGAGCGCAAACAGCGAGCGGTAGAACACCGACTGCCCGACCGGCACCGCGTCACTGACCGCCTTGATGCACACCAGCATGCCGGTAAACAGCGCCCCTGACAGCACCCTGAGCAAGATACCCCTGGCGGGCCTTTCCTGACGGTTATCCATGGCGATCACTCTTCCCAAACGGCAAAAACCCCCGGACGAACCGGGGGTTTTTAACCCAACACTTAGCTAGATAGCTCTCGCTGAGCCTTACGGCTTCATCTCTTCAAAGAACTTCTTCACGCTGTCAAAGAAGCCGGTTTTCTTGGGCGAGTGGCTGTGGCTATTGGTGCCGTCCAGGCTCTTCTGCAGCTGACGCAAGAGGTCTTGCTGCTCGTCGTTGAGATTAACCGGCGTTTCCACCACGACCTTGCACAGCAGATCGCCCGGAGTGCCGCCACGCACGGGCTTGACCCCTTTGCCGCGCAGCCGGAACAGCTTGCCGGTCTGGGTCTCGGGCGGAATTTTCAGCTTCACGCGGCCGTCGAGCGTCGGCACTTCCAGCTCACCACCGAGGGCGGCATCGACGAAGTTGATCGGCACGTCGCACTGCAGGTGCTTGCCGTCGCGCTGGAAGATATGGTGCGGCTTGATGGCCACCTGGACATACAGATCGCCAGGCGGGCCACCATTGATGCCACTTTCGCCTTCCGCGTTGAGACGGATACGGTCGCCGGTATCCACGCCGGGCGGAATTTTCACCGACAGTGTACGGGTCTCGCGCACGCGCCCTTCACCGTTACACTTATGGCACGGCACCTTGATGTGCTGGCCTGAGCCGTGGCACGTTGGGCAGGTTTGCTGAACCGCGAAGAAGCCCTGCTGCATACGTACCTGGCCGTGGCCGTGGCACGTCGGGCAGGTATCCTTGCTTGAACCCGGCTCGGCACCGCCGCCGTCACAGCGATCGCATTCGATATGCCGCGGTACGCGAATGTCGACGGTAGTACCGGCAACCGCGTTTTCCAGGTCCAGCTCCAGGTTATAGCGCAGATCAGAGCCGCGTGCGGGCGCATTGGGACCGCGCCGGCGTCCGCCGCCACCGAAGATATCGCCAAACACATCGCCGAAGATGTCGCTGAAATCGCCGGCGCCACCGCCGCCGAAACCACCGCCACCAAAGCCGCCACCCTGGCCGTCGACGCCGGCATGACCAAACTGGTCGTAGGCCGCGCGTTTTTCGCTGTCGGTGAGGATTTCGTAGGCTTCCGATACCTCGCGGAATTTTTCCGCTGCGGTGTCGTCGCCCGGGTTGCGATCAGGGTGGTATTTTTGCGCCAGACGACGGTAAGCCTTCTTGATCTCTTTCTGATCAGCCCCTTTGTCGACACCCAGAACTTCGTAATAATCGCGTTGGGACATGGGTCCTACGCCTCTTGGTTAGCTATGCATTCAAACTGCACATTTAACTATGTTTTGACGACACGGTAGTTAAAACAGCCAGCTACGTGTGCCGTTGACGTGGAAACAGCAACGCGGGAGTTGCCTCCCGCGTCACCGATTACCCTGGCAGAAAGAGGCGCTTACTGCTTCTTCTGCTCGTCGTTGACTTCTTCGTACTCGGCGTCAACCACGTCTTCCTCGGGCTTGCTGGCCTGTTCGGCACCCTCTTCGCCCGGCTGCTCGGCGGCTTCCGCCTGCTCGGCGTACATCTTCTGCGCCAGTTTGCCGGACGCTTCGGTCAGCGCGTCGAGTTTCTGCTGAATCAGCTCCTGGTCGTCGCCTTTGGTGGCTTCGTCGAGCTCGGTGATGGCGGTTTCGATGGCCTGTTTCTCGTCATCGGTCGCCTTGTCACCGGCTTCTTCCAGCGTTTTGCGGGTGGCGTGGATCATGCCGTCCGCCTGGTTACGCAGCTGCACCAACGCCTCGAACTTCTTGTCTTCGTCGGCGTGGGCTTCGGCATCGCGCACCATTTGCTCGATCTCTTCGTCGGTCAAGCCGCTGGACGCCTTGATGACGATCGACTGCTCTTTACCGGTCGCCTTGTCCTTGGCCGAGACGTTGAGGATACCGTTGGCATCCAGATCGAAGGCCACTTCGATCTGCGGCACACCGCGCGGCGCCGGCGGAATATCGGCAAGGTCGAAACGACCCAGCGACTTGTTCTGCGACACTTGCTTGCGCTCACCCTGAACGGCGTGGATGGTCACCGCCGTCTGGTTGTCATCCGCCGTGGAGAAGGTTTGCGTCTTCTTGGTCGGGATGGTGGTGTTCTTCTCGATCAGCGGCGTCATCACACCACCCAGGGTTTCGATACCCAGGGTCAACGGCGTCACGTCGAGGAGCAGCACGTCTTTCACGTCGCCGCCCAAAACGCCACCCTGGATCGCCGCACCGACGGCCACGGCTTCGTCCGGGTTCACGTCTTTGCGTGCGTCCTTACCGAAGAATTCAGCGGCTTTCTGCTGAACCAGCGGCATGCGCGTCTGGCCGCCGACCAGGATCACGTCGTCAATTTCAGATGCCGACAGGCCAGCATCTTTCAGGGCCATCTTGCACGGCTCCATGGAACGCTGCACCAGATCGTCTACCAGCGACTCCAGCTTGGCGCGGGTCACCTTCACGTTTAGGTGCTTCGGACCGGTGTTATCCGCCGTGATGTACGGCAGGTTAACGTCGGTTTGCTGAGCGCTGGACAGCTCGATCTTGGCTTTCTCGGCCGCTTCTTTCAGACGCTGCATGGCCAGATTGTCGCCGGACAGGTCGATACCGCTGTCAGACTTGAACTGGTCGACCAGGTAGTTGATCAGCGCAAGGTCAAAGTCTTCGCCGCCCAGGAAGGTGTCACCGTTAGTAGCGAGCACTTCGAACTGGGTTTCACCGTCGACATCGGCCACTTCGATGATCGAAATATCAAAGGTACCGCCGCCCAGGTCGTATACCGCGATGGTCTTGTCACCGCGCGACTTGTCCATGCCGTAAGCAAGCGCCGCCGCAGTCGGCTCGTTGATGATGCGCTTGACGTCCAGACCCGCGATGCGACCCGCATCCTTGGTGGCCTGACGCTGGCTGTCGTTGAAGTAGGCCGGTACGGTGATGACAGCCTCGGTAACGGTTTCGCCGAGGTAATCTTCCGCGGTCTTTTTCATTTTCTTGAGCACTTCCGCGCTGACCTGCGGCGGTGCCATTTTCTTGCCTTTTACTTCCACCCAGGCATCACCGTTGTCGGCTTCGGTGATCTTGTACGGCACCATCTTGATGTCTTTCTGTACGACGTCGTCCTTAAAACGACGACCAATCAGACGCTTAATAGCGTAGAGGGTATTTTCCGGATTGGTCACCGCCTGGCGTTTTGCCGCCTGACCAACGAGCGTCTCACCGTCTTCGGTATAGGCGATGATGGAGGGCGTCGTACGGCCACCCTCAGCGTTTTCGATAACTTTTGCACTGTCACCATCGAGCACCGCTACACAAGAGTTTGTGGTGCCCAAATCAATGCCAATAATGCGTCCCATAATTAGAACCTCGGATTCGGTTGTTTCAATACGTCAAACTGATTGCGGGTTATCCCGCGGGGTTGCCCTTTATTTGGGGGCCACCTGAAAGTTTTCAAGGCCTGTTTATGGCCGGATCACCTATGATTCACTCGCCTTCTGACTGACCACGACCATCGCGGGACGCACCAGGCGCCCGTTCAGCGAGTAGCCCTTCTGCATGACTTCCATCACGGTGTTGGGCTCGAGCTCGGGATTCGGCACCATCGCCATGGCCTCGTGGACCTGCGGGTCAAAGGGCTCACCCTGAGGGTCGATGCGCTCGACACCAAACTTGTTCAACACATCAAGCTGCATCTTCAGCGTCATCGAGACCCCTTCGCGATGCACCTCGGAGGCGTCTTCCTGCATCGACTCGAGCGCCTTTTCAAGGCTGTCGACCACCGGCAGCAGATCCTTGACAAATTTTTCCAGGGCGAACTTGCGCGCCTTTTCGGCTTCTTGCTCAGCACGACGGCGTACGTTCTGCGTTTCAGCAGCGGCCCTCAACGATTGATCATTGGCCTCCGCCAGGCGCTGCTCCAGGTCTTGCACCTGAGCGGCCAGGGCATCGACTTCCGAGCCATCATCGACTTGATCGACAACGGTTTCATCGTCGTTGATCAGGCCTTCCAGCTCGCCTTCGATCAAGCGGTCTTCCGACGCCTGCTCGGGCGTTTCGGCCTCTTGCTCACGGCGGGCAAGCTCGTCGTCCAACGGGGTTTGCGGTTCTTTTGCCATGCCTTGCTCCTGCAACGTTCGGGGGGCTGTTCAAATGCCCAATAGTAAGTAGCAACGTAAATTGGCTATGCACGGTATATGGGGACCATAAAAGCCATCTCAAGTGGGCATTGAAGCGCGTTTTCGACTACTGTATAAAACAACAATACTAAAGCGCTCTGGCGGCGCTTGCCCTGCTGTGCCTCAGGAGGCCCTAATGCTGACTCAGCTTGCTATTCGAGATTACGCGATCGTTGAGCACCTTGAGCTCGACCTGACCCATGGCATGACCGCGATTACCGGCGAGACCGGGGCCGGTAAGTCGATTTTGCTGGGCGCGCTGGGCCTTTGCCTGGGCGAGCGCGCCGACGCCGGTAGCGTGCGCCACGGCAGCGAACGCACCGACCTCTCGGCGCGCTTTGATATCCACCACCTGCCCGCGGCCCGCGAATGGCTCAGCAGCCGCGAACTGCCGTGTGACGAATGCCTGCTGCGGCGAGTGGTGACGGCCAACGGCCGCTCCAAGGCGTGGATCAATGGCCAACCGGCCACCATCAGCGACCTGAAATCGCTGGGTGAACGGCTGGTGCAGATTCACGGTCAGCACGCCCACCAGGCGTTGATGCGCGAGGAAACCCACCTGGCGCTGCTGGATGATTACGCAGGACTGCGCGACACCACCCAGCAGCTGGCCGAGACGTATCGCGATTGGCGCAGCGCCAATCGGCGCCTCAAACAGCGCAAGGAAGCGGGCAGCGAAGTGGAAGCCAAGCGCCAACTGCTGCGCTATCAGGTGGAAGAGCTTGATCAGTTGGCCCTGGCCGACGGCGAACTGCAAACCCTGGAAGACGAGCAACATACCCTGGCTCACGCCGACGAAACCCTGCGCGAAACGCAGTTTGCTGCTGATTGTTGCGCAAGCGACGAAGGCGGTGCGCTGTCACTGCTCAATCAGGCGCACGCGCATCTAAGCGCCCTGCCGGGCAGCGACAAGGGCACGCTGGCCAATACGCTTGCCATGCTCAGCGACGCACGCATTCAGGTCGAAGAGGCCGCCAGCGAACTCAACCGCTTTGCCAGCACCACCGAGCTCGACCCCGAGCGGCTGGCCTGGGTGGAAGAGCGCCTGGCCGACGTTCACCGCATCGCGCGCAAACACCACGTTGCGCCGGAGGATGTCTGTGCGCTGCATGCCGAGCTCAGCCGCGAAGTCGCCGAGCTGGAGAGCGGCGATAACGATATCGAGGCCCTGGCCGCCCAAGTAGCAGAGCTGCGCGAGCGCTATCGCCGCGACGCCAAGCGCCTGAGCGAGGGACGCCAGAAGGCCGCCGTGCGACTGGGCAAGGAAGTCCAGCAGCAGCTGAGCTTCCTGGCCATGGGTAAGGCACGCTTCGAGGTCGACGTCACCGCTCGCGATACCCCGGCGGCGGAAGGCCTCGACCAGGTGCAGTTCCTGATCAGCGCTAACCCCGGCCAGCCTGCCCGACCGCTCACCAAGGTGGCGTCGGGCGGCGAGCTGTCGCGCATCAGCCTTGCCATTCAGGTGGTCGCTGCGTCTCACTCCACCATTCCCAGCCTGGTGTTTGACGAAGTGGACGTCGGGGTCTCCGGTGCCACCGCTGAAATTGTCGGCCAACTGCTGCGCAAGCTGGGCGAAAACGGCCAGGTCATGACCGTCACTCACCTCCCGCAGGTCGCCGCCCAGGCGCATCAGCATCTACATATCGAAAAGCGTGCCAAGCGCGATAGCACGCTCACGCATATGGCGCTGCTGGATGAAAGTGGCCGGGTAAGCGAGCTGGCCCGCATGCTGGGCGGCGTCAAGCTGTCTGACCAGACCCTCGCCCATGCCCGGGAAATGCTCAACGCCAGCCAACGCCAGCCCCATTGACGGCAGCACAACTCATCAAGCGCTTGATCATATAGCCAATAAAAACGCCCCCAGGCCGCCCGACATTATTTGCCGAGTAGCCTGGAGGCGAGTCTTGGGACGCCAGCAACACTGGCAGGCGCCCTACTTCTTGTTAGTAGGCCCGCTGTCTTGGCGCGTGATGTCCGACCCACGAGGGCGCACGTACAACACCAAGGCATGGTCAACTAACTCGTAGCCGTGCTCTTCAGCAATTTCTTGCTGACGACGCTCAATGATTTCGTCAACGAACTCAACGATCTCACCGCTTTCCAAACACACCATGTGGTCATGGTGATCTTCTTGCGTCATCTCGAATACCGCATGACCACCGTCGAAATTGTGACGGATCACAAGACCGGCTGACTCGAACTGAGTCAGCACACGGTAAACGGTCGCCAGCCCCACATCTTCACCCGCATCTATCAGTGTTTTATACACTTCTTCTGCGCTAAGGTGGTGCTGACCCGAAGCATTTTCGAGAATCTGCAGGATTTTGACACGCGGCAGGGTCACTTTCAGCCCGGCTTTACGTAATTCATGGTTCTGATCGGCCATGGTTGCTCTTCGCAGTAACAGGTTAGGTCGGGTATGATCGACCGAAACCACGATAGTGAAGAATAGGCTCAAATGCAAAAATTGACTCGTATCATCACGCTTTCCGTCTCCATTGCCGTTATTAGCGGCTGTAGCTACGTAGGCGTGTACAAACGCGACATCCCCCAGGGCAATCTAGTCACCGAGGAAATGGTCGACCAGCTGCAACCGGGCATGACCCAGGAACAGGTGACCTACGTGATGGGCCGCCCGCTGCTCGAGGCGCCCTTCGATGCACGCCAGTGGGATTACGTGTTCCGGCTCGACAAGGCCTACGAAGACGTTGAACAACGTCGGGTCACGCTGACCTTTGATAACCAGGGAAGGCTTGCCGATATCGACCAGGAAGGCGACATGTCCGACGATATTCCTCTCGACTTTGAAAACGACGGAGGGCCGGCCACAGACACCGCCAATCCAGGTGAGGCCGCTCCCAACCAACCGGCGCAAGACTCGACGTCCACACGGTCACCCGCAGGCTCCGAGCTCTAATCGGCGGTGCCGCTTGCCTGGCGCTTTGCGCGCTCACGGCGAGCGGCTTTGGGATCGATCAGCAGCGGCCGGTAGACCTCCACCCGGTCGCCCGGTGCAAGTGTATATTGCGCCGGGTCGCGCAGCGCCTGACCGAAAATCCCCAGCGGCGCTTGATCAAAGGTTTCCCGGGGCAGCTCGGGAAACAGCGTGGGTAGGTTCGCAAGCGCCACGGCCTCTCGGGCTGTCGTGCCCGGCGGTACGTCCAGCGCAATCAGGTGCTGCTTATACGGCATTCCGAACGCCACTTCGACCGCGTAGGTGTCAGCGGCCATGGAGCTCGTCGGCCCGCCGGGTGAATGCGTCGACAAGCTGGCCGGCAATCTGCTGGAACAATTTGCCGAAGGCCATGCCCAACAGGCGGTTCGCAAACTCGAATTCCATGTTCAAGCTCACCTTGCAGGCGCCATCACCCATCGGGATGAACTGCCAGCGCCCGGTCAGTCGCTTGAAGGGGCCGCTTACCAGCGACATCTCGATACGTTCCGGCGCGAAGAGGTCGTTTCGGGTCGTGACCGTTTGCTCGACGCCAGCACGCCCCAGGGTCATTTCGCCGACCAGGTGATCGTCGTCATGCTCGAGCAAACGCGCACGCCGACAACCCGGCAAGAACTCAGGATAGCGTTCGAAGTCGTTGACCAGATCGAACATTTGTTTGGGGGTGTGCCGCACCAAGGCGGAACGATTGACGGTTGGCATTGACCTCTCCGCTGACTTCACAGTGCCCAAGGCGTATCATGGGAATCATAGTTAAGACCTTGAATGGTATCACGCCTCCCCACATAACGAAGGGGGTGTCACAGACAGATCGAATATGAGGTTTCATGGCCACGAAAAAAGGAAAGAGCAAAGGCCCTACCAGCAACGTTATAGCCCAGAACAAGAAGGCACGCTTTGAGTACCACATCAACGAAACCTTCGAAGCGGGCCTTTCGCTGGCAGGATGGGAGGTCAAAAGCCTTCGCGCTGGTAAAGCACAGCTCACCGACACCTATATCTTGATTCGCAATGGTGAAGCCTGGCTGCTGGGCAGCCATATCATGCCGCTGAATACCGCCAGCACCCATGAAATCGCTGACCCCACGCGCACGCGAAAGCTGCTGCTGCATCGCAAAGAGATCGCCAAGCTGTTCTCGGTCACCCAGGACAAGGGCCACACCTGCGTGCCACTCAAGCTTTACTGGAAACGCAACAAGGTCAAATGCGAGCTCGCGCTGGTGACCGGTAAAAAGATTCACGACAAGCGCGCCACGGAAAAGGACCGCGACTGGAATCGCCAAAAAGGGCGAATCATGCGGGAACATAACAAGGCGTAGCTGGTCAATGGATGGCGAGCACGTTAGAATGCTTGCGTAGTTAAGGGGGCGACATGGTTTCGACGCCGGTGACAACCCCTGCGGTGCATGCCGAGAGCGTGATGTATCTCGTAAATACCACATCACGACAAATAGTCGCAAACGACGAAAACTATGCTCAAGGCGCGCTAGCAGCTTAAACCCTGTTAGCTTCTTGTCTGGCCCCAAGGCGATGTGCCTATTCATCGCTGAGGGGATACGAGCTAAAAATGATAGGATCGCGGTTGACGGCGTCTTCTCGTCAATCGTTAAACCTTAGAAGACTCGCGTGACTGAATCCTGATCGTCGGAGTCAGCCGCGCTAAAGCAAAAGACGAAATCTAAGCATGTAGAGCCAATGGGCGAGTGCTGGCGGACGCGGGTTCAATTCCCGCCGCCTCCACCAGACACCCCTTCGAATCAAGCACCTCCGGGTGCTTTTTTCGTTTCTATAGGCCAAAAAAAACTTATCTAGACATGGTGTAGTCAGTCTTTAAGCCACCTTTTAACTCGTCTCGCTTTTACCATGTGAAATGAATTTATTCTATCCAGAGGTAATAGACAGGCAGTGAGCCTGGCTCGCACACTTCGAATGGACACTTCTCATTCTGGACAGGGCTGCGCGTATCGGAGCGGGTAGCGTTGGAATGAGGCGATATCGAACGGCGACAGAAGCTGTGCAGGATTACCCGGGCAATCACTCAAGCTTCAAAGGGAGAGGCGGAAACCACAAAAACCACCGCGGGCACCCGCACAATCGATATCCTCCCCAGGGCATTAGAAGCTCTCAAAGCACAAAAAACCATGAGTTACCTCCACCCAAGTGGCCGGGTCTTCATCAACCCGCGCACCGGGGAACCATGGACAGGCGACCAAGCCATTCGCAAAACTCTTTGGGCACATGCGTTAAAGCGCGCTGGCGTTCGGTACCGCCGCCCTTACCAGACCCGCCACACCTACGCATCAATGATGGTCAGTGCGGGCGAGCCACTGGCTTGGGTATCGAAGCAGATGGGACATACTAGCGTGGTGACTACGGCCAGGATTTATGCGGGGTGGATACCGTCGACGAATAGCGAGACTGGGATGCTTGCTGATATGGCTTACTCAAGATCCTTTTAAAAGTTTATGCTAGTGCAGATAGGCTTGATTATAAATATTTTGCAACAATTCAAACAATGGACGAAAGCCTTCAAAATTAACGTCTTCAAACCCTTGCTTTTTATACAAAATATTTTCAGCAAAAGCAATCTTTGAAAGACTTACCTTCTCTTTGCTTACCATACTATAAGCGTCATTATCGACTATAAGCCCGCTACCGGGCTTTGTCTTAACAACGCTCTCAGTGTTATGAAATCCTTTAGCATCAAATTCAGAATTCAAGTATATTCTTCTGTTACTTGAATCTTTTCTTTCCAAGTCAGCATCAAAATAATACATCTCAATGCAAAAAAGCTCGTCATCTTTCCTATGCTGGGGCTTCGGAGTTAAAGCAGCCCATATTTTGTTTCCAAACCATCTTGAAGATTCACCAGGCGCTATATCAAGCTTAGAGGTAACCTTTTTCAAGTCGTCATCAAAAAGATAAACCTTAAATTCCTGATTTGGCTCTTTACGATCTTGGATTAAATATTTCTCTAAATCAGGAGCGCCATTAACTTCAGATTTATCATCAAATCTAAAATCTAGGTGCATGAATTCACCCTTTTCTCTAAAGTAGTTCTTTGCTGCCTGTATATGTAGTTGATCTGTCACGCCTTCAGTATAAACAACAAGCTTTTTGTTATTCTCCATTTCATAGCTGCGCTTGTTAAATGTATACCCGTCATCTAAACGACTAAGCCACATGGCATATTTCAGGTATACAGGGTCTCCATATCCTTTCACGTAACCTAAATATTCGAGTTTTGACCGAACTGCATTTTTAAAAGCCCTAGCGTAAGAAGGATTTGGCTTTAATTCGTTATACTTAGCTGCTGCCACATCATAACCATCTTTTCTCCAAGAGTGGAGCATGGCCCTTAAATTAAGTACGTATTCTCTATCAACATTGAGCTTTTCATTGATCTTTATACCAGCAGCAATCTGACGGTTATGCTTGTAGGCCACTGAGAGCTTATTTTTATTAAGAGAGAACCCATGAGTCTCAAAAATATCTTCCAAGCCATCATTTATGTTACAAAAACCGACTCCATCATCATGTTCTAACTTGCATATAGAACCAGGCATAAATTTTTTATAAGTGGAAATGAATATATCATCGGCATAACGAGAATATTTGCATCTCACAGACCTTGCATATTCCAAAAGGTCTCTGTCCAAACCTCGACAGATGAAGTTAGAAATAATAGGGGAAGCCGGAGACCCCTGAGGCAAGACATCTTCTTTACAACATATCTGTGCTAACAAGACTGCAATATTTCTAGGAAAAGAAAATGGCTTAGAACTAAAAAGCCCTATAACCCTACCAATATGGATCGATGGGAAAAAGTTTTTTATGTCTGCTCTGAATAGAACCTTGGACCTCAAATGCACTTCTGCATTGCGCTTAACACCACCATTTTTGACATAGCCATAAACCCCAGTCTTAGGTTTATAAACTTCAAATAGTATCGTTGCAATTTGACGCTGAAGCAATTTTAGAGGCTTTATAGGTGCATCAATAATTCGTTTTCCGCCAGTTTTCTTTGATATCTCAAACGAATTATATTTTTCTTCATGAGGAAGCTTAAATAATAAATAATTTAATTTTTCTGTTGATATACCTAAAAAGGCAGACAGCTGGGCTTTGCTTTCGATATTTAAAAACTTTTGTATATTTACATCCATGAATGTGGCCTTGGGCTCTACATTACGCTATGAGTAACACCTATTAATAAGGCAATCCCAAAATGTCGAGGAGATGCAAGCCGTAGCAAGAAGCCCTCGTGCCGAGAAAGTTCCTTCTCAGTCTAAAAACAGCCCGAAGGCCACAGAGCATTTTTAACATTTACTAATCAGTTCTGTAAATCTCTAAAGTCCACATTTTGTCTACATGCATAGCCAAAGCATTGATTTATCGAGAATTAACGCGGGTTCCATTCCCGCCACCTCCACCAGACACCCCTTCGAATCAAGCACCTACGGGTGCTTTTTTCGTTTCTACGGTTGCCACAGGCTGATCTAGCCAGGCGAGCAGGTATTAAAGTCGCCTAAAAAAAGCGCTGACCGTTTGGCCAGCGCTTTGTCGTCATTCGAACAGGTTAAACGGTATGCTGCCGCGACCGCTGCTGCTTTAATGCGCAAGCATTTCTTCGACGATGTCTTCACCGTCCATTGACGAGGGATAGTACGTCGGCCAGTGGGTCACTTCTTCTAGCAGCGCTTCACGGTCATCGCCCCAGTAGAGATGGTAGTGATGCGCATCGGTGGGGTAGATGCTGTGATCGCTAAACTGGATATATTGGGGCAGATCGTCATCAGCGGCGTCTTCAAGCGCGTAGATGAACCGCACACCGCGGTTGCCCGCCTCGTAAGTTAAAATCTCGTAGCCATCGTACTGGTAGTCCCCGGAGATTTCCTCGCCGTCCTCATAAAAGGTGACGTTGTTGCCGTCAATGACGATACGCTCTACATCCGTTTGATACCCGGTGTCGTAATAGGCTTTGTATTCTTCGGCGGTTTTGTCACCCTCCTCTGCTTTGTCCGCAAACACTTCGTCAAGGGTGCCGTCTTTCAGGTACGGATAAACGGATTGCCAGTCGCCCTCCCAATCGGTGAGGTCGCGATCTTCGACCTGGTCATCATCAAAATAACCGGCATAGATATCGCTGTCCTGGTCATCATCATGACTATGACCATGGTCGTGGTCGTGGTCGTGGTCGTGGTCGTGGTTAGCATGGTCGTGATCATGGTCATGATCGTTGGCGCTAACGCCTTGAATACTTGCCAAAATCAAAGCGCTCAATGCAAGTGCGCTCAAGCTTTTCGGTGACAGTATTGTCATGTTCAGTTGCTCCTTGTGCTGGTGACAGGCCATTCCGCGGAAAATAAGATATAATATAACATTTCATATATCAACTAGACTTCGTTGGTTGGGCATGACCTGCGCGCGGGCACAACGACCCGCTAACCGAGCACACGCTCCAGAATGGCGTGATAAACGGGGATCCCCAACATCACGTTGAGCGGGAAGGTGATCCCCAGCGATGCCAGCATGGCCAAGCCGATGTTGGCGTCCGGAATGGCGGCACGCATGGCCGCGGGCGCCGCAATATAGGAGGCACTGGCGGCCAGCGCGGCCAGCATCACCACCGACCCGATGGGCAGCCCCAAGGCAGCGCCCGTCAGCATGCCAAGCAGTGACAGCAACGGTGGCGCCACCAGCGCAAAGGTAACCAGGCGCCAGTGGTGCCAGGGCATTGGCCTGAGCGTTTGCGCAGCGGTCAGGCCCATTTCCAGCAGGAACAGCGCCAACACGCCTTTGAACGCACTGGTAAACAGGGTGGTGACTTCCTCGCCCTGGAAAGGCCCGTAAAGCGCACCGATCAACACCCCGCCCGCCAGCAGAATAACGCCGCGATTGGTCAGGGTTTCATGCCAAAGCTTGCGCGTGCTCTCTTTGACCGCGGCGCCCTGATAGCGCCGAAACAGCGCGATAGCCACCATGATCGCAGGTAGCTCCATGGCCACCAGGTAAAGCGTGACTTCGCTGCCAACCAGCAGATCCCGCGACTCCACGTAGGCGAGCGCCACCGCAAAGGTGCCTGCGCTAACCGAGCCGTAATGGGCGGCAATACTGGCGCTGTCGGCGGCGGACAAGCGCACGAGGCGCCGTAGCACGGGCGCCAGCATCAATGGAATCAGCGCCGAGAGCAGCGCCACGCCCAACAGTTCGGGCACCAGCCCCCAATGCAGGTTGCCGTAAAGCGCCATGCCGCCCTTCAAGCCGATGGTCAGCATCAGCAGCAGGCTCAGGGTGTCGTAGGTGGCCTTGGGCACTTCCAGGTCCGACTTTACCGCTCCGGCAACAAGCCCCAGCAGAAAAAACATCACCACAATATCCGGCATCGCGTTAGCTCCACAGCGTCAAAAGAGGCTGCATCTTGCGATGGCGGAAGCAAGTTAACTAATCATATATTTAAAAAATTCTATAGATAATAATCTATACTGCCCAGAATCCTCTTCTCTTCATGCGCGAAGCGAGCCCTGTCATGAACATCCGCCAGCTGACCTTCAGGTTGCTTCAGGTTTACGTCACCGTGGTGCGCTGCGGCTCGGTGAGCGAAGCCGCACGACAGCTGCACCTGACCCAGCCGACGGTATCGCAACAGCTCAAGCGGCTGAGCGAAGCGGTTGGCGGCGGGCCCCTGCTGGAGCACCACGCCCAGGGCTTGACCATGACCGCCACCGGACAGGCGCTGTATAACGCCAGCCGCGATGTGCTGAGTCGCTTCGAGGACTTTGCCGACCAGCTCGGGCCGCTTCACCAAGGCAGCAAAGGACGTTTCAGCATTGCCCTGGTGAATACCGCCCAGTACGTATTGCCACGCTTGCTTGGCCCGTTTAGCCAGGCGTTTCCCGAGGTGGACGTAACCGTGCACATCGGTAACCGCCGCCAGCTGCTGGCGCGCTTCGAACGCCATGAGGACGACCTATATGTGTTCAGCCACCCGCCGGCACTCTCTCATGCAGTGGCCGCGCGCTTCATGCGCAATCCACTGGTCGCCATTGCGGCCGCCGACCACCCACTGGCCCAGCAAGCGTCGATTGTCATGGAGCAACTGCTCAACGAGCGACTGTTGCTGCGCGAGCCGGGGTCCGCCACGCGCATGCTGCTGGAAAGCTGGCTGCAGGAACACGGACTCGCCATGAAAACGACGCTACAGATGGCCAGCAACGAAGCCATTCGCGTCGGTGTAGCAGCAAGGATGGGGGTTGCCGTATTATCGGAGCACGTGCTGCCCAACGAGCATCCAGAGCTTGCGGTGCTGCACATTGAGGGGCTGCCCATCGAAAGCCACTGGCAATTTATCGTGCGCAACGACCAGCGGCTGCCACAATCAGCCCAGCGCTTCTTGCACTACGTCGACGAGCACCTAGACCAGTGGATTGAGCCGCGCTTTGTACGCAATGAATTACCGGGGCTTTTGCGTTTGTATCCCACCTTTCCCCCCGCCACTGACGGACCACCATGAAACCGCTGCTGCCATGCCCCATTTCGCGACCGTTAACCGCCAGCAGGGCACGATGCCGCGCTCACTGTAAGGAACGCACAACATGCTATATGCCCTGAGTTTACTGGTGGGAATCGGCTTTCTGACCCTGGGCGGCGAGGCCTTGATACGGGGTGCCGTGGCAGGCGCCAGACGGGCAGGGGTTTCCCCTCTCCTCACGGGGCTGGTGGTGGTCGGGTTCGGCACATCCGCGCCCGAGCTCGTGGTCTCGATAGACGCCGCCATCAACCAGCAGCCGGATATCGCGGTGGGCAATATCGTAGGCAGCAATATCGGCAATATTTTATTGATCCTTGGGTTGTGTGTGCTGATCTGCCCGATGACCGTTCAGCCCCAGGCGCTGCGCCGGGATGGCTTGGTCATGGTGGCGGCCAGCTTGCTGTTTATCGGCCTGGCGTTTAGCGGTGCACTTGGCCGCCTGGATGCCGGGATATTTTTGGCCGGTTTGGCGGGGTATCTGGTTTGGGCTTACCTGAGCGAGCGTCAGCAGACCATCCCCGCCGCCGAAATGCACGCTGCAGAAGCGGATGAGATGACCGCCCTGCCCAAGTCGACGATCAGCATTGTAATGGCACTAGCCCTGGGCCTTGGCCTATTGATCGGGGGCTCGCAACTTCTCCTTTACGGCGCGATCGGCCTGGCCCAGGCCATGGGGATTTCAGAAGCCGTCATCGGCCTGACAATCGTGGCGGTCGGCACGTCACTGCCGGAAATGGCGGTGTCGGTGATCGCGGCCCTGCGTCGGCATGCAGATGTTGCCGTGGGCAATATTCTGGGCAGCAATATCTTTAACATTCTCGGCATCCTGGGGATATCGGCATTTTTACAGCCGCTGCCGATCGCCGACCGGGTCGCCGCATTCGACCAGTGGATCATGCTCGGGGCAGCCGGTGTGCTGATGGTCTTTCTATACACCGGGATGCGACTATCGCGCCTTGAAGGCGGCTTATTACTGGCCGGCTATGGGGTGTATTTAGCCTTAAGTTTTAGTGTGATTAGCACTATCTAAAACGGAAGATTCGCCAAGTTGCTATTAGCAAAACGATTAATTTGCTAAAAAATGATCTTTAACAGTTAAGAACCGCTAGGTTCATTCGTTATTATTACGTATTGCATCGCAATACAGACTGATAGACTGAAGCGGTTTTTAGATCCTTCCTATTAATCTACCGAAAGGAAATGCATCGTCATGCCTTTTTTTCGACCTCCAAGCCAGCCACGATTCGATCGTCGCTGGCTTTTTTTGTTGGCAGCCTTGCTGCTGGTATTCAGTCCTGCCGTCCTCGCCGTCACGGGTGAACTGGACCTGACGCAATCGGTTGTCGGCTTTTTCGCGCTGGGTATTTTTGTGCTGGCCTATGCGTTGGTCATGGCCGAAGAAAAGATCCACATGCGCAAGTCAAAGCCCGTGCTGGTTGCCGCCGGCATTATCTGGAGCCTCATCGGCTGGGTGTATGTTCAGAACGGCATGTCGGAGGCCTCAGAGGGAGCCTTCCGCGTGACGCTTCTGGAGTTCACCGAGCTGATGCTGTTCTTGCTGGTGGCCATGACGTATATCAACGCCATGGAAGAGCGCCGGGTTTTTGATGCGTTGCGCTCGTGGATGCTGCGCATGGGGTTCAACTACCGGACCCTGTTCTGGCTAACCGGCGGCCTGGCGTTCGTGCTGTCGCCGATTGCCGACAACCTTACCACGGCCCTGCTGATGTGTGCGGTGGTCACCAAGGTGGCCGAGGGCGACAAGCGCTTCATCAACCTGGCGTGTATCAACATCGTGGTTGCGGCCAACGCCGGCGGCGCCTTCAGCCCCTTCGGCGACATTACCACCCTCATGGTCTGGCAGGCGGGTATCGTGCCGTTCCAGGACTTCTTCATTCTGTTTTTCCCGGCGCTGGTCAATTTCCTGATCCCCGCCGTGATCATGAGCTGCTTCATTCCCAACAAGAAACCGGAAAGCGTGCAGGAAGACGTGTGGATGAAGCGTGGCGCGCGGCGCATCGTGGTGCTTTTCTTGCTGACAATCACCACCGCCGTACTTTGCCATACGTTACTCCACCTGCCTCCGGTACTGGGCATGATGACCGGCCTTGGCTATCTGCAGTTTTTTGGTTATTACCTGCGCCGCAGCCTGCCGCGTTCGCTGGAGCGCAAACGCGAGCGCTACAGCCGTCGTGGCGACAACAAGAAGCTGGAACAGCTGGGTAGCGTCGTGCCGTTCGATGTCTTCAACCGGGTGGCGCGGGCCGAGTGGGATACGCTGCTGTTCTTCTACGGGGTTGTCATGTGTGTGGGCGGGTTGGGCTTCATGGGCTATCTCAGCCTGCTATCGGAAACGCTATATCTCGGCTGGAACCCCACGGCGGCCAATATTGTGCTGGGCGTGATCTCAGCGGTGGTGGATAACATTCCGGTCATGTTCGCCGTGCTGACCATGGAGCCCGACATGTCGCAAGGCCACTGGCTGCTGATTACACTTACCGCTGGCGTCGGCGGTAGTCTGCTGTCGATTGGTTCTGCTGCGGGGGTGGCGGTCATGGGGCAGGCGCGTGGCGCCTATACCTTTATCGGTCACCTAAAGTGGTCGCCGGTCATCCTGCTGGGCTACGCCGCCAGCATCGTGGTGCACATGTGGCTTAACGCCGAGAGCTTTGCGCTGTTTGGCTGACGGAACGCTGGTCGGTTGACAGATGCCCTGCCGTTAACCCGGCGGGGCATTTTTCATTCAAACAGCTTGTCGATGGACCTGGGGCGGCCGAGCAAATAGCCTTGATACCGGTAGCAACCGTGACCTTTTAGCCAGTTCAACTGGGCCTGGGTCTCCACCCCTTCGGCCACCACGACCAGCCCGAGGCTCACCGCCAGCAGAATAATCGTATCGACAATGGCGGCGTCCGCCTTGTCCGTGAGTACCTCGCGGATAAACGATTGATCAATCTTGAGCTCATCGAGCGGCAGCCGCTTCAGGTAGCCAAGCGATGAATAGCCAGTGCCAAAGTCGTCCAGCGCAAAGCGAATGCCCTTTTCGCGGAGTTTGAGCATGATATGCCGTACGCGGGTCGGCTCACGCATCAGCAGGCTTTCGGTGACCTCCAGGACCAGCCGGTTGGGCGGTGCCTGGGTTTGTTTCAAGTGGTGCTCGACGCGGCCCACAAAGTCGGGCTGCTGGAACTGAACCGAGCTGACGTTGACCGAAATGGTCAGTGACGCATAGGCGGATTGCCGCGACCACTTGGCCAGCTGCTGACAGGCCTGGGTCAACACCCACTCGCCGATCGGAATAATCAGCCCGCTCTCTTCCGCCAGGGGAATGAACTCGGCGGGCGAGACCCAGCCCCGTGCAGGGTGATACCAGCGAAGCAGCGCCTCGACCCCGGTGGTAACGCCTTTCTGATCCACCTGTATCTGGTAGTGCAGCGCCAGTTCACGACGCGCCAGGGCATGGTGGAGATCGGCTTCCAGGTTCGCCCGTTCCAGCACGCTCGTCTGCATGTCGGGATTGAAAAAGCGCAGCGCGTTACCGCCCTCAGCCTTGGCCTGCTGAAGCGCCATGTCCGCCTGCTGCAGAACAGCGTCCAGCGAACTCGATTCGCCATTGAACAGCGCCAGCCCCACGCTTGCGCTGATCGGCAGCGAGCGACTGTTGCGCAGTTGGTGAATAGTGGTCATCAGCTGGCGGGCGATGCGCTCGGCCCTGGCCGCGGCCTCTAGCTGCTGATCACCGAGCTGTTCGAGCATCACGACAAATTCGTCGCTGCTGAACCGCGCCAGCATGGCATCGCTTTCCAACGCTTCGCGCAGCTGTTCGGCGACATTGACCAGGAGCTGATCGCCGCTGGCGTGCCCCTGAAGATCATTGACCAGCCGAAAGTTGTCCAGGTCCACCAACAGGATCGCGCCGAACTGATCTCCATGAGCCTCTTCGTCAATGGTCGTCGCCAGGGATTCCATCAGCAGACGCCGATTGGGCAGCCCGGTCAGCGCATCATAAAAGGCGAGATAATGCGTGCGCGACTGCATCTCCAGATATTCAGTCAGCTCAGTGGAGATACCGCACAGCGAGGGCGGCTCACCGGGGGTGACCGTCAGTGGCATCTTGATCGACAGAAAGGTGCGCACTTCGTCGTCATGCTTCAGGACGCTGCGCTCTTCCAGGGTGGTTTTTTCACCCGACGCCAGCACGCGGCGGTCTACCTGGGTAATCTCGGCGGCCGTGGCGGCGTCGAAAAACGCCTCGTCGCGCTGGCCGATGACCGCTTCCGCCGGGCAGCCAAACAGCTCGCTGATGCGCCGATTGACGTACTGGTAGGTCAAGTCGGGCGACTTGATGTAAATGTAGGCGTCCACACTGTCCAGAATGGTCGCTAGCATGGCTTCATTGGTCGCCAGCCGCACCCGCTGGTTCGCTATCCGCCGCCTCATCAGCAAGCTGACCACCAATACCAGCGCCAACGCGCCTAACAGGGCTGCTACCCCCCAGCGCAGCCAGCCGGAATGACCGGGGGACGCTACAGCCCCCGCCGCCTGCCAGTCGCGCAGAGTGGCGAAATACAGCGAGTCGCTATCAGCTTTCCAGCGGGTCAGGTGCCCGTCAATATCCGAAAGCACCGACTGGGGCAAAGAAGGGGACGCGGCGTAATAAAGCTGGACGGGCTGAAAAACCACGGGAGAACTTTCCAGGCCGCTCTTTTGCGCGCGCCACTCGCCGAACTGACGGCTGGCCGCGGCGGCATCGGCGTCACCGTCGGCCACCCTGGCAAAGCCTTCCTCAAAGCTTGCCACACGAACCCAGTCCACCGGGATGTCAAAGCGCTGGGTGATATCCACCAGGTAGTGTTCTTGTACCGAGCCATCCACTACCGCCACGCTTTTTTGGGCAAGATCCACCACGGCGTCGATTGAAACACCTTCGCGCTGATAAAGCTGGGACCAGCTGTGCAGCACGGGCTCATTGTGAAAGCCGAATCGCTCGGCGCGAGCCTCGTTCCATGCCACGCCGGGCAGCAGGTCAATGTCACCGCGCTCAAGCATTTCCAGGCAGCGCTGCCATTCACAGCCAACGGGTTCGACCTGCCAGGCCTCACGCTCGGCGATGGCCATGAACAGGTCGCCAAAGATGCCGCTCAGCTGCTGACGGTCGTTGAGCATCAGCTTGGGCGGGTTGTCGTAAACCCCGACGCGCAACGGTTCATTGGCCATCAGTGCTGGCGCCATTAGCACGCTGCCGAGTACAAGCGCGCTATGCCCAAGGTAAAAGCGACGCGCCTGGCGTACGTTACGACCGGGCTTGTTCACCGCCAACGCCACCATGGTACTGGTTAGGCACCGGGCATGGTCAGGGGGCCGGCACGTTCAACGACACGCAGCCAGGCAGGGTCGTCTTCAACGCGCTCGACGAAGCGGGCAATCGCCGGGTATTCCGCCATTGAACCCGTCGCCGCGACCGCCTGAAGCGGGAAGCTCATCTGCACGTCGGCACCGCTTGGCCACGGGCCGGCAAACTGGTCGCGGGCGGCCAGGTAGTCATCGATGAAGCGCAGGTGGCGGTTGATTTGCGGATCAAGAAAGCTGCTGTTGACGGTCTGGGTGATGCCTTTGGCGATCGGTTTCACCAGCCAGGGGGCACGCTTGGGCAGTTGGCCGAACACCAGCTTCATGACCAGCAGCGGCATCAGCGAGCCTTCGGCATAATGCAGCCAATAGCGGTAATCCACCCAGGCGTTGAGATCGTCGCTGTCGGGTTGGCAGCGCCCCTGAGCATAGCGTTGTAACAGATAGTCAATAATCGCCCCGGACTCGGCGACGGTGAGTTCGCCGTCGGTGATCACCGGCGACTTGCCGAGCGGATGGATTTTCCTGAGCGCCTCAGGGGCTTGCTGGGTGGAAGCATCGCGTTGATAGACGCTGATCTCGTAGTCGAGCCCGAGGGTTTCGAGTAGCCATAAGATACGGTGTGAGCGGGATTTTTCGAGATGGTGGACGTGGATCATGGGCACTCCATAGGCGATTGGGCTCGCCGACATTGCGTCGACGCCAGACTTCCTTGCACTGTGCGCCCATTCAGCATAGCAGCGTTGGACGCGAAGGAGGAAACCCCTGTTTTTCGCGCATTACCAACGCTAACATCACCTTAAGTACGGCGTTCGGAAAAACGCCGCAGGAGTCCCTCCAGAGGTGACCACTTTCCCGCCAGCCAGGGCGCCAACAGGCGCATCGAAAGCGGAATAAACACAAACACCATGACCGGGGTGAGCATCAGCGTGCTGACCAGCACACGCGGCAGCATGGGCCAGTCGGCCAGGGTGCTGCCAAACAGCCACTGAAACAGCACCGATACAGGGAAAAACGCCAGCCATATCGCTACGGCCTGCTTCCAACGCGGCGGCGCGGGCGAATGCGACTGAAACCAGGCATCGAGGCCCGTCGCGCGGTGCTCATGCGGGGCCTCAAACAACCCCTGCCCGCGGGCAAGCCAAGCATGCCGGGATGCCGAGTGCTCCCACATGGCAAGCGTATCGGCGCTACTGAAGCGAAAAATAATCTGGTATTCATCGTCATCGGCGGGCGGCGCCAACACTCCGGACCCCAGGTAGCCGGGAAAGTCCGCGGCCAGCTGACGGCCTTCGTTCAACCAACGGGTAAAATGCGGATAACGCCCTTTGGCAACGCGTCGCGCCACCATTAAGGTGACCGGTGAGGCAGACATGGTATATCTCCTGATGGCTCAGCAGCCGACGCCGGGTAGGCAGGCTGCCAACGTCCCGACGGGTAAGTCGGGACGTTGCATTGAAGGCACCATTATAGCCTAGTCTGGATTTTTTTGGCGGCCCGGACCCGCGTGGCGCGCCTAACGCCCCCCCAGCGGATGGCGACGCTCACCCCGCTGATACGCGCGCACATGCTGATAAATCTCAACGGCGCTGCGCACCGCCTGCGCCTCATTGCGGTCAAGGGTCACCATCGGACCTCGTTCACGGCCGTCGGCGCTCACCAGGGCCTCGACGTCATCGCGGTAGCGTTCCAGCAAATGCTCGAGGTTCATGCGTACGCGGTGGACCTCCAGACGGAAGGCGTCCTGCTGCTCTTTGCGCCGCATGATATCCAATGGGTTCGAGGCCGCCTCCATGATGCTTTCCAAGGTGTTATTGACCAGCCTTTCAGCGGTGTTGAGGTTGGGGATGACCTCATAAACGACTTCATGTAACGACACATCGGAGGTGGTGTGCAGCATAGTAAGGGTCAACCAATGGTAATCGGGTGGATACTGATAAATCGGCCTTGCTCAGAAAACTTTAATCGATAGGTCCCATAGACGCCGTCATGGGTCATCACGTGGCGTAGCGCTTCTGCCGGAAACACCACCCGGCGACCGTCAAGGCTATAAGTATACACCTGGGCAATCCGCCCCTCGTAGTGCGCGAGGCAGACCTCGTAAGACAGGTTAATGACCACATCAATCGTTTGCATTACCTTGGTTCCCCGCCTCTCTGCGGCCCGTTCATACAATGCTCACTTGCGCAACCGGTACGCCTCGCCGATACTTCAGACTCTTCCTTTGTTCGCATGGATATCGCGCCATGACCATCGCCGTGTTGGGTGCTGCATCGCTTTCCGCCTGGGCATCGCCAACGTTCAATGCCGGAGCGGCGACACTCACCCCTTCACCGGCCAGCGCTGCCAACGCTGACCCTGCCGAGCAGGACGCCGCTGATCAGACCTCGTCAAGCGATGAGTCCGGCGTTGCCCCAAAGGCTGCCGATGGCACGCCCCTGGGCCCCGAGCAGATCGAGCAGCTGGAACAGCTCAAGCAAACCGACCGTGCCGTGCGGCAACACGAGATGGCCCACCAGACGGTCGGTGGCGCCTATGCCGGCGGCGCAAGCTACGATTACGAAGTGGGACCCGACGGCCAGCGCTATGCCGTGGCCGGTGAAGTATCGATTGATTACGGCCCGGTGCCCAACGACCCGAAGGCGACCATCGAGAAGATGCAGACGGTGATTGCCGCCGCTCTGGCTCCTGCCGACCCCTCGCCCAAGGATTATCAGGTCGCCGCCCAGGCCAGGCAATATTTGCTTGAAGCCAAACTGGAGGCTGGCATGCAGTCCCGCGAAATGGATCAGGCACGCGCCGGTGCCGAGGGCAATGACCGTGGTGACGCCCCCGTACCCGACCCCAGCACGGAGACACGAAGCGCGGCCTAACACTAACCCGTTAGCGCCTGACTAGTGAGTCCTACCCAGCGCGGTCCAGTCGTCCCGCTTGGGCCATGCCACCAACCATTTGGGCAGCTCTTCAGCGGGCATGGGCCGCGCAATACCATAGCCTTGGGCTAATTCGCACCCACGCTCGATCAGCGCTTTGGCATGGGCCAGCGTTTCCACGCCTTCCGCCAGCATCGGCCGCTGAAAGCGGTTCGCCATGTAGATCACGCTCTCGACGATGGCCATGTCATCTGGGTCTCTGAGCATGTCGCGGACAAAGCTCTGGTCGATCTTGATCAGGTTCACCGGCAGCTGACGCAAATGCGTCAGCGATGAAAACCCGGTGCCAAAGTCATCGATGGCAAAGTTGACGCCCAACGCCTGGCACTTGGCCATGGTGGTCAGCGCAGCCTGTATGTCATGCATGGCGGCGCTTTCCAGCACCTCCAGCTTGAGCAGCCCTGGAGGAACCTGCGGATAGCGCGCCAGCAGCTCACCCAGGCGCTGGCTAAAATTGCCCAGCAGCAGGTGCGAAGGGCTGATATTGACGTTGATAGGCAGCATGATGCCCGCTGATTGCCACGCCACCAGCTGGCGCATCGCCTGTTCCAGCACCCACTCCCCGAGATCGACCTCGAGCGGTGTCGCCTCAATGATCGGCAGGAACTGGCCCGGCGCCATCAGCCCCCGCTCGGGATGCTGCCAGCGAATCAGCGCTTCGACGCCGACCACCTGGCCGGTACGCATATCGACCTGGGGCTGATAATAAAGCCGCAGTTCGTCGTTCGCCAGCGCATCCACAAAGCGTTGACGCTTCTCGTGGCGCACTTGCAGCTGCCGGTCGTGATTGGGATCAAAGACGTGGAACGTATCGCGGCCGCGCTGCTTTGCCCGATACATGGCCTGATTGGCATGACGCAGCAAGCCATCTCCCTGAGCCGGGTCATTGGGATAAAACGTCACTCCGAGGCTCGCCGTGAACTGAACCGTGTGCCCGTCTACAAATAAAGGGCGCCGTATCGAGGCCAGCAAGTTCTCAAAGAAGGCTTCTTCCACGCCATGGTGAAGCAATAATACAAACTCATCGCCGCCCACTCGAGCCAGCACATCGTCGCCAAACAGCAGATGACTGATGCGCTGACCGAAGGTCGAGAGCAGCGTATCGCCCACGCTCGAGCCCAAGCGATCGTTGATCGACTTGAAAAAATCGATGTCCAGCGAGCAGACCGCCAGTGGCATCTGCTTGCTTTCAGCGTGCTGAATGGACTCCTGGATGAGCTGCGTTAACAGTTGGAGATTAGGCAGGCCGGTCAAGGCATCAAAATAGACTTCCCTGTTCAGATGCCGTGCATGGGCAGGAATCGCCGATAAATCCGCCAGGACAATCACATGGTGGTCAACGTTGCCCTTATCGTCGCGCACCCTGTTAATCGACATCATGCCGGGATAAAACTGACCATCGTGGCTACGGTAACTCACCTGACTTTTACTGCGGTCGCGCAGTTGGAGCTCTTCACGCATCAGCCGGGTAGTGCGACTATCATCCAACGGCAGGATACTGAACGCCTCGGGCGTCTTGCCCTTCACGACGGCAAGCGGGCAGCCGGTGAGTTCGCTAAAGGCCGGATTGACATCGATCACGCAGTTATCGGCGTCGGTAATGATAATCGCCTCGTTGGCATGCAAGAACGCCGCCTGAGCGGGTAACAGTGCGGGCATAGTCGTGGGGTCGTTAGGCGTTAACGACGATGCATGCAATTGAGGCAAAGACTGCGCCTTTGGCGTCGTAAAAGGCTGGCTCATACGTCCTTGCTCTCCTCGTTAATTATGAAATGACAACGGTCATCGCCGCGCTACCACCCGCAAGAAGACACGACTTCGGTTTTGAAATCAACGCTCTTCATCCAACGCTTTTCAATCATAAAGATGCATTAATTCAACTTATTACATCACTAGGGCCGCGACAGTTCGTGGCCACACTACAAGCTGTACGCCCACAGGCGTTCACATGAATGAGTATTAAATTAGCCATAGTTTATACGAAATAAGCCATGGTCGAAGCGGCTACACGCCCATTTTGCTGACGCGGGGGTATTTTTTAATGGAAAATAATTCCATAAGCAACTATCGGCCGCCCCGGCTTAATCTTTAGGGCAGGATAAGCATCATGGTGGTGCAACGCGCGAAGAAGACGACCGCAAGTCGCAAACGTTGCTGCAGAGCGGTTCAATGCGGAGCAACATCAAGGGGTGGGACTGGCGGCGCCCAGAAAGCGCTGCTGCCAGTAATCGACATCCAGCGGCACGCTGACCACCTCGCGGCCGCTGCCGGGGGCGTGAATCATCTGTCCCTGGCCGCGATAGATACCCACGTGGGTGGCCTTTTGTCTGGCGCCAAAAAACAACACGTCGCCGGGGCGCGGCGTGTCTACGCTGGGTAGCTGGCGAAACTGCTGGTCGGCGGTGCGGGGCACGCTGATCCCAACTGCCTGATAGACCATCTCCACCAGCCCCGAGCAGTCAAGACCATCAGGGGTATTACCACCCAGGCGGTAGGGTGTACCCAGCGACTGCTGGGCATGGGAGAGAATCAACGCGCGCTCCATCGACAATCCCTGGGCGTCGTCGTCCAGGCGCTCATTCAGCGCGGTATCGCGGCTGGCACAGCCGGCCAGCACCAACATCATCAGCAAACCTGCAATGGGTAACCCGCGCGTCAACGGCATGGCGGCGTCTCTCCTGGGCCCGTTCGCCCTAAGCATGGCGCAACCACGCCGCCGCTGCCAGCGGGATTACATGATGGCGTGACGGACGCGGGCGGAAATCCATTCAGAGACCAGCACGGTGACGAAAATCATCACGAAGATCACGCTGACCTGATCCCAGGCAAGGCTATTGATTGAGGCATTCAGCTGCAGGCCGATGCCGCCCGCCCCCACCAGACCCAGCACTGTCGATTCGCGGATATTGATATCCCAGCGATACACGCTGATACCGGCGAAGGCCGGCATGATCTGGGGTAATACGCCATAGTTCATGACCTGCAGGCGGCTCGCACCGGTGGCGCTGATCGCCTCGACCGGCGTCGGATGAATCTCTTCGATGGACTCATAAAGCAGCTTGCCGACAAAGCCGATAGAACGCAGCGCAATGGCGATGATCCCCGCCAGGACGCCGGGGCCGAGAATGGTCACCAGCAGCATCGCCCAGATCAGCGAGTTGATCGAACGCGACGAGACGATCACCATCAGGGCGATGCTACGCACCAGCGGGTGCGGCGTGGTATTACGGGCAGCTAAAAACGCGATCGGAAAGGCCATGATGATCCCCAGCAGCGTGCCCAGGGTGGCGATGTTCAGGGTGTCCCACATGGGCTTCCAGAGCACGTTGGCGTAGCCCCATTCCGGCGGCATCTTGCGGCTGATCAGGTCGGCCCCCTGACGGCCGGCGTCTTCGACGAACACCCACATGGTATTGTCGGAAATCATCTTCCAGCAGATCAGAAACAGGCTGACACCCATAAGCCACGCCAGGTACTGGAGCCATTGCGCGCGGGTCGTGCGCCGCCGCCAGACCGGGAGGCCCTGGGAGGTGGTGGATACAGGCATAGCGATTCTCCAGGGGAAACGGGGTTATGAATTACTGGGTCCAGCGACGAACATGACTGGAGCTGTACTCGCACAGCAGCACGATGGCGATGATGATCAGCAGAATCGCCGCGGAGGTATCGTATTCGTAGCGGCTCAGCGAGGTGTCGAGCGTGGCGCCGATCCCTCCCGCGCCGACAATGCCAATCACCGATGACTCGCGGAAGTTGATGTCCAGACGGTACATGGATAGCCCAATCAGCCGCGGCATCACCTGGGGCTGGATGGCGTGATTCATGGTTTGCCCCCAGCTCGCGCCGGTGGCGCGCACCGCTTCCACCTGGCGCCAGTCCAGATCTTCGATATCTTCCGCCAGCAGCTTGGCCATGAAGCCGATCGTGGCGAACGCCAGGGTGATCATCCCCGCCAGCGGTCCGAAGCCGAACATCACCACAAACAGAATGGCGATGATGACCTCCTGGAAGGTGCGCGATACGGCAATGATCGCGCGGCAGACAAAGTAAACCGGCAGGGGGGAAATATTGCGCGCCGCACCCAGGCCCACGGGTATCGCCAGCAACACGCCCAGCACTGTCGAGGTGAGCGTCATGGTCAGGCTTTCCAGCAGGCCCTCGAGGATGTCATCGTACCGGCTGATAAAATCGGGCTGCATGAAAGCGCCCAGGAAATTCAAGGCGCGGCCGGCGCCTTCCGCGACGCGCTCCCAGTCCACCTCCACCGAGGCCAGCGCGAGGATCAGATACACCACCACCGCGACCACGATACCCCAGCGCAGCCGCGGGCTATCGATGAGCGGCAGTCGCCGCCACTGGCCACGCTGCGCGGCTTGCTGGCGAGCGGTGAGCACGTCCATAGGCTCGCTCATCGCACGCTCCCCGCCACCAGGCTCGGTATCACGCGCTCGTGGGGCGCTTGCGCAGTATTTGCCTCGCCCGGTTCGTCGTCCATCGGCTCGGGGGTGTTATCCCAGTCCTCTTCGCCGTAGATGGTGGTGAGGATCTCGCCGGTCAGCTCGCTGGGCTGGCCGTCAAACACGATTTCGCCCGCCCGCAGGCCGACAATCCGGTCGGCAAACTGCCGGGCGAGTGCCACGTCGTGGATGTTGATGATCGCCCCCAGCTCGCGCTCGGCGCATAGCTCACGAATCAGGCGCATGATCTGGCGCGACGTCTTGGGGTCCAGGCTCGCCGTCGGCTCATCCACCAGCAGCAGCTTGGGGCTCTGCAACAGCGCCCGGGCAATCCCCACCCGCTGGCGTTGCCCGCCGGAGAGTGCATCCGCGCGCTTATCAATGGCATGGGGCAGCCCTACCCGTTCCAGCAGCCGGAAAGCTTCAACCACCGCCTCCTGGGGGTAGCGACGCAGGAAGCTGCGCCAGAAGCCCACGTAGCCCAACTGCCCGGATAACACGTTTTCCATCACGGTCAGCCGGTCGACCAGGGCGTATTCCTGGAAAATCATGCCCATGGAACGCCGCGCATGGCGCAGCTTGTGCCCCGAGAGTTCGGTGAGTTCGATATCTTCCAGCCGAATGCTGCCCTGGGTCGGCTCCACCAGCCGGTTCACACAGCGAATCAGCGTGCTCTTGCCGGCGCCGGAAGGCCCAATCAGCGCCATCACCTGCCCCTTGGGCAGCGTGAGATCGATATTCGTCAGCGCCCGATCACCGGTGGGGTAGCGCTTGCCTACGCCGCTTAGTGTCAACATATTCCTGCCTCACGTGTATAGCCAAACGGCCAGAAAGGAAAGCCTTTCTGGCCGCATGAAACCGTCAGCCTGAGCGATTAATCGCAGTCGTAGGTCACGCCGTTGGCATCGGCGATGGTGCGAATCACTTCCCAGTTTTCCTCATAGGTGATGGGGATAAACTGTGCTTCGCCGGAGTTGGAGAACTCCTCCTCCAGCGCCGTGCCTTCCCAGTCGTAGCTGAAGAACGCATCCTGGATTGTTTCGGCCAGCTCAGGGTCGAGATTGTGCGCCAGCCCATAGGCGGTGGTCGGGAACGTATCGGAGGTGTAGATCACCTCGTAATCGCCCTCCTGAACGACGTCCCGTGCCAGCATCCGGCGGGCCACGGAATTGGCAATGGCAGCCGCTTCGTAGTCTTCGTTGACCACGCCCAGCACGGAGTTGTCGTGGGAGCCGGAGAACGCCGTCTCAAAGTCTTCGTCTGCTTCCAGACCGTATTCAGAGCGCAGCAGCGCTGATGGCGCCCGGAAGCCTGAGTTGGAGGTCTCGGAGGTGAACGCCAGCTGGCGGCCTTCCAGGTCTTCAACGGACTCGATGCCGCTACCCGGGTAGGTAATGATCTCCATTTCGTAACCGAAGCTGTCGTCCTCGGCGGCCATCATGGCGAACGGGCGGAAACCACCGCAGTTGACCGCTACCGGCACACCGCCGGTATTGAAGCCGGCCACGTGCAGACGCCCCGCGCGCATCGCTTCCTGCTGTGCGGCGTTGGACTGCACCGGGAAGAACTGCACGTCCTTGCCGGTCTCCTCGCTCAGGTGGTCGAGAAAGTCAGACCAGACGTCGGCGTAAACGGCGGGATCTTCGACCGGCGTGTAGGCAAACACCAGCGTATCGGGATCGACCCACTCCGATTCATCGCCTGGGGCATCTGCGATCAAATCGCCATCCGCATCCTGGTAGCGGCTGGAAAGATCGGCCTGCGCGGCCACGGCCGAAAAAGCAAAGGCACTGGCAACGGCGGCGCTGATGAGGGTCCGGGGAAGGGATAACGTCTGCATGGTTCACCTGAAGCGTTGTTAGAAGACAGCGTTAAGACTGCCGCCGTTAGATGACAACAACAGGGTATTTCGATGACCGATGAATGACGTTTTCGAGAACCCAGGATGACATCACGGCTTGGCACTGGCCGCGTTGCGGCAGCGACGCTCAACAAACAGACTGTTGCCGGGCACTTTTTTGGCCTGTTTTTTCAGCTCCGAGAGTTCGGCGGCCACGTCCAATGCCTTGCAACGCGCACCGGGGGCAATCGGCTTGACCGCGATCGACACGCTGACGAACGGAAAGAAGCTCACCACGCCCTGGCGGTTCTCGATACGAATGCCACCCCGCTTCCGGTCCTCGTCTTCATAAAACCCCGGTGCCATCACCGCCATGTGCTGAAGGATGTCCTGGCAGACTTTTTCCCAATGCGCCAGCGGCAGCAGCATCATGAAATCGTCGCCGCCAATATGGCCGATAAAACCACCCACGCTGTCGACCTGTGCCTGGAGCAGGCGGGATAACGAAATGATCATGTGATCGCCCCGGGCATAGCCATAGGCGTCGTTGAAGGCCTTGAAATTATCCAGGTCCACATAGGCGGCGGCCACGCCTTCCCCGACATTCAGGTACCGGCTTAGCGTTTCATTGATCAAGATGTTGCCCGGCAGCCCGGTCAATGGGTTGGCGTGGCGCGCCTGGCGAACCTGGATGGCGGTGATTTCGCGCAGCAGGTCGACAATATTGCCCATGCCCAGATACTCGCCGTCGTCGTTGACGATCACGAAATCTTCCTGCTCGATGTCATGGCTGTCGGTGAGCTGCTGACTCAATACATCCAGCGGCGTACTGGCGCTGGCAATCAGCGACTTGGGATCGGCCACGTCCAATACCGGCCGTTTGGCATACAGCGAATGGCTGAAGGGGTTGGTAAACAGGGTGAGAAAACCGCTGCGCCGCACCACCGCCACGGGCTTGCCGTTGTCGACCACCGCCACACAGCGCAGCGCCGGCTGTTGACGAAAGCGCTCGGCCAGCGCGGGAATCGCACAGTCGGGGGTCACCGCCTCGATGGCCTGACAGATCGAACGGGTCGTGCGCCCCGCCGGGCTTGCCAGCGGCTCGGCGGCGGGCAGCCGCATGTGAAGCTCAAGCGGCGGTTCGGCGCTGGGCCTGGCGAAGTAAAACCCCTGAAACAACGCAAGCCCGCGGTCAAGTTCCCACAGGCAGAGGTGCTCAGCGGCGGTTTCCACGCCTTCGGCGATCAACTGGCAGTCCAGACTGCGCGCCACATCAAGAATCGAGCGCAGAAACTCGCGCTTGGCAGGCTCCTGGTCGATGCCCGAAATGAAGTGGCGGTCCAGCTTGACGAAATCCGGGCGCAGTTCCGACCAGTGACGCAGGCTCGAATGGCCGGCGCCCAGGTCGTCCAGGGCAACCTGAAAGCCCATGTCGCGATAGTGGGCGACGGCCTGGCGCATCAGCTGATAATCATGAATGGGCACGTGCTCGGTGAGCTCGATCACCACGCGCTTGGCGGGCAGGCCGCTCTCGCGAATGAACCCCAGCGTCAGGCCTTCCTGGAAATCACGCTCGACGATCGTCAGCGGCATCACGTTGAGAAACAGCAGGTTGGGCAGTCCAAGCTCGGCAAAGCGACGAATCGCCAGGCGACGGCAAAGCAGGTCCAGCTCGACCAGCAGCCCCGCCTGAGTGGCGACCTCGAAAAGCCGCAACGGCGAATGTAGCGGTGAGCTGCGCGGGCCACGGATCAGCGCCTCGTAGCCGTAAATCGCCTGCTGGCGAGCATCGACAATGGGTTGGAACAGCACCTGTAAATCTTCCGCACTAATGATGCGGTCTAGCCATTGCGCTTCTTGGGCAGTCATTGTCTGTGCGTCACGTTAAATAACTTCTCGATATCCCTGGGGTTACTCCTTTCCAAGAAGGCAATCGTGGGTCAATAACGTGACGGCATGATGACAGCGATTAAGGGTCGGCTAATTAACCGGCCCGCGGTGGCAGCGTCGGGGGCGGAAAGCTGGCCTCGCCGCCGGCCGCATCCAACTGGCGAATATCAATCGGACAGCCCTGTTCGTCGAGGGTGACCAGGCCGATGCCGCTGGCATTCCATAGCCGCTCGCCGGCGCTGGCTCGGTCAGGGTCGCGGGGATAAATGCTCAACTTGCGTCGCTTCGTAAACCAGTTGAGCGGTGACCAGGGGGCGTAGAGCCAACGGTTGAGACGGTCAAAGGTGTTCAGCAGGTTTTTCGGGAAGCTGTTCTTCACCCCGCTGGAGGTGATCTGCCACAGCCGGGGGGCGTGCTGGCGATGGCGCACCACGATGTCGTAGGCAAACGAATAGTGCACATCGCCAGAGAGAATCACGTAGTTCCCCGGCGTTTTGGAATGCCGCCAGATCTGCAGCAGCACATTGGCCGCCCCGCGGTGGGCCATCCAGTTTTCCGCGTCCACCATCAGCGGTTTGCCCGCCCAGGTGAACAGCCTCTGGATGCCTTCGATCAGCTTGACGCCGAACATCGGCGCCGGCGAGATGATCACCGCGCTCGGCGCGCCGATCAGTGCCTGCTGCATCTCGATCAGCGCCTCCCAGTCCATCAGCCCGGAGGGACGCTGCGGGCGACGCTCATTGCGCCAGCGGCGCGTGCGGGTGTCCAGTACGATCAATGGCGGCGTGCCGGGCACCTGAAATGCCCAGCCTTGAAAGGCAAATACTTGATCAATCAGTGCATCCTGAGCATCGCTATCTAAATAGCCTGTGCTATCCAGCGACTCCAGCATGGTCGCCGCCTCGCCCACCAGCGGGTTGAGCTTGTCCGGCGCGTTGCCCCACCCCTGGCACAGCAGGTAGGCGACCAGCGCGTTGCCGATAATCCGCTTTGAAAACGGGTGGCCGTAGGCGCTGCGCTCCCACTCGGCGGTCAGGTTCCAGTCGTCGGTGACGTCGTGGTCGTCGAAAATCATCAGGCTGGGTACGTGCGCCATGACACGCGCGCATTGAGGCAAACCCGCCACAAACGCATCGATGACCGCCTGTTCCTTCCGGTAAAGCCCGGCGTCCTGCTCGCCAAGCGGCGGCTGCGCCGGTTCGATAACCCGCCAGGCGGTGGGCGACCAGACCAGGCAGTACATGGCCAGCATCTCGGCAAGCGTCATCAGGTGGTTGTGCGCATTGGCCGAGGTAAACACGGGCTTTTTGACGCCGCCAAAAAAACGCTCGCGCAGCGCCACGTTGCTGGTCACGTCCGGCAGCAGCTCGGCGCGCCGGTAGTAGCTATCAGGTGAGCGATAGAGCGCCTGGCTGTCATCGACCGTTGCGCCCTCAAGGCACTCATCCACAAGCCCCAGCCGCGCGATCACGGCATGCACGGCGCTGAGCATCGGGCCCGCCACGTCGTCGACGTAGACCTGATCGCCGGTCATCAACAGCCAGGCGGGCCACTCGTCGGGGCTCGACTGGCGCTCGCCCAGCCACTCATCCGCGCGCACCAGCCCGTCGGGGCTATCATGATGGGGCTTGCGGCAGGAGCCGTGCATTAGCCGGTGATGCCGCGAGGCAAGCACACAGCCCGGGTAGGCCTGGTCGTGGTAACACAGCCAGGGCGCCCATTCGGGCAGCGATTGATAACGGCCGTCGCGCTGCTGCACCTGGAGGTCATAGTCAATCCGCGTGTCGCAGGGCAAGGGGCTAGCCAACGGCACGTCGATCAGGCACACATAGGCGTGACGCCCCACCGGCAGGCACTGCTGATACTCCGCAAGCGGGTAGCGTTGCGCCTGCGGTTGACCCGGCTGCAGCACCAGGGTCATGGTCAACGGTCGCGACGTCACACACCACATCACCCAGCGCGAAGCGGTCACCCGACGCAGTAACGGCCCCACCAGGACATTCGGAAGGGCTTTTTCAGCGTCGTGCAGGGCTGCGGCGTGCTCACTCATTGCTGGCTCCTTGTCTACTCACCGCCACGTTGGCGACGCGCCTCGGTGGACACATTCGACCGGTGCCGCTACCCGTAAACGCCATAACACGATACCGTATTTAACAAGCGGCGCGAGCCGCCCGCTGATCAGGAGTTGCCATGCTAGCCATCAAACCGCCGCCACTGGAAGGCGTGGCGTCAACGCACCAGGACGTGGTGTTGCGCGATCTTGCGTGGCTGGCGGTGACCCCGGACGTGGTCGAGCTGCCACCGCCCTTTCCTCATGCGGGTCGCCCGAGCCTTGGGGAACTCGGCCTTGACGAGGGACTGGACGACTGGCTGCAGCGCCTGGCGATACCGATCATGGCAGGCAACGGCCATCGGGCAAGCCGCATGGGCCATTACCACGAGCGGCTGTGGCACTGGCTGCTGAATCGCGCGCCCAACACCTGCCTGCTGGGCCATAATCTGCGCATTACCCGCAAGCGCAACACTCTGGGCGAGCTGGATATGCTCTACCGCAGGCGCGACGATCCGGCGCCGGTGCATCTGGAAGTGGCGATCAAGTTTTATCTGGGATTGCCCGACGGGCCGGGAGAAGCCACCGATCAGGGGAGATGGATCGGCCCGGGCGGGCTGGACAGTCTGGCGCTCAAATGTCGTCACCTGCAGCGTCATCAGCTGCCGCTCTCGGCAACGCCGCTGGCGCTCGACACCCTGAGCCACTGGCTGACGCCCCGCGACCTGGGGCCTGCGGCGCCCGCCCTGGCGGCGCAGTTAACCCAGCGGCTGGCGATGCCGGGGATGCTGTTTTACCCCTGGCACGCCCCGCTACCGCCGCCGGAAGGCGCCACCCTAGCGCACCGACGTGGCCGCTGGTGCCACTTTAGCGACTGGCCGGCGCTTGCTGCCACGCTGCCCAGGGATTACCGGATAGCCTGGCTGGAAAAGCCACACTGGCTGGCACCGCCGCCGCTTGAGACTTTCACGCCACCGTCTGGCGTGCTCGCCGGGTGGCTGACGAAAGCCCAGTATCAGCCCCAGCAGGTCGTCATCTACCATCCTGCCGAGCAGTGCAGCGAGCGGCTGTTTATTGTGCCCGATAACTGGCCCCGCCAGATACCGCTGCCTCCGCGCTAGACCACCACCAAGTTATCCCGGTGGATCAGCTCGTGGGCTTCCACGTAGCCCAGGATGGCTTCAATCTGGTGGCTAGGCTGGCCCGCCAGCAGGCGTGCTTCGTCGGCACCGTAGTTGACCAGCCCTTTGGCAATGGTCATGCCCTTTTCATCGACACACGCCACCATATCGCCGCGTTTGAAGCTGCCCTGAACGCTCCGCACGCCCACCGCCAACAGGCTGGAGCCTTTGTCGCGCAGGACTTTCACCGCACCGGGGTCAAGCTGCAGCGTGCCGCGTACCTGAAGCTGACCGGCCAACCAGCGCTTGCGCGCCGCGATCGGCGCCTGGTCGGGATACAGCAGCGAGCCCAGCGGCTCACCGGCCATCAGCCGGGTGATGACGTCCGGCTGCCGGCCGTTGGCAATCACCGTCAACGCGCCGGAGCGGGCCGCCAACTGCGCGGCGCGCACCTTGGTGGTCATGCCACCCCGCCCTAGCGCCCCGCCGCTACCGGCAACCGCCGCCAAGCGGGGGTCGTCGGCGCGGCCTTCGCTGATCAGCTGTGCATTAGGATTGTGGCGCGGATCGGCGTCGAACAACCCATCCTGGTCGGTGAGCAACAGCAGCGCGTCGGCTTCCAGTAGGTTGGCGACCAGCGCGCCCAGGGTGTCGTTATCGCCAAAGCGAATTTCATCGGTGACCACAGTGTCGTTTTCATTGATCACCGGAACCACGCGCATGCCGACCAGGGTACGCAGCGCGGAAAGCGCATTCAGGTAGCGCTTGCGGTTGGAAAGATCGTCGTGGGTCAACAGTATCTGCGCGGTCAGCATGTCGTGGCGCGCAAAATGCTGTTCGTAGCACTGGGTCAGGCCGTTCTGGCCCACGGCGGCAGCGGCCTGGAGCTCGTGCACCGCGCTGGGGCGGGCCTGCCAGCCCAGCCGCACCATGCCGGCGGCAACCGCGCCCGACGACACCAGCACCACCTCGACACCACGCTGGTGTAGAGCAGCTACCTGGTCGACCCAGCCGCCAATGGCGGCGTCATCCAGGCCACGGCCATCATTGGTCAGCAGCGCGCTGCCCAGCTTGACCACCACGCGGCGAGCTCTGCTCAACGCCGCTCTACCCAGCACCGACTCGTTGCTAGCCACGTCGCCCATCTCCCTTGAATGTTACAGCCCTGCCGACGCTAGACGTTAAGGCGCGTATTCGACGTCCACGTCGTAATCATCATCGTCAAAGTCGTCGTCGTCTTCATCGTCAGGCTTACGCCGACGACCCAGCCGCGCTTCGGTGCGCGCCACGGACTCTTCCTCCATGCGCCGGCGCATTTCCTGCTCGCGGGCCTGGGCTTCTTCGTCTTCGTGTTCCAGACGCTGCTGTTCGGTGAGCCAGCGGTAGGCGGCTTGCACCAGCTTGTCGGTGCCGTCGCTGCTGATCGCCGAAATGCGGAACACCGGCCCCTGCCAGTTCAGCGCATCGATGATCGCCTGGGCGCGCGCCTCGCGCTCATCTTCATGCAGCAGGTCGAACTTGTTCAGCACCAGCCAGCGGGGACGCTCGGAAAGCGCGGGCGAGAACTGGCCCAGCTCGTGGACGATGGCCTTGGCCGCTTCGACCGGGTCGGACTCGTCAAACGGCGCGACGTCCACCACGTGAAACAGCAGCCGCGTGCGGGTCAGGTGCTTGAGGAAACGCAGACCCAAGCCCGCCCCGTCGGAGGCGCCTTCGATCAGCCCCGGTACGTCGGCCATCACGAAGTGCTCGTGCATGCCGAGCTTGACCACGCCCAGGTTGGGCACCAGCGTGGTGAACGGGTAGTTGGCCACCTTGGGCTTGGCCGCCGATACCGAACGAATCAGCGTCGACTTGCCCGCGTTGGGCATGCCCAGCAACCCCACGTCGGCCATGACTTTCATTTCAAAGCGCAGGTTGCGGCGGTCGCCTTCGGTGCCCGGCGTGGTGCGCCGTGGCGCGCGATTGGTGGACGACTTGAAGTGGATATTACCCAGCCCACGACGCCCGCCTTCGGCCACCAGTACCACCTGCCCGATCTCGGTGACGTCAGCGATGACCTCGAGGGTATCCTCGTCGATCACCGTGGTGCCCACCGGCACCTTGACGTGCAGGTCATCACCGGCTTTGCCGCTCATCTGGCGACCCATGCCACCCTGACCGTTTTCCGCCTTGTAAAAGCGCTGGTATTTGAAATCGATCAGCGTATTCAGCGCATCGTCACCAATCAGGTAAACGCTGCCGCCGTGCCCGCCGTCACCCCCGTCAGGGCCGCCTTTGGGCACGTATTTTTCGCGGCGAAAGCTGAGACAGCCATTGCCGCCTTTTCCCGCCTCAACAATGATGGAGGCTTCATCGACGAACTGCATTGGTTTCTCCCGGCCGCTTTCGCCGCCCGATAGTCACCCGACCTTTGCTTTATGCATTCCGCAAAAGGGGTTAACAGACAAAAAAGCCCCGCCATGGCGGGGCTTTTTTTCTCGCAAATGCGAGCGCAGCGTTAGCCGTTTACTCGGAAACGATGCTAACGAACTTGCGGTTGTGCGGACCCTTGGTCTCGAACTTCACAAAGCCGTCGTTCAGAGCGAACAGCGTGTGGTCGCGACCCAGGCCAACGCCTGTGCCCGCGTGGAAACGCGTGCCGCGCTGACGAACGATGATGCTGCCGGCGCTTGCCGCCTGGCCACCGAAGAGTTTCACACCTAAGCGTTTGGACTCGGAATCGCGACCGTTACGCGTGGAGCCAGCTGCCTTTTTATGTGCCATTGCAAAATCCTCCTAAAAGGGAATTGGCCGCTTACGCGGAAATTCCAGTAATTTTGACTTCAGTGAACCACTGGCGATGACCCTGACGCTTCATGCTGTGCTTACGGCGACGGAATTTGATGATCGTCACCTTATCGCCGCGGCCATGGGAAACCACTTCGGCAGACACTTTCGCGCCGCCAACCAGCGGCGCGCCGACGTTAACGTCGTCGCCGTCGGCAACCAGCAGCACTTGGTCAAACTCGATCGTTTCGCCAGTAGCGACTTCGATCTTCTCAAGCTTGAGGGTCTGGCCTTCCTGAACGCGGTACTGTTTGCCACCGCTTTTGATAACTGCGTACATGTCTCTCTCCGGACGTCGGTATTGCCGTTTCGATAACTTAAACGGCCGCTCATCGCCTGACGCTCTTGTCGACCTGCTGCGAGTGGCGCCCCTTTTGGCAGCCATCTGACAGGGAGCATGATGAGTGGGTCGCGGATTATAACGATGTTTGAACTGAGCCACAAGACCTATTGCGCCCCGGCAGGCTCAGGCGCCACCCGGCAGCCGTGGCGTCTTGACGCCCAACGGACAGCCCCATAGCATGACCTCAACCTAGCGCGGCACATGCCGCCTCCATCTGCCGCGATGAACACTCCATGACCGCCAACGTCTCATCAGCCCAGCCTGCCAGCTCGCTGCCCTCTCCGCTGCACGCCGTGGTAGCGGATGACTTCGATGCCGTTAATCGGACCATCGTCGCCCAGCTCAATTCCAAGGTGCCCCTGGTCGAAACCATCGGTCAATACATCACCGAGAGCGGCGGCAAGCGCCTGCGCCCGCTGCTTGCGCTGCTGGCTGCGCGCGCGCTGAACTACACCGGCGACAAGCATATCCCGCTCGCTACGCTGATCGAGTTCATGCATACCTCGACCCTGCTGCATGACGACGTGGTCGACGAATCGCACATGCGCCGGGGCAAGAAAACCGCCAACGATGCCTGGGGCAACGCGCCCTCCGTGCTGGTCGGCGACTTTCTCTATGCGCGTTCGTTTCAGATGATGGTCGACGTGGGTTCGATGCGCATCATGGCGATTCTATCCGGGGCGACCTGCGTCATTGCCGAAGGCGAAGTCCAGCAGTTGACCAACATCGGCAATCCCAGCGTTTCCGAAGACGACTACTTCGAGACCATTCTCGGCAAGACCGCTATGCTGTTCGAAGCCGCTTCCCACAGCGGTGCCGTGCTCGCCGAGGCGACCCCCGAACAGGAACAGGCGCTGCGCTATTACGGCCGCTACCTGGGCCTCGCCTTCCAACTGATCGATGACCTGCTGGATTACCAGGGCGACGCCGAGGCCATGGGCAAGAATGTCGGCGACGACCTGGCCGAAGGCAAGCCGACGCTGCCGCTGATCCACGCCATGGAGCAAGGCACACCGGAACAGGCCAAGCTGATCCGCCAGGTAATCCGCGACGGCGGGCTCGAGCAATTGGACGCCGTCCTCGACATCGTTCACGCCACCGGCGCGCTCGACTACACCCGCGCCCGCGCAGAGGAAATGGCCGACAAGGCGCTTTTGCAGCTCGAACATCTGCCGGAAAGCCCCTACCGCGACAGCATGGCTAAGCTCGCCCGCCTCGCGGTCGACCGGCAAACATAAAGTTGCGTTTTTGACGCCTGGCAGGCTTGAAAAACCCCGTCCGGCTACGTATGATTTCCCTCCGTTGTCGAGCACTGCTGACAACGCCTCGGAATATAGCTCAGCTTGGTAGAGCGCTGCCTTCGGGAGGCAGAGGTCGTAGGTTCGAATCCTGCTATTCCGACCAGATATGTTTGAAAACGGCCACTTAGTTTTTAAAGCAAGTGGCCGTTTTTGTTTGCCCACCAAACGATCCCCCCCTCTCAACAAGGTCACTTTCTATTCGGCGCTCGTCGACGATGCTCGCCTTGCAGCAGGCACCATTGAGACTGATACTGACGATCAGTCGCCTCCCAAAAGCGTTGTGCAGGGTCTCGCTTTCATGGGTCAGGCAATTAAGTTAAAGTAGCCGCCTTTTCGCGTGAGCCGTGAGATCAGTGTCTTTTTCCCTATATCTCGAAGACTGGCGGGGATGGCTTCCTGAAGAGGCAATTGCCACCAGCAAGCCAAGCCACCAGATCTCTGCTCAATTGGGCAGGGGGCTGCCGGCTATGCTGCGTCGCCGTCTCGATGCGACGGGGCGCGCCACCTGCGATATTCTCAGAGAACTGGACCCCGACGCCGACACGCCCCTGGTGCACGCCTCGCGACATGGCGGCGCTGCCGATACGCTTACGATGCTTGAGAATCTACAACGCGGCGATCCTGTCTCCCCCGCGCGTTTTTCCATGTCGGTGCATAACGCCGTTCTGGGCGTGCATTCCATCTCTCGTGCTCATCACCGCCCCTTGCAGGCGTTAGGCGCCTGTGGCGATGAGTTCGACGCTATACTTTACGAAGCGTACGGGTACCTTCTGGAAGGATATCCGGCGGTGGTCGGCGTTTTCTCGGAAGGCCCGCTGCCTCCCACTTACGAGGGATACACGGAACATCCCGGCACGGCGTGTGTGGTGGGCATGCGATTGACGTTGCACCAGGGGCGACCGCTAACGGCGACAAAGCCGGCGCATCGCGCGCACCCCACGCCTGTCACGGTGATGAACTGGCTTGACGGCGATGCCACCTACCTGGACGGCAGGCATCGCTGGCAGCTGGGGCAGGCATGAATTTCCACAGGTGGTACCGCGGACTAGGCACGGCCCTTTCCTTCACCGCCTTCGGCATCGGTGGCCTTTTCATTGGCTTGTTCATTGCCCCGTTACTGAGCCTGTGCGTCCGCGACCCCGAGCGACGCCACTATCTGGCGCGACGCCTTATCCAGCGCTGTTTCCTGGCGTTCATCAATATGATGAACGGGCTTGGGGTACTCGACTACCGTCTGGAGAACCAGGAGCGGCTGATGCGCCCGGGGCTACTGGTGATCGCCAACCATCCTTCGCTTATCGATGTGGTTTTCCTTCTCGCGCACATGCCCCATGCCAATTGCATCGTCAAGGGACGGCTCGCCCGCAACCTTTTTACAAGGGGCCCCATTCGCGCGGCAGGTTATATCACCAACGATGAGCCCGAAGCCGTCCTGGAGGCGGCCCGGGAAAGCCTTCGCAAAGGCGATTCGCTCATCCTTTTTCCAGAAGGCACCCGCACCAGTCCTAAGCGCCCGATCAAGTTTCGCCGCGGGGGGGCGAACATTGCATTGCGCACAGGGACGGCAATCACGCCAGTGCTAATACGCTGTACGCCCACTACGCTGACCAAAGGGGAGCCCTGGTATCATATTCCGGCCTCCAAGGTCAGGATGGAACTACGCGTACTCGACGACTTGACCGTTAACACAGATAGCCAACAGCCGACCGGGCAACTGGCGAGACAACTAACACAACGGCTAAGCGAACATTTCAACAGGGAATTGGATCACTTTCACCATGAGCGAACACGACAACCTGACGCTTGAGCTCAAGCGCCTGATCATTGACACCTTAGAGCTTGAGGATGTCGACCCTAGCGATATCGACCCAAGCGCCCCTTTATTCGGCGAAGGTCTTGGGCTCGACTCCATTGACGCGCTCGAGCTCGGCCTGGCCCTGCAAAAGCAGTACGGTATCAAGCTCGATGCCGACGCGGAAGAAACGCGCCAGCATTTCGCCAGCCTGGAAGCGCTGCAGTCACTCGTGGAGGCCCGCCGTGTCGATTGAGATTGCCGACCCCCAGCGCAACGAGATACTCACGCATGTCCAGAAGACCCTGGTGAAACTGTTTGACCTTGAGGCCTACGATATCCAACCCCAGGCGCGCCTCTACGAGGATCTGGATATCGACAGCATCGACGCCGTCGACCTGGTGGTCGAGCTCAAACAGTTCACGGGTCAGCGCATCAAGCCGGATGACTTCAAATCGGTGCGCACCATCGATGATGTGGTCAACGCTGTCGAACACCTGATGCAACGCTGAGCAATGCCCAAGCAAGGGATCAAGTCGCTCGGCATGGTGCTAGCGGTGGCCTGGCCGATACTGGTTTTCGTTTCACATGAGCACATCGGCAGCTGGCCACTGCTGATCGCCGGCTCGGCATTGCTTGCCTGGAGAATGCCCCAGGCACGCTATCTGGCGATGGTAATGGCGGCCAGCTTACTCACGCTAGGCGGCCTAGGGCATGCTGAGCTTGGCATGCGCGCCTACCCCGTCACGGTCAATGCCATCATGTTGAGCATCTTCATGGCCAGCCTATGCAAGGGAATGCCCATCGTCGAGCGTCTGGCCCGCCTACGCGAGCCGGACCTGCCCCCCGCGGGAGTGCGCTATACCCGACGCGTCACCTGGGCCTGGTGTGGCTTCTTCACGGCTAACGGCGCCATCGCCTGCTGGACAGCGCTATACGCAGACCTGGCCGTTTGGTCGTTGTATAACGGCGTCATCAGCTATGTACTGATCGCCTTGATGTTTGCCGGCGAATGGCTGATACGCCGCCGGTTTCGGAGCAGACTGTCATGACATTCGTACCGCTTATCCGCTTGCCCTGGCGTAATGCGCACGTGGACCGACGCTCGCTCCCGCGTCACTGGGCCGACGCAACGTCGCTTACTCCTCGAATCGATGCCTGGCGCCTGTGGCTAGTGGATAAACCCCGCGGCCACTGGCTTCTCTACCAATCCCGACCGGCCGAATTCTGCGCCGCCCTGGCGGCCTTATGGGAAAGTGGCCGAGTCGCCGTACTCCCGGCAGACAATCGCCCCGAGACCCTGGCGCGGCTAGCCGAGACGGTGGACGGCACGCTACCCGAGGCGCCTGACGCCACGGCCACCCGCCAGCCTGATACGGCTGCTTTAACCATGCCTGAGGCACTTGCTCCCACGGCCACGGCCGTCGTGCTATACACCTCAGGCTCCACCGGCAGCCCCGTGCGCCTGGCCAAGCGGTTCGACCAGTTGGACACCGAGCTGGCGGCACACGCCCGACTATGGCCCCTGGCTGACAGCGGGGTCATCTCCCAGGTCAGTCACCAGCACATCTACGGGCTGCTTACCGGCGTCTTGCATCCGCTGTGTGCGGGAGTCCCGTTTTATGGCGACCCCTGTCGTTACCCGGAAGGTCTTGTCGAGCGTCTCAAGGAAGCCGGCGAGGCCCAGCTTGCGCCCGTGATCGTGAGCTCTCCCGCCCAGCTATCGCGCCTGCCGGACCATCTTGAATGGCATGCGTCGCCACGCCCCAGCCGCGTGTTCTCGTCCGGCGCGCGCCTGGCGCTGGCGCATGCGCAGCACACCGAGACGCTGCTTAAGGCGCCCGTGATCGAGATCTATGGCAGCACCGAAAGCGGGGGCATCGCTCAACGGCGCCAGACGCAGGACACCGTCTGGCAGGCCCTGCCCGGCGTTGAGCTATCTTTCAGCAAGGGGCGTCTGGCGCTGCGTTCGCCCTTCCTGGAGGCTCCCCAACGCTGGTGGCATCAGCCCGACCGGGTGGTGCCCAGGCATGGCGGATTCGAACTCCTGGGCCGCGCCGACCGGCTGGCCAAAATCGCCGGAAAACGCGTCTCTCTGGATCAGATTGAGCGCCTGCTCGCCGAGACGGAGGGAGTCCGTGACGCACGCTGCGTCGATCTTGAACGTGAGGATGGCCGCTTGGGGGTGGTGGTCGTCGCCGATGAGGCGTACATCCCACACCAGCGCGACACCCGGCATGCGTTGATCAGGCGTCTGCGAAGCTGGCTCTCGAGCCACCTGGAAGGCGTTGCCACGCCCCGCTACTGGCGTTTTGTCGATGTCCTGCCAAGCAACGCCCAAGGCAAGCTCGACCATGAGTTGGTGCAACGCCTGTTTGCCGACCTAGATGATCACAAGGCGCCGCGCTGGCTGGGTGAATATCGCGCCGATGCCGCATACTGCTGCATAAGCCTCGAAGTGCCGGAGCGCTTGATCTTTCTGGAAGGCCACTTCGACGACTATCCGGTCGTGCCGGGGGTGGTCATGGTCCAATGGGCCATCGAACTTGCCGGCAAGAGCTTTGGCGATCTGGGTGCGTTCAAGGGCATCGAACGCTTGAAGTTCAAGCAGGTCCTGCGCCCCGGCGCGCGCTTCACACTTCAGCTGACGCGCCGAGCCGAGGGAATCGCCTTCACCATTGATTCCCAGGAGGGGCGTCATTGCACTGGGCAGGTGCGCCTGCAAACGCATGGAGGGCAACATGGCTGACGCACATCCCTGTATTTTGATCCCGGTTTACAACCATCCCGCCACGATCGGCCCGCTATGCGATGAGCTTGCTACGCTGGGGCTGCCGCTGTTGCTGGTGGATGACGGCAGCGACGCCGAGTGCGCAAGCGAGCTTGATCGCCTGGCCGCGAAGGGCCATCACCTGGTACGCCTCGACATCAACCAAGGCAAGGGGGCCGCCGTGCGCGCCGGCCTTGTGGAAGCCCAGCGGCTGGGGTACACCCATGCCCTTCAGGTGGATGCCGACGGCCAGCATGACGTCGGCGATTTGCCCGCCTTTCTCGCCGAGCTGGATAGCGCGCCGGACACCCTGGTGGTTGGCTACCCGCGCTATGATGAAAGCGTCCCGCGGATACGTTTCTATGGCCGTTATGCGACCCATATCTGGGTGTGGATCAACACCCTGTCGCTGGAGATTCGCGACTCGATGTGTGGCGTCAGGCTCTACCCGGTCGCGCCGCTCAACCGCCTGCTGGCAAAGCATAGCGGCGGCAATCGCATGACCTTCGATACCGAAGTGCTGGTACGCTGGTATTGGGCGGGCGGCGCGATAGCGAATCGCCCGGTCCGCGTCCACTACCCGGTGGGCGGCGTCAGCCACTACGCCGTATGGCGCGATAACCGCCAGATCACGGTCATGCACACGCGTCTATTCTTTGGCATGCTGTTACGCTTGCCGCGTCTACTGGCGCGACATTGGCGCAAAAAACCGAAGGCAGATTCATGAGTCATCACTGGGCACGCATCGGCGAGCGCGGCACCGTGGCCGGCATGATGTTGATGGTGGCGATTCAGCGCCATCTGGGGCGCTGGCCCTTCCGGCTGGCGTTATGGCCGGTCATCCTGTGGTACTTCCTGGTGCATACCACGGCAAGGCGCGCTTCCCAGTCGTTCTTGACGCGTCTCTATCCCCGGCTTGAACAGCGCCTTTTCGCGCGGTGGTGGCAGAGTTACCGTCACTTCCTGAGCTTCGGCGAGTCGCTGATGGACAAAGTCGAGGCCTGGTGTGGCAACATCGCCGACCACCGCTTGACGGGCAGCGGTTTCGAGCAGTTCAGTGCCGCCATCGAAAACGGCCGTGGCGGGTTAATTCTCGTCGCGCACCACGGCAATCTCGACGTGGTCAATGCGCTTGGCGATCGCCATGCGGCGCTCGACTTGACGGTGATGATGCACACCCGCAATGCCCGCAAGTTCAATTCACTGCTCGAACGCGCCACCGGCAAACCCCGCCCCCAGGTGCTTGAAGTCGCCGATATCACGCCCGCCACCGCGCAGACATTGGCGGAGCGCATTCAGGCTGGGGGCTATGTCGTCATCGCTGCCGACCGCCTGCCTCTGGCCGGGGAGCGAACGCAGACGTTGGATTTCCTCGGCGATCGTGCCCGCTTCCCCGAGGGGCCCTTCCGGCTGGCCACGCTGCTCCGCTGCCCACTCTATTCGCTGGCCTGCGTGCGCGATGGTGACGACTTCCGAATCGACTTTGACTGTATCGGCGACACCCGGGAACTGCCTCGCCGACAGCGCGACACATGGATTGCAACGGCGATGCAGACCCACGCCGACCACCTGGCCGAGCGCGTCCGGCGCCACCCGTTGCAATGGTTCAATTTCTATCCGTTCTGGATCAATGACACTGGATACCCGCATGATGACACGCCATGACCCAACGCCTGATTCCATCATCAGCGAACCGCTTGTCCTGGATGGATCGACGGTCAGCCTCGAGGAGGTTCTGGCCGTGGCTGAGGGCCGCCGTCGTGTCGCCCTGTCGACGGCCACGGCCTTCCGTGAGCGCATTGCCAAAGGCAACGCCTTCCTTGAGCGCTTACTTGAAGAAGATGGCGTCGTCTACGGCGTCACCACCGGCTATGGCGACTCCTGCAACCGTGCAGTGCCCGCCGCCGACCTGGAGCAACTCCCCCGCCAGCTATATACCTTCCATGGCTGCGGCCTGGGCGAGGCGCTGTCGGTGGAAGCCGCGCGGGCCGTGATCATGGTTCGCCTGGTATCACTGTGCCGCGGCGTCTCGGGCGTCAGCGTCGAACTCCTCGAGCGCCTGGTCTGGCTGCTGGAGCACGATGTCATACCGGTCATTCCCGAAGAAGGCTCCGTCGGTGCCAGCGGCGACCTGACGCCCCTGTCTTACCTGGCCGCCGTGCTGTGCGGCGAGCGCGACGTGTTGCATGGCGGCCAGCGACGCTCAACCGCCGAGGTCTTCGCCGAGCATGGCCTCGTGCCGTACCGGTTGAAGCCCAAGGAAGGCCTGGCACTGATGAACGGCACTGCGGTCATGACGGCGCTGGGCGTGTTCGCCTTCGCTCGCACCGCCTATTTGGCGCAGCTGACCACGCGCATTACGGCACTCTCCGTGCATGCTCTGGATGGCAACCCCTATCATTTCGATGCCCAACTGTTCGCCGCCAAGCCGCATCCGGGTCAGAATAAAGTGGCCGAGCGACTGCGTGATGACCTGCACGCGCCGGATACGCCGCGCAACTCGCCGCGTCTCCAGGATCGCTATTCGACGCGCTGCGCCCCCCACGTGATCGGCGTGGTGGAAGACGCGCTCCCCTGGTGGCGCCAGTTTCTCGAGAACGAACTCAACAGTGCCAATGACAACCCGCTGATCGACGCCGAATACGGCAAGGTCATGCACGGCGGCCATTTTTACGGCGGACATGTCGCTTTTGTGATGGATAGCCTCAAGCAAGCCTGCGCCAATCTGGCCGACCTGCTGGATCGCCAGTTGGCGCAGCTGGTCGACACCCGCTTCAATCACGGCCTGCCCAGTAACCTGAGCGGTGCCAGCGCTGAACGCGCCAGCCTCAACCATGGCTACAAGGCGGTGCAGATCGGGGCGTCCGCGTGGACCGCCGAGGCGCTGAAGCTGACCATGCCAGCCAGTGTCTTCTCACGCTCCACCGAGTGCCATAATCAGGACAAGGTCAGTATGGGCACCATTGCCGCACGGGATGCGCTGCGCGTGCTGACACTCGTCGAACAGGTCGCCGCCGCCACCCTTCATGCGGTCTGCCAGGCCGTCGAGCTGCGCGGCCAACTCGACGGGGCTGCGCCGCTGCCCAAGCGCCTGGCAGCGTTTCTCGAGGCCTGTCGACGGGTGTTTCCCGCCCTCGGCGAAGACCGCGCTCTGGAACACGAACTGCGCACACTCTGTGGCAGGATTCGCCAACGCCATTGGAGCCTTTATGACGCCTGACGACCGCCCGCTGCCGAGCTGCGAAACCGAGCTGACGATCCCTTTCCATGACATCGACATGATGCAGGTGGCCTGGCATGGCCACTATGTGCGCTACCTGGAAATCGCCCGCTGCGAACTGCTGGATGCTATCGACTATAACTACCCGCAAATGCAGGCATCGGGGTTTGCCTGGCCGGTAATAGATCTACGCTTACGGTATGCCGCACCGGCGCTATTCGCTCAGCGCATCACTATCGAAGCACGCCTGACCGAGTGGGAAAACCGTCTCAAGATCGACTATACAATTCGCGATGCGCAGACGCGCAAACGCCTGACCCGGGCCTGGAGCGTTCAGGTTGCCGTCGGGCTCAACGACCATGAAATGCGCCTGGAGTCGCCGCCTGTGCTGGTGGAGCGGCTTCTCGCCTGGCAGGAGGCTCAAGCGTAATGCGCCCGATTCACTGGACGATGGTGTTAATAAGCGTTGGCATGATGGTCAGCACATCCGCGGTGGCCGCGCCGGATGAGGCGGCGCTTGCTGAGCGGTTGGCGGCGAATGCCCCGCAGTGCGGCCGCTTCGAGCAGTCGCGCTGGATGGCCGACCTCGACACCCAGCTGGAAAGCCGTGGCTACTTTGAACACCAAGAAGACGGTCTGGTCTGGCAGACCACCGCGCCCATCAATGACCGCGTCCTGCTGAGCGAGGACAACGACGAGTTACCGAAGGGTTTTCAGGTAATCGCACCGATGCTTGGCGGCCTGCTGGCGGGTGACTGGCAACGGCTGGAAAAATACTTCACCACCGAACTCAGCGGCGAGGAGCAACGCTGGCAGGCGACACTGACGCCAAACGAGGCGAGTATCGCCGAACGCCTCACCCAACTGCACGTTCGAGGCAGCCAGCAGGTAGATGAGGTCGAGATCGACTTCGCCAACGATGACCGGCTCAGCCTGACCCTCACCGCCGCCGATTGCGACAGCCTCGACGACAGCGATCCTGCCACGTGAGCCATGCACAGCCCCCAACCCGCATGGAGCGATTTGCTGCCTTCGCCTGGGCGGGGCTGTTGCTGGGCTGTGCCCTTTTGCTGGCGGGTTTGCTGAGCAGAGGCACGCCGCTGGATACGCGCATTACCGCGCTGCTGCCCGATACCCAGCAGAACGCCTTGATCGAACGCGCCGAACAGCGCCTGACCGGCGCCTTTGAGGATCGCTTCGTCTTACTGGTGCGCGGGGAATCGCCCGGCCAACTGGTCGACGACCTCAAGGACCATTTGCGGGACGCTTCAAGCGTTGACGCTTTCGACGACGATCTTGCGCAAGCCCCCGGCAGCGACCTGGGGCAATACCGCTATCGACTACTGACAGAGAGCCTCGCCAACGCGGATAGTGACGCCTGGGTCAAGCGTGGTCTTAACCGCTTATTTACCCCAGGGAGCGACGCCAACCCGCGTCGCGACCCCTTCGGGCTACTCGATGCCTGGCTGGAACAGCGTTTCGAAGGCCCTATTCAATTAACCGACGGGCTGCCCACCGTTAACGATGAGAACGGCCGCTGGTTTGTCGTCAGTGGTCAACTGTCGGCCAGTCCCTACGATATGGGCATGCAACAACCGCTGATGGCGGCACTATCGGACTTCCGTGACGCCCATCCCGATGCCGAGTTATTGCGCAGCGGGCTGGTGTTTCACGCCGCGTCTGGAGCCGACCAGGCCAAACGGGAGATTTCCACCATCGGCCTGGGGTCGCTGCTGGGCATCGGCCTGCTGCTATGGGCCACGTTCCGGCGTGGCTCGATGCTGCTCAGCTTACTGCTTCCCGTGGCCTGTGGTGTGCTGTTTGCGCTGCCGTTGACCTGGTGGGTGTTCGGCACGCTCAATTTGCTGACGCTGGCATTCGGTGCCAGTTTGATCGGCATCTCGGTCGACTATGCCCTGCATTTGCAGTGCGCCCGCCAGCTGTCACCCAGGCTAGCGCTGACGCGCCTTTGGCCCGGCCTGTTGTTAGGCCTGGTATCCAGCCTTGCGGCCTATCTAGCTCAGCTTGCCACGCCACTCCCGGGGCTGCGCCAGATGGCCACCTTTGCCGCACTGGGGCTTATCGGCGCCTGGTTGACGGTGCGGTTATGGCTCCCCTGGTTTTCACCCAGGCCCCATGCCTCAACCGCCCGCATCGCCACCCAGTTGGACCGGCTGCGGGTACCGTCTCGGGCACCCATTCGCTGGAGCCTGCTGGCGTTGCTCGGCCTCCTGGCGGTCGTGTTGATCGCCACTCGCCTGACGGCCAATGACGACCTGCGCCAGCTTAACCCCTCACCTGACGCGCTGATTGCCGAGCAGCAGCGCGTGCAGGGACTACTGGAGCGTTCTACCGGTAGCCGCTACCTGATCGTCACCGATGAACACGAAGGCGAGTTACTCGACCGGCTGGAAGCCCTGGAGCCTTCTCTGGCCGCGCTCAAAGCCGAAGGCCATTTGGCACAATACCGCCACCTTGCCCAGGCGGTGCCCTCGCCGACGACCCAGCAAGCCAATCTGGCACACGTGCGTCAGGCCTATAGCCGCGCGCTGCCCGAACTGATCGCCCAGGCCGAGCTGCCCTCAGACTTGCTGGAGCGCGCGCAGGCGCCGCTACGTGAGGTGCCACTTCTGACCCTGGACGCATGGCTCGAAATGCCGGCAGGCCGTGCCGATCGCCGTCTGTGGCTGGGTAATACCACCGAAGAAAACCCTGACGTGGCGGCCCTGGTAACATTGGGCGATGCCGATGACGTTGCCCAGCAAGCGCTACGCCAGCTGGCCGCCCCGGCGCATATTGTTTACCAGGATCGCGTGGCCACGCTATCAAACCATTTAGCGCGCTTACGCGATCAGATTGCACTGTGGTTAGCCGTGGCGGTGGCCGGGTTAACGTTGGTATTCAGCTGGCGCTATCGTGGCCGCGTATGGCGCGTGTTGCTGCCCCCGCTGGGGGCGTTGGTGGCCACCCTGGCGCTGTTTAGCGCGCTCAATGTCGGCCTCTCGCTTTTTCATCTACTGGGTCTGCTGCTGGTACTGGGTATCGGCCTCGACGCGGGAATCTTCTGCACGGAACACCCCGACAGCTCTGCCGCCTGGCTGGCCATCAGCTTATCCTGCATGTCGAGCCTGATGGCCTTCGGCCTGCTGTCGTTCAGTGCCACGCCTGCTTTGCATCACCTGGGCCTGACCTGCCTGGTGGGGCTGGCGGCGACCTGGGCCCTGGTACCTTTCGCCAGGGCCGGCACCCGGCACGTTTGTTCTTCACCCAACCAGCCATGATGGCATGAGGAGACACAAAGCATATGGAAACGCATGACACTAGCGATGTTGCCATCATCGGCGCAGGGCCTTCCGGCGCTGCCGCCGCCGCTTGGCTCGCCCAGCGGGGGCTGGATGTTCGGGTTATCGAGCGCAGCCGTTTTCCGCGCTTTTCCATCGGTGAGAGCCTGCTGCCTAAATGCATGCGCGACCTCGAAGCCTGCGGCTTGCTAGAGGCCGCAACGGCGGGCGATTTTCAGCCCAAGAACGGCGCGGCCTTCACCTGGCGAGATCGCCACGCCGCCATCGATTTTCGTGACAAGTTCAGCGCCGGCCCGGGCACGACGTGGCAGGTCGAGCGCGCCGATTTCGATCAGCGTCTGATCGAGGGCGCGCGTCAGCTGGGCGCCAAGGTCGAGTTTGATACCCTCGTCGAGGCCTTCACCAGCGATGAGCGGGGACCCAGCCTCACGCTGGTAGATACCCATGGCCAACGGCGCTCGCTGCAGGCGCGCTTCGTGCTCGACGCCAGCGGCTATGGTCGCGTGCTGGCGCGTCTCACGGGGCTTGCCCAGCCCTCGACCCTCGAATCACGCTGTGCGCTGTTCACCCATATCGAGGACCGCATCGACTGCCCGCAGTACGACCGCGAGAAGATACTGATCGGCTTGCACCCGGAACACGCGGGCGTCTGGTACTGGTTGATCCCCTTCCGGAATGGACGGGCGTCGGTGGGTGTCGTCGGCGATCGGGCAACGCTGGATGCCGCCGGCATCGACGACAACGAGCGCCTTTGGCATTTCATCCATGCCGAGCCCCGGCTCGCCAGGCTGCTGGCCAATGCCAGCGCGATACGCGATGTCGGCCGTCTGGAGGGCTATTCCGCCGATGTTCAGCGGCTGCACGGCCCCGGTTTCGCCTTACTCGGCAATGCCGGTGAATTCCTCGACCCGGTCTTTTCGTCCGGCGTCACCATCGCCCTGGACTCAGCGCTGCGCGCCGCGCCCTTGGTCGAGCGTCAGCTCGCGGGTGAAAAGATCGACTGGGATCGCCAGTTCGAGCAGCCGCTACGCCGTGGCATCGCGACCTTTCGTGACTTCGTCGACGCTTGGTACGATGGACGCCTGCCACGCATCATTCTCGGCGATCAACAGAATCCGCGTATCCGCGCCATGATCAGTTCGGTACTTGCTGGCTACGCCTGGGATGAAGAAAACCCCTTTGTTAACGCTAGTCGCCGTCGCTTGACCAGCCTCGCCGACGCCTGCGCCGATAGCGCTAACAATGCCGCCGATGAGGGCCTGTTCCCATGAAACCAGCGACTTATTTTCGCCAGGCAGTCTTTGCCATCAGCATGGCACTCCTCGTCGGCTGTGCCGGCAAGCCGGTCGAAGCACCGCTTCCCGAGCTTTCCGAGCTGCCGGAGAGAGACACACACATGCAGCGCCTGACGTTTATCCATAAGGACCAGCGGCACGAGATGGTAGGGGTCTTGCGACATGACGAAAACGCGCTTCGCCTCGCGCTGCTAAGCCCCCAGGGCCAACGCTTGTTGACACTGGTTCATGACCCGTCAGGCAGCCGATTTCTTGACGACGCCGCTTTTGATCCGCCCTTTTCGGCTGAATGGCTGGCAAGCCGCATAAGCTGGAGCCTGTGGCCCCGAACATCGCTCGCTCAGGCCTTCGGCCCGAGTGACTGGTCGCTTACCGACACTGAGGAAGGCCATACCATCCGCTATGGCAAGCGTGTCATTGCCCGCATCAGCGGTGATGACGAATGCCGGATGATCGAAGACCTCGAGGCTGATTACCGCTTGTATATTGCGCCCATCGATGACCTCCAGCAAAAGGCCGCCGCATGCCCAGCCAAGTGAGCCCACTGCAGGCACAGCCCTGTCGCCTCATGACCCCGGCGGTGGTCTGCTCAATCGGCAGCGATTTGGCGACCATCGCCGAGGCCCTGTTCACGGGTCGTCGCGGGCTCGTCTACGATGATATTTTCACGCCCGGCCGCCGCCTGCCGTTGGGGCGGGTAACCACGGACCTGCCGGATGCTGATGATTTACCGGCGGCGCACCGCTCACGCAACAACCAGCTGCTGGCCGCCGCCCTGGAGCAGCTCGCGCCGACGCTCGATGCCTTTCGCAAGCGCCGCCCCCAGGCGCGTATCGGCGTGGTGCTCGGCACCAGCACCTCGGGTATCGGCGAAACCGAAATCGCCCTGGCCAAACGTCAACAGGAAGGCGACTGGCCAAGCGATTTCCATTATCAGCGCCATGAAATTGGTTCTTCAGCCAGCTTTGTCGCCGAGCGCCTCGGGCTAGAGGGCCCCGCCTACACGCTGTCGACTGCCTGTACGTCGAGCGCCCGATCTCTCGCCAGTGCCAAGCGGTTACTGGCCGGTGGCGTCTGCGATGCGGTGATTGCCGGTGGCGCCGACAGCCTCTGCGGTCTGACCGTCAATGGGTTCGCCTCCCTTGAAGCACTCAGCAATCATCCGTGCCAGCCTTTCTCGGCCAATCGCGACGGCATCAACCTGGGCGAGGCCGCCGCGTTGTTTCTGGTTACCGCCGAAACCGGCGGCATCCAGCTCAGCGGCTATGGTGAAAGCAGTGACGCCCACCATATTTCAGCTCCCCGCCCCGACGGCCAGGGCGCCATCACCGCCATTCAAGCCGCCCTGGACATGGCCCAACTGCCCGCCACGGCCATTGATTACCTCAACCTGCACGGCACCGCCACACGCCAGAACGACAGCATGGAAGCCTTTGCCGTCGCGCATCTCTTCGGCGATCAGCTGCCGTGCAGCTCGACGAAGGCGCTGACGGGGCACACCCTGGGTGCCTGCGGCGCCCTGGAGGCGGCGTTCTGTTGGTTAACGCTCAATGCCGGGCGGCTGCCGCCCCAGGTCCACGATGGAGAGGTCGACCCGCAACTGCCACCGCTGCGTTACGCCAGGGCGACGCAACACGACTGCCGCCGGGCGATCAGCAACGCCTTCGCTTTCGGTGGCAATAACACCGCCTTGTTGCTGGAGCGGTTTGATGACTGAGTTTCCCGCCTCTCACGGGCTTGATCTACCCTGCGACATCGCCCCTTACGTGCCACACCGCCACGGCATGTGCCTGCTTGATACGCTAGTCGCGGTTGGCGATGAATACCTGCATGCCAGCGTGACGCCCCGCCGCGATGACCTGTTTGCCACCGCTGATGGCATCCCCGGCTGGGTCGGACTTGAGTGGCTCGCGCAGGCTATAGCCGCCTGGGCAGGCGTCCAGGCGGTCACGGGTGGCGACGCGCCGCAAATCGGTTTTCTGCTCGGCACTCGACACTATCAGTGCCAGCAGCCTTCGTTCGGCTTCGGCCAGCCGATACGCGTTGAGGTCGAACTCAATTTTCGCGCCGACAATGGTCTGGGCGCCTTTAATGGCTGTTTGCGCGATAGCGATAACCAGCCTATCGCCAGTGCCACACTCAACGTCTTTCAGCCCGAAACGCCTCAGGCGCTGGAAGATAGTCAAAAAGGGACTTCTACATGACGGACACCATTCTGGTTACCGGTTCGAGCCGCGGTATCGGCCGCGCCATTGCCCTGCGCCTAGCGCGGGATGGCTTCGATATCGTGCTGCACTGCCGTCGTCGCCAAGCCGACGCCGACGCGGTCGCCGAGGACATACGTGCGCTCGGACGCAGTGCTCGCGTACTGTGTTTTGATGTCGCCGACCGCGAAGCGGCACGCCACGCCTTAGAAGCCGATATCGAGGCGCATGGTGCCTATTACGGAGCGGTCTGCAACGCGGGCATTACCGCCGATGGCGCCTTCCCGGCGCTCTCCGACGACGACTGGGATAGCGTGATCCACACCAATCTCGATGGCTTCTACAACGTGATCAAGCCCGTGGTGATGCCCATGGTTCGCCGGCGGGCGCCAGGCCGCATCGTCGTGATGTCGTCTGTCTCGGGCATGGTCGGCAATCGCGGCCAGGTCAACTACAGCGCGTCCAAGGCGGGGCTGATCGGCGCGACGAAGGCGCTAGCCGTCGAGCTGGCCAAACGGCGCATCACGGTCAACTGCGTCGCCCCGGGGCTGATCGACACCGACATGACCGATGAGCTGATGACCGAAGAAGCGCTCAAGCTGATTCCCATGAACCGGACCGGCACCAGTGAGGAAGTCGCTGCCACGGTGGGCTTTCTGTGCTCGCCGGATGCGAGCTACATCACCCGTCAGGTGTTCGCAGTAAACGGAGGGATGTGCTGATGGTCAATGACGCACTACGCAAGGTCGGGCTCGGTCACCGGGTGGTGGTCACCGGCATGGCGGGCTTCTCACCGATCGGCAATGATTGGCCCAGCATCAAGGCACGCCTGGAGCGGCTGCAAACCGGTATCCGCCATATGGATGATTGGGAAAGCTACGAAGGCCTCAACACCCGGCTCGGTGCGCCGGTCGACGACTTTACGCTCCCCGAACACTACCATCGTCGCGCACTGCGCAGCATGGGACGAGGCGCCCAGATGGCGACCCGTGCCAGCGAGCTGGCTCTCGAGGATGCCGGGCTGCTCGACTCGCCGCTGTTGGGTAGTGGCCAGATGGGGATTGCCTATGGCGCCTCGGCAGGTGAGCCCGACGCCGTGGCTGACTTCGGCAACATGTTGATCAACAAATCGACCGATGGCCTCAATGCCAATTCCTATATCCGCATGATGGCGCATACCGCACCGGTGAATATCGGCGTGTTTCTCGGCGTGCGCGGACGCATCCATACCACCTCGAGCGCCTGCACCTCGGGCAGCCAGGGTATCGGCTACGCCTATGAAGCCATACGCTTCGGCCGCCAGACGGCGATGATCGCCGGCGGGTGTGAGGAACTTTCGGCCTCGGAAGCGGCGGTCTTCGACACGCTATTTGCCACCAGTACGCGCAATGAGGCGCCCCACACGTCGCCGCGTCCTTTCGACGCCGAGCGCGACGGCCTGGTGATCGGCGAAGGGGCCGGCACGCTGATTCTTGAAGAACTCGAGCACGCGCAGGCGCGGGGCGCTAACATTTACGCCGAACTGGTGGGCTTTGGCACCAACAGCGATGGCCGCCATGTCACTCAGCCCGACGCCGGCATGATGGAACGGGTCATTCGCCAGGCACTCGATGACGCGGGACTGCAGCCAGAGCAGATTGGCTACGTCAGTGCCCACGGTACCGCTACCGACCGCGGCGATATCGCCGAAAGCCATGCCACCCATGCGGTGTTTGGGTCGCAGCGACCCATCAGTGCCTTCAAGAGCTTTACCGGCCATACGCTGGGCGCCTGCGGTGCGCTCGAGGCCTGGGTCGCCATCGAGATGATGCGCGATGGCTGGTTTCACGCCACCGCCAACCTTGAGCAGCCCGATGCTCGGTGCGCCGACCTGGACTACCTGCGCGGCGAAGGCCGGCGCATCGATTGCGACTACGTGATGAGCAATAATTTCGCCTTCGGCGGTATCAACACCTCGTTGATATTCCGCCGCTGGCCTTAATGGCACTGTTTCAGTGCCTTCAATAAACGCTCGCCTCGACATGCTCTTGGCACAAGCGCCCGCTGGTAGCAGCGGGGCTTGTGTGTCACAGCTGGGAAGGGAGCTGCTATCTCAGCTCGCCGCGGCGCGCGGCTTCCACTGCCCAGTGGGGGAATGGTCACCCAGAGGTAAAGGCGCTCCTCAACACCCTGCCCTGCCAAGCCCATGGAAAGCCTGCCTGGCACATCGCGACCTTCGCGTTATCGCGGGGCTCGCCACGGTACCCGTGGGCATCGATATCGAGCATGCTCGCGCCAGGCATCAGGGGCGAGTCGGCGAGCTGGTCGAGCTCCTGCCGGAAACCGATGTGCGCCATGCCATACGGAGGTCAGCTGCCCCGTTGGCCGCTTTCTATCAAGCCTGGACGCTCCATGAGGCGCTATTCAAGCTCGATAGCCTCTCCGGCTCAACGCACGGCCATGTGCTTGAGACACGCCTTTCCCGGCTGCTTCCCGGTGGAGATGCCCACGCCTGGCAGTGGCAGCAGGCAGGCTGGACCCTGAGTATCTGCTGCCAATGCCGCTCGCTTGATATTCGCTGTTTACCCAGCCTACCCCTTAGAAAAACCGCTGGCCCCTTATGCTCAATAGACATAAGCTCGCCTGCAGTCATGCGGGTGGATGAACCAACCCCACCACGCTGACCACGATCAGCACCGCGCCCAGCACCCGGAAGAACAACCCAGTATCCGCTTTGAGCATATAGCGGTGGGCCTTCTCGCCTGCCAAATGGCCAATAAAGGCGCAGGGTAATAGCCACAGCTGGTGGATGAGCTGAAGGTCCACGCCCGCGATCAGGAACGAGATCATCTTGATCACCACCAGGATAAACCACAGCACAAACAGGGTGTCGCGCAGCTGCTCCTTGGCCACGTGGGTGGCGAACACCGCCACGATCAGCGGCGCGCCGATCAGGGACGTCCCGCTGACATAGCCGCCGAGCGCCAGCAGCACATAATCCAGATACTTGTTATTGCTCTTGAACGGCTTGTTGAGCACATAGCCGATGGCATAGATGATAACGATGCCGAAAATGATGCTGGTCATCACCTGGGCGGGTAGCGTTAACAGCCCCACCACCCCTATCAGCTTGGGAATGATCATGATCTTCAGGGCGTTGGACAGATAGCCCCAGTCGATATTGCTATCCGGCGATGTGGTGCCCGCCCCCGCTTGCTGCACCTGGCGATGCCCGCGCCAGGCGATCCAGCTGGAAAAAATCAGCAGGTGAATGGCAATGATCGGCAAAAACACCAGCGGCTCGTTGACCACCAGAAGCAGGAAAGGCAGCGCCAGCACGGCGCCGCCAAAGCCCAGGCTGGTGCGCACGAAACCGCTCCAGGCGAAAATCAGCCCGATCAGCGCATACTGGTACCAGAGTAGATCCATCATGGGTCGTGCAAGTCCCTTAGCGAGAGGAATGACTGCCCAACTGCCACCAGCTTGGCAGCAGCGCGCGCACGCTGGTCTGGGCAAAACGATCATCCATTAATACCACAACGCCCTCGTCGTCTGGACTGCGAATCACCCGCCCGGCGGCCTGAACGACTTTAATCATGCCGGGAATGCGGTAGGTATAGTCGTAACCCTGACCGAACCGCGCGGTGAGCCGTGCCTTGAGCGCTTCGTTGAAGTCGTTAAACGGCGGCAGGCCCAGGGTGGCGACAAAGGCGCCGATCAGCCGGTCGCCGGGCAGGTCGATGCCTTCGGCGAAGGCACCGCCCAGCACTGCGAAACCGATGCCTGTGCCGCCGGGCGTAAAACGCGCCAGAAATGCCTCGCGCTGGGCTTCCGGCATCCCGCGGGTTTGGCTGAAGACGGGCACTTCCGGGTGCGCTTCACGAAAGCGTGCGAGCACTGCCTGCAAGTAGGCAAAGCTGCTGAAGAAGGCTAAATAGTGGCCGGGCTTGCGCTGATACTGCTGCGCCATGGCCGCCACCATCGGCTCAACGGACGCTTCCCGGTCACGAAAACGCGTTGAAATATCGCTGCGTACGCGTACTTCAAGCTGGTGCGCAGCAAAGGGTGACGCTACTTCCTGCCACACCGTATTATCCGGCAACCCCAGCAGGTCTCGATAGTAGTGAGCGGGTGAGAGCGTGGCGGAAAACAGCACCACCGAGTGGGCAGTGTTGAACCGTGGGGCCAGGAAGTCAGCGGGGATCAGATTGCGAAGCCCCAGCACCGCCCGCCCACGGCCATGACGGGTAAGGTCACATAGTGAGTGATCCCCAAAGCGCTCCGCTAAGCGGCAGAACGCCAGCGACTCGAACAGCAGTTCCTGGAGCTCAAGCGTCGCATCCTCGGGGTGCTCACCCAGATGGTCGGTAATCGCAGCGCCCACTTGCTGAGCGGCAGCCACCAGCTTATCGGGTAGCATCGTCAGCAGCCGATAGACGGGTTTACCCGGTTCACCGACGTCTTCCACACTGGCGTCTTTGAACACCGCCTGCCACTGGCGGGCCAAGCGCCCCAGTGGCCGGGAGAGCGCTTTAGGCGCAGCACGCCGCAGTCGGCTCAAGCGCCGCTGGTCGAGTTCGGCGCTGTACATGCCCCGGGCGCGCTCTACCAGGTTATGGGCTTCGTCAACCAGCACGCCCGTTCGCCAATCATTCGCCTGGGCCAAGCCGTGCAACAGCGCGTGACTGTCGAACCAGTGATTGACGTCGCCGACGATCACGTCTGCCCATCGCGCCAGCTCCTGGCCCAGGTAATACGGGCACACGTCATGAGCCAGCGCTACGTCGCGCAGCGCGTCGCGATCCAGCCACTGCTGCGCCACCGCGGCTTGGCGGGCCCCAGGCAGGCGGTCGTAGAAGCCCGCCGCCAACGGGCAGGACTCGCCATGACAGGCGCGATCAGGGTATTCGCAGGCCTTCTCCCGCGCTACCAGTTCCAACACGCGAAGCGGCAACGCCTCATCACCGCCATGAGGGGTACGCAGCGTCGCTAGGGCATCCAGCGCCAACCGGCGACCGGGGGTTTTCATGGTCAGAAAAGCGAGCCGATCAAGCCGTTGCCGCGGCATGGCTGAAAGCATGGGAAACAGCGTGCCCAACGTTTTGCCAATCCCGGTGGGGGCCTGAGCGAGCAGGCAGCGTCCGGTGCTGGTGGCTTTATAAACGTCTTCGGCGAGTTCGCGCTGGCCGCTGCGAAACGCGGCGTGGGGAAAACACAGAGAGTGTAAGGCGCGATCGCGGTGCAGGCGATGCTCGGCCTCCTGCTCCGCCCAGGCGAGAAAGCGCTGGCACTGGTCGGTAAAAAAACCCTCCAACTCCTCGGCGCTGACTTCCTGGCTGAGCAAGGTCTCCTTGCCGCTGGCTATCTCCAGGTACACCAGCGTCAAGGTGATGTGCGCCAGGCCGCGCTCTTTGCAGAGCAGCGCGCCGTATACCTTTACCTGCGCCCAATGCAGCGCGCGCTGGTTATCGGCCATGCGCTCCAGGCTGCCGCGGTGGGTTTTGACCTCTTCCAGGCGGTTGGCGACCGGGTCAAAGCCATCGGCGCGGCCGGTCACCGTCAGCCCCTCAAAGATGCCCGACAGCGGCAGTTCGGCGATATAGTCTGCCCCGCGGCGGCTGGCCACCAGCGTATGCCCCTGTATGCCTTCCTGGGCACTGGGCGCCGGGGTAAAGCGGTGATCGAGGTCGCCTTCACGGGCGGTGAAGTCACACAGCGCCCGCACGGCCACGCGATAGGTCGCGCTCATGGCGTTGGCTCGGCGCTATCCGCCCAGCGTACGTAACACACCGCGACAGGCATCTCATGACGATGAAAGAACCTGAGCCAGCGGCGCTGGTTATCCTGCAGTCGGTCGCCGGGACCTTTGACTTCGATCATCCGGTAGCGCGGCTCACCCGCAGGTGCGTCGGGCATAAACTGAATCAAATCCGGCAGCCCGGCCCGGTTAGCTTTCAGGTCACCCAGCAAGCGCTCGAAACAGGCCCGCAAATGCTCAGCAGGGATACACTCGAGCGCCAGCTCAACCAGCGGCTCATCGACAATTAGCCAGTGCACAAAGGGGGAGGCCAGCCCCTGTTTCTCCCGCCAGGTCGCCCGAATCGCTTCGCGGTAGCTGCCGTCGTCCAGCTGCGCCAGGCAGGCGTCGAAGGCATCGCGCCGCCGGGCCACAAAATCGTCGCGATACAAGTCCGCCGGGCCGTTGTGGAAAGGATGGAAGAAGGCCCCTGGCAGCGGGGCGAAAATCGCCGGCCAGCAGAGCAGGCCAAACAGCCCAGTCATCAGCGCGTTTTCCACGTAGTAGACCGGCGTTTCAGACTCGCTGAGTGCCTCGACCACGGCGCGCTCGACCCACTGCGGCCCGGGCAATGACAAATCCCACCGCTCATGGGCGGGTTCTTGGTCGCTCGGCTCAGCAGGCAATTTAAGCCGCCGCCGCAAGCGGGGCAGAATCCGCGCCAGCGCCTGGCGTTCGGTTTCGTTGGGACTGCTATTAAGCGCCTGGGTCGCCAGCTCAAAGGCCGCTGGGTATTCTCCCAGCCGCTCCATCAGTCGCAATTGCCGGATGCGCGCTTCGCTACTGCCTGACTCGCTATATAGCGTCAGCGCTAGCGCCGCCTCTCCGCCGCGTTCTGCCTCGCGGCCAAGCTGCAGCAACAGCCGCGCACGCCGCGTGTCCAGCCAGCGGTTATCCGACGGTGGCGGCACTTCAGGATAAAGACCGGCAGGAAGTTCGCCCTCATCGAGCCGTTGGCGCAGGCGATGGAGCGTTAGATAGGTATCGACTTCCTGACGCGTGTGAAAGGCACGCGAATGCGGCGTGAAAGGCACCACTTCAAACCGCTGAAGACCAAGCTCGGTGAGCACGAACTCGGCCCAGTCCTGACGCAGGTTGCCAAAGAACATTAGCCGCAGCCGGTCGCAGATATCCATGACGGTGAGGCGGACCACCGGATCGGCGGCTTCGGGCCACCACCAGCAAAGCCGCTTGGCGTCATGGGCCTGGCTTGAAAGCGTCGCATAGAGCACGGTTTTGGCGCTGGAGGCACTCAGCCCGGCAGCACGAATCTCCTCAGCCAACGCCTGGCGTAGCTCGGCGAGACGCAGCTGGTTGAACAGCTCGTCGAGGCCCAGCACGGGATCACCATCGACCCAGCCGAGCGCCACCAGGGGCGCCATGGCAGAAGCGCTATCGCCCACTTCGGCATAGCTTAATTTGCCGAGCCGAAACAGTTCGCCCTTGCGCATCACCATGCGCACCAGCAGAGCCTGGGAGGCCTGGGGCAGGCGTGCGAACTGGTCAAGGAAATTACCCTCGTCGGCAGACAGCAGGTCGGCATGGCGCTGCCCCACCCAGGCCAGCACGAAGCGAAAGTTCGTCAGGTAGTAGAGCGGGTCGTCGAGGGAAGCGGTCGGGGTTGCGAAAGCACTGTGCATTTATCCATTATATCAGCGTACAGACAGTCTCGCCCACCGTCTGATGGGCTTGCTAGCCAACGCGGTGCTGGCGCAGCGCCTCCACCGATAGGCTTTCCGGGGTGCTCTCCGCCATCTCCGCTTTTTGGCGTGCGCCCGCCAGGATGTACCATTCCGCCTCCGTCAGGTAGCTTTCGCACCAGCGGCCAAGCGCCAAGGCATTGTCCTCGCGGCTTTGCTTGCCGCTGCGAAACGCATCGGAGATATGCAGCAGATCCTGACGAGCCGTTCGCGCACGGGCGTTGCCGCCGTGCACTTTGGAAAGCGGGCAGCGTCGGTCATAGGCGGCGTTGGTCAAGGCATTGAGCCAACGCTCCAATTCATGTGCTTGAATACCGCCGTAAACGGCCACGCGATTACTCCCCGCCCTGTTGAAAGGCCACTAGCCTGCCCGAATTGGCTTCGGCTGTCATCTGCCTGCGCGTTAACTTATACCCTTATACACTTATACCCTGCTTAAAGCCTTGTAGCACATTGACCACATTGACACCAATGTCGTCCACTGCATAGCCGCCCTCCATGAGCAGCACCGTGGGCAGGCCAGCCGTGGCAAGCCGCTCCCCAAGCAGCGTAAAATCGTCGCTTGTGAAGGTAAAGGCGCTGATCGGGTCGCCCTCGAAGATGTCCACCCCCAGCGAGACGATCAGCATATCGCACTCGGTGCGCTTGATCGTCGCCAGGGCGTCATCCAGCGTGGCCATCCAGGTGTCCACGCGGGTGCCCGGCGGCAGTGGATAGTTGACGTTGAAGCCCTCTCCCCTGCCCTGGCCCGTTTCGTCCGCATAGCCAAGGTAGTACGGGAAGGTCACATCCGGGTCGCCGTGCAGCGAGATGAACAGGACGTCGTCGCGCTCATAAAACAGCTGCTGGGTGCCGTTTCCGTGGTGAAAATCGACGTCCAGAATCGCCACGCGGCGCTTGCCCTGGCTCAATGCCCACTGGGCCGCGACGCCGGCATTATTGAAAAAGCAGTAGCCGCCAAACTGATCAAAGGCGGCATGGTGACCGGGTGGCCGGCAAAGCCCAAAGCTCGGCTCGCCGCTGGCAAGGGTATGCTCGACGGCGGCCAGGGCAATGTCTTTACTGGCCATGGCCGCTTCAAAGGTCCCCTCGGTGATCGAGGTTTCCGCCGCCAGGGCGTAATAGCCCAGCCGGGCACTTATCGCCTGGGGAAGCCGGTCACTGCGCATCGTGCGGGCAGGCCAGATATTGGGAATCGCTTCGCCTTCGTGGCCGGCCGCCACCCATTCATGCCAGCAGTCCGCCAGAAAGTTGACGTAGCCCGCATCGTGCACGGCCAGCACCGGCTCCAGGCCATAGGCACGCGGCTCGTGAAACTCACCCACGGCCGCCTTTTGAAGCTGCTTCAACACCAGATCCACCCGTTCAGGGCATTCAAAAGGCGCAACCAGCACGCCGTCGTGCAGCTCGGTGCGCGCCTGGCGCAGCCGGGTCTTGTCCGAATGAAAAATATGCATGATGCCTCCTGACATCGCTAAGCGCCGTTAGTCGGATACCGTCGAGTTGAGCTCGCCGTCCACGTGGTCAGGCTCCCACAGGCACGGCCACTGGGCGGCCCAGGCACGCTTTTGCCGGGGCGACTGGCGCTTGAGCCGGTATTCGGCGCGGCTGGCGCTGGCCCGGTCGGGAAACGGCTGCGCGCCCAACAGGGCCAACGGTGGGTTAGCCCGGGTGAACCGTGCGCCTTTACCGGTCACATGGGCACGGTAGCGCTTGGTCAAATCGTTGGTGATGCCCACGTATGTACCCCGCCGGCATTCGAGTAGATAAAGATACCACCCGCCTGACGGGGCGGGCTCGCTATTGGCTATCGCGGTCACCGGCGGCTCCTGACGGTTCATGGAGGGCATCAATAAACGCGACCAGGTCTTTCAGTGGCATGGGTTTGGCCAGTCCGAAGCCTTGAAACGCATCGCAATGATAGTCCAATAATCGACGGTGCTGCTCCGCGGTTTCAACGCCCTCGGCCACCACGTTCAGCCCCAGGTGGTGGGCCATGGAAATGATACCTTTGACGATCGCCGCATCGCTGTCGCCCTGGTTAAGCTCGTGAACAAAGCTGCGATCGATTTTTACCGTACTGATCGGCAGGTGTTTAAGGTAGCTCAGGCTTGAGAAGCCGGTGCCGAAATCATCGATGGAAACGCCGATCTCCATTTGCCGCAGCGCATGCAGGGTCTCGATGGCCGCCTCGGTATTCTCCATAAGAATGCCTTCAGTAAGCTCCAGCGTCAGCTGCCGAGCCGGTAACCCGGTTACTGCCAATGTCTGGCGCAGCGTGGCGAGAAAGCTTGACCGTTGAAACTGCAAGGGCGACAGGTTTACCGCCACTGACACCTTGCCGCGCCCTTGCGCGGCAAGGGCTTGCATGTCACGACAGGCACGCGCCAGGACCCATTCGCTGATCGGCATGATCTGACCGGTGGCCTCCGCCAGCGGAATAAAGCGCGCTGGCGAAATAAAGCCCTTGGTCGGATGCCGCCAGCGCAACAGCGCTTCCACCCCCACCAGCTGCCCCTTGCGGTTAAGCAACGGCTGGTAATACAGCTCGAAGGCCTGGCGTTCGATGGCTTCCTGCAGGTCGTTGCGCAACATCAGGCGCTCGCTGGCGTTGTCGGTAAAGGCCTCGGTAAACCACTGGTAGGCGTTGCGCCCCTGCTGCTTGGCCTTGTACATCGCCATGTCCGCCTGCTGGATCAGCATTTGCGGCTCTGTCGTATCGTCCTGGCTGATGGCGATGCCGACGCTCGCGGTCAGATACAGCTCGTGCCCGTCGATCACGTAAGGGCGCGACAGCTTGGCGAGCAGCCGGTCGGCGACATCCACCACTGCGGTTTCGTCCGCCACGTGCGGGTGCAGAATGACGAACTCGTCACCGCCCAGGCGGGCCACCAGGTGCTGCTCATCCACCGCGTCGATCAGCCGGTTGGCGACTTCTTCCAGCACTCGGTCACCCACGGCATGGCCCAGGTTGTCGTTGATCGGCTTGAAGTCGTCGAGGTCGACAAACAGCACGCCGACCGCGTGGTGGCGCTGCCTGGCCTGGGCAAAGGCGTCGCTCAGCGTCTCCTCGAACAGCGAGCGATTGGGCAGCCGCGTCAGATCATCATGGGTAGCATGGTAGGCCAGCCGTTCTTCAAAGGCTTTATGCTTGGTGATGTCGTGCTGCACGCCGACGTAGTGGGTCAGTTGACCGTCCGGGTTGCGTACCGGGGCAATGTATAAATCATTCCAGAACAGGCTGCCGTCCTTGCGATAGTTGCGCAGGGTAACGTGAACATCGCGGTGTTCGGCCAGGTGCTCGCGGATGGTTTGCACCGTCGCCGGGTCGGTGCCGCTGCCTTGCAGAAAACGACAGTTGCGCCCCAGCACCTCTGAATGGTCATAGCCGGTCATGGCGGTAAAGGCTTGGTTGGCATACACGATGGGCATGCCCGGCTGAGTAGCATCAGCAATCACCACGCCGTTGACGCTGGCTTCAACGCTGCGCTCAAGGGTGCGCAGCCGGGATTCCTGCTGGTGCTTTTCGGTCACTTCCTGCGCAATGCCATAAAGTCCCTGTATCTCGCCATCCACCACGATGGGCAGATTGATCAGGTCCATGATGTGCGGCTGCCCGGCGCGATCCCGGATGGTCAGCTCGTAGCGAATGATGCTGCCCTGCATGACGGCCTGATAGCGCTGCCCGACGGTCTCGATGTCTTCATCGGCAATAAAGAAATAGAAATGGCGACCGATAATCTCGTCGAGGGGGTAGCCGCTGATCGATGCACAGGTGGCGTTGGCGGTCACGAACCGCCCTTGCTCGTCAAGCGAGAAGACCGCGTCGGGGTGGTGGGTAAACAACGACCGATAGCGCTGCTCGCTTTCCTCCAGCGAGCGGCGTACCTGGAAGCGCTCGACCGCCAGGGCCATCAGGCCCGCCGCTTTCTCGATCAGCAACGCATCACGTTCGCAGGGCACCCGTGGCTGGTGATAATAGGTGGCGAATGTGCCCAGCAGCTGGCCGTTACTGCCTATCACCGGGATTGACCAGCACGCGGCCAGGCCGGTCCTGCGGGTAATGTCGTGGAACCCCTGCCAGCGCGCATCGCCTTGGATACACTCGCAAATCACCTGGCAACGTTGATAGGCCGCCGTGCCACACGCCCCCATGGACGGGCCAATCGGCACCTGTTGAATCGCCTCCCGGAACGCCGTGGGCAGGCGCGACCCCGTCGCCAGGGTTAAGTGTGTCTTGGCGTTATTGACCAGCATGATCGAACACAGCGCACCGGGCAGTTGACGCTCAAGCAACCGGCACAGATTTTCCAGGATATCGTCCAGCGGCGCCTGCTGGGCGATCATGCGCTGGATGTGCTGCTGGTCTTCAAGGTTCTGACGCGCCTCCGCAAGCTCTCTCGCCCGGGCAATGCTGGCGCCCACCAAACCGATGCAAAACGCCGCTAAACCGCTCAGCATCAGCCCCACCATGGCAACCGTCACGGGCGCGAAACCGGCCAGGTACCAGTTGTAATGGCTACCTGAAAGCGCTTCCAGACGCAGGCTGACACCGCCGGGCAAGCCCGCATTGCGCTTCGCCAATATCCGCCCGGGGTGGCGTTCGGGCGCTGTCTGCGCGCTAGGCGGCTGCAGCATCAGCAGGGGCGTGCCGCTGCGGCTGATATTAACCTGAAAGGGCCCCAGCTCGAGGCGCAAGTCATAGCTGAACAGTATGGCCAGGTCGAGGCTCGCCACCAGCCGTTGTTGCCGCTGGGCGAGGGGCATGGCCACAAACGCCAGGCTCGGTGTGTAAGGGTCAGAAATCACCACCCAGGGCCGTTCAAAGGGCACCGACAACCACTCGGGCACCGACGGCTTGCCGAGCTGTTGCTGAAGCCATAATTCGCTTTCGAATGTGCGGGAATGGAACCAGATGGGACTCAAGCGCTCATCGACCAGGGCGATCGCCTGCAGGCTTGGGGTATCACGCAGATAGCTTTCCCCGTCCAGGGTCAGCAGCTCACGATCGAAGCCGTCCGGCGCGGCATCAATCCGCTCGGCCATGCGCTGCAACAGCTGCAGCCGCGACTGGACTGCCTTTTCGGCGTTCAACTGCACGTTGTCCAGCAAGTATCGAGCCTGTTGCTGCGTATCGTTGAACTGCTGCAGGCTGAGTAATCCCCAGGCCAGTGCGCTGGCGGCCACCCCGGCCAGACACGCCAGCGCGGTGGTGCGGGTCAGGTTGAGCGGCCCGGGGGAACGGCGCAGGTAGGACGCCACCATGGCGGTTCCCAACAGCAGTGTGAACACCACCGCCGCCACCGGTGACGAGGAAAACATCGGATGATCCAGTTCGACGCCCACCCACAGTCTGACCAGTAACAGCCCGCCGAACAGCCATTGTCCAAGCCCACAGAACAGCCAAAATAATCGGCGTCTGGGGGTCGACTGGCCGCACCACAGCGCCATCACTACCGATAGGAGAAGCATTGCGCCAATGCTGCTCATTCGTTCCTGGCCGGTTAGCCAGGAGGGGGCTGTGGTGGGCGCAAGTGCGTTATGGGCAAGGGTGTAAAGCGCCAGCGCCATTAACGCCAAGGCGCTCAACCATCGCATGCGCCGCCATCCCTGGAGAATGGCCAGCACGCCGATGCTGGCGAGGGAGGTGGCGATCGCCGCGTCGGGCACCAGCGCGACGGCAAACAGCGAGTGGGGTTCGGACAGGCCAAAGAGGCTGCCGACCACGCCCATGAGCATCAGCGTGGCGACGGTCATTAACAGCAGCGTGTCTAACGCAAGATCGCGCGCGTTGATTGGCACGGTGACGTCCTCTTCCGGCTTATTGTCATCAATCGCTAACGGGTAGATTCCAGCGCATCGGTTATCGAGGGAGGGCGGCATACCGGGCGTCGCCACCGTCGTGGCGCCTGCCGCATTCTTCATCCCGCTTAGCCGTGTGCGCCTACCGGCAACATACCGTGAAACACTCGCCCTGAATACGGTAAGTAAGCGTCATCAGCCTATGGTCTAGTCGTGAGGAGATCGCAAGCTGTTCAATTGCTGCATCGCCCGCTCCAGCTCGGCAAGCGCTTGCGCGCGTTCTTCAGCGGCTTGCTCCGCAGCCTGCCGGGCATGAATCAGCTCGCTTTCCAACCGGTTCTTACGGTGTATCGGCAGCAACGAGATTTGCGTGAGGCGTTCGTCATCAACGATGTGGCGAACGGCGCAACATAGAACGGGAATATCGTCGTGGTGCACCGAGCGCAGGACCAGGTGCACCTCATCCACGCGCCCCATGGTCGCCATGCGAAATGCAAAGAGCCCGAGATAAATGGCCCGCGACGCCGGGTCGAACAGCTCACTGGCCTGGAGACCCATCAGATCCGACGCCGGCTGGCCCATCCATTCGGCCAGTTGGGCATTACAGGCATATACCCTTCCATGTGCATCCACCACCAGCTGCCCGGTGGGCGCATGTTCCCACCAGGATTCACGCGTAGTGAGGCCCGGCGTTGGAGGCGTTGTCATAAGCAGACACCATTCATGGAAAGGCCTTAAGTGGTTGGGCAAGCAAGGTCAACGATATGACCCAGCGAGCGCCCAAGCAGCTCAGGGTGGGTCAGCGGCGGATAATGCCCCGGGCAGGCAAGCATCTCAAGCCTACCATTTGGCAGGTGATCGGCTAGATAGCGCGCCGCCGATAACGGCACCATGGCGTCGGTTTCGGTTTGCAGCACGCTTGCGGGCACCCGACAGTCGGCCAGCCGCTGCCGATGATCACCAAAAAACACCAGCTTCGCCAGCTGACGCAGCCTGCCGCGGTTGTTGTCGAGAAAGCGCTCGCGCAGGTCTTCACGGTACGCTTCCGCCGACTGCTCGCCCATAGCCACGGATGACACGGAACTGGCCCACTCGGAGTAGTTCTGCTCCATCAGCGTCATCAGGCCGGTCAGATCTTCTTCGCTATAGCCACCGGTATAGAGAGGCGGATCGTTGAGGTAGCAGGCCGATGCACAAAGCATCACCAGATGGCGAAACCTGTCGGGCTGCTGTCGGGCCGCCAGTAACGCGACCATGCTGCTGAACGAGTGGCCAACCAGGATGACATCACGCAGCGCCAAGGCGTTGCACACGGCCAGCACGTCGTCGGCATAACCGGCGAGACTGGCATGCGCCGCCACCTCGCTTTCATCAATCTGCGACCGGCCTGCCCCCCAATGGTCCATCACCACCACGTGATACTCGGTCAAGTACGGCAGCACCGGGTGCCACAGCGTTTGATCGCAGCCAAGGCCATGCAGCAACAGCAATGTCGATGCGTTTGGCGGCCCGTGCTGGACGACGTTAAAACGTTCGATAATGGACGATGGTGTTCCCATTGGGCACCCCTTGGCGACTGGGTCAGCCGAGATCATCAAAAATAATGAGATGACGCGCCTGCAAAAAGCGCTTAATCGTCAGGCGTGCCAGCTACAGCCTACGCTATGCAGGCGTCCGCGTCGCGACACTTGTGACGGTTTCATTTCGGATTACGCCGTAAAGTAGGTATAGTGGTGGGGCAACAACATCAGACAGACGGAGTACGAATCACGATCGATCATTCTTTCCAAATTGCAGTGGAGGTTCTCCCTATGAAGGTCTACAAACCGGAATGGCAGTGCACGTTTAGCGTAAACGAAGGCGCGGAAGAATCAGCTAGCTGGAAAGAGAGAATCGCGTGGCGTCTCAGGGGGTTCGCGGATCGGCTAGAAGGCGGCGGTCGCACGATAAAAATCGATTATCGCGTGACGCCAACGATTAGTTCGCATGAAGTTGATACCTGCTTAGGTAAAGGCTTTGAAGTGACCCAGCGCTTGCTGACGCAACTTGCGCAGCAGCAAGCCTGTGAAGATGTAATGCGCCATGCCAAGGCTGAGCTCTATGTAGAAGATCATCAGCATTGACAGGGTAACCTCGTCCCACCCGGCGCTATGCGGGGTGGGACCCTCATTACTCGCCGTGACGTTCTGCGGGCTGTTCCAACGCAACGCTCATGTCAGTTAAAAACGCCAGGCAATCCTCGAGCTGGCGGCGTTCAACGTACTCATCCGGCTGATGCGCCTGGGCAATACTGCCCGGCCCCAGGATCAGCGTCTGCAAGCCCTGCCCCTGAAACTGCCCTGCCTCGGTCGCATAGGCCACCGCGTGGTCGCAGCACCCTGCCGGCAAATGGTCTTTGGCAAGGCGCAGCACCCGATCATTATCCCGATCTGCCAGCCCCGGCACCGTGACGTTCAACGGCTCGGTGGTGATCTCGACGGTCTTGCCCTTGGCCTGCAGCTCAGCGCTTAGCTGCTTGCAAAAGGCATCAAAGCGGGCGTAGATCTCATCGAAAGTGTCGGTGGGCAAATGGCGGATCTCCCACTCGAACTGGCATTCCCGCGCCATGATATTGATCGCGGTCCCGCCCTTGATCTTGCCCACGTGCAGGCTGGTATGCGGCACGTTGAACGCTTCATCGACCCGGCCTTCCTCGACCAGCGCCGCCATGGTGTCTTCGATAAAGGTCACCAGCCGCGCGGCCACATGAATTGCCGATGTCCCCTGATTGACCTGGCTGCTGTGGGCTTCGCGGCCAACCACTGTGGTGCGCAGGTTGGTGGCGCCCTTTTGCGCGACGACCGGCTGCATGCTGGTCGGCTCGCCGACAATCACGTGGGCCGTGGTGGAGTAATGCGTGTAGAAGCGCTCGATCAGGCTCGGCGCCCCCACACAGCCGATTTCTTCATCGTAGGAAAACCCCAGATAAATCGGCTGCTTGAGCGGCGTCTTGACCCATTCGGGCACTTTGGCCAGCGCACAGGCAAGAAAACCTTTCATGTCGCAGGTGCCGCGTCCGTAAAGCCGGCCGTCACCGCCATCGCGCAGAGTAAAAGGATCGCTCGACCACGGCTGCCCCGCCACCGGCACCACGTCGGTGTGCCCCGACAGCATGACGCCGCCCAGCGCCTCGGGGCCGATGCGGGCGATCAGGTTGGCTTTTTGGCCACACGGACTCATCACCCGCTCGGCCTCGACCCCGTACGACGCCAGATAGTCTTCCACGTAGCCGACCAACGCCAGGTTGGATTCACTCGAGGTGGTATCAAACGCTACCAGCTTTGCTAACAGTCGCTCTGCGTCGCTCATCGCGCTCTTCCTGTGATTATTTAGCTTGTCCTCCAGCCTATCACCCTCGCCCTGAGCCGCCTACTCACCCTCTACTTACCGTCATCAAGCGTTCATGTGGCGTTCACGCAAACGTCATCTACACTTTCTACAGTCAATGTGACCAAAAATTTCAACAATGCATTGCCCTGCCTGATTGCATTCAGGCCCACAAGGAGATGTCATGCCACGCTTTACGCTGCAAAGCCTCGCCGTGGGTGTAGCCACTGCTAGCCTGAGTTTGTCTGCCAACGCCGCTACTGAAATTAGCTGGTGGCACGCCATGGGCGGCCAGCTCGGTGAAATTCTCGAAGAGATTACCGAGGACTTTAACGAATCCCAGGACGAGTACCGCATTAACCCCAGCTATCGCGGTAACTACTCGGAAACCATGACGGGTGCCATCGCCGCATTCCGCGCCAACGAACAACCGCATATTTTGCAGGTATTCGAAGTGGGTACCGGCACCATGATGAGCGCGGAAGGAGCTATCTACCCAGTTCACGAGTTGATGGAAGAGCATGGGCGCCCCTTCGACCGCGAAGCGTTCTTACCCGCCGTGGTCGGCTACTACACCGACACCAACGGCAACATGCTGTCATTCCCGTTTAATTCCTCAACGCCCATCATGTACTACAACCGTGAGGTGTTTGAGGAAGCAGGCCTAGACCCCGACCAGCCACCGGAAACCTGGCAGGAAATGGAAACGGCAGCGGAACAGATTCTTGAATCCGATGCGGCCGAGTGTGGGTTTACCACCTCCTGGCCAAGCTGGGTGATGCTTGAAAACTTCTCGGCCATGCACAACCTGCCGCTTGGTACCAAGGAAAACGGTTTTGGCGGGCTCGACACCGAGCTCAACTTCAACAATGAAACCGTCGCCCGCCACTGGGACAACCTTAAAACCTGGGAAGATGACAATATCTTCCGCTGGGGTGGACCAGGTGCTGGCGATGACGCCGAACCGCTGTTCTATTCCGGCGAGTGCGCCGTGTTCTTTGGCTCGTCTTCCTCGCGTGCGGATGTAATGGCCAACGCCGAATTCGACGTCGGTTATGGCATGCAGCTTTACTACGACGATGTTGAAGGCGCGCCACAGAACTCGATCATCGGCGGCGCTACCCTGTGGGCACTACAAGGCCACAGCGATGAAGAATACGCCGCGGTTGCCGCGTTCTTTGAGTACCTTTCGCAGCCCGAAGTCCAGGCCGATTGGCACCAGCGCACCGGGTATCTGCCGATTACCCAGGCCGCCTGGGACTTGAGCGAAGAGCAGGGCTACTATGAAGAAAACCCCGGCAGCGATATTTCGCTGAAACAGATGACCCTCAACGAGCCCACGGAAAATTCGAAAGGGCTGCGCTTTGGCAACTTCGTTCAGATCCGTGATCGGATCTCAGAAGAGCTTGAGGCGGTACTATCCGGCGACAAAGATGGGCAAGAAGCTGTTGATGACGCCGTTCGCCGGGGTAACGATTTACTGCGCGACTTCGAGTCTTCCAACCAGTAACGCCAACGCCAACATCGCCGCCTGCAGAAACTGCGGGCGGCGATGCGTTGTTTGATGTGAGCTGCCCATGCAAACCAAACGCATGACTTTTCCGGGCCATTGGTTGCCTTACGCCCTGCTCGCCCCCCAGGTCATTATCACGCTGATCTTTTTTATCTGGCCAGCGGGTCAAGCGCTTTATCAGTCGCTACTTCGCGAAGATGCGTTTGGCATCAAGACCACGTTTGTAGGCCTTGAAAATTTTGCCCGCCTGTTCCGCGATGGTGATTATCTCAATTCACTCTCGGTAACCGCCGTTTTCGCGGTGGGCACCACGCTGATATCGATGGGGCTGGCGCTGCTGATGGCCACTACGGTCAACCGCATGATTCGCTCGCGAAGCACCTACACCACACTACTGGTATGGCCCTATGCGATCGCCCCCGCGATTGCCGGGGTGTTGTGGTGGTTTATCTTTAACCCGTCGATAGGCATCGTGCCCTACCTACTGGATATGGTCGGCTACCGCTGGAACCACCGCACGTCAGGCAACGACGCCATGATGCTGGTGATCTTCGCCGCCGCCTGGAAGCAAATTTCCTATAACTTCCTGTTTTTCCTCGCCGGTCTGCAGTCGATTCCGCAGTCGCTGATTGAAGCGGCGGCGATTGACGGGGCCAGTCCCTTGAAGCGTTTTTGGACCGTGGTATTCCCGCTGCTGTCGCCCACCACCTTCTTTTTACTGGTCGTGAACGTGGTCTACGCAATGTTCGATACGTTCGGCATTATTCACGCCACTACCGAAGGTGGCCCCTCTCAGGCCACCAATACGCTGGTCTATAAAGTATATGCCGATGGCTTCGTAGGTCTGAATCTGGGCTCATCCGCCGCTCAATCGGTGATCTTGATGGCCATTGTGGTCGTGCTGACCATTATCCAGTTCCGCTTTATTGAGCGGCGCGTCAACTACTGAGGCTGCCCTCTGGAGTATTGTGATGGTAGAAAACCGCCCCTGGAGCAATTTCTTTGCCCATACGATTCTGATTTTGGGGGTCGCCCTGGTGATGCTGCCGGTTTACATCGCCATCGTCGCCTCGACCCAGGAGCCCGGTGAATTTTTACGCGGCACCCTGCCGCTGCTGCCTGGCGGGAACGGCATCGATAACTACACCACCATGTGGCAAACCGGCATTTCCCGCGCCGGGGCGCCCGCAGCGGGCACCATGCTTCTCAACAGCGTGATCATGGCGCTGGCGATCACCATCGGTAAGCTATTTATTTCGATTTTATCGGCCTTTGCGATTGTCTATTTCCGCTTTCGATTTCGGGTGTTTTTCTTCTGGCTGATTTTCATCACCCTGATGCTGCCGGTTGAGGTACGCATTCTGCCCACCTACCAGGTGGTCGCCGATCTCGGCATGCTCAACAGCTTTGCCGGCCTATCCATCCCGCTGATCGCCTCGGCCACAGCCACGTTCCTATTTCGCCAGTTTTTCATGACCGTTCCCGAGGAAATGCTCGAAGCGGCGCGCGTGGACGGCGCAGGCCCGCTGAAGTTCTTCAAGGATATTCTGTTGCCGCTGTCGACCACCAACATCGCTGCGCTGTTCGTCATCATGTTTATTTACGGCTGGAACCAGTACCTGTGGCCGCTACTGATCACCACTGACGCCGATTACTACACCATCGTCATGGGTATCCAGCGCATGACCGCCGAGGAGAATCCCCAATGGCACCTTATTATGGCGGCGGTGGTCATGGCGGCGTTACCACCAGTGTTAGTCATTCTATTTATGCAACGCCTGTTTGTGAAAGGCCTGACCGAGACGGAGAAATAAGATGGCGAGTATTACCTTGGAAGGGCTGAAGAAGACCTATAGCGGTGACGTTCAGGCAGTCAAAGGCGTGGACCTTGAGGTGCATGACGGTGAGTTCGTGGTGCTGGTAGGGCCATCAGGCTGTGGTAAATCCACCCTGCTGCGCATGGTGGCGGGGCTTGAAACCATCACCGAGGGCACGCTCAAAATCGGCGACCGAGTGGTCAATAAGCTCGAACCCGCCGAGCGCGATATCGCCATGGTGTTCCAGAACTATGCGCTCTACCCGCATATGACGGTTTACAACAATCTCGCCTATGGGCTGAAAAACCGCGGTTTTAACAAGGACGAGATTGAAAAACGTGTGCAAGTTGCCGCCGAAATGCTTGAGATAGAAGAGTTTTTGGATCGCAAACCGCGCAAACTCTCCGGCGGCCAGCGCCAGCGGGTGGCCATGGGCCGTGCGCTAGTGCGCGAACCCGCCGCCTTTCTGTTCGACGAGCCGCTTTCCAATCTGGACGCCAAACTGCGCGTGCAAATGCGCGTGGAGATCAAACAGCTACAACGGCGCCTGAAAACCACCAGCCTATATGTCACCCACGATCAGCTGGAAGCCATGACACTGGGCGACCGCTTGGTGGTGCTGAACGCCGGTCAGATCGAGCAAGTGGGCACGCCCATGCAGATCTACGCACGCCCCGCGACCATGTTCGTGGCAGGCTTTATCGGCTCACCGGCCATGAACATGGTGCCGGTCGAGTACCTGCACGCTCGCGGCGCCAACGGCCTGCTGGATAACCTGCCCGAGGGCACCGACATCGTCGGCATTCGCCCGGATGACATGCACCTGGCCCCGCCGGCAGGCCAGCATTTAATCGTTGAATCAACCCTACAGTTATTTGAAGCCGCCGGTGCCGAAAGCCATCTATACGTAAACCTTGCCGACAGCGACCAACCCACGGTGATTCGCGTATCCGGCCAGCCGCCAGTCGCCGAGGGGGAAACGCTGCGCTTTTACGTTACCCGCGACGCCTTACACCCCTTCAACAGCACCACAGGGCAGCGCACCGGGGATTGAATCCGTCAGTTCAGGGAAATCAGGGTCATCATAGGCTACGTTTGAGAATGTGAAATTGACGCCTAGCTGATTTTTTAACCCTGTGTGAGGACCGCCCATGGACTTTCGGCCATGAGTACCGAGTCTTCTGCCCTCGACTCGCTGTATCGTATTTACTCCCGGCGCGTTCAGGCGACGTTGATTCGCCTGTTGGGAGATTTCGAGCTTGCCGAAGAAGCCATGCAGGACGCTTTCGTTGCGGCTGTCCAACAATGGCCCGTGAATGGTGAGCCTGACAACCCCCAAGCATGGCTGATTCGTACCGGCTATCACCGTGGGGTTGATCAAATTCGTCAGCGCAGCACCGCCCGCCGACGGGCCCACATGCTATTGCCTATTGAAGAGGCGTTGGAGATCGACGATGCCGCTATTGAAGACGACTCGTTGCGGCTTCTCTTCACCTGCTGCCATCCAAGCCTGAGTATAGAAGCCCGCATTGCGTTGACCCTACGCGAAATGTGCGGCTTGACCACCGAGCAGGTGGCCAGCGCACTGCTGATGAAACCTACGACGCTGGCCCAACGTATCGTACGGGCCAAACGTAAAATTCGCGATGCGCATATCCCTTATACGGTGCCTGCCCAGAAAGAACTCCCCGAGCGCCTAGCCGATGTGCTCCAAGTGATTTACCTAGTTTTCAACGAAGGCTACTCCAGCAGCATGGGCACTGCGGTGGTCGATATCAGCCTGGCCCGCGAGGCATTAAGGCTTGGCGCTGAGCTGGCAAGACTGCTGCCACGGGGCGAAGTATTTGGGCTAATGGCGCTGATGCTGCTCAATAATGCTCGCCGGGATGCACGTCAAAATAGCGCCGGCGAGTTGATGACGCTGGAAGCTCAGGATCGCCGCCTATGGCATCAAGAGGAGATTGCCAGCGGCATCGAATGGCTCGAGCAGGCATTGGCATTAACACCGCTCGGCTACTATACCCTTCAGGCCTCGATTGCCGCCGTGCATTCCCAGGCTGGCAGCGCCGATAAGACCGACTGGGCACGTATTGTTAGGCTCTACGATGCCCTATGCCGACGCTTTCCTTCGCCGATCCTGACGCTGAATCATGCGGTTGCCATTGCCATGAATGGTGCTCCTGAAACCGGCCTGAAATTACTCGACGACATCGCGCATCATCCGCAAATCAGCCGCTACCATCTATTTCATGCCGCTAAAGCAGATTTGCTGCGCCGCCAAGGCCAGCATGAGGCCGCGCGCAGTGCCTATCAGCAGGCGCTGCAATTGGCCACCCAGGCCCCAGAAAAGCGCTTTCTAATCAGCCGATTGGCCGAGCTGGAAAATTCACTACAAAAAAAGTGACCGAGCCTGTCGATTTATGAGCACACCAAACGTCTAGAGAGTATCTACCATCACCTTAAAAGGACTCTCAATGAAATTCATGCTGATACGCCGCGCTGATGCCAACACCGAAAATGGCGCTATGCCATCCCAGGACATGCTCGCCGCCATGGCCGCTTATAACCAGCGAATGACCGAGGCAGGCGTGTTTTTGAGCGGCGACGGCTTACATCCGACCAGCGAGGGGTGCCTGATCCGTTTCAAGAATGGTGAGCCCACCATCATCCCAGGGCCTTTGTCGCCGGCCAGTGAGCGTATTGCCGGTTACAGCGTGTTGGAGGCGCCTTCCCTGCAGTCGGCCATTGAGTGGGCCCAGCAGTGGCCTACCCGAGACGCCGATGGCAACGTCACCCTTGAGCTACGTCGTTTCTTCTCACTGGAGGATTTCGAGCCCGGTGCTGGAATTGAGCAGCACCGTAATCTTGCTCGTGTACCGGATGCCATGAACGTGCACGTTGCCTTTCCCGGCACCTGCCGTGAAGCCATGCAGTTTTATGCCGACGTGACCGGCGGCCAGTTGGAGTGCCTGCTGACTTACGCTGAAACGCCCGCCGCTGAACACACGCCGCCCGCCCTTCATGACCGCATCATCCATGCATCACTGAACCTACGGGGTCGCCGCTTAATGGGCGCGGATCTGGCGGGTGACTGCTATACACCACCCCAAGGGGTAGCGGTTCAGCTTGAGTATCAGGATATCGAGCAGGCCGCACGAACCTTTGCCCAGCTAGCAGAGGGTGGAAAGATCACCATGCCGTTTGAGGCCACCTTCTGGTCGCCCGGGTTCGGCATGGCCACCGACCGCTTTGGCATTCAATGGATGATCAACGTATCGACGGAACACTGCCCACTGGCAAGTGAAGGAGGTAACCCATGAAGTACGTTGCGCTAGTGTATTACCAGGAACAACTCATCAACGCGATGAGCGACCAAGAATGGCATGACCTCAACCAGGAGTGTATCACTGGCGTAGAACGTTTGAACGCTCAGGGAAACTACTTGGCAGGCCAGGCGCTGCAACCGATAGAAACGGCGACCACCGTACGCGTGCGCGATGGCGAGACGCTAATCTCCGACGGCCCCTTCGCAGAAACCAAAGAGCAGCTGGCAGGCTTCTATCTGCTTGAAGCCCACGATTTAAACGAGGCGCTGCAGCTGGCTAGCCGCATCCCACCCGCCAGGCTGGGCAGCATTGAGGTACGCCCCGTTCGAGAACTTCCGCCTAAAGCAGAACCAAAAAAAGAATCTGGAGAACAGCCATGAGCAAGCTTACACACCCTTATGTCGATGGTTTCGTCGCTGCCGTGCCCACCGCTAATAAAGCGGAATTTATTGAGCATGCCCGTGCCGCGGCCGTTGTTTTCAAGGAGCACGGCGCACTGCGGGTCGTGGAGTGCTGGGGAGACGATGTCCCTGAAGGAGAAGTGACCTCCTTCACCATGGCGGTCAAGCGCAAGGATGATGAAAGCATCATCTTTTCCTGGATAGAGTGGCCATCCCGCGCCGTGCGCGATGACGCCATGCCTAAAGTGATGCAAGACCCGCGCTTACAGATGGACGTTAACCCGATGCCCTTTGATGGCAAACGCGTTATTTATGGTGGATTTAGCAGCGTCATTAATGAGTAAGTACGCATAAGCATTACTAACACCATGCTATCAGTGGCCCAGCGTTCAATCAGAATGATACTGGGCCACCTCGGTGCAAGCGCAGCGCTATGGTGGTGTTCATATCAATGTCATGGTTGACCGGTAGCGTGCCATTAAAGGCCTGACTAACGGTGACAATAATGGCTAACCAACCGCGAAAACCCCTTAGCGAAGAAGAAATTACTTACCTGGTCGAGCTGGCGAATGGCAATGCGCTAGCAAAACAGCGCCGGCGTGAGCGCAAGAACTCACGCCCACCCCGCACGCCCTCACCAGGGGAGCGATTCGCCATTGCTGTGCCAAAACCCGCCGCTGGTGTCGAGCGTCAGCGCATCAATCCGGGCGGCGATGCCCTTTGCTGCATCGGCTGGGCTGATCAACCCGCCAAAATTGACCATGCGCGTTTGCACATAGCCGGGATGAATCTGCGCAACGGCGATGCCGCGCGGTTTGACGTCGATCGCCAGCGATTTGCCAAACGCATTGAGCGCGGCCTTGGAGGCACGGTAACCGTAGCGGCCACCCGAGTCGTTATCCGCGATCGAGCCCATGCGGCTAGTGATATTGGCGATTTTACTGCCTGTGCCGAGGTTGGGTAGCAGCGCTTCGGCCACCCGCAGCGGTGCGTAGGCGTTGATTTCCATCTGCTTGCGGATGCTGTCGAAATCAATGTCGCCAAGTGACTCATCGCGTAACAGGCCGGCGTTATTGATCAGCAAGTCCAGCGTCTGCCCCTTGAGCGTATCGGCAAGCCTTGCGACGTCTGCCGGCTGGGTAACGTCGATGCCCTCGATAACCTGATCGGCCACCCGCGCCAACTCCTCGGAAGAGGAACGGCAGACCCCGATAACGCGATAGTCCGCCTCAGCGTAAAACTCGGCAAGCGCCAGCCCGACTCCGCGGTTGGCCCCGGTAATTAACACCGTCGATTTCATGGTCAGCTCCTGGTGACTGGATCATGGATAGCCTGGGCATCGTAACATCGCCGGGGCGACCCTATGCACGTCGCCAGCAAACGCTCGCGCCGCCAGCCGCCAACGCAGGCGCCCCGCCTCGTGAGCCGCGCCGCTGTCATCGATTATTCACCAGGCTGTCTTGGACGCGTCATGCCTGAGACGCAAGCTTACGCTAAATGGCTAACAGGACGAATGGCACATGCGGCTTTGCATCGTCAGCGAAACATGGGCGCCAGAGATTAACGGCGTCGCGCACACCTTAAGTCGGCTGAGTCGAGAGCTTGCGCATTACCGGGTCGACATTGATGTGGTGCGCCCCAAACCGGCGTGCCCGGGCCCAGTGCCCGAGGCGCTGGCCGAGCTTCAGGTGCCGTCCTGGTCGGTGCCCGGCTACCGTGAGGTGCATCTGGGATTTTGCCGCCCGGCGACGCTGCGTAAATTCTGGCAGGCCAACCGCCCCGATGTCATTTACCTGGCCACCCAGGGGCCGCTGGGCTGGTCGGCGCGACAGGCCGCGCGGCGACTGGGGATTCCGCTGGTGGCCGGCTGGCATACCAACTTTGACCACTACTGCAACGATTACGGGGTGCCTTGGCTCGCCGCCGCGACCCGCCGCTACCTGCGCCATTTTCACAACGGCTGTGCGTTAACCCTGGTACCCACTCATCTTCAGGCCAGGCAGCTTCGCCAGCAGGGCATCAAGGACGTCAAGGTAATGTCGCGGGGCATTGATGGCGAAGGCTTTTCCCCTGCCCACCGCGACCCGGCGCTGCGACGCGCCTGGGGCGTCAACGACCATCAGCCGGTGGCGCTGTATGTTGGCCGGCTGGCCGCCGAGAAGAACCTCACGCTGCTCCAGGAAACCTACCACGCCATGCGCAACGTGCGCCCCGACATGGCTCATGTGATCGTCGGCGACGGCCCCGCCCGGGCACAGCTCGAAAGCGCCCTACCCGATGCGCACTTTACCGGCTTCATCGATCCCGAGGCGCTCGCTAGGCATTACGCCAGTGCTGACCTGTTCATCTTCCCCTCGCTGTCGGAAACCTGGGGCAACGTGGTCAACGAAGCCATGGCGAGTGGGCTCGCCGTGGTCGCCTTCCACCACGCGGCCAGCGCGGAGCTGATAAAAAGCGGCTACAACGGCGTTACCGTGCCCATCGACGACCCGGCGGCCTTTTGCCAGGCCGCGGTCACGCTATGCCAACGTCCCGCGGACTATGCCAAATACAGTCGCCTGGCACGCCTGAGGGCGCTCGAGCAGAGCTGGGCAGGCATTGCCCAGCAGTTTATTGATCATCTTGAACAAGCCCAGGAGGCTTATCATGCGACCCCGCCCCCTTGTCGTATTCGATCGTCTTGATCTGCTGGAGTGGCAGTTCTGCCAGCGCATCGCCCGGCTAACGCTGTTTCGACCGTGGCGGATGACATTGCAGGCCGCCAGCGCACTGGGTGACTGGCCGGTGTGGGTATTGCTGGTGGTGGCGCAGCCTTGGCTACAGCCAGAGGGTATAGGGCATCTCATGCAGTACGCCGCCACCGCCTGCGTGGCGATTGCCATCTACCGCCTGATTAAAACCCGTCTGTGCCGCGAGCGCCCCTTCATCACCTATCACAGCGGTATTCAGCGCAGCGCGCCTGCCCGGGATCGCTACAGCTTTCCCAGTGGGCACACCATGCACGCCGTCATGTTCAGCGTATTGGTTGCCGCGCATACCCCATGGCTACTGCCGGTGGTGTTACCCCTGGCGGTGTTGATTGCCATATCGCGGGTGGGCCTGGGCCTGCACTACGTGAGCGACGTGGTCGCCGGTGCGGTCATGGGTTATGGATTTGCGCTGCTGAGCTTATACCTGATGGGCTGAACCAGACGCAGCAAGGGGTAGGCAAGGCCGCGCAGGGCGGCGTTACCATTCTGGCGGCCGGTCGTCCCGGTCCTCAACCAGAGTCGTGAGCGTGGTCTTGACGGCCATGTATACGCCCACGGCAGAAAAGGCAGAAAACAGCACAAACATGCTTAACATCAATCCCATGGTCATACGCTTGTCCCTGTGAGTATGCCGCGGCTATGGAGTTGTTATGACCGCTGTATCGTCTGACTCATTAGGATAGCCCAAAATGGGCCGCTTAGCTGTACAAATGTTATGCAAAGCAGCAGCAAGCAATTAAATTTTTGATATTCAGTCGCTTAGCATGACTCAAACGCAAAAAAACCACTTTGCCGAAACAAAGTGGTCAGTTTGCATCGTTGCCATCCATGGCAGTGATGTTTAGCGCGTCCCAGCGCTAAAGCGGAGAGTGCCGATTCCTTTGAATACTCCTTTCGTTATCTGATGGCTTCCTGCCTTCCTTCTAACGCGACAGACACTCTCCTGACTTACGTGACTTATTTACACTTCCTTACTCATGAACCTTCCTCACCAGCGACTCCATTTACCTTTTGCTACCAGTGACCGTGACATAACTAACAACAAGTGACTGAAAACATTATTAACTCCCCATACACCCTGTATAAAGCACGCGCTGGGCCAATCACGCTAATTAAACGAAATAGTTTAATTAAAACAAACATTTAATTTATTAGTCGATGCGCCGCTATTTGCCCAGATGGCACAAAATACTGTGCCAGGGCGACACATGCGACAAAACAGCAAGTCAACGAGGACAAACAGGGCCATACTGACTGTGTCGCTAACTGGCAAACCTTTGCTAATCTAGCTATTACCCCATGAGGGGGCGACCCGCCTCAAAGGAGGCTTCTATGAAACGCGTCACAGCCCTTGGCATTATGTGCATCACCGTCCTGCTGCTCGTGAGCGGCTGCAATACCATTCGCGGTGCGGGTGAAGATATCGAGCAAGGTGGGGAAGCCATCCAACAATCAGCGAGTTAACACGATCATGCTAACGGTTTACCTATCACACGGGTTGGAAAGCGGCCCCGGCGCGCTGAAGATGCAGGCCCTCAAAGGCATCGCCGAAAAACTCGACGACTGCGAGGCCGTGGTGATGGATTACCGTGATCAGCCCGAACCCCAACAGCGCCTGCAGCACCTGCTGGCGACGCTTGAGGCCCGGGGCGATGATCCTGAACGCTGCGTGCTTGCCGGTTCCAGCCTGGGAGGCTGGTTGAGCGCAGCGGTTAGTTCACAGCAGCCTGTTCTGGGCTGCTTTTTGTTGGCCCCGGCTCTGGGCCTGGCCCATTATCCCGAGACCTCGCCCACCATCCGGGCACGCTGTACGCATATCATCCACGGCTGGCAGGACGATGTCATTCCCCCCGGCCCGGTGATCGAGCGCGCGCAACGCCAGCGCCTGTCGCTGCGCATGGTCGACGACGACCATCGCCTCCACGCCAGCCTTGATACGCTGCTCAGCGACTTCGACACCTTCCTGACCCGCTGCAGCGCCCTGCTGCATGCCAGTACCATCGCCTACTCGCGACGCTAACGATAGCAAGGGGCACGCAATAGTCGACAAACTCGCCTCAAGGGTGTACAAACAATGTACACACAGAAGGAGAGCGTCCATGTTTGGTCCCTTTAAGCGCGACCCCAAAAAGAAGCTACAGCAGGCATACGAGCGCAAGCTCCAAGCCGCCATGGAAGCATCGCGTAACGGCGACATGCGCGCTAACGCCACGCTGACCGAAGAAGCCGATGCGCTGCTGGCCGAAATTGAACAGCTGAAGAAAGACGGCAAATAATCCCGTCACCGTTATACCGTTCGGCTACTCGTCAGCCAACGCGGGTAACAGCGTCTTCAACTTGCGCGTCAGCGTGTTGCGCCCCCAACCCAGCAGCTCTGCCGCCTCGCCCTTGCGACCGCCGGTATGTTTCAGGGCGGTCTCGATCAGGATTCGCTCAAAATCCGGCACGGCTTCTTCCAGCAAATGCGTATGGCCTTCGGCGAGCGCATGATCCGCCCAATCCCGAAATGCGCTGCGCCAGTCGCCATAGGCGCTGGTTTCTGACGCGCTTGGCGAGCGCAGCTCGGTGGGCAGATCCTCCACCAACACTTCGCGGCCCGACGCCATGACCGTCAGCCAGCGGCAGATATTTTCCAGCTGGCGGACGTTCCCCGGCCACGGTAGCCGGGTGAGGTGAGCTTCCGCCTCGGGCGTCAGCACCTTGACATCGGTCGACAGCTCCTTGGCCGCTTCAGCCAGGAAATGCCGCGTCAGCCGCGGGATGTCCTCGCGGCGCTCGGCCAGCCTAGGCAGATGAATACGGATGACGTTCAGGCGGTGAAACAGGTCTTCCCGAAAACGCCCTTCGTCCACCAGCGACTCGAGGTTCTGGTGCGTCGCCGCGATGATACGCACGTCAACCTTGGTCGGCGTATGCCCGCCCACACGATAGAACTCGCCGTCGGCCAGCACGCGCAGCAGGCGCGTTTGGGTCTCCGCCGGCATGTCGCCAATTTCATCCAGGAACAGCGTGCCGCCATTGGCCTGCTCGAAGCGCCCCTGGCGCTGCGACGTCGCGCCGGTAAACGCCCCCTTTTCGTGGCCGAACAGCTCGGACTCGATCAGGTCGCGCGGAATCGCCGCCATGTTCAGCGCAATGAAGGGTTTGCCTTCGCGCGGGCTGTGCTGGTGTAACGCTTCGGCGACACGCTCCTTACCGGTGCCCGACTCGCCGTTGATCAGCACGGTAATATGCGAGTGGGAAAGCCGCCCAATCGCTCGAAACACCTCCTGCATGGCCGGGGCTTCGCCGATAATTTCGGCGCTGAGCCCTTCGGGCACCGAGACCGGTCGCTGACGCTCGCGGGCGTGGGCCACGGCGCGGCGCACCAGGGCCAGGGCCTCGTCGACGTCGAACGGCTTGGGCAGATATTCGAAAGCGCCGCCCTGATAGGACGCCACCGCACTGTCCAGATCCGAGTGCGCGGTCATCACGATCACCGGCAAATCAGGATGGGCGTCGCGCACCCGGGCCATCAAATCCAGACCATCGATTCCCGGCATGCGAATATCGGTCACCAGCACGTCCGGCGGGCTTTCAAGCAACCGATTGAGAGCAGTGTCGGCTCGCTCGATGCATTCGACCTCGAGATCGGGTTGCGCCAACGCGCGTTCTAGTACCCAGCGAATCGCACGGTCATCGTCAACGATGACGACCCGAGCAACATCATTACGGGCAGGCTCAGTCATGACGCTTCTCCGGTGGAATTAATAACCAGTGGGATCAGTAAACGGAATTCGGTGTGTCCTGGGCGTGAATCGCATTCGATCAGTCCTTGATGTTGGTGCAGGATGGATTGGGCAATCGACAGGCCGAGGCCGCTGCCTTCGGCACGGCCCGAGACCATCGGATAAAACAGGGTTTCTTGCAGTGCCAGGGGAATGCCCGGGCCGTTGTCGAGAATGGCCACTTCGCTGACCAGCCGGTGGCGCTCGGCCCCCAGGGTAAACTGGCGACGCGCCCGGGTACGCAGTACCAGGGTGGGCGCCGGGGTCTCCGCGTCGCTCATGGCCTGCACCGCGTTGCGCGCCACGTTCAGCACCGCCTGGATCATCTGGTCCTCGTCGCCGGACAAATCGGGCAGACTGGGATCGTAATCGCGCTGGATATCGACGTGGGGGTGCTCGGCAATAAGTAACGAGCGCACCCGTTCCAGCACCTTGTGAATATTGACCGGTTCGTGCTTGACGATGTAGTTGGGCCCCAGCATCGAATCCACCAGGTCGCGTAGCCGGTCGACCTCTTCAACGATGATGTGGGTAAATTCGCGCAGCGCGGGATTATCCAGATCGCGCTCGAGCAGCTGTGCCGCCCCGCGAATCCCGCCCAGCGGGTTCTTTACCTCATGGGCGAGCCCCCGGGCCAGCACCTTGATGGTTTCCTGGCGGGTGGTCAGCGCTTCCTCGCGGGAAATCTGCATCAGTCGGTCACGCGGTTCGACCTCGAGTAGCAGCTCCGTCTCGGAGAGCGGCGTCACCGTGTAATCGACGGTCAGCGGGTCACTGTTAAGCGGCGTGATGCGCGCCTCACGCTGAGTAAAGGGATGGAACGCATCCCGGGCCTTGGCCAGCACCTCGTCAATGCTTTCATCACCACCGAGCAGGGTATCAAGGCTCGCGCCCTTTACCCGGCTCAGGCTCACCGCCAGCAGCGCCTCCGCCGCAGGATTCATCCAGCACACGTTGAGGCGGCCGTCCAGCAACAGCACCGCCGTGGTGAGATGTTCCAGTAATCGCTGATGCATGGTGGTGTCTTGCAAAGTCGCCTCATCCATTACTTTGGGTCAACCTTCCGCTGGAAAGATGTAGAGGGAACTGCAAAAAGCGCGCCAAATACGCTACTGCGCTGATTTGCACGCTAGTTGCGCCGCGTGGCGGTGCACGGCGAGCCTTTTTGGCGCAAACCGCCCACCGTGCCGCTCCGCATATGCACCATAATGGCGCATTCGCACTAATCTGCCACCACGATGCTCACCGGCGGCGTGCGGTGTTGCCGACGCCCCTGGCCGTCCAGCAGGTCAGCCTCAAGCTGATGGCGTCCGGCGGGCAAATTCGCCAGCCAGAAAACATCGCTGTGCAACGCCGTTTGGCTCACCTCCCCGTTGACGCGCAGCTGGACGCGATGATCCTCGCGCAGCGGCGGCACAATGCGCAGCGTCACCGGCGTGGCGGCGCCCACTTCCGCGCCCGTTCCGGGTGAATCAATCTGAAAGCGGTCGTAGGGCATGAAAGGCGCACCAGGCGACGCGGCTGCCGGACGCGCATCCACCGCCTTAGGCGCCTGGCTCGGCAAACCGGGCAGCGGGGCAAGCTCAATGGCCTCGCCGCCGTCACGCGGAGAATCGGAAAACGTGACGTTGCCGTTGTCATCCACCACCCGGTAAACCGTTGACGACGCAGCCGCCCCGGCGGCGGGCACCAGCAGCAGCCCGACGCCGACCACCGCGCCGGCTTGCCTCCAGCCCCTCAATGGCTTGCGCAACATGCCCTCTCCCTAAATAAAAAACCCCGCCGTGGCGGGGTTTAGGCTTATCAGCACCACAGGGGTGAGATTAGCAGCTGTAGTACATATCAAACTCGACGGGGTGCGTGGTCATGCGGATACGCTCCACGTCTTCCATCTTGAGCTCGATGTAGGCGTCGATCATTTCGTCGGTGAACACGCCACCTTCGGTCAGGAAGGCACGGTCGATGTCCAGTGCTTCCAGCGCCTGATCCAGGCTGCTCGCCACGGTCGGTACGGACTTGCCTTCTTCCGGCGGCAGGTCGTACAGGTTCTTGTCCATGGCATCGCCAGGGTGGATCTTGTTCTTGATACCGTCGATACCGGCCATCAGCATGGCCGCGAAGGCCAGGTACGGGTTAGCCGTCGGATCGGGGAAGCGCGTTTCGACACGCTTGCCTTTCGGGCTGGCGGTATACGGAATACGGATAGACGCGGAACGGTTGCGGGCACTGTAGGCCAGCATGACCGGCGCTTCAAAACCCGGTACCAGACGCTTGTACGAGTTGGTCGACGCATTGGTGAAGGCGTTCAGCGCACGAGCGTGCTTGATGATGCCGCCAATGTAGTACAGCGCCATTTCTGACAGGCCAGCGTATTCGTCGCCTGCGAACTGGTTGGTGCCGTCTTTCCAGAACGACTGGTGAACGTGCATGCCAGAACCGTTATCGCCCACCAGCGGCTTCGGCATGAAGGTCGCCGTCTTGCCGTAAGCGTGCGCCACGTTGTGGATCACGTACTTCATTTCCTGGACTTCGTCGGCTTTCTTCACCAGCGTGTTGAACTTCACGCCGATTTCGTTCTGACCGGCGTTGGACACTTCGTGGTGGTGAACTTCCACTGACTGACCAATCGCTTCCAGTGTGTTACACATCGCGCCGCGAATATCGTGGAAGCTATCGACCGGGGGTACCGGGAAATAGCCGCCTTTAACGCGCGGACGGTGACCCAGGTTGCCGCCTTCTACCTGACTATCCGTGGCCCAGGCACCTTCTTCAGAGGTGATCTTGTACATGGCACCCTGGATATCGGATTTCCAGTGCACTTCGTCAAAGATGAAGAACTCGGGTTCCGGGCCGAAAAAGGCCGTGTCGCCAAGACCGGTGGACTGCAGGTACGCCTCAGCACGCTTGGCAATGGAGCGCGGGTCACGGTCGTAGCCCTGCATGGTCGCCGGCTCAATGATGTCGCAGCGGAGCACCAGCGTCGCGTCTTCGGTGAAGGGGTCAAGGTAGGCAGTACCGTCTTCCGGACGCAGGATCATGTCGGATTCGTTGATGCCCTTCCAGCCGTTGATGGACGAACCATCGAACATCTGACCGTTTTCGAAAAACTCTTCGTCCACGTCGCGGGCAGGCACGGTCACGTGCTGTTCTTTACCGCGGGTGTCGGTGAAACGCAGGTCTACCCACTTAACATCATGCTCTTCGATTAGCGCGAGAGTCTTGGCTGACATAGTGTCCTCCGGTATGAGCGTGGCTTAAAGCTAACGACAGTAAGCTACCAATAAATGTTGTTCGACATGACGCGTGCATCATGGCACGCCTGCCTTGCTTATTCACTCAACGTTTGTTTGTTGCCTTCAACAGAACGCCTAGTGATAACGAAACCGGCTAATGTTGTAGCACGCCGCATGGCGTTTTGCCTATGACCGACTAGCCGCTATTGGATGCAATGCAGTTTACGTGCCATTCTTGCACCAATATGGCATTAAAAATCGTTAAGCATTTGTTTTATAACGACTTAAAAAGCCACTTTCATGCATCTTCATGTTGCATATCTGGCCAAAACCCTGTCACGCGAGCTTTCAAGCCCAGCATTTGCACCAAACAAAAGCAAAAATAAAACCAATTGCACTATTTTGGTGCTAAAGCGAATCGTGCCATCGATATAAAATCAGTAATTTGTTTGCTTCCCCATCAACAGATACTATATTAAACTTTTAAACACAATTAGTTACAAATAAGATAACGCTGAACACACAAGGCCGGAGGGCACCCCATGAAGTCGGTCTGTTTTATTATCGACACCTGCGTAACGGGTGCTCAATTGCCCCGCCATTTACAGTCCATCCACCAGGCCACCGCTGACCGCTCTACCTGCTCGCTGCAGATCGTCAGCCTGAATCATGATCCCCGGTTAACGCTCATGGAGCAGCGCTTTGCTGCCCAGTGCATCACGCTGCCCGACGCCGCCCTGGGTGCTCGGCTCAACCACGCGGCCAATGCAAGCCAAGCAGAGTGGCTGGTATTTGCGCTGCACGCCACCGCCCTGCCGGTCACCCTGTGGCGTTCGCTGTTCCCTATGCTGGATAGCTACGCCATCGACGCCGTTGTACTGGGATCCAGCGAGCCCACCTTACCCACGCGGCTGCTGCAGCGCTTTCTGGCCACCACACTGCAGTCGCCCCCTTACATTGCGGTCCGACGAACGTGGCTGGAGCGCCTGGGCGGTTTCGACCCCGATCTTGATCGCAGCGCCATCCATGACTTCCTGCAACGACTCCACGCCTGCCCGACCCGCATTCACACCCTCAACCCCGACGACACGCCGCTTTCTACGGGCCACATTGCCTAACGCATCGGTACATTCAACTGCTTACCAAACATCATCGAGCCGATAGTGGACTTGTTGACCAGGTTGCTGAGCAGAATGCAGCCGACCATGCTGACCAGCGCAAGAATCAGCGCGTACAGCCAGATGGGTAGCGAGAGCGGGGCAATGATCAAGTCGGTGGCAATGAAGAACATCGGGTGCGCCAGGTAAATACCAAACGAATAGACGTTGATTCGGCGCACCCAGTTAGGCGCAGTGTAGCCTTTGACGCGGCGCGTCGTGAACAGCGTAAACAGCACGAAGAAGGGGATTATCCACACTTCTTTTGAGGTGAAATCCGGCAGGTGAGCGAGCGTTGCGATGCACAACCCCACCACAAAAAGCACCAGGCAGACTGGATGAGCCAGATACTTTATCCACAGAGGGCGTTCGGCCTTGATGCCGTTGGGCGCCAGCGGGTAGTAACGCACCAGCACCAGGGCCAGGAAAAACAGATACAGCCAGCCCAGCGGCGCCACCCACAGCAGGTAGCCAGGCGGGTCGACGCCATACCAGTAGGCCGTTCCCCAATAGCCCATGCTGATCAAACAGGACAGCCAGAACCACGGCACCGGATTGATCCGCCACAGGCGCCAGCGGGTAAACAGCCAATAGCCGATGTAAAACTGCATGGCGATAATCAGGAAGTAACCGTGCCAGCCAGCGTAAACAAAATAATGGACCGCATTGGCCCAAAAACTGACCGGGTCGCCCTCCGCCCACGCCGTTACCCACTCAGCGGTTGAGTAAATAAACCCGTAGACAAAATACGGCAGCATGATGTACTTGAATCGCTGACGGATAAACCCCTCTGGCACCGCTTTGTCGTAACGAAGGGCAAACACGAACACCGAGATGAACAGGAAAATCGGCGTGCCCAGCACCAGTGGAATACGCATGAAATCGGTAATCAGGTTATCCACGTAATTATTCACTTGATCCATCAAGTGGAATAAAAAAACCGCAATGCAGCCGTACGCTCTCAGCCAAAAGATCTCTTCCACTTTCTGCATGAGCCCTCCCGCCCCTGTATGGTTGCGCTACGCTTAAGGCGTAGCGACCTGAACATCCCGCGTCGTGCGCTGTCCGACCTCAACGATGCATGATAATTCCCAACAGACGAGGAGCTCATGACAAAACGCCCTTTCTGGCGGCTCAGCGCCATCAGCCTGTTTGGAGTATTCGCAGGCCTGCTCGCCACCTTCTCGAACGCCCTGGCGAGCAGCGTGGAACGTCATCAGTTCGACTCGCCCACCCTTGGCTACTCATATCCCTACACGGTGTATCTACCTGACGGCTATGAAGATAACAGCGAGACAGTATACCCGGTGGTGTATCTGCTGCACGGTTCTTTCGGCAACGAGCGCGACTGGGTCGCCAAAGGGAATCTGCAACAAACCGCTGACCGGCTGATAAGCGCCGGGCACATCCCGCCCAGCGTGTTTATCATGCCCGGCAGCCGCAGCTGGTGGGTAGACGGTTACAACGAAGAGGCGCGCAGCGCCTTTTTCAACGACCTGATGCCCCACGTTGAAGAGCGCTACCGGGTGGGCGACGAACGCTCGATGCGCGGCGTGGGCGGCCTTTCCGCCGGTGGCTTTGGCGCGCTTAACTTTGCCCTGGAACGCCCCGACCTTTTCGCCGCGGTCGCCGCCCTCAGCCCGGCCAGCTACGCGCCCTACCCCCCCGACAACTCATCGGCACACCGTCACCCCGCGTTTCTTGACGAGCAAGGTGAGTTTGACCGCCAGCTCTGGGATCAACTGAACTACACCGCGCACCTCGAGGATTACCGCATTCAGGTAACGCCGCGGCCCACCGCCGAGGAAAGCGATGTGCCTCCTGTGCCGCTATATATCAGCGCAGGACGGCGCGACGTGTTCGACGCCGAGTTTCACGCCCGGCAGCTACGTCAGACAATGGAGCAAATCCAGCCCAATGCAGTCAATCTCGACCTGTATCCCGGCGGCCACACCTGGAACGTATGGCGGGCCAGTCTACCGGCCGCGCTGACGTTCATGTTTCAGCATATAGGCTCGCCCACTGGCGACGAAGATAGCTGACACACCACACAACCATGGCGCCTACCCACGTTCTGGCCGACACTGAACGCACTATCAACAAGGAGCCGTTTATGCATCGACACATCGAATGGGACACCCCCGGCAGCGCCAGCGTGACCCAACACTACGCCAACGACCCCAACCTCGACCCCACGCCGCACACCGGCGACATCCTCTCGGCGCGCTATCAGGGCTACTCGGTACGCATCGACGTCCGCAGCTACCGCGAAGACGACGCCGTCAGCATTGGCGATGTGGTCGCCATCATCGACTCACACAGCAAACGCCACGACAGCCACGGCAAACTACACATCGGCGACACCGTCCGGCTACCCGACGACAAGCGTGCGATGGAGCCGGGTCCGGAGGAGTAAGGGTTAACGACAGCGGCGGATTTTGAATCCGCCGCGTTTTCAAGCTGCCAGGGCGGCAGCTAACGTCTACACCTGCCGCCTTTCAGGCGAATTGCTTTTCTGAGCTGCCTGGGCGGCAGCTAACAATATCAGGCGCTCAACCGGCTGACGTTGCGCTTTCTGAGCTACCTGGGCGGCAGCTAACCGGGCTTCGACGTAGCGGCGATAAACCCATTGTTTCTGAGCTGCCTGGGCGGCAGCTAACGACGTGGCCGAAGACGATCAAGCCGAGGCTGATTTCTGAGCTGCCTGGGCGGCAGCGCACTCGGCAAGAACGCATGTTGCCTGCTGCCGTGGTTTTCTGAGCTGCCTGGGCGGCAGCGCACTGGCCGAGCAGCAGGACGAAGATGCTGACCAGTTTCTGAGCTGCCTGGGCGGCAGCTAACGCTGAGCTTGCCCGCTATAGCAAGCGCGCCCCTTTCTGAGCTGCCTGGGCGGCAGCTAACATCTGGCCATTGGCTTTGATGTCGCCGGTGACTTTCTGAGCTGCCTGGGCGGCAGCTAACATCGACAACATCCCGAAAGGGCCGCGGATACATTTCTGAGCTGCCTGGGCGGCAGCTAACGACGACAGTGCCGGCGTACGTCATAAACCCCCTTTCTGAGCTGCCTGGGCGGCAGCTAACGCAAGAAAAAGGGCGCATGCCCGCCATGTTATTTTCTGAGCTGCCTGGGCGGCAGCTAACTCGCTCACGTGCTGTGTGATCGGGCGGCCGTTTTTCTGAGCTGCCTGGGCGGCAGCTAACTTGCGCCTGGGGCAAGCCCAGCCGCTGCCGAGTTTCTGAGCTGCCTGGGCGGCAGCTAACCCAATGATCATCATTATGCGGCGCGACGTGCTTTTCTGAGCTGCCTGGGCGGCAGCTAACTTTCTGGGCGCGAATCGTATGTTTCACCATACTTTCTGAGCTGCCTGGGCGGCAGCTAACAAGCACCGGCCTACTTGCGACCCGACAGGCATTTTCTGAGCTGCCTGGGCGGCAGCTAACTGGTGCGCTGGCAGCATTGAATGCCTCGCACTTTTCTGAGCTGCCTGGGCGGCAGCTAACATACTGGACTAGGCGATGGCTTTACGCGTCGATTTCTGAGCTGCCTGGGCGGCAGCTAACATTAAGTCGTAGTCTTCAACGAGCGCTTGGATTTTCTGAGCTGCCTGGGCGGCAGCTAACGTCCAGGGCTTTACCGGCTGGTCTTCCCGTTTTTTCTGAGCTGCCTGGGCGGCAGCTAACACGCGGGCCAGGAACACGACATGCACGTCAACTTTCTGAGCTGCCTGGGCGGCAGCTAACGCTGGCCTTATCCTCAAAGTGATGCCCTTCGTTTTCTGAGCTGCCTGGGCGGCAGCTAACTGGAAACGGTCGATGAGTCGCCTGCCTGGTCATTTCTGAGCTGCCTGGGCGGCAGCTAACCGGTGCCGTGATGGTCAGGAATAACCCGACGTTTTCTGAGCTGCCTGGGCGGCAGCTAACATAGTGGCGCGCTAACACTAATCGGTGGTGATTTTCTGAGCTGCCTGGGCGGCAGCTAACGGAAAGGCCGCTTTCGATCAGGCGTTCCCCCATTTCTGAGCTGCCTGGGCGGCAGCTAACATGGGCGCACGTGTCGATATCTCTTTTGGGATTTTCTGAGCTGCCTGGGCGGCAGCTAACTTAGCGGCTCATCGTCCGACGTGATCCACAGTTTTCTGAGCTGCCTGGGCGGCAGCTAACGCGGTCGAGCTGGCGGCCCTGTGGCACGTAGATTTCTGAGCTGCCTGGGCGGCAGCTAACATCAAGCCGGCAAGGGGCAGGATGATATGTTTTTTCTGAGCTGCCTGGGCGGCAGCTAACCGTAAAGGCATCACGCGGGAAGCGCCGCTAAATTTCTGAGCTGCCTGGGCGGCAGCTAACCAGGCGGCAAGCCTGGATGACGTACGCGCCCTTTTCTGAGCTGCCTGGGCGGCAGCTAACGCCGATGCCCGGTGGCAAAGGTATGTTTGGCTTTTCTGAGCTGCCTGGGCGGCAGCTAACGTTAGGGTTCCTTTTCGTTAGCGTTGGGTTCTTTTCTGAGCTGCCTGGGCGGCAGCTAACTGGTAGAGCCGGTGTGGGTTCAGCCCCTTGGTTTTCTGAGCTGCCTGGGCGGCAGCTAACGTCCCGCGCTGGATCGTGCTGCTCGCCGATGATTTCTGAGCTGCCTGGGCGGCAGCTAACTTGATCACCTAACCGGATAGCGTTATGTTTATTTTCTGAGCTGCCTGGGCGGCAGCTAACGTCCCGCGCTGGATCGTGCTGCTCGCCGATGATTTCTGAGCTGCCTGGGCGGCAGCTAACTAGAGCTTATCAAAATTAATGTGCTGATTGTTAAAGAGCTTTAGCCGAAAAAAGCGGTATCACCCTTTTTGAGCGATACCGCTAAGTAATTGATTATTGGTTGACAATTTTCATGTTGAAAAAAAGGGTCAAAACCACGGTACGGTAGCGTTACTGCTTAAACCGTAGTGGTTATAAGCTCCCGCCACCGAGCTTTCCTGGGGCTTGCTGTGTTCAATAAACAGGCTGAAACGCTGCTGGGTAGAACGACTATTGATCTGCACGAAGGGAAGCTCAATACGCCGCACCGCGACTTTCGCGTAAATTTTCCGCGCCTCGTCTTCTGAAATGTTATGCCGCTTGGCATAGCGTTTTGCACGGCTTTCGCTCCCTGTATTGAACTGCTTCCGAGCGACATTAATATGCTGCGCATTCGCGGGAGCAGCGATTACCTCACTCACCTGAGTATGATCACGCATGCCCGTTAGCCAGTCAGCACTCATTAGTTGCAGTAAACGCGCTTGAGTACCATGTAGGCGAAGATGGTCACTCAGTGTGCGAGCGCGAACACCATGTTTATGCTTTGGAAAACTGACTCCTACGTCCGCGACTTCTAGATCAAACAGTGCCCGGTGCAACTTGTTGTAAAGTGCACCCATAAGCATTGGTTCTGGAAAATCCGGGTCGGGCCTTAAGCGGATATCGATATAGTGATCCATAGCTCACCCCGCATCGCCGAATACACCACCCCGAATCAGGGTTGCCATTACGAAATGCTGCTGCTCGACAGACGGTACTTGATCTTTTAGTAGCCAATTATCCAGCAGGTTGTAGAAATCTAACTTCTCTTTTCCTTTACCCGGATTGGGCTGACGGTAAGCAGTGCCCTGGGTGGTTACGGAGCCGTAGGGTTCGACGGCGATGGGGCCAAGATGACTACCGTCTTCCGGTACCGGATACCATGTATCGATGGTGCGCAGGGCATTACCGAGTTTCTGAGAGTGGATGGCGGCCTTTTTGTCATCACCGTCACCGATGCTGTAAAGCGTCTTGCTCTTGTCGCCGCGTGAACGATCCAGAATCAACTCCTGCGAGGGGAAAACTTCCTGGCCAGCACCAATGCGGGCGAAAGCGATGACGTCAAGCAAGAGATACTGCTCACCTGCCAACGCCTGAGTAATGGTCGCCCCTAGCTCACGGGTCTGAGCGTCACCGGCAAAGTCACGAGTGGACTGTTCAAGCGCATTGAAAGTCCATGTCTTTTCAGCCTGCCCTTCTTTCATCTGACTGACGACCACTTCGACCTCCTCGGCACCGATGCGGTTACGCCACAGAAAACGACCATTGGCGAGATTGCAGGCGTAACGGTGGGCCAGCTCATCGAAGCCGTGTTCTTTAACGTATCCCGATACTGTCTGCGCCAGCTTTTTCTGGTATTCGGCATCGTTGCAGGCGGAAGGTGTACCGGCTCCCGCCAAAACCCGCAGTGTGAAGCGAACCGCTAGGGTATCGGCTTCGTGGGGCAAAGTAGCCACATCAACGGTTTGCAGGTTGGGATTTTCAATGGCAGCGTCAAGCTTTAACGGGTCTTGATCTTTCGCTTTCAGGCGATTAGAGATGGTGCCCCGTACTGATTTTTCGCGAACCGGGACAAAAGCCCATTGCGCAGCCTGAGCTCGGTCTTCCCAGCTACCAGCACGGAACAGCGCATCGGATGGATCAAGTTTACGTTCGAATGCGAGGACGGATGCAGTTTTAAGCGTGTCATTCTTGGCCATGTCGTTTCCCCTTAATGATTAGTCTTGTGTAACAGTGTTGATGTAGACGTTTTGTAGCCGATAGATACCGCGATCCAGGTCGTTCTCCACGAACCACATCAGATCGTCGGGTTTACGAATGCGATGCGGGCTAACCCACTCGCCTATGGAGTAGAGGCTTTCCACGAACCGAAATGGAACACTAGGATCGCGAGCATTAGCGACTTCACCGGGGTCGTAATGATCGGAGATAGCGCCGTAGCCGACCGGAATCGGCACCAGCCAGCCAGGATAGGGCCTGCGTACCTCCCACCGCACGACCTCTTTCTCCTTACCGCCTTTCTCATCCTTCACCTGCTCGACATGACATTCGTGGTTCAGCCGAGAAAGATCGAGCCAGGCATCCAGGGCGGTGGCACTATCGTCTTGCGCTTTCAGCGTGGCTGTATGTTCGGCAAGCAGGTCATCGCGCAGCACCAACGCAAAGCCGGGCAGAAGGCTACGCTTAAGATGTTGCCACTGTTTTGCCCTTTCCAACTCAAGCGCGTTAAAACTGATTAGCTTGGGACGATGGCGGTTTTGAGCATTCAGTGAAGGCATGACGCTGCCGCCCGCGATGCGCATCCCCGCCACCTGCTCAAACAATGCCTTGGCAATTGCGTCACGGCGCTCAGCGCTGCTGAGATCGTCGCCTTCTGATTCCACGCCGATTAACAGGCTGACTTCCAGATGCGCACGCCCTTCCTCGACAATGGCGGCTGTGCCGCCGCTCTTATCAACGGGATTGCGCGTCAAGTGAAACGCCTTAATGAAACCGCCCTCGGTTACTTGTGGTTCAATGTGGTGACACACCACACCAATCTCGTTAAACACCAGCTTGATGTCGGCGGGTAGGTTTCGCTCCAGCACTTGCTGAACACCCACGAAAGCGCTCATGGCGGGAAATCCCCAGGTCATGGGGCTAGAGATGGCATTGGCGTTCTGGATACGCAGTCGGGGGAGCACAAGGAGATGGTTGATCATGCGGGCTCTCCTTGAAGGCTTTCGTCATCGTCATGTAAGGCATCTTGCAGGTCGTCTAACTGACGGCGGAAATTGCGTAAAACAATTTCAATCCGGTCTGCCCAAAAGTCATGTGCCGGATCATCCAGACTGATCTTCATACGCTTACTAAGCGTGGTTTTTAGCCAGCCCGCTACACGTTGAGAAATGTCTTCATGCCAATCTGATCGCCGTCGCGCGGTTGCGAAATCCGGATCCAGCTCACTTCGTCCTGGGTCGAGCCAGTAGCATTCAGACGTCACCAATCGACACTCACTGTCTGTCGACCAGCCAGGTCTTAAACGGTGAAGCTCATACGTAAACATCAAAAGCTCATCGGCTAACATTGCCGTCAGGTCGTCATGTAAGTCCCGATCCTGATACGTTTTTCGTGGCGCTTTTCCGGCCTGGACTCGGCGTTCCTCCTCTTTCATATTCTGCTTTATCCAATTGACCAAATCATTGATCAGTTGGCGCACTGGCGTTCGTCGGCCAAAGCGAGGTAGCACCGACTCCGTGCGAAGCGGAGGGGTTACATCGCGCGAAATCCAGTTAGGTGGCAACGAAGCGAGTAAATAGTTCTGCCCGCCCCGCTCACTATTCAACTGAGAGATATTTTGCGGCTTGGTACCGCCAAGCTTCTGCACGACCAGGTTGAGATAGTCGCTGTAGCCACCCTCAAACGCGGCGTTATCGCGGCGCGCCTTGCGCCCCACCTTGGCGTGTTCGCCAAAACGGGCTTCGCTAAGCCGCGCATGAAACGGGTGAGTCAAGGCGGTGGCATAAAGCGGAGCTAATAGATGATAGTTGGCATTATCAGTAGGATCGTCGTTTACCAACCAGTACACCTGCTTGCCTCGCGCATGTGAGCTAGGCGCTCCCTTTGGTTCAACAATATTGGCAAAGGCCTGAGCCCACACTTGCGCTTCTTCACGCTCTTTGCTGAGGGCGTCGACTAACGTATCGACATTTTCAAGCGCCAGCTCCAGTAGCGAACGCCCTTTCCATTCGAGCTTTAGGAACTTGTAGACATCAAGGGCAGCTGCATTGCCGACAACGTCGCCTTGGAAGTCATCAGGCAGGCAGTGGCTACCCACTAGATCGCCCTGTTCGAGCGACTGGGGCTCCACGTAAAGATTGGTACCCTTGGCATCCGGGTGGATCGCTTTGAGTGAGTGGGTTACGACCTGAAGCTGACTGACGCGCCGAGCGGCATCGGCCAGCCACGTTTGTGGTTCGAACTGTGCCTGCAGCTTGAGATAAGCAGGATCGTCCTGCGCCATCTTCTCTGTCTTGGTCGCAAAGCGCTGCTGAATAAATTGCTCGATCAGCTCTCGCAATGAACCAGGGGGTTGGGGTTCTGACATAAGTTCTGTGCCCTAGTTGGGTAAAATGCCATCGGCATGGCATAATGAACCCCGAAGCATTGCTGCCTCGGGGCTTGGATATGGACAGGCTTTTGCCCGTCACAGGATTATTATCTTGCGGTGGTGCCTAGCCACGATGCGTATCCTCCTACCCTCACTGTCCCAGAGAGTTTGGGGCCAACCCGTCAAGTCAGCATTGATTCGCCTCAAAGTGGGGCACTGCCATGCCCCACAATCACCAATCTAATAAACCAGCCTTATAAAATCAACCACTATGTTTTAAGAATTAGAGGACATGGAGATTTTTCATCAAAGATAGTTCTAGATTATATACAATGCCTACCTGCCGCAAGGGCAGCTCAGAAAACTATCTCTTAGGAAATAGTGGAAGTTATATCTGCCGAACAGGCAGTTACGGCCAGCTTGCAGAAGCTGGCCGTTTTATTTTTTCCTCAAAAACCCCATCGCCGGATGAAAATGCCACCCGTGAGGCGCGTAGTCAGTTTTCAATCGAATGCGACCAAAGCGCTTTGCACAACGCTCAATGTCCATATCCATGGCTTCCGCTTGCTCGGCAAGCGCGTCCATAAAACCAGGCTCGTTCCAGGGCGTGACGCGCGGGTTTTCCACTAACGCACTGGGCAGCCGATCAAGTTCTCTCTCAACCTCTATCAATTGCTCTTCAAGACCGTTGCGCTCCACACGGCGAAACAGGTAATCCTCCTCCGCCTCATCCGGTATCAACACGAATTCGCTCTCTTGGGCATTATCCTCACGAAAAGGCGCGTGCTGCATGGCCATCGCCCCCAGCGTCATCGAAGTCGGTCGATAGAAAATATAGGCGCCAAGGTCGATCTTTTGTGGCTCCCCCCGGCGTTTACGGCGCTTCGTTGTGTTGGACGCTGCCGCTCCCTCAACCATCAGCGAGGCTAACCGCGCATGCTCCAGGTCTACCAGCTTGCCGCTGGGATCAAGTGCCGCTGCCGCCATTAGGCGCGGACGGGAGTCGATAGGATCGATTTCTTCTACTCGTAGTAGGGTCTTGAGATCGTGAGTGCTCAGGGGCCAGTACTGTTCGGTCTCGAAACCTGGGTGGCTAAAGGCGGGCTGCCTTCCTTCGAGATGCTTTACGTTGGTGCTGAGCAGGGCAATATTGGCTTCGCTAATAGGATTTGGACGATGGCGGCGAACGCGCCCGGCGAGCTGAATGATTGAACGCATCGAGGAGGGCTCGACAATGGCCCAATCGTAATCGTGATCACGCCCCACCTCGGTGACTGGTGACCCCAGCACGATGAATAGTTGATCGTTCGCCTCCCCCTTTAACCGAGTACGAATATCGGGCAGTTCAAAGACACCCAGCTCATCGCGGCGATCCAGGGCGCGGTCGAGACGGGCCTCTAGCCGGGAGCGTAGAAGCAGCGGAAACTGCGAATGATAGACGCACAAATGAAGCTGACAGCCTAAGGAAATAGTGGTGTCATATAGCGCCTGGGCAAGCCCCACTAGCGGTGCGATATTAGCCATGCGCACCAGCCCGAAACTTACCCGCTTGCCGCTGTGTGGATCTATCGTATGGTGCGTTTTATGCAGTTTAAGCGCCTGCTCAACCACCGTTTTCGCCAAAGCTTCAGCAATGGCATCCAGAGATGAAGACGCCGTAAAAGGAACAAGGTAGCCACGTCGTAGTGGCGGCTGCACTGCCAGCTTGGCGGCGCGTTTACGGGCAAAAGCGTCATGAGCAGCATCGAAGCGCACACCGTCAGCGCAGCTTTCCTGTGTGCAGCCATGTTCATCGAACCAGGCACATATTGGCTCAACGGGTGTTCCCAGAACTCCTCTGTTGCGCTGATATTCGGTGCGGCCTTCGCGATAGGCATCGAAAAGGCCGCGCACTAGCGCAGGTGGCAGAGTGGCGGAGGAAAGCAGTACCCGAGAACCCAGCATACCAGTCCAGTAGACCAGGCGTGTTAAAGCGGGCAAGTCATTGATATCGAAATCGTCTGGCTCATCCAACACAAGGTCGCTGCCCATCAAGCGCAGCATTGGGGCAATTTGATGACCGCTACGCAGACTTTCTGTAGCAGGCACCAGGTGGTCGATGGTGGAAACAAGAATGGGGGCGCAAATCAAAGAGCGTGCACGAGGGTCGGCTACAGCCTTGTTAAGAACGGGATGCGCATCGACGTTGCCCTCAAAATGCACGTGGCTTTGCTCATCCAGTAATTCAGCACGGGAGTCTGATCCACCTTGAAACTGCTGATGTTCGAACAGCTCGCGGCTGGCTGCTCCTCCAACGCGGATCGCAAGATCATCGCTCCCAAGTCCTAAGCGCTCACGATAGGCTTGCCCTGTTTGGAGGGTCAATGTGCGCAGCCCAAGAGCAATCGAAAAACGCGCCCCGATTTCCGGCTCGCTCAAGCCATAAAAAATGCGCCCGTTGGCAATCGTCTTACCACACCCAGTCGAAGCCATATTGATGCCGAAAAAGCCTTGGCGATGACTTTTCTCACGCAGCCCAACGGCGAGATCGTAGGCTTTATCCTGCCAGCGAAAACGAGGATTTTTGCTACGTGCTTTAAAACCTTTGTGCCCGGTAATACCGCTCATCGCTTTGACCATATCTGGCAAGCGATGAGCGATCTCCCCTGTTGCGCGCGTTACTCCTAGCAAGTGTTCTTCCAATGGCTGGCTAAGCTGCCGTTTGCCATTAACATTTGCCGTATTCGCATACAGTGGCAGAGACCACTTACCCGATAAGCGTCCATTGCCTGTCAGACTTGAGTAATGGTGATCAGCCAACATCAACGTCATGCGCGCCAAGTGCATCACATAGGGCGAATCGAGCGGGGGCGTTATGAAGCTCACCGCGCTTAGCTGACGGGAGATACGATGAGCACGCTCGCGCCATGCTTTAGTGGTGACTGGCAAACCATGCGGAAATGTCCAATAAGGCACTATTTCTTCCTGTGTAGCAGGCTCCACGCGCTCGTTCCAAGCTGCCGTTATGTCATTAGGAAGCACAGGCAAATTACCGGCATTGATAGGCGCCTTGGCACCCAACCACTTCTGCTCGCCGGACTGTTCATCAAAAGCAGGCTGCGCGGGTAAGCGGTGATGACTGACAATTAGCCAGCCAATCGCTTTGGCAATAGGCGGCAGATGAATAAACGGTGATGGCTCTTCGCGCACACCATCCCAGCCATCTCGCTTTAGCTGCCCCAGCCAGAGGTCATCGTCCGATACGGTTGGGTTTTGCAGCCGCGCCAGCCAGCTCTGATCATCGTCATCGCCAACAAAGGCTTCCAATAACCTAAGCGACACCCACTCATGACGATAACGGTTGCGACCTTCTAACTTACCGACCAGCCTAAGCTGAAAAGCTTCCGTGGCCTTTCCCAGATCGTGGAAGAGTGCCGCCATAGAGGCCAGCAAATGAATCAACTGGCCGCTATGCCAGTCATTTTCATCTTCCGAGCGTAGGATATTACGCCGCGTGGTATTGGTAGGGGTGGCGCCGCGCATATTAAACCGCGAGGCATCCCCCACCACCCACATCAATTCACTGTGGTCGTGTCCACGAATCCAGTGGCAGGCAACGGCGGTATTCTTGCGCGCGGTTTTGCGCAGCAGTTTACGCAGCGTCTCCAGCCCTGCCTGGGTGATGGGTGTTTGCCAAGTGCGGTCGCCCCGGCGCTCGGCAAATTGATCAAGAACGCGCCGGGTTTGTTTGAGAGCATTTTTATTGCACTGGGAAATCAGCAGCACATTCATGCGTCGCCACTCCCCAGCTCCTGGGCGACTTCCTTGAGCGTGTCGATCATAAAGTCGAGGGATTCGGTGCGGGTTAGGCGCTCAATGCAGGCTTGGCGAAACTCTTGCTCCTCATCGCCGCGCATGGCGGAAATAAACGCCTGGGGCAAAATCACTGCGTCTTTGACTAAATCCGCTACGTCGAAGACCAGTCCGCCCCGGCGGGTTTTGCCGTGGAGTACCGCTAGCCCATGGGGAATCCCCAGCACCCAAGTGGCGGTGGCTGCCAAGCCGTAGGCTAGGTAGTTTCCGTGGTCGAGAAAACGGTTGGCGGGGTCGGTGCCGGTACCGCGTTTGGCGCGGCTGAAGTCGCCGTAGTCCACGGCATTCACCGCCAGCTTGAACAGCGTTTTGGTTAAACGCGCTTCCAAAGTCAGTAGATCGACGGTGCTGGGGGCTTGCTTGATCGCTTCGCGGTGGTGGGTCAGCGCACTATGCAGGTGGTCGGTGGAAATAGTAAAGCCTGCATCTTTCATCACCCGGCTTGTCCACAGCGCTTCGATACGGGCAAGGCGGGCTTGCTGGAACGCGCGGGCTGCATCCAGGCGTTTTACATCGTCAAACCAGAAGCGCACCCAGTATTGCAGGTACTCCGTGGGGCGATATTCGCTTTGAGGGGTAAGCCAAGCGACATCCACGTCAACTTCATTGGCAGCAAACAGCGGCGTACCGCCGCCGCCACAAAACCCGACGAGTACACCTGCTTTGGCTAGCTCGCGCATCGCCGCTTGGGTTATTGAAGTGCCGGTACCCAACAGTATCGAGGTAGTGTTGGCGATGGGGATATTCCAGTAGCGGGATTTACTGCCCTCATCGGTGACGTACTCGACACGGCCCCCGTTCACCAACACCCGGCAGTGCTGCAGGTAATAGAGGTTGGCGCGCTTGGAGTGAAGAATGGTTTTTAGGTCATTGGGCGAAAAGTCATCCATGGCGGCCGTCCTTTTGCATTTTTTCCATCTAACCATTCTTCATTAATAATGACCATTGACCCCCATCAGCCTTTTCCTACAAATGATTGCTTCGGCACATTACCTTTGAGCTGTCGTTGCATGCTTGACGTTGCCCTGTGCCACTGAGCGAGTAAAATACGTGGCAAATTTATTGGCGTCGCCAATTGTTATGTTATAACCTATTTGATTATTCGCGAGGGCGGCTTAATGAGTGAGCATTCACATCGCCATAACAAGGAAGGGCCTTGTCATTTTTCGCTGATGTCGCTGTCGGCGGTGCGGCGGTTGCTGTCCGTGGCGGTGCCACTGGTGGTGCTGTGGCTGATGGTGCTGTGGGCCAACGGGTGGGCATTATGAGTCAGCGTTCACTGTCACGCCTGCAGCTGCATGACCTGCATTTGGCGCAGGGCCACCGCACGGTGCTTGAGCATGTGGAAGGCGACTTTCAGCCTGGGGCGATCACCGCGCTGATAGGCGCGAACGGCGCAGGTAAAAGCACGCTCATTCAGGCCATCATGGGCGAATTACGCCCGATCAGCGGCAAGGTGGTGTGCACGGTGCCCAAAGAGCGCCGCGCCTGGCTGCCCCAGCAGTTGGCGTTGGATTTGACCTTTCCGATGAGCGTGGAAGAGCTGGTGATGACCGGCAGTTGGCCAAGCCATGGGGCGATGAAGGGTTATTGTGCCGCGCACTACCGTAAGGGCCGCGAGATCATGGCGCGGCTGGGTATTTCGCACCTGGCTCACCGTCCGCTGGGCGAGCTTTCCGGCGGCCAGCGCCAGCGGGCCCTGATCGGCCGCACGCTGATGCAGGAAGCGGAGCTACTACTGCTCGACGAGCCGTTTTCCAACGTGGATAGCGAGACGGTGGATATTCTGATCCGCATTTTGCGCCAGATGGCCGACGACGGGGCAACGCTGATTTTGGTGCTCCACGATATGGACCACCTGCAGCGCCTGGCCGACGAAGTGCTGATGCTCAACGGCGGGCATGGCCGCTGGATGTCGCCCAGTTCGCTGACCCACCAACACGCGCCCGCTCAGGTGGTGCCGTTCGCGCTGGGAGGTCAACATGCTGGCACTGCTTGATGCCTGGTTTATTGCGCCCTTCGATTACGGCTTCATGCGCCGCGCAGTGGTCGGCGGCCTGGCGCTGTCGCTGGCGGCGCCCACGCTGGGCGTATTTCTGGTGCTGCGTGGCATGAGCCTGATTGGCGACGCTATGGCCCATGCGATTCTGCCCGGGGTGGCGCTGGGCTTTCTGCTGGCCGGCTTTTCGCTGCCAATCATGAGCATCGGCGGTGTGATGTTCGGGGTGATGGTCGCGTTGCTGGCCGGGGCGGTGTCGAAAATGGGCGGTCAGCGCGAAGACGCCGCCATGGCCAGCTTTTTCATTATTTCGCTGGCGGCGGGCGTGATGCTGATATCGATCGGCGGCAGCAGCGTTGATCTCACCCATGTGCTGTTCGGCTCTATTCTGGCGATCAATTCCACGGCGCTGCTGCTAATCGCCGGGATCAGCACGCTGATCGTGCTGACCCTGGCGGTCATTTTCCGCGCCCTGGTGGTGGAATGCCTGGACCCGCTGTTCCTGCGCGGCCAGAGCCGCCGCAGCGGCTGGGTGCACAGCGTGTTTCTGGGGCTGCTGGTACTCAACCTCACCGCCGGGTTCCAGACCCTGGGCACGCTGATGGCGGTCGGCCTGATGATGCTGCCCGCTACATCGGCACGCTTTTGGAGCAAACGTCTGGAAGGCTTGATCGGCATTGCCGTCACGATTGCCATGATCGCCAGTACCGGCGGGCTGCTGCTGTCGTTTCATCTGGATATCCCGTCCGGGCCGAGCATTATCCTGTTGGCCGGCAGCGGTTATCTGTTCTCCGCCCTGTTCGGTCGTTATCACAGCTTGGCGGCCCGCTGGCGGCGCAAAACCGCGCCGCTCTCGGCCGAACCGAGCGCTTAATCCCCGGGCCTTGCCCGTTCATCTTAACAAGGAGCCTTTATGTCGCCGTTACCTTTCTCCCGCTGGCTGGTTGGCGTGTCTGCGCTGCTGGCCTTGCCCGCCGCCGTGGCGTCCGAGCGCGTGCAAGTGGTCACCAGCTTTTCGATTCTGGCCGATATGGTCGAACAGGTCGGCGGTGAGCACGTGGAGGTGACCTCCCTGGTTGGCCCTGACGGCGACGCCCATGTGTATTCGCCAAGCCCCGGCGATGCGCGCGCGCTGGCCGATGCCGACCTAGTGGTCTTCAACGGGCTGCTCTACGAAGGCTGGATGGAGCGCCTGATCGACTCCAGCGATTACGCCGGCGCGCTGGTCACCGCGACCCAGGGCATCGAGCCGCTGGCCCGGGCCGGCCAGGATGAACACGACGGGCATGATGACCATGGCCACGACGAACAAGCTCATGACGATCATGATCACGACGAGCATGGCCACGATGGAGGCGACGAAGAGGCCGACCACGCCCACGGCGATGACGACCCCCACGCCTGGCAGGATCTGGCCCGCGCTGAAACCTACGTCGAGAACATCCGCGACGGGCTGATCGAGGCCGATGGCGACAACCGCGAGACCTATGAGGAAAACGCCGAGCGCTATCTGGCCGAGATAGAGAAAGCCGACGACGAGATCCGTGCGCTGATCGAGGAGATTCCCCCCTCCACCAGCGTGATCACCGGCCACGATTCGTTTGGGTACTTTGCTGACGCCTACGGCGTGCGCTTTCTATCACCGGTGGGGCTATCCACAGAAGCCGACCCAAGCGGCGCCAGCATGGCCGAGCTCATCGACGTGATCGAAGAGGAGAACGTCGAGGCGTTGTTCCACGAAAATATGACTAACCAGTCGATACTCGACCAGCTGGCTGAAGAAACTGGTCTGAGCGTGGCAGGCACGCTGCATGCCGACGCCTTGAGCAGTGAAGGCGAAGCAAGTACTTACTTAGGCATGATGCGCCACAACGCCAAGGTGCTGCACGACGCGCTGGCCGACCCGGACCATGAAGACCATGGCAATGAAGACGAGCGCGATCATGGCGATGAGGATGATCACGGCCACGATCACTGATTAGCCTCGCTAAACGCACGCGGCTCAGGCGTTGATCGCCTTGAGCAGCCACGCCCGGAAAGCTGCCATTGCGTGGGTTTCCGGGCGCGTTTGCAGGCGAGTCAGCCAGTACCCGCCCAGGCTGACCGCGGTGTCGAACGGCTGAACCAGCGCCCCGCTGTTCAGCTGCCGGGAAAACATCCGCGGCGGGGCCAGCGCCAGGCCCATTCCCTGGATCGCAGCTTCCACCATCGCGATCGAAGAGTCGAAGACGATGCTTCTTGCCGTCGGATAACCACTCGGCAGCCCTGCCGCCAGCAGCCATTCATCCCACTCATCGGCGCGATACGAGCGCAGCCAGGTTTCCCCCAGCACGTCAGCAGGCGCTTTGAGGCGGTCGGCAATCGCGGGGGCGCACATTACCGAGAGCGAGGCCGGCAGCAGCGGCTGAGCCGCCGTACCGTGCCAGGCGCCCGTCCCAAAGCGGATGGCAACGTCCAGCCCTTCGGCGGCAAGCTCTGCGCGATTATTATGGGTCGAGAGACGCACGTCGATATACGGAAACTGCCGCTGGAAATCGTCCAGCCGAGGCAGCAGCCAGCCCACGGCAAAGGTGCCCACCACGCCGACGTTCAGCACCTCCCGATGGCTGCTTTCGGCCACCCGCTCCAGGGTATGAGATATCTGGTCGAATGACGTCTTGATGATCGGCAGTAGCCGCTCGCCTTCCTGCGTCAGCATCAACCCTCTGGGCAAGCGCTTGAACAGCGGCACCTTCAAGTGGTCTTCGAGCCGCTTGACCTGATGGCTCACCGCCGCCTGGGTCACGCACAGCTCGTCCGCCGCCCGGGTAAAACTCAAATGCCGGGCCGACGCTTCAAACGCGCGCAGCGCCTTCAGCGGCAGATTGGAACGCGCCATGCCTACCCCCAAATTTTTCTAATGCCTCGTGCAAAATAACGCCGTTTGTCAATTCCCTTGGCGCCGCCTATGTTAGCAACGATCGTCCCAATAGGCGCCTGCGATGACCGCCAGGCGGCCGCTTCGTACTCTCCGGAACAGGACCCTCTGGTATGCGCAGAATAGTAGCAGCAAACGTCGCCCTTATCATGACCGGCACCTTCTGGCTCGGCCAGTCTGCGTGGGCGCTGGATACCACCGAAAGCACGCAGATAAAGCCGCTGGTGGATGACACCATCACCGCTCTGATCGAGGAGCACCGTATCCCGGGGATGGCGGTCGCAATCAGCGTAAACGGGCAGTCACATTATTTTAATTATGGGGTCGCCAATCAGGAAACCGACCAACCGGTCACCGACGAGACGCTGTTCGAGCTGGGGTCGGTGAGCAAAATCTTCACCGCCACACTGGCGGCCTACGCCGATGCCAGCGGCGCGCTGTCGCTCTCTGACCCGGTCAGCCAGCACCTGCCTGCGCTTGAAGGCAGCGCCTTCGACGAGATCACGCTGCGCGAACTGGGCACCTACACGGCGGGCGAGCTTCCCCTGCAGTTCCCCGACGACGTGCAAAGCGAAGCGGCGATGATCGACTACTATCGCCAGTGGCAACCCGAATCCGCCCCGGGCAGCCATCGGCTGTACTCCAACCCAAGCCTTGGCCTGCTCGGCTATATTACGGCCCAGCGCCTTGATCAGCCGTTCGAGACGCTGATGGCGGAAACCCTGTTTACGCCTCTGGGGATTGAAAACAGCTATTACCAGGTGCCCGACGCACAGCAGACGCACTATGCCTACGGTTACGACAAGCAAGACGACCCTATCCGGGTGAACCCCGGCATGCTGGATGCCCAGGCCTACGGTTTGAAATCAACCGCAGCGGACGTGCTGACGTTTGTGGAAGCGAATATGGACGGCGCTGAACTGGACGCCCCCCTTCGACAGGCCATGGACACCACGCGCCGCGGCTACGCCACGGTCGGCGAGCTGCACCAGGGGCTTGGCTGGGAAAGCTACGCGTATCCGGTCGCCCTCGACACGCTGGTGGCAGGCAACTCGCTCGACATGATCCTTGAGCCCAACCCGGTGGAGAACCTGGACCCACCGCTGCCGTCCCGGCAGGCCGCGCTGTACAACAAGACCGGCTCGACCAACGGGTTTGGTGGCTACGTGGCCTTTGTGCCCGACGAGCAACTGGGGATTGTCATGCTGGCGAATCGCAACTACCCCAATCAGGCGCGCATTAAGGCGGCACACCAGCTTCTGTCAACACTGGCCGATGCGCATTGAGGGCCGTCCCTGGAGAGCGTTTGGGCTAGGGAAAGTTGCATTTTGCGATCTCGATATGGAGACTGGCAGCATTCCCTTGCCTGCAAAGAGCCAGCCCCATGCGTTTGAACGCCGATTTTTCCCGCTTCGCCTGTGTCACGCCAGACGATTATCAGTGGGTTGCCTCGCCCAGCGCCGGTGTCGAGCGGATGATGCTTGACCGTATTGGTGATGAAGTGGCGCGTGCCACGAGCCTTGTGCGTTACGCGCCCAACAGCCAGTTTGATCGGCACGTCCACGGCGGCGGTGAAGAGATTCTCGTCCTGGAAGGCGTGTTCGCCGATGAGCATGGCCGGTATGCGGCCGGCAGCTATCTGCGCAACCCCATCGGCACCGGCCATACGCCGCAAATTGGCGAGGAAGGCGCGCTGATTCTGGTCAAGCTGCATCAGTTTGATCCCAATGATGTCCTGCAGCTGGCCGTCCCCGCTCACCGCTTGCCCTGGCAGCCGGACCGCCGCCCCGGCATTACCTACAAGATGCTGCACACCTTCAAGCAGGAGCGGGTCAGTCTGGAACGTTGGGAGCCCGGCCACGCCATTCGCTACCCGGTGCTTTCCGGCGGGCTGGAACTGTTTGTGCTGGAAGGCGCGCTGAGCGACGGCGAACGCGACTATCCCGCCGGCAGCTGGTGCCGTTACCCCAGCGGCGTGGCGCTCACGCTGACCGCCGGCGACGAGGGCGTGCAGCTCTACCTCAAACGCGGTCACCTGCCGCCCGCGAAGGCCGCATCAGCCTAACGCGAGAAACGGCAACAGCGTCAGCGCGATCAACAGCAGGATGGCCACGCCCACCAGCGTGACCTGGATGGGATGAGCGGTGAAGCGTCGCCATAGCGTCGGCGCGTCACCCCGCTCGACGGCCTCCTGGTGGGCCTTCCTGGCGCGAATCTGGCGCTCGGCCTGATAGTCGGCCAGCAACGCCTTGGCCTCATCCAGCTGACTGAGATCGCGTAGCCAGATGGCATCCACGCCCAGCCGGAAGAAACCCGCCTGCGTCTCGTAAGTATCCATGCCATGGGCGTCCAGCAACTGGCGCACTTCCATGGCTTCCTCGTCGGTGACATGGCGCAGGCGGAACAGCAGATGCGCCATGTTATTCGCCTTTACCGGCCATCAGGTCAGCCTGAATCACTTCGATCCAGTAGCCGTCGGGGTCTTTGACGAACACCACGTCTTTCATTTTGCCCTGGTCGGCGCGCTTGACGAAGGTGACGTCGTGCTCGTCGAACCATGCCTGCGCCGCCGCCAGATCGGGCACGCTAAAGCAGATATGGCCAAAGCCCTGAGGCTCGGCGTTGCCGTCGTGGTAGGCAAAATCCTGCTGGTTTTCCGTTCCCCAGTTGTGAGTCAGTTCCAGCAGGCCTTTCTGGCTGAACGTCCAGGCGGTGCGCGCCTGGGTATCATCGGGCACGCTGTCGCCGTCTTCAAGGTTGGCCAGAAAGTACAGCGAGAACTGCATTTCCTCGAAATCCAGCCGCCGCATCACCTGCATGCCGAATACCTGGGAATAAAACGCCAGGGCTCGCTCCGGGTCTTTCACCCGCAGCATGGTGTGGTTCAGGCGGAAACCCTGGGTCTGCACCGGGGCCGGCTTGACGCCGGGGTGCTGCTCACCTTGGATGGGCATGGGCTATCTCCTTTGACGTTTTGGACACTGTGTACAAGGCTATACTGTCGCTATTCAACCAGCGTCGTTAATACGCTACTACAACGCTGTCGCTTGTTCATGAGGGCAGTCGCTCAGAATTCCAGCCTTTAACCTTCAGGAGGCCTTATGGCCCGCGATCTCAATGTACTGGGTGAGCCGCTTACGCCGTGCTGCCATGCTCCCAAAACCGGCTTTTACCGCGATGGCTTCTGCCGTGTCGGGCCGGACGATGTGGGCGTTCACTCCGTCTGTGCCATGCTCACCGAGGAGTTTCTGGCCTTTTCGCTGGCCCAGGGCAACGACCTGGTGACGCCGCGCCCTGAATTCGGCTTCCCTGGCCTGCAGCCCGGTGATCGCTGGTGCCTGTGCGCGTCCCGTTGGCTGGAAGCCGCCGAGGTGGGACTGGCCCCGCCGGTGATCCTCTCGGGCACCCACCAGAAAACGCTGGATATCATCGGGCTGGTCACGCTACGCCAACATGCGTTGGATGCGGTGCATTGAGGCGCCGGGCAGCAGGTTGGATATTCTATGCAAACACTCTACACTTCTATGATCGTAACTATACAGCACATCCGTTAACGCCCAAGTAAAGGCGTTTCATCAGGAGCAGGTCATGACCTCGACCGATATGACCCTTGGCGATCAGATAACGCTAAAGCAGCTATCCCAGGCGTTACGCAACGGCTTCTCGCCGATTGTGGAAGTGGAATCCATGGACGGCATTTACAAGGTGCGGTTTCATCATGCCGACGGCGTCTCGGACCTGTCCAATGCCGACGGTCACGTCAGCACCTTTCTCGGCACCGGCGAAATCCGCGACACCCTGGGGGAGCTGGGCTTGACCCACGGCGTCCTGACCTTTGCCGACCAGTGCGGTGACGAGATGATCGGCGTCGAAGGCAAAGCCATGACGCCTGACGAAATGCTCACCTACGGGACACGCATCTCGTTTCGCTAGACGGTCCGCCGAAGGCTTTACAGACACGTCAAAGCCACGGATAGTAAGCACACGACAGGGGCGCTCGCGATCAGCGAGCTGAGAAGTACCCTTATAACCTGAACCGGCTAATACCGGCGTAGGAAGTCGTGGTGTGCTCGCACCACCTCCCTCGTCGGGAGGACACCATGACGCAACCCGCTTTCGGCAGCTATCTGTCATCCCTGCGTGAGTCCACCCCGCTGATTCACTGCATTACCAATTATGTGGCGATGAACAGCACGGCCAATGTACTGCTGGCCGCTGGCGCATCGCCCGCCATGCTGCACGCCACCCAGGAAGTGGCAGAATTCACTCAGCTGGCCGATGCGCTCTCCGTCAATATCGGCACGCTCTCCCCGCCCTGGGTCGAGGCCATGCAGCTCGCCACAGAGACCGCTCACAACCAGGGCACTCCCTGGGTACTGGATCCGGTGGCCGTGGGCGCCACGCGTTATCGGCAGACGGTATGCGCGGACCTGCTGGCCCACCGTCCCAGCGTGATTCGTGGCAACGCCTCGGAAATACTCGCGCTCAATGGACTGGCCCACCAGGGCCGGGGCGTGGATTCGACCGCCGCGACTGAAGATGCCCTGGCAGCCGCCATGGCACTGGCCGAGCAGCATGGCTGTGTGGTGGCCATGACAGGGGAGCAGGACGTGATGACCGACGGCCACCAGCATTACACGATCAACGGCGGCCACCCGCTGATGCCGCGCGTTACCACTCTGGGCTGCGGGCTTAGTGCCCTGGTGGCCGCGTTTGTAGCGGCCACGCCGGGCGCGCCACTGCTGGCCACCAGCGCGGCGGTGGCGTGTTTTGCCCTCGCCGGTCAGCGCGCGGGCGAGGCGGCCGCCGGGCCGGGCAGTTTTTATGTGGCCTTTCTGGACACGCTCTATCAGCTGACCCCTGAGGATCTCAGCCACTTTGCCCAGCAAGAGGTGACGCATGCCGCTTGATCTATCCCTGTACCTGGTGACCGATGCGACGCTGTGTCGGCACTACGGCCTGGAAAACACCGTCATCGAGGCCGTGCGAGGCGGGGTCAGCATCGTCCAACTGCGCGACAAACAGGCAAGCGATGCGCATATGATCGACCAGGCAAGGCGCCTGAAGGCCATACTGGCGGGTAGCGGGGTGCCGCTGATCATCAATGACCGCCTCGAGGTGGCGCTGGCCAGCCAAGCGGATGGGCTGCACGTCGGCCAGAGCGATACGGCGGTTCATCAGGCACGCCAGGCAATGGGGCCAGACTCTATCCTGGGGCTCTCGATCAATACCGTTGAACAGCTTCAGGCGGTGCCCACCGACCTGCTAGATTACGTGGGCATCGGGCCGGTGTTTGCCACCCCCAGCAAACAGGACCACGCCCAGCCCATCGGCTTTGGCGGCCTTGCCTCCCTGGTCAACGCCTGCCCGCTACCCAGCGTGGCCATCGGCGGTTTGAATGCCAGCCACTCAAGCGCCGTGCGGCGCGCCGGTGCCCACGGGCTGGCAGTCATCTCGGCGATCTGCGGACAGCCGGATCCGCGCCAGGCGGCGCTGGCGTTTAGCGAACAATGAACCATCTAGATGACATCACGGCTTTCGTCAAAGTCGCTGAGCTGGGTAGCTACACCCGCGCCGCTGAAGCGCTCGATCTCTCACGAACGCGGGTATCGCGGCAGGTCATGGCGCTGGAAGAAGCACTGGGCGCCCGATTGATCCAGCGCACCACGCGGCGACTGCACCTTACCGAGGCCGGCGAGCGTTACCTGGCCCGGGCGCAGGGTATCCTGCTTGCTCTGGAAGAAGCCGCCGCTGAAGTGAGCAGCGGCACCTGTACCGTCAGCGGTCGGCTGCGCATCAACGGCCCCATGAGCTTCGGCACCCGCTACCTCGCGCCACAGGTCGCCCGGTTCATGCAGGCGCACCCGGGCCTCGATGTCCGCCTGGACCTGAATGATCGCCGGGTAGACCTACTGGAAGAAGGCTACGATCTGGCCATCCGGATTGGCAGCCTGCCCGACTCCAGCCTGATTGCAAAACGCCTTACCCGCTGTCAGCTGGTGTTTTGCGCCTCACCTGAGTACCTGGCGCAGCACGGCACGCCTGCGCGCATTGAAGATCTCTCGCAACATCGCTGCCTGCGTTATCGCAGCGGCCAGAACAGCGGCCACTGGCAAGTCGGGAAGCAAACGTTGGCCGTTTCGGGGCCGCTTGAGAGCAACAACGGCGATATGCTGACCCAGGCCGCCGAAGCAGGCCTGGGCATTGCCCAGCAGCCCAGCTTTCTGCTGCCCGAGAGCATCGCCAGCGGGCGGTTGGTGCCGATTTTCCTGGAGGCGCCACCGACGCTGCTGGAGATTCACGCCCTGTATCCCGCCAGACGCCACCTGCCCGCCAAGGTGGCGCATTTCATCGACGTACTGGCGGACGCCTGGGGCGACCCACCGTCGTGGGAAACGGAAATGGGATTGTCGCCTATAGCGCAACAGTGAAGTGCTCGACTCAGGGATTATCAACCCCTCGCGCGGTCGTATAGTGGTGCCATCGCATCCAGCGTGATGCCTACTACCACGAGAGAGACCGCCATGACCCCTTCTTCTACCCTACCCCTTCATACCACTGCCCTGCTGCGCGTCAGCCTGGGCGTAATGGCCCTGGCCCACGGCCTGATGAAAGTCTTTGTGTTCACCCTACCGGGCGCCGTTGCCTACTTCGAGTCGCTGGGTTTACCCGGCTTCATGGCCTATTTGACCATCGCTGCGGAAGTGGGCGGCGGCATTGCTCTGCTGCTCGGCGTGTATACCCGCTGGGTGAGCCTGGCCCTGGTGCCGGTACTGCTCGGCGCTGCCTGGGCACACCTCGGCAATGGCTGGGTGTTCTCCAACCCCGGCGGTGGCTGGGAGTTTCCGGTATTCTGGGCGATTGCGCTGCTCGTTCAGGCAGGCCTGGGCAGTGGCAGCTGGGTGTTGAACCGCCGATTGGCATAAGCTTGACGCTGGCACTGGCCTGGTTGCCGGTGCCGGTGCCGGCCCACGATGGAGTTTCCCCATGTTACCTAGCCTGTTTATTTCCCATGGTTCGCCCATGCTGGCCCTGAATAGGACGCCTGCCCACGCGTTTCTGCGCGGGCTGGGCAAGCGCCTTTCCCCCAAGGCAGTGATCGTGGTGTCGGCCCATTGGGAGAGCACCCCGCTCAAGGTCAGCGTCAGCGCCAAGCCGGAGACGATTCATGATTTTGGCGGCTTCCCTCAGGCGCTCTTCGACTGCCGGTATCCGGCTCCCGGCGACCCTGAGCTGGCAGAGCGACTGGCCAGGCTGCTCGACGCCGAGCTGGTCGAACGCGGCCTGGATCACGGCGCCTGGGTGCCCCTTTCGTTGATGTTTCCTGACGCCAATGTGCCGGTTGTGTCGCTGTCGCTTCCCGTACGCTGGAGCAATGCAGCGCTCGTGACGCTGGGTGAACGGCTGTCGGCGCTGCGCGATGAGGGCATTCTGGTGATCGGCTCGGGCAGCCTGACCCACAACCTGTATGAAATCATGCCGCCGGACAGCCCCATGCCGCTCTGGGTGGATAGCTTTGCCCAGTGGGTCAAGGCGCGCCTCAGCAACGGCGACCGGGAAGCCCTGCTCGACTGGGAAAGCGCACCCCATGCCCGGCAAAATCACCCGACGCCTGAGCACTTCCAGCCGCTGCTGGTGGCCATGGGCGCCGGTGGCGAAGCCACACAGCTGCACCACAGCGTGGAGCATGGCGTTCTCGCCATGGATGTTTACCAGTTCGCTTAGGCGCAGGCTAGGCGGTTGGGCGACGCTTCAGGGTCGTGCGTCGGTCGTGGTAGGCAATCGCCAGGCCGCTGGCCATAATCAACGCGCTGCCGACCCATACCCACAGATCGGGCAGCTCCCCCCAGAACCACCAGCCGAGCAGCACGGCCCATAGCATGGCGGTGTAATCAAACGGCGCGGCTATCGCCGCTGGCGTAAAGCGAAACGCCAGGGTGATAAAGGCGGTGGCCGCCACGCCCAACACGCCTGAAGCCAAAAAACCGACCCAGTGCCAGGGCTGCGGCGTCTGCCAGACCCACGGCAAGGTGGCCGCGGTCACCACCAAGGGCACGCAGGTCATGTAAAACAGCATCGCCCAAAGGTGCTCACGGGCGCCATAACGCCGGGCCGTAATCATCATCAGGGCGTAGAACAGCGCCGCGCCGACCAGCGCCAGGGCGCCTATCTGGAACGCATCGCCATTGGGGCGAACCACAATCAACACGCCAACGAAGCCCACCAGAGAGGCCAGCAGCACGGGAGGGTCTATGCGTTCACCGAGCAGGGGTACCGACAGCAGGGTCACAAACAGCGGCGCCACGAATGCGATCGCGGTGGCCTCGGCCAGCGGCAGCAGCGTCAACCCCAGCACAAAGCACACCATGGTGGCGGTATAGATGAGCCCGCGCAGCAGGTGTACGCCCGGCCGCCGGGTGCGCAGCTTGCGCAGGCCACCGGCAAAGTGGGCGAGCAACGCAATCAGCGGCAGCGAGATCAGGGTACGGAAAAAAATGATCTGCAGTGGCGAATGGACCTCCCCCAGCCATTTGGAAACGGCGTCCCCCAGCGCCAGGAACAGAACGCCCAGACACATGCAGAGGATGCCTTTCAGGGACGTGGTCACCATAACCTCCTTTTTATTCCGCGCCTAAAAACAAAGCACCCCGCCAAATAGCCTTTGGCGGGGTGCTTTAACCATACCGCATTACAGGCTGGCGTTGACCACCATGCAGTCCATGCCCCGGGAGCGTAACTGTTCGCAGGCCTGGCGAGCCTGCTGTTCTTCCAGCGCCATCAGCCGGGCGCGGAATACCGGGCTCTGACCGACTGATGCATCGACGGCGACCTGCCCGCCCACGTCACGGGATAAATAATCAGCGGCTTCGCGGGCGTAGCGCTGAGCCTGATCTTCCTGGCTAAAGGCGCCGACCTGAATGCCCCAGCCGCTGGGCGCCGCACTCGACGCCATGACCCGCTCACGTTCAATAAAGGACTGCAGCGGATCCTCTTGAGACTGGCGCTCCTGCTGGTCTGGCGCGGAGGCGGAGGCCGACTCGCTGGGCGCTGACTCAGGGGTGTAGGTAGCCACTACTGCAGGTTGCTCAGGGGCAGAGGCAGGCGCCGCGGCAGGTGCGGCATCACGGGCTGGTTCAGGCGAGGACGATGGCGAAAACGCCATGTACTCGGTGGCAAAGTTAAGATCGGATACAAAGCTTTGCTGATCGCGCAGCCCGGCCCGGGCAAAGCTCCGGTCCAACAAACTTGCCATGTGCTTATCGCGGGACTGCGCGGTAAACCCGCCCATGACCACCCCCATCAAGCGACGATCCTCACGCTTGGCCGTGGTGATCACATTGAACCCTGAGGCGCGTATGAAACCGGTTTTCAGGCCATCGGCGCCGGGATAGTCGCGCACCAGGCGGTTATGACTGCTGTGCCGGGTGCCGCGGTAGGTGAATTCCTGCAAGCCAAAATAATGATAGTAGTCGGGAAAGTCCTGCATGACGCGCACCGCAAGCGTGACCATGTCGCGTGCCGTGGTGATCTGACCATCATCGGGAAGCCCCGAGGCGTTGCGGAAGGTGGTGTTGCGCATGCCAAGCTCACGGGCCTTGGCGGTCATCAACTGGGCAAAGCGACTTTCGCTACCGCCCACCGCCTCCGCCATGACTACGGCCACATCATTCGCCGAGCGTACCGCCAGGGCGCGGATAGCTTCGTCGACCAGAATCGAGCTACCCGGTGAAAGCCATAGCTTCGAGGCAGGCATGGAAGCCGCCTGGGTGGACACCGGCAGCGCCTGATCGAGCTGAAGACGCCCTTGCTCAAGCGCTTCGAATGCCAGGTATAACGTCATGACCTTGGTCAGCGAGGCCGGATAGCGGCGGGCGTCTTCATTCTCGGCGTAGAGTACTTCGCCTTCATCCAGATCGACGACCATCCCCGCATAGCGGGGGTTGGCCGCATGCAGCGGCAAGACAGTGACAACCAGCAACAAGCCAATCAGTAACGCGCTTCCACGCAGGCGCCCCCGGCACCCCCATCGCTTCGCTAACATACGTGTCCCCTAGAAGTAGCTTCCAACACCGCCATCTTATTTGTACCTGCATGACAGGTTAACGCCTTGAGTATATACGCAGCCATCACAAAACGGCGATATAAAAAAACCGACCCGCAAGGGGTCGGTTTTGACGTTGGCTCGGCAAACCGGCAGGGAATTACTCCTCTGCGGCCGCCTCTTCAACGATGGGACGATCGACAAGCTCAACGAATGCCATAGGCGCGTTGTCACCGGTGCGGTAACCGCACTTGAGGATACGGACGTAACCGCCCGGACGCTCGGCGTAACGCGGACCCAACTCGTTGAACAATTTACCGACGGCTTCTTTGGAGCGCGTGCGGGAAAAAGCCAAACGACGGTTGGCAACGCTGTCCTGCTTGGACAAGGTGATCAGCGGCTCGATAACGCGACGCAGTTCCTTGGCCTTGGGCAGGGTTGTCTTGATGACTTCATGTTCGACCAGCGAGACAGACATGTTCTTGAACATGGCCTGCCGATGCGAGCTGGTACGATTCAGATGACGACCACTCTTACGATGACGCATGGTTGTGATTCCTTACCAAACTGGGACTCGAGTCGACACTCACGCGGAGGCCTTGTCGTCCTTCAGGCTAGCCGGCGGCCAATTTTCCAACCGCATGCCGAGGGACAAGCCGCGCGCCGCCAATACATCCTTGATTTCATTCAAGGATTTCTTACCGAGGTTCGGCGTCTTCAACAGCTCAACTTCAGTGCGCTGAATAAGATCACCGATGTAGTAAATATTCTCGGCTTTTAGGCAGTTCGCGCTGCGAACGGTCAACTCAAGATCGTCTACGGGGCGCAATAGGATAGGATCGACATGATCCTCTTCCTCTTCGACTTCCTGCTCTTTATCTGCTTCCAGGTCGACGAAGGCGGCCAGCTGCTCTTGCAGGATGGTCGCACTGCGGCGGATTGCCTCTTCCGGATCCAGGGTACCGTCGGTTTCCAGATCGATAATCAGCTTATCGAGGTCGGTACGCTGCTCGACACGAGCAGCTTCGACCGCATAGGAAACACGGCGGACAGGGCTGAAGGTGGCATCCAACTGCAGGCGGCCAATAGCACGGGACTCTTCATCAGAGCCACGAGCGTCAGCCGGTTCGTAACCACGACCCAGCGCTACCTTAAGCTGAATCTTCAGCTCGGCACCTTCATTGACGTGTGCAATGACGTGGTCCGGGTTGACGATTTCGACGCTATGATCAAGCGCAATGTCGCCAGCGGTGACGACGGCTGGGCCCTGCTTGTTCAGCGAGAGCACCGCCTCATCGCGGCTGTGCATCTTGATCGCAACATCTTTCAAGTTCAGGAGGATTTCAATGACATCTTCCTGCACCCCTTCGAGGGCACTATATTCGTGCTCGACACCCGCAATCTCGGCCTCTACCACGGCACAGCCGGGCATGGACGAAAGCAGAATGCGACGCAGTGCATTCCCCAGGGTGTGGCCAAAACCACGCTCGAACGGTTCGAGCACGATCTTGGCATGATGTGCGCTGATTTCTTCGACCTTGATGTCACGAGGACGGAGAAACTCTGTCACTGAACGCTGCATATGAACACCTTTCAGGCTGCCAAACGGATACTTGGTACTCAGGAGCATCCGGGCGGCGAACCGCCCGGGCTACAAAGAAGCAGAGACTGTTTACTTCACACTGCTTACTTGGAGTACAGCTCGACGATCAGGTTTTCGTTGATGTCGGCAGTCAGGTCACCGCGTTCAGGCAGAGCCTTGAAAGTGCCTTCCATCTTCTTGGCGTCGGTTTCGATCCACGCCACATCGCCACGGTTGGCCGCAATGGACAACGAGGTTTGGATGCGGGCCTGGTTCTTCGCCTTTTCGCGAATGGAAACAACGTCACCCGGCTTCACTTGGTAGGAAGCTACGTTGACGGTGCGACCGTTCACGGCAATCGCCTTGTGGCTGACCAGCTGACGCGCTTCAGAGCGAGTCGAGCCGAAGCCCATACGGTAGACGACATTATCCAGTCGGGATTCGAGCAACTGCAACAATACCTCACCGGTCGCGCCTTTCAGGCGAGCGGCTTCTTTGTAGTAGTTACGGAACTGCTTTTCGAGTACGCCATACATACGGCGTACTTTCTGCTTCTCGCGAAGCTGCAAGCCGTAGTCGGAAAGACGCTGACGGCGCTGGCCGTGTACACCCGGGATCTGCTCGGATTTACACTTTTTCTCGAAGGGAGTCACGCCACTCTTCAAAAAGAGATCGGTGCCTTCACGACGAGACAATTTGCACTTCGGTCCAATATAACGGGCCATGAATCTGTCTCCTTAAACGCGGCGTTTCTTCGGCGGACGGCAGCCATTATGGGGGATGGGCGTCGCGTCGATAATGCTTTGCACGCGGAAGCCGGCGGCATTCAGTGCGCGCACGGCGGATTCACGACCGGGACCGGGGCCTTTGACCAGCACGTCGACGTTTTTCACACCATACTCGGCTGCAGCAGTTGCTGCACGTTCACTTGCCACTTGAGCAGCGAACGGGGTGCTCTTACGAGAACCACGAAAACCCGAACCACCGGCAGTCGCCCATGACAGAGCGTTGCCCTGGCGGTCTGTGATCGTCACGATCGTGTTGTTAAAAGAGGCATGGATATGCGCGACGGCATCCACTACCTGCTTTTTAACCTTTTTACGGTTACTACGCGGGTTAGCCATGTTGATGTCTATTCCTGTCTTTACGCCAGAACGTGCGTGTTATTTGCGGATCGGCTTACGCGGGCCCTTACGGGTACGCGCGTTAGTCTTGGTCCGCTGACCACGCAGCGGAAGACTACGACGATGACGCAGACCACGGTAGCAACCCAAGTCCATGAGACGCTTAATGTTAAGCGTGACATCACGACGAAGGTCACCTTCTACGGTGTACTTGCCAACTTCAGAACGCAGGGTATCGACTTCTTCAGAAGACAGATCCTGGATCTTGGCATTCATGGCAATACCGGCAGCAGCACAGATGTGCTCTGCACGAGTACGGCCAATCCCGAAGATATAGGTCAGCGAGATCGCCGCATGCTTGTTGTCCGGGATATTGACGCCTGCAATACGGGCCATCAGCTTACTCCGAAATTTGAGCGGCTTGCTCGTTAATCATCTTTAAAAGGCGCAACAGCATACCCCTTTAGCTGCCCGAAGGCAAGGGGTATGCCGGCACCCGCTTAATACAGACCAGGAAATTAACCCTGGCGCTGCTTGTGCCGTGGTTCGCTGCAGATGACGCGTACCGCGCCATTGCGACGAATGATCTTGCAGTTACGGCACATTTTCTTTACGGAAGCTCGAACTTTCATCGTTCTCTCCAATACGGACGGCACGCGCCTTAGCGCATGATGCCGCCACTACCGTAGCCTTTCAGGTTGGACTTCTTCATCACTGAGTCATATTGATGCGACATGAGGTGCGACTGCACCTGGGCCATGAAGTCCATGATGACCACGACCACGATCAAAAGCGAGGTACCGCCAAAGAAGAACGGCACGTTCCACGCTACGATCAGGAACTGGGGCATCAGGGAAACCGCAGTGATGTACAAGGCACCAAACAACGTTAAACGCGTCATGACCTTGTCAATGTAGCGAGCGGTCTGCTCGCCAGGACGAATACCCGGTAGGAAGGCGCCTGACTTTTTCAGATTGTCAGCCACATCCTTGGGGTTGAAGACCAGCGCTGTGTAAAAGAAGCAGAAGAATACCACTGCCGCACCAAAAAGCAAGATGTAAAGCGGTTGGCCGGGGCCTAATGCCTGCGAGGCGCGCTGCAACCATTCCATACCATCGCCTGCGCCTACCCACTGGCCGATCGAGGCCGGGAAGAGCAGGATACTGGAGGCGAAGATGGCAGGAATAACGCCAGCCATGTTCACTTTCAGCGGCAGGTAGCTGCTTTGCCCTGCATACATCTTGTTGCCGACTTGGCGGCGTGGATAATTCACTTTGAGACGACGTTGGCCGCGCTCGATGAATACCACAAAGGCCACGGTGGCAATACCCAGTGCCGATAACCCCAGCAGCGGCAATACGTTCCAGGCCCCTTCATTACGAGCCAGTTCAAACGCCTGGCCTACCGCGCTGGGCAGCCCCGCCACAATACCGGCAAAGATCAGCAGCGAAATACCGTTGCCGATGCCTTTTTCGGTAATTTGCTCACCCAGCCACATCATGAATACCGCACCTGATACGAAGGTAATCACGGCGGTAAAGTAGAAGCTGAAGTCGGCGGTGTAGGCAATACCCTGGCTCGCCAAGCCGACGGACATGCCGACAGCCTGAACAAAGGCCAGTATCACCGTGCCGTAGCGGGTGTACTGACTAATCTTGCGGCGGCCGGCCTCGCCCTCTTTCTTGAGCTGTTCAAGATGAGGAGAGACCGCAGTCATCAGCTGCATGATAATCGACGCCGAAATATAGGGCATAATACCCAGGGCGAGGACGCTCATGCGCTCCAGGGCGCCACCCGAGAACATGTTGAACATGCCCAGAATGGTGCCCTGTTGCTCCCTAAACAAGGCAGCAAGCTGGTCAGGATTGATACCGGGAACGGGAATGTGGGCACCAATACGGTACACCACGATGGCGAGGAGCACGAAGCGCAGACGCGCCCACAGTTCACTCAGACCGCTGCCCATCGCCGGCATGTTTCCTGACTTGGCCATTTAGTCCTCTACCTTGCCGCCAGCGGCTTCGATCGCTTCACGGGCACCTTTGGTGACCTTGATGCCGCGAACGATAACCGCTTTTTTCAGATCGCCGGAAAGGATGATCTTCGCGTGTAGCGTCGAATCCTTCAGCACGTTAGCCTGCTTCAGCGTGTCGAGGGTTACCTCGTCACCGGCCACTTGGCCGAGCTCAGCCAGGCGTACTTCTTCTGACACCAGCGACTTGGCTGACGTAAAGCCGAATTTCGGCAGACGACGCTGCAACGGCATCTGACCGCCTTCGAAACCTGGCTTCACGCTGCCGCCGCTGCGTGCTTTCTGGCCTTTGTGGCCACGGCCGCCGGTCTTACCAAGACCGGAGCCGATACCACGACCAACGCGCTTTGCAGCGTGTTTGGAGCCCGCTGCCGGGCTCAAGGTATTGAGTTTCATGGATTACTCTCCCTCAACGCGCACAAGGTAGTTCACCTTGTGGATCATGCCGCGTACGGCAGGGGTGTCTTCCAGCTCAACCGAATGACCGATGCGACGCAGGCCCAGACCACTCATCGTGGCCTTGTGCTTGGGCAGAACGCCGATGGTGCTGCGGATCTGGGTAACCTTGATCGTTGCTGCCATGGTGCCTTACCCCGTGATCGCTTCGACAGACAGACCGCGCTTGGCGGCCACGTCTTCCGGTGCCTGCATGGAAGAGAGACCTTTGACAGTCGCTCGTACCACGTTAACCGGGTTGGTGGAACCGTAACACTTGGCCAGTACGTCATGGACGCCAGCGAGCTCCAGTACAGAGCGCATAGCACCACCGGCGATGATGCCGGTACCTTCAGACGCCGGCTGCATGAATACCTTGGAAGCACCGTGACGGGCTTTAACCGGGTATTGCAGCGTGTGGCCTGAAAGGTTGACCTTGACCATGTTGCGACGAGCTTGATCCATCGCTTTCTGAATCGCGATCGGCACTTCACGCGCCTTACCACGACCGAAACCGACACGACCTTTACCATCACCAACGACGGTCAGTGCGGTGAAGCCGAAAATACGACCACCTTTGACCACCTTGGCGACGCGGTTGACCTGCACGAGCTTTTCTTGCAGATCACCGCTTTGCTGTTCGTTCTTCGCCATCGTAAAAACCCTTTAGAATTCCAGGCCGCCTTCACGTGCGGCGTCGGCCAGAGCCTTGACGCGGCCGTGATACTTAAAGCCAGCACGGTCGAAGGCCACCTGGGTGATGCCTGCTTCTTTAGCGCGCTTGGCAATCAGTTCGCCGACTTTCGTGGCAGCTTCTGAGTTACCAGTCGCACCCTCGCGCAGTGCCTTGTCCAGCGTAGAAGCGCTGGCCAACACTTTGCCACCATCCGGCGAGATAATCTGCGCATAGATGTGACGCGGGGTACGGTTGACGCACAGGCGATACACGCCCAGCTCGCGGATCTTGGCGCGAGCGCGGCGGGCACGACGGAGACGAGATTCTTTCTTCGCGTTCATAACCCTGCCTTACTTCTTCTTGGCTTCTTTGCGACGCACCTGCTCGTCGGCGTACCGGACACCCTTGCCTTTATACGGCTCGGGGGGACGGAAGGCGCGGATTTCCGCGGCGCACTGACCGAGCTGCTGCTTGTCCGCGCTTTTCAGCACGATCACGGTGTTCTTCGGCGTTTCCGCTGAGACACCTTTCGGCAGTTCGTAGTCGACCGGGTGCGAGAAGCCCAGTGAAAGATTGAGCGTCTGGCCCTTTGCTTGGGCACGATAACCGACGCCAACAATTTCGAGAGTCTTTGTGAAACCCTCGGATACGCCCGTCACCAGGTTCTGAACCAAGGCGCGGGTAGTACCGGCCATTGCCCAGCTCTTGGCAGATTCACTCGGGGCGAAGGTCAGCTGGCCATCTTCTTGACCCACTACCACGTCGTGGTGAATGGTCATTGACAGCGTGCCTTGGCCGCCTTTGGCGGTCAGCTGGTCAGCGTCGATTTTGATCTCGACACCGGCAGGCACTTTAACCGGATATTTCGCTATGCGGGACATTCCAGCCTCCTAGAATACGGTGCAGATGACTTCGCCACCAACACCCGCCTGGCGAGCGGCACGATCGGTCATAACCCCGTTAGAGGTCGTCACGATTGCGATACCCAGACCATCGGCGACCTTAGGCAGGTTGTCCTTGCCCATGTAACGGCGCAGAGACGGCTTGGAAACCCGCTGGATATGGTCGATAACCGGCTTGCCCTCAAAGTACTTGAGAGTCACGGTTAATTCGGGCTTGGTGCTTTCAGCCACCGTGAAATCGGCGATGTAGCCCTCTTCTTTCAGCACGCGGGCCACTTCCACTTTCAACTTGGAGGACGGCATGGTGACCGTCTCCTTGGTGGCCATCTGCGCATTGCGGATACGGGTAAACATATCCGCCAGAGTGTCTTGCATGCTCATTTAATGTGCGCTCCTGATGATTCTACGTGGCGTTACCAGCTGGACTTCTTGAGTCCAGGGACGTCGCCACGCATGGCGGCTTCACGCAGCTTGTTACGGCCGAGGCCGAACTTGTTGTAAAAACCGTGCGGACGGCCGGTGATACGGCAGCGGTTACGCTGACGAACCGGGCTCGAATCGCGCGGCAGTTGCTGCAGCTTCAGCGTCGCCTCGAAGCGATCTTCCTCAGAAGCGTTCACATCTACGATGATTGCTTTGAGCTCAGCGCGCTTGGCCGCGTACTTCTCGACCAGTTTCGTGCGCTTGAGCTCACGCTCTACCATGCTTTTCTTTGCCATGATCCAACCCTTATTTCTTAAACGGGAAGTTCAGCGCGGATAAGAGCGCGCGACCTTCCTCGTCGGTGTTGGCGGTGGTGGTGATAGTGACGTCCAACCCGCGGATACGATCGATTTTATCATACTCGATCTCCGGGAAGATGATCTGCTCACGCACACCCATGGAGTAGTTGCCGCGACCGTCGAAGGACTTCGGGTTGAGACCACGGAAGTCACGCACGCGAGGAATCGCGATGTTGACCAGGCGGTCCAGGAAGTCCCACATGCGCTCAGCGCGCAGGGTCACCTTGATGCCGATCGGCCAACCTTCACGCACCTTGAAGCCCGCGATGGACTTGCGTGCCTTGGTCACCAACGGCTTTTGACCGGACAACATCTCCAGATCGCCGATGGCATTGTCGATCAGCTTTTTATCGCTGACCGCGTCGCCGATGCCCATATTGAGCGTCACTTTCGTGATGCGCGGCACCTGCATTACGTTGGCGTAGCTAAACTGCTCTTTGAGCTGAGCTACCACCTCGTTTTGATAACGTTCTTTCAAGTTCGCCATTTTGCTACCCGACTCGCGTTAGGCGTCGATCTGCGTCTGCGTCGACTTGTAGATACGTACCTTGGTACCGTCTTCCTTCACTTGGAAGCCGACGCGATCCGCCTTACCGGTCTCCGAATTGAAGATGGCTACGTTGGACGCGTGAATCGGAGCCTCACGCTCGACGATACCGCCCTGATTTCCCGCCATGGGATTTGGCTTGGTGTGACGTTTAATCATGTTCACACCGGACACCAAAAAGCGGTTTTCTAATACCCGCTTAACGGTGCCACGCTTGCCCTTATCCTTTCCGGCGATGACGATGACTTCATCGTCACGTTTGATTTTTTGCATATCCGCCTCGCTCCTTACAGCACTTCAGGCGCTAAGGAAATGATCTTCATGAACTTCTCGTTACGAAGCTCACGAGTGACCGGCCCGAAAATACGAGTACCGATTGGCTGTTCGTTGGTGTTGTTCAACAAAACCGCCGCATTTCCATCGAAACGGATCAGCGAACCGTCGCTACGACGGACGCCACTACGGGTGCGAACCACCACCGCTTTAAGAACCTGGCCTTTTTTGACCTTGCCACGCGGAATGGCTTCTTTCACCGTAACCTTGATGACGTCACCAACGCGAGCATAGCGACGGTGTGAACCGCCCAACACCTTGATGCATTGCACCCGGCGCGCTCCGCTGTTGTCGGCGACATCCAGCATTGTCTGAGTCTGAATCATCGGTTTTCTCCAAACCTAATCTGACTGCACTGGTTAAACAGGCACATGGATTAACCCTTGGCCTGCTCGACCACCTCGACCAGCGTCCAGGCTTTCTTTTTGGAAAGCGGACGGCACTCCTGAATGGAAACCGTATCGCCTGCCTTAGCCTGGTTCGCCTCATCATGGGCGTGCAGCTTGGTGGAGCGCTTAACGTATTTTCCGTAGATCGGGTGACGTTCACGACGCTCGATCATAACGACGATGGATTTTTCCATCTTGTCGCTCACCACCTTGCCGGTGAGCGTACGTGCTTTTTTCTCTTCGGCCATCTCAATCACCTGCCTTCTCGTTGAGCACAGTCTTCACACGGGCAATATCCCGACGGACCTGCTTGAGCAGATGAGTCTGGCTCAGTTGGCCAGTGGCCTTCTGCATGCGCAGGTTGAACTGCTCGCGGAGTAGCTCGAGGAGCTGCTCTTTGAGCTCTCCTGCGGACTTTTCACGAATTTCCTGGGCTTTCATCACATCACCGTCCGTTTCGCAAAGGTGGTGGATATGGGCATTTTCTGTGCCGCAAGCTCAAACGCTTCACGTGCAAGCTCTTCAGGCACACCCTCGATCTCGTACAGGACCCGACCCGGCTGGATCTGGGCTACCCAGTACTCGACGGAGCCTTTACCTTTACCCATACGAACTTCGAGCGGCTTCTTGGAGATCGGCTTGTCAGGGAAGACGCGGATCCAAATCTTACCGCCACGTTTAACGTGACGTGTGATCGCACGACGGCCGGCTTCGATCTGGCGCGCTGTGATGCGGCCGCGACCGGTAGCTTTCAGGCCGTACTCCCCGAAGCTGATCTTGCTTCCGCGATGCGCCAGGCCACGGTTGCGGCCTTTCTGCATCTTGCGGAATTTCATACGCTTGGGCTGTAACATCGACTCGCTCTCCCCTTACCTGGAACCTTTTTTCTTGGGCGCGTTGCCGGCAGGCTGCTGTTGCTTAGCCTTGGCACGTACTTCCTCGATACCGCCGAGGATTTCACCCTTGAAGATCCACACTTTGACGCCGATAACGCCGTAGGTGGTGTGAGCTTCGTAAGTGGCGTAGTCGATGTCCGCACGCAACGTGTGCAGCGGAACGCGACCTTCGCGGTACCATTCGGTACGTGCGATTTCAGCACCACCCAGACGACCTGACAGCTGAATCTTGATGCCGCCAGCGCCAAGACGCATTGCGTTCTGTACCGCGCGCTTCATGGCGCGACGGAACATCACGCGACGCTCAAGCTGACCCGCTACGTTGGCAGCGACGAGCTTGGCGTCCAGCTCCGGCTTGCGAACTTCTTCGATGTTCACGTGAACAGGAACACCCATCATCTCGGTAAGATCACGACGCAGACGGTCGACATCTTCACCTTTCTTACCAATCACGATGCCCGGACGGGCGGTGTGAATGGTGATGCGGGCGTTGTTCGCCGGACGCTCGATGTGAATACGGCTAACGGAGGCGTTTTTAAGACGCTCTTCCAGGAAGCTACGCACTTCGAGATCGTTATTGAGCTTATCGGCATAGGCGCCGCGCTCGGCATACCAGACAGAAGCATGGTCTTTGACGATGCCCAGTCGAATGCCTGTTGGATTGACTTTCTGACCCATCGGTCGACTCCTACTTCTCGGCTACCTTGACGGTGATGTGGCAGGTGCGCTTCAAGATACGGTCCGCACGCCCTTTGGCACGCGGCTTGATACGCTTGAGCGTCATGCCCTCATCGACGCAGATGGTCGAGACACGCAGCTCGTCAATATCCATGCCGTTATTTTCTTCCGCGTTTGCAATGGCGGACTGAAGCACTTTCTTGACCAGTTGGGCAGCCTTCTTCGGTGAGAAGGTCAGCAGGTCGAGTGCCTCGGCGACAGGTTTACCGCGCACCTGATCAGCCACCAAACGGGCCTTCTGGGCGGATAATCCGGCGCCACGCAGCTTAGCTGTGACTTCCATCTCTCAATCCTCTTTGGCTTACCGTTTGGCTTTCTTGTCCGCCACGTGCCCGCGATAAGTGCGAGTGGCAGCGAATTCGCCTAGCTTGTGACCAACCATTTCCTCGGAGACGTGCACCGGGACGTGTTGGCGACCGTTGTGGACTGCGATGGTCAAACCCACCATGTTTGGCAGGATCATCGAACGACGCGACCAGGTCTTGATCGGTTTGCGGTCGTTCTTTTCCACTGCAGCCTCTACCTTCTTCAAAAGATGAAGGTCAATGAAGGGACCTTTCTTTAGTGAACGTGGCACAGCCGTTACCCCTTAATGTCTGTTACTTGGCCTTGCGGCGACGAACGATAAGCTTGTCGGTGCGCTTGTTCTTGCGAGTCTTATAACCCTTGGTCGGTACACCCCATGGGGTAACCGGGTTACGACCACCACTGGTGCGGCCTTCGCCACCACCGTGCGGGTGATCCACCGGGTTCATTGCGACACCGCGAACAGTCGGACGCACACCTCTCCAGCGCTTCGCACCGGCCTTGCCAAGTTGACGCAGGCTGTGCTCGGAGTTGCTCACTTCACCCAAGGTCGCTCGACACTCGGCCAGCACCTTACGCATTTCGCCGGAACGAAGACGCAGGGTGGCGTAGTTGCCTTCACGGGCGACCAACTGAGCGCTAGTACCGGCACTGCGAGCAATCTGCGCGCCTTTACCCGGCTTCAGTTCAATACCGTGAACGGTCGAACCAAGCGGAATGTTGCGCAGCGGCAAGGCATTGCCTTTCTTGATGGGCGCGTTAACACCAGATTCCAGCACGTCACCCGCGCTGACACCTTTCGGTGCAATGATGTAACGACGCTCGCCATCGGCGTATTTCAGCAGTGCAATGTGCGCACTGCGGTTCGGGTCGTGCTCCAGACGCTCAACGGTGGCAGAAATGCCATCCTTGGTGCGCTTGAAGTCGATCAACCGATAGTGATGACGGTGACCACCGCCCACGTGGCGGGTGGTGATGCGACCGTAGTTATTACGGCCACCGGACTTGGACTGTTTTTCCAAAAGCGGCGCGTAAGCACGGCCTTTGTACAGTTCCTCGCCAACGATCTTGACGACGTGGCGACGACCGGCGGATGTGGGTTTGGTCTTGACGATTGCCATTATCCGTACTCCTGCCCTTATTCGGCGCCAGAGAAGTCTTCGAGCGTTTCACCCGCAGCCAGGGTCACATACGCTTTACGGTAACCCTTACGCAAGCCAACGCCGTTTGCAGTACGCTTGGTTTTCCCCTTGACGTTCAGTACCTGAACGCTGCCGACCTTCTTGCCGAACAGTATTTCAACGGCCTTCTTGATCTCGGGCTTGGTAGCATCGGATGCCACCTTGAAAACGTACTGGTTGCGCTCGGCAGCCATCGCAGCCTTCTCGGTCACGTGCGGTCCAAGCAGAACCTTGAATACGCGTTCCTGGTTCATGCCAGCTTCTCCTCGAATTTACGCAGGGCGGAGACGGTGACCAGGACCTTATCAAAGGCTACCAGGCTCACCGGGTCAGCGGCCGCAACGTCCACCACGTCAACGTGGGGAAGGTTGCGTGCAGCCAGATAGAGCTTCTCGTCGACTTCTTCAGTGACGATCAACACTTTTTCAAGGTTGAGCTCTTTCAGCTTGGCAGCGACCTGCTTGGTTTTCGGCGCTTCGACGTTGAACTCTTCAATCGCGACCAGGCGCTCTTGGCGCACCAGCTCCGACAAGATGGAGCGCATCGCTGCGCGGTACATCTTGCGGTTCACCTTCTGGCTGAAGTCCTGGGGACGAGCCGCGAAAGTGACACCGCCGCTACGCCAGAGCGGTGAACGGATAGTACCGGCACGAGCACGACCGGTACCCTTCTGACGCCACGGCTTTTTACCACCGCCACGGACGTCGGAACGGTTCTTTTGAGCGCGGGTGCCCTGACGACCACCAGCCAGATAGGCGGTGACAACCTGGTGAACCAGCGCTTCGTTGAATTCTTTGCCAAAAGTGGCGTCGGCTACTTCAACGGTACCCGCGCCTGCAGCAAGATTCAGATTCATTGGTAATTATCCCCTTCAGCCAGCTTTCACGGCGCTGCGAACGATAACGTCACTGCCGGTTGCACCCGGCACGGCGCCCTTGATCAGCAGCAGGTTACGCTCGGCGTCGACACGGACGATCTCAAGGCTCTGCACGGTACAGCGGACGTTGCCCATCTGACCGGCCATCTTTTTGCCTTTGAATACGCGACCCGGCGTCTGACACATGCCGATAGAACCCGGCGCGCGATGCGACAGGGAGTTACCATGGCTGTTGTCTTGGGTACGGAAGTTCCAGCGCTTAACAGCACCCTGGAAACCTTTACCCTTAGAGGTACCGGTCACGTCGATCATCTGACCAGCTTCGAAGAGGGATACGGTGAGTTCGCCGCCAACTTCAGGAGCCTCTTCGCCTTCTTCGAGACGAAACTCCATCAGTGAACGACCAGCCTCAACACCCGCTTTAGCAAATTGACCCGCTTGGGCTTTGCTGAGGTGTTTGGCCTTACGAGAGCCAGTTGTAACCTGAACCGCCGCGTAGCCGTCAGACTCGACAGACTTAACGCGTGTAACACGGTTAGGATCAACTTCAATAACGGTTACGGGCACGGATGCACCGTCTTCGGTAAAGACACGGGTCATTCCGGCCTTTTTACCGACTAAACCGATAGTCATTCTCAGTTCTCCTATAGTGTACGGGGCTATCACCCGCTATGGCTGCCCTTTCCAGAGCATTCCACTAGCACATTGTGTGGCGCCTCACGGCGCGGCGGCTGCTGCTCACTGCTTGTTCGATGAGCGCTGGGCCGCAAGTGTCTAGTGTGATTAGTCGAGCTTGATTTGCACGTCTACGCCAGCGGCGAGGTCGAGCTTCATCAGCGCATCAACGGTTTTCTCGGTCGGCTCAACGATGTCGAGCACACGCTTGTGCGTACGAATCTCATACTGGTCACGCGCATCTTTGTTGACGTGCGGCGAGATCAGAATGGTGTAGCGCTCGCGGTTGGTCGGCAGCGGAATCGGCCCACGAACCTGAGCACCAGTGCGCTTAGCGGTTTCAACGATCTCCGCTGTGGACTGATCGATCAGGCGATGGTCGAACGCTTTCAACCGAATGCGAATCTTTTGGTTCTGCATTAGCCCTAAACTCCAATGGATGTCGACGGCGCGAGCCGTCTACCCACGCATTCAAAGGATGCGCATTATAGGCACGCCAAAAGCCCATGTCAAACATTTGCTAAGGGTGCGCAGAAAAGGGGGCTCTCTCGAGCCCCCTTTCACATTCAGCGAATCAACTTACTGAATGATTTTGGCCACAACGCCCGCGCCGACGGTACGACCGCCTTCACGAATCGCGAAGCGCAAGCCGTCATCCATGGCGATCGGAGCGATCAGGGTAACAACCATCTTGACGTTGTCGCCCGGCATGACCATCTCAACGCCTTCCGGCAGTTCACAAGTACCGGTAACGTCGGTGGTACGGAAGTAGAACTGCGGACGGTAGCCCTTGAAGAACGGCGTGTGACGACCGCCTTCTTCTTTGGACAGTACGTAGACTTCTGCTTCGAAAACGGTGTGCGGGTTGATGGTGCCGGTTTTCGCCAGAACCTGACCACGCTCAACGTCATCGCGCTTGGTACCACGCAGCAGCGCGCCAACGTTCTCGCCTGCACGACCTTCGTCGAGCAGCTTGCGGAACATTTCAACGCCGGTAACGGTTGTCTTCACGGTATCTTTGATACCGACGATTTCAACTTCTTCACCCGCCTTGATGATGCCACGCTCTACACGACCGGTAACAACGGTACCGCGACCAGAGATGGAGAACACGTCTTCGATCGGCATCAGGAACGGCTGATCGATAGCACGCTCCGGCTCGGGGATGTAATCGTCGAGAGCCTTGATCAGGCTAGCGACAGCAGTCGTACCCATGCCGTTTTCGTCTTCGCCGTTCAGCGCCATCAGCGCAGAGCCGGTGATGATCGGCGTGTCGTCGCCCGGGAAGTCGTACTGGTCGAGAAGTTCGCGAACTTCCATTTCGACCAGCTCGAGCAGCTCTTCGTCATCGACCATGTCCGCTTTGTTCAGGAACACGACGATGTACGGAACGCCAACCTGACGAGACAGCAGGATATGCTCGCGCGTCTGCGGCATCGGGCCGTCGGCGGCAGAACATACCAGGATCGCGCCGTCCATCTGCGCAGCACCGGTGATCATGTTCTTGACGTAGTCAGCGTGTCCCGGGCAGTCAACGTGTGCGTAGTGACGCATTTCAGACTGATACTCAACGTGCGAGGTGGCGATAGTAATACCGCGCTCACGCTCTTCCGGAGCATTGTCGATGGCGTCGAACTCACTCCAGTCACCACCGAATACTTCAGCAGATACACGGGTCAAGGCCGCAGTCAGGGTCGTTTTACCATGGTCGACGTGACCGATGGTGCCGACGTTGACATGCGGTTTGGAACGTTCAAATTTTTCCTTAGCCACTGCTATAACCTCTTTACGTTAGCTAACGGTTAACCGTTTTGGTTGATGACGGCTTCAACGACGCTGGAGGGCGCCTCCTCGTACTTCGCGAACTCCATAGAGTAGCTCGCACGGCCCTGGGTCTGTGAGCGCAGATCGGTTGCGTAACCGAACATCTCACCCAGTGGCACCGTTGCACGGATGACTTTACCAGAAGAGGAATCATCCATACCCTGCACCAGGCCGCGACGACGGTTCAGGTCGCCCATGACGTCACCCATAAAATCTTCGGGGGTCACGACTTCGACCTTCATCACCGGCTCCAGCAGCACGGCCTTGGCCTTCCTGGCACCTTCTTTTATTGCCATAGAAGAAGCAATCTTGAACGCGGTCTCGTTGGAGTCCACGTCATGGTAAGAGCCATCAAGCAGCGTCACTTTAACGTCAATCATCGGGTAACCCGCAATGACGCCGTTTTGCAGCTGCTCGTATGCCCCTTTCTCTACCGCCGGGATGTATTCCTTAGGAACGACACCACCCACGATTTCCGAGTTGAACTTGAAGAAGATTTCATCTTCCCCTTCGCCTTTCTCGGCATAGGTTAGCGGCTCGATACGCATCACTACGTGACCGTATTGACCACGACCACCGGACTGACGTACGAACTTGCCTTCCTGCTCGACGCTGCCGCGGATCGTTTCGCGGTAGGCCACCTGCGGCTTACCGATGTTCGCCTCAACCTTGAACTCGCGACGCATACGGTCGACGAGGATATCGAGGTGAAGCTCACCCATACCGGAGATGATGGTCTGACCGGTCTCTTCGTCGGTTTTCACCTGGAAGGACGGGTCTTCCTGAGCCAGCTTGCCCAGGGCAACACCCATCTTCTCCTGATCGGCTTTGGACTTCGGCTCAACGGCTACCGAGATAACCGGATCCGGGAATTCCATGCGCTCAAGTACGATCTTGTTGTTGATGTCGCACAGGGTATCGCCCGTGGTGACATCTTTCAGACCGATACAGGCGGCGATATCGCCGGCACGCACTTCCTTGATTTCTTCACGCGAGTTGGAGTGCATCTGAACGATACGACCCACACGCTCTTTCTTGCTCTTGACCGAGTTGTACACCCCGTCGCCCGAGTTCAACACGCCCGAATAGACGCGGATGAACGTCAGGGTACCGACGAAGGGGTCGGTGGCAATCTTGAACGCCAGGGCAGCAAACGGCTGATCATCGTCTGCTTCACGGGTATCGACGGTGCCGTCCTTGTCGTCAAGCTCGCCTTCGATCGCCTTAACTTCGGTGGGTGACGGCATGTACTCGATAACGCAGTCCAGCACCGCTTGAACGCCCTTGTTCTTAAAGGCCGAACCGCAGGTGATCAGGACGATTTCGTTAGCCAGTGTGCGTGCGCGCAGACCCGCCTTGATCTCTTCGGTGGTCAACTCGACACCTTCAAGATACTTTTCCATCAGCTCGTCAGAACCTTCCGCTGCCGCTTCGATCATTTGCTCGCGGTAGGTTTCGGCGGTTTCCTGAAGCTCTGCGGGGATATCGACCAGCTCGTAGTTCATACCCAGGCTGGCTTCATCCCACAGGATGGCCTTCATCTGGATAAGATCGATAACGCCTTTGAAGTCTTCTTCCGTGCCCCAGTTGATCTGGATCGGCACGGCATTGGCGCCCAGACGCTCTTTCAACTGGTCAACGACCATGAAGTAGTCAGCGCCGGTACGGTCCATTTTGTTGACGAAGACCATACGCGGAACTTCGTACTTGTTGGCCTGACGCCATACGGTTTCGGTCTGCGGCTGAACGCCAGAAGACCCGCACAGTACAACGACCGCGCCATCGAGTACGCGCAAGGAACGCTCAACTTCGATGGTGAAGTCAACGTGTCCGGGGGTATCGATGATGTTAATACGGTGCTCAGGGAACTGCTTGCTCATGCCCTGCCAGAAACAGGTTGTCGCAGCGGACGTGATCGTAATGCCACGCTCCTGCTCCTGCTCCATCCAGTCCATGGTCGCTGCACCGTCGTGCACCTCACCCACTTTATGGGAAAGGCCGGTGTAGAACAGTACGCGCTCGGTTGTCGTGGTTTTACCCGCGTCAACGTGAGCGACGATACCGATATTGCGATAGCGATTAAGTGGTGTCTTGCGAGCCACGGTGAAACTCCCGTTTGTTGGCGATGCTCATGAATCTGACGGTGCGTTATTGCTTATGCCACCGCCGCCATCCGTCAAGATAGCGGCGGTGTGTTGCAAGTCGGCTAATGACAATCCCGCGACATAGCAACCGCAGCAAAAAACGCGACCTTAGAAACGGTAGTGCGAGAAGGCCTTGTTGGCTTCTGCCATCCGATGCACGTCTTCGCGCTTCTTGACGGCAGAACCTTTGCCTTCAGCGGCATCAAGCATTTCGCCAGCAAGACGCTGAACCATCGTTTTCTCACCGCGACGACGCGCCGCGTCCACCAGCCAGCGCATGGCGAGCGCCTGGCGGCGTGACGGACGTACTTCAACCGGCACCTGATAAGTTGCGCCACCGACACGGCGCGACTTGACCTCGACCATCGGCTGGATAGCTTCCAGCGCCTTGTCGAAAATCTCCAGCGGCTCTTCTTTACTACGCTCGGCAACCTTGTCCAACGCACCATACACGATGCGCTCAGCTATGGACTTCTTGCCGCTGAACATCAGGTGGTTCATGAACTTGGCCAGGCGCTCACTTCCGAACTTGGGATCCGGCAGGATTTCGCGCTTGGCTACAACTCTTCTTCTAGGCATGATAAGCCCTCAATTTAAGGATCCTTCAGGTAAACTCGGGACTCGCATCAGCTTCGAAGCCAATCACCGCCCGACCTTACTCTTATCAGACCATCATATGCGTGATAAACAGTACGTACGGCTGTCACCTAGGCGACAGCGACCAGCGGCGAATTAAGACTTCGGACGCTTGGTACCGTACTTGGAACGACCCTGCTTACGATTCTGTACGCCGGAGGTGTCAAGGGCGCCACGAACGGTGTGATAACGCACACCTGGCAAATCCTTAACACGACCGCCACGAATCAGCACAACAGAGTGCTCCTGGAGGTTGTGACCTTCACCACCGATGTAAGAAGACACCTCGAAACCGTTGGTCAGGCGCACACGGCAAACCTTACGCAACGCCGAGTTAGGCTTCTTGGGGGTAGTGGTGTATACGCGCGTACATACGCCGCGCTTTTGCGGACAAGCCTGAAGCGCAGGCACGTCACTCTTGGTGACGGGGCGCTTGCGCGGCTTGCGCACTAGCTGATTAATCGTTGCCATGGTGTTTAGCTGACTCCAATGGTTGCCTTGGCCTTGCAGCGGCTGCGGGCGTACCCACCCCACTGTCAAAGGCTGCGCATTCTAATGGCTGACCCTAGTCGCCGTCAAGTCTTGCCGGTCGCTAAACCGGCAAGACGAGGGCTTCATAAAAGGCCAGGTAGCAATGTTAGAGCTCGTCGTCGGAATCCAACGCGGTCAACTGAGCTCCCAGTTCCTGTTCGACCTCGGTCGCCGAGGGGTTGAACAGACGCTCTACGTCTTCGCGCTTGCGACGACGTTCCGCGTGGTGAGTCAGACCGGTACCTGCCGGAATCAGTCGACCCACTACGACGTTTTCTTTCAGGCCGCGCAGATAATCGCGCTTGCCGGTCACCGCTGCTTCGGTCAGTACGCGGGTCGTTTCCTGGAACGACGCCGCAGAAATGAACGATTCGGTGGCCAGGCTGGCCTTGGTGATACCCAGCAGCAGGCGCTGATACTTGGCCGGGAATTTTTCTTCTTTCTCCAGACGCTCGTTCTGCTCCAGCACGCGAACCAGCTCTGCCTGATCACCGGTGATGAAGTCCGAGTCGCCCGAGTCGGTGATTTCCACCTTGCGCAGCATCTGACGCACGATCACTTCGATATGCTTGTCGTTGATGCCAACGCCCTGGAGGCGATAAACGTCCTGAACTTCTGCCGTGATGTACTTGGCAAGCTCGGCCACGCCCAGCAGACGCAGAATATCGTGCGGATTGCTCGGGCCATCCGAGATGACCTCGCCCTTCTCGACGGCTTCACCTTCGAAGACGGCGATTTGACGCCATTTCGGGATCAGCGTTTCAAACGGGTCACCGGATTCCGGGGTAATCGTCAGGCGACGCTTGCCCTTGGTTTCCTTGCCGAAGCTGATAACGCCGCTGATTTCGGCAAGAATTGCCGACTCTTTCGGCTTGCGCGCTTCGAACAGGTCGGCCACACGTGGCAGACCACCGGTGATGTCCTTGTTGCCCGAGGCTTCAACCGGGATACGGGCAACCACTTCACCCACCCCGATCGTCGCGCCGTCATCGACGGAAATGATCGATTTACCCGGCAGCAAGTACTGCACCGGGGTGTTCGAGCCGGAGACCGACACGTACTCGCCCGCCGCGTCCTTGAGCATGACCATCGGACGCTTGTCGCGTCCGGCCATAGGACGTGCGGCTGATTCGATCACCTCGATGGACGACAGGCCGGTCATCTCGTCGACGGTGCGGTGCATGGTGACACCCTCGTCTAGATCGATGAACTGCGCCTGACCTTCCACTTCGGCAACGATCGGGTGAGTGTGCGGATCCCACTTGGCCACGACCGTACCGGCATCGACCACGTCGCCGTCGCGTACGGACAGCTCGGCGCCGTAGGGCAGCTTGTAGTACTCACGCTCACGGCCGTGATCATCGGCAACGGCCAGGGCACTCGATCGAGAGACCACTACCAGTTTGCCGTCTGCACGCTCTACGTGCTTGATGTTGTGCAGGCGTACCTTGCCGCCGTGCTTGACCTGGACGCTGTCCACGGCAGACGAGCGCGATGCCGCCCCACCGATGTGGAAGGTACGCATGGTCAGCTGGGTACCCGGCTCACCGATCGATTGGGCGGCGATAACGCCGACCGACTCACCGATGTTGACCTGATGGCCTCGCGCCAGATCGCGCCCGTAACAGGCGGAACATACGCCATGCGGGGTTTCACAGGAGATCGTCGAGCGCACGATGATTTCGTCGACGCCCATGGTGTCGAGCTCGGCGCACCACTTCTCGTCGAGCAGGGTGCCGCGCGGGATAAGCACTTCTTGCGTGCTCGGGTCGACCACATCGATAGCCACTACGCGGCCCAGAACGCGCTGGGACAACGGCACGATGATGTCGCCGCCTTCGATGATCGGGTGCAGCGTCAAACCGTTTTCGGTGCCGCAATCGTTCTCGGTGATCACCAGATCCTGGGCCACGTCGACCAGACGACGAGTCAGATAACCCGAGTTGGCGGTCTTCAGTGCGGTATCCGCAAGACCTTTACGCGCGCCGTGGGTCGAGATGAAGTACTGCAGTACGTTCAGACCTTCACGGAAGTTGGCGACGATCGGCGTTTCGATGATCGAGCCGTCCGGCTTGGCCATCAGACCACGCATGCCCGCCAGCTGGCGGATCTGGGCGGCACTACCACGAGCACCGGAGTCGGCCATGATGAAGACGCTGTTGAACGAATCCTGCTCGACTTCGTTGCCGTCACGGTCGATGACGGTCTCTTTCGAGATACCCGCCATCATCGCCTTGGCCACCTTGTCGTTGGCCTTGGACCAGATATCGATGACCTTGTTGTACTTCTCACCCGCGGTAACCAGACCGGAGGAGAACTGGTCTTCGATCTCTTTGACTTCCGCTTCAGCGGCGTCGACGATCTCGGTTTTCGCATCGGGAATAACGAAGTCGTTAACGCCGATGGAAGCACCGGACCAGGTGGCCAGACGGAAGCCGGTGTACATCAGCTGGTCAGCGAAGATGACGGTCGGCTTGAGGCCGGCACGCCGATAGACTTCATTGATCAGGCTGGAGATCGCCTTCTTCTTCATCGGCTGGTCGATCAGCTCGAAGGGCACGCCTTCGGGCAGAATGCGGAACAGCAGCGCACGGCCGACCGTGGTGTCATAGATACGACGGTGGGACGACCGATCACCGGTCTCTTCGTCGACATCGACTTCGTCGAGACGCACTTTGACGCGCGCGTGCAACGAGACCGACTGGGTACCAAAGGCACGCTCCACCTCGTCGAGGCCGGAGAACATCATGCCTTCGCCCTTGGCGTTGATCTTTTCGCGGGTCATGTAATACAGACCCAGAACAACGTCCTGCGACGGCACGATGATCGGCTCGCCGTTAGCCGGCGACAGCACGTTGTTGGTGGCCATCATCAGCGCACGCGCTTCCAGCTGGGCTTCCAGGGTCAGCGGTACGTGGACCGCCATCTGGTCACCGTCAAAGTCGGCGTTGTAGGCGGCACACACCAGCGGGTGCAGCTGAATGGCCTTACCTTCGATCAGCAACGGCTCAAACGCCTGGATACCCAGACGGTGAAGCGTGGGCGCGCGGTTGAGCAGTACCGGGTGTTCGCGGATAACATCGGCGAGGATGTCCCACACTTCCGGCAGCTCGCGCTCGACCATCTTCTTGGCGGCTTTGATCGTTGAGGCGTAGCCCAGCGACTGCAGCTTGGAGTAGATGAACGGCTTGAACAGCTCGAGCGCCATCTTCTTGGGCAGACCGCACTGGTGCAGACGCAGGGTCGGGCCCACGGTAATCACCGAACGGCCCGAGTAATCGACACGCTTACCCAGCAGGTTCTGACGGAAACGGCCCTGCTTACCCTTGATCATGTCGGCGAGCGACTTCAGCGGGCGCTTGTTAGAGCCCGTGATCGCGCGGCCGCGACGGCCGTTATCCAGCAGCGCATCGACGGCTTCCTGAAGCATACGCTTCTCATTGCGCACGATGATGTCCGGCGCATTGAGGTCGAGCAGACGCTTCAGGCGATTGTTACGGTTGATCACACGACGGTAAAGGTCGTTGAGATCCGAGGTCGCGAAGCGGCCGCCGTCTAGCGGTACCAGCGGACGCAAGTCCGGCGGCAGCACGGGCAACACTTCCATGACCATCCACGCCGGCGCGTTGCCGGAGTGGTAGAAGGCTTCAAGCAGCTTCAAGCGCTTGGAGAGCTTCTTGATCTTGGTTTCGGAGTTAGTCTGCGGAATCTCTTCGCGCAGGTGGTTAATCTCTTCTTCCAGATCGATGTCTTTGAGCAGCTCTTGAACGGCTTCGGCACCCATGCGGGCGTCAAAGTCGTCACCGAACTCTTCCAGCGCTTCAAAATATTGCTCATCGTTCAACAGCTGACCACGCTCCAGCGTAGTCATACCGGGATCGATAACGACGAAGCTTTCGAAGTACAGCACGCGCTCGATATCACGCAGGGTCATATCGAGGAACATGCCGATACGCGACGGCAGTGACTTCAAAAACCATATGTGCGCCACCGGCGATGCCAGCTCGATGTGGCCCATGCGTTCACGACGCACGGCCGCCTTGGTCACTTCAACGCCGCACTTCTCGCAGATAATACCGCGGTGCTTCATGCGCTTATACTTGCCGCACAGGCACTCGTAGTCTTTCACCGGGCCGAAGATCTTGGCACAGAACAGACCGTCGCGTTCCGGCTTAAAGGTCCGGTAGTTGATGGTCTCAGGCTTCTTCACCTCGCCGAACGACCAGGAGCGAATCATGTCCGGCGACGCCAGGGTAATCTTGATCGCGTCAAACTCTTCGGACTGAGATTGCGATTTGAGTACTTTCACCAAATCTTTCATGGGACGGCTCCTAGCTCTCTAACTCGATATCGATGCCCAGCGAGCGGATTTCCTTCACGAGTACGTTGAAGGATTCCGGCATGCCTGCCTGCATGGTGTGGTCGCCATCCACGATGTTCTTGTACATCTTGGTGCGGCCTTCGACGTCGTCCGATTTGACGGTGAGCATCTCTTGCAGCGTGTAGGCCGCGCCATAAGCTTCCAGCGCCCACACTTCCATCTCACCAAAGCGCTGACCACCGAACTGCGCCTTACCGCCCAGCGGCTGCTGGGTGACGAGCGAGTAAGAACCGGTAGAACGCGCGTGCATCTTGTCGTCGACCAAGTGGTTCAACTTGAGCATGTACATGTAACCAACGGTGACCGGACGATCGAACGCGTCACCGGTACGGCCGTCGTACAGTGCCATCTGCCCGGACTCGGGAATGTCTGCCAGCTTGAGCAGGTGCTTGATCTCGTGCTCTTTGGCACCGTCAAACACCGGCGTCGCCATGGGCACACCCGCCTTGAGGTTTTTCGCCAGCGCAATGACTTCTTCATCACTCAGCGAATCGATGTCTTCCACGCGGGTGCCCGGCGTGTTGTACACCTGCCCCAGGAAGTCACGGATCTCGGCCACCTGCTGTTCACGGGCGTCGCGCAACATGGCATCAATCTTGACGCCAAGACCACGGGCCGCCATCCCCAGGTGGGTTTCGAGAATCTGACCGACGTTCATACGCGACGGCACACCCAGCGGGTTCAGCACCACGTCGACCGGCTCGCCTTTCTCGTCGAACGGCATGTCTTCAATCGGCATGATCGCAGAGATAACACCCTTGTTACCGTGACGACCGGCCATCTTGTCGCCCGGCTGGATACGACGCTTGACGGCCATGTAGACCTTGACGATTTTCAGCACGCCCGGCGCGAGATCGTCGCCCTGGGTCAGCTTGCGCTTCTTGTCTTCAAAGCGCTCGTCCATTTCTTTACGACGGTTTTCCAACTGCTCGTCGGCCTGGGCCAGCAGCTCGTTGAAAGACTCATCCTGCAGGCGCAGCTTGAACCACTGCTGACGCGGCAGCTCGTCGAGGTAGGCCTCGTCGAGGGTATCGCCCTTCTTGAGGTTGGGCCCGCCGTTAACCACCTGGCCTTCCAGGGTACGCTTGAGACGCTCGAAGGTGGCATCTTCCGCGATACGATAGGTTTCCTGCAGGTCCTTGCGTACTTCGTCCAGCTGCATCTGCTCGATGGACAGGGCACGCGAGTCTTTCTCCACGCCGTCACGGGTGAATACCTGAACGTCGATCACCGTTCCTTTCATGCCGGTCGGGGCACGCAGCGAGGTGTCTTTAACGTCAGACGCTTTCTCACCGAAGATGGCACGTAGCAGCTTTTCTTCCGGCGTCAGCTGGGTTTCGCCCTTGGGCGTTACCTTGCCGACCAGAATATCGCCCGGGCCGACTTCCGCACCGATGTAAACGACGCCCGCCTCGTCCAGCTTGCCCAGCGCCGATTCGCCGACATTGGGAATGTCCGAGGTGATCTCTTCCGGCCCCAGCTTGGTGTCGCGGGACACACAGGTCAGTTCCTGGATGTGGATCGTCGTGAAACGGTCTTCCTGGACCGCCCGCTCGGAAAGCAGGATGGAGTCCTCGAAGTTGTAACCGTTCCAGGGCATGAACGCGATACGCATGTTCTGGCCAAGCGCCAGATCACCCATATCCACGGACGGGCCGTCGGCAAGAATGTCGCCGCGCGCCACGTTGTCGCCAGGCCGCACGATCGGGCGCTGGTTCATGCAGGTGTTCTGGTTCGAACGGGTGTACTTGGTCAGGTTGTAGATATCCACACCGGCTTCACCGCCAATGATTTCATCTTCATTAACCCGGACCACTACCCGGCGCGCATCCACGGAGTCGATGACACCGCCACGACGCGCCACGGCACAGACACCGGAGTCACGCGCAACGAAGCGCTCCATGCCGGTACCCACCAGGGGCTTCTCGGCACGCAGGGTCGGCACCGCCTGACGCTGCATGTTGGAACCCATCAGGGCGCGGTTAGCGTCATCGTGCTCGAGGAACGGAATCAGGGCCGCAGCCACCGAGACCACCTGGCGCGGAGACACATCCATCAGCGTCACCTGCTCAGGGCGCATGAAGGTGGTCTCGCCTCTGTGACGTACCTGCACCAGATCATCGCTCAGCTTGCCGGACTCATCGACGGCAGCTGATGCCTGGGCAATGACGAAGTCGCCTTCCTCGATCGCCGAGAGGTGAACGATGTCGTCAGTCAACTGACGATCCACGACCTTACGGTACGGCGTTTCCAGGAAGCCATAGCTGTTGGTGTGGCTGTAGGTGGCCAGCGAGTTGATCAGGCCAATGTTCGGGCCTTCCGGCGTTTCGATCGGGCACAGACGGCCGTAGTGCGTGGCGTGGACGTCACGTACTTCGAAGCCGGCACGCTCGCGGGTCAGACCACCCGGGCCGAGTGCTGACACGCGACGCTTGTGGGTAACTTCCGAAAGCGGATTGTTCTGGTCCATGAACTGGGACAGCTGGCTTGAGCCAAAGAACTCTTTCACCGCGGCCGCTACGGGCTTGGCGTTGATCAGGTCTTGCGGCATCAGGCCTTCGCTTTCCGCCATGGAAAGGCGCTCTTTGACGGCACGCTCCACGCGTACCAGACCAACGCGGAACTGGTTTTCGGCCATTTCGCCAACGCAGCGAATACGGCGGTTACCCAGGTGATCGATATCGTCAACGTCACCAAAGCCGTTACGGATATTGATCAGCTCGCGCAGCACGTCGAGGATGTCTTTACGGTCCAGCACGCCGGAACCGGTGTCGCCCTCACGGCGCAGACGACGATTGAACTTCATGCGGCCCACGCCCGAGAGGTCGTAGCGGTCCTCAGTGAAGAACAGGTTGTGGAACAGCGTCTCGGCGGCTTCCTTGGTCGGCGGCTCACCGGGGCGCATCATGCGGTAGATTTCCACCAGCGCTTCCAGCTGCGATCCGGTGGTATCCAGCTTCAGCGTGTCAGAAATGAACGAGCCACAGTCGAGATCATTGGTATACAGCGTCTCGATGCGCTTGATACCGCCGTGCGCGATGGCTTCCAGCACTTCCGGGGTAATCTCGGTGTTGCAGGGGCAGATCAGTTCGCCGGTCTTGCCGTCGATCTGATCCTTGGCCAGCGTTTTGCCGAACAGGTACTCCATCGGCACGTCCAGACGCTCAAGACCTGCTTTCTCAAGCTGGCGAATGTGCTTCTGGGTAATCCGACGGCCTTCTTCAACGATGGTCTCGCCGTTGCTGTCCTTGATGTCGAAGGTCGCGGTTTCGCCGCGCAGACGCGACGGCACCAGCTCTACAGAGAAGCCGGACTTTTCAACATGGAACACGCTGGTTTCGAAGAACTCGTCGAGAATCTCTTCCGCGCTCATGCCCAGCGCACGCATCAGCACGGACGCGGGCAGCTTGCGGCGACGGTCGATACGTACGAAGACGTTGTCCTTGGGATCGAACTCGAAATCCAGCCAGGAGCCACGGTAAGGGATAACCCGCGCTGAGTAGAGCAGCTTACCCGAAGAGTGGCTCTTGCCTTTATCGTGATCGAAGAAAACACCGGGTGAACGGTGGAGCTGGGACACAATGACCCGCTCGGTACCGTTGATCACAAAGGTACCGTTCTCCGTCATCAGGGGAATTTCCCCCATGTAGACTTCTTGCTCTTTAATATCTTTGATTGCTTTATTCGAGGAATCGCGATCATAGATGATCAAGCGAACCTTGACGCGCAGCGGTGCGGAGTAAGTGACCCCGCGCAGCTGGCACTCCTTAACATCGAACGCCGGCGTACCGAACCGGTAGCTGACATACTCAAGCGCCGCATTTCCGGAGAAGCTCTCGATCGGAAACACGGACTTGAACGCCGCGTGCAGGCCGACCTCGTGCCGCTCGTCGGGCGAACGATCTTGCTGGAGAAAGTCGTAATAGGAATCAAGCTGGATGGCCAGCAAGTAAGGCACATCCATCACTTGTGGCAGTTTGCCGAAATCCTTGCGGATGCGTTTTTTCTCAGTATATGAGTAAGCCATCTGTATTCCCCAGCTTGTTCACCATGGGTGACCGATGCGTGGTCATCTGCCCTGCAGGCGTGTCAGACGCGAACAGCAAGCTCCAGGTTTGGTAGCTCGCCGTCAAAAATCTTGATCGATAACAGTCTTTCGATAACCGTACTACAACGATTCTGCTTCACCGTTCAGTTACAACAGAAAAAGGCCGGCAGCGGGATTTCCCGCCGCCAGCCGTGGAAGCTTACGCAGCGCGTAAAGCATCCGGCACAAGAATTACTTGAGCTCGACGCTTGCGCCCGCTTCTTCCAGCTTAGCTTTAGCTGTTTCAGCGTCTTCCTTGGACATGCCTTCTTTGATGGTCGCCGGTGCACCGTCAACGGCACCCTTAGCTTCCTTAAGGCCAAGACCGGTGATCTCACGCACTGCTTTGATGACGTTAACTTTCTTGTCACCGGCAGCGGTCAGCACCAGGTCAAATTCAGTCTGCTCTTCTTCAGCAGCGGCTTCACCACCACCCGGGCCAGCGACAACGGCCGCGGCGGCAGAAACACCGAATTTCTCTTCCATTGCTTCGATCAGCTCGACAACTTCCATGACGGACATGTCGGCTACAGCATTGATGATATCGTCTTTGGTCAGTGCCATTGTTTCATTCCTAACTTTGCGGGAGTCTCGGTTTGCCGACGACTCAGGATTCATTGGCCGGTTCAGGCAGCCGCCTGCATTGGCAGATCATGCTGCCCAGAAGAAGCGTTTTACGCCGCTTCTTGTTTCTGGTCGCGCAGGGCGGCCAGGGTACGAACCAGCTTGCCAGCGGAGGCTTCTTTCATTACCGACATCAGCTTGGCGATTGCTTCGTCGTAGGTCGGCAGCGTTGCCAGACGGTCGATGTCAGCAGCCGGAATCAGCTCACCTTCGTAGGCCAGCGCTTTCACTTCGAAGTCTTTGTCGTTCTTGGCAAACTCTTTGAACAAACGAGCAGCAGCGCCCGGATGGTCGGTCGAGAAGGCCAACAGCGTTGGACCAACGAAGCTCTCGGTCAGGCATTCCCATTGGGTGCCTTCGAGGGCGCGACGTGCCAGGGTGTTGCGGACAACACGAACCTGAACGCCATTCTCGCGTGCCTGCTTACGCAGATCGGTCATCTTACTGACCGACACACCGCGAGAATCGGCAACTACGACGGAGAGTGCGCCCTTGGCCGCTTCACTGACCTCGGCAACAATCGCTTTCTTGCCTTCAAGTGCTAGTGGCACAGTGATCACTCCTTCGTGCCGGAACCCGGTAAAGGTTCCGGTGGTTACCATCTCTTCCTACCCATACTGCCAGCAGGAAGCCTTAGAGGATGGTGCTCACCAGAAAAGAAAGCGTTGCTAACCCACTGGCGGCCACACCATCTGCGCAGGCGCTCGAAGAGCGATTAAGCCACGTCATCATGGAAAACGCGGCACCTGCGGTCTTTGACGGCGCCCCGGCATCTGCCGGGGGACCGCAAAGTTATTGCTCGGTTATTGCTAAAACCTGACGACCCACCGCTTAAACGAACGCGGAATGATCGACTGTCAAACCCGGGCCCATGGTAGTGGACAGGGTCATTTTCTTAAAGTAGATACCTTTTGAAGTGCTCGGCTTGAGCCGCTTCAGGTCGGCGACCAGCGCTTCCAGGTTGCCGTTGATCGCTGCCGCGTCAAAGTCCACCTTACCCAATGTAGTATGGATAATACCGTTCTTGTCGGTACGGAAGCGCACCTGACCGGCTTTGGCGTTTTTCACAGCGGTCGCAACGTCAGGCGTCACGGTGCCCACTTTCGGGTTGGGCATCAGGCCGCGGGGACCCAGAATCTGACCCAGCTGACCGACGACACGCATGGCGTCCGGCGAGGCAATAACGACGTCAAAATCCATCACGCCTTTTTTGACCTGCTCGGCCAGATCGTCCATACCGACGATGTCGGCGCCAGCTTCTTTAGCGGCGTCGGCATTGGCACCCTGGGTAAAGACGGCAACGCGCACGTCCTTACCAGTACCGTTGGGCATGACGGTAGCGCCACGCACCACCTGGTCGGATTTACGCGGGTCAACGCCCAGGTTGATCGCGACATCCACCGACTCCTTGAACTTGACGGTCGACAGCTCGGCGAGCAGTGCGATCGCTTCTTCAATGGAATAGGCTTTGTTGGTGTCGACTTTTTCGCGAATCAGCTTCGCACGCTTGGTCAATTTCGCCATGATTACAGACCCTCCACGTTGAGGCCCATACTACGGGCACTGCCCGCGATGGTGCGAACCGCTGCGTCCATATCAGCCGCCGTCAGGTCAGGCTCTTTGGTCTTGGCGATTTCTTCGAGCTGTTCGCGCGTTACCGTGCCGACCTTCTTCTTGTTCGGCTCGCCCGAACCCGACTTGATGCCGGCTGCTTTCTTGAGCAGCACCGCCGCGGGTGGCGTCTTGGTAACGAACGTGAAGCTACGGTCAGAGTAGACCGTAATCACGACAGGCGTCGGCAGACCGGGCTCAATGTCTTGAGTCTCGGCGTTGAACGCCTTACAGAATTCCATGATGTTCACGCCGTGCTGACCCAGCGCAGGGCCGACGGGCGGACTTGGATTGGCTTTACCTGCAGCGACCTGCAGTTTGATGTAAGCCTGTACTTTCTTGGCCATCGTTTACACTCCAGTTGGGTGGTAACGCCTTGCGGCTCCCCGGTCTTTGTCAGGCGACACTGTCACCTGACACGAATCAACTTACTCTTTCTCTACCTGCGCGAACTCGAGCTCGACAGGCGTGGCGCGCCCAAAGATCAGCACGCTGACCTGCAGACGGCTCTTCTCATAATTGACTTCTTCCACGACCCCATTGAAGTCGGCGAAGGGGCCGTCGACGACGCGAACCGACTGACCCGGCTCGAACATGGTCTTGGGCCGCGGCTTGTCAGTGCCGTCTTTCACACGACGCAGAATGGCATCGGCTTCGCGGGACGTAATGGGCGCAGGCTTTTCCTTGGTGCCACCGATAAACCCCATCACACGCGGGGTTTCGTTCACCAGGTGCCAGGTATCGTCGGCCATCTCCATCTCGACCAGAACATAGCCGGGATAGAACTTGCGCTCACTCTTGCGGCGCTTGCCGTCACGCATCTCAACGACTTCTTCGGTGGGCACCAGAATCTCGCCGAAGCGATCTTCAACGCCATACATCTTGACGCGCTCGATCAAGGAGCGCATCACGTGCTTCTCGAAGCCGGAATAGGCGTGAACGACGTACCAACGTTTGGACATGAAAGCTCCTAACCAATAACGCCGGACATCGCCCAGCCAAGAAGAGTGTCAATCAACCAAAGCATCAGCCCGACCACCAGAACGGCGACAAGAACAATGGCCGTGGTCTGGATAGTTTCGGCCCGAGTTGGCCATACAACGCGCTGAATCTCTTTCTTAGCGCTTCGTGCCAGCTCTACCAGGTCACGCCCCTTGGTGGTGGTTAACGCCAACAGCGCCGCCAACACACACAGCACCACAACGCCCAACACACGGTAGATCAGGCCAATATCAGCAAAATAGGTGTTGCCCACAACGGCAACAACAAGCAACGCGATAACCGCTGCCCACTTGAGCCCATCATGGCGCGTCTGTTGCACCTCGGCGCCATGTTTTACAGAACTCGGCTTCATAAAACGAGACTCCTCAGGGTGCAGCGAGCGATAAAGGAATTCTTTGAAGACATACCAGCCTGGGGAAGACTGGCAGGCCAGGAGGGAATCGAACCCCCAACCTGCGGTTTTGGAGACCGCTGCTCTGCCAATTGAGCTACTGGCCTGTATCAACATCTGCGCAGACGACTTAAGCAGCCTACGCAACAGCGGGCGTCATGGTAGCGGAGAAACCACCACCTGACAACCCCTTTCAACGCCACCATCGTCATGCAAGCACGCCTGGCGACAGCGACAAAAAAAGCGAGCATCGCTCGCTTTCTTTTTAATGTGGAGCTCATGGACGGATTTGAACCGTCGACCTCACCCTTACCAAGGGTGTGCTCTACCCCTGAGCTACATGAGCCAAGTACTACTAGATTAAGCACCTAACTGGAGCGGGCGGCGGGAATCGAACCCGCACCATCAGCTTGGAAGGCTGAGGTTCTACCATTGAACTACGCCCGCCTGACCTGGTTCAGAATGATCATCCGACGCGTGCTCATTCTCTGTAACGCCCGCTTCCGGCCTTTCATTCTACGACACCGACGCTTGCCGCTGACGCTTGAATCTGGTGGAGAGGGAAGGATTCGAACCTTCGAAGCTTTCGCGGCAGATTTACAGTCTGCTCCCTTTGGCCACTCGGGAACCTCTCCAACTGTGGCGGCACATTATGCCAAGCCCCAAAGCAGTGTCAAGTCATTGATAGCACTAACAAGCTAACAATGCACCGGCATCAACACAGCCGCGCTGAGCGCCACCTTCCTGCTGACCGCCTGCCTTGGAACGCGCTGTATTTTGTCAAAGCAACATCGAGAATGCAAGGCCTGCACGGATTTTTTCAAGCGACACCGGCTCAGGCACGCGCGGCGCACCGGCCATCTTGCCGGCCCGTTCGGCAAGCGTCAGCGGGAAGCGCGCCTCCAGCCCGCCATAGACCATGTCTGGCCACACCGCATGGGGCACCTGAACGCCGCGCGAGATGACCCGCGCATCCCCCCCGGTCAGCAGCATCGGTAGCGCCACGCCCTCCTGGTCGCATACTTCGCTATAGATACGGTTGATAGCACTCACGGCCGCCATGTAGATTCCATGGTTGACGGCATCCACCGTGCGACGCCCCGGTTCGAGCAGTTCTTCCGCCTCGCTTTCGGGGTCGATGGCGACGTTGCGTGTACCCAGCTTCAGGCTTTCTTTCATCAGCCTCAATCCTGGCACGATAAAGCCCCCCAGATGCTGCCCGCCGGGCAATACGAAGTCGATGGTGATCGCACTGCCGCAGTCGACCGTACAGCAGCCGCCTGCCAACTGATACCCCGCCAGCGCCCCCAGCCAACGGTCAACGCCCAGGCGACCCGGCTCTTCATAGCCGTTGACCACGCCAAGCGCCTCAGCGGTCGAGCGGGCCACATGCACGTGGCGGACGCGACGACGCAGCAGTCCCACGGTCTCGTCGAGAACTGCCGCACGGGCCACGCTTGAGATACGCACCGCCTCGACCACGTCCAGATCCGGAATATCAGCCCCGGGACGCCACTCTTCGCGGGTCCATACCGCGCCTCGCGAGCGAATTTCACTGCTATCAGCGTCTTTCAGCCGCCACTTCGACAGCGTATTGCCAATATCTAGGTCAAGTATCATAAGCGCCTACGTACGCTGATTTCACCGCCTGAAAGGCGCCTTGGTTGGCCCGACTCGGTTACCCACAAGTTGCCGCTATCGTCGACCTCGCCGGCAACCGCGTCAGTGACCTGTCCTCCCTGGATAACCCGAATAGGCTGGTCAGCGTAAGCATGGCGCTGGTTCCAGGCCTCCCGCCAGGGCACAAACCCCTGCTGCTCAAAGCCCGCCAGCATGTCGAGCAGCCCGGCGACCACGTCCGCGGCCAGTTGATTACGCGACAGCGAGGGCAGCGCGTCAAACAGCGCCGCCACCGGTTGCTCGATGGCCGCGCGCATGGCCTCGGGCAAGTGCAGATTCATACCCATCCCGATGACGACTTCGCAAGGCCCTGCCGCATCCCCAGTGACCTCCACCAGTATACCCGCCAGCTTGCCCAGCTCGTCGCTATCCCGCTGCGCCATCAGAATGTCGTTGGGCCATTTGAGCTGCGGGGCCACGCCGTGCTGCTCGAGGACCTGGGCGATAACCACGCCCACCGCCAGACTCAGGCCTTCAAGCGCCGTCACCCCGGCCTCAAAGCGCCAGCCGACAGAAAGCATCAGGCTTTGCCCCCACGGGGTCGTCCATATACGCCCGCGCCGACCGCGACCGGCCGTCTGCAGCTCGACAAAGCACACCTCGGCATGGCCGGCGCCCTGCTCGAACCGCTCGCGCAGGTAGGCATTGCTCGACGGCAGTTGGTCCTCGACAAACAGCCGCGCCAGATGATGGCGCGCCTGGGCGGGCAAACGCTCGACGATTCTGGCGCCGACCAGCGGCTCCAGCGGCTGAGCCAATCGATAGCCACGCCCCTTCACCGCCACCAGTTCGACGCCGAGCGCTTCCAACTTCTTTAACTGTTTCCACACCGCAGCGCGTGAGACGCCTAGCGCGTTACCCAGCTGTTCACCGGAATGAACGTCGCCGTCGCTTAGCAACCGCATCAGGTGGCCGATGCTCATGTCCTTGCCCCATCTGGGAAAACAACTATCTTACCGGATGCGCCATCAGCGCGAAAACTGCTGCCAAAAGGTTATTGTATTGATGCTTTAAATAATACAGTGCTGGTAGTGGACCGCACCGAGACCCTATAATGCCGCCCTATTTTTCTAGCAGGATCGCGTCGTGATCGAGAATCTTCGCAACATTGCCATCATCGCCCACGTTGACCACGGTAAAACCACCCTGGTCGACAAACTGTTAAGCCAGTCCGGCACGCTCGACCGCAAGGCCGAAGGCCAGGAGCGGATCATGGACTCCAATGACCAGGAAAAGGAGCGTGGCATCACCATCCTGGCCAAAAACACGGCTATCAAGTGGCAGGATGGCAACGGCACCGACTACCACATCAACATTGTGGACACGCCCGGGCACGCCGATTTCGGTGGCGAGGTCGAGCGCGTCATGTCGATGGTCGACTCGGTACTGCTGTTGGTTGACGCGGTTGACGGCCCGATGCCGCAGACCCGCTTTGTAACCCAGAAGGCCTTTGACCGTGGCCTTAAGCCGATCGTGGTCGTCAACAAGATTGACCGCCCCGGCGCGCGCCCCGACTGGGTCATCGATCAGATCTTCGATCTGTTCGACAACCTGGGAGCCTCCGACGAGCAGCTCGACTTCCCGATCATTTACTGCTCGGCGCTCAACGGCATTGCCGGCCCTGATCCTGACGAACTGGCGGACGACATGACCCCCATGTTCCAGTCCATCGTCGATATCGTCGATGCGCCCAAGGTCGAAATCGACGGTCCCTTCCAGATGCAGATCTCGGCGCTGGACTATAACAGCTACGTGGGCGTCATCGGCCTCGGCCGCATCAGCCGCGGCAGCGTCAAGCCGAATCAGCAGATTACCGTGGTAACCAAAGAAGGGCAGTCACGCAAAGGCAAGATCGGCCAGGTCATGACCCACATGGGCCTCGACCGGGTACAGACCGACGAAGCCACGGCGGGCGATATCATCTGCATCACCGGCATCGAAAACCTGGCGATTTCCGATACGCTGTGCGACGTCAACCACGTTGAAGCACTGCCGCCGCTGACCGTTGACGAGCCGACGGTATCGATGACCTTCCAGGTCAACGACTCGCCGTTCGCTGGTAAAGACGGCAAGTTCGTCACCAGCCGTAACATCAAGGATCGCCTGGAGCAGGAACTGATCCACAACGTGGCGCTGCGCGTCGAGCAGGGCGAAACCCCAGAAAAATTCAAGGTCTCGGGCCGCGGCGAGCTGCACCTTTCGGTGCTGATCGAATCCATGCGTCGCGAGGGCTTCGAGCTAGCCGTGGGCCGTCCCGAAGTCATCATCCGGGAAATTGACGGCGAAAAGCAGGAGCCCTACGAAGAGGTCATCATCGACTGTGAGGAGCAGCACCAGGGCGCCATCATGGAAGAGCTTGGCTATCGCAAGGGCGAAATGACCAACATGAACCCGGATGGCAAGGGCCGCGTTCGCCTGGACTTCATCATTCCGGCGCGCGGTCTGATCGGCTTCCGCGGTCAGTTTTTGACCCTGACCTCGGGCACCGGCATCCTGACCAGCCGCTTTGACCACTACGGCCCGCTGAAGCCGGATGCCTCGATCGAGCGGCGCAACGGCGTTATGGTCTCGATGGTCGACGGCAAGGCGCTGGCCTACGCGCTCTACACGCTTCAGGAACGCGGCAAGCTGATCGTCGATCACGCCACCGAAGTCTACGAAGGCATGCTGATCGGCATCAACAACCGTGCCAACGACATGGTGGTCAACCCGACCAAGGGCAAGAAGCTGGATAACATGCGCTCCACGGGTAACGATGAAAATATCGTCCTGACGCCGCCGATCAACTTCACCCTGGAGCAGGCCATCGAGTTCCTGGACTCGGATGAACTGGTGGAAGTCACGCCAAGCCATATCCGTCTGCGCAAGAAGCTGCTCAAGGAAAACGAGCGCAAGCGCTCGAGCAAGAAGTAAATCACATCCCTAGGCCCGCTTGAATGCGGGCTTTTTTTTGCCTGGCGCCTGGCGACCATGTGAAGGGCGCCTGTTTGCCAAGCCACTTCCCCCAACGCAACCTTAACGGTTGCCGGCTGGAAAGCCGCTCAAGGGTAGCGCAAAGTAGCGCTATCCCTGACACAGGGGATTATTTTATCATCCCATTCACACAAGCGTTTGGATCGTGACCGACTCTTCACGCCTGCCCGACGGATGCGCCCTTTACCCGTGGCAATTCCGGGACTGATATCTAGGCGGTTACCGCCTTGCCTAGCAGATGAGGAAACCCATGACCCCGCTTATTGAGGTTCAGCAGGTCAATAAAGCCTTTGGTGGCCTGCAGGTCATTGACGACTGTTCTATCCGCGTTGAGAAAGGTTCGATTACCGGCATGATCGGTCCTAACGGCGCGGGCAAGTCGACGCTGTTCAACCTGATGGCCGGCGCGCTGACCCCCGACAGCGGACACATCTACCTGGACGGCGAAGATATTACCGCGCTAAGCGCCGACCAGCGCTTTCACAAGGGGCTGCTGCGCACCTTCCAGATCGCTCACGAGTTCAGCCATATGAGCGCGCTGGAAAATCTGATGATGGTGCCGCCCAGGCAGGCAGGTGAAAACCTGTTCACCGCCTGGTTAAAACCCGGCCTGGTGCGCCACGAAGAAACCGAAGTACGCCGCCGCGCGCTCGAGGTCATCGACTTTGTCGGCCTCCACCACGTGCGTAACGAGCTCGCCGGCAACCTGTCCGGCGGGCAGAAGAAGCTGCTGGAACTGGGCCGCACGATGATGACCAACGCAAAGATCGTGCTGCTGGATGAGATCGCCGCCGGGGTCAACCGCACGCTGCTTGGCGACCTGATCGGCAACATCGAGCGTCTCAACCGCGAGATGGGCTACACCTTCCTGGTCATCGAGCACGACATGGACATGATTGCCCGGCTCTGCGACCCGGTCATCGTGCTTGCCCAGGGGCAGGTGATGGTCGAAGGCCATATCCAGGATATCCAGAACAACCCCAAGGTTATCGATGCCTATTTCGGCGCCGGGGCAGCGTGACGGATGACGGCACAACGCTTCCAACAACGCTTCCAACAACGCCACAACCCTTCAGGTGGCCCTACACTAGAGACTTTTCACCATGCCTTTAATTGAAGCACGCGACGTCTACGGCGGCTATGGCAGCATGAACATCCTCAACGGGGTGAACATGTCGCTGGAGGCCGACGAGGTCGGGGTGATTGTCGGTCCAAACGGGGCGGGTAAATCGACGCTGCTGAAAGCGATTTTCGGGCTGCTGCACGTCAATCAAGGCGATATTCTGCTGCACGGTACGCCGATTCAAAACCTCCCGCCCAACCAGCTCGTCGAGCGCGGCATGGGCTTTGTGCCCCAGGAAAAGAACGTTTTTCCCAGCCTGACCGTGCAGGAAAATCTCGAAATGGGGGCGTTCTTGAAGCCCCAGAATGTCAAGCGCATGCTCGGCCAAGTCTATGAATTCTTCCCCCCGCTCAAGGAAAAACGCCATCAGCCGGCGGGTGAGCTGTCCGGCGGCCAGCGCCAGATGGTCGCCATGGGCCGTGCGCTGATGGCCGAACCCAGTTTGCTGCTGCTGGACGAACCCACCGCCGGGCTTTCGCCACTCTACATGAACGAGATCTTTGACCGGGTCAGGCACATCAACGCGGCCGGGGTCGGCATCCTGATGGTCGAACAAAACGCCAAGCAGGCACTCGCCATTGCCGATAAAGGCTTTGTATTGGCGGCGGGCCAGAACCGCTTCACCGATACCGGTGCTGCACTGCTTGCCGATCCTGACGTGGCCAAAAGCTTTTTGGGCGGCTAGCCCAGGGGACAATAACGTGAATGAACTGGTTTTCTTTATTAACAACGTGGTGATCGCCGGCAGTGTCACCGGTGCCATCTACGCCATCGGGGCGATCGGCGTCACGCTGATCTTCAGCATCATGCGCTTTGCCCACTTTGCCCACGCCGACATGATGACCTTTGGTGCCTTCATGGTGCTGGCGCTCACCACCGCCTTTCCCGGCATCGGCATGAGCATTGGCGTGCCGACCGCGCTGATTATGCTCCCCGTGGCCATGCTGCTGACGGCCTGCGTGGCGGTAGGCATCGACAAAGCCTTCTACAAGCCGTTGCGCGCCCATGGGGTCAAACCCATCGTCATGGTCATTGCCTCGCTGGGCGTCACCCTGATTCTGCAGGGGCTGATCCGGCTGTTTGCCGGCACCGGCGGGCAAGGCCTTTACGTCGACGACCGCAAGGAGATTTTTCGCATGCTGCCGTTTGACGGCGTGCGCGTGCCCATCGTGATTACCGAGCCACAGATTTATCTATTCGTGATCACCCTGGTCGCGGTCATTGCCCTGCACCTGTTCCTGAGTCGTTCGCGGCTCGGCAAAGCCATGCGGGCAATGTCCGACAACCCCGAACTGGCGCAGGCCTCGGGCATCAACACCAACACGATCGTCGCTGTGACCTGGGTGATTGCTGGCGGCCTTGCCGCCATTGCCGGCACCCTGCTGTCGCTGGATGTAACGTTCAAACCCGACCTCAGCTTCTTCCTGCTGCTGCCGATTTTCGCGGCCGCCATCGTCGGCGGCGTCGGCCACCCCTACGGTGCCGTCGCGGGCGGCTTCGTAGTGGGATTTGCCGAAACGCTGGCGGTGTTTAACTGGGCCGTCTTGCTGCGCCCCTTCCGCGACAGCCTGCCCACCTGGCTCGAGTTACCGTCCAATTTAGCCTTCGTGGGGAGCGAATATAAAATCGTGGTGCCATTCTTCATTCTGGTGGCCATTCTGGTCTGGCGCCCCACCGGCATCTTCAAAGGCAAGGTGATCTGATGGCTGATAACAACTACACCCCGCAGGACGCGACACCCACGACATCGCGCCTGCCGCTTCGTGAACTCTGCCTGTTTGGCATGCTGCTAATCACCATTGTCGGCGTCTACGGCGTCATGGGGCCTGCCTACAGTACCCGCATGCTGGTGGAAGCCGCGTGCTACGCCGTCCTGGCCTTGGGGCTGACGATTCAGTGGGGCTATGCGGGGCAGTTCAATGCCGGTGTCATGGGGTTCGTTGCCCTGGGCGGCGTCAGCGCCATGCTGTTTAGCGTGCCGGTCAATGACGCGTTTTGGGATAGCGAACTACCCACGGAGCTTGGCAAGGTGCTGCTCTACGCCATCGGCGCCGCGCTGCTGGTGATGGCGGCCTCGCGGCTCACCCGACTGGGGGTTCCCAGGCGGGTTCGCACCGTGTTCACCGTGCTGCTGGCCATCGTGCTTTACATGTTTGTGATCAGTCAGCTACGCGAGGTGACCGCCGCCATCGAGTCCCAGGCGGGCTTTGTGGGCGGGCTTGGCCTTCCGGCCTGGACGGGCTGGATCATTGGCGGCGCCCTGGCGGGCGGTGTTGGCTACTTTATCGGCCACGTCTGCCTGGGCCTGCGCAGCGATTATCTGGCCATTGCGACCCTGGGGATCGCTGAGATCATCAAGGCCTTTTTGAAGAATTCCGACTGGCTCACCCGTGGCACCGCGACGGTGTCGCCGCTGCCCTGGCCGACCCCCGGCCCGTCTGACCTGGGTTTCACCCTGTCCAGGGCGATCTATCTGTCGCTGACGGCGGTGATAATCGCGGCGATTTTCTTTCTACTCCACCGCGCCTATCACGCTCCCTGGGGCCGCATGATCCGCGCCATTCGCGATAATGAAATATCATCCGCGGCCATGGGCAAGGATATCAACCGGCGACGCCTGGAGATTTTCGTGCTGGGCTGCATTCTGATGGGTATCGGCGGCGGCATGATGGCAAGCTTCAACAGCCTGTTCGACCCCAACGGCTACCTGCCGCTGAATCATACCTTCCTGGTACTGGTCATGGTGATTTTGGGCGGGCCCGGCAACAACCTGGGGACCATCTTCGGCGCTCTTGCGGTTTACATCATCTGGATCATGTCGGAGCCGCTGGCCCTCTACCTGATGGAGCTCGCGGTGGCCTTTGGTGCCTTTGCCTTTGACTGGCAGGCGCCAGGCAATATCGACAGCCGCGCCCTGCAGGCCAGGGTACTGGTGATTGGCGTGCTGATCACGCTGGTATTGCGCTTCGCCCCCAAGGGGCTGTTGCCGGAACGCATCAAGCACCACGGCTGAGGCAAAAAAAACCGCCCCAGCGCTTGGCTGGGGCGGTATCGGTCTAACGGTGGGTGAATTAAAGCTCGTCTTCTTCCAGCTCACCTACCCGCTCGAACTCACCATCTTCGACGGTCATTTCGACGACGATGCCGGGGACGTCGCCGTTATCGTCAAACTCGTGACTGCCTGAAGCCCCTTCGTAGTTGATCTCTTCACCCTGACCAATCAGCTCAACCGCTTTCTCCCACTCGCCGGGCAAGATGGTTTCACCCGGTGCGGTGGCCACATCACGCAGCGCTTCGGATAAGCCTTCGCGCTCGGCACTGCCGTTCTGCTCGATGGCCAGCGCCAGCAGGAAGGCCGCGTCATAAGCCTGGGCGGCGAAGACCGCTTCGGGGTCGATGTCAGCGTCTTCGGCGGCCTCAATGAAAATATCGGTGCCGGGCAGGTCAGGGCTGCCGGGGCGGGTCGCGATCATGCCTTCCAGCACATCGGCGCCCACGGCTTCGACGAGGCTATTACCGACCATGCCGTCGGCCCCGACGTACTGGGTGAACACGCCGCTTTCCGATGCCTGGCGCAGTACGGTCTGCCCCGACGTATCGGCGTAGGCCAGCACAACCAGGGTTTCCACACCGCTCGAGGAGAGCGTGCCCAGCTCAGAGCGGTAATCGGAACGATTGTCCTCGTGGGCAAGGCTTTCCACGACCGTCCCGCCTTCCGCTTCAAAGGTCTCGGCGAATGCATCCGACAGACCCTGACCGTAATCGTTGTTAACAAAGGTCACGGCGACTTCGTCGATGCCCTTTTCGATCAGCAGCTTGGCCAGCATTTCCCCCTGGAAAGCATCGGAAGGCACGGTGCGGAACACCAGGTCATTATCGTCAAGCTCGGTCACTGCGGGGGCGGTGGACGCTGGCGAGACCATGACTACATCACCGGGAATGGCCGCGTTGTTGGCGGCTGCAATGGTGGCGCCGGTACACAGCGCCCCGACAATCGCCGTGACCTCTTCCGAGTTGACCATGCGGTCCGCCGAGTTAGACGCGGCCGAGGCATCAGAACAGGTCGTATCGCCCGACGGCATTTCCAGCGTCTGACCGCCCAGAATGCCGCCCTGCTCATTAATCTGGGTAACCGCCAGCTTCGCGCCATCAAAGATGGGCGGCGTCAAACTCTCAATCCCCCCGGTAAAGCCCCCCAAAAAGCCCACTTTGACCTCAGCCTGAGCCGCGCCTGCCAATGCCAGTGAAGAAACGGCCACTGCCGTGGCTATTATGCGCTTATTCATCATCTTGTTAATCGCTCCCTGTAGAATTTAGCGCCCCATCGGTACACGCTGGGGTCTGCTATTAATCTGGAACTGGAACGCAAAAAATACAAGCAACGTTTTCCAACGTTAGGCGTCGCGGTCGTCTTCGACGCGCTCGGCCCAGCGCTTGCGCGATAAATTGCGCCGGTACAGCCGTACCAGCGCGATGGCCAAGGCGGTACTCAGCATGGCCGCCAATACCGCCCCCTGCCAGGGGCGGGCGGCATCTTTCAACCAGGTCTCCAGCGCAATGATGAGGGTCAGACCCAACGCTTGCGAACCAATGGCGAGCGCGCGAAGTTTATCAAAAGCAACTTGAGGCATAGGTGTCTCCGTTATGGGCGGCTCCATGGTATGGTGCGCCAGTGTACCTGCTCAACGGGATAACCATGAACGCCATTACCCTTGGCCCGCTGCTGATTTCACTTCCCCGCCTGTACGCCATTGCCTGCGCGCTGGCCCTGCTGGTCAGCACACGCTATTTACTGGGACTCCCCCAGCGCCGTCATCAGCGCTGGTTTCTGGGCCTGGTGGCCGTCTGGCTGGTCGCCGCCCGCTTTGGCCATGTGGCGCTGCATATCGACAGCTTCAGCGTCGCCCCGCTGGCGGCGCTGAAAGTCTGGCAGCCGGGATACCAGGGGCTCTGGGGGCTGGCCGCGGGGCTCGTATGGACCGCCTGGACGCTGCGCGGCCGGCTGATCGCCATGGGCGGCGCTATAGCGCTGCTGGTGGGTGCTTCAAGCCTATGGCTGGTACTGGTGACGCTGGCCCCGCTGGGCAACGACATGAGCATCAAGGCCCTGCCCGACGTGACCCTTGAAGATATCGACGGCAATTCAGTCCATCTGCCGTCGCTTGCCGACGACCACGACCGGATCATCGTCAACCTGTGGGCCACCTGGTGCCCACCCTGCCTGCGCGAAATGCCCTTACTGGCCGAAGCGGATCAGCGCGAAGGCGTGGGCGTCGTGGTCGCCAACCAGGGGGAGGAACTGCTGCCCATCGTGCGCTATCTGGACGAGCAACAGCTGAGCTTCCGTTACGCCCTGCGCGACCCAGGCCAGATGCTCATGTCGATTGTCGAGGCCCCGGGGCTGCCCACCACCGTGCTGTTCGACGGCGATGGCAACGCCCTGGACATCCACGTCGGCGAGCTCACACAGGCGCACCTGGACCGCTGGCTTGAAGATTGACGCCGATACACCTTAATCCCCCAGCGGCTTTGCGTTAGAATCGCCCGCCCTGTTGCTGCCGGCCCCCGCGACCGGCAGCGTACGTCCTGTATTGCAGACTTCCTTGAGGCATCATGAGCGATTTTTCCCCCGGCCAACGCTGGATTAGCGACGGCGAAGCCGAGCTTGGGCTCGGCACCGTGCTTAACTGCGACGCCCGTAGCGTTACCATCTTGTTCAGTGCCAGTCAGGAAACCCGCACCTATAACACCCGCCAGGCCCCGCTGACCCGCGTCATGTTCGGCACGGGCGACCGCATCGTGTCGGCCGACGGCTGGCAGATGGTCGTCGATGACAGCGATACGACCAACGGCCTGATCACCTACGTCGGTGACGACAGCCAGGGCCAGCGGCGTGAACTCCCCGAGGCCAAGCTCGCCGACACCATGCAGTTCGACCAGGCCCGCGACCGCCTGCTGACCGGTCAGGTGGATCGCAACGACTGGTTCGACCTGCGCTTTCGTACCCTGCATCACCATCAGCGGATCGAACAGCACAGCGCGCTGGGCTTTTCCGGCCCGCGCATCGACCTGGTCCCCCACCAGCTGTATATCGCCGACGAAGTCGCCCGTCGCCATGCCCCGCGGGTCTTGCTGGCGGATGAGGTCGGGCTTGGCAAAACCATTGAGGCCGGGCTGATTCTGCACCGCCTGCTGGTCGCGGGCCGGGTCGAACGGGCGCTGATCCTGGTGCCCGATAGCCTGACCCACCAGTGGCTGGTCGAGCTGCTGCGGCGCTTCTCGCTCAACGTCAGCCTGCTGGATGAACACCAGAGCCAGGCCCACGGCAGCGAGAACCCCTTTGAAAGCGCTCAGTTGGTCCTCGCCAGCCAAGGCTGGCTGTTTGCCAACACCCACCGCCAGGAGCAGGCGCTGGCCAGCCACTTCGATCTGCTGATCGTCGATGAGGCCCACCACCTCGACTGGAGCAGCGAGGGCAGCGGCCCCGGCTATCAGTGCGTTGAGCAGCTGGCGGCGGAGATTCCCGGCCTGCTGCTGCTCACCGCCACCCCCGAACAGATGGGTATTGAAAGTCACTTTGCCCGCCTGCGCCTGCTCGACCCGGAGCGCTACCACGACCTGGCCCGCTTCAAGGACGAAGAGCGGCATTACGGGGCGGTGGCCGGCGCCATCGATGCCCTCGAGTCGCTGCCCGCCTCGCCTGACGCCCGGGTCCACGTGGAGGCCGCTGCCGACGACCGCGACAGCCAGGCGCTACTCGCGACCCTGTGCAACCCAGAGGCCAGCGCCGCACAGCAGGACGCCGCCCGCAGCCAGCTGCGCGATGCGTTGCTCGACCGCCACGGCACCGGGCGGGTGATGTTCCGCAATAGCCGCCGCCACGTGGGTGGCTTTCCCGAACGCCGCCTGCATCTGACGGCCCTCGACCTGCCGCCCGCCTATCGCCGCACGCTGCGCCGCCTGGAACGCGACGACGACTACCTGGACGAACTGCTGATCGAAACCGGCATGGATCACCCGGACGTCCTGATTTACCCGGATGCCGCCTACCGCGAACTCAGTGACGACCCGCTCAACAGCGAACCCTGGTTTCACATCGACCCGCGGGTCACCTGGCTGCTGGAGAAGCTCAGCGACGAAAGCGCAGCCGGCTTTGCCAACGACAAGGTGCTGGTGATCGCCCACCACCGCGAGACCGCCGAGGGGTTGGCCGAAGGCCTGCGCGTGCTCGGCGGCTATCACGCCCCGGTGTTCCACGAAGGTCTGTCGCTGGTCGAACGTGACCGCGCCGCCGCGGCGTTTGCCGACGAGGAAGGCGGCTGCCAGGTGCTGGTGTGCTCGGAAATTGGCTCCGAAGGGCGCAACTTCCAGTTCTGCCGCCACCTGGTGATGTTTGACATGCCCCAGCATCCCGACCAGCTGGAACAGCGCATTGGCCGTCTCGACCGGATCGGCCAGCGCCACGCCATCGAGATGCACGTCGCCACCTTTACCGGCAGCCCCGGTGAGCGGCTGATGCGCTGGTATCACGAGGGCATGGATGCCTTCAGCGCGCCCCACGGTATCGGCAGCGACCTGTTCAACGCCTTCGGCGACGCGCTCGCCGATGCGCTACTCGACGATGAAATGCTGGAAGAAATTATCGGCGAAACCCGCGAGCTGTTCATCGCCAAGCTGGCCGAGCGGGATGCCGGCCGCAACCGTCTTCTCGAGCTCAACGCCTGCCGCCCCGAACGTGCCCAGCAGGTGATCGAGGCGGTGCGCGAGCTGGACGACGACACTGCCCTACCCCGCTACGTGGAGCGCGCCCTGGATGTATTCGGCGTCGACAGCCAAGACATCGGCAACGGCCTGATGCTGCTGCAGCCCGGCCAGCACATGCTGGACGGCCTGCCGGGGCTGGCCCAAGGCGAGGAAGGCTTTTCGGCGACGTTTGACCGTCACCTGGCCCTCGCCCGGGATGACGTCCAGCGGCTTTCCTGGGAGCACCCGCTGCTGCGCGAAATAATGGGCCGCATCCTCGACGGCACCATGGGCAATACCGCGCTTGCGTTACTCGGCCACCCGGCAATTCCCAGCGACCGGCTGATGGCGGAACTGGTGTTCCGCACCCACTGCCCGGCGCCCAGGTCGCTGCACCTGAATCGCTTCCTGCCGCCCACTGCGGTGCGCGTGCTGCTCGATGAGTCCGGCGCCAATCTCACCGACAAGATTTCGTTTACCGGGCTGGGCAAAAATCTGCAGAGGGTCAACAAGTCGCTGGCCCGCGACCTGATCAAAGGCCGTCACGAGCAGCTGCGCGGCATTCTCACCCAGGGCGAAAGCGAGGCCGAGCGCGAGCTGCCAAGCATCGTGGAGGCCGCCGAGGCCCGCATGCGTACTCAGCTGGACGCCGAGCTTGCCCGTTTGACCGCGCTGGCGGAGCACAACCCCTCGGTGCGCAGCGCGGAGCTCGAGGCCCTGAAACAGGAGCGTCAGGCACTCAGCGACGCCATCGAAAACACCCGCCTGCGGCTCGATGCCGTGCGGGTGATCATCACCGTGGATCCCAACGGCTAGTCGTCGGCGTCTGAGTCGCCAAGAATCGCCTGGAGTGCCTTGTCGAGGGTCGGGTAGGTGAAGGTGAACCCGGCATCGAGCAGTCGCGCCGGGCGCATATCGGCGCCGGTCAGCAGCAGTTGGGACATGTCACCCAGCCCCGCCTTCAATACGCAGGCGGGCACCGGCAGTACCGCCGGGCGATGCAGCGTCTTGGCCAGGGTTCGGGTAAATTCAGCGTTGGTCACCGGATGCGGCGCGCTGCCGTTGAAAGGCCCCGACAGCGACGCATCGCTGAGCAGGAAGAGGATGGCGCTGACCAAATCATCGCGATGAATCCAGGGCATGAACTGCTTGCCGTCGCCAAAACGCCCGCCCAGCCCCAGCTTGAACGGCGGCAGCATCTTTTGCAGCGTGCCGCCGTCCGGGCCCAGTACCAAGCCAATTCGCAGGATCGCCAGGCGCACCCCCATGTTGGCGATGGGCTCGGCCGCTGCCTCCCACTGGGCGCACAGCCGATGGGCAAACTCGTCGTGGGGCGGGGTGTCTTCGGTGACCCGCTGACCCCCTTGATCGCCGTAGTAGCCCATGGCCGAGCCGCTGACGAGCACCTTGGGCAGCGACTGGCCGTTTTCGCCCAGCTGCTCGCACAGCGACACCAGCTGTTCGGTCATCTCGACCCGCGAACGGATCAGCCGGTCTTTCTGGTGATCGCTCCAGCGCTTGGCGGCGATGGACTCGCCCGCCAGGTTGACCAACGCGTCGGGCGGGGTATCGATAAACGCCTGGGCACTGTCGCGGATATCGCATTCCTTGGGTAGCCGCTCGCGTACCTTGTGCGGGGTGCGGGAAACCACCTGCACCTCATGCCCCTGGGCGATCAACATTGGGCAGAGTCGCTGGCCGACAAAGCCACTGCCGCCGGTCACTAGTACACGCATGGTGCTTCTCCCTCTGGTATCGACGCACAAGCGACGCCGTGAAAGGTTTACATTGCCATCAATTTATACAAAACTATTACAAATAATGCATCACGTACATGATTAACCGACAATTCTATACGCTAGGCGATTTGCCCAAGAGGCCAGCATGACAGCAGCACAGACGTCGTCGCCGTTGAAGATCGCGATTGTGGGCGCCGGCATTGCTGGGCTTGCCTGCGCCAACGCCCTGGCCGAGCGGGGCATTAACGTCAGCCTATTTGACAAGGGGCGCGGCCCCGGGGGGCGCATGTCAACCAAGCGCCTCGACCAGGGGCATCTGGATCTGGGCGCCCAGGCGTTTACCGCGCGTGATCCGGCCTTCCAGGATGCCCTTGCCCGCTGGGCCAACGCCGGGCTGGTCGCTCGCTGGCCGACCATCAGCTATCAGGCTAGTTCAAACGGCTGGCAGCTGCAGCATGATCCCCATGCCCGCTTTACCGGTGCCCCCCGTATGAGCGCCATCACCCGTCACCTGGCCGATACCTTCCAGACCCATGACCGCTGCACGCTGCGGCTTGCGACCCGTATCGAGGCACTCAAACGTTTGCCGGACGGCTGGCAGCTGACTGACACCGCGGGCAACACCTTCGGCGCCTTCACGCATGTGGTGTTCACCACCCCGCCACCGCAAACGCTGCCGCTGGTCGCTGACTGGGACAACGCGCTCGCCGATGCCTGCCGGCAGCGCCCTCAGCGGGGCTGCTGGGCGGCCTGGGCGATACTCGAGCAGCCGTTACCCGCCCCGCCCGGTGGGCACAAGGACTGGCAAATGGCGCGGGTCGACCACCCGGCACTGCGGCTGGTGTCGCGCAACCACACCAAACCCGGGCGCGAGCATCAGCCCGAAAGCCTCAGCCTGATGGCGCAGCTCGACTGGAGCGACCGCCATCTGGAAAACGATCCCCAATCGGTTGCCGATGATCTGTGGGCTGCCTTCCAGTTACTTTATCCGCCCGGCACGTCTCTGCCGGATCGCGTTGCCAGCGGCGCCCATCGCTGGCGTTATGCCCAGCCAAGCCAGGCCGACGACCGGCTATACCTATACAGCGAGAGCGGCCTGGCGCTGTGCGGCGACAGCTTTACCGCCAGCCGCGTGGAGTCGGCGTGGTGTTCGGGAACCCTGTTAGCTCAAGCACTAGTAGATCGGTCGGTTCAGCCTCGTTAGCCCGCTTGCGTCTAACGTCATGCATGCAAAGGTTGTACCTTGGCGCCACAAGTTGTACAAAGGAACGTTAGTTATTCAAATTTGTTGATCGGTTAATTAGGTAATTGCTATGGATAGCAAACCACATTGCCCTGCGCAGCAACCCACGATAGACCCATGCGGCTTTGCTCCGCACACAACTAAGAGGCACTGGCGCCCATGAGCAACAAGGCGACCCACCCACCCGACACCCCCCTTTATCCCATTCGGGAAGTTTCCCGCCTGACGGGTGTGAACTCGGTTACCCTGCGCGCCTGGGAGCGACGTTACGGACTGATTCGCCCTCAACGTACCCCCAAGGGGCATCGCCTGTATGCCCAGGACGACATCACGCGTATCGAACGCATTCTGCAGTGGCTCAATCGCGGCGTGCCGGTGAGCCAGGTCGCGGACCTGCTCGACCAACCCGATACCGTGGAAGCTCCGGTACCCGATGCGGGCGACTGGGCCAGCCAGCGCCAGCAGCTGCAGGCCACGATCGAAGCGCTCGACCTGCAAAGGCTCGAAGCGTTCTATCACCAGAGCCTCGCGCTGTACCCGCTGAGCACCGCCATCAACGAGCTGTGGCAGCCGGTGGTACTGACGCTGGAAGCCAAGTGGGCGGTCAAACCCGACGAACTCGTGCGTCGTACGTTCGAAGCGTTCCTGCGCAGCCAGGTCGGCATTCGTCTGCATTACGCCAATCAGGCCACCCGTGGCCCGTTGATTCTGCTCAACGTCATGCCGGATGACCCGGGGCCGCTGTGGGTGCTGATGGCCGCGCTCATGGCCAGCGAGCAGGGCTACCGCGTACAGCTGCTGGACCATTCGCTACCGCTCGAGGACCTGCCCCAGGCCGTCGCGCGGCTGCACTCCTCCATGGTGCTGCTGTCCAGCGGCCAGCGGGAAGACGATCGCTACATCCGTCAGGCGCTGCCCGATGCCGCCGCCGCACTTAACGTGCCCATCGGCGTATGCGGCGAAGTCGCCCGCCTGCGCGATGCCGACCTGCGCGACACCGCCGTGCATATGCTGGGCGACGACTTACCCCAGGCCATTGCCCGCTTGCGTCCGTTGCTTCGTGAATCGGGCGTTCTTTGAGCCACTAATGGACACCGTCGCCGCGGCGGTGCCTCTCTCTGAACCGTCCAGCAGGAGTGTCCATGTCTCGACAGCTGGTTTGGCTGCGCAGCGACCTGCGCATTCACGACAACACCGCCCTGGCGGCCGCGGCAGCCAAAGGACCGGTGGTCGCGGTATTTCTGCGCTCGGTGGCCCAATGGCAGGCCCACGGCCACGGAGCCAACAAGATCGATTTCTGGATGCGCGGCGTGTCGGCCGTCAAAGAGGCGCTCGAAGGGCTCAACATCCCCTTATTGCATCGCGATATTGAAACGTTCGACGAGGCCCCCGACACCTTGCTGGCGATTGCCCGCGAACAGCATATCGACCAGCTTCACTTCAATGTCGAATACCCGCTGAACGAGCAGCGCCGCGATCAGGCCGTGCGCGACACCTTCCGGCAAGCGGGGATCGAAGCCCACGGCCACCACGACGCCGTGGCCTTTGCTCCCGGGACACTGCTGACCGGCAAGGGCGATTATTACGGCGTCTTCACGCCGTTTGCCAAGGCTTGGCACAAGCACATCACGCCTGAGCAGCTGGCGCTGCGTGACACGCCGGCGGTGCAGTCGCCGCTGGGCATCGATAGCGACCCGCTGCCCCCGTTACCCAGCTTCGCAGACACGCCGGTCGATGGCCGCCTGTGGCCCGCCGGTGAACACGCCGCTGGCGACCATCTGGAGCGTTTTTTACGCTTCCGCGGGCGCCACTATCACGACCAGCGCGACGTTCCCAAGGTTCGCGGCACCAGCGAGCTGTCGCCTTACCTGGCGCTGGGCATGCTATCGCCGCGCCAGTGCTTCCAGGCGGTCATGAGCGAGAACGACGGCCACCTGGCCGATGGCGACAAGGGGCTGTGCACCTGGGTGAGCGAGCTCATCTGGCGGGAGTTCTATCAACACGTGGCGGTGGGCTTTCCGCAAGTATGCCGCCACCAGCCGTTTCAGTCCCATACCCGGGGGCTTGCCTGGCGGGACGACGATGCCGGCTTTCAGGCCTGGTGCGAAGGCCGTACCGGCTACCCGCTGGTTGACGCCGCCATGCGCCAGCTGGTCACCACCGGCTGGATGCACAACCGCCTGCGCATGGTCACGGCGATGTTCCTGAGCAAGCACCTGCTGATCGATTGGCGCAGCGGCGAAGCGTTTTTCCTGCGCCACCTGGTGGACGGCGAGTTCTGCGCCAACAACGGCGGCTGGCAATGGGCGGCGTCCACGGGTACCGATGCGGCGCCCTATTTCCGCATTTTCAATCCCACCACCCAATCCACCCGCTTCGACCCGGACGGTGAGTTCATTGCCCACTGGCTGCCCGAACTGGCAAGCCTACCGGCCAAGGCCCGTCATGCGCCGCCCCGGGATATGCTGACCCAACTCGACTATCCTGCGCCGATCGTTGACCACAAGGCCGCACGCCAGCGGGCGCTCGACGCCTTCAAGGCGCTGTCCACCTAGCGCAGCGCCACCGGCCCTTATCCGCCTAACTGCTTCGGGAGTCGTCATGTCACAGGACAAGGCACTGGAAGATTTTTGCGCCTTCTTCAATAAACTGGACAATACCTGTACAGAAAAACTGTACGAGGTATATACTGAGGATATTGTTTTCAACGATCCGCTGCACCACATTGAGGGGCGCGACGCGCTGGAAGGCTATTTCGCGGCGATGTATGCAAACGTCACGCACTGTCAGTTCGTCTACCACCGCCGCCAACGTCAGGGTAATCAGGCCTTTGTCACCTGGACCATGACGTTCGCGCACCCCCGCCTGGCAGGCGGACGCCCGGTCGAGGTGGATGGCTGCAGCGCCTTGACGTTTGCCGACGACGGGCGTGTGTCACGCCATCGCGACTATTTCGATGCCGGCGCCATGCTGTATGAGCATTTGCCTCTCATGGGCCGCGTCATCCGTTGGTTAAAGCAGCGCCTGGATTAACGAACACCTTGCCTCGCACGCCTGAACGTCGTGCCTGCAGGGTGCAACTGGAGAGGCACGATGAGCACATGGACAACGCCCCAGCGGATCTGGCTGACGGGTGCCACCTCGGGCATTGGCGAAGCCGTGGCGAAAAAACTCATCGCCGAGGGCCATCACGTGGTGGTCAGCGCGCGCAACCAGACGGCACTGGACGCGCTCTGCGAGGGCCGCCCCAACGCCTACCCGCTGGCGCTTGACGTGAGCGACCGCCAGGCCGTGCTGGCAGCCGGCCAACAGATCGGCGAGCGACTGGGTGCTCTGGACCTTGCCCTGTTCAACGCTGGCACCTGCGAATACCTTGACGCGAAACAGTTCGACATGGCGCTGATCGAGCGGGTATTCACGCCCAACCTGTTCGGCACCCTATACGGGGTGGAAGCCGCGCTCCCCCTGCTGCGCGCAGCGCGCAAGGAAGGCAAGCCCGCCCGCCTCGCCGCCACCTCGAGCGCCTCCGCTTACCTGCCGCTGCCCAGGGCCGAGGCCTATGGGGCGTCCAAGGCCGCCGTCAGCTACTTTCTCGAATCGCTGCGCCTTGACCTCGACCAGGAAGGCATCGACGTCAGCCTGATTCACCCTGGCTTCGTCAAGACGCCGCTGACCGAGCGCAACGACTTTCCCATGCCCATGCAGGTCAGCGCCGATGCCGCCGCCGAGGCCATTATCCACGGCCTGGTCAAAGGCCATCTGGATATTCATTTTCCGCGTCGCTTTACTTACCTGGTCAAGTTTCTCGGCATCCTGCCGCCTGGCCTGCGTCGCCGGATCGGCCTGCGCATGACCCGACCGCAAGAGGCTTCCTGATGAGCAACACGGCGTCTCAACGCATCGCCATCATCGGCAGCGGCATCAGCGGCATGGCGGCCGGCTGGTATCTTTCCGCCCAGCACGAGGTCACGCTGTTCGAGGCCGACGCGCGCCTGGGCGGGCATACCGCGACCATGGACGTCGAGGTAGGCGGGCACCCTTACGCCATCGACACCGGCTTCATCGTCTTCAACGACTGGACCTATCCGCACTTTCAACGCCTGCTGAATACCCTCGGGGTGCCCAGCCAGGCCACCGAAATGAGTTTTTCGGTGCATGAAACCAGCGTGGATTTCGAATACAACGGGCATACGTTGACCTCGCTGTTTGCCCAGCGTCGCAACCTGCTCAACCCGGCTTTCTACCGCCTGCTGGCCGACATTATGCGCTTCAACAAGCAGGCGACGCAGGACCTGGAAAACGATCGCCTGGCGCCGGGCATGACCCTGGGCGACTACCTGGACCAGAACGGCTACGGCCAGACCTTCCAGCGGCGCTATCTGCTGCCCATGGGGGCCGCCATCTGGTCGGCCAGCATCGGCGACCTGCGCGCCTTCCCGCTGACCTTCTTCGTGCGCTTTTTCCGCAATCACGGGCTGCTGTCGGTTAACCACCGTCCTCAGTGGTACACCCTGGTGGGCGGCTCGCGCCGCTACATCCCGGCGCTAACCGCTCCTTACGCCGAGCGCATTCATCTCAACACGCCGGTAACCCGCATCGAGCGCCACGCCACCGGCGTGACGCTGACCACTAAAGCGGGCACCCAGCGTTTCGATCACGTGGTGCTGGCCTGCCATGCCGACCAGGCGCTGACCATGCTCGGCGACCCAACGCCAGCTGAAAGCGAGATTCTCGGCGCGATGCCCTACCAGGATAACGAGGTGGTACTGCACACCGACACCGCGCTGCTGCCGCGCCGCCGGCGCGCCTGGGCCAGCTGGAACTACCGTCTTGACGGACGCGGCAGCGATGAACGGGTGTCGGTCACCTACGACATGAATATTCTCCAGCGGCTGGAAAGCGACACCACCTTCTGCGTCACGCTGAACGACTCTGAAAGCATCGACCCGGCCAAGGTCCTGGGCCGCTACGTCTACGCCCATCCGCAGTTCACCCTGGCCGGGCATGCCGCGCAGCAGCGCCACGGCGAGATTTCATCGCCTGACCGGCGCACGCATTTCTGCGGCGCCTACTGGCGCAACGGTTTCCACGAAGACGGTGTATGGAGCGCCCTGCGCGTTGCCCGTTCACTGGGCTGCGATGAAGCGGCCACGCCACCGGGGCCACCGACCGCGCTGCCCACCAGCGAGCTGTTTGATGCCTATCAGGGGAGCGACGCGGGATGACCACGACGCCACATTCGCGGATTTATCGCGGCAACCTGCGTCACCGACGCTTCACTCCCCGCACGCATGGGTTCAATTACCAGCTATGGATGGCTTGGCTTGACCTGGACGAGCTGCCAGCGCTGTTTGACCGTGTACCGGGGTTTAGTGCCAGAGGCCCTGCGTTGGCACGCTTTCGGCGTGAAGACTATCTCGGCCCGACGGACCGCCCGTTGGCCACCGCCGTACGCGACGAACTAACCCGCCAGCTGGGCAGCGCCCCCGAGGGCCGCATCTGCGTGCTGACCCAGCTGCGCACGCTCGGGGCAGTATTCAACCCGCTGACCATGTACTACGCCTACGACCGCAACGGCCAGTTGGCCGCGGTGCTCGGCGAAGTCACCAACATGCCCTGGCGCGAGCGCACCTGCTACGCCTGCCGGGTCGAGCCGAAACGCCACAGCCACCACGCGACCTTTGACAAAGCCATGCACGTATCGCCCTTCAATCCCATGGACATGACCTACCGCTGGCGCTTCAACACCCCCGACGACCAGCTCCTGCTGCACATGGAGAACTGGCAGGCGGGCCAGCGCCATTTCGACGCCACCCTGACCCTGGAAGCGGCCCCGGCAACGCCAAGGGTGCTGCTGACCACGCTGGCCCGTCAGCCGTGGATCAGCCTGAAAACGGTCGCCGGCATTCATTTTGAGGCGTTACGGCTGTGGCTGAAACGCATTCCTGTCTATTCCCACCCCAAGCGCAAGGAGACCTCGAAATGACGACCCTGCGTTCCACACCGCCCGATATCCAACCCGCGCCCCAGGGCCGTCTGACACGCTGGCTGAAAAAGCGCTTGATCGCCCAGCTAGATGCGTTTACCGGTGGCAACATTACCTTGATCGAAGGCAACCAGTGCCATCACCTGGGCCAGGGCGGCGATCTCCACGTCACCGTGGTCATTCGCCATGCCCGCGCCTGGAAGCGGCTGGCCTTCGGCGGTACCGTGGGCGCCGCCGAGTCGTATATGGACAACGACTGGGACGCCGACGATCTGGTCGCCCTGGTGCGCCTCTTTGCGGTCAACCTGGACCAGGTCAACGGCAACCTGGAAAACGGCAGCGCTCGCGTGACCCGCTGGCTGATGGCCTGGGTGTACCGCTTTCAGCGCAACAGCCTGACCGGCTCAAAGCGTAATATCGCCGCGCACTATGATATCGGTAACGACCTGTTTGCGACCTTTCTCGACCAGCACCACTGGATGTACTCCAGCGCCGTGTTCCCCTATCCGGACGCCAGCCTGGAGGAAGCCTCGACCTACAAACTCGATGTCATGCTCGATAAGCTCGACGTGCAGCCCGAGCATCATCTGCTGGAAATCGGCACCGGCTGGGGTGGCCTGGCGATTCACGCGGCCAAGACGCGCGGCTGCCGGGTGACCACTACCACGATTTCCGAAGAGCAGTACGCCTATACGGCCCGCCGCATTCAGGAAGAAGGACTGGAAGAGCGGATTACGCTGCTGAAACAGGACTATCGGGAACTGACCGGGCGCTTTGACCGCTTGATATCCGTTGAAATGATTGAAGCGGTCGGCCACCAATACCTCGATACCTATCTGCACAAGGTCGACAGCTTGTTGACCGATGACGGCCAGGCCATGCTTCAGGCCATCACCATCCGCGACCAGCGCTTTGAAGAAGCCAAGCGCGACATGGACTTCATCAAACGATACATCTTCCCGGGCGGCTTTTTGCCGTCGCATCACGCCATTGCCAGCAGCCTGATGCGCAAGACCTCCTTGAACATGGTTTCGCTCGATGAAATCGGCCAGCACTACGCCCGTACCCTGCGCGAATGGCGCCACCGCTTCGAGGCCCACCTGGAGCATATTCACGCCCTGGGCTACGACGAGCGCTTTATTCGCATGTGGCGCTACTACCTTTGCTACTGCGAAGGCGGCTTCCTTGAACGCTCAATCGGCACCTGCCATCTGGTGTTGGCAAAACCGGCTGCCAAGCCATCGCCCCTGACCGGAGCCCTGTAATGCTCGCCCGACGGCGTCTAATGGCCATTGCTGTGAATGCGCTGGGATTTGAGGTGATCTGGACGCTGTGCGTGGTGGGGGGGTCCTGGGTGGCGGCTATCGCCGGCAGTGCCTGGCTCGTGCTGCATCTGAAATACGTGGGCAAACCCGGCGAGTGGCGTTTGGTGGCCGCTTTCGCGCTGCTGGGACTGACCATCGACGGCGGCCTACAGCTGGCCGACGGGCTGATGTTCGCGGACAGCACGCTGATCGCCGGCCTGTTGCCGCTGTGGCTGTGGATGCTGTGGCCGCTCTTCGCCACCCTGGTGCACCATTCGCTTGCCTGGCTCTGGCGATGGCCCTGGATGGCCGCTGCGCTGGGTGCGGTGGGCGGCCCACTGTCATATTTTGCGGGGGCGGCGCTCAGCGATGTCACCCTGGCGCCGTGGCTGTTGCCCGCCCAGGCGCTGATATGGGCCCTGCTGTGCCTGGGCGTCTGTCGCTATTATCAGCGTTGGCAGCAGCGTTATGCGGGCGCCGAAGCGACAGGCTAGGGGCCTGCGTTGGCCATGGCGTTACTGCGTGTCGGCGGCTGCTTGGGCAGCCAGCGCTGCTCGAGTTCCCGCGCCGGGATCGGGCGGGCAAAGTAGAAGCCCTGGACGATATGGCAGCCCGCCTTGACCAGAAAGTCGCACTGCTCCTTGGTTTCGACGCCTTCGGCCACCACCTCCAGCGACAGCCCTTCGGCCATCGACAGCACCGCCCTGACGATGGCAGCATCCGCCTGATCGCCGGGCAGCTCCCGGATGAACGCCCGGTCCAGCTTGATCTTATCCACCGGCAGGCGTTTCAAGTAGCCAAGCGACGAGTACCCGGTGCCAAAGTCGTCAATGGCAATCGCGTAGCCCTGGGCGCGCAGGGCCTTGAGGCGTGGCCCCATATCGCCGGCGCGTTCGTCCAGCAGCACCGATTCAGTCAGCTCTAGACCGATATGCGCCGGGGTAAGGCGGTAGCGTTTCAGGCAGGTAGCCAGCAGGCTTTCAAGATCACCATGGAAAAGCTGCAGCGCCGAAATATTGACCCACATGGTCAACATCGGCATCTCGGTATTGGCCCAGTGCGCCTGCTGAGCGCAGGCCTTTTCAATCACCCAGCTGCCGAGCTCCGCCATCAGACCGTGGCGTTCCGCCAGGGGGATGAACTCACCGGGGGAGATCATGCCATCCCGCGGGTGCTGCCAGCGCAACAAGGCCTCCATGCCCACCAGTTCGCCGGTACCGGGGTGATGCTGGGTCTGAAAATACAGTTCGAGCTGATCACCCGAGACCAGCGCGGCGCGCAAGTCGCTGACCAGCGCCAGTTGGGGATTGTCCTGTTTGTCCAGCGCGGGCCGAAAGCGCAGGCTGTGGTTGCGCCCCAGTCGCTTGGCGTTGTACAGCGCCGACTCCAGACGCTGAAAGAGCACGCCGGAATCGTGCCCGTCCTCTGGCGCGCGGCAGCTGCCAACCGTCAAGCCCAGGCGCAGCGACTGTTCGTTGATCTCGAAGGGGCTGCTCATGTGATCGCGCAGGTTGGCGATCCACTTGTCGTGATCATCATAGGTGGTGGTACGGATGACCATGAACTCGTCGCCGCCCAAACGGCCCACGACGCTGCCCGCCATGTGACTGGTCAGCCGCTGAGCGAAGCGCGCCAGCAGGCGGTCACCCTGCTCGACGCCCATGCTGTCATTGACCGATTTGAGCCCGTCGATATCCACCAGTGCGATATCCAGACTTTCGCCAGCGCGCAGCTGACGCAGGCGCGACTCCATCAGGTCGTGAAGCCGGCGCCGATTCGGCAAGCCGGTCAACGGGTCTTCATAACCGATACGCCGCAGGTCACGCTCGCGGGCTTTCTGTGCCGAAATATCGGTAAACAGGCTGATATAGTGGGTGATCTTGCCGCGCTTGTCGGTGACGGCACGGACCTTGAGCCATTCGGGGTATTCGTCGCCGTGCTTGCGCCGATTCCACATCTCGCCTTCCCAGCGCCCGGTGCTTTTCAGGGTGCTCCAGAAATGCTGGTAGAAGGTTTTATCGTGCCGCGGCGCGGCGAGGGTTTCGAGCTTGCGTCCGACCATTTCATGACTTTCGTAGCCGGTGATCTCGGTAAACGCAGGATTCACGGCAATGACGCGATTTTCCACATCGCTCATCACCATGGCATCGTTGGCGATCCCCATGGCATCCTGGGACAAGCGCATCCACAGCCGTTGCTTGCGCACTTGACGCCACGCATCCCAGAGCCCGAACGTCACGACCGTGGCCGCCACCATGCGCAGCGACGCATCGGGTATCCAGATGCAGGCTGGCAATGCAATCAACGCCGCCCAGATCAGTGGACGGTTAAGCGAAACGGGAAGCCACATGCTAATTTACGACATCCTATAAAAACGGGCTTGAAGCTGCTCCCAACAAAGAATTAATTCGATCTCATCATGCCGCCTAATCAGCCGCCTGAATAGTCAATCTTACGTCAATACGTCGTTTATTGTGCAAAACCAATCCTTCGGCCCTACACTATTCGCCTCATTATAATGTCGGCGGCTAATCCGAAATCTGTAGAACATAGCGATAATAGGGCGGTTACGTGCAATCAGCGGTCTCGGGAAGTAGACTAGGCGAGGCTTTGCGGGACTGCCTCGCTGCTAGACTGCAATAGCATGCGCCGGCGCTATGCATCGGCTCCAGGTGCCGCACGCGGCCAACAATCATCTTGATACTCGGAACGATTCAGTGACCAAGCAACATTCCTTTGATCGCGAAGAACTGCTGGCCTGCTCGCGCGGCGAACTATTCGGCCCGGGCAATGCCCAACTGCCAGCACCCAACATGCTGATGCTTGACCGCATCACGCACATTCACGAAGAAGGCGGCGAGCATAACAAAGGCGAGCTGATTGCCGAATTGGATATCACGCCCGACCTGTGGTTTTTCGATTGCCACTTTCCTGGCGACCCGGTCATGCCAGGCTGCCTGGGGCTTGATGCCATGTGGCAGCTGGTAGGCTTCTATCTTGGCTGGCTTGGCCATCCAGGACGAGGCCGTGCGCTGGGCTGCGGCGATGTGAAATTCAGCGGCCAGATCCTTCCTGACGCGAAAAAAGTTACATATCGTATTAATATGAAACGTATTATAACGCGTCGGCTGATTCTGGGCATGGCTGACGGCACCGTCTCGGTAGACGGTCGCGACATCTATCAGGCTAATGATTTGCGCGTTGGCCTATTTACCTCCACCGCGAATTTTTAACAGGAGGCTCCCATGCGACGAGTGGTAGTCACCGGCCTTGGCATCGTGTCTTGCCTGGGCAACGACCAGCAACAGGTCCTTGAGGCGCTCAAGAGCGGCCGCAGCGGCATTCGCTTCAAAGAAGAGTATGCCGAACGAGGCTTCCGCAGTCAGGTTGCGGGCAGTGTCAATATCGATCTCGAATCGCTCATTGACCGCAAGCTGTTGCGCTTCATGGGCGATGCGGCGGCCTACGCCTACATCTCCATGGCGCAGGCCATTGAAGACTCAGGCCTGGCCGACGATCAGGTATCCAACGAGCGAACCGGCCTGATCGCGGGTTCCGGCGGCGCCTCCAGCGCCAACCAGGTAGAAGCCGCGGATGTTATGCGTGAAAAAGGCCTGCGTCGTGTCGGCCCTTACCGGGTGACCCGAACCATGGGCAGCACCGTGTCGGCATGTCTGGCAACGCCGTTCAAGATCAAGGGCGTCAACTATTCGATTTCGTCGGCTTGTGCGACCTCGGCGCACTGCATTGGCAGCGCCATGGAGCAGATTCAGCTCGGCAAACAGGACGTGGTCTTTGCCGGCGGTGGCGAAGAGGAACATTGGACGCTTTCCTGCCTGTTCGACGCCATGGGCGCGTTATCCACGCACTATAACGATGCGCCGGAAAAAGCCTCGCGCCCCTATGACCAAGCCCGCGATGGCTTTGTCATCGCCGGCGGTGGCGGCATGCTGGTGCTCGAAGAGCTGGAGCACGCCAAGGCGCGCGGCGCCAAGATATACGGCGAGCTGGTCGGCTATGGCGCCACCTCCGACGGGCACGACATGGTCGCACCCTCGGGCGAAGGGGCCACCCGTTGCATGCGCCAGGCGATGGCTACTGTCGACGGCGATATTGACTACATCAATACCCATGGCACCTCGACGCCGGTGGGGGATGTCGCCGAACTGCAGGCAGTTCGTGAAGTATTCGGCAACACGACACCGGCGATGAGTTCGACCAAGTCGCTCACCGGCCACTCCTTGGGCGCCACGGGCGTTCAGGAAGCGGTGTACTCGTTGCTCATGATGCAGCACGGCTTTGTGGCCGCGTCGGCCAACGTTGAGACGCTTGACGAGCAGGCCGACGGCTTCGATATCGTCACCGAGCGCCGCGATGGCGTGACGCTTGACCGAGTGCTGTCCAACAGCTTCGGCTTCGGCGGCACCAACGCCTGCCTGGTGTTCCAGCGCTACGCCGACTAATCCTGTTGCTGTCCGCAAAACGCCCCCTGTGACGACTCACAGGGGGCGTTTTTTATGCGCCTGCTGACATAACGGCTACTGCGGCCTGGGCACGTCCGAGATGTCCACCAGTTGCCCCTCGATCCACGCTTCCACGTCGGCCAGCACTTCATCCGAGGTTCGTCCGGCGGTCGGAATCGGCTCGCCGATGCGCACGCGCAGCACCCCGGGGCGTTTGACCCAATGGCGCCCCGGCCACCGTTCGCCGGCATTGTGAGCCACCGGCAACACCGGCACCCCGGCGCGGCAGGCCACCACGCTGCCGCTCTTGTTGTAGCGCTTACGCTCACCAGGCTCGACCCGCGTGCCTTCGGGAAAAATCAGCACCGATAGCCCCGTACCCAACCGCGCGACGCCCTGGGTCAGGACTTGCTTCATGGCCCGCGCCGGCTTTGACCGGTCCAGACTGATGGGCCGCAGCAAGCGCAGTCCCCAGCCAAACACGGGAATCAACAGCAGTTCCTGCTTGAGCACGGTGCAGACGGGCGGCTTCATAACCTGCAGAAAAACCGTTTCCCATTCGCTCTGGTGGTTCGCCTGGATCACACACGGCCCCTCGGGCAGGTGATGCGCCCCCTGAATGTCGTAGCGCACGCCACAGGCAATCCGAAACCAGAACATCAGGAAATAGTTGTATACATTCAGCAGGCGATAACGCCCTGCCAGGGGCAGGAAAGGCGCGATAGGCAAGAACAGCGCCCCGATAATGAACAGGGCGGCAAAATATCCCGCATAGAATACGACGCTACGAAACACTTGTATCAAGACGACGCTCCTGTGTCGTCGACACCCTGGCCGTCTCGCGTCAGACACCACGCATCCAGCATGCGGCCGACTTCCAGACGCCACGGCTTTTGATGAACGCCAAACACGTCGAGGACCCGACGGCAATTCAGCACCCGGCGCAGCTTGGCGTCATGGTGGTGCGTTAACGCCTGAACATCGCCAAGCGTCACCTGCTCGCCGCGGCCTTCCAGGTGGGTCGACAGCTGGGTTCTGACCATGGAGGTGAAGGTGAAGGCGCTGACCGGTTCGGTGCCGGCCAGGTGATAAGCCCCCCAGGCATCGGCACCGCAGGCCTGCTGCTGAAGCATACCGATCAGGGCAAGGGCAACGGCATCCGCCGACGTGGGGCAAAAGATGACGTCTTCGGCCGCGCGTACGTTCTCGCCCATCACCAGGCTGTCGAGCAGCTCGTTCAGCCATGCATGACTGCCTTCCAATGCAAACAGCGGCCCCAGCCGCACGATCAGGTGGCGATCGTAGTCGGCGCGAACCCGGTTGCCGGTTTGCACCAGGCGACGCAGGCTCTCGTCCCGGGGCGCCGGCACGACGTGCTCATCGATGGGCACGTCGAAACCGTCTTCGTAAAGCTGATCCGATACGCACCAGACCAGCGCCACATCCTCTGCCTGGCAGGCCTCGAGACACTTTTCTACCGCATCGGCGTGCGCTGTCACTTCGGCGGGGGCCATGCTCAACGGGTGCGCCAACGGCGGGATCAGCACCGCATCAGGCGCCACCTCCCGCAGGCGCCTGGCGCTGACCTGCGTTGCCTGCTCAATGACCAGCTCCGTGTCGGAGCGGCGGCTCGCCTCGCGCGCCAACGCCAGGCTCAAGCAGTGCCCCGCATCGAGTATCAAAAGCTTCAAGACGGCCTGTCTCCCTTACCTTTACGCGTACGCACCTCAATGACCGTCACTTAAAACGGGATCTCATCGTCGAAATCGTCAAAGTTGCCGGGGTCTGGCGCCCCGTAGCTGCTATTCTGCTGGCTCGGCTGAGGGGTTTGATTCCCCTGCTGCGGTGCCGGCTGCGCCTGCCCGCCACCCTGCTGGGGGTAACCGCCGCCCTGCTGGGGGGGCGCACCCGCGGACGGCTGATTCTGACCGTAACCATTTTGCGCCGGGGCCGCCTGGCCGTACTGGCCCTGCTGCGGCGCGTCACCGGTGCGACCATCGAGCATTTGCATGTCGTTGGCGACAATTTCCGTCGAATAGCGATCCTGGCCGTTCTGGTCCTGCCATTTGCGCGTCTGCAGGCGCCCTTCAATGTATACCTTGGAACCTTTCTTCAGGTACTGCTGGGCAATCTCGGCGGTCTTGTTGAACATCACCACCCGGTGCCATTCGGTGCGCTCCTGACGCTGACCGCTTTGACGATCCATCCAGGTATCGGTGGTCGCCAGGTTGAGGTTGGCGACGGCGGTGCCTGAGGGGGTGAATCGCACCTCAGGATCCTGCCCGAGGTTGCCGATTAAGATGACCTTGTTAATGCCACGAGCCATAAGGCGCTCCTTTCAATTGATATCGATAAACGTCGACAGCGTCCCGGCGACGCGCCATTGCCCCGTTTAGGTCCTGGGGGGCGTTACCAGCTTAGCAAGTGCCGCTTTATCAAGCTGCTGTCGATTGACCTTTAAATACGCGAGCCGCTCTTCGGGCACGACCATGACATCCTCGACGCCCGCAACGTCCGCCAGATGTGCCAGCAGCACCTCCATAGTATCAGCCCCGGTGTCATCCAGCGCCACCACTTCACTGGCCAGCGGCGGCGGCGATGGCATGTTCAGCATCGCGCCCCACCATACCAGCGCCAGCAGGGCGCAGCCGAGAAATACCGCGTCCAGCCCACCATAACTGGCCAGCACACCGCCCAGGGTACCGCCCAAAAACGCCCCCAGGAATTGGCTGGTGGAGTAGACCCCCATGGCCGTTCCCTTGGCCCCGGCCGGCGCGAGCTTGCTGAGCATCGACGGCAGCGTGGCTTCGAGCAGATTGAAGCCAGTAAAGAAAACAAACAGCCACGCAAATAGCCAATAGCCATCGGAGACCGGCAGTCCAAGTCCCGCCAGACTGACCGCAATGGCCCCAATGGCCAGCACGCACACCCGGGTGATGCGTTGGCGCTTCTCGGCCACGATGATCAGCGGCAGCATGGCCACAAACGACAGCGCCATGATGCCCAGATAGGCCAGGCCGTGATGCGCGGCGCTGACACCGGCGTCAATCAGCCGAAACGGCACCGCCACAAAAATCGCCATCAGCACGAAGTGCAGCGCAAAGATCGACATGTCCAGCCGCCACAAATCGGGGCGCGTCAGAACATTACGCAACTGCTGACGGTCCATCCCCACATCACGATGCGCAACGCGCCGCGGCGCCGGGGGCACCCATTGCCAGAGTACCAGCAGGCTCAGCAGCGTCAGCAAAACGGTCAGCCAGAATACGCCGGGAAGCCCCGCCCAGGCGGCCAGCCAAGGGCCGACCACCATGGCCAGGGCGAACGCCACGCCAATCGACAGGCCAATGGTGGCCATGGCCGCGGTACGCACCTGCTCGCGGGTCTGGTCCGCCAGCAGCGCCATGATCGCCGCTGCCACCGCCCCGCTGCCCTGCAGCGCGCGGCCGGCAATCATGCCGCCGATGGTATCGGCAAACGCGGCCACGACGCTGCCCAGCGCAAACAGCACCAGGCCGATGGCAATCACCGGCTTGCGGCCGATGCGGTCCGACCACAGGCCGAACGGAATCTGCAGGAGCGCCTGGGTCAACCCGTAGACCCCGAGCGCCACCCCGATCAGTAGCGGCGTCGACCCCGAAAGCGTGTCGGCATACAGCGCCAGCACGGGCAAGACCATGAACAGCCCCAGCATACGAGACGCATAGAGACCCGCCAAGCCACTGATAGCGCGGCGCTCAGAGGTCAGCAATCGTGCGGAAACCTTGCGCATAAAGCCCTTGGGGTAGTCCTCAGGATAATCACCGTCGGTGGTAGATGCCCGCCAGCGGCGGGACAGCCGCCTATTCTAGCGCGTTGGTTGATTCGGCGAAACGTCGGCCCTGTTCACGGATAACCGAAACCGTTTTGCCGGGAGGGGGCCGAGCGCCGTATAATCACGCTTTTGCCGCGCGATTCGAGGTGTTGATGGACAGCATTCTGGTCAGGGGTGCACGCACCCACAACCTCAAGCAGATCGATGTGGAGCTGCCCCGCGATAAGCTCATTGTGATCACCGGCCTATCGGGATCGGGCAAATCGTCGTTGGCGTTTGATACCCTCTACGCCGAGGGCCAGCGCCGCTACGTGGAATCGCTTTCCACCTATGCACGCCAGTTCCTGTCGATGATGGAAAAGCCCGATGTGGATCACATCGAAGGGCTGTCGCCGGCGATTTCCATCGAACAGAAGTCCACCTCGCATAACCCGCGCTCGACCGTGGGCACGATTACCGAAATCTACGACTACCTGCGCCTGCTGTTTGCCCGCGCCGGTACCCCGCGCTGCCCCGAGCATGGCGAGGATCTGGAGGCGCAAACCATCTCGCAGATGGTCGACCAGGTGATGAACCTGGCCGAAGGCACCAAGCTGATGCTGCTGGCGCCGGTGGTCAAGGGCCGCAAAGGCGAACATCTCCAGCTGCTGGCCGAGCTGCGTGCCCAGGGCTTCGTGCGCGCCCTGATCGACGGTCAGGTCCTTGAGCTGGATGATATTGCCCCGCTGGACAAGCGCAAGAAGCACGACATCAGCGTGGTGGTCGATCGCTTCAAGGTCCGCGACGACCTGGCCCAGCGGCTGGCCGAGTCGTTCGAAACGGCACTCAACCTGGCCGACGGCACTGCGATGATTCATTTCATGGACGGTGAACAGGACGACCTGGCCTTTTCGTCGCGCTTTGCCTGTCCGGTGTGCGGCTACTCGCTGGCGGAGCTCGAGCCGCGCATGTTCTCGTTCAACAACCCGGCGGGCGCCTGCCCCACCTGCGACGGGCTCGGCGTGCAGCAGTATTTCGACCCGGCCAAACTGATCAGCCATCCGGAACTGTCGCTTGCCGAAGGCGTGATCAAGGGCTGGGATCGGCGCAACATCTATTATTTTACCCAGCTTCAGGCCCTCGCCAAGCACTACCGCTTCGAGCTGGAAACGCCCTGGAACGAGCTTGCCCGTCACGAACAGGACATCATTCTCAACGGCAGCAGCGACGAGGCGATTCCGTTCGTCTACGTCGGCGATCGCGGTCGCAAGGTGACCCGTGAGCATGCGTTTGAAGGCGTCCTGCCCAACATGCAGCGCCGCTATCGGGAAACCGAGTCCAACATGGTCCGCGACGACCTGGCCAAGTACATCGCCGTGCAACCCTGCGCGACCTGCCAGGGCTCGCGGCTGCGCAAGGAATCGCGCCACGTCTACGTCGACGACCGCAACATTGCCGATATGGTGCATTTGCCGATCGGCGAGGCCTGGGACTATTTTTCCGATCTTAGCCTGCCCGGCCGCAAAGGCGAGATTGCCGACAAGATCGTCAACGAGATTCACGCGCGTCTGGAGTTTCTGGTCAACGTCGGGCTGGACTATCTCAACCTGGAGCGCAGCGCCGATACCCTGTCAGGCGGCGAAGCCCAGCGGATTCGCCTGGCCAGCCAGATCGGCGCCGGCCTGGTCGGCGTGATGTATATTCTGGACGAGCCGTCGATCGGTCTGCACCAGCGTGACAACGACCGGCTGCTGAAAACGCTGGAACGGCTGCGCGACCTGGGTAACACCGTGATCGTCGTCGAACACGACGAAGACGCCATCCGTGCTGCCGATCACGTCCTCGACATCGGCCCAGGCGCCGGCGTTCACGGCGGCGAAATTGTCGCCCAGGGCACGCCCCAGGACGTGATGAACAACCCCAACTCACTGACCGGTCAATATCTCTCCGGCACCCGGGAAATCGCCGTGCCGCCCTACCGCATTCCCGGCAACCCGGAAAAGCAGCTGATCGTCCGCGGCGCCACCGGCAACAACCTGCAAGACGTGTCGCTCTCGCTGCCGCTGGGGCTGTTCATCGCCATCACCGGGGTCTCGGGGTCGGGCAAATCGACCCTGATCAACGGCACCCTGATGCCCATTGCCGCCCGCGAACTCAACCGCGCCACCACGCTGACCCCGGCGCCCTATCAACGCATCGAGGGACTCGACCAGCTGGATAAGGTGATCGACATCGACCAGAGCCCCATCGGCCGAACGCCGCGCTCCAACCCGGCCACCTACACGGGGATCTTTACGCCTATCCGCGAGCTGTTTGCCGGCACTCAGGAAGCCCGCTCGCGGGGCTACAAGCCCGGCCGGTTCAGCTTCAACGTCAAGGGTGGCCGCTGCGAGGCCTGCCAGGGCGAAGGCATGATCAAGGTCGAGATGCATTTTCTGCCGGATATCTACGTGCCCTGCGACGTCTGCAAGGGCAAGCGCTACAACCGCGAAACCCTGGATATCCACTACAAGGGCAAGACCATCCACGAAGTGCTGGCCATGACGGTGGAGGACGCGCTGGCGTTTTTCAGCCCGGTACCAGCGATTGCGCGGCGCCTGCAGACGCTGCTCGACGTAGGGCTGTCCTATATACGCCTGGGGCAAAGCGCCACAACGCTGTCCGGCGGCGAAGCCCAGCGGGTCAAACTGGCCCGGGAGCTGGCCAAGCGCGACACTGGCAAGACGCTGTATATTCTGGATGAGCCGACCACCGGCCTGCACTTTGAAGACATCCGCCAGCTGCTGACCGTGCTCCACCGTCTGCGCGATCACGGCAACACCATCGTGGTGATCGAGCACAACCTGGACGTCATCAAGACCGCCGACTGGATTGTCGACCTGGGCCCGGAAGGCGGCTCCGGGGGCGGCAGGATCATCGCCGAGGGCACGCCGGAGCAGATCGCCAAGCAGGACGTCTCGCATACCGGGCGCTTCCTGGCGCCGCTGCTCGCCCGTCACCACCGCGCGTCCGCCTGACGCCACCGTCCATGGCGCTTGCCGTGGACGGGCGTTTTAATATCGCAGGCCGTACTGCCGCGTCCGGGCACTATCGCCCAAAGCGCTTCAACGGCATGACACATTCTCCATCAACGTCGTCTATAGTAGATTTTGATTGAACAGTTGATTTCAGTGTTAATAATTCTTAGAGGTTGTTAGCCGTGGGCCACGAACAAAGCTGCATCATTAAGCATTTTAACCACTACTGCTCGCTTAATGAGGACGAGAAACAACTGCTCATTTCGCTGGAGGAGAGCCCCACCGATATTAAAGCGGGCACGCTACTCTGGGAGATGGGCGACCCGGCCAAGGAGTTCTGTACCCTGAAAAGCGGCTGGGCTTACTCGTATCGCCACCTGGAAAACGGCGACCGCCAGATACTCGAAGTCTTCTTGCCGGGCGACATCATTGGCCTGCGCGAGTTTGCCTTTAACCAGCGGCTTGAAAACGTACGCATGATCAATGATGGCGTCATCTGCCATTTCCCCCATCGCCGCATACTCGAGATATTTCGCCAGTCGCTGACGCTGACGTCCGTTATGTTCGCCATCGGTAGCCGACAGCAGGCCCTGCTCACTGAACGGCTGGTGAATATTGCCCGGCGCAGCGCGCGCCAGAAGATGGCCCACTTCCTCCACGAAATGTACCTGCGTCTGCGCCAAACCAACGCAGACATCAGCGGTCACTTTCGTTTGCCGCTTTCCCAGGAGCAGCTTGCCGATATTCTGGGTTTGAGCCCGGTGCACGTCAGCCGCACATTCAGCGCGTTGAGCGACGACGGACTGGTGTTCCGTGACCGGCATAACGTTACTATCCCAGACCTCGAGGCACTCTCGACGGAAGGCGAGTTCGACGACGCCTACCTGACCGATAATGTACGGCCGCTTTTTGACGCCACTGGCTAGCGCCGGCACCTTCCGGACATAAAGCAAAACGCCGCGAGCTTATTGAGCTCGCGGCGTTTTGTTGGGTGCCGGGCAATCACCTCAACCGCATTTCGACCAGCCACAGCCGGCATAGCAGGTAGGGCAGCCGTCCATCATGATCAGTTCACCGCGGCATTCCGGGCAGTGGCCGACGACCGCCGGCCCACTGGCCTGGTCAGTGGTCGATGCTGCCTGACCGATGGGCTCGACCGCCCCGCTGCCGACCTCGGCAGGCGCCTCCTCTGCCGGTGGCTGCCAGGCGTGGCCGTGCTGCATGCGATGCGCATAACGCTCCACCAGGCTTTCCACCGGCACCTGGTTGCCGTCCTGATCCAGAAAGCCGCGGCGATACAGAATCTGCTGGATCGACCAGGCAATGGCGGCCACTTCGGAATCATGGAACATGGGTTTGTTCCAGCGGTTCATTCCGCAGCGCACCAGGCCCTTGTCCCAGGCGACCTTGCGCAGGTCCGCGACCGCCTGGGTGACATAGCCGCCCCGCGCCGCCAGTGACAGGCTGCGCATGGTGGCAGTAATCCACTGGTGCTCGCTCGACAGCTGTCCCGAGGGGAAGAAAAACTCCACCGGCCGCTCGATGACCACGCGCTTGCCGCCGACCACGCCTTCCACCGGCATGAAGGACACCAGTAGATAGACTTTTTTGCGGCCTTCGGCGCCGACATAGGAAATCTTTTCCGAGACGGCTTCAAGCGTGCCCTCCGGGCGCGACGGAATGCGCACCGTCAGCGGGTCTTCCTCGGGCAGGGCCGGGCTGGGCGCCGCCGGCTCCTGCTGCTTGATACGGTAACCGACGATCTTTGAGGTGATTTCAACAGTCATAACGTTCTCCACTTGGCAAAGGGGTGCTGGGCTGTGCGTGATGGGGCGCGGCCCAGCATCACCATTTGCCGTAGGTGCCTTCTTTCAAACCATCAAACAGGTTGGCGGCGTTGTGCTCTTCACCGTCGTAGATCACTTTTTCATCGCCGGTCAGTTCGAGGGTTTCACCGTTCTCCAGCTCAAACACATAGGTGGTGTTTTTCAGGTCGTCTTCGCGTACCAGAACGCCCTGGAAGGCTTCCGGATTGAAGCGGAACGTCGTGCAGCCCTTGAGGCGGCTTTCGTACGCTTGCAAGTACAGGTCCTGGAACTTCTCGAACGCAAACTCGGTGGGCACGTTCACCGTCTTGGAAATCGCCGAATCGATCCACTGCTGGGCGGCGGCCTGAACCGCCACGTGCTGTTCGGGCGTCACCGCATCGGCGGTGATGAAATAGTCGGGCAGGTCGCTATCCACCGCGTCGGCGGCAATGAAGTGGCGGTAGGCCGCAAGCTCAAAGGACACGACCTCGACCTGCTCCTTGGTCTTCTTGCCCGACTGGATGATATTGCGGAAATAACGGTGCGAGAACGACGGCTCAATGCCATTGGACGCGTTGTTGCCCATCGACAGCGAAATCGTACCGGTCGGGGCGATGGAACTGTGGTGGGTGAAGCGCGCCCCGTGTTCGGCCAGCTGCGCGACGAGTTCGGGTTCAAGCTCAGCCACCTTGTTCATGTACTGGCTGTAGCGGGCGTGGAGAATACGCCCGGGTACCTTGTCGCCCACCTCATAGCCGTCTTTGGCTAGCTGCGGCCGCTCGCGCATCATCTTCGGGGTGATCACGTGCTCTTCGGCAAGCACCGGGGCCATGCCTTTTTCCTGGGACAGCTCCAGCGCCTGCTTCCAGCCTTCAATGGCCAGATGACGGCTGACTTCTTCGGTAAAGGCCAGCGACGCCTGGGAGCCGTAAGGAATCTTGAGCATGGTCAGTGTCGAGCCCAGGCCCAAAAACCCCATGCCATGGCGGCGCTTGGCTTCGATTTCGCGCTGCTGCTGAGGCAGCGGCAAGCCGGCAATCTCGACCACGTTGTCCAGCATGCGGGTGAAGATCGCCACCACCTTGCGGTAGCGGTCCCAGTCAAACCGGGGCTTGTCGCTGAACGGTTCGATGACGAACTTGGTCAGGTTGACCGAGCCCAGCAGACACGCGCCTTCCGGCGGCAGCGGCTGCTCGCCGCAGGGATTGGTGGCGCGGATATCTTCGCAGAACCAGTTGTTGTTCATGCGGTTGACCTGATCGATCAGGATGAAGCCGGGCTCGGCGTAATCGTAGGTCGAGGACATGATGGTGTCCCACAGTTCCCGCGCCTTGATGACTTTGACCACGCGGCAGGCCACGCGCCCCTCATCGTCGACCGTATAGCCTTCCTCGACCACCGGCCAGTCGCGATAGATGATGTCATCGGCGCCGACGTCCTCCTTCTCGCCGGGGTGCAGCGGAAAGGCCAGCGGCCAGTCGGCGTTATGCTTGACGGCCTCCATGAACTCGTCGGTAATCAGCAGGCTCAAGTTGAACTGACGCAGGCGCCCGGCTTCGCGTTTGGCCTGGATAAACTCGCGTACGTCCGGGTGGCCGACGTCGAAAGTGCCCATCTGCGCACCGCGGCGGCCGCCCGCCGAGGCGACGGTAAAACACATCTTGTCGTAGATATCCATGAACGCCAGCGGGCCGTTGGTACCGGCGCCAGCGCCGAACACAAAGGCGCCCTTGTGGCGCAGCGTGGAAAAATCGTAGCCGATGCCGGCGCCGGACTTGAGCGTCATCCCCGCGTCCACCACAGAGTCGAGAATATCGCGCATCGAATCGCGAATGGTGCGCGACACCGTGCAGTTGATCAGGCTGACCGCGGGTTTATAGGCGTCCGCCCCCGCGTTGGAGAGGATGCGCCCGGCAGGGATGGCCCCATGCTCCAGCGCCCAGCGAAACTTGGGCAGCCACTCGGCGGCATTGTCGCCTTCCACGTCCGCCAGCGCCTTGGCCACACGTTCGAAGGTTGCGCCCACGTCCTGATCCACCGGTTGGCTATGGCGATCCTTGAGACGGTATTTGGCGTCCCAAATTTCTTGCGATGGCGCCTGCAGCGGTACATCGTTAGAAGTGTTCATAGCCTGGGTAGCAGTACTCATGTCGCGCAACTCCTTAACGGCGGTCAAAATGACGCTTAACTAGGGCGATTATACGGGCCAACCGGATGAAGTATAGCCCTGACTTTGCACTACATCGGCTGCTTTTTGATTTTTTTTCTACCATATATAGGAAAATCAGCGCGTTAGTCTTTTGTCCTGGGCCATCAGACGATAGGCTTAGGTTTTCTTCATCATGGGCCTTTTATGCTGTTAACGTCTCGCTTGTACACCGCGCTGGCTGGCGCCACGCTGGGCACGACGCTGCTTCTATCACTGCCGTCGGCGCACGCCGTTTCGTTTGACGTGGAAGACGACCAGCGCCACGACCATTGGCAGTCGATGGCGCTGACCCGTGACGATGAACGGCATTTTCGCGCGGTAGAAACGCACAGTTATTCCGATGCCACCCTAAGCGTCAATGCCACCCCGGGGGTTTGCGACCTGCCCTGGCTGGAAATGCGCGTGGCGCTGGGTGATGCCCAGGACGAGAGCCGCACGGTGAACCTGGTGCCCGCCCGTTTGCGCGTCGATGAACGCGAGCGCATTAACAGCGTGGCCGAGTTCATTACCGAGCGTGACGATGACGGCTTTTACGCGCATTTCTACCTTGATGATATCGACCAGCTGATTGCCGACATGGGCGACGGCGAACAGATCTTCCTGGGCTTTGACCAGGGCGAGCGGGACCCCTGGTACATGACGTTCAGCCTCGAGGGCGCCAGTCAGGCGCTTACGCGTATGCAACGCCTGTGTGCGCAACCCTCCTGAGCCATTGACGGCTTAGTCGGCGAGCACCACGCGGTTACGCCCGCCGTGCTTGGCCTGGTACATCGCCCGGTCGGCGCGCGCCACCAGTGTTTTGCCGCTGTCGCCGGGCTGCCACACGGCCACGCCGACGCTGATGGTCACCGTCTGGCTGAGCCCTGCCACCTTGACCCCCGTGACCAGCTCGCGCAGCCGTTCGCCAAGCCCCACCGCGGCGCTCGCCTCGGAGTGGGTCGCCAGCACCAGAAACTCCTCACCGCCCCAACGGCCCAGGTGGTCGCAGCCGCGTAACGATGCTTCGACCTGGCGGGCCATGGTCACCAAGACGTCGTCGCCCAGCGAGTGGCCGTGGGTATCGTTGATCTGTTTGAAGTGGTCGACGTCGAACAGCAGCAGGGCAAAGCTCGCCCCGTAGCGTTTTGCCGCCACCAGCTCGGCCTCGATGGCCTGTTCGATACGATAGCGGTTCCATATCTGGGTCAGCGGGTCGAAATGCGCCAGCTGCTCGAGGCGCTGATTGGCGGCGGCAAGGGCATGGCGATCCTGCTCCAGGTGCTGGTTGAGGGTGTGGATTTCATAGGCGGCAATGGCAAGGGTCAGGTCCTCCCCCAGGTCCATTGCCCCCAGCCGTTCGACGCGCTGCCAGGCTTCGCTTTTGCCGACCACTTCCTCGCGCCAGGCCGGGGAACCATCCTGGCTGGCGGCTGAAGTCGATTGCAGCGCCGTCGCCGGCTGCATCGCCCAATACCGCGTTTCTATCTGCTCCGGGCGGAAAAATATCAGCCATGCCCGCTGGTGGCGGCTCATGGGCAGCGGAATGGCCAGCACGCCACACTGCGCGGGCATCTCGAGCTGGGCGGTAAGGGGATCGCGGGCAACTTCGCGGGTACACCACGGCCCGCGGTGGGGATGGCTACTGCTCAGCCGCTCAACGAGCGTGTGAACGGTGCCTATGGCAGGCGTTTGCCCCATGCTGTGGACCGCTTGCGGTAGCCACAGCGCCACTCCCTGTGCCCGAAACAGCGAAAGCCAGGCGTCCGCCTGGGAGGTTACCAGGGTGGCGGGACTCAGCGGCGTGTCGCGCATGGTATCCGTCAGCCCCAGGCTGTCCTGAACCCGCTGCAGGTAACGCGCCTCCTGGCGGGCACGCAGCAGAAGCAGCCGTTGGGTTGCCATATGTACCAGCGTACGCACCGCATCGCGTACCGAGGGTGGCACCGGGTGCGCAGCCGCGGAATGGCAGAAAACAATGCCCCAAAGCCCCGTATCGCCGTGCATGGCGATGCTCAACGATCCCCGCACGCCCATGCGCCGCAGATAGTGTTGCCGCGACGGCGCCGGGGCACGCAACAGGCTGTCTTGAACGCCCGCCTCTGTCAGCGGCTGACCGCTATGGGGGTCGGTCAGGTCGACGGACGCGGCCTCGACGTCCTGAATCAAGCGTACAGGCTGGCGTTCGTAGCTACGCCGCAGCGCGACGGGAAAGTCGCTGGAGGGAAAGCGCTGGCCCAGCAGGGGTGTCAAGCGCCCGCCTATGGCTTCGGCCACGATCAGGCCGTGCCAGTCGCTGTCGAAGTGGCAGACACAAACACGCTCATGGCCGGTCAACGCCTGAATGGCGTTGACCAGCATGTCGAGCAACGCTTCCTGATGGGTCGCTTCGGCCAGGCGCATCAAGCGTTCGTTGACCGTTCCCAACAGGCGGCGCTTGCCGAGCGGATTGAGCGGCTCCAGCTCAACCAGCACCTGTTCGGCGTGGCGGTAGGCAAACAGCTGGAAGCGTTCGCTTTTGCCTTCATGATGGCGGGTGAATGCCAGCGGCCCGGGAAGCCGCTGCTGGCCCTTCATTTCGCGACGGATGCGCTGGCTCAGGCGTTTGCCGAGCAGACAGGCAAGCGACACCGCGCCACCGGGGACGGGCGGGGCATTGAGTAATGCGGACAGGTTGGCGCTATGCGCCTGAAGTTGCCGACACTCGGCATCCAACACCAGTAACGCACCAAACGGTTGCAATCTCGTGTTGGTAGACACGTGGGGCCTCAGTCATTCTGTTCACCCCTCGACGGCTGCCGCAGCAGCAGTTCAACGCGACGGTTGGCGGCTCTCCCCGGCGACGTTGCGTTACTCTCCATGGGTTGGGTATCGGCATAGCCGACGGCCCGCATACGAGAAACATTGAGCCCGAGGCTCTCCAGATGGCGCACCACCGCAATGGCCCGCGCCGATGACAACTCCCAGTTGGAAGGGAAGCGAGAGGTCGAGATGGGCACGTTATCCGTGTGGCCCTCGACCGATACCTGCCCTTCAAACGCATTCAGCACGTCGACCAGGCTGCCGACGAGATCGCGGCCCTGTTCGGTGAGCCGTGCGCGCCCACTGTCGAACAACAGACTGTCATTGATACGCAGCGTCACGCCTTCCTGCCCCTGGGAGACATCCACCCCGGGAATGCTGATGCCATCAAAGCGTGGTTGCAAGCCGCTATGCCTCGGCTGGATACCGGCCGCCAGGGTGGCCAGGGGCAGGTCTTCGATAGCGCCGGGGGACACCTCGGCGACACTGCCGGCAGCGCCCTCGTCATTGCCACCGGGCGGCGCCAACGAGAGAAGCAGCACGAACAGGGTGAGCAACAACGTCAGCACATCCAGGTAGCTGGTCAGCCAGCCATCATCGTCACTGTCCTTTGGCAATGGCGCTTCCAGTGTATGGCGCGTATCCCTGTCGAGCACGTCGGCTACCCTTTCGCGGGGGCGCTGCCTGAGGCGCGCGGCTTTTTGACATCCGGCTCACGAATTTCATCGTGATAGTTGGCGATAAAGGAGTTGAGCGTTTCTTCAATAAAGGAAGGTAACCGGCGCTTGGTAATCAGCGAGATCCCCTCAAGCACCATGTTCATGGTGATCAGGCGCTCTTCGGTACGCCGCTCCAGCTTCACGGCGACAGGCTTGAACACCAGGTTGGCGAGCAGGATGCCATAGAAGGTGGTCAGCAGCGCCACGGCCATGCGCGGGCCGATCACGTCCAGATTGCCCGAATCCATGACCTCGAGCATGTTCACCAGCCCCACCAGCGTACCGATCATGCCGAACGCCGGGGCATAGGTGGCCATGGTCCGAAAAATCTGCGCTTCGGCGTGCTCCCGCGCCTTGAGACGCGCAATGCGCCAGCGCAGCATGTCGAAGATCTCATCTTCTTTGGTATTGGCAATGACCAGCTGAATGCCGGTACGCAAGAAGGGGTTGCGGGTGTTCTCGAGCTCGCGTTCAACGGCGCGCACATCGCCCTTGAACCATAGCCGCGACATGGACACGAGCTCGTTGATATCGTCGCGCACGTAGGTGTTTTCACGGCGAAAAACGAGCCCCACCAGGCGCACTACGCGCAGTACTTCCTTGAGCGGATAGCTGATGAAGGTGGCCGCGAGCGTGCCGGTCACCACGATCGCAAGCCCCGGCAGGTTGAGGAAACTTTCCGGTGACTCGGCGGTAAAAAACAGGACGCTTACCAGCAACAGTATGCTGGCGAAAATACCGATCAGCGTCGATGGGTTCATGGGGTGCTCCTTAAAGCATTAATCCGGGCGTTAACGCCGCGCCATGGCCGCGAGCTGCGCCGCTGGCACCATGACGACTACGCCGAGTCGTTCAACTTTGCACGCAGGCGGCTAACCGCCTGGCTATGCAATTGGGAAACGCGTGATTCCGTGACGCCGAGCACGGCGCCGACTTCCTTCAGGTTCAACTCTTCCTGGTAGTACAGCGCCATCAGCAGCTTTTCCCGCTCGGGGAGCGCCTCGATGGCAGCCACCAGGGTTTCCCGTTGCTGGGCATCGAGCAGGTGATCGAACGGTGAACTGCCGGCTTCGCGGCTGTGCGGTTCAGCGCCATCGGCCACCAGCTCTTCAAAGGGCAGTAGCTGCCCGCTGTTGGTATCGTGGAGCAGCTGCTGATATTCACCCAGCGGCATCGCAAGCGCCTCAGCGATTTCCACTTCTTCAGGGGCGCGGCCCAGCGATTGCTCCAGCCGCCGGACGGCTTCATCCACGGCCCTGGCGGAACGCCGGACGCTGCGAGGCAGCCAGTCACGGGTACGCAGCTCGTCCACCATGGCACCGCGGATACGCTGGCTGGCGAAGGTCGCAAAGGTGGCTCCCTGGGTGGCATCGAAGCGTCCCAATGCCTCCAGTAACCCCATCATGCCCGCCTGGATCAAGTCGTCCAGCTCGATGCTGGCCGGCAACCTGACTTGAAGCGTCAAGGCCTGACGTCTCACCAGTGGCATGTACTCCGTCATCAGCTCACTTTGTTTGATCCTGCCTTGTGCTGTGTACATCCTATTGCCTCGCGGCTAAACCACCTTTGACTCACTGGTAATTTATAATCATCTGCATCCCTTTGACGCTGACGGGCCGCTGTCCTGGCCGTAGCACAAATTGAAAATGCAGCGGCGTTGTAGCTTTCTGCCCGGATAAAGCGCGGGTTTGCCCTCGCATACCGGATAACGGCACGCAGCGCTCAGGATGGCATAGCCAAGCCTGCAGCGCGGCGTCGGGCGCATGCTGGTATTGCCACTGAACGCGTTCAATGACCGCCCCCGGCGCCGAAATCCCCGCCGGTGGGCGCACCATCTCACTCTGACTGGCCCGGTCGCTCATGGTCACCATTAGCCCGGGCACTTGCGTGACCCAACTGCCGGTTGCCGCCTGCGCCATGGAGCCGACACCCAGGGCTAGTACCAAAATGCTAATCACATAACGCCACCAGCCTAGCATGGTTCGTTCCTTTTCATGAGCAAATTAGCCCCGTTTATTAGGCGCTTTACCGGCGTTAGCCGGGGTCAGCGGGCCAGCAGCAGCAGTTCAATCCCGAAATAGTGATCGGCCGCCTGACGCAGGTTTTCCAGTAGTCCTTGCCTGGGCAAATGCGGTTCGTGCAGCGCCAGCAAGCGTTGCGGGCCATTGTGCTGATGAAGCTGTTTGACGACATGGTACATACGCCCGAATGCCTCGGCATCGCTGTTGACCCACAGCGCCCAGCGCCGATGTGTCTGGCTCAGCTCGGCAAGCCCCGGGGCATCCGGCATCACAATGTGAATGTCCCAGTCGGCGGGATCCTTGGCCCAGGCGCGACCCAACGCCGCCCACTGCCCAAGCCTGGCGCTGACCTTACGCACTTGAACCGGGCTATCAGCGGGCAGGCCGACCACCATCAGGGGCGTTTTCGGCACCGGCGGGGGCACAGGGGGCGACATCGCGGCCGCGCTGGGCGCTTGGTGGGCCATGGGATCCGGCGAGTCCACCGCCTCGGGCGGCGCTTCATCGCCGCGCTGCTGACGCTGCAGGTCCGCCCACTTGCGCAATCCGGCAGCTTGATCCTGGGCGCTCATGCCAGGCCCTCACGGTTGACGCTGCCCAGTTGGCGGATCGCGTCGCGGGCCATGAAGGCATAGACCAGCGCGTCGAGCAGCGCTGTATCGCGGCGCCGCCGCCGACTGGCCAGCAGGTTCAATACATCGCTGTGCAGGGATACGGCGGCCTCATCGTCGGCGCAGTCAAGGTGCCCCGCCACCGCGGCGATGCCGCTGGCCATCAGCAGGCGTACTTCGGGGCTGACCTCGCCGCTGTCAGCGTCTTTCAACTGCTGCCAGGCGCGTCGCGTCAACGCGGCCAACCCTTCGCTTTGCAGCTGGGTCACCAACAGGCTCAACACGTCATTGCCCAGCCGCGCGGGGGTCAGCCAGTAGCGTCGGGTCACCACCTTGGCGCTTTCCGGGTCGCGTACTTCGCCGTACCACGCTAGCAGTGCCCGCCCCTCTGCGTCGCTGACTTCGACATAGGCGGTCCACAGCGCCATGGGCTGGCCTCTAAAACGCACGTTGACGCGATGGTTGAGCGTGCTTTCGGCAAACAGCTGGCGCAGCGCCAAGCGTTCACCGTGCAAGTGTACCCGCAACGCCGGGGGGGCAAGGCTGATCCAGGTCAGGTATTGGTGCTCTAACCAGCTCAGGGTGTCACCATCGGGTAATGCCGGCAGCAGATGAACAGCGACGCCATCGCGCTCGCTGAACGTTGCCGTGCGTGGCTGCCAGCCGGCAGGCTGACGGTGCTGTAGCCAGGGCAGCGCCATCCAGGCGCCGTCTGCATCCAGCCCGATATCGGGCATCGCCCAGTCACAGCCGCGCTCGCTGCGCCGCGGTGACCAGGCCATCCCCAGCATGCGTTGGGGCGGTGGGTAGCCCTGGAGTAACGCATCGAGACGCTGATCCTGCAGTACGCTGGGCAGATTGGCGATATCCCAGACGCCTTCCAGACGCTCAAAGCCGACCATCCGCTCGCGCAGTCGGGCAAACAGTGAGGACAGGCGGCGACCCTGGCCCAACACATCCCGCGACCAGCGCGGCATGCTGATGGGGGCCGTTGCAGCCGGCGCGGCCGTGGCGCTGGACACGGCGCTGTTGAGCGCCTGCTCCACCAGGGCAGCGGGGTCGGCCACGGCCATATCCTCGGGGACCTGCTGGCCGTAGGAGCCAAACAGCACGCGCATGCCATGGCGCATGACGATATCGAGTATCGGGGCCAGTCGACCGGCTTCATCCTGCTTGGTGATAATGCAGTCATCCAGTTCGGCCCCCGCCGCCCGGGCGGCCTGCCGATAACGCAGCACCACTTCCTCCAGGGTTTCAGGCTGGCTGGCGGCGTTGAGCAGCAATACCAATCTGACCTTCGAGCGGCCGCCCTGCAGGTGGGCAATCTGCTCGATCACCCGCTGGTCGCGCTGGCTCATACCCACGGTATCGATGATCACCCACTGCTTGCCCTGCAGGCGGCCCAACAGGTCATCGATGGGTTGTTCGGCATCCAGTGCGTACATGGGAATATCAAGCAGGCGGGCATAAATACGCAGCTGCTCGTGGGCGCCGATACGAAAGCTGTCGGTGGTCACCAGCGCCACGGGGCGCGTGCCGTGGCGCATGACAAAGCGGGCCGCCAGCTTGGCGGTGGTGGTCGTCTTGCCTACGCCGGTGGGGCCGACCAGCGCAACGATGCCGGTTTGGTCGAAAAACTCGGTCTCATCCTTGAGCACCGACAGGCGCGCCATCAGCCGTTCGCGCAGCCAGGCAAGCGCTTGCTCGCTATCGGCGGCGGGCGATGCAAGTCCGCTTGGCAGGTCGATCAGGATCTCGTCGGCCAGCTCGGCGCTAAAGCCCACGCCGCAGAGCAACTGGCGCCAGCGGTCGCTGCCGCTGGCCGTGGATGCCGGTGCCGAACGGTGGCCGGTTTGCTGGGTGGCCAGCAGCGAACGCATATCCTGCATTTCACGCAGTAAGCGCTCACTCATGGATTCGAGCGGGTCCTTCGACGCGGGCGCCGGCTCGCTGGGCGGCGGCGGTGAGGGCTCGAAATGGTCGACGGCTTCATCAGCCATGGCCAGAATTTCAACGCCGCCTTCGGTGCGACGGTTGGCCACAATCAGGGCGTCTTCGCCAAGCGCTTCACGCACCTGGCGCATTACATCGCGACTGTTGGCGCCTACGAAACGTCTAACACTCATGATCTACCCCTGAACCCTGAAAAAAACAGCGCCGCCTGCATTAGCGTCCCCCAACTACGGTGGTCACCCGCAAGGTGCGGTCGTCCGGAATTTCAGCCTGGGACAGGACCGCCATATGACGCAAGCGACGGCGTAAAAACCGCGATAGTACCGCGCGCAGGGAATGCTGAACCACCAGCACCGGCGGTTCACCGCTGCTTTCATGGCGCTCCAGCGCCTGCTGGGCCTGGGTCATCAGCGTTTCGGCGAGTCCGGGCTCCATCGCGCCGTTGCCGTTCATGGCCTGTACCAGCACCTGCTCCAGCTGAGCATCGAGGCCCATCACGTTCAGTGTCTCCTGACCGGCAAACCACTGCTGGCTGATCGAACGCCCAAGCGCCACACGCACCAGCGCCGTCAGCTCATTGGCATCCTGCTGCTGGCCCGCGTATTCCGCCAGCGTATCGAGGATGGTCCGCATATCACGAATAGACACGTCTTCATCCAGCAGGTTCTGCAGGATGCGCTGCAGTACGGTCAGCGAAATGGCTTTCGGCACCACTTCTTCCACCAGCGATTTCTGCTCACTGCCGAGCTTATCCAGCAGCTTCTGCACTTCCTGGCGGCCCAGCATCTCCGGCGAATGGCGATGCAGCAAGTGGTTGAGGTGGGTGGCGATCACCGTGCTGGCATCGACAACCGTATAACCGTAGACCTGGGCGTGCTCGCGCTGGCTGGCCTCAATCCACACCGCGGGCAGGCCGAACGCCGGGTCCTCGGTGGGCGTGCCCTGCAATTCGCCTGACACCTGCCCCGGATTGATGGCCAGCCATTTGCCCGGATAGGCGTCCGCGCGGCCGATTTCGGCGCCTTTCATGGACAATACGTAGGCGTTGGGCGATAGCTCGAGGTTATCGCGGATATGCACCACCGGCGGCAGAAAGCCGACTTCCTGAGCAAACTTCTTGCGCACGCTTTTAATACGGCCGAGCAGCTCGCCTTTCTGGCGTGAATCGACCAGCGGAATCAGGCGATGGCCGACTTCCAGGCCGAGCGTGTCGACCAGTTGAACATCCTCCCAACTGGCCTCCGGCGCCTCCTGGGTAGGCGGCGGGGCAGCGGATATTTCCTCCTTCACCAGCGCCTGCTCCTGACGGCGCATGATGAACCAGGCAAGCCCGGCGAGCAGCAGGGTAAACAGGATAAAGACCATATTGGGCATGCCCGGCACGATGCCCAGCAGTCCCATGACCATGGCCGCCAGGATCATCACCTGGGGATTGACGAACAGCTGGCTGATCATCTGCTGGCCGACATCCTGGTCAGTATTTACCCGTGATACCGTCACACCGGCAGCCGTCGAGATGACCAGTGCCGGGATCTGCGCGACAAGACCATCGCCGATCGCCAGCAGCATGTAGGTGCGACCGGCATCGCCAAAGCTCATGTCGTGCTGCAGCATGCCGATCATCAGGCCGCCAATGATGTTGACCACCATGATCACCAGGCCCGCCACTGCGTCGCCGCGCACAAACTTGCTGGCACCATCCATCGACCCGTAAAAATCGGCTTCCTGGGAGATTTCCGCACGCCGCTTCTTGGCGTCTTCCTCGCCGATCAGGCCAGCATTTAAGTCGGCGTCGATCGCCATCTGCTTGCCGGGCATGGCATCCAGGGTGAAGCGAGCACCCACTTCGGCGATCCGGCCGGCACCCTTGGTGATGACCATGAAGTTGATAATCACCAGAATCAAGAAGACCACCAGGCCCACAGCAAAGTTACCGCCGACCAGGAAGGCGCCAAATGCCTCGATGACCTTACCGGCGGAGGCGCCGCCCTGGTGCCCTTCCATCAACACCACACGGGTGGACGCTACGTTCAGCGAGAGCCTTAAGAGCGTGGTAAACAGCAGCACGGCGGGAAAGGCAGCAAAGTCGAGGGGCTTTTGCGCAAACATGCTGACCATCAGCACCATAATGGCCAGGGCAATATTGAAGGTAAACAGCAAATCCAGCGCAAACGGTGGCAGGGGCACGATCATCATGCCCAAAATCATTAAGATCAGCAGCGGTCCCGCGAGCAACTGTACCTTCATGTCGCTCATCCAGTTTCGCTGGCTAATCAGTTGGCTAAAGCCTTTCATGTTTGTGCCTCATTGCCACCGGTACCACGCCCGGGGGTTTCCATTTCCGGGGGCACCGGCAGGTTATCGGGGGTAGGGGGCACCTCGCCTCCTTGTTGCGCTATAGTTTTCAAACGATATGCCCAGGCCATGACCTCAGCCACGGCGGTATACAGATTCGCCGGAATTTCGGCGTCCAGATCGACATGATGATACAGCGCACGCGCCAATGGCGCTGCCTCTAATCGCGGTACCTGCGCGTCATCGGCGATTTCACGGATGCGCTGCGCGACCGCGTCGGTCCCTTTGGCGACCAACCGGGGCGCGCCCATCTGACCTTCTTGATACGACAGCGCCACGGCGTAATGCGTCGGGTTGGTGATGATGACATCGGCATCGGGCACCTTGCTCATCATCCGCCCCCGCGCCATGGCCTGCTGCTGCTGGCGAATGCGCCCCTTCACCTGCGGGTCGCCTTCTGATTCCTTGTGCTCGCGCTTGACCTCTTCCTGGCTCATGCGCAGCTTTTTGGCATTGCTCCACAGCTGAAACGGCACGTCGATTAAAATGACCACGATCAGCGCCAGCACCATCAGTCCCGCCGCCTGGGCGGCCATCGTCAGAGCGCTGGCCAACGCCTGCTGGACGGGCTGGTCCATCAGCGACATGAACTTGCCGATATTCATGTATAAAAACGCCGCCCCGACCCCGCCCACCAGCAGTGACTTGGCAATGGCCTTGGCCAGCTCGATCAACGCCTGGGTAGCAAAGATACGCTTCAACCCCGAGATGGGATTCAGCTTGGAAAACTTGGGCTGTAGCGATTTCCCAGAAATCAGAAAGCCGCCGAGCAAGGTCGGTGCAATCAACGCAATCAGCGTCAGCAGCAGGAACAGCGGCATCATGGCAAACAGCGTGCGCTGCCCGAGATCCAGCGCATTGGTCAGCATGGGCATGTCTTCCGTGGCCTGGCGACGATCGAACAGAAACGCCTGCTCCATGACCATGCCAAGCTGATTGTAAAGCATTCGCCCCATCGTCCAGAGACCGATGACGCCGCCCAGCAGCACCAAAAAGGTGGTCAGCTCCCGCGAGCGGGCCACCTGGCCTTCTTCGCGCGCCTTTTCCTTTCGTCGGGGCGTGGCCTCTTCGGTCTTTTCCTGGTCGCTGTCGTTTTCTGCCATACGGTCATCCGGCCAGGTAATTTATCGCGGCTTACACACGTGAACAGCCGCCCCTAAGGACGGCTGAGCGACACTTCATGTAGCGCGAGCAAAGGTTCACCGCGTGCGTTAGAAGCCCAATTCGTCCAAGAGATCGTCGACCTGATCCTGCCCGGTCACGATATCAGGTGCATTGTCCTTCACTTGAGGCCCATTCAAAAGGTCTTCGTTACGCCGTGCATTCTCGCTTTTCCACTGATCCTCGGCCTTGCGTTGCATCGTTTCTCGTGCCTGTGCGCCAGGAACGTTGTCGATGAGCACCTGAACCAGCTGATGTTCGATCTCACGGATGACGTCCATCATCTTTTTGATGACCTGGCCGGTGAGGTCCTGGAAATCCTGCGCCATCATGATTTCCATCAGCTCTTTGTTGGTTGCTGCCGCCATATCCGGCACGCTGCCCAGGTAGCCGCGGGTGTCCTTGACCAACGCCTTGGCCGCATCCAACTCCTGGGGCGCTTCAAACCACTCTGCCCAACGCTTGTCCAACGCCTCGGCCTGATCACTGATCTGGTCCTGAAGCGGCTGGGCCCGGTCGATCGCATTCAGCGAACGATCAGCCGCCTGCTCGGTCATGGTGGCCACGTAGTGCAACCGGTCACGCGCATCGGGTATCGCTTCCGCCGCTCGCTCGATTTCCTTATCCAAACCCAGCTCGCGCATGTTGTCCCGCAACATACGTGTCAGCTTACCGACGCGATGAATCAAATCTTCGGCGGCCTCGTCGGACAGTTGGGTAGAACCGGACTGCTCATTCTGGCTCATGGTGTTCTCTCCTCGTAATCCCGGCCCGTAGGCCTCGCCGCGTTACTTACCCAATTTGTCAAAAATCTTATTGAGCTTTTCTTCCAGGGTGGCGGCGGTAAATGGCTTCACCACGTAACCATTAGCGCCCGCCTGGGCCGCCGCGATGATGTTTTCTTTCTTGGCTTCCGCCGTTACCATTAGTATCGGCAGTTCTTTAAGGGCGTCATCCTGACGGATTTCCTTGAGCATCTCCAGACCGTCCAGGTTCGGCATATTCCAGTCGGAAACGACAAATTCAAAGTTACCAGCGCGTAGCTTGTTCAACGCATCTTGCCCATCTTCGGCTTCTTCAACGTTGGTGAAGCCAAGCTCTTTCAACAAACTGCGCACAATCCGGCGCATCGTGGGGAAATCATCCACCACCAAAAATCTCATGTTCTTATCTGCCATGGGGTCATCCTCTCATCAGTCGGGGCGGGTTAAAACTCTTCCCAATCGTCGTGCTCGCTGGGCGATGACACGCGACGGCTGGGCGTCTTGGATGATGTTGCCGGGGCCGGGGCGGCCACCGCTTTAGGGGCTGCGCTTTGTGCACTGGCCTGCTGATGGGCCATCTGCATACCCACCAGCTTGAACACGGCCACGGCTTCTTCAAGACGGTTGGCCTGTTCTTCAAGCGACGAGGCTGCGGCCGTGGCCTGCTGAACAAGCGAAGCATTCTGCTGGGTGACCTGATCCATTTGGCCGATCGCCTGGCCCACCTGCTCGATACCGTCGCTCTGTTCCTGCGATGCAGCGGAAATTTCGTCCATGATATCGGTGACACGGCGCACGGCAGTCACCACATCAGACATTGTGGTACCGGCCTGTTCAACCAGCGTTGAACCCTGTTGAATCTGGCTGACCGAATTATCAATCAAGGCTTTGATTTCCTTGGCGGCATCGGCGCTGCGGCTGGCCAGGTTACGCACTTCGCCGGCCACCACCGCAAACCCACGACCCTGCTCGCCCGCGCGGGCAGCCTCGACCGACGCGTTCAGCGCCAGGATATTGGTCTGGAAGGCGATGGAATCGATAACGCTGGTGATATCCGCTACTTTCTGCGAGCTGGTAGAAATGCCGTGCATGGTCTCAACGACCTGCTGCACCACATCACCCCCACGCTCTGCCGTGGACGAGGCATCCGCGGCCAGGGTACTGGCCTGACGCGCATTATCGGCATTCTGTTTCACCGTCGCGGTCATTTCTTCCATGCTGGAAGCGGTTTCTTCAATAGACGCAGCCTGCTGTTCGGTACGCGACGAGAGGTCGGCATTACCGCTGGCGATCTCCCGGGTGCCATGGTGAATCTCACGGCTGCCTTCACGCACCTGCGCCACCATATCGTTGAGGCTGTTCTGCATGCGCTTCATGGCGGTGTAAAGCTGACCCACTTCGTTTTTACCGCCGGTCGGAATCGGGGTGGTCAGGTCCGCATCGGCAATGGTATCCAGCGTGATAACCGCCTGTTTAAGTGGGCGCATAACCACGCTGCGCAAGCCCAGATAAATGAGCAGGACCAGCACAAGGGTGAAAACAAGAATCGCCCATTCGATCATGCTGTAGAACCCGTTAATATCGTCGAGCTCTTGTTGCAGGGCATCCCCACGCTCTGAGGCGTAATTCATGAACTCACCCAGTGCGGCCTCCTGGTCGGCGGCGACGGGGGCCATCTCCTGGCGAATCTCGTTAAAACCGGTGGTATCCATCTGATCCAGCGCCTCAATCTGCTGGCGGGATAAATCAATGACACTTGCGAAAACAGCATCGATTTCCTCACCCAGCTCGGCGCCAGCATCAGTGCGCGGTACTGCAGAAAAGCTTTCAAAGCGCTCTTCAGCACGGTCGATCTGGTCCTTGGCGTTGTTTAGACGCTCATTAGCTTGCTTGGCCCGGCCCAGCATAAACTCGTTGGACGCCACTTCCAGGTCGACCAGTGCACCGCTCCATAGCGCGTCGGCACGGTTGATCTCGTTGAGCTGCTCCACGTTGATACGTTCTAGCGTGGTGAGAGTACGTTGCGTTGCCTGCTCGGCTAAAACACTCATCGCCACATTGGCGACCATCGCCAACACGAAAAATAGCAGCGCCGCAACAACCGCCGCATTGACACTCAAATTGCGTAACATCTGGTTCATGCCCTTCCCTTACAGCTAACGCTGTCTTTGTTTTCGTTGTGTCTATGTCTTGGCGTTATACCCGCTGTGCCCGTCCGGATGAGGCAATCAGGGCCATCAGACGCGCGGGAATTTCATCCAGCGATGTGACCTCGACGGCGCCCCCCATGGCAATCGCCTCGCGCGGCATCCCAAACACCACGCAGCTTTGCTCATCCTGGGCAATGGTCGCCGAGCCAGCCTGGCGCATTTCCAAAAGCCCGGCGGCGCCATCTTTACCCATACCGGTGAGAATCACGCCGATGGCGTTTTTACCGGCCTGGTCGGCAGCGGAATGGAACAGTACGTCCACCGACGGGCGGTGGCGGTTGACGGGTGGCCCGTCGTTGAGACGCGCGACATAGTTGGCCCCGCTGCGTGCCAGCGTAAGGTGCTGATCCCCCGGGGCAATATAGGCATGCCCAGGCAATACACGCTCGCCGTCGGTGGCTTCCTTGACGGTAATGCGGCACAGGCGGTCCAGCCGCTCGGCAAACGAGCGGGTAAAGCCCCCCGGCATATGCTGGGTAATCAGGATCGCCGGGGCGTTGGCCGGTAGCGGCTCGAGCACGGCGCGAATGGCTTCGGTCCCGCCGGTGGAGGCGCCGATGATGATCAGCTTTTCACTCGACACCATGGGGGCTTTCAACTGGGCGGGCGGCGGGGTGTTCTTGTGCCGCGCCTGACGCGGCCGCGAGCGTGCCGCCGCACGTAGCTTTTCGGCGATCTCGTTGGCGTAGTCCATCATCCCGCTGCGGATACCCAGACTGGGCTTAGCGACGAAATCCAGCGCTCCCAGCTCCAGCGCGCGGAGGGTGATTTCCGAACCGCTCTGGGTCAGCGACGAGACCATCAGGACCGGCATCGGGCGCAGACGCATCAGGCGCTCGAGAAAGTCCAGCCCGTCCATGCGCGGCATTTCCACATCCAGCGTCAGGACATCCGGGTTATGCTGTTTGATGAGGTCTCGGGCGGCAATCGGGTCTGGCGCCACCGCCACCACTTCCATGTCAGGCTGGGAATTAATAATTTCCGTCAACAGATCGCGAATTAGCGCCGAGTCGTCAACACATAACACTTTTATTTTGGCTGCACTCAAGGCACGCCTCCTTTCCGTCCGTCAAGCTCTCTGCCGCGCGAGCCCATTGTGAGTTAGCCATCCGCCAGGCAGCGCTAAGCACGTCGATAATTTACCGGTTGGCGAGGGTATAGACCGTCTGCCCACGCAGCTTGAATGCATCGCTGATGTAGGAAAAATTCTCCGAATGGCCTGCAAACAGAAGCCCATCGGGCTTGAGCAGGGGAGCGAAGCGTTTCAGTATTTTTGCCTGTGTATCTTTATCGAAATAAATCATGATGTTGCGACAAAAAATCACGTCAAACGGACCTTTCACCGGCCACTGTGGCGCCAGCAGGTTCATGGGCATGAACTCGACCAGCGATGAGACATCGGGTCTTACCCGGGCCAGGCCCAGGTGATTGCCCGTGCCCTTCTGGAAGAAACGTTTGACCCGCGCTTCGTCCAGCTTGCGTACCTGTTCCTGGGGATAGACGCCACGGCGCGCCTTGTCCAGCGCGTCAGTATCGATATCGGTGGCAACCACGCTGGACTGGGCGGCTCGCCCGCCAAGGGTTTCAAGCAGCGTCATGGCAATTGAATAGGGCTCTTCGCCGGTCGAGGCCGCCGAACACCACACCGAAACGGGCCCTTGCTTGTGCTTAATATGCTCAGCCAGCAACGGAAAGTGGTGTGCCTCACGGAAAAACGCCGTCAGGTTGGTGGTTAGCGCATTGGTGAACGCCTCCCATTCCTTGGCGTCTGGCTGACGTTCGAGGCGGGCCAGATAATCGCCGAACCGAGTCATGCCGTGATGACGTAGCCGCTTCGCCAAACGGCTGTAGACCATTTCGCGTTTATGCTCAGCCAGCACAATGCCGGCACGCTGATAGATCAGCTCGCGGACACGGGTAAAGTCAGCATCGGTCAGCTCCAGGTCGCGCTCGATTTGGCTGCCGGACGCCCATTGGCCGATGTCGACTCGTTCACGTTGCTCGGTCAAAATATATGCCACTCCTCTACAAAGCCTTGACCCGTGTGCTTGTCAGCCCACGGGGTGGTTGCACGACACAGCGTCTGACAAACAACCGACTGCTGGACTGGAGCACGCCGCGCGGGTGACGCAGCGTGCCCGTCGCGTCGATCAGATCGACGCCAGTCATCATGTTATCGGCCTGAAACCCGTCTACTTGAGCGCTTTAGGCTGCTTCTTAAAGGCTTAAAACGCTTCCCACTCGTCTGCCGTTTCAGCAACGGCCGGCGCTTTTGCAGCCGTCCGTGGCCGGGGCGTGGGTAATGAGGTTGCCGCCCGCGCGGACGACCCTGGCGGCGTTAACGACTCAGCCAGCTGAAAACGCTCAACTGCCTCGCGCAGCCTCCCCGCTTCGCTTTCCAGTTCGTTGGCGCTGCGCGACGCTTGCTGCACCAGGGCCGCATTTTGCTGAACGACCTGATCCATTTGCGCCACGGCTTGATTGACCTGGCCAATGCCGTTGCTCTGCTCTTCAGAGGCCGCGGCAATTTCGTCCATGATATCGCTCACCCGCTGCACGGCTGCGACCAGGTCCTGCATTGTCTGCCCCGCCTGATTGACGCATTGCGTGCCGACATCGACCTTGCTCAACGAGGCGTCAATCAAGGTGCGGATTTCCTTGGCCGCGTTGGCACTGCGGCTGGCCAGGCTGCGGACTTCCTGCGCGACCACGGCAAAGCCCCGGCCATGTTCACCGGCCCGCGCCGCCTCCACCGAGGCGTTCAGCGCCAGGATGTTGGTCTGGAAAGCAATATTGTCGATCAGGGTGATGATATCGGCGACCTGGTGCGAACTGGCGCTGATATCCTGCATGGTATTGACGATTTCGCCGACTTCTTCGCCGCTGCGGCGCGCGGTCAGGGTGGCATCCCCTGCCAGCTGACTTGCCTGGCGGGCGTTATCGGCGTTATGCCCCACTGTCGATGCGAGCTGTTCCATGCTGGAGGCGGTCTCCTCGAGCGAGGAGGCTTGCTGCTCGGTGCGTGATGACAGGTCGTTGTTACCGCTGGCGATATGCTGCGAGCGCTCGTAAATCGACGTCCCGCTGGTGCGCACCACGCCCACCGTATGCGATAGCGATTCCTGCATGTGCGCCATGGCGGTATACAGGCGGCCAATTTCGTTATTGCCCGGCGCGGTAATCCGCTGGCTCAGATCGCCCTTTGCCATGCGTTCAAAGTAGCCCACCAGATTATCCAGCGGACGCAGCACATTGGTCGCCACCCCCCACACCACGACGATAACCGTGGCGATAGTGACCATCACGACGCCCAACAACACCCAGCGGATCTGCGTGGCAAAGGTGGTGAACGCCTGCTGCTGTGAGGCCGCATCGCTGTTCTGAACAATGTCGGCGCCATGATGCAGGGCGTACAGGCCAATGCCGCAGGCCAGCAACACCATGGCCGTAAACGTGACCAGCACCAGTCCCCAACTCAGCCGTACGGTCATGTTATTCATTACTTTACGTATTACCTGGGCCACTCATCGATCTCCTCGCTATCAGCCACTCCCCCTATTCCCTTACGGGTGAGTGGCCGACCGAATAATCAAGCAACGCTCCCTGTGCCGCCGACCGTCCTGCTTAGTGGTGGCTTGCGCTATCTACCAGGGCCATTTCTTCACTGGTCAGCAGCTTGTCGATATCCACGATGACCAGCATACGGTCGTCCAGGCTGCCCAGGCCGCTCAGGAAGTCAGACGATAGCGTCACGCCAAACTCCGGTGCGGGTTTGATCTGATCGGGCGTCAGTGTCATGACGTCGGAGACGCCATCCACCACGATGCCCACAACGCGGTCTGCCACATTGACCACGATGACGACGGTTTGGCCGCCGTACTCGACATTTTCAAGGTGGAACTTGATGCGCAGGTCAACGATCGGCACGATCACCCCACGCAGGTTGGTCACCCCCTTGATAAAGTCAGGCGCGTTGGCGATACGCGTGACGTTTTCATAGCCGCGAATTTCCTGCACTTTCAAAATATCGATGGCGTACTCTTCATCCCCCAGAGAAAACACCAGAAATTCACGATTATCTGCTTCAGTCGCGAGGACCGCCCCATTGGTTGCTTGGCTCATGACGGTTCAGACTCCTTGTAGAAAGACATTGTTTGCGTATTGGCCGGTTTGCCGGCCTCTTTTTTTGCCCGGCTAAGCCGGTGCAGGCCGGAAATATCCAAAATAAGCGCCACGCTGCCGTCGCCGAGAATCGTCGCCGCCGAGATGCCGGGCACTTTGCGGTAATTATCTTCCAGGTTCTTGACCACTACCTGCTGCTGACCGATCAGTTCGTCCACCAGCATGGCATAGCGGCGCCCTTCGCCCTGCACAATGACGGCGATGCTCTTGGTCGGGTCGGTGATGGCGTTTTCAACGTCCAGCACTTCGTGAATCGCGATCACCGGCAGGTACTCGTCGCGCACCTTGAGGACCACGTCGTCACCCGCCATGGCATACATGTCGTCCTTGCTGGGCTGTAGCGATTCCAGCACGGTGGAAAGCGGCAGAATGAAGGTTTCGCTGCCCACTTTGATCGACATGCCGTCCAGAATCGCCAGCGTCAGCGGCAGTACAATGCTGGTGATAGTGCCTTCACCCTTTTTGGACTGAATCTCGACGCGTCCGCCCATGCCCTGGATGTTACGCTTGACCACGTCCATACCCACGCCGCGCCCCGAGACATCGGTGACTTCTTTCGCCGTGGAGAACCCCGGCGCGAAAATAAGCTGGAAGACGTCTTCATCGGACATCGTATCGGAAACGTTCAGACCGTTTTCCTTGGCCTTGGCGAGCAGCCGATCACGGTCAAGGCCGGCCCCGTCGTCGCGGACCTCGATCAGGATGTTGCCGCCCTGATGACGGGCAGAAAGCGTCAACTTACCCGTGCGTGGCTTGCCGATTGACTCGCGCACATCGGGCATTTCAATGCCGTGGTCGAGGCTGTTGCGGACCAGGTGGGTAAGCGGATCGGTAATCCGCTCCACCAGGCTTTTATCAAGCTCGGTGGACTTGCCCTCGGTGACCAGTTCGATTTCCTTGCCAAGCTTGCCCGCGGTATCCCGCACAACACGAGGGAAACGACTAAACACGAATTCCATGGGGATCATACGGATCGACATCACCGACTCCTGCAGATCCCGGGCGTTGCGCTGCAACAAACTCATGCCATTTTGCAGCGAACTGTTGCCAACGGACTGATCGTCAAGGTCGCTTACGGTCTGATCGAGCATCGACTGGGTAATGATCAGCTCACCGACCAGATTGATAATCTGGTCAACTTTATCCACCGATACGCGGATGGACGACGACTCGGCAGCGGCCTTCTTGGCTTTGCCCTTGGCCGGTTCATCGCCCCCAGTCGCTTTGGCAGGCGCCGGCGCCTTGGTTGCTGCGGGTGCGGCCGGGGCTTTCTGTTCAGCCGGCGGGGGTGCTGACGCTGCGGGCGCTTGTGGGCTTGCCTCGCTGGCGGCAATCGGCTGAATGTCGATCTGGTTGGGCTCGATAATAAAGCACATCACCGCTTCGATATCGTCAGCGCTGACGCTACCGCTGAGAATCACTTCGTAGCGTTTGTCGTCCCCCGACTGGGACTGGATATCGCCCAGCTGCTCGAGCTCTTCGACGAGCAGAACCCGGTCTTTTTCGTCGACGTTAATCAGCGCAACCTTCAGTTGGCCTTCGGCGGTATTGCCCACCGATTCTTCCTCGACGGAGGCAGACTCAGCAGGCGCGGGCGTGCTCGTCAGCGGCGCTGTTTCGGCAGGCGCATCCAACTGCTGGCCAATCTCTTCCAGGGCGATTTGCTGAAGCGTCTGACAAATCCGCTCGTACGTCTCTTGATCAGGCTCTTCCTCGTTGCGGTAGGCGTTGAGTTGCTCGTGCATGATATCTTTGGCCTCCAAAAATGTATCAACGAGGTCAGCCCGCAGCGCTAGCTCCCCTTTACGCGCGTAATCCAAGAGGTTTTCGAGGATATGCGTTGTCTTCTGAAGCACGCTGAACCCGAAGGTACCTGCGCCCCCTTTGATCGAATGTGCGGCACGGAAAATGGCGTTAAGCTGCTCGCTATCCGGATTATCAACATCCAGCTCTAGCAGATGCTGCTCCATGTCCGCCAGCAGCTCTTCAGCTTCTTCAAAAAAGGTGTCAAAAAAATCAGCTATATCCATGCACCGTCCCCTACCTTCACGTAAAAGTATTACCACGAACGCCGTGTTATTCGGCGTTCGTCGCCTCTTGTTCTAAGTCTGGTTGTTCAAGGTCAATCGCTTGCGCGGGTGTGTCTTCGCTAGGCGCCTGAATGACCTCTTCCGCCGTTTCGGATAACACCGTGGAAATGTCAGTCTCCATTACCACCGGGTTGCGGATCGCCTCGGCGATTTCAGGTAGCAGAATGACCATTTCAATACGCCGATTAATGGGGTCATCGGGTTCAGTGTCGGGCAGCAATACCCTGTCTGCATAGCCGGAAACGCGCAACAGTTGATCCGGATCAAGCCCACCGGCAACCAGCTCTTGCCGGGAAGCATTGGCACGATCATTGGATAGTTCCCAGTTGCTATAGCCCCGATAGCCACCCGAGTAGGGCACATTGTCAGTGTGACCGCCAATACTCAGGTCGTTGGGCAGCTCGTTGAGCAACGGCGCAATGGTCCGCAACAGGTTGCGCATGTAGGGGGCCACCTGGTCGCTGCCCAGCTCGAACATGGGCCGCTGCTCGGTATCCAACACCTGGATGCGCAGACCCTCTCGGGTCAAGTCAAAGCGCAGCTGGGAGCGTAGCTCGCGCAGCTCAGGGTCCAGCTCAATGGCGCGTTCGATGCGTTCCTGCACGTCCATGAAAAAGCGCCGCTCTTGTTGACTTGGCCGCGTCACCTGCATCAGGTCAATGCGCGCGCGCTCGCCATCGCTGTGGGTCGGGTCGGGCCCACCGCCGGGGATGGCGCTGGTGCTTCCGGAGCGATCACCACCGGTAATCGCAGATACAAGTGGGGTGCTGAAGTATTCGGCGACACCTTCACGCTGTTCATCGCTGGACACGCTGAGTATCCACAGCACCAGAAACAGCGCCATCAACGCGGTCATAAAGTCAGCGAGAGCGATTTTCCATGAGCCACCGTGGTGCGCATGAACGACTTTTTTGCGCCGAATAATGATCGGACGCTTATCTCCCGCCGTACTCATGCACTACCAGCCTTTTTCGCGTCGCGTACGTAGTCTTCCAGTTCGTTGAAGGTCGGGCGTTCGGTGCTGTGCAGTGCCTTACGACCAAACTCCACGGCCAGCTGAGGGGCGTAGCCATGAAGACTTGCCAGCAGCGTGACGCGTATGCACTGGAGCATTTTTTCAGCTTCCTTAGCCTGGCGATCAATATAGCTGGCCACCGGGTTGATAAACCCATAGCCCAGCAAAATGCCCAGGAAGGTACCCACTAGTGCAAGAGCAATCATTTCGCCCATCTGTTCCGGGTCGGCGCCCGCGTAAGTTAGCGCTTTTACCACGCCCATCACCGCCGCGACGATACCAAAGGCGGGCATGGCATCACCAACTTTTGCAATGGCATCAACGGGGATATGCGCTTCCTGCTCAAACGCCTCAATCTCGTGGAGCATGAGCTCGTCGATTTCCATGGGCTCCATGCCGCCACTGACCATCAGACGCAGATAGTCGGTGAGGAAGTTCATAATGTGTGGGTCGGCAAGCACCGTCGGATGCTCTTGAAACAGCGGGCTTTCCTGTGGGTTGTCGATATCCCGCTCAATGCCCAACATGCCTTCACGACGAATTTTGGACAACAGCTTGTACTGCAGCGCCATCAACTCCATATACATAGCTTTATTGTACTTATTGGTACGCTTCAGCTTGGGCATAATCTTGAAGGTGGCCTTGATAGCCTTGCTGTTATTCGCTGCGATAAATGCCCCTACCCCAGCACCACCGATCATGAGTAATTCCAGTGGCTGGTAAAGCGGGCCAAGGCTGCCGCCCGCCAGCACGTAGCCACCAAATACTGAGAGCAATACGACGATGTAGCCTAATAGGATCAGCACAAGCAGTGTCCTTCACTATTTCAATGGTCGGTAACGGAACCAACGAGACACCGTTACATCAAAACGTTACGTCGCGTTCGACGCGGGTTTACACATTTGTCGCGTTTTGCCTGCCCGGGATGGCGGCTGGCAGATCCCGCAAACATAATCATGCAGTGGGCTGTGCGCATGGGCGACAAAACTCCCACCGCATCGCGTACACGGCGTCAGTTGGAGCAGGTCGCTTTCAAAAAACCGCACCAGTGTCCAGGCGCGCGTCAATCCTAAAACCGGCTCCACCTCTTCAACATCAATCTGCTCGCCGTATAGCCGATAGGCCTTCACAAACGCATCGATGCGCTCACAGCCAGCCTCTTTCACCAAGCTAATATAAATGTTGTAAAATAAGGAAGAGTGAATGTTAGGCAGCCAGGTAATGAACCAGTCGGTTGAAAACGGCAGCATGCCTTTTGGCGGTGACATTCCTCTTACTTCTTTGTACAGCTTGATGAGTCGGGTACGGCTCAACTCCGTCTCCGTCTCCAACACCTGAAGCCTGGCCCCGAGTTCGATCAGCTCAATAGCGAGCTGCACCTGATGCATTTCGTCTACTAAGCTTTTCTGACTCACGTGCTGTCCTCCGGCGGCATCGACTCATACCCCTCCCCCGCCAGTAATAATGAAGCATGCAGGCTTGCGAGACCTTGGTCGCGCGGATTATTGATGACCTGCTGCAAGCGCTCGGCCCCTGCCTGCCCAAATCGGCAGATCAGCTGATTGGTCCGCGCCAGCTTCGTGAGCTGTCGTGCATTGAGCGACACGATTATATCTGCCACCTCGCCGTCGATTTTGAGACGGAACATGGCGGCTTCACGGTCCTCGCTCAACAAGCGCTGTGCGAGCAGCAGGTACGCTAAATTAATTTCCTGTATTTCATCTAAAAAGCTGGTTTGAATCATAGTGGCCTATCGAACGACACAGGCGCTTTTATTACCGTTGTACCAGCGCCATGAATGACTTTGTAACTGACCCAAACTCATGGTTGCATACAACGTATGTATTGGCTACTCGGCGCTTACGCGCTTATTTAACCCAGCCTCCGATAACTCAAATACCCATACCAACAGTTCGGCGATGATCTGATAAAGATTGGCTGGAATTTCCGCGTCCAAATCCAGCTGCATCAACAGCGCGACCAGCTCCGGCGCATCATGTACATATATGCCCTGGCGCTGCGCCTCCGCCATGATCCGCTCGGCCAGCTCGCCGTACCCCTTGGCCACTACGCGCGGGGCGCGCTCATGCTCCTGGTAGGCCAGCGCGACCGCCTGGCGGCGCGACTCATCCGACGACATCCGTTGCCTCCACGTAGCGGGCGCGTACCTGCACCTTGCGCAGATCCAATGCCTCCAGACGCGACTCGAGCGAGGGTACACCCTCTTCCAGGCGCTGGTGTACCTGGGCATCATTGGCGGTAAGATCAATGCTCAATGCACCATGATAAAGCCGCAGCGATACGCTGAAGGCACCAAAGCCCGGCACATCAAGCTGCATGTCCGACTGCCAGTTATCCTCCCCCGCTTCCTGCTCACCGTCACTATTCTGGGACTGCTCGCGGTTCGGCAGGTTAACCACCAGCGCCATGAAAATGCCTGCCCATACGTCGCCTTCCCAGCGAATCGTCGGCGACACCAGCATTTCCAGTTGCTGACGCACCAGGCTTTGCAGGCTCTCATGAACCACTTCACGAGGCTGGCGATTGGGCATGATATCCAGCGCGTCGCGGGCCAGCCGGGCATCAATACTGGCTTGCGAAGTTTCTTTGGCCGTCGTGGCAACCTCGGCGGCATTGAGCAGCGCAGGGCCCGCTGGCGCCGCTGGATTCGGGGCTGGCGCATTGGTCACATTGCCTCGCGCCGCCGATTCACTGGCCACGGGGACCAGCGGCGTGTTCGGCACAATGGTCGCATTGGTCGGCAATGTCGTCATCAGCGGCGCCGTGCCACTGGGCACCAGACCTTGCGCCCCCATCCCACTGCCCGGCCCCTGGGGCGTTACCCCCATGCCCAGCACAGTGGACGCCAGCGGCGTGGGCACCGTTGCCCGCGGGCCAGGCTGCATTTGGGGCTCTCTCAGCAACTGCTGTCGACTGGTGTCCCCTTGAAACCAGCGCTTGAGATGCGCCTCGTAAAACAGTCCGCTGTCCCTCACGCTGGCCTCAAGGCGACTCGCCAGCTGTCCCGGCGACGCCGGTTCGGCGGCGTTCATCAACGGCGCTTCAGGCCGCATTGTGGCGGGAGGCGCGGGGAAGCGCAGCAGCACATCGGCAATGGTACGTGCCGCTGGGCTGAAATGTGTCTGAGTTGAGCCCGGCGGCAATGCCTGAGCATCGCCGCGCTGGGGCAGTCGACCGCCATCCAACTGGGACGGCAGCCCTCTCATGTCGCGCAGCGCGGTATCGCGTAGCACCGTGGAGGCTGCATCACGCCCGTCAAGGCGCGCATCACCCATCAAGGCGCGCGGTCCTTCTCCGGGCACGATGGGCCTGATCGGCTGATCCATTAACCGCTGATTCGACACGTCACCTCGCCGCCCCAGCACCTGGTGGAGCAAGGTATCGATCAGCGGGTTAATCGTACTCACGACGACCTCGGCGCCTGTTCATCATCGCCGGAGAAAGCCCCGCCTCTCCCCTGCTGCGGCGCATAGGCGCGATGCAGACTGCGCTGACGCTGCGACACATTGATCAAACGCCCCAGTTCATCGCGGCGGGCAATCAGTTGCCGGCGAATCTCAACGTCCTGCTCCAGAATCGCCTCCAGCAACTCGGCTTTTTGTTGCTGGGCCGTTGGCTCGAGGGTCACTGCCGCGTCTAACTCGCGCAGCTTATCCACCAGCAGCACATAGTGGGTACGCTGTTCGATCAAGTCTGCCCACTGGTCATTATCGGCCAGCTGATGCATATGCGTGACGCTATTAAGAAGCGCTTCATATGTATCAAGCAGGGTCTGTTGAGCGTCATCATGCGCCATGGTGGTAGCCGACATCATTGCCTCATGCAGATTGTTGCTGGCCAATTTCGCGCCATGCCGACGCAATGTCCTCGAGCAGCCGCTCGGCTTCGTCGAGGCTGGCTTCGTCATTGCGCAAATTAGCGTTCAACAACAAGCGCGCGATGTAGTTGTAGAGCGAGGCTAATCGCTCGGCAATTTCGCCGCCCTGTTCACGGTCGAGCGCCGCTGCCAAGCCGTTATTGACGATATCCAGCGCCTTCGAGATCGACCGCCCCTTTTCAGAGGTGTTCCCCGCCTGCATGTGGATACGGCCCGCTCGAATGGCCGCTTGCGCCCCGTCAAACAACATGACGATAAGCTGATGAGGGTCCGCCGACATCACCCCGCTTTCAACGCCAACCCTTGCGTAAGCATTGGCTCCCCGGCCATAGGCGGCAGCACCGCGCGAGTACGTCATACGTGATACTCCTGATCGTGTGGCGACCAGATGCGGCCAGCCACCAAGCAAATTACCTGCAGGCCAATCGCCATGATTGCCTGCTTATTAAGGTTATCGGCGATTGGCATAGCGACTTTACCCCTCCCGGGCGTTTTTTATTCGTCAAGCCCGTGTTCTTTCAGTCTTTCAGCCACCGCCTTGGCTAGGTCGATACCGCCACTTCGCTCACCGGCCGCCCCAGCTTCTCGACAATATTTCCACTGATGGTCTTACCCACGTTATCGCGCATCGGCGCACTCTCCGACAATGCCATCTGAACCTCTATCGGATTGCCACGCTCATCGACGCGCAGCACCCAGGCCAGCTGCTCGCTGGAAAAACGCACCAGCGCACCGACCGGCAAGGCCTTGAAATGTTCGATATAGCGCTTGATCCAGCGCGGATCGAACTGGTGGGGATGGTTCAAAAGGTGGCGATAAATCTGCTGTGCCGTCTTCGCGGGACGGTCGCTGCGATCACGCCGCAAGGCCTCCACGACATCCACGACGGCACTGGCTTTAGCAAGCTCGTTCAGCGACTCGCCGGTTACTCCATTAGGGTAGCCACTGCCGTCCATGCGCTCGTTGATACCGCCAATCACCGCCGACGCAATGCTGGTAGACAGCCACTGACAGCTGTCGAGCCGCTCCAATATGAGCGGCACGTGCTCGCTCAAGGCCTGGCGATGCGTTGCCTCAAAATGCTTGGCTTTAAATAGCAACTGCGGCAGCAACGCCTTGCCCAAGTCGTGCACCAGACCACTGGCCACTACCGCCTTGCGCACATCACGCGGCATCCCACCTCCCACCAGGTCCATGAGATGGACGGCCACAGAAATACCGTGACGCACCAGCAAAGGCTCCGGCGAGAGGCATCGGCAAGCGAAAAGCAGGGCCTCCCGGTCTTCCTCATGAAGGTCCATCAAACGATCGGCATAGAGCGACAGCTGGCGGGAATCGATATCGCTGCCTTGCTGCAGCGCTAGCATCTGCCCATCCAAAAACGCAGCAATTTTTACTAGGCGCCGCGCCGTCGGGGTCGCATAGCGTTTGACGTCGCGTCGACCGACATGCTCGCCGGCACCGCTTCGTCCGACGGGTGAGGTAAACAGCGGCGAAGGCTGGCGCTCATCCTGGTGCTGCTTTGCATAGCGGGACGATTCTCGCTCGATTTCACACACGAAGTACCAGACCTGGCGCTCCTGCTCGGGGCTGCAGTCACCAAAATGAAAGCCCACCCGCAGCAGGTTCCGCTCAGGGTCGGGACGCCGATGGCGCGCCGAGGCCTGGATGTCAAAGTGGGTACCATCGGGAAACTCGAACGCCAGCATGAGAAGCGCTTCCGTCGTAGCCAACACCCCGCTGGCGGTCATCGGCAACTCAAGCTGGCAGCCGCGCTGAGATAAGTCTCGCAGCTCACCCTGGATAGCGTCCTGGCCAGGCACACTGACCATGGCGACCACCGGCATACCGATACGCAGCTCGGCACGAAAGGCTTCACGCCGCTGAAGAACATCCAGATAGGCGGGATAATCACTGCAGCACAAGAAACGCCCGCCGGAGCGGCGGGTTTCGGTCAACGACAGCAGCGGCGTGCGCAGCATCTTCCCTTGCGCCTCACCGGTCAGATAAAAAGAGGCGCCGTCCTGAAGTCGGCCAAGCAGGTAGTCCACCGATGAAAGATCCATCACCAGCGTCTGGCCCGGATGCTGCTCCATCAACACCATAGGCTCAGGCTGCGCGCCGTCACCCTCCATACAAAGCGACGCTCCGCCGCTCTCCACCAGCGTATCCAACAGCGATGCTACCGCGACCTGATTCGCGACTCGTTCGTACTCTTCCTCGTGGGCCACCATGCTCTCCTCACCTCTCCCATTGCCTCAGCGAATTATGCGCGTTGCAGAATACCAGAAGCTGACGACAACAAGGATGCGCCACCTTTCTTTCATGCAAGGTTTTACGAAGCGTCCATGCCAGGCAGGCAACAACGTTAACTTACCCCACTCGCAAGCTTCTTAGCCGCTAAAGTTATCGTTGGCGGAGCCGATAGCTTTAGCGTAAAAGTTTAAAAACATGCCAATAAGGTAGTACCAACAAAGACCGCTCCCGTCGGGGTTACCCGTTATGGCTGGCGAACCCAGGGCGGACACTAAAAAACAGGGGAATACGAAGATGAATGCATCCAACATCGACGCCGTCAATCGCGTGCAGACCGCGCAACTCAACGGCCAGTCGCCACGCCAACGTCTCGACGATCTGCTGGAGAAGCTTCCGGCCGCCGGCAGTCAGCTCAGTGAAGTGCAGCAGAGCGACCCTTCAGCCGGGGAGCTCGTTGAGCCTGTTCAGCGCATTAACGAGGTCATGCGTGAGCGGGGCTTGGAGTTCGATATCAGCGAAAACGAGTCGCGGGTTATTACCCGGGTGATCGACCGGGATTCAGGTGACGTCATCCGACAGATTCCTGCCGAAGAAGTCCTGCGTATCGCCGAAAAGCTTCAGGAATTACGCGGCCAGTTTGTCTCACTGGAGGCTTAACCGAAGCGCCAACGAGTTAGCGCGAAAGGGGCTTGAGTTTTGGGTTACACCTGCATGTTCATGACGTCACGATAGGCGGACACCAGGCGGTTACGTACCTGAAGCCCCATTTGCGAAGCCACACTCGCCTTCTGCATATCGACCATCACATCGCCCAACTCGATATCAGGGTCGCCCGCCTGGAAGGCCATCGCCTTGCTATTGGCGTTCAGCTGTAGCTGATTGATCCGTTGAATGGATGCCTGTAACTCACCACCAAAGCCGCCATGCCCCACCGACGAGGTAAGGGCGCCGCTTTGCATTGGCTGGTTTGCCGCCTGGCTGGCCAACCCTTGCATTTGCTGAAGCGTTGCCTGTATTCCCGGTGTGCTCATGTTTACCCCTCAATCAGTAAGGTGGCTGAATGCGAGAAGCCTAGCACTAGTATGATAAAGCTCATACGTACAATTACGCATGAAAAGCCAAGCTTTTCGTTCCTTTAGGCTTGCCCAGCCACAGGATAATGGCGTCCATCACAATTTCGCCTCATCTTTTTGGCGGATAACCGCGATTGACGGATACAGCCTATGCCCTCTTTGGTGATGCGCCCGGGCCGTGACCTGCTTTGCCTGTCCCATGGGAGGGACTCATGAGCGAAGCAGGTGCAACGGCAGGCCGTCAGACGAACACCTCCTCGGCGCGAGCCAGCGCAGGTGGTGATAATACGAAAACGTCATTCTCTGAACGCGCGCTCTCGCAGCTGCGCGGTAATCCCATGGTCGCCCTGCTGGTTGCCGGCGCGGCGTCTATTGCCGTGATTGCCGCCCTGATGATGTGGGCCAGCAGCCCTGATTACCGCGTGCTGTACAACAACCTCGACGAAGCTGACGGCGGGCGTATTATCACGGAGCTCGACGGTCGGGGCGTGCCCTATCGTTTCAGCGATAACGGCCAGGCGCTGATGGTGCCCAGCGATCAGGTCCATTCGTTACGCCTCTACCTGGCTGAGCAAGGGTTGCCCCAGGGGGGCAATGTGGGCCTTGAGCTGATGGATAACCAGGCATTCGGGATCAGCCAGTTTGCCGAGCAGGTCAACTATCAGCGCGGCCTTGAAGGCGAGCTCAGCAGCTCCATCGAGTCACTGGGGCCCGTTGAAGGCGCCCGCGTTCACCTATCGATGGCTAAGCCGTCGGTCTTTATCCGTGACCGCGAGCCTGCCAAGGCCTCGGTGGTATTGACCTTACTGCCGGGACGCTTGCTCGGCGACGGTCAGGTCAGCGCGATCGTACATATGGTATCCAGCAGCGTGCCGGAACTGGCGCCTGAAGACGTTTCAGTGGTCGACCAGAACGGCCGGCTGCTGTCCGCCGATACCGAGGGCAGCAATGACCTCGACGGCAGCCAGCTCGAATACCTGGCGGAGGTTGAGCGTTCCTATCAACAGCGCATTGAAAACATCCTCGCGCCCATTCTCGGCGAGAACAATGTGCGCGCCCAGGTAGCGGCGCAGGTGGATTTCTCACAGCGCGAGGAGACATCAGAACGCTACGGCCCCAATCAGCCGCCCAACGAAGCCGCCGTGCGCAGCCGCCAGTTGAGCCTGTCACTTGACGGCGAAAACCCGCTGGGCACCGGCATTCCCGGCGCACTCAGCAATACCCCGCCGGGCACCGCGCCCTCTCCCATCAATCAGCCTGACGAAGACGGCGAAGAAGGCGAGGAAGAAGGTGAGGAAGAGGACGCCGACGACCCATTGCGTAACCTGCGCCAGGACGATGTCGTCAATTACGAACTCGACCGCAGCATCGAGCATATTCAGCACCGCCTGGGTCGCGTCGAGCGCCTGACGGCAGCCGTCGTGGTCAATTATCGTGAGGCGGTCAATGAGGAAGGCGAGCAGGAACAGGTCCCCCTTACCGAAGATGAAGTGCAGCAGATCGAGCGCCTGGTGCGTCAGTCAATGGGCTTCTCGGACGCCCGAGGCGACGCTATCGATGTGGTCAATACGCCGTTTGCCGATATTGAAGAAGATACCCGCGACGAGCCCGAGTGGTGGCAGCGTCAGGGGACGCTTGAACTGGCAGCACAGCTCGGCCGTTACCTGCTTGTCGCGCTCGCCGCGCTACTGCTGTACCTGCTGATCCTAAGGCCGCTCATCAAGCGCTATACCGAATCGCCGGTCATGGCAACTGCCACACCTGGTGGCGCACTCCAGGCACGAGTGGGCGATGACGAAGACGAGTTGGGCGAGGGCGAAGACAGCGCCGACGCCGACGAGACCTATCCGAAGCCGAAACGCCGGCGCAAGACATCGCTGTATGAGCATAACCTCAACGACCTGCGTGAAATGGCGCAAGAAGACCCCCGCATGGTGGCGATGATCGTGCGCAGCTGGATGAATGCCAATGACTAGTGCAATTGCCAATATGGGCGGTGCGCGCAAGAGCGCCATCCTGTTGCTCGCCCTGGACGAAGACAGCGCCGCGGAGGTGTTCAAGTATATGAACGCCACGGAAGTCCAGGAAATCAGTATGGAAATGACCCGCCTTCACCAAGTATCCCATGAAGATATGAAGGCGGTGCTCGAAGCCTTCCATAAAGAGACGGAAGAGTTTGTCGCGCTCAACCTCAACTCCAGCGAGCATATCCGTTCGGTACTCACCAAAGCGCTGGGCAGCGATCGTGCTTCCAGTTTGATCGAAGACATCCTGGAAAGCAGCGCAGAAACCTCGGGCATCGATTCGCTCAACCTGATGGAAGCTTCCATGGTGGCCGAGCTTATCCGCGATGAGCACCCACAGATCATTGCCACCATTCTGGTACACCTGGATCGTCACCAGGCGTCGGATGTGCTTGAGCTCTTTGAAGAAAAACAGCGCAACGACGTGGTGTTACGTATTGCAACCTTCAGCGGCGTTCAACCAGCGGCTCTGCAGGAATTGACCGAGGTGCTGTCCAGCATGCTCGACGGCCAAAACCTCAAACGCAGCAAGATGGGCGGCGTGAGAACCGCGGCGGAAATTCTCAACCTGATGAATTCATCCCAGGAAGAAACCGCCATTGAGACCGTGCGTTCGCACAGCGAAGATCTCGCGCAAAAGATTATCGACGAGATGTTCCTGTTCGAGAACCTGCTCGACCTGGACAACCGCGCTATCCAGATGGTGTTGCAGGAAGTCGAGACCAACTCGCTGGTGGTCGCGCTCAAGGGCGCGCAGGACGCGCTGGTTGACAAATTCCTGCGCAATATGTCGCAGCGCGCGGCCGACCTGGTCCGCGAAGATATGGAAGCCCGCGGCCCGATTCGTGTTTCCCAGGTTGAAACCGAACAGAAGGCCATTCTTCAGGTGGTCCGCCGCCTAGCCGATTCAGGCGAAATTGTCCTGGCGGGTGGAGACGATGAATATGTCTGATACCCAATCACCGCAGTTTGACCGCCATCATCAATGGCGGCGCTGGCAGATGGAAGAACTCATGCGCCCGGCCAGCGGTGACGAGCACGAGGCGTCCGCGGCGCCTTCAGCGTATCAGCGCAAGATTGACGCGGCCCAAAAAGCGGCCAGAGAAGCCCAGCGGCGCGAAGCCCAGGCACGCCAGGAAGAATACGACAAGCTGCGCGAGCAGGCCGAAGCTGATGGTTATCAGGCGGGTCTGGCCCGCGGCCATGAGGAAGGCTTGGCAAAAGGCCTCGAAGAAGGCCGTCAGCAGGCGCAGCAGGAACTTGAGCAGCAGGCCAGGGCGACGCTGGCCCCGCTGGAGGCGCTGGCCAAACAGTTTTCCGACGCGCTGACCCAGTTGGATGACACCATTGCCCATGATCTGGTCGAGCTGGCAACGGCCACCGGTCGTCAGCTCGCGGCGGAAGCGCTTGACGAAACGCCGGAGCGTATCTTGACGCTGGTGCGCGAGCTGCTGCACACCGAACCGCCGCTTGTTGGTCAGCAACGGCTCTGGCTAAATCCCGACGACCATGCACTTGTCGTCGAACACCTTGGCTCCGAGCTGGAAGCTGCCAACTGGACACTGCAGCCCGATGACCAGCTGGCTCGCGGCGGGTGCCGGGTCACCAGCGCCCAGGGTGAGCTGGACGCGACGTTCGAAAGCCGCTGGCAAGCGGTGCAGGCACAGGCGCGCAAGCGGCAACCAGGCCCATCCCGGCCTTCGGCTTCCCAGGAACGATGATGACAACTACCTGCCCACACCAACACCGCTGGCAAAAAGCGATCCACCGCACGACGCAACGGGTCAGCAGTCTGTCACGGGTGGGCACCAGTGGCCGCGTCGTCCGGGCGACCGGCATGGTGGTAGAAGTCGTCGGATTGCGGGTTGCCGTGGGCAGCGCCTGTAAAATCGAACTGCCGAAAAACGACGCGCTGGCGACGCAGCACGCGCCCTATGCGGAAGCCGAAGTGGTCGGGTTCTCCGGCGACAAGCTGTTTCTTATGCCGCTTGAACAGATATCCGGCCTGATGCCGGGCGCCCGCGTGTCGCCGCTGAGCGATGGAAGCAGCCACAGCGCGCGCCGCTTTCCCATTGGGGATGAACTGCTGGGCCGCGTACTCGACGGCAACGGCAACCCGCTTGATGATCGCGAATACCTTGACGACACCCCGCGCGCCACGCTCAATACGCCACCGCTAAACCCGCTGTCCCGCGCACCGATTGACACCCAGATAGACGTGGGCATTCGATCAATCAATGCGCTGCTGAGCGTTGGCCGGGGCCAGCGCATGGGCCTGTTTGCAGGCTCTGGCGTGGGTAAATCGGTGCTCCTGGGCATGATGGCGCGGTATACCAAGGCCGATGTCATCGTGGTCGGTTTGATTGGCGAGCGTGGACGTGAAGTACAAGATTTCATTGATAATATCCTCGGCCCCGAGGGCCGCCGCCGCGCCGTAGTGGTCGCAGCACCTGCCGACACCTCGCCTCTTCAGCGACTCCAGGGCGCCGCATACGCCACCAGACTGGCCGAGGGCTTTCGCGACGAAGGCCGCAACGTACTGCTGATCATGGACTCGTTAACCCGCTTTGCCATGGCGCAGCGTGAAATTGCCCTGGCGATTGGCGAGCCGCCGGCGACCAAAGGTTACCCGCCGTCGGTATTTGCCAAGCTGCCCGGCCTGGTGGAGCGGGCGGGCAACGCCGAGCGCGGCGGCGGCTCGATTACCGCGTTTTATACCGTATTAACCGAGGGAGACGACCAGCAGGATCCGATTGCGGATTCAGCCCGGGCGATTCTTGACGGACACATCGTCCTGTCACGGACCTTAGCCGAAGCGGGACACTACCCCGCCATCGACATCGAGGCGTCGATCAGCCGTGCCATGACCGCCATCACCGATGAAGCGCAGCAGCGTGAGTCACGCATATTCAAGCAGTATTTCTCCCGTTATCAGCGCAACCGCGACCTGATCAGCGTCGGCGCCTATACCCCGGGACACGACCCACAGCTCGATGAAGCGGTGCGCCGTTTTCCCGAACTTGAGCATTTCCTGCAGCAGAACATCAACGAAAGCGCCACTGTCGACGCTTCCCGTCAAGCCCTTCATGCCTTGGTTGGAGAGTCAGCATGAGCCGAACTCAGCTAGAGATGCTTGCCGATTTAGCCCGCGAGACCCGGGACCAAGCCGGTATTGCCTTGGCGCAAGAGCGTCAGGGCGAGCAGCAGACGACCGCCCAATTGCATTCGCTCAAACGCTACCGCGCGGAGTATGCTGAACGTTTACAGCTGGCAATGCGTGATGGCATTGACCCCGCTACGATGTACAACTATCAACAATTCCTTGCCTCCCTGGATGCCGCACTGGATCGTGCCCGGCATACACTGGCGGCACAGCAGAAACGCGTCCAGACGCGCCAGCAACATTGGCAACAGGAGCAGCGTAAGCTGTCTTCGTACGATACACTGACCTCAAGACGGTTAGTGGAAGAACATCGACGCATTGAGCGTCATGAACAGAAAACCAACGACGATTTGGTGACTAGCCGCTTGGCTCGCCAACGTAATGAGACACCGCAGTAGCGGTGCCAGGGGAACTGAGTATGAATATTCACCAGTTGCTTTCAACGACGCAGGGACAAGCGACCAGCCACCAGTCTGGCAGTGCTGCTACGGCTGACGGCGTGCGCGGGTTCTTTCAGCAGGCACTTTCCCAGGCCTCTGCCTCCCCCCATCAACGCCTCAGCGACGGACAGATCACCTCACCCTTGACTCAGGCAGGCAACAGCCCGGCGTCAAACGGCCAAGCGACCGAGGCAACCTCGCTTTCAGCGTGGCTGGAGTCGCTAGGCTTGGATATCAGTCCTGAGGCACTGGAAGCGCTGGTGGCTCGGTTTTCCTCTGCCGAGGATGGCTCAGCGCCAGAGGATATGGCTGCGTTTGAGGCATCTGGCACCCTCGAGAACGCGACCCTCGATGAAATCGCCCAGCGCCTTTCGCTGATGAGCGCCTTCAGCGATACCGCCAATGTGTCGCCATCCTCACTTGACAGCAGTGATACTGCGCCCAGCGCAAGCGAGCTGGCGCAACAGTTAGGCATCGAGGAAGGCGAAGCAGAGCAGTTGGTGAGCCTGCTCAGTGCCTTCGTGGCCACGCAGAGCCCGAACAGTGGCGCCACCACGAGCCAAGGTTCCGAATCATCACGCACGCTGGCGGATATCGCCCAGGCGCTGGGCGTTACTGGGCAAAACGGCGACGCGGCCAAAACCGCCCGTTCAGAGAGCCTGACCAGCCAGGTCGACGCTCGCTCCGCTTCTCGCAGCGCCCCAGATACCTGGGTCAGTGCGCTGGATACCTCGGGTCGAGCGGCCGACACCTCGGCCAAAGCCAACTTTGTGCTGCCCAGCACGTCCTCGGACACGCTGTTAAGCGCCCTATCGTCTAACAATGCCAGCCAATCCAGTGGGCAAGCCCTCGCGGCCGCCGGCATGGGTCAGCCGACACCAGCTGCGACCCAGGGCAGTGCCGCCATTCCGACGCCCGCCGTGGTTAATACCCCGGTAACCAGCCCGGCATGGCCACAGCAATTAGGTCAGCAACTCGTTCAGTTTGCGCAGCGAGGGGGCGACCAGCTGGTGCAAATGCAGCTGCATCCCGCCGAGCTCGGCCCCCTTTCCATTTCGCTGAAAATGGGCGAACAGGGCGCTCAGGCGCACTTTTTATCCAGCCATGCCCAGGTACGCCAAGTCATCGAACAGGCCATTCCGCAGCTGCGTGAAGCCCTGGCGGAACAGGGGATCACCCTCGGTGAAACATCGGTTGGCGAACAGCGAGAGTCTAGCGATCAGGGGCTGGCCCAGCAGCAATCGGGCGCCGGTGGGCAGCCTGGCATTGATGGCGGCGAGGAAGACAGCAGCCTTGTGCCGACTCAGAAGGCACCTGTCGCCCTGGATGGTCGCGTAGACCTTTACGCTTGACGGATATTGGCCCTCCTATAATGGGCCAGTGAAAGCTAAACCAAAAGATAGGCTCGCCAAGCGAGCCTGTTCATTTCATCACCAGCATGCGCTTTAGGCATAATGCCACGTTAACGCCACGCATGGAGATACGGGAACGACCAATGGCTGAATCAAGCGGCGGACCAAAAAAACTGCTCTGGGTAATGATCATTCTAGTGCTGCTCTCCTCTGCCGGCGCAGCAGCCGCCATTTATATGGTATTGGATGACCGTGACGACACCCCGGAAGACGCCGAGGAACAGGCAGCGGAACCTCAGCCACCGGTGTTTTTGACCATCGAGCCGTTTACCGTCAACCTGGCCGATGACCGGCATGGCACGCGCTTGCTGTATACCGGTATTACCCTTCGGGTTGAGAATGAGGAAACCCGCGAGTTGCTCGAGGAGCACATGCCGCAGGTTCGAAGCCGATTGCTCACCGTCTTATCAGGCCAGGAAGCAGGCGACCTGACTTCTTCAGAAGGCAAGCAGCAACTCGCGAGTACGATCAACGAAAGGCTCAGCGAGCCCTTCGATGAAAACCAGCCCTCACTTGAATTGCGTGAAGTGCTGTTTACTGAATTCATTGTGCAATAATCTCGGGAACTGGAGCCGTTCATGTCGCAGGACGATCTACTGTCCCAGGAAGAAATTGATGCCCTCCTAAAAGGGGTCAGTGGTGATGACGAGTCGTCGACGTCATCGGCTCAGTCGCAGGATGAATCCCGGGTTCGCCCCTATGATCCGTCCACGCAGCACCGTGTTATTCGCGAGCGCCTGCACGCCCTGGACTTTATTAATGAGCGCTTTGCGCGCTACTTCCGCACGGGCCTGTTCAATTTGCTCAGGCGCAGTGCCGATATCACCGTTGAGTCGGTTCGTTACCAGAGCTTCAGCGATTTTTCGCGTAATGTGCCCGTACCGACCAACTTGAATATTGTTTCCATGCGCCCGTTGCGCGGCTCAAGCTTGATTGTGTTTCCGCCCAATTTGGTGTTCATGGTGGTCGATAACCTGTTCGGCGGTGACGGCCGCTTCGTCACTAAGTCAGATGGGCGCGAGTTTACCAATACGGAACAGCGGATTATCCACCGCCTGCTGGGCCTTGCCATCGATGCCTACCAGGAAGCCTGGAAAGTAGTGTATCCGTTGGACATCAGTTTTTTGCGTTCGGAAGTACAGTCCAAGTTTGCCAACATCACCAATTCGCCCAATGAAATCGTGGTGAATACCAAGTTCAATATTGAAGTCGGCAACCTGTCGAGCAGCTTTCAGGTCTGCATGCCTTACGCCATGATCGAGCCGCTACGTGATCTTTTGGCAAACCCGATCAACGACAGCAATCATGATCAGGACGGCACCTGGTCACGCCGCATGGCCAGCGAGCTGCGCCAGTCAGAAGTCGAATTGGTGGCCGAGTTTGCCCAGATACCCAGCCGTATTGCCCATGTAATGGGGCTCAAAAAGGGTGATGTACTGCCATTAGAAATCCCCTCAACGGTCACGGCGAACGTCGATGGCGTGCCGGTGATGGAATGTGAATACGGTAGTCAACGACAACAGCGCGCCTTGCGTGTCAAGCGCATGATCGATCACGCCGCGATGAACAATGTACCGTCCAACGACTTTATTAAAGGGTCGACGCGACAGAAAGCCAAGGAATCTAAAGCATGACGGATCCTAATAAACCCGATCAGAACATCTCTGACGACGACTGGGCGTCTGCCATGTCGGAACAGGAGCAGGAAGAAAACACGGCCGACGGTGAGGATGAAGATCCCTGGGCCGCCGCCATGGCCGAACAGCAGTCTGCCGAGGAAGACGCGACCGCTGAGGATGCCGGCGAGCCCGAGGAAGCGCCTTCCAGCGAAGCCAAGGTGGCCAGCGATGATGTGTTTCGTCCGCTGACACAGGAAAGCAGCGCAACATCGTCACGTGATCTTGAAATGATCATGGATATTCCGGTCAAGCTCACCGTTGAGCTGGGCCGTACCAAACTGACCATTAAACAGCTCCTCGAGCTGGCGCAGGGGTCGGTGATAGAGCTCGAAGGGCTTGCCGGCGAGCCGATGGATATTCTGATCAACGGCTACTTGATTGCCCAAGGCGAAGTGGTCGTCATTGAAGACAAGTACGGCATCCGTATCACTGAGATCATCACACCCTCCGAGCGCATTCACAAACTGAACCGATGAGCAGTGAAACCGCCTCAACGCCCAGCAGCTCGCTCGACGCACTAAGTAGCGGCGGCGACTCGCTGATCGGCATGGCCATGATCGGCAAGACGGCAGCCGCATTGGCGCTGGTTATCGCGATCATCCTGCTGTGCACCGCCTTACTCAAGCGGCTCGGCAACGCCAAGCGCGCTGGTGGTCATCTGCAGCTGATCGGCAGTACCGCCGTGGGCAACCGTGAGCGCGTGGTGATCGTGCAGGTCGAAGATACCTGGCTAGTGCTGGGCGTTGGCAGTGGGCGGATTACCAAACTGCATGAGCGTCCGGCGCCGGCAGCACCGGTGGAGGATGAACCTCCAGTCGCGCCATCCAGCTTTGCAAAACGTTTTTCCCAGGCGCTCGCGCACAATGTCACCAAAAAACATCGGGTTAAAACGCCCCCATCTACCTCAGAAACAGACCGAACCCCATGAGGATTGTTGCGTTACATTGGCCGCGTTGCCTGCGCTGGCAGTGGCTTATTGTCCTAGTCGTCGCCTGCCTGTTCCCACTTGTGGTCAGCGCCCAGGAGCTTCCCGGCATCACCACTCAGCCGCTTGAGGATGGGGGGCAGCAGTGGTCGGTTTCCCTGCAAACCCTGTTATTTTTAAGCTCGCTGGCGTTTCTCCCCTCCATGCTGTTGATGATGACCAGCTTCACGCGCATCATCATTGTCTTGAGCTTGCTGCGGACCGCCATGGGCACACAGGCGACACCCCCCAATCAGGTGCTGTTGGGTATCGCGCTGTTTTTGACGTTTTTCATCATGTCGCCGGTGCTGGCTCAGGTATATGACACCGCCTGGGTACCGTTAAGCGAAGAAACGATCAACTTTGAGGAATTTTTGCGTTTGGCGCAGGTGCCGTTTCGTGAGTTCATGCTTGCCCAGACGCGTGAGCCTGACTTGGCACTGTTTGTCCGCCTTGCCGATGTGGGGCCAATGCAGGGGCCTGATGACCTGCCCATGCGTGTCCTGCTACCGGCATTTGTGACAAGCGAGCTGAAAACGGCTTTTCAGATCGGTTTTACAATTTTTATTCCTTTCTTGATCATTGACCTGGTGGTCGCCAGCACGCTGATGGCCCTGGGTATGATGATGGTTCCCCCCATCACCATTTCACTGCCCTTTAAACTAATGCTGTTTGTCCTGGTAGACGGTTGGCAACTGATTGTCGGTTCGTTAGCTGAAAGCTTTTATATGATATAGCCGTCACTGCGACGCTGGAGGCTACATATGACCCCTGAAATGGTCATGACGATCGCGTATCAAGGCATGCGGGTCACGTTATTTCTCGCCGGACCCATGCTGCTTGCCGCCCTGTTTACCGGTTTGATCATCAGCCTGTTTCAAGCCGCCACACAAATCAACGAAATGACGCTGACGTTCATTCCCAAAATACTGGCGGTCTTTGCCGTGCTGGTACTGGCGGGCCCTTGGCTGATTGGCCTGATCACCGACTTCACCCATCGCTTGTTCACTAATATTCCCAGCATGGTGATGTAAGCCAATGGTCGAGGTCACCTTTGCCCAGCTGCAGGCATGGCTGGTGGCGTTTATCTGGCCCTTCGCGCGTATTACCGCCTTTATGGCAGCAGCGCCCCTCTGGGGGCACTCCAGCGTACCCAATCAGGCCAAGATAGGTCTCGCCGCCGTGGTGGCGGTCGTGATCGCGCCGATTCTCCCCCCCATGCCCGACGTCCCGCTCATGTCCTGGGCCGGCGCGGGCATCATGGTCGAGCAGATCCTGATTGGCATCGCAATTGGCATGGTGATGCACATCGTATTTGCCGTCGCTCAGGCAGCGGGGGAGTTCATCGGCCTGCAGATGGGGCTGGCCTTTGCCAGCTTCTTTGACATGTCCAGCGGCACCAACATCATGGTGTTATCGCGGATCCTGTATATGATCACGCTGCTGATGTTTTTGGCACTCAACGGGCATCTGATGGTGCTGGAAACCCTGGTGATGAGCTTCCAGAGCCTGCCGATCGGCATCGGAACGCTCAACCCCAATGCCTTCGAACTACTTGCCAGGTACGCGGGCACCATCTTTGCCTCCGGCATGCTGCTGGCCTTACCGCTGGTGGGGTCGCTGCTGATTATCAATTTAGCGCTGGGTATTTTGAATCGCTCGGCACCGCAGTTAACCGTGTTTAATATCGGTTTTCCGACGTCGTTAACCGTGGGGTTAATATTATTGATGGTGCTGATGACCGACATCGAACGCTTTCTGCAGCGCCTCTTCAGTCAGGGCATCGACTTTATGCAAAGCCTGATTGATACCATGGCGCCGTTATCTTGAACGACACAACAAAAAGCCCCTTGCATAAGGCAAAGGGCGTTTCCAGCGTACGTCTTATCAGAGACTATAGGTAGTCGAACAGCGACATGCCCTTAACGTCGACAAAGGCTTTCTGCGACGCCTGCAAGCCTACCTGGCGCAAACTATATTCGGAAATGGCCTCGTTATAATCAAGATCCACCAGATCAGACAGCGTCTGCTCGTAGTTGAGGCTACGATTACTGCCCACGGCGTCAATCACATCAAGCTCATTGAGCCGTGCACCCGCTGAAGCTCGCACTGTGAGAACATTATCCAGGCTATTGTCCAAATCACGCATGGAGGTCTTGAGCGTATTTTTAAGGTCAGCTTTCTCGGTCGCGGTTTCGGCCGGTTTCTCTAAAACACGAATAGCTTCTTCCATAGTGCGAAATAGATTGGGTTCACGCTGCTCGCTACCCGCCTGTGCGACCAGAATTTCATCACCCACCTCTGGATCGCCTTTGAGGTCAACATTCAGGCCACCGAACGAAATGGTTTCACCGGAGGTATATTCTTGATCGGTAAAAGCTTCATCACCATCGGGATCGTAGGCAATCCAGTCTCCAGCACCTTCGTCGTAGGTTTGGATGCTATAGGTAGGGTTCCCAGCATCTTCATCGAACTGAATGCGATAGCTATCGCCATAGCCCTCGTCGTTAACATCGCGAACCTGAGGCCCACTAAAGGTAACGTTACCTGTATTGGCATTGTCAGCTTCAGCCACATAGCCCGCACTACTCGGCACACTCTGGAAAATGGAAATGCCATTTTCGGTGACTGGCATTAGACGAGATGCATCAACGCGCTGCTCTCGGGCCCGGTCATCACCTTGGTATACAGCTGTTTCTCCCTGTTTAACATAGGGAGGGTTTTTGTCGTTGTAGCCGCCAAACAGATAGCGTCCGTTACCATCCGTGGCATTTGCCTGACCAAGCATGGTCTCATAGACGCCTTTAAGCTCGCTGGCGATTGACTCACGATCAACATCACTCAGCGTATCGCTGGAAGCCTGGACCAGCAGCGTCTTGGCGCTGGTGATCGCATCACTCGTGCTATTGAGAATGCTTTCCGTTTGCGCCAGCGAGTTACGCGCCGAGGTGCGGGCATCTCCGTACTGTTCAGTAACGGCCTTGGCCTGATCAACGCCCACAGCGCGCGAGGCGGACTGAGGGTCGTCAGAGGGGTTTACCACACGGCGCCCGCTGGCAATTTGCTGGCTGACTTTCAAAAAATCGCTTTGCTGGCGATTCATTGACGCCGTGCTTTGCTCAAACATGGTAACGCTGCTAATACGCATGGCAGACTATCCTCGATTAACCGCGTAGATTCAGAATGGTGTCCATTATCGTGCCCGCCGTGTCGATCACCCGCGCGTTGGCCTGATAGAACTGTTGGTAGCGAATCAAGTTGGCCGCTTCCTCATCCAGATTAACCCCGGATTCAGACTGTTGGACCGCGGTTAATTGATCGGTAAGACCCTGTCTGGCGTCCAGGTTCACTTCAGTAATATTGGTCCGGTTACCTACATCGCTAACCATTGAACCATAGGCGCCACTCACCGTGGCGCTACCGCCGACAATATCCTGACTTTGCAGGTCCTGCATTGCCAGGGCGTTACGGTTGTCACCGGTATTGGCGTCGCTTAAACCGAGTGTAAACGTTGCGGTTTCACCTGCTTCAGGCAAACCGTTAAGGGTAAACGCAACGCCGTCAATTTCGACACGATCACCTTCAGCCAAGGAATCAGTAGCCGGATCGAAAGTCTCGCCGTTAACCGTTAACGTTGCAGTCGCTGGCTCAATACCGCTGACGTTACCTGTATCGTCCACCTCAAAGGCATAGTCATCTTCAACTGATAAAGCACCATCAGCCATGCTGACGCTACCAATATCCACATCGCCTCCAAACTCGGCGAAGCTACCCGCAGCAATCTTGTCGAGGTCGGAGATATTGGAATCCATTCCAGCTCCAGCACGTCGTACCGGTTGAATTTCAAACTGGTCGCCCTCTACAGGTGCCGGCGTGTTGCTAAATTCCAGGGTCAACCCGCCAAACTTCAATTGCTCATCATCATCCCAGGCGTCTTGATCAAACTCCACTACGCGACCATTGTCATTACGTGTTACGACTGGTTCGTCATTTTCGTCAAAGTTAACGGTGTAGTCAGTCGCGCGAAGTTCATCAGCACGGTCGGCATCAAAAGCCGCGCTCGTAATGGTCGCGTCACTGTTGGCATCGTAACCGTAGGTCTGAGGAGCACGAATATTGAATAAATCCCCCCCCTGGTCGCCATTAAGATCAACGCCTTGTTTATGCTGCTCGTTGACCGCCGTTGAGAGTGAAACGGCGAGCTGACCGATCTGGTTCTGGGTTTTGTCCAAGGTCTCTTCGCGGAAGCTCATCAGACCGCCCAGCGATCCTCCCGAGACCGTGTCTTCTTCGAGTTGGGTCAGGTTGCCGCCGCCGTCTCGGTAACCAATCACGGTACGCTGAGGGTCGTAATCAGCTTCCATGGTTTCCAGCTCGAAAGAATCGGTACCTGACACCAATGGCTGCCCATTAGGTAAGCTGATGTTGTAGGTCTTGCCGTCCTGTATATTGAGGCGGAGGTCCATACGCTCATTCAGATCCGACACCAACTTGTCGCGCTGATTGAGCAGACTGTTGGGCGCTTCGCCGGTGCGCGCACGTGCCAGTGCTATCTCTTTGTTCAGGCCGGCGACTTGCTCGGTGGTGTTATTGATCTGGGTAACTTCGTCTTTCAGCTGGCTGTTGATATTGGTCTGCATATCCTGCAGGTAGCTATCGAACGAGCGAAACTGGGCGCTAAGCGTTTCGACGTTACCCAGCACGCCCTGGCGAGCCGCCGGGTCGGACGGTGAACTGGCCAGGTCTTCCATCGACGAAAAGAAATTCTGCATCAACGGCGACAGCCCCGCCTCGCGGTCGGCGAGCAGGTTGTCGATCTGGCTTACCTGGTTGTAATAGGTCTCCAGCGCACTCGACTCCGTCTTGGCACTGTTGAGCTGATCAGCAACGTATTGGTTAAATTGACGTTCAATATCGTTAACCTGAACACCGCCGGTTCCCGCGCTACCCTCACCCAGCTTGGTGATTTCACGGTTGTAGCCAGGGGTATTCACATTGCTGATATTGTTACTCGTCGTGTTCAGCGAGTTTTGCGCCGCGTTTAAGCCGCTTAGCCCAACAGAAAACATGCTCATGGTTCGATTCCTTTAGCCGATATTTCTTTTATCGGCGGTGCGGTACAAAACTTGAATGCCAGCTTATCGGGAATCTGCCAGGAAGTTACCAGTATCCGGCATCGGGCCCAGGGTATTCATTACGCTCACCAGCTTGTCGGCATAGTGCGGGTCAGTGGCATAGCCACCACGCTGCAGTTCACGTGCCGCCAGCTCCGCTGAGGGGGCCTGAGTCACACCGGCATAGCGGGGATTATTGCCAATCAGGTTGGCGTAGTCAGTGAAAGCATGCTCGTAGGAGTCGTAGGCGCGGAAGGTATCCACTGTCTTTTCGCGACGGCCATTGATGTACTCATGCGTCACGACGTCAGTGGTTTCGCCATCCCAAGACTGGCCCGCCTTGATGCCAAACACATTGTGGCTGTTGCTGCCGTTCTGCTTGGCAATTTCATGCTTACCCCAGCCCGTTTCCAACGCTGCCTGGGCCAGAATCAGTTCAGCGGGCACCCCGGTGCTTTGGCTCGCCGCCTGGGCGGAAGGTGCCAGCGTTTCCATAAATTGATTCACGTGTGGCAGCTGACCGGTCGCTTGACGAGACGCCTCAGGCTGAGCAGGCTCGGCCTGCGTCGCCTGGCCCTGGCGAACCGCGTCGAGTTCGGCCATGAAATCACGTTCCGAAGGTGTATCGGGCACCTGCTTATCGCCAGGATTAAGGGGGCTATCCAGTACACGGGGGGTGCCACGTGGAATGCCGGCCATCAGCGCCTGCATCTGCTCGTCATCACTGGATGAGCCCCCTTCACCTTTGGGAACCAAACCTTGCCTTTCAAGCTGTTCGACCAATGCATCCGCCAGGCCAACCCCCCGCGAGGCGATGACCTGTGACCACTGCTGGTCCAGCATCTTTTGGTAGGTATCGGTGGAGCTGCTGTTCATCAACCCAGACTCGGGAATCGCATCGCGCATGCTTTTCATCATCATCTGCACGAAAAGCGCTTCAAACTGCTGCGCGGCTGACTGGACACCCGCTTCCGGATCAACTTTCGCCGTGTGCTGCATGCGCTGAAAGCCCTGCATATCAAGCGCGAACTGATTGCTCATATCATTGGCGTTCATCAGATGATCTCCAACTCGGCACGCAGCGACCCTGAAGCTCTCAATGCCTCAAGGATCGACATCAGATCCTGCGGCGTAGCGCCGAGAGCGTTTAGCGCGTTCACCACTTCGTTCAGGTCAGCGCCTTCGACCACCTGCAGGTAGGCTTCCTGTTCTTCTATGTCGATATCAGTGTCGGGGACAACCGCCGTTTCACCCTCCCCAAAGGGCGACGGCTGACTGACGCCGAACTGGGTATCGATGGTGATGGACAGGTTGCCATGGGCAACCGCCGCTTCGCGTAAGGTCACTGCGCTGTTCATGACCACGGAGCCGGTACGCGCATTGAGCACCACCCTTGCAGGCGCGTCCATGGGCGTGACGTTGACGTTCTCGACCCGCGCCATAAAATTGACTCGCTCATTGTCATCGGATGGGCCATCAAGTGCGATCACGCGGCCATTGCGTCCATACGCCACCGACCGACCAAACTCGTTATTAATCGCAGTGACCATCCGCTGAACAGTGCCATAATCGGCGTCATCCAGCTGTAGCTCCAGCATCCCACCATTGCCGCCGAGGTTAAGCGGTACCTCCTGCTCGACCATTCCGCCGTTGGGAATTCGGCCGGTGGCCTGCTGGTTGATCTGCACGCTGCTGCCGCCCCCTTCAGCGCCTGCGCCACCTACCAGCATATTGCCCTGAGCAATAGCGTAGGTGTCGCCATCCGCCCCTTTCATTGGCGTCATCAACAGCGTGCCGCCCCGCAGGCTCCGCGCATTGGCGATCGACGAAACCACGACGTCAAGACGCTGGCCAGGACGTGAAAACGGGGGTAAATCGGCTGTTACCATGACCGCAGCGACGTTACGCAACTGCAGGTTCGTCCCAGACGGTACCGTCACACCCAATTGTGACAGCATGTTCGTCAGACTTTGGCTGGTAAAAGGCGCCTGCGTGGTCTGATCGCCAGTGTTATCAAGACCAACCACCAGCCCGTAACCGACCAGTTGGTTATCCCGAACACCCGAGAAGCTTGCCAATTCGCGTATGCGCTCAGCCTGCACCGGCAAGGCCATCAAGCAGGCAAGGCCCACGATACAAAGCTGCCAAAATCGTTTCGCCAGCGTTGGCGTCTTCATACGTTGCATGTCAATGACCATTGTCTGCGGTGCGACTAGAAAGGCGACACATTAAGGAAGAAACGCTGCAACCAGCCCATATGCTGCGCTTCGTTAATGTAGCCGTCTCCGACATATTCAATCCGCGCATCCGCCACCTGAGTGGAAGGCACTGTATTTTGCGCCGTCACAGTGCGTGGGTTCACAACTCCAGAAAAGCGAATGAACTCAGTGCCTTGGTTGATGGCGATTTGTTTTTCGCCCCTGACACGCAGATTACCGTTATTTACGACTTCCAGTACCGAGACGGTAATCGTACCGGTAAAGGAGTTATTGGCCTGGGAGCCGCCTCCGCCTGAGAAGTCGCTTTGACCATCGACCTCGAAACCATATTCAGCCAGGGTTTCAAGGGCATCCGGCAAGGCGCCAAATTCAAGGCTGGCGCTTCCATCACGATCGGCATTGGATTCAGAGTTCTTGCTGGCGCTCACTTCTTCATCGAGCACAATCGTCAGAATATCGCCGACCGCTCTTGGACGACGGTCTTCAAACAACGGCTGATACCCGCGGCGTGCTTGATAAATCGAGCCGTTAGGTGCCGGTGGTGGACGATCAATGATATCGATCTGCTCCTGTTCGCCCACCACTGACGCCCTCGGAATCTGCGCACAACCAGCGACCACCAACAGAAAACATGCCAGCCCGGCCACTGCCAACCGTCGCGAAATACTTTGTCGTTGCAACATGAACCAACCTGTCAGTAAACGGCGTTACAGCTGGCCTAGGCGCGCCAACATTTCATCGCTGGTCGAGACGGCCTGGCTATTAATCTCATAAGCCCGCTGGGTCTGAATCATGTTGACCATTTCTTCGACGACGTTAACGTTCGACGTCTCAACGTAGCCCTGGGACAGGCGACCAGCGCCATTCATGCCCGGCATATTTTGATTCGGCACGCCCGAGGAACCCGTTTCCTGATAGAGGTTTCCACCCATGCTTTGCAGACCGGCGGGATTGATAAAGGTACTGACATTGATCTGGCCGACCTCGTTGGCCTCATTGTCTCCCGGCTGACGAACGCTCACCGTACCGTCCTCACCCACGCTGACCGAGAGTGCGTTTTCGGGGATGAAGATCGCCGGCTCCAGCGGATAACCGTTGGCCGTTACCATCTGACCGTTTTCGTTTAGCTGAAAGCTGCCGTCGCGGGTGTAGGCGGTCGTGCCATCCGGCATCAGTACCTCAAAAAAGCCCTCGCCATTGATCGCCAAATCGCGTGAGTTTTCGGTTTGCTCCAAGCCGCCCTGAGTATGAAGACGTTCCGTAGCGACGGCACGAACACCTGTACCCACCTGCATGCCGGACGGCAGCCGATCCTGGACGTTATTTTGTGCGCCTGGCTGACGCATATTCTGGTACAGCAGGTCTTCAAACACCGGACGTGAGCGCTTGAAACCATTGGTGCTGACGTTGGCCAGGTTGTTGGAAATTACATCCAACTTGGTTTGCTGGGATTCCAGGCCGGTTTTGGCCGTCCACAATGACGAGATCATAAAAGTGCCCTCTTGGCTGACAAAGCGTTATCAGCCCTGAATCGATAACATGCTGTTCGCTCGCTGGGCGTTTTCGTCCGCTGAGCTCAACATCTTCATTTGCATATCGTAGCGGCGCGCCGCATCTATCATAGTGACCATGGTGTCTACAGCGCTGACATTGCTGCCCTCTAGCGCGCCGCTCACAAGCGTGGCGTCCTCATCGGCCACGAGCCCGCCGGGCTCGCCATCCTCATTGGGCGGCGCACGGAAAAGCCCATCTTCGCCGCGCACAAGCTCACCTTCCTCGGGCGTCACCAACTTGATACGACCAACATTGACCAGCGCTTCGGGGCCTTCCCCTTGGGGGATGGCGCTTATCGTGCCATCCGCGCCAATAGATACCTGAGCCCCTTGAGGCACCACTACGGGACCGCCATCACCCGCTACGGGCTGGCCGACCCCGTTCATTAATACGCCGTCACTGTCGATTTGCAGGTCACCACGACGGTTATACGTTTCATCGCCGTCTTCATCCAGCACCGCCATCCAGGCATCGTCCTGCATGGCTACGTCCAGCGAGCGGCCGGTACGTTCGATCGGACCTTGGGTATAATCGGTACCCGGCGTAGTTGTCACCGCCGAGGCGCGGGTAGGCAGCAAGGCATCACCCTCTACAGGCACGGAGCGCGCTGCCTGCAGCTGAGCGCGAAAGCCCGATGTGGCAACGTTCGCCAGGTTATTGCTCACGACCGACTGCTGATCCATCGTATGCTTGGCGCCACTCATGGCGGTATACAGCATTCTATCCACGCCCTTACTCCCTTAAATCCCGTCAGCCGTTAGAGGTTGATGATGGTCTGCAACAACTCATCCTGGGTACTGATGGTTTGCGAGTTGGCCTGGTAAGCGCGCTGGGCAACGATCATATCGACCAATTCAGCCGCCATGTCGACGTTGGAGGTTTCCACGGCACCTGGTTCGATCAAACCGCGCTGGCCGGTACCTGGAGCGCCGACCAATTCCTGACCGGATGAGGCTGTCGCGGTCCAAAGGTTATCGCCATTGGGGCTTAAGCCTTCAGGGTTACGGAAACTCACTAGAGCAACCTGGCCCGCCGCACGCGACTCTTCGTTAGAGTAGTTACGCATGATCGACCCATCGTCTTCGATGGTCACGCCCACCAAAGAACCCGAGGTATAGCCATCTTGTGTCAGATCATTGACGGTAGAGCTATCGGCAAATTGAGTAGAGCCTGCAAAATCGACCTGGATTTGTTGAGAAGTTAACTCAGCACCAAATTCAGTTTCTCCAGCGCCTGCTGTAAAATTACCGTCCGCATCTACAGTGCCATCTGGGTTGTCTAAATTAAGTTCAAAGGCATCAAAGTCACCACTCAAGCGACCATCCGAAGTGAACTCGAAATCATCAGTCGCAATATCGGTAAAGCCGTAATTTGGCGATCCGGCGGGGCCACCTGACATACGCGCATCGACTTGCCACTCATTGGCCGCCGTTTTGCTAAAATACATGGTCAGGTTGCGCGCATTGCCCTGGGAGTCGTAAATCGTGCCGTTGGTAGAGTAGGAGTATTGGCTGGAATCCAAACCGTTAGCCACTGCTTCAGCGTCAATACCTGTGGTATCAACCACTTCCTCTTCCGCATCCAGGTTTAATGCGACGTCAAGATTTTCTGTAGCACTAGCTGCCAAATCGCCCGCATCGACGCTGAGTGCTTCCACATCGCCGCCACCTTGAACATTACCCTGATCATCTGCCGGGTAGCCCATAATCTGGGCACCTTGGGCATTTACCAAATCGCCATTGGCAGTCATGGTCAGTTGGCCGTTGCGTGAGTAGCCAATCTCGCCATTGGGCTGCTGGAAGCGGAAAAAGCCTTCGCCGGCAATTGCCAGGTCCATATTGCGGTTCGATGACTCGATATTGCCCTGGTTAAAATTCTGCAACGTGGCCGATGTGCGCGTACCCAACCCAATGCGTGACTCAGCGTACACATCGGCGAACTGCACGTTTGAGCTTTTAAAACCCACTGTCTGCGAGTTTGAGATATTGTTGCCAACGGCACCCAGCTTGTCTTGTTGGGCGTTCAGACCACTTAATGCTTGTGAAAAACTCATGATAGTCCCCTGCTAAATCGATTAATTAGTGTTGGTTCAGAGAATTTGTTTGACTTGATCAAGTGTCACCTGGCCGTAGATGCCACCAAGATCCAAACGGACTTCGTCTCCCGATGCAGACGGTGTTACGCCTTGCACCTGGGCGTAGTTCAACGCTTCTGACTCAATCTTTTCACCGTCAGCATCCGTGGCTTTGTAGCTCACATTGTATGAACCAGCTGGCACTGCAGCACCATCGTTGTTTTGTCCATCCCAACTGAAGGACTCAACACCTTCACTTACACCTTCTACATTATTCCGATAAACTACTTCACCAGCCTTGTTGGTCACCGTAATTTCGACGTTATCTGCTGGCTTATCCAGTTCAATTCCAAAGGGGGTCGCATAGCTGCTGCCATCTTCATTAGTACCCACCTTGACCTGATTACCAGGCACCAGCACGGCATTACCAATCAGCCCTGAGGCTTGCAGCATCTGCGACGCATCCATCTGCTCGGTGATGCCATTAAGCGTATCGTTCAATTCTTCGATGCCGCTGACCGTGTTGATCTGTGCCAGTTGAGACGTCATCTCCGAGTTTTCCATCGGATTCAGCGGATCTTGATTTTCCAGCTGGGTGATCAGTAACGTCATGAAGCTTTCACGCAGTTCTTCCGACTGACGAGCCGGAAGCCCATTTGACCCGCCGCCGTTCACATTACTGAGCACACTTGTGTCGATATTCATGGCTTATCCTTCACCCAGCGAGAGTGTTTGCATCATCATCTGTTTACTGGTGTTAAAGACCTCAACGTTGGCTTGATAGGACCGCGAGGCGGAAATCATATTGACCATCTCATGGACAGGCTCAACGTTTGGCTTGGCAACATAGCCATCTTCATCTGCAGCAGGGTGATTGGGCATATATTCAAGCCGCAGCGGCGAGTCATCCTCGACCACCTCGGTGACACGAACACCCCCTACGCCATAGCGTGAGTTATTACCTTGCGATTCGAACATGACCTGCTTGGCACGATAGGTTTCGCCGTCCGGGCCCGCCACGCTGTCTGCGTTGGCCATGTTGCTGGCGGTCACATTCATCCGCTGCGACTGGGCGCCCATGGCAGAACCCGCAATATCAAATGCAGAAAACATCGACATAGTGTGTCTCCTAACCTTTACTCACCAGATTATTCTGGTTGCATGGCATTTTTGAGCCCTTGGATCCGGCTATTCATTATCGTAAGGCCAGCCTGATAGCGCACTGCGTTATCGGCAAACTGTGAGCGCTCACGGTCCATCTCGACGGTGTTACCATCCAGGCTGGGCTGGCTGGGCGTCCGGTAAAGCAAATCAGCATTGCCACCTCCAGCGGGTGCAGGCCCTTGACCCTCAAGATGATTTCCCGATGTTCGCGACAGCGCCAAGCCACCGTTATTGCCGCCTTGCTCACGCTGACCACCTTCAACGGCTTTTTTCAGCTCACTGGCAAAGTCGATATCCCGCGCTTTATAGTTCGGGGTATCAGCATTGGCAATATTCGCGGAAAGCACTTCATGCCGTGCCTGTCGCAACCCCAGCGCTTGCTGGTGGTAATTCAAGGAAGATTCTAATTGGTCAATCATGCCTATCCTCGCTCGCTGAGAGGCAAAATAGAATTTATTGATGATGAAGAATACGCCGAGGCTTGTCAGCCTAAAGCATGGAACAACCCTCGTTTCACCCATTAATTCTTGTGATAATCCTCATGCGTTTTCGCTAGAATTGATAGGAGTATTAATACGCCCCCTTCATTGAGCATCCTTCCCTATGCGTCGATCGCCGCTGGTTTTGGGGCTATGCATTTCGTCACGCTCTTTACGTGACATAGTGCTGGCCAGCATGTCGTTATTTATTTTCATACCGATCGCTAGCGCCTCAGAAACAAAACACGATGCGCTGATGGAAAGCGTGCATCAGTTTCTCTACCAGGAGACACAGTCGCTCGGCAGCGAAGTGGTGATAGACCTGCGCGAACCCTCGCCACACCTGCCCGCCTGCACCAATCCGGAACCGTTTCTCACCAATCAAAACGATGCCCCGCTTGGACGTGTTTCTGTGGGGGTCCGTTGCGGCACCGATAGCCGCCAAGTCCGCTACCTACAAGCAGAAGTAGACGTCATCGGGAGCTACATGGTGGCAGCAGTGGATATTGAGCGTGGCACGCAAATAACACCCGATATGCTGGCAGAAGAAGACGGTAATTTAGGTGATCTCTCATCACGCGCGATTACCCAGCCCGACGACATCGTGGGTAAAATCGCACGCCGCCCGATTGCTAGCGGCACAACGTTTCAGACACACTTCGTCCAGGCTCCCCTGCTGGTTGAACGAGGGCAGCGCGTCAGAGTCATAGCAGAGGGGTCTTCCTTTCGTGTTTCCCGCGAAGGTGAAGCGCTCGATGATGGCGCTATGGACGAGGAAGTCAGGGTGCGTTTTGGTTCTCGCGAAGTGCTCACCGCACGCGTGATTGAACGCGGCACGCTGATAGTCGATTTTTAACTGAATGGCTAAAGTTTTACTCGGGGGCGCCGATAGTTCACGTAATCCGCGCATCGCGCGCTCAACGTTGACGATGAGGCAAACAACGTGAAAATTGATAACGTCAATAATCCACTGCTTCGCTCCAATCCTGCACTGCAGCGCGAAGATAACCAAAAAGTGGGTAGTTCGCCATCTGCCACACCTGATGCCGAAGCGAAAGGCTCGACTCAACTCAGCACACAGGGTGCTGATGAAACGTATGATATCGACAGCGCTAAAGTCGAAGAAATTCGTGATGCTATCCGTGATGGCCGACTCGAAATCCGTGCTGATCGCATCGCGGATGGCCTTATTGACAACCTTCGCGAGTCCCAGGAGTAAGCTATGAGCCTCGCCAGCTTGTTGACTGACCAGCAGCAGCGTGTCGATGCGTTGATCACACTGCTGACCAACGAGCAAAATCTGCTAACCCAAGGCGATATCGACGGCGACGCCCTTGCTGAGGTGGCGCACCAGAAGCAGCAACTGCTTACAGAACTGGAGCGCATTGAGTCTCTTAGACGTAATGTGCAAAAGCGCCTGGGGTACGAAAGTGGCGCACTTGGCGCTAAAGCGGCGGCGCAGGATGCAGGTTGTACAGATGCCTGGCAGCATCTGCTGGAAAAAAGCGAACGCGCTGCCCGCATGAACGCCCTTACCGGCAAAATGCTGTCATTACGCATGCAGCACAATCAGCAAATGCTCGACTACATCCGCCAGATAGCTGAAAAAACACTCTACACGCCCTCCGGCCACAACTCTGCTCAATCAGGTAAGATCAACGCATCTGCGTAGCCCTTAAAAACTAGACAAAGCTTTTACATGGCGGTTAAATCACTGAACGTGCTTCCGTTTCTTTACGCCATGGGATTATCGATGCTGCCTCATTTACCTAACCAGTTCACCGCCCTCGTAACAGGTGCATCAGGTGGAATTGGTAATGCCTTCGTCAAACACCTTCTCTCCTTACCTCAAACAGGTCATATTTTTGCCGTCAGTCGCCAGCCGCTTCTGCTGCAGGATGAGCGCCTTACCCAGGTAGACCTCGATGTTTCTCAGGAAGAAGATCGCCGCGCGCTTGCAAGAAAGCTCAACAACGTACCCGTTCATTTGTTTTTCAATGCCATCGGCGTTCTGCATGACGCCTCACAAGGTCTTAAGCCCGAAAAGCGCCTGGATCGGCTGACGCTTGAGGGACTCTCCCAGGTCATGCAGACCAATGCGTTTATACCGGCTTTATTAATCTCGGCGATTCAGTCTTCTCTACAAGGATCCCACCCCAGCATTATTGCCAGCCTGTCGGCACGCGTTGGCTCGATCAGCGATAACCATCTAGGCGGATGGTACAGCTACCGTGCCAGCAAAGCAGCGCATAATATGCTGATGAAGACCACGGCTATCGAGCTTTCACGCCTCAACAAACAGTCGATTGTGCTCTGCCTGCACCCTGGCACGACGGATACACCGCTCTCCCAGCCTTTCCAGACCCGAGTGCCCAACGGCAAGCTGTTCACACCTGAATTCGTCGCGTCGCAGTTAATTGATGTCATGGCCAAGCGTACACCTGACGACACGGGAAGCTTCTGGGACTGGGCAGGCGAACCTATCGAGTGGTGAGACACACAGCAAAAAGCCCCGAACACTGTGCCCGAGGCTTTCCTTTCTCCCAACAAAAAACCCAGCCGATTGGCTGGGTTTTCTGTGGTATGGGTGCCTGACGACCGGGGCGGCCTTCCGCTACTCTACTTGGGAGACCCCTTGTTTTCTTCTGTACCAATAAAAAGCCCCAGCTTCGTTGGAAGCTGGGGCTTTGGTATAGGTGCCTGACGATGACCTACTCTCGCATGGGGAGACCCCACACTACCATCGGCGCG